>OHAT01000009.1_pt1 | contig 233856 bp, 214 predicted proteins | sample 1577141 | NCBI WGS metagenome assembly OHAT01 (sample SAMEA3541578, study PRJEB24748) | human gut metagenome | biome: human gut; feature: human-associated habitat; material: faeces | place: China | collected 2012 | reverse complement strand
CAATAGCTGGCTGGTATCCTTTTAACTCTGTCAAGCAGACTCCCTGCCCATTTGTGAAATAAGTTAAATCGTTCCTGTATTCTTGAATACATCTAGCAGGGATTTCTCCTTTCAGAATGACCTCGTCATTCTTTATCTGAGTACTTACAATATCTGCACAATACCTTGGAGCATCATGATACGCCCGTGAGAGATATTCCTGCGGTGCATAAATTTCAAAGTGGAGATATGGCTCTAATAGTTCTGTCCCTGCTTTTTTTAAAGCCTGCTCCAATACGATAGGGGAAAGCAGCCGAAAGTCTGCGGGGGTACTTACAGGACTATAATACAATCCATATTCAAAACAGATTTTACAGTCTGTCACTTTCCATCCATACAGCCCCTGCTCGCAGCCATAAAGAACCCCCTCCATAACCGCATTTTGGAACGATTGATTTAAATATCCAAGTGAAACTCTGCTTTCATACTGCACTCCGCTTCCAATAGGGAGCGGCTCTATGGACAACCCGACAGAAGCCCAGAAAGGATTTGGCGGGACTTCTATGTGGATGGTATATTCTGCTTTTCTAAGCGGTCTTTCCATATATATAACAGTAGGCTCTTTTATTTCTGCCTCCACATGATATTTTTCCTCAAGGATGGCACAAATGACTTCCATCTGCACATTCCCCAAAAAAGAAAGTATAATCTCATGCGTTGTAGTATCCACATAATATTTTAAAAGAGGGTCGCCATCTGAAATTTCTGTAAGTGCCCCAAGCAATATTTCCCGCTGTTCAGATTTCTTTACTGCAATCGTTGTTTGGAGCATAGGGAGAGGATTTTCAATAAATTTTCTCTGCGGCAACAGCATTTCGTTCCCCAAAATACTGTTTAGCTGCAAAACATCATTTGGTAAAATTACAATATCACCAGAGCAGGCTGTATCGGATGAATATAATTCACCGTTTGTCGGAACACACATCTCTGTGATTTTTATTTTCTCTTTTTCAGATATTCTAATAACATCCCTCAAATGCAATGTTCCGCTATATATACGCACATAAACAAAACGCCGCCTTTTCTCTGAATATTCAATCTTAAAAACCTGCCCGCATAGTTCAGATTGACCTTCAGGCGTTGATGAATAAAATTTACTGGCAATCACTTCTATAAGCTGCCGAATCCCCAGATTGTTTTTAGCGCTTCCGTGATAAACGGGAAATAACGTTCCGTTTTGGAATCTCCTGTTTTCTTCCTGTTCCAGTTCTGACATTTTAAACGGTTTCCCTGACATATATTTCTCTAATAGTTCATCGTTTCCCATAATTACCGCATCCCACTGTTCCATATCGTCATTGTCCGTTACATTTATATGGGGATGCTGCCCAACCTTTTGCTTCACTATAATTTCCGAAGAAAGCTTTGCTTTCATTTCCCGATATACCATTGGCAAATCAATCCCCTCTTGGTCAATTTTATTGATGAAAAAAATTGTCGGAATCTTCATTATCTGTAGTGCATGAAACAGTATACGGGTCTGTGCCTGTATGCCATCCTTTGCAGAAACTAATAATACTGCTCCGTCTAATACGGATAAAGAACGGTATACTTCCGCCAAAAAATCCATATGGCCTGGCGTATCTATAATGTTGACTTTTACATCCTCCCACTGAAAAGATGTCACTGCTGTCTGGATAGTGATTCCCCTTTGACGCTCCAAATTCATTGTATCTGTCCTTGTTGTGCCTTCATCTACGCTCCCTAGTTCTGCAATTGCACCACTGGTATACAATAAACTTTCCGTTAATGTTGTCTTTCCTGCGTCAACGTGAGCCAGAATGCCTAAGTTAATTATTTTCATGTGATTTTCCTCCTATCAACACCCAAAAAAGGGCATAAAAATACCCAGTGATAAATACTCCTATCACTGGGTAAATAACTCCAATAGCCCCAAAACACTTATATGTTTTCGGGCATATAAAATTACATGATAAAAGTATTCTTAAACTGGGTACAAAAAACTAAGCCCCATATTAAAAGTGAAACGGGACTGCTACTTTTTGTTCCCACTATCAAATTGACAGTTTATTTAAGAATACCTTGCCGCATATTTATTAACTCCTTGTATAATACTGAATCTAATTATATTCCTTAACCCTTTATTTGTCAAGCTGACAAACTAAAGCAGAAAAAGCGGCAGGATTTCCCCCTGCCACTAATCATCTGTTTATGCAAAAATAATTTCCTTTTCCACAATCTCCCTCGCACAAGCCCTTATGTTATTGAGGCATCCTGTCCATTCTAAGGCGTTTTCTGCCTTTAGCTGTTCCGTTATGCCCTGTGCCTGTTTCATACCCTCTATGAGCCTTTCAAAGCGTTCCTGTGCCTGTCTGTTGATGTCGGCAAGGTAGGCGTTTAGCCTGCCGCTTGTAAGAAGATTGGTGTATGTAACTTTACGGTACTGTTTTAGATAATCTAAATGCCGTTGCCCCCAGATGCCTATTGCCTGTTCTTCTTCGGCGGGTACAGTTAAGCACGGTATCAAATAATCCCCTTGCCTTTCGTATTTGCCGCCCAGTTCCTCAAATAATGATTTTGCCATTGTCTGTTACCTCCACATTCTTTTTTATTTTGAATGTCCGCAAAATCCGTCCTACATCCAAAGGACGATACAGAAACCGTAAATGCAGTCAATAAAGCAATCGATGCTGCGATTGAGGAAGGGTGTTGCAAAATTCGGCGGTAAGAAGCCTAATAAGGCTGCAATCAAGCTTCCACTTCGCGATGGTGATATCGAGCGTGACGATGAGGCTTACAAAGGACATTACTTCATCAATGCGAACAGCACAACAGCACCGCAGATTGTCGATCGTGCAGTAAAACCTATCTTGGACAGAAGTGAAGTATATTCCGGATGCTATGCAAGAGTATCTCTTAACTTCTATGCATTTAACTCAAATGGAAATAAGGGGATTGCCTGCGGTCTTGGAAATATTCAGAAGATTAGAGATGGTGAGTCTCTCGGTGGCAAGACCACTGCAGCAGATGACTTCGGAGCAGTAGTGGATGACGATTTCTTAGCATAGGGAGGGCGAGACAATGACAGAAGTGCAGAACTTTATGCTTGTGGTATGTTTTGGATGCACGATAGGCTTCTTGATTGGAACATTTAGCATCATGGTATCAGACGGGATTCATTATCTGAAAAAGAGAATGCGTATGAAGAAAGAGCAGAAAGAACAGAATAACGAATAAATGTTATGGGCGGTATGGAGGATTACTATATCGCCCAATTTTTTTGTTGGAGGGAAATTATTTTGTTGAATTTAGAAATTGATATTGAAACATTTTCATCTGTAAATCTTGCCAAGGCTGGTGTTTACCGTTATGCAGAATCACCGGATTTTGAAGTTCTCTTGTTTGGGTATAGTGTGGACGGAGGAGAAGTAAAAGTAGGCGATCTTGTAAAAGGAGAGAAAATACCAGAAGAAGTAATGAGTGCGCTGGAAGATGAAGCTGTTACGAAATGGGCATTTAATGCTCAGTTTGAACGTATCTGTATTTCTAGAATGTTAGGCTACGAAGCAGGAACATACCTTGTACCGGCGTCCTGGAAATGTTCTATGGTGTGGTCAGCCTATATGGGACTTCCATTATCTTTGGAAGGTGTGGGTGCTGTGCTTGGTTTGGAAAAGCAGAAATTAACAGAAGGGAAAGATTTGATACTAGAGAGGCAATCACAAAGGACCAGATGAGAAAGTTCCTTAAGTTTGTACACGATGATAACGTGTACTGCAAGTATTACGAGGTGTTCTACATCTTGTTCCATACGGGACTTCGAATTTCAGAATTTTGCGGACTTACCATTAAGGATATTGATTTAAAGAACCGCATTATCAATATCGACCATCAGCTTCAGCGAATTGGCAGCATGGAGTATCACATCGAATCCACGAAAACAAATGCCGGTACAAGAAAGCTTCCAATGACGGAGGACGTGTTCCGAATGTTCCGGGCAATTTTGGAAGACAGGCCAACGGATCTTCCGGAGATTATGGTGGATGGTTATGTGGGATTCCTTTTCCGAGATAAGAATGGAATGCCGGAGGTAGCACTTCATTGGGAGCATCGGCTTAAGAATGCGGTGAACCGATACAACAGCATTTTTAGGGTGCAGCTTCCGAAGATTACGCCGCACATTTGCAGGCACACTTACTGCAGCAACCAAGCGAAAGCCGGAATGAATCCCAAAACACTGCAATATCTGATGGGACATTCCGACATTGGAGTGACGATGAACACATATACGCATCTTGGCCTGGATGATGCGAAGAACGAGATGATTCGCATGGAGGAACTGGAGCAGGCGAGAAAAGAAGTGGATAAGGCAGAAGACAAAAAGCCGATGAAACAGAATATGTTCAAAGTAGTTTAAGACAAGCAGCAGACGCTCAGGGGAAACCGTGGGCGTTATTTTTGTGCTTGGGAATTGTAGGATGCTTGGAAAAATAGTATAATTGCTATGAACATTTAATAGATAAAAAGTTGTCTCAATACTAGGTCAGTATATGATACTAGATAAAATGATGAAATAGTTAAGAATGTGAGAAAGGAAAATAGAGTTATGAAAATTAACGCCAAAGACTTATGTTCAATTAAGGATATTCAAGAATTAAAGAGTGTTGATTCAATTAACAATATTCTTAAAGTTATAAATAGTGAAATTACTCCTATGTCTGTTACGGCACAAACATATGAAGAATTGTTTTCAGTAATTGCAGTATTAAAAAAGCAATGGAATAATTTCAATTCTGATGTTTATTTCAAAAATGAGAATGTGAAGATGATTTATTCACTATTGTATGCTCGTTCGGAGGTAAGAAATATAAATATAGGATATTCAGAGGAATTGCTTGAGGATGCGGAAAAAGCGAAAAAATGGTATATAAACTTAGTCAAAAAAATACATCCAGATGCAAATAAGGCATGTCCTGAGGAGGCACAAAAGGCTATGACAGAACTGGAAATTATATACGAAAGAATCCAGAAATGTTTTGCTAACGAAGAGGAAGAATAAATGGAATCTAAAAATAAGAAAGAAGAATTGGAGATACGAAAAGCATCGTCATATGATATCAATTTTCCGGATAATAAATATCTAGAAAACTCAGATAAACAGAGAATCCAAAAGGCTGTTACTGATGGAGGTATTTCAATCGGTAATAAAACTTTTATTTCTGAAAAAGAATTAAATAAATTGCTTGTTACAGATAGAAAAGGGGTTACCAATGCTATGATGAGTACGCCACCTGGCGATTTGAAAAAAGTGGGTGATGTAGAATATATGTCGACTCCACATTTGCAGAAAGAGATTTCTCAAAAACGACAGCAACCAAGAAGTATTACGGAGCAAGAAAAATTAGGATATGCTCAAGATTGTGTTAACGCTTTTTCAAATAATGAAGAATTGAGTAGACAGAGAGCCATAGAAGCAGACTTAATTACAAAACAAAGGGCTCAACTTGGGAAAAAGGTAATTAAAGAGAGAAAGTCAAAAGTGAGTGAATTGTCAGGTAAACCATTAGATGGAATGGCTGAAGTTCATCATAAAGATAGAGTTGCAGATAAACCAGAACGTGCTTTTGATCCTACTAATTTGGCGGTCATTAGAAAAGATGAGCATTCTGAATATCATAATTCAGATTATCCACAGAATGAAAAAGGATACGAACAATTTGAAAAAAAATATAAAAAATAAGGTATATGTGCTTGAACTTTGGGATTCAAAATGCACCCCCCTTACTCAATCAATCGTTAAAAGGTTCAAAAATCGGAGTAGTCTGCACCCCCTTAACTGACTACCAATTAACTACTATCGACTACTACACTAGGCTGTAAATTGCCGCATTTTGCGTGATTTTCAAGAAACTGCACAGAAGTATGTAAGCCAGGAAAGTTCAAAAAAGTCCGCAAAACTGGGCAATCTACGGTATTTCAGGAGGAAAAATATAATGATTAAAATACTTTTTGTTTGCCACGGCAATGTTTAATGGATGTCGTGAAATCCTCGATTTTATTGGATTTCTTTGGGATTAACCAATAATTTACACCTTATTTATACCTTTGGAAGACCGGATCGGAATAGTATAAAAAATAAAGAAATAGATCAAATTAACAGAACTGGTGTTTTTATTTTATAAGGAAAATTGAGTTATCGTATACGTTTAGACAAGACAAATTAAAAAAGAAGATCCTTTTGTCGTAGCAGATAGCACTTCCCTTTAATGACAGATTTTTCTGTTGTTCGCTAACTGATCGTCACCATTCCAATAGTGGGGAATTTCTTATGGCTTGGGGGTTTTCTAGCAAAAATTTCAGTATTGTTAAAATAAAAAATTATATGGAGAGAGAATGTTGCTTATATGAAAAAAATAGATGAGAATTTTTATGGCTATATAAGGGTAGAAGGCGATACTTATACATATAATGTATCAGATAATATAGTCACTTTGCTTCCAGCACAAAGTGATCCCCAAAAAAGAGATGATTCTCTTTATCGCATAAAATCACACAAGACAGATACACCAGAATATTTATTCGGCGAAGATAATAATAGCATGATTGCAATATTGCGTAATGGGAAATTTGTTACAGATCCTATTGGCACTAATGTGGCTATTAGATTTGCAACGCCTATCATTATAAAGGCATGTGGAAATGCTGAAGGATTTTTTAATATGTTGACGGAAGATTGGTGTAAATTTCATGCAATTACGTTTTGTGGTGGAAATATAAATGCATTATATACTCCTGGCATAGCAATCGAGCAACCAGATGTCTCCGAATTATTAAAATATGATGGAGCAAGAACAATAAAAATGCGTCCTTGGAGTGCCTATACTCGGACAACACAATTTCAGATTGAAAATGAAAAAGTAACATTAACTGTTTCAATAGGACAAACCGCAGAAACTAATAATGCAGAAAATAGGGGTGCATATAATCTTGGAAAAGTGTATACCTTTTTTCGTTTTTCCTTTGAAAATGCTCAAGGATTTGAAAAGATGGAAAAATATTACATTATAGCAAGAAAAATTGTTGCGATTTTGACTTCTCAAAATAATATTTGCTTTGAAGAGGTATATCTTAGTCAAAGAAATTCTGAACAAAAGTATTTTAAGACAGGAATATGTAAAATTTTTGATTCTTATGAGAATTATTCTATAAGGCAATGGCATAAAGTGATTCCAATATTTAGTGTTTTTGATTATATTCCCAATTTAATAGATGGAATTGTAAATGGTAAGGTTAATTCATTGCTGGAACTTCTTCCAGAAGATAATAAGATGGTTAACCGAATATCGATTAAAAATGTTCAAGATTTATGTACGGCGTTAGAAGTTTCTTACCAACTAGATGATAAGAGAAAAAGAGAGAAAGATGCACTTATTGAGGAACTAAAAAAGAATATTAAAAATACGATAGCCGAATTTACTAAAGCACATAATGAAATTGATGTAAATAAAGAAACTACAATGAGTAGTGCTTTTCAATATCTGGATTATACATTGAAACAGAAAATACTTACACTATATAATGAAAATAGTGATATAGTGGATGAAATTGTGTCAAAATACTCGTTACCTTCAGTAAATGAGAATAGTATAGCATCTTTTGTAAAATTGCGTAATAATAAGACACATTCTGGTACAGTTGAATGGGGGGAAAGTGCAAAGATATATACACCCTTGTTTGCTATCGTTTATGCTAGTTTTTTTAAATATATTAAATTGCCAGATGAAGTAATTAAATCCACGTTATTACAGATTTTTTAGGTGTGAAACACAAAAAAATATTTAGGCGAAGTGCGGTATTATATAATGCTTTATATATCAAGCCTTTAATGATGCACACCCCTATTCGTAGTCTGCCCCTCCGAGCTGACTACGATTTGACTACTGTATATGGAAGCGCTTTGCATTATTTTGCAAAAAGTGTAGTTGGGGAGAAGAAAAATAGGATGCCCGGAAAAGTCGATAAACCAACGCAAAACTTGGCAATATAGGGCATATCAGAACAGGAGAAATTTATGATTAGAGTTTTATTCATCTGCCACGGCAATGTTTAATGGATACTGTGAAAACCTTGATTTTATTGGATTCCTTGGGGATTAATCAATAAGTTACACCTTATTTATACCTTTGGAAGATCGGATCGGAATAATAGAAAAATAGTAAGGCGTTGGAGAAATCCGGCGCCTTTTATCATATCGTGTAAATACTATTTTTTTGAAAATACAACGAAAATATGTTAAATTATAAATGTGACATAAAAAAAGTCAAATTTATAAAAGGTGATTGATATGAAAGAATTTTTGGAGAAGTCATTGCGGCAACAGGTGACAATAATGGAAGATAAAGAATTATATAAAAAGTTTCCATTGGTTTATCGTGGGAGATATGACATTTTCAAAGTAGAGACGAATGGTGTAGTATGGATGGCTATTTATCCGAAAGACAATGTTGGCCTTATCATGCTACGGAGAGATAGAGCAAAAGTGGAAAAAATAACAGGATTAAACTGTGCCATATTTCTTGATAGAACGACATTTTATATAAAAGAGAAATTGTTGGAAGAAGGAATTCCTTTTGTGCTGAAAGGAAAACAAGTTTATCTTCCATTTATTGGATATTTGCTGAGTAATGCAAATGAAAGGGAACTGACACCGGTTTATTTGATTTCATTTTTGACACAGAAAATGCTTTTGGTGGCTATTTATGAGAGGTGGAATGAAGTAAAAGTATCTGAAGCGGCAGAAAGATTGAGTGTATCACGAAAATCTGTAAGTAGATGTTTTGATGAGCTGGAATATTTAAATATTGATGTACTGGGAATGAAAGGTAAATCAAGAGTCATCAATGTTCCAGATGATCGAAAGGAGTTTTGGAAAGAAAATATAGGTATACTAAGAAATCCTGTGATTCGAAAATTTGTCCTTCGAGAAGATATAAAACTCGAAAAAAAGGCAGGTATTTCTGCTTTGTGTGAGTACTCTCTTTTGTCTGATAATGCTTATCCAACTTATGCTGTAACGAAGAAAGAACTTAAAGCAAGTGGTGTGAAAATGGAAAAACAGGCAAGTGTATCAGAAGATATAGGCTGTGTTGTATTGGAATTGGGATATTTTATTGATTTCTTCGGAAAAGGATTGCAGGATCCTTTGAGTGTGGCATTGTCACTGACAAGAGAGGAACAAGAAGAAGAACGAGTAAAAATTTCTGTTAATGAAATGTTGGAGGAATATGTATGGTCAAAGGATTAGATACATTTCGTAAATACTTTGCAGATTATGAAAGTCAATATGTTTTAATAGGCGGCGCTGCTTGTGATATTTTATTCGAAAGCAATGAAGTCAATTTCAGAGCTACAAGCATAATTACCAGAGCCACGACTTTCAATATCGCCTGTTTCTCGAAGTTTTTTCTGCCAACGAGACAAAGATTGGTGACTGGTACCAAGATTTGAAGCACAGCCTATCAATCCCAGCTCCTTGTGGTCATGGTAATATTGAACCGCATCAATTTTAAATTGTTTATCATAGTGCTTTGCCGTAATGAGATCCTCCTTCAGTGCATACATACATCATACCATGAAATACTGTATAAGGAATTCTCATTTTGACTTGTACTATTTATATTCTAGCACCAGTGGTTGTAACTAAAAAAGTGGCTCAAATACTGAATTCAAGCCACTTTGTTGTATATATTTCGTTCTATTTTGGACTAATCATCCTTGTATTCTTTGTTCAACGGAAAAGTAACTGTCATAACAGTTCCCTTTTCTGTACTTTCTTCTGCCTGCACTTTGCCACCGTGAATATCAGCAATTTCCCAAACCAAAGAAAGTCCAAGACCCACACCGCCATTTTCTCTGCTACGGGATTTATCCACACGAAAGAACGGCTGAAAAATACTTTCTTTATACTTTTCTGGTATTCCGCAACCTGTGTCGGCAACCCTGACAACAAGATCGTCACCCTCCTGAGAAACAGAAACACGCACAGTTCCGTCAGGGCGGTTATACCTGATTGCGTTTTCCGTCAAATTAAAGATCAAACGATAAATCAAGGTGTCACTGCCCACCATAGTGCCGGTGCCGTCACATTCAAGAGTGACCCCTTTTTTCTCTGCCACAGGAGAAAGGTCGGCAAGAATTTCCTCAATCATCGGTGCAAGCTCAATGCAGTCATTACACGGCACAGTTCGAAGCTCGCTCATTTCAAGCAAGGTCTTTGTAACCTGCGACATTCGCTCTGTTTGTTCCTGCAATAATTTGAGGAAGTCGGCACTTTCGGCATCCAAATTAGGATGCTCAACAGAAAAAAGTTCAAGTTGTGCCTGAAGCAATGCAAGAGGGGTGCGCAATTCGTGTGCGGCATTGCCGGTGAACTGCCGTTGTGCCGTGAACCCCTCGTCAAGTCGGTCAAGCATCTGATTAAAAGAAATGCTGAATTGCTTGAACTCGGCAGGCACATCATCGGTTATCTTCATATCGGGCAAGTTATTCGGCTGAACATTTTCAACCCTTGAAGCAAAGGTGTGCAAAGGCTTCAATGCTCTGCCACTGACAAAGCATGCCAAAACACCGCCAAGCAATGTTACAACCGCTGTTATGCACCAATTTGTAGTGGAAAACGACTCCTGCGCACCGTTAACTATAATAGTTACTTCTTGGTCAAGGTCGGCACTTTCAGGGTCAAAAAATTCCTGCTCACCTTTATACGAATCGCTGTTAGCAGAAATGCCACTGCCGATAGAATCCATATAATGTCTCCCCGAATAACCGATAAGGGAATTCATAGACACGCAGGTTATACCTATAAGTATAGCAGTCATCAAAGTGATACGCCATTGAAGAGATATTTTTTTCATTCTTCTTCCCCCATTACATAGCCCTCACCGATACGATTGCGAATCGGGTCATATCCAAGAGAAGTGCGAAGTTTCTTTCTCAAAGCAGAAATATGTACCCTTATCGAATTGCTGAAATTGTCAACGCTATTGTCCCACACATGTTCAATAAATTCTTCCTGACTTATGGGGCGACCTCTGTTTACCATAAGATATTCAAGTATGCCTGTTTCCTTGCGGGTCAACGGCAAAGGTTCACCTCCGACAATAGCCTTGCGAGATTTTGTGTCAAACGAAACATCACCGCAGGTCAGCACAACATCATTTTGAGTGAACTGTCGGAGGGTAAGACTGCGAATCCTTGCAGCAAGTTCTTCCAAATGGAACGGCTTTGCCAAATAATCGTTTGCACCTGCATCCAAACCGTCAACCTTATCAGACACTTCACTACGGGCAGACAAAATCAGCACCTTTGTGTCACGGTCGGTTTTTCTGAGTGTTCTTAAAACAGTCATGCCGTCAGCATCCGGTAAATTCAAATCAAGCACAACGAGGTCAAAGTTATCGTCAGCAAGCATTTGCATTGCGGTTATTCCGTCATAGCAACAGTCAACGCTATAAGCAAGACGCTTCAAGCTACGAGCGATTGTTTCGCACAATATTCTTTCGTCTTCAACAACTAAAATGTGCATAAAAACTCTCCTTGCTTTAAAGTATATTTATAATTATAGCACAAAAACATAAAATCTGTGTTAAATTTCTGTTCTTAACGAAAATTTTATATCCGATGTGCTACAATGACGCCAGAAAATGAAAGGAGTGATTGAATTGACCAGAGCAAAAAAGGCTTTATCACAGGCAGTACTGCTTATTTCGGGATCTATTATGCTCGGCTTCGGCGCAATGCGTGGCGAAACTGAAACCGTTTTGAGCAAGGCAATCAGGCTTTGTTTGGAGTGTGTAGGAATTGGATAAAAAGAAAACAAAGAATAAAAACCATAATAAGAAAAAATATACGGCATCAAACCAATTAGCCAAATTCCGAGGATGGATTCAGGCAGGAGCAACTCTGCTGACAAATATTCATCTGCCAAACTTTTTTAAAGGCGAAATTTATCAAGGCAAAGGCAAGGCTGTTTGTGTGCCGGGTCTGAACTGCTATTCCTGTCCTGCCGCATCGGGTGCTTGTCCAATCGGCTCATTTCAGGCGGTAGTCGGCTCGTCAAAATATAAGTTTTCCTATTATATAACAGGATTTCTCATTTTGTTGGGAGTTCTGCTCGGACGCTTTGTCTGCGGATTTTTGTGTCCGTTTGGTTGGTTACAGGATTTGTTGCACAAAGTCCCGACCAAAAAGTTTTCAACAAAAAAACTCAAGCCACTGACATATATCAAATATGCAGTACTGCTGTTGGCAGTTGTTTTATTACCGGTGCTCATAGTAAATGATTTGGGGATGGGCGACCCATATTTTTGCAAATATATATGTCCGCAAGGTGTGCTTGAGGGTGCGTTGCCACTTTCGGCAGTCAACGAAGGTATCCGTTCGGCATTGGGAAAACTGTTTTCGTGGAAACTTGTTGTGCTGATTTCGGTAGTCGTTTTGAGCGTGCTGTTTTACAGACCGTTCTGCAAATGGATTTGCCCACTCGGTGCATTTTATGCACTGTTCAACAAGGTTTCGCTGCTTGAGATGAAGGTAGACGAGCACAAATGCGTTTCGTGCGGTAAATGTGCAAAGGTGTGCAAAATGGATGTTGATGTTACAAAAACACCTAACAGCACCGAATGTATCCGATGTGGAAAGTGCATAAGTGCCTGTCCTACCGAAGCGGTCAGCTTTCAATACGGCTTTGGCTTGTTTAGAAAAACAGTAGACGAAAACGTAAAAATTGAAAACAAAACAAACAAAAACGAAACAAAAGAGGAATTATAACGGAGGAATAATTATGAAATTTTCAAAACTCTCAAAAATCTTAATAGTAGTATTATTAGTTTCTGTATTGGCAATTAGCCTTATTGCTTGCTCAACATCAAAAAACAACAAAGACGAAAAACAATCAATAGATTCAAGTAGTTCAACCTTGATGGCAACAGAACCGAACAGCGCTGACGAGGCTTCAAAGCTCTACAATCAGCTTATGGAAAAAGAAAATGAAATCTTGTCAACAGACAAAGCTCTTTGGGAAAAAGTATTTATGGCTTCAAACAAAGACACTCCAATGATTGAGGACGGCACAAACTACGGTGACTTCCTTCTCAAGACAATTGAGGGTGCAAAGGACCAATTCACAGATGAGGAATACAAAAAACTCGTTGCCGGTGCAGAACAAATCAAGGAAATTGAGGGCAAACTCACAATCTTGGAGCAAAAATATCCTGAATGTGCAAATGCACCTTCAAACGGTGACAGCGTTCCGGCTGACAGCAACGGCGTTATTTCAAAAGGCGGTGGCGCAACAAGTTTTCCGTCATTCGACGGCAAGGACCTTGATGGCAACGATATAAAGAGCAGTGACTTTTTCAAAAGCAACAATGTAACAGTTGTTAACTACTGGTTCAGCACTTGCAAGCCATGTGTCGGCGAACTTCCGGAATTAGAAGCACTCAACAAGAAACTTGCTGAAAAAGGCGGTCAGGTTGTCGGCATCAACACATTCACAATTGACGGTGACAGGACAGCAATTTCAGAAGCAAAGGACATCCTTTCAAAGAAAGGTGTAACATACAAGAACATTTGGTTTGATTCAAACAGCGATGCAGGCAAGTTCACATCAGGCCTTTTCTCTTACCCAACAACATATGTTGTCGACAAGAACGGCAACATTGTAGGCGAGCCAATCGTTGGTGCAATCACTGAAAAAAATCAAGCAAAGACACTTGAAAAACTCATAGACCAGGCTTTACAGGTCAAATAAGAATAAAGCATAAAGTGATAACCTCGCCCGAATTGAACTGCCCCAAGTTGTGCAGACAGCACAAAAAAACAGGTCTATGGTAGAATAATTAAATTTTAAGCAACAAACTGATTTCGTTTTTTTAACGGAGTCAGTTTTGTTTGAATACGGTAATAGTTGTGCGAGATTGAGAACAAATTAAAAACTATTATATCTGGTAGTCTTCAGGAATATTTTGGTACATCTTGGCTAGTTAAAGGCCTTCCTAAAAACATATTGGGGGTTAATACCCCGTTTAAATTCGCAGTTTTTGCGCGTGAAGGGGCGGCACCGTTGCCCGGCATAAAAGGTGACAGAGATTTAGACTGCCCCTGGGGCAAGTATCACAGAATCAGAGTGAAAATGACAAAAAAGGAAAAATAGTACAAAGGAGTCAGCTGTGTGACCACCTTGTCGGAAGGAGAGATACTATGGAGGCAGAATGCAATAAAACGCTTCCTGTTAGTGAGAAGTATATGCTCACCATCAAGGAGGCAGCAGCTTATTTTAATATTGGTATAAAGAGATTGAGAAGAATTGCAGAGGACAACCTTGGAACAGTGGCGGTGTACTGTGGAAACAGATTTCTTATTATCCGTCCGAAGTTCGAAGAATTCATCCTTAATTCTTCAGAAATATAGTTCCTTTTATCTGCCAAAAGTAGTTGCTATTACAGGGCATAAGAGCGAACATAGGATGACCCCGAAAACCCTTGAAAACAGCCACTTTTGGCAGAAAGAAAGTGCTTTATGGCAAGACCAAATTTAGCGGAAAAGGATATTTTGAATCCTTCTGAGGCAATTGAATATTTCGTTTTAAGCAGGAGAAAATTTTATGATTTATTGAATGATACGGATGGAGAAGAGTTTCTGGCATACTACGGAGAACGCAAGCTGATTCTTCGTGTAGCCTTTGAAAGGTATCTGCATAACCATCCAGAACTAAGGAGACGGGTATAATGGCAAAGGCAGGAAGGGGACAGACAAGGCGGGATTCCAAACGTAGAGTATTAAGACCGGGAGAGAGTGTAAGAGCAGACAGAAAATATCAATATAAATATCATATTGATGGAAAACCACATTTTGTATACAGTTGGAAACTGGAGCCTACGGATAAACTTCCAAAGGGTAAAAAGCCATGCCTTTCCCTTCGTGAGTTGGAAAAACAGGTAAACACAGATTTGGAACTGCTTGTAAATATCGTGGACGGACAGATGACTGTCTGTGAACTGGTAGACCGATATTTGAAAACAAAGACAGGAGTAAGGCAAAGTACGAAACAGGGATATGTTACAGTGCAGAGATTGCTTGCGAAGGAAACATTTGGCAAAAAGACGATACGAAGTGTGAAAACATCCGATGCAAAGCTGTTCCTTATCAAATTGCAGCAGGAAGATGGGAAAAGCTACAGTTCCATTCATACCATTCGAGGAGTGCTGCGACCAGCCTTTCAGATGGCGGTGGATGATGATATTCTGGTAAAGAATCCATTCGGATTTCAGCTTGCCGGAGTATTGGTAAATGATGCAGTCACAAGAGAGGTAATTTACAAAGACCAGATGCGGAAGTTTCTAAAGTTTGTGCATGACGATGTGGCATATTGTAAATATTATGAAGTGGTGTACATACTCTTTCATACGGGAATGCGAATATCGGAATTTTGTGGACTGACACTAAAGGACATTGATCTTGAGAAAATGACAGTGAATATCGACCACCAGTTGCAGAGAACATCGGATATGCGATATATCATAGAAACCACAAAGACAGATGCTGGAACAAGGGTACTACCGATAACAGAGGATGTAGCAGAAATGTTTCAGGCAATCATCGAGGACAGGAATGCATCGAAAGTGGAGAAAGATATAGACGGCTATAGCGGATTCCTATTCTATGATGATAATGGAATGCCACTTGTGGCAATGCATTGGCAGCATCGATTCAATCACATGGTCGGCAGATACAATGATATTTACCGGGTGCAGATGCCAAACATCACGCTTCATGTATGCCGACACACCTATTGCAGCAATATGGCAAAACCGGGAATGAATCCCAAGACATTACAGTATCTTATGGGGCATTCGGATATATCAGTCACGATGAATGTGTACACGCATATCGGATTTGATGATGCTGAGGAAGAACTGAAACGAATAGAAGAGTTTAGGAAGGCACGGGCGGAGGTTGAACAGAAGAAGGAGAAACCGATGTCACAGAAGATGTTTAAGGTAATTTGATACAGAAGATGGATAACGCTCCGGCTTGGCTGGGGCGTTTTTTACAATGTTGCTGAAATTGAATTTGTGGCGGATTATCAAAAGAAATAGTATAATATAAATGCTATCTTTTAAAGAGGAAGTGCTAAAGATGAAATTACAATCTGTAGAAGAATTTTTTCATAAGAGAGAAACTGTTGAAAAATATAATGTTGATAAAATCATAAAACTGAATTGGGAATGTCCGGATGTATTATTCTCTTTTAGAGGAGTATATGCTATTGGGGTTTTTATTTATTATCGACAATTATTTGGAGATAATGTGAAGACGGATATTAAGGTGAAAGATGAAAAGGGGGCTACGAGACAGCGCCTTTATTCCGATAAGTTTTTAAGTGAGAATTATCCACAATTTAGTGACGTAAACGATTTACCGGAAATAAAAGGATTTTTAGAACACTACTATGATATAGGAAACATAATTCCAACATGGCCAGGGGCGAATATAAATAGAGGAATGGCACATTGCTATGATATACCCAATGTGTATTATAAACGGCATGCTAAATTTACGAAACTAGTTTATGGTAGTATTTATAGAAGTGTATTCATAGAGGAAATTTTAGAAAACGATAAATATGATACTGTTGAAAAGTTATTAAAGTTGAAACCAGAACAGTATGTTAAGTTTCTAGAATATATTGTGGATGTAATTATTAATCGAAATAAACAGTTACAAGATATTTTACAGGAGGAAAATGGGCATGAATAGTTTTGAATTGATTCCTACAGAAGAAAATTTGATACATACATTGGACAAAGATTTATTGAAACGAAACAAAGATTTAGTGCGTTTTTATGATTTGATATTAGTACAAGAAGGAGCTTCTTCTATTGCTATTGATGGCAGATGGGGGAGTGGAAAGACTTTTTTTGTGAAACAATCTATGTTGCTAATAAATGCAAAAAATCCGATGAGCGATATGGATGATGAAAAGAAAGCAAGTATTGTATACGCACTTCCATTTCCGAAAAAAGCAGAAGACATGCCAGAGAATTATGATGTGGCAGTTTATTATGACGCATGGGAAAATGATAATGGTACAGACCCGGTATTGTCTTTGGTGTACGAAATAATAAAGCAGTTAGGAATAAATTATGCTTTTGATGATAATAGCAATGCATTCAAGTTGGCGGGGTCTGTGTTAGAGGCACTTACTGGTAGAAATATAAACGGTATTATTGAAAACTTAAAAAGCGATAATCCGCTTACAAAGATTAAAGAAGAAAAAGATTTACACGAGAATATTAAAAATTTCTTTACGGAGTTGTTAGTTGAAAGAGGAAATCGGTTAGTGGTTTTCATAGATGAATTGGATAGATGTAAGCCAAGCTATGCTGTTCAATTATTAGAAAGAATAAAACATTATTTATATGATGACAGAATTACGTTTGTTTTTTCTGTTAATTTAGGTGAGCTACAACATACAATAAAGCATTATTATGGTAATACATTTGATGCGTGCAGATATTTAGACAGATTTTTTGATATGAGAATATCCTTGCCACCAGCAGATAAAACTGCATTTTATAGGGAAATGGGGTTGGAATCTAGTTATGTCTTAGAAAAAATATGTCGAAAAGTAATAGATACATATAATATGGAGTTGCGTGAAGCCACTCGTTTTTATCGACAAGTGAAAACAGCAGCATATGAGCCTACACATGAGAGTAGAAAATTTGATTTTTCTTTTTCAGATGAAAAAGGAAGACAACTTTTATTGATGTATGTGGTTCCAATTCTTGTAGGACTAAAAATTGTTGATATATCGTTATATAACCAATTTGTATGCGGAAAAAGTTCGAAACCACTTATGGATATTTATAAAGATTCTGATAAGGGAGAATGGTTGGCTACACGATTGCTGAATAGAAATGAAGCCTTTGAAGTGGAAGAAGGTAAGAGTGTAGTTACTGTTGAACAAAAAATCCAACAGTTATACGATGCAATTTTTGTTACAGAATATACGGGAAATGTGTATCATACCATACTTGGAGAGTACGAGTTTGATGATAATTCTAAGAACTTTGTGAAGAGTGTTGAGAGTATGCTTTCAGTATATGCAGATTATAATATATAATCCTTAGTAGTAACCCATTCCGTTTTACTACTAACTTTACTACTAACAGGTAGTAACAACATGCTCCATCTTGCACCATTTTGCCAAGATGCCACCTAAATCACACATTTCACAAATCCCCGAAATCCCTTGCAAACAAGGGCATTCCGGGGCAATTCAAGGAGAAATAAAACAATGATAAAAATACTTTTCATCTGCCACGGCAATATCTGTCGTTCTACTATGGCAGAATATGTAATGAAGGCATTAGTTAATAAATCTGGTTTATCGGATACTTTTTTCATTGACTCTGCGGCTACAAGTCGCGAGGAGATCGGTAATCCGGTTCACTACGGAACGCGTCATAAGTTAGAAGAAGTCGGAATTTATTGCGGAAATCATAAAGCGCGTCAAATGCAGAAACATGAATATGATGAATATGATTATATTATTGGTATGGATTCATGGAATATTAGAAATATAAACAGAATTATAGGTAATTCAGATCCTGAAGGGAAAGTATCGAAGCTGCTTGATTTTACAGAGGAAAAAGGAAAAGACATTGCAGATCCGTGGTATACAGGTGACTTTGATACGACTTACAGAGATGTAAAAAAGGGTTGCGAGGCTCTTTTGAATGACTGCCTCTTACGCTTTTAAAGCGTAGGAGAGCAGTTTTTTTAAATTGTGATGAAAACGTTTGTTTTGATTTTTTAATCGAATTTTTTCGGAATTTGACAATGTTTCTTCTACATAATCATCATAGCGTGAAAAGAGAGTATGATAATCGACAGATTGTTTTTGCCCCCAACGTACAAGTATCCAATTCATTGCATCGGAACTCCAGTAATCCATCGGAATTCCAGCCATTTTAAGAGCGGTAATATATTGGACGGCCTGTGTGGATAATTTTGCGATCTGCTGATTGCGGATCGTTTCTTCTTTTTGATATTTGCCCCATTTCTGAAAAACGCGTTGGGTCAGTGTTTTCTTTTGTGTTTCCTGCTTCATCAACCGAATGCTTTTATTGAGTATAGTTCTAAGCTGATTAGACATATTCCAATATGTGACAAAAGAACCTGTATTTTCTTCTTCGTTTTCCGGAGTTAATGTAAATGTTTTGAAAACGCGTTCGGTTTCGCCGAATGTTTCTTGGTTATATTTGCGGCGCTTTTCCGGATTCGATAAAACCCGGTATGCCTCAAGTATCTCCTGCATAAAAGCGGTTGTGTCAATATTTTTATGTGCATTTGCATCTGGATGATATACTTTCGCCAGTGCATTTTTAGCAGTTGTGATCTCGTCTAAAGTCGCATCTCTTGAAACACCTAAAATATCATAATAAGTATGAGACTTCATTAGTGACCTCCTTATTAATTTTCCCGTTGATTCTCCCTTGCTTAATATACTCTACGGATTGATAAAAGTCAATGAAACAGGTAAAAATGAGCAAGATTTGAGAGGCTTTTATAGGATAGTTATTTTTAGTCAGCGCAGTTATATGCTGAAATCTATCTTGAGGAAAAAGAGAGATTAAGTAATACTTTTTGCAGGATTTGCTTATATTTATAATAGATGAAATTTTGGAGAGTGGATCAAAAATGAGAAATGCAAGAACGGTAATCGCAGGTGTTTTATGTGCATTGATGATCTGTTGCATGTTGGGAAACGCATATACGGTAAAAGGCAAGGAAATGTTATTAGCGCCGGAAAATAAAGAAACAAAAGATCAAAATACAGAAAACAGCAAGATAGAAGATAACAATACAGAGAATGAAGAAGAACTAAATAAAGGCGCAAAAAAGGAGGATACAAGTATGCAAATCGGTGCTCCTTCAGCTCTTTTGATGGAAGCATCTACCGGAACGGTATTGTTTGAACAGGATGCGGATACGAAACGTCCACCTGCAAGTGTTACGAAAATTATGACAATGCTTCTTATTTTTGATGCTGTTGAAAGTAAAAAAATTTCTTTGGAAGATAAAGTTCCCGTATCGGAATTTGCAGCGTCTATGGGCGGCTCTCAGGTGTTTTTAGAGACAGGGGAAACTCAGACGGTCGATACAATGCTAAAGTGCATTTCAATCGCAAGTGCAAACGATGCTTGTGTGGCAATGGCAGAGTATATAAGCGGCAGTGAAGAGGCTTTTGTACAAGAAATGAACAAGCGGGCAAAAGCATTGGGGATGCATAATACAAATTTTGTAAATTGCAACGGTTTAGATGCGCAGGGGCATGTGACGACTGCAAGAGATATTGCGCTGATGTCGCGGGAATTAATTACGAAATATCCTCAGATTCATGAGTATGCGATGACATGGATGGAAAATATTACTCATGAAACGAAGAAAGGTACTTCGGAATTTGGACTTACAAATACAAATAAACTTGTAAGGCAGTATGAATATGCTACCGGTTTGAAAACAGGGTCGACAGGAGAAGCAAAATTTTGCGTTTCGGCAACGGGAAAGAAGGATGATGTGGAGTTGATCGCGGTTGTTATGGCTGCCGATACATCGAAGGAGAGATTTGCGGATGCGGTTAAAATGATGAATTACGGTTTTGGAAAATGTCAGGTGTATTCGGACGAGAAACCGATGAAAACAAAATATGCAGTTGTAAAAAATGGAGTCGAAGAAAATATAGAAGTAGAGCGCGGAGAAAAGTTTACTTATCTAGATGTAAAAGGAAAGGATATGAAGAAAATTAAAAAAATTGAGAAAATAAATAAAAAGATATTAGCGCCGGTTCGAAAAGGAGATGTTGTAGGCTCGATCGTTTATACTCTGGATGGAAATGAAATCGGGCGCAGCGATATCATAGCAAAAAGAGGTGTACAAAAAGCAGGATTTTCGGATTATTTAATAAAGGTATCGGCAAAATTTTTGATTGGAGAAAAGAATTAATAAAAGCTGCTTTAGATCTGCGGAATAATTTCACACAAAAAGTTGTTTACGTGCTGATGTGAAGAAATACTTGAGTTTCAGAATACCGCTGTTTTATAATGAGAGAAAATGAGGAAAGTTTTTTATAGGAATATCGTTAAAGGAGTTTTATAAATGAATAATACAGCATGGTGGATAATTATTTTCATCCTTATTTTGCTCATTTTAGCGGCAGGAGAAATTTATCGGGAAACTCATACATTCCGGGTGAGAAAATATAAAGTAAAAACGAAAAAAAACATCGGCATTCAAAACTGTGTAAAAGTGATTTTTTTAAGTGACCTTCATAACTGTGTATACGGAAATAAAAACGATAAATTGTATAAGGCGATTCAGGCAGAAATGCCGGATATGATTTTAATCGGAGGGGATATGCTGGTCGCAAAAGAAGGCAGTTCCGTACAGGAAGCTCTTGAGTTTGTGAAGAAATTACCGCATATTTGTCAGGTGTATTACACAAATGGCAACCATGAACAGAGAATGAAAGAAAATACAGATATATACGGGGATACATACGAACGATACAAAGCAAAGCTGGAAAATTGTGGAGTATGCTTTTTGGAGAATAAAGCCGAAAATATAGAAAAAAACGGTATGAAGTTTAGTATCTATGGCCTGGAACTGGATTCGTCTGTGAATAGAAAATTTAAAAAAGCAGATGTTACGGAGAAAACGGTTGAAGAAAAAATCGGAAAAAAGGGAAAAGATTATTCGATATTGATGGCGCATAACCCGGCATATATGGATGCTTATAAAAAATGGGGAGCCGATTTGATCCTATCCGGACACTTGCATGGAGGATTAGTGCGGTGTCCGGGGATTGGGGCAGTTGTGACGCCGCAGGGGTTTCTCTTTCCGAAATATTCAGGGGAAATGCGCAGAGAAGGAGAACAGACGATAGTTGTAAGTAGAGGACTGGGAAGTCATACGATCAATATTCGTTTGTTTAATATGCCGGAGGTTATCGCAATCGAGGTCTGTGTCCGGTAATAAGGCGGCAAGCTGACGAAGTAAAAAATATATGATCCGGCAGGGAAAACAATGACGGGAAAACGAGGCGGAAAAACGATAAAGACGATAAAAGAAAAACATTGTCAAAAGTAAAAAGCTCCTTTATAATGTAGAGTTGGCGTTAGAAATTTCTGCGATTTTCTTTTGTTGCGGAAATGGTGAACTGGCGAAATGTTAAGCAGCTGTTTAAATGATGGAGATAATTTATGGGAATTCCGGTAAAACTTGAAGTTTTTGAAGGTCCGTTGGATCTTCTGCTTCATTTGATCGATAAAAATAAAATAGATATTTATGATATTCCAATCGTAGAAATTACGAATCAATATATGGAATATATAAGGAATATGCAAAAAGAAGATCTGAATATTATGAGTGAATTCCTTGTTATGGCAGCTACGCTTTTGGATATAAAATGTCGAATGCTGCTTCCGAAAGAGGAAACGGAAGAGGGGGAGGAAGAAGATCCGCGGCGTGAGCTTGTAGAACAGCTTTTACAGTATAAAATGTATAAGTATATGGCGTATGAGCTGAAGGACAGGCAGACGGATGCAGACATGATACTTTATAAAGATCCGACAATACCGGAAGAAGTGAAAGAATATGCAGAACCGGTTGATCTGGATGAACTTCTTGGAGATCTTACATTGAAAAAATTAAATGAGATATTTAAAGAAGTGATGAAAAGGCAGGTTGATAAGATCGATCCGGTTCGGAGCAAGTTCGGAAAAATAGAAAAAGAAGAAGTCACCGTATCAGACAAGTTTATATATATACACGAATACATGCATACACATCATAAGTTCTCCTTCCGACAGCTACTCGAGAAGCAAAAGAGCAAGATGCATATTGTAGTGACATTTCTGGCGGTTTTAGAAATGATGAAGCTGGGAGAAATTCGTGTGGAACAGGAAGAAACATGCGGCGAGATCATGATTGAAAGGGTGGAAGAGGCGTATGGAAATTGAAAAACTTCAAAGTGCGATTGAAGCAATCTTGTTTACGATGGGAGATTCTGTTGAAATAAGTAAACTTGCATTTGCAATCGGACATGATGAAGAAACGACCAAAAAACTTGTTCGGAATATGATGGAGCGTTATGAAAAAGAGGATAGAGGAATCCGTATTATTGAGTTGGAAGATTCTTTTCAGTTATGTACAAAAAAGGAAATGTACGAATATTTAATTCGTGTAGCGAAACAGCCAAAGCGCTATGCTCTTACGGATGTACTCTTAGAAACACTTTCAATCGTTGCCTATAAGCAGCCTGTAACAAAATTAGAAATAGAAAAAATCAGAGGTGTTAAATCGGATCATGCAGTAAATAAACTCGTTGAATATGGATTAATTGAAGAGACGGGAAGATTGGATGCCCCCGGAAGACCTCTTTTGTTTGGAACAACAGAAGAGTTTCTTCGTCGGTTCAGCGTGCAGTCGTTAGATGATCTTCCGATGCTGAATCCGGAGCAGATCGAGCATTTTAAAGAAGAAGCCGAAGATGAAGCACAGTTGAAATTAGATATTTAAAAACAGGTTGAAAAAACAGGGATGGCATAAGCGGTGCACATCCTGTTTTTTTTGCAACAGTGACCGTCTACAATCTCGAAATGTGTTTTTTGTACTGTGGATGATGATAATATTTGTAGGAATAAGCTTGTATGGGAGGGCATATAGATAGAAAGACTATCGGCATAGAAGGTGTTTCGGAATGGAAAGAAAGAAATTTAAAAAGAGATTTAAGATGAATACAAGAAGTATACTGTCATTCATAATGTTGTTTGCGTTATGTCTGTCGGCAGTCTGGAATATTTCATGGGCTGATTGCAGGGCACAAGAGAAAATTATGGATGAAAGTCACAAGAGTATTAAGGTCAAGCCTTCTGATCTATACGCCCGTTCGGCCGTTTTAATGGACGCCGAGACAGGGCGTATTTTGTTTGGAAAAAATAAAGACGAACAGATGCCGATGGCGAGTACGACGAAAATTATGACATGTATTCTGGCGCTTGAAAACGGAAATTTATCTGATAAAGCAGAAGTTAGCAGCGTCGCGTCTGCACAACCGAAAGTAAAGCTTGGAATGACACAAGGGCAGACTTTTTATTTAAAAGATCTTCTCTATTCGCTTATGCTTGAATCGCATAATGATTCAGCCGTCGCAATAGCAGAATGTATTGCGGGAAATGTTGATAAATTTGCGGATATGATGAATAAAAAAGCTTCTCAGTTAGGCTGCAATTCTACATATTTTATTACTCCGAACGGGCTTGACGGACAGGATGAAAACGGAATTCATCATACGACGGCAGAAGAGTTGGCGAGGATAATGAGATATTGCATTATGGAATCTCCGCAAAAGGAAAAATTTTTAGAAATCACACGGGCAGATGCGTATACATTTACCGATTGCAAAGGAGAAAAAAGTTATTCCTGTGTAAATCATAATACATTTTTAAAAATGATGGATGGAGCTCTCAGCGGAAAAACAGGGTTTACGCAAGATGCAGGATATTGTTATGTCGGAGCGCTGCGAAAAGACGGAAAAACATTGATTGTGGCGCTTCTTGCATGTGGATGGCCGAATAATAAAGGGTATAAATGGTCGGATACAAAGAAATTAATGACATACGGAATGGAAAATTATTGTTATAAAGAGATTTCTCCGGATAAGATAGACAGAACAGAAAAAATCTATATAAAAAACGGATATACAGGAGGGTTTCCTAAAAAAGGAAAAGATCTTTTAGAAGTAGAGATCTCAGGGGAATCTAAAAAAATTTTAGTAGGAGCAGATGATAAAGATGAGATAGAAATAAAAATTAAGAAGGAAATTTGTGCTCCGATAAAAAAGGGAACTGTAATAGGAGAGATTGTTTATCGTGTAAATGGAGAGCGGATCATATCATATGAGGTTGTTGCGGGAAAAACAGTAAAAGAAAGAACACTTTGGATATGTGCAGAATATCTACGAAGAAAATTTCTTCTGTAAAGTATGAAAATACGAAACATTAAAAAAAATCAATATAAATGATTAAATTTGTCACTAGAATGAGTAAATATAATGTGATAGTATGTGAATGATAAAAAAAAGCAATATCATTGATATAATATAAGGAGAACTGTAATGATGACAACGAGAGAAAATTGGAAAAAATATGAAAAAACTTATTTTATGCCTCCGACACCTTGTTACGACTGGGTAAAAAAAGATTGTGTTGATAAGGCGCCGATCTGGTGCAGCGTAGATCTTAGAGACGGAAATCAGGCGTTGATCGAACCGATGAGTCTTGATGAGAAATTGGAGTTTTTTCAGCTTCTCGTTGACGTTGGTTTTAAGGTGATCGAAGTTGGTTTTCCGGCGGCGTCTGAGACAGAATATCAGTTTATCAGAGCATTGATCGAGCAAAATATGATTCCGGATGACGTTACGATCCAGGTTCTTACTCAAGCGAGAGAACATATTATCAAAAGAACATTTGAAGCTGTGCAGGGCGCGCCTCATGCGATCATACATGTATACAATTCTACTTCTGTTGCACAGAGAGAACAAGTATTTAAAAAGAGTAAAGAAGAGATTAAGCAAATTGCGGTCGATGGTGCGAAATTGTTGAAAAAACTGGCAAAAGAGACGACCGGTAATTTTACATTTGAATATAGTCCGGAAAGTTTTCAGGGAACAGAAGTTGACTACGCACTTGAAGTGTGTAATGCTGTTTTGGATATATGGGAGCCGACTTCAGATAATAAGGCAATCATCAACCTGCCGACCACAGTAGAAAATGCAATGCCTCATGTTTTCGCAAGTCAGGTAGAGTACTTTAATAAATATCTCCTTCACAGAGAAAATGTATTACTGTCCTTGCATCCTCATAACGACAGAGGATCAGGTATCAGTGATGCGGAGCTCGGTATTTTGGCAGGAGCAGATAGGATTGAAGGAACATTGTTCGGCAATGGAGAAAGAACCGGAAATGTTGATATTATTACATTGGCAATGAATATGTTTTCTCAAGGTGTAGATCCTGAATTAGATTTTTCAAATATGAGTGATATATGTGAAGTGTATGAACGAGTGACGCGTATGCATGTCTCTCCAAGACAGCCTTATGCAGGAGAACTTGTATTTACGGCTTTTTCCGGATCTCATCAAGACGCGATCGCAAAAGGTATGGCATGGAGAGAAGATCGGCAGTGTGATAAGTGGAACGTGCCGTATTTACCGATCGATCCGCAGGATGTCGGAAGACGGTATGATTCTGACGTTATAAGAATCAATAGTCAGTCAGGCAAGGGCGGCGTGAACTATATCTTGAAACAGAGCTTTGGAATCAGCCTGCCGGAGAAGATGAAAGAAGAAGTCGGTTATCTTGTCAAAGACGTTTCCGACAAAGCGCATAAAGAACTTACGCCGGACTGGGTATATCATATTTTTGAAGATAACTATATTACGGCAAAGACGATTTTTACAGTTGATGAATGTCATTTCAAACAGGAAAACGGAATGGTGGCTGATGCGGTGATCCATCATAACGGTAATGACCGAAGAATTGTGGGTGTAGGAAACGGTCGGTTAGATGCGGTGAGCAATGCGATAAAACATTATTTTGATGTGGATTATCAGTTGGCATTTTATGAAGAGCATTCCTTGACAAAAGGCTCTTCTTCGAGAGCTGTCGCTTATGTCGGCATAATATACAATAAAAAGAAATACTGGGGAGTCGGAATAGATGCGGATATTATAAAAGCGTCGATAGAAGCGCTTGTAGTTGCTGTAAATAAATTGAGTGAAATTGTGGATGGCGGAAAAGATGAAAGACTGCTGGAGATTACAAATTATATTTATGCAAATTATAAAAATGTGACATTAGAAGATCTTTCGGAAAAATTCTTTCTGTCAAAACCATATTTGTCAAAATATATTAAAGAAAAGTCAGGCATGACATTCGGCGATATTCTCAAACAGATCCGAATGAAAAAAGCGCGTGCAATGCTTAGAAGCGGGAATGCCACTGTAGAAAGCATTGCAGAGATGGTCGGGTATCAGAATGTAGAACATTTCAATCGAGTGTTCAAAAAAATGTATCATACAACACCGGTACAATATCGGAATAAAAAGTAAAATGATAAAAACAGCATGATAGCAGGGGATAGGAGGAACTATCGCTTTGGTGACTAATAAATCTCAAAGCGATAGTTCCTTTTGTGTAATTATAAATATTTTTGAAAATAAAGGATTGTTTATGATGCACAAAAAAATAAGAAATAAAGATTATTATATATTTATATTGACAGAAATATGCGGGGGGGGGGAATACTTATGCTGACATTATGTAAACATTGTGCGTTTTTGAAAAAAGAAAAAATAAGTGTTTTATATATAATACTTTAAGCAATGTTTACGAAGTTAAATTTATGAAATAAACGGGTGGGAAGAAGGAGGAAAAAAGAATGAAAATGAAAAGAGTTCTGGCGTGTGCTTTATCAGCGGCCATGATTGTGACATTCGTGTCATTTGGCAATATGGGAGTTGGAATGGTACATGCTGCTGTAGATATCGAGAACGAGTCTGTAACTGTAGAAGAAAAAGTTTTAAAGGAGATTGAGTCAGAAGTTCTGAAGGCAAATGCAAAAGCAAATTCGGAGCAGAAACCGGCAGCTTGGGATAATGATGGTGAAGCTGGGTGGGCATTTGATGATGAGAATCATTGGTGGCATTCTAGATATCAGGGAAATCCTGTAGAAGGGGAAGTAAACAGTGGATTAGTAAGCGCAAGCAATCCTATTTGGATTCAGACAGGATTTGGAGAAGCAAAAAAAATTAAGAAAATAACTTATCTGTCAAGAGACAATGGTATGGGTTCTATTAATGCATATAAGGTTCAATATGCCAATGTTCAGCAGGGCGAACCGAGAGATGATGATTTTCATGATATTGCAGGTGCGGCCGGAAATTTGCAGAATGCTCGTACTGCACAGGAGATTGTATTTAACGAAGCAGTAACCGCAACGCATATCCGTCTTGTTGCAACATCGATTTATGCGAATGGCGGACAACAGTATGTGGCGGCAAAGCGCATTCGTGTGTTTGAAGAAACTGAGGGAACAGAAGGAGTAACTTATAATTTCTATAAAGAATCAGATTTTTGGGATTATGAAGTTGCATATGGCAATTTGGCTGATCAGACAGAGAATGCAGATAGATGGCATTATCAGATTAAGAAGCCTTCAGAAGGAGGGTGGATTGATATTCCGGCAAATGCATTAAAAACAAAAGATAACGGTGAAAAAAGCTGGATGAATGATGATAAGGGCTTGGATGGCACATATTATTACGCAAAGCTGAATAAGGATGAAATTACATCTACATTTCAAGGTGAGGCGTATACAGCAGTAGCATATGCGTGGAAAGCTCCAAAGAATGGTTATTTTAAGATGACATTGGAAAGTCCGATAACACAGGCAAGCAGTCCGGCACCGAGTTTCTTTGTCTGCCACTCAAGTGATAATCAGGATGGCAAAGATTTATTCCGTAATATCGTTGGTGCAAATAGTACAATTACAAGTAAAATTGCAAGAGTCCACACAGGAGAATGGCTTCGTTTAGGAGCAACTACAAAGAATGCATGGGCAAGTGGTTTGAAACCGGTAGTGATGGAAGTTACTGCAAAAGATTATGCAGTTCAGTATTTAGAAGAAGTAAGTGGTATTGAAGAAGGGAACAGTTATACAGAAGCTTCCAAACAGGCAGTTAAAGAGGCACGATCAGCATTACAAGAAGCGATTCTGCCGGAAGTTCCGGATATGGTAGTTGTTGAGCAGAAGATTACAGCGTTAGAACAGGCGATTGCAGGATTGCAAGAGTATGTTCCGGTAACAGAAGTTACATTAAATGTAACTGAGGCCAATTTGAAAGTCGGTGAGACAGTACAATTAACGGCTATAGTTGCACCGGATAATGCTAGCCAAGAAGTTCTCTGGGTATCTGATGCAGAGGGTATCGCTTCTGTTGATAGTGCAACTGGATTAGTTACAGCTAATAGTGCGGGAACGGCGATTATTACAGCAACTTCCACAATGAATCCGGAAAAGAAAGCACAATGTACAGTTGTTGTTACTCGTGATGATACAGCATTAGATGTAGCAATCAAAGCAGCAGAAGAGAAAATACGGGAAGAGAATTTTGAAAATAAATATACAGAAGCTTCAAAAACAGCTCTTAGAGAAAATTTGGAGAATGCGAAACTTGCGAAAGAGAACGCGAACCTTTCTGTGGAAGATGTGAAATTAGTTGTTGATGCATTAAATGCTTCAATCGAAGAATTACAATTAAAAGCAGTAGTTACAATCAATAATAACGATCAGATAGAAACAAAATACTGTGAAATCGGAGAACAGGTGAGAGTTGTTGCACAGACTGTGAAAGACAAGAAGTTCTCACACTGGACATTCAATGGAACTCCTATCTGTTATTCGAGTCCGTATACTTTCACAGTATATGGAGATACAACGATAGAAGCGGTTTATGTAGATGCTGGAGAAGAAGTAACTCCGCAGGCAGCTATGTTGTGCAGCGTGTCATACAATAAATCTACGCAGACTATTAAATATACGGCAAAACGTTCAGTACCTGAAGGATGTAAGATTGTAAAACATGGAATGATTTTAACAAGCAAACCAGCATGGGAAGCCTTGTATAAAGATAATCAAGAAGCGTTTAAGCTGGAAGCAGACAGAATTATTACTAAAGTAGCAACGACCACAGGTTTAGCAGGAAATTATTCTGTTAGTGTAAAATGCACAAAGCCGAATATTTGGTATGCAAAAGGTTATGTTGTATACACGGATAAGAACGGTGAGGAACAGACTGTATATAGTGATGTTGTGAGCTATGAAGTAAAATAATAAAATTAAGAGGAGAAGAGAAAGATGAAAAGAGCATTTTTAGAGCCGGGGATGGAAGTTATTAAATTTCAGGATGAGGATATCATTACAACTTCTGTTATAGAAGATAACGAAGATGGTGGGACTATCGAGGGTGAGGATCCGTAAAGTAACATTTCTGGCAGAAGTAATGTGGGGTATCGTACGAGATGCGATACCCTTGCTTTTTATCATTATATATTGATTGAATTTTATGTTTTTTGAACAGAAAAAAAGATATATCTGTTGTATTGGGATCTGAATAAAATTAAGATAGAAAAGTAAGCATATGAGGCAATGAATTTATGCGTAATACATCTTTGGAAGAAGAACTTCGATCGGGGAAAGCTTGTGTCTCCACAACGGTTGGAGACAGCATGGAACCGATGCTGCGTAATCGAAAGGATACAATTATTATAGAACCGGTTCATGGAAGACTGAAGCGATATGACCTTCCACTTTATCGAAGACCGGACGGGAAATATGTACTGCATCGTATTCTGCATGTGAAGAAGAATGGGTATGTTATCTGTGGGGACAATCGTTGGTGGAAAGAGAATGTGCCGGATGAATGGATAGTCGGTGTAGTGACAGAGTTTTATCGTAGAGAAGAGCATATATATATAACAGATCGGAAGTATCGTCTGTATGTTCATTTATGGTGCGACTTCTTTTGGATTCGTGTGTTGATCCTTCGAGTGAAACATATTTTACAGCGAATAAAGAAGAAATGAATACAGGAAAAAAGTAAGAAAAAGTAGGTTTGCGAGAATAGAGAGTCTTGTCGAACCTTTCTTTTTTTTGTATACTTTAGTAGATTATAAATTATGAGAGAGTGTGAAAAGTAGCAGGGAAGGGAAATGATATGAAGAAGAAAACACTGCTTATTAAAACAGCAGATTTATGTATCCGAATTCATTATAAATATCCGTATATTGAACAACAATGTGAAACATGGAGGGTGAATGAAGGATACGAACCGGATATTGAAGTGTCTGTTACAGATGAAGAAATTGAAACGGAATACGCGGGGTATCGTGCAGAAAGCGTGAGCAGAGCTTTGTGTGAGAGTACATGTATTTACCGTGCGATCGCAAGAAAGCTGATTGCCTTTCAGGCATTTGTTATGCACGGCGCCGTATTGGAGTTAGACGGAAAAGCGTATGTATTTACCGCGAAGAGCGGAGTCGGAAAGACAACACATACGAAGCTGTGGGTCGAGTATTTTGAAGGCAGAGCAAGTTATATTAACGGGGATAAGCCGATCATCAGATGTAAAGACGGCGTATGGTATGCATATGGCACACCGTGGATGGGAAAAGAAAAGTTTGGAAGTCAAAGTTCTGCGCCGATTCAGGCAGTTTGCTTTATTGAACGGGGAGAAGAAAATAAGATTCAAAAGATTGCTGATAAGGAAGTTATAGACAGAGTGTTTCATCAACTGTTTTTCCCTGAAGATCCTGAGACGTTGATCGAGTTCATGGGATTGGCAGACGATTTTGTTCAAAAGCTTCCGTTTTTTGTATTAAAGTGCAATATTTCAGCAGAAGCTGTACGGGTGGCTTATGAGACTTTGAGTAAAGTATAAGTTTGAAGAAACACAATTAAGGCGATAAAAAAGAAATAAAATCAGGAGAATACGAAGATGAAAATAAAAGAAGGATTTATCAAACGTCAGGTAGGAGAACGCGTCGTAGTCGTTCCAATTGGAGAAGCGGCAAAAAACTTTCATGGTATGATCAACCTTAATGAGACAGGCGGAGAATTGTGGGATCTTCTGAAAGAAAATACAGATGAGGATAAGTTGTTAGAGTCCATGCTGGAGATTTATGAGATTGAACCTGAGCAGGCGCAAAAAAGCATGAAAACTTTTCTGAGAAAATTAAGAGAGGCGGGGGTTTTGGAGGAATAAAGAGAAAGCCTTGCAGTAAGTTTTAATTGAAATCTTATAGATGTTAGTATATACTAAAATAGGCAGAAATTTTGGTTTATTTAAACAAATTTATTTATATGGAGGGCTAAAATATGAGCTACAATGCAACAGGAAACTCAGCGGGCAGAAGAATTGCTACATTGCTTGATGAGGGAAGCTTTGTTGAGATCGGCGGCGCAGTTACTGCCAGAAGCACAGATTTCAACTTGCAGGAAAAAGAAACTCCGGCTGATGGTGTTATTACCGGTTATGGAGTGATTGACGGCAATCTTGTGTATGTGTACAGTCAGGATGCCGCAGTGCTCAACGGAGCGATTGGAGAGATGCATGCAAAGAAGATCGCAAATATCTATGATATGGCGATGAAGATGGGAGCTCCTGTCATCGGTCTTATCGATTGTGCCGGATTGAGACTTCAGGAAGCTACGGATGCTTTAGAAGCTTTTGGAAGTGTTTACTACAAGCAGGCAATGGCATCGGGAGTTGTTCCGCAGATTGCGGCGATTTTCGGTATGTGCGGCGGCGGACTTGCAGTTGTTCCGGGACTTGCTGACTTTACATTCATGGAAGAAAAAAGCGGAAAGCTTTTTGTAAATTCTCCGAATGCGCTTGCAGGAAACGAGATTTCAAGATGTGATACTTCCGCTGCAAAATACCAGAGTGAGACGGCAGGTCTTGTCGACGGTATCGGAACAGAAGCGGATATTTTAAATGAAATTCGTTCTTTGATCTGCATGATCCCGGCAAATAATGAAGATGATCTGTCCTATGAAGAATGTATGGACGATCTGAATCGTATTTGTCCGGATGTTGAAAATGCGGCAGCCGATACTGCAATCGTTCTTTCACAGATTGCAGATGATCAGATTTTTACAGAGATGAAGAAAGATTACGCAAAAGAAATGGTGACAGGGTTTATTCGTCTGAACGGTATGACGGTCGGGGCTGTTGCGAATCGTACAAAAGTTTACGCAGAAGACGGAACAGAGGCAGCATCATTTGATTGTGCACTTACAGTGGATGGCTGTAAGAAAGCGGTTGACTTTGTGAATTTCTGTGATGCATTCTCGATTCCGGTGCTCACATTGACAAATGTAGAAGGATTTTCAGCTACGCTCGACTCTGAAAAAGATATGGCAAGAGCTGTGGCAAGAATGACTTATGCGTTTGCTGAGGCAACAGTGCCGAAAGTGAATGTAATTATAGGAAATGCTTATGGAAGCGCATACATCGCGATGAACAGCAAATCAATCGGTGCGGACATGGTATATGCATGGGAAAATGCAAAGATCGGTATGATGGATGCAAACCTTGCGGCTCGTATCATGTATGATGACGCGGACATGGAAACACAAAAAGAGAAAGCGGCAGAATATGAAAAAATCCAATCCAGTGCTAAATCAGCGGCTCGCAGAGGATATGTTGATGCGATCATCACGCCTGCCGATACGAGAAAATATGTGATCGGCGCATTTGAGATGCTGTTTACAAAGAGAGAGGATCGTCCGAATAAGAAACACGGTACGGTTTAGTGAGGTGAGGCGAAGTGAAGAAAAAAATCAGTTTATTAGGGCTTATCCTCATTCTTGTTTTTAGTTTTTCGGGATGCGGAAAGTCTGATGATACAGTAGAATATGATCAGGAACAGCTTGAGCAGTATGCCGATTTTATAGTTCAGAATTTCAGTATGATGGGAGAGGCGGATTTTCAGAACTTTTCCGATATGTCTGATCTTGAACTTGAAATGACTCTTCTTCAGGCAGGCGTACCTGTAACAGGAGAAAATTTCCTGACGATGATGGGGGCGTGGGATGCCGGAGAACAAGAATGCGGAGAGTTTGTCGGCTTAAAAGACGGTTATACAATGGAAACAACAAATGAAGGCGCACTTCTGACTGTTGAAGGAGATTTTGCGGAAAGAGACGGAGCGCTTGAATTTGCGTTTGATAAGAAAGGAAATATCGAGAGTCTGACGATCGGAGCACATTACAGTACGGCGGAGATTTTGAAAAAAGCAGGACTTAATACGATTCTCGGAATGGGAACGGTTTTTGTTGTATTGATCTTTATTTCATTTATTATTTCACTGTTTAAATTTATTCCGGCGCTTGAACAGAAGTTTAAAAAGAGTGCAAAAACAGAGATTGTAAATGAAAAACCAACGGCAGCTTTGAAAACGGAGATGCCGGAAGTGTCGGAAGATGTTACGGAGGATACAGAGCTTGCAGCGGTAATTGCGGCGGCAATCGCGGCATCTGAAGGAACATCGGCAGACGGATTTATCGTTCGTTCTATAAAGAGAAGAAAATCAAATAAATGGAATTAAAGAAAAGGAGATAAGAAAATGAAAAATTATACAATTACAGTAAATGGGAATGTATATGATGTAACAGTGGAAGAAAAAGGCGCAGGCGCTGTTCCGGCTTTGAAACCGGCTCCGAAAGCAGCTCCGGCTCCGAAAGCGGCACCTGCTCCAGTGGCAAAAGCAGCGGGCGCAGGAAACATTCAGGTGAAAGCAGGCGCGGCAGGAAAAGTATTCCAGATCCCGACAAGCGTAGGTCAGAGTGTTCAACAGGGTGATACAGTGATCGTGATCGAGGCAATGAAGATGGAAATTCCGGTTGTTGCACCGGAAGCGGGAACGATCGCAAGTATTGATGTGGCTGTAGGAGATGCGATAGAATCAGGAGCAGTATTAGCTACGTTAAATTAGTTACTGACGGAGGTTTTTAACAAATGGAATATATTTCAAATACACTGGGAAACCTCATTGAACAGACAGCGTTTATGAATCTTACGGTCGGAAACCTGATCATGATCGCAGTTGCGTGTGTGTTTCTCTATTTAGCAATCAGACACGGCTTTGAGCCGCTTCTGCTTGTACCGATTGCTTTCGGTATGCTGCTTGTAAATATCTATCCTGATATTATGCTTCATGCCGAGGACTCAGCGAATGGTACGGGTGGATTACTTTATTACTTCTATGTCCTTGACGAGTGGTCGATCCTTCCGTCTTTGATCTTCCTCGGTGTAGGAGCAATGACGGATTTCGGACCTTTGATCGCGAACCCGAAAAGTTTCCTTCTCGGAGCTGCCGCTCAGTTTGGTATCTTTGCTGCATATTTAGGCGCTATGGCAATGGGATTTTCAGATAAAGCTGCCGCAGCGATCTCCATTATCGGAGGAGCTGACGGACCGACATCTATTTTCCTTGCCGGAAAACTGCAACAGACAGCGATTCTCGGACCGATCGCGGTAGCGGCATATTCTTATATGTCACTTGTACCGATCATCCAGCCGCCGATCATGAAACTTCTTACGACGGAGAAAGAACGTAAGATCAAGATGGAGCAGCTTCGTCCGGTATCAAAATTAGAGAGAATTCTTTTCCCGATCATTGTAACGATCGTTGTTTGTACGATTCTTCCGACGACAGCTCCTCTTGTAGGTATGCTTATGCTCGGAAACTTGTTTAAAGAGTCCGGTGTTGTAAGACAGCTTACAGAGACCGCTTCTAATGCGTTGATGTATATCGTTGTAATTTTGCTCGGAACATCTGTGGGAGCGACAACAAGCGCTGAGGCGTTCTTGAATTGGGATACTTTAAAAATCGTTGCTCTCGGACTGATTGCATTTGCGTTCGGTACAGCGGCGGGAGTGTTGTTCGGTAAAATCATGTGCTGGGCAACGAAAGGAAAAGTCAATCCGCTGATTGGGTCTGCGGGCGTATCTGCAGTTCCTATGGCGGCGCGTGTTTCACAGAAAGTGGGAGCCGAGGCTGATCCGACTAACTTCTTATTGATGCATGCGATGGGTCCGAATGTCGCGGGTGTTATCGGTACTGCGGTTGCAGCCGGAACATTTATGGCAATCTTTGGCGTTAAGTAATTGATGGAGGAAAAATAAATGGCAGAAATTGAAAAAAAACCGGTTAAAATAGTAGAAACGATTCTGCGTGACGCGCATCAGTCATTGATCGCTACAAGAATGACTACAGAACAGATGCTTCCGATCATTGAAAAGATGGATCAGGTCGGTTATCATGCAGTTGAATGCTGGGGAGGAGCTACGTTTGATGCGTCTTTGCGCTTCCTGAAAGAAGATCCATGGGAGAGGCTTCGTAAATTCCGTGACGGATTTAAAAATACAAAACTTCAGATGCTGTTCCGCGGACAAAATATTCTGGGGTATCGCCCGTACGCAGATGATGTAGTAGAATACTTTGTACAAAAATCAGCGGCAAATGGAATTGATATTATCCGAATTTTTGATTGTCTGAATGATATCAGAAACTTGAAGACAGCAGTGACGGCCGCAAATAAAGAAAAAGCACATGCACAGGTAGCGATGTCTTATACACTTGGCGATGCGTATACTCTTGATTACTGGGTGGATCTTGCAAAGAGAATCGAAGATATGGGAGCGAATTCTATTTGCGTTAAAGATATGGCAGGACTTCTTGTTCCGTATGAAGCGACAGAACTTGTCACAGCGCTGAAAGAGGCAGTAAATATCCCGATTGAAATGCATACACATTATACATCGGGAGTTGCTTCGATGACTTATATGAAATCTGTAGAGGCAGGAGCTGATATCATTGACACCGCAATGTCTCCGTTTGCTCTCGGAACGTCGCAGCCGGCAACGGAAGTGATGGTGGAAACGTTCAAAGGTACGCCGTATGATACTGGATTAGATCAGAAACTGTTATCTGAGATTGCGGATTATTTCCGTCCGATCAGAGATGAAGCGCTTGAAAGCGGACTGCTTAATCCGAAAAACCTCGGAGTTAATATTAAGACTTTATTATATCAGGTTCCGGGAGGAATGCTTTCTAATCTGACATCTCAGTTAAAAGAACAGGGAGCGGAAGAAAAATTCTATGAAGTGCTTGAGGAAGTACCACGCGTGCGTAAAGATCTTGGCGAGCCGCCGCTTGTTACTCCGTCTTCTCAGATTGTCGGAACACAGGCTGTATTTAATGTTCTGATGGGTGAGAGATATAAGATGGCGACAAAAGAGACAAAAGATATTCTTGCAGGAAAATATGGCGCGACTGTAAAACCGGTTGACGCTCAGCTTCAGAAAAAGATTTTAGGTGAGAATGCAGAGATCATCACATGTCGTCCGGCAGATTTGATCCCGAATGAGCTCGATACACTTCGCAAAGAGTGCGAGCAGTGGATACAGCAGGATGAAGATGTTCTTACGTATGCATTATTCCCGCAGGTTGCCGTTGATTTCTTTAAATACAGACAGGCACAGCAGACAAAAGTTGACGCTGCAGTAGCAGATACTAAGAACGGAGCATATCCGGTATAGATAAAAGGAATAGTGACAGGATCGAACGATTGAATTTATTCAGGAGATCGATCCTGTTTTATTTGTACTCTTTTTCGTTTAGTGGTATCATAAAAAGGAATTTTGAGAAGCGGGAGGTCTTGAATGAAATATTCGGGAAGCATTTCAGATAGAATTAAGGCTCTTAGAGCCGAGATGAGACGGGAAAAGATAGATCTTTATATTATTCCGTCAACAGATTATCATAACAGTGAATATATAGGTGAATATTTTAAGGAACGTCAATATATGACCGGATTTACAGGCTCTGCTGGAACTGTGGTGTTTACAGAGGAGAAAGCGGGGCTTTGGACAGACGGGCGCTATTTTATACAGGCAGAACAAGAACTGCAGGGCAGTGAGATCATCCTTTTTAAAGCAGGGGAGCCGGGCTGCCCGGAAATCGAAGAATTTATACGGACAGAATTGCCGGAAGGCGGAAAGATCGGATTTGATGGCCGTACGATTCGGGTAGAACAAGGAAAAGAATTTGAAAAGATTGCCGAAGAAAAATGCGGAGCGCTGTCTTATCTTTCGGATCTTGTCGATGTTGTCTGGAAAGACAGACCGCCTTTGCCGACGGAAAAAGCGTTCTTTTTGGATGAATTTTACTCGGGAGAAACAGCAGCTTCTAAGTTGGAAAGAGTAAGGTGTAAGATGGATGAATCAGGAGCTGATGTACATCTGTTATCAAGTCTTGATGATATTGCGTGGCTATTAAACATCAGAGGAAACGATATCTTGTGTTGTCCTCTTGTTTTGGCATATTTAATAATCTATAAGGATCATGTTGAATTGTTTGCAGATGAAGAAAAGTTCTCCGATGATATGAAGCGGGAATTTGCGAAAAATCATGTTGCTCTAAGACCATATACAGAAATCGAAAATGCGGTCGGAAAACTAAGCGGCAGGAAGAAAATGCTGATAGATCCCGAGCGTCTTAGCTATGCTTTATATAAATTGATACCGGATGAAACTGAAATGATAGAGAAAGAGAATCCGGAAATCATAATGAAATCTGTAAAAAATGATATTGAAACAGAGCATATTCGCAGGGCGCATTTAAAGGATGCGGCTGCACATACAAAATTTATATATTGGCTGAAAGAAAATATCGGGAAAACAGAGATTACCGAACGGTCAGCTTCCGCTCGTTTAGAAGAGTTTAGAAAAGAGCAGGATGGATATTTAGGACCAAGTTTTGAACCAATCAGCGCATACTACGAACATGGAGCGATTGTCCATTACAGTGCATCGAAGGAAAGCGACGCACGATTAGAAAAGGGGCATTTTCTTTTAACAGATACCGGAGGACATTATAAGGATGGATCGACTGATATTACAAGAACCGTGGCTTTAGGTGAAGTGAGTTATCAGGAAAAAGAAGATTTCACTCTTGTTTTGCGTTCGATGCTCAGACTTATGAACGCTGTGTTTTTGGAAGGGTGCAGCGGTGCGAATTTAGACTGTCTTGCAAGAGAAGTGTTTTGGAAGGAAAGGCTGAATTTTAATCATGGCACGGGTCATGGGGTTGGATATCTTTTGAATATTCACGAGCCTCCGATTAATTTCAGATGGAAGGAAGGCAAAAATGCTGCGCCGGCTCTTCAAAAAAATATGATAATTACAGATGAACCGGGGATTTACAGAGCAGGCCGACATGGCGTCAGAATTGAAAATGATCTTCTTGTCGTAGAAGATACGCAGAACGAGTTCGGAAAGTTTTTGAAATTTGAGCCGCTTACCTATGTTCCGATTGATCTTGATGCAATTCTCCATGAAAAAATGAGTGATGAAGAAAAAAAGATGCTGAACGAATATCATGCTGCCGTTTATGAAAAAGTCGGAATGTATTTAGAGGAGAACGAGCGAGAGTGGCTGAAGCGATATACAAGACCGATATAAATTATGCACATCTGCAAATCGGACAATGACAGTAAAGAAAAAATAAGATATAATCAGTTGGTGATAATTGAGAAAAAGTAGGAAACAAAAATGGGACAAAATGAAACAACGACAAATGAACTTTTATTAAGAATTAAAGAAAAATATAAAAAAATGAGTAAAGGACAGCGGCGTCTTGCAGATTATGTATGCAATGATTACGACAAAGCGGTTTTTTTGACGGCTGCCAAATTAGGAGAGATCGTCGGGGTCAGTGAGTCAACTGTAGTGCGATTCGCTACACAGCTTGGCTATAAAGGATATCCGGGATTTCAAAAGGCATTAGAAGAACTTGTCCGTAATAAGCTGAATTCGATCCAGAGGATGGAAGTGACGTATGGAAGAATCAGCCAAAGTGAAATACTGGAAACTGTTCTTCAATCCGATATAGATAAGATTAAGATGACTCTTGCAGATATCGACCATAAAGCATTTGATCTTGCGATTGACACGCTCCTGAATGCGAGGAGAGTTTATGTAATAGGGATCAGAAGCTGCGCTCCGTTAGCATCATTTTTAGGATTTTACTTAAATCTTGTTTGTGATAACGTATCTGTTGTCGATGTAAACAGTTCCAGTGAAATATTTGAACAGTTGATCAGAATTAACGAACATGATGTTATCATAGGGATCAGTTTTCCGAGATATTCTATGCGGACATTAAAAGCATTGGAGTTTGCAAGTAACCGAAAGGCAAAAGTGATCACTTTAACGGACAGCGTCCATTCGCCTATGAATCTGTATTCATCGTGCAATCTGATTGCAAGAAGTGATATGGCGTCGATCGTAGACTCTCTTGTAGCGCCGTTAAGCGTAGTGAATGCTCTCGTAGTGGCGCTTTGCATGAAGAGACAAAAAGAAGTTGTATCAACACTTGAGACGTTAGAGGAAATATGGGGAGAATATGAAGTGTACAGCAGAGATGAATTAGATCCTATGAAACGTTCGTTTTTCCCGGATGAAACGGCAGGAGGAAAAGATGAGTAAAGTGATAGTTGTCGGAGGCGGAGCCGCAGGAATGATGGCGGCTGTATTTGCCGCCGAAAACGGGCATCATGTTCAGATTTATGAGAAAAATGACAGATTGGGCAGGAAATTATTTATAACGGGAAAGGGACGCTGTAATATTACAAATGCATCGGATGTTGAAGAATTATTTCAGGCGGTAGTCAGTAACCCAAAGTTTTTATATAGTGCATTTTACAGTTTTACGAATGAACAGGTGATCGACTTTTTTGAAAATCTCGGTGTGAAGACGAAGGTTGAAAGAGGAAACAGAGTCTTTCCTGTTTCCGATCATTCGTCGGATATAATCGGGGCGCTTCAAAGAGAACTGCACCGTCTCGGCGTTCAGATATCTCTTTGTACGGAAGTGGAAAAAATATGTGTAGAAAACGAGAAAATAACAGGAATCATTATTTCTGATGATTCCCAAAAACAAAAGCAGCATTTTGTTGACGCAGATGCGGTGATCATAGCGACTGGAGGGATTTCTTATCCTGCTACAGGATCGACAGGAGACGGATACCGATTTGCAAAAACATGCGGGCATAAGGTTACCGAACTTTTTCCGGCTCTCGTTCCGATGGAAGTAAAAGAATGGTATGCAAAACAGCTTCAGGGTCTGTCGCTTCGGAACGTATGTATCCGTGTGACCGACGGAAAAAGGAAATTATATGAAGAATTCGGAGAGATGCTGTTTACCCATTATGGAGTGACAGGTCCGGTTATTTTAAGCGCTAGCAGTATTGTAGGAAAAAGGCTGAAAGAAAAAGAGCTGACTTTACATATCGACTTAAAACCGGCGCTTACAGAAGAACAACTCGACAAACGGATTCTCAGAGAGTTCGATGCGAATCATAACAAACAGTTTAAAAATGCAGTCGATAGTTTGTTTCCGGCAAAACTAAAACCTGTTATGACAGAACTTTCAGGTATTGCGGAAGAAAAGAAAGTAAATGAGATTACAAAAGAAGAAAGAATGCGGTTTGTACGTCTGATCAAAGATTTTAAAATGACGCTTACAAGTTTAAGAAGCTATAGCGAGGCGATCATTACAAAAGGCGGAGTAAGCGTAAAAGAGATCCATCCGGGAACAATGGAGTCAAAGTTTGTTAAAAATTTATATTTTTCGGGAGAAGTTTTGGATCTTGATGCTCTTACAGGAGGTTATAATCTTCAGATTGCATGGTCTACGGCATATCTTGCGGGAATGAATGCCGGAAGAGAAGAATAAAAGAAAAAGCAGTAAGAAAGGGGAAAGAAAATGGGATATAATGTGGCGGTGGACGGCCCGGCAGGAGCCGGAAAAAGTACGATAGCAAAACTGGTGGCGAAAGAAAAAGGATATATATATGTAGATACAGGAGCAATGTATAGAGGATTGGCGATCCATTTTCTGAAAAAAGGAATTTCGCCGGAAGACAAAGAGGCTGTTGCAAAAGCGTGCATAGATGCAGATGTAAGTATTGTGTACGAAAACGGAGTACAGCAGGTTTATTTAAACGGTGAAAATATTACAGGCATGCTTCGTACAGAAGAAGTTGGAAATATGGCGTCAAAAACGTCGGCTATCCCGGCGGTTAGGGAAAAGCTTTTAGAATTGCAGAAAACGCTGGCACGCGAAAAAGATGTGATCATGGACGGACGGGATATCGGAACAAATATTCTTCCGAATGCAGATGTGAAAATCTATCTGACTGCCAGCGTAGAAACAAGAGCAAAACGTAGATATGATGAGCTTGCGTCAAAAGGGGAATCATGTGACTTTGACGAGATTGCACGGGATATCAAGGAAAGAGATGAACGTGACATGACAAGAGAAATTGCACCGTTGAAAAAAGCAGAGGATGCGATCTTAGTAGACAGTTCGGATATGACGATTGATGAAGTGGTAAGTAAAATATGCAGCTTCTGTAATTAGTGAGAGGAAAATACAGTGAAAGTGATAAAAGCAAAGACTGCCGGATTTTGTTTCGGAGTAAAGCGGGCGGTTGACACGGTATATAAGCAGGTAGATACAAAGTGTGGACAGATTTATACGTATGGTCCGATTATCCACAATGAAGAAGTTATCAAAGATATGAGGGATAAAGGGGTTATCGTACTACGTTCTGAAGAAGATTTGGATATGATCAGTCAAGGTACGGTCATTATCCGGTCTCACGGAGTGGAAAAACGCATTTATGAAAAGATCGAACAAAAAGGTCTTAGAATTGTAGATGCTACCTGCCCATTTGTGAAAAAGATTCATAATATTGTATCTGAAAAGAGCGGAGAGGGATTTCATATTATTATAATCGGAAACCCGGAACATCCTGAAGTTGTAGGGATAAAAGGATGGGCGAAAGACAATGTAACCGTCATACAAAGTGCGGAAGATGCGGAATGTTTTACAGCTGATCGAAAAGAGAAAATCTGCATTGTTTCCCAGACGACATTTAATTACAATAAATTTAAAGATTTAGTTGAAATTATAATGAAAAAGAGTTATGATGTAAGTGTTTTAAATACAATCTGTAATGCTACAAAAGAGCGTCAGACTGAAGCTGAAAGCATTGCAGAGTCGGTGGATGCTATGATCGTTATTGGAGATAAACATAGTTCCAATACTCAGAAATTAGTTGAGATCTGCCGCAAAGCATGTGACAATACGTACTATATACAGACACTTGACGATTTGGATTTGAATCAATTAGGGTCAGTGGAAACAGTAGGTATTACAGCAGGGGCATCCACGCCCAACAATATAATTGAGGAGGTTCAAAATAATGTCAGAATTATCTTTTGAACAGATGTTAGACGAGTCATTTAAAACGATTCACAATGGAGAAGTAGTTGAGGGAACGGTAATCGATGTAAAACCGGAAGAGATTATCCTGAATATCGGTTATAAGGCAGACGGTATCATTACAAAGAATGAATACTCCAACGATCCGTCAGTTGACCTCACAAAAGTAGTATCCGTAGGTGATACGATGACAGTCAAAGTTTTGAAAGTAAACGACGGAGAGGGTCAGGTTCTTCTTACATATAAGAGACTTGCAGCCGAGAAAGGAAATGAGAGACTGCGTGAAGCGTTTGAGAACAAAGAAGTCCTCAAAGCTACAGTTACACAGATTCTCGGAGGCGGCATTTGCGCTACAGTTGATGAAGTCAGAGTGTTTATCCCGGCAAGCCTTGTATCTGATTCTTATGAGAAAGATCTTGGAAAATATGAAGGTCAGGAAATTGAATTCGTAATCAGCGAGTTCAATCCGAGAAGAAACCGTGTGATCGGAGACAGAAGACAGCTTCTTGTTGCAGAACGTGCCGAGAAACAGAAAGAACTGTTTGCAAGATTACAAGTCGGAGACAGAGTAGACGGCGTGATCAAAAATGTGACGGATTTCGGAGCGTTTGTTGATCTTGGCGGAGTTGACGGACTTCTCCATATTTCTGAAATGTCATGGGGAAGAATTGATAATCCGAAGAAAAACTTCCACGTAGGTGATACTCTTACTGTTCTTGTGAAAGACATTCACGATACAAAAGTTGCCTTAAGTTTGAAGTTCCCGGAGACAAACCCGTGGGCGAATGCTTCAGAGAACTTTGCAGTAGGTACAGTGATCACAGGCAAAGTTGCACGTATGACAGATTTCGGTGCATTTGTTGAACTTGCACCGGGAGTTGATGCGCTTCTTCATGTATCTCAGATTTCGAGAGAACATGTTGAGAAACCATCGGATGTTCTTTCTGTAGGTCAGGAGATTACAGCTAAGATTGTTGACCTGAACGAAGAAGAGAAGAAGATCAGCCTGAGCATGAAAGCATTGGAAGCTGATCGTGATGAAGAAGATGCAGTATCTGTTGATTACGAAGCAGATGCTGAGTAATTATCTTTTGTATTTTATATAATGGATAAGATAGGGGACGATACTTGCATAGAGTGTCGTTCTCTTTATTATGTTAAAAAGATAACATTCTTCTGAAAATACAGAATTGTATGATTTTGTCGTTTGAATGACTGGATTTTTATGCTTCATTCTAGTAAAATAACGTAATATGAAAATAATGCGGGAATAGAGTGTGATAAGTAGATTCTGTTTCGGCGGGAAAGAAAGGAAGAATATCATGGGACTTCTGACATTTAAAGGCGGTATCCATCCGGATGACGGAAAGCGTTTTTCAAAAGACAGTGAAATACGTACATTACTGCCGAAAGGGGAACTGGCGTATCCGCTTTCACAGCATATCGGAGCGCCTGCGAATCCGATCGTAAAAAAAGGAGATCATGTTTTAAAAGGACAGAAGATTGCGGAAGCAGGAGGTTTTGTGTCATCACCGATCCATGCTTCTGTATCCGGAACTGTGAAAGGAATTGAATATCGGTTTAATCCGGCAGGTACAAAAACAGAATGTATCATCATTGAAAATGATGGAGAATACGCGGAAATAAACGATCTTACGGTGAAACCTTTTGGTGAGATGACAAGAGAAGAGATCATTGAGAGAATCGGTGAAGCCGGTATTGTCGGAATGGGAGGCGCAGGTTTTCCTACGAGGGTAAAGCTTTCTCCGAAAGAACCTGAAAAGATAGAATATATTATTGCGAACTGTGCAGAGTGTGAACCGTATATTACGGCAGATTACAGAAGGATGTTGGAGAATACCGGACAACTGGTGAACGGTATGCGTATAATCCTTTCGCTGTTTCCGAATGCAAAAGGAATCTTTGCGGTAGAAGATAATAAAAAAGACTGTATTGAAAAATTAAACAAAGAAACAGAAAATGACCCGAATATGGAAGTGAAGGCACTCATGACAAAATATCCTCAGGGAGCGGAACGTCAGTTGATCTATGCAGTGACAAAACGTGCGATCAATTCATCTATGCTCCCGGCAGATGCGGGTTGTATTGTTGATAATGTGGAAACATTGATCGGGATTCATATGGCAGTAGCTGAGGGGAAACCTCTTACGGAACGTGTTGTTACTGTAAGCGGAGACGCCATAAATTCTCCGGGAAACTTTAAAGTTCTTCTTGGAACAAACCATATGGAATTAATTGAAGCGGCGGGTGGATTTTCTCAACAGCCGGAAAAATTGATATCCGGAGGGCCTATGATGGGATTCGCCATGGTAAGTGCAGAAGCTCCGGTAACAAAAACATCTTCTTCTATTCTTGCGTTTAAGGAAGATATAGTTTCAAAAAGCGTGGAGACGGCATGTATCAACTGTGCAAGATGCGTTGATGTCTGTCCGAGTCGTATTATACCTTCACGATTAGCCGATCTTGCCCAAAGACATGATGAAAAGGCTTTTGTTGCGATGAATGGACTTGAATGTGTGGAATGTGGATCATGCAGTTATGTGTGTCCGGCGAAAAGACCTTTGAAACAGGCTATCGGTTCTATGAGAAAAATTGCGCTTGCAAATAAAAGAAAGAAGTAAGTGAGAGGTGAGAGAAAAGTGAATGAAAATTATCATGTATCAGCATCCCCGCATATTCGGGATAAGATAAAAAGCAGCAATATCATGCTTCTTGTTGTGATTGCCCTGCTCCCTGCTACTGTATTCGGAATTTGGAATTTTAGACATGAAAATGCGTGGATCTTAGTTGTTGCTACAACGGCGGCTGCTGTGCTTGCAGAGTATATCTATGAAAAATTAATGCATAAACCGGTTACAATCGGTGATTTCAGCGCAGTTGTTACAGGTCTTTTACTTGCATTGAATCTTCCTCCGACGCTTCCGTGGTGCATGGGGGTACTCGGAGCCGTATTTGCAATCGTTGTTGTAAAACAGCTTTTCGGTGGATTGGGACAAAATTTTATGAATCCGGCCTTAGCTGCAAGATGCTTTCTTCTAATCTGTTTTACGCAAAAAATGACGTATTTTGTGTATGACGGCGTGACAGGCGCAACTCCGCTTGCACAATTAAAGAGCGGCAATGTAGTAAATACGATGGATATGCTTCTTGGAAATGTCCGGGGAACGATCGGAGAGACATCGGTGATCGCGATTATGATCGGAGCGATGTTCTTAATATTGACAGGAGTGATAGATCTTAGAATTCCGGGATCTTATATCGTATCATTTGTTATTTTTATCACGCTTTTCGGCGGCAATGGATTTGATCCGTGGTACATAACCGCTCATTTATGCGGCGGCGGTCTGATGCTTGGAGCATGGTTTATGGCAACAGATTATGTGACTGCTCCGATTACGAGCAAAGGAAAGATTTTGTATGGCATTTGTATGGGAATCTTAACCGGACTGTTCCGTTTGTTCGGAGCTTCGGCAGAAGGGGTATCTTATGCAATCATCATCAGTAACCTTTTGGTTCCGTTGATCGAGAAGGTTACTCTTCCGAAACCTTTCGGTAAAGGAGGAGAAAAGTAATGAATAAAATTATAAAAAATACGTTGATCTTAACTGCAATAACAGTTGTTTCAGGACTTTTGCTCGGAATTGTTTACGATGTTACAAAAGAGCCGATTGCGCAGGCGCAGGAGCGTACAAAACAAAAGGCGTTTCAGACAGTGCTTCCCGAGGCTTCAGAGTTTACATCCAGCAATTTCGATGAAAAAGAGGCGGCAAAAATTTTAAAAGAAAACGGTTATACAGACGATATAACAGAAGTAGCGGAAGCGACAGATAAAAAAGGGAAAGTAATCGGTTACGTGATCAATGTCACTTCTCACGAAGGGTATGGCGGCGACATTGAAATTTCTGTAGGAATCGCCTCGGACGGAACAGTGAAAGGAATTGAGATGCTCTCCATCGGAGAGACGGCGGGATTAGGAATGAAAGCGAAAGACGCTGAATTTAAAGATCAGTTTCGGGATAAAAAAGTGCAAAAATTCACTTATACGAAAAATGGAGAAAAAGGCGATGATAAGATCGATGCCATCAGCGGCGCTACGATTACGACAAATGCAGTGACTAATGCCGTTGATTCAGCACTGATTTATTATCAAACGGAGTTAGGAGGCGGTATCAATGAATAAATGTGCAGAACGTCTTTATAATGGCCTTGTGAAAGAAAATCCTACGTTCGTTCTCATGCTCGGTATGTGTCCGACTCTTGCGGTTACAACATCTGCGATCAACGGAATCGGTATGGGGCTTTCTACGACAGCGGTACTTGTGATGTCAAATATGTTGATTTCTATGTTGAGAAAAGTGATTCCGGCATCAGTGCGTATGCCTGCTTTTATCGTTGTTGTAGCTTCTTTTGTTACGATCGTTGATTTTTTGATGGCGGGATTTGTTCCCGGGCTTTATAAATCACTCGGATTGTATATCCCTTTGATCGTAGTAAACTGTATTATTTTGGGGAGAGCGGAAAGCTATGCATCAAAAAATCCGGTGCTTCCTTCGATTTTCGACGGGATCGGTATGGGACTTGGATTCACGGTCGGTCTTACGGCAATCGGTATTGTGAGAGAACTGCTTGGTGCAGGCGAGGTGTTCGGCATTCGTGTTATGCCGCAGTCATATGAACCTCTTACGATTTTTGTTCTTGCCCCGGGTGCGTTTTTTGTATTGGCATGTCTTGTAGCTCTTCAGAATAAAGTGAAAGCGAATCTTGAGAAAAAAGGAAAAAAAGTTCCGGTATCGTCAGGATGCGGCGAAGGTTGCTCTGCATGTGCAAGCAAAGGAATCTGCGGAGGTCATCTCGCAGAAAACGAACCACATCATGAAGAGACGAATGTAAAAGAAGAGGAGGAGGCATAAATGCAGGAATTACTTTTGATTGCAGTCGGAGCTGCGTTTGTAAATAATGTTGTCCTTAGTCAGTTCCTCGGTATCTGTCCGTTTTTAGGTGTTTCTAAAAATGTAAAAACTGCAGCCGGAATGGGCGGAGCAGTTGTATTCGTTATCACAATCGCTTCGTTTGTAACAGGATTGATCTATAAATTCATCCTTGGAAACCCGAAAATTTTAGGAGGAGAGCTCCAATATTTAAACACTATCGTATTTATCCTTGTCATAGCAGCTCTTGTACAGTTCGTAGAGATGTTTTTAAAGAAAGTGATGCCTCCGTTATATAATGCCCTCGGCGTTTATCTTCCGCTGATTACAACGAACTGCGCGGTTCTTGGCGTAGCGCTGACAAACGTACAAAACGGATATTATGAAAAAGGTGTCGGGATCGGTTTGCTGACCGGTGTAGTGAACGGATTTGCGACAGCGGCGGGATTTTTTGTTGCGATTGTTCTTATGGCCGGAATTCGGGAAAAAATCGAACACAATAATGTTCCCGAAGCATTTAAAGGAACTCCGATCGTTCTTGTGACAGCCGGACTGATGGCAATCGCATTTTGCGGATTTTCAGGATTAATATAGGAGGTGCGATAGAATGAATATAACAGCGATTCTTTTGGCTGCCGCGATCGTCGGTGGAGCCGGATTATTTATCGGTATTTTCCTAGGTGTATCCGGAAAAAAATTCGCAGTTGAAGTTGATGAAAGAGAAGAGGCGATTCTCGATGTTTTACCTGGAAATAACTGTGGAGGCTGCGGTTATGCAGGATGTTCAGGCCTCGCTGCGGCGATTGCTCAGGGAAAAGCGGATGTAGGAGGATGCCCGGTCGGAGGCGCTTCTGTAGCTGGGAAGATCGGTGAGATTATGGGCGTAGACGCCTCGGCAAGCGAAAGAAAAACTGCATTTGTAAAATGCGGCGGAACATGTGAAAAGACAAAAAGTGAATATGAATATTATGGAATCAAAGACTGTATCATGGCAAGTCAGATGCAGGATGGAGGAGCAAAAGGGTGTGCATACGGGTGTCTCGGATATGGCTCATGCGTGGATGCCTGTCCGTTTGATGCAATCCATATTGTAGATGGAATAGCAGTTGTTGATAAGGAAGCATGTAAAGCATGTGGAAAATGTGTGGATGCATGTCCGAAGCACCTGATCGAATTGATCCCGTATAAGCAGAAAACATTTGTGCAGTGTAACTCAAATGAGAAAGGGAAAGCATTAATGGACGTCTGCCAAGTCGGATGTATCGGATGTCGTCTCTGCGAGCGAAACTGCGAAGCCGGGGCTATTACAGTTAATAACTTTTTGGCTCATATAGATGCCGACAAATGCACAAATTGCGGCGTATGTGCAGAAAAATGTCCTCGAAAGATCATAACAGTACGGTTTGAAGCGTGAGTAAATGAAGCGTTAAAAGTGTAGTGTATCGCCGGGATTTTCAACGTGTGTGAGGTTAGAAATGAAGAAAAACGATAACATTCTTATACTTGGCATCCTGTTCATTGCGCTGGTCGTGCTAGGAATTCAGCTATTACACTCGGCAAACGGTACGGAGAAAGTAAAAATTACTGTAGACGGGAAGGTTTTTGGCACATATCTGTTGTCTGAAGATCGAACTGTTTCAGTGAACGAAACGAATATAGTTTTAATTACGGAGGGTACGGTTTCAATGGAGTCCGCTGATTGTCCGGATCAGATTTGTGTTCACCATCAGAGGATCAAAAGAAGTGGAGAAAGTATTATATGTCTTCCGAATAAAGTCGTTGTGTCGATAGAAGGCGGAGGCGAAGAAAAACTTGACGGAACTGTACAATAGTCAGGAGAGAGTGATTTGAGAACCAGAGCTGCATATTTCGGTATATTTACAGCGCTGGCATTGATTTTAGGTTATGTGGAACTGCTGATTCCCATTCACTTTGGGATTCCCGGAGCAAAACTGGGACTTGCGAATCTTATAACAATTCTTGTTCTATATAAAATGGGGTGGAAAGAAGCGTTTCTCTTATCTGTTGCCCGCGTTGTTTTAGGCGGTTTTATATTCAGTAATCTATTTTCTATTTTATATAGTCTGGCAGGCGGGATTTTAAGTCTGATCGTTATGGGAATATTGAAAAAAACAGGGAAATTTACTGTAGTCGGTGTCAGCGTCTGCGGCGGTGTTTTTCATAATGTCGGTCAGCTTGCGGTTGCCATGGCTGTGGTTCAGACATACGAAGTAGGATATTACTTCCCTGTACTTTTGATTGCGGGGCTTTTGACGGGAATGCTCATAGGAATGATATCTGCCGAAGTACTGAAACGAACTAAAAATTTACGATTAAAGGAATAAAAAAATGATTTCATATGTAAAAGGTGAATTAGCTGCGATCGAGGAACAAAAAGCAATTATTGATGTGGGCGGCATAGGGTATGGTGTGTTTATGCCACATCAGGCACTGGCGATGTTACCTTCTGTAGGAAATGAAGTGAAACTTTACACTTATCTGAATGTGCGGGAAGATGCCATGCAGCTTTTTGGATTTTTGACAAAAGATGATTTGGAAATATTCCGGCTTGTGATCGGAGTAAGCGGGATCGGGCCGAAAGGCGGTTTGAATATTTTGTCATGTATGTCTCCGGATGAACTGCGGTTTGCAATCATGTCGGGAGATGCAAAAATGATTTCGTCAGCGCCTGGAATCGGGAAAAAGACTGCCGAAAAACTAATTGTAGAACTTCGAGACAAAGTAGATATTGAAAAAATGCTTGATCATGCTGCTCATCCGGAAGAAACAATACAGACAGATATGGCGAAAACATCGGCAAATGAAATGCAATCGGAGGCGGTACAGGCTCTTGTTGCGCTTGGTTACGGGAGTGCGGAAAGCCTTCGCGCGGTAAAGAAAACTTCTGTACAATGTCAGACTGTAGAAGATATATTGAAAGAAGCGCTGCAGTATCTTTTCTGATGAGAGGATGTGGATAAGGCGGAAAGGAAATAATGGACGGCAATGGGAAAACGAATCATAACGACAGAAAACTTAGAGGAAGACATTAAGATTGAAGGAGAATTGCGTCCGCAATCTCTCGGCGAATATATCGGTCAGGAAAAGGCAAAAGAAACACTTGGCATCTATATAGAAGCTGCTAAAGCGCGCGGGGAAACACTTGATCATGTGCTTTTTTACGGGCCTCCGGGACTTGGAAAAACAACGCTTGCCGGAATTATTGCGAATGAAATGGGTGTACACATGAAGGTAACGTCAGGACCTGCAATCGAAAAACCGGGAGAAATGGCGGCAATCTTAAATGGTCTTCAGGAAGGAGACGTTTTGTTTGTCGATGAGATTCACAGGTTAAACCGACAAGTAGAAGAGGTTCTTTATCCTGCTATGGAAGATTTTGCCATTGATATTATGATCGGAAAAGGGTCGGCCGCCCGCTCGATCCGTTTGAACCTGCCTAAATTTACACTTGTCGGCGCAACAACGAGAGCGGGAATGTTAACAGCTCCTTTACGCGATCGTTTCGGTGTTATGCACCGTTTGGAATTATATACTCCGGAAGAACTAAAAACGATCATATTACGTTCGGCATCTGTGTTAAATGTAGAGATCGAAGAGGACGGGGCTTTAGAACTTGCTCGCCGATCCAGAGGAACTCCCCGCCTTGCAAACCGTCTGTTGAAACGTGTAAGAGATTTCGCTCAAGTAAAATACGATGGCAAAATCACGAAAAAAGTGGCAGATTATGCGCTTGACCTTCTTGATGTCGATAAGTATGGTCTGGATCATATCGATCGAACGATTCTGCTGACAATGATTGAAAAATTCCAAGGCGGTCCGGTTGGTTTGGATACACTGGCGGCGGCGATTTCAGAAGATGCAGGAACATTGGAAGATGTGTATGAGCCGTATCTTTTGAAAAACGGATTTATACAGCGGACTCCGAGAGGACGCATAGTAACTGATCTGGCATACCGGCATCTCGGGATAGAATCTTTTGCGGATGAATAATTTCGGAATAGTTATGAAACGGATAGTTCCGAAAAAAGTAGTTGGTTTTTACCGCTAAATAGTTTATAATGAATTTTAAGAAACGCGAGGAGGAAGCTATGAGTTCAGCAAAACATTTTACGGAAGTATTGATCGGAGGAAAAGTATATACTTTGAGCGGATTTGAGGGCGAAGAGTATCTGCAGAAAGTGTCTTCCTATTTGAATCATAAGATAACAGAATGTACAAATAGTGAAGGATACAGAAAACAGAGCGCTGACACAAGAAATGTACTTCTCGCTCTTAACATTGCCGATGATTACTTCAAAGCAAAAAAACAGGGTGATTCGCTGGAGAGTGACATTGAACTAAAAGATAAGGAAATGTATGATTTAAAGCATGAACTTATTTCAGCGCAGATCAAACTGGAGAATGCAGAAAAAGAGTTGGCAAAATTAAAAGAAGAGAACAACGATCTTCAAATGCAGATTGTGAAGCTCGAGACAGAAATGAAAAATCGCAGAAGATAAAAATAAGGCTGTCAGTCATATGACAGCCTGTTTCTTTTGGATAGTGTCTTTTTAGATAGTTGTTGTTTTATATAAAGGGAAAACACCTGTATGTTAAAGGGGATGTAGGGAAAGGAGTCAGCATGGAAAAACGCCGGATTGAAATATTGGCGCCTGCCGGATCTTATGCTTCTTTTAAAGCTGCGATCAACGCAGGAGCGGATGCTGTGTACGCCGGAGGTCCGAAATTTGGAGCAAGAGCATATGCGGATAATTTTACAAAAGAAGAGTTGATCGAAGCGATCAAAGAAGCTCATATATACGGAAGAAAGCTTTACCTTACGGTAAATACACTGCTGAAAAACAACGAAATTTCAGAGTTACCCGAATATCTGAGTCCGCTTTATGAAGCGGGGTTAGATGCGGTGATCGTTCAGGATATAGGAGTTCTCGAACTTGTAAGAGAGTACTTTCCGAAGATGGATATTCATGCGAGTACGCAGATGACGATCACAGGGTATCGCGGAGCGGCATTTATGGAAGGGCAGGGAATCAGCCGTGTTGTTCCGGCAAGGGAATTATCTCTTGAAGAAGTGCGTATGATCAAAGAAAAAACAGGGTTGGAGATAGAATGTTTTGTACATGGTGCACTTTGTTACTGTTATTCCGGTCAATGCCTTTTAAGCAGCATGATCGGCGGACGCAGCGGGAACAGAGGTCAGTGTGCTCAGCCTTGCAGACTGCCGTATACAGTAGAAGGTGAAAAAAAATATTATTTAAGTCCGAAAGATATTTGTACGCTGGATCTGATCCCGGAACTTGCGGAGGCGGGAATCGATTCGTTCAAGATCGAAGGTCGTATGAAAAAGCCGGAGTATGTAGCGGCAGTAACTGCAATGTACCGGAAATACACAGATTTATATATGCAAAACGGAAAAAAGGGATATAAAGTTTCTTCCGAGGATAAACGTATACTGATGGATCTGTATAACAGAGGAGGATTTTCGGCAGGTTATTATCGACAGCATAACGGGCAGAATATGATAGCGTCGGATCGTCCAAACCACGCAGGCGTTCCGGCAGTAAAGGTAGAAAGCCAAAAAGGAAGATTGATCAAAGGAAAAATTCTTACAGACCTGCATGCAGGGGATGTGTTGGATATTTCAGGAAGCTATACTATTGGAAAAGATCAGAAAAAAGGGGAAGCTTTTTCAATGGTAGTGCAGAAACAAGTTTATATAAAACAGGGATCGACAATAAACAGAGTGAGAAACGAAAGTCTTATCACTTCGATTCATAAGCAGTATATCGGAGATTCAATCAGACAGAAGATAGACGGAAAACTTACGCTGGAAGTGGGAAAGCCGGCAAGTTTGAAATTGTACTGTAATGAAAGTACATATACTGCGTACTCAAAAGAAATTGTCGAACAGGCGCAGAACCGCCCGATGGAAAGAGAACGGATCGTTTCTCAAATAGAAAAATTAGGGAATACGCCCTTTGTTTTTGAAACTTTGGATATTAAGATGGATGAAGCGATTTTTCTCTCGATTAAAACACTTAATGATCTTCGCAGAGAAGCGGTAAGCGGATTGTGCGAGGCACTATCGGGGAAATATTACAGAAAAACAACAGATGAAAAAAAAGAAAAGAGAATTGCAGCTGAGGTTATAGAAGAAAAGAACAATACTTATGATCAATTTAAAAGAAAAGAAAACTTTTCTTATTCGGTTCTCGTGGAAAATAAAGAACAGCTTTCGGCAGTCTGCGCCTATTTGGAGAAAAGAGAAACGGAGAATATAAAAATCGCACGTATCTACGCCGAAAGCAATATTTTTCAGGAAGATATCCCGGGATACATCGAAAAATTAAAAAAGAAAAAGATAGAATTTTATCTTGCTCTTCCGCATGTATTCAGAAAAGGAAGCGCAGAACGGATTGAAAAATGTATCAGTCGGTTTTCGGAAAAAGAGTTAGACGGCGTACTTATTAGGAATTGGGAACAGTATACGCTGCTTTGTCAATTACAATTTGACAAAAAAGTAATTTCGGATGATAATTTATATGTGTTTAATCGGTTTTCAAAAGAGTTTATGAAAAAAGCAGGTTTCTCTGAGTTTACAGCGCCGGCAGAATTAAATGAGAGTGAGCTTAAAATACTTGGACTTGAAACTGCGGAACTGACAGTATATGGTTATCGCCCGGTTATGATTTCGGCGCAATGTATTATGAAGACGAGAGGAAAATGTACAAAAAACTCTTCCTTTACGCAGATGAAAGACAGGATAGGAGAAGAGTTTCTCGTTCAAAACCGATGTGATGAATGTTATAATATCGTTTATAACAGCGCTCCTTTATATTTGGGCACACAAAAAGTAAAGATTCAAAAGCTTTCACCGAAAAGACTGAGGATTCGATTCGGAGCAGAGCGAAAGGAAGAAGTAAAGAAAGTATTAGAACAAGCAATCGATGCATTTGGAGAAAAACCGCAGTTTGATTATACACAGGAGCATTTCAAACGCGGCGTACTGTAAGTGCGCTCGATTATCGTCAGGAGAAATAACGTGGTAAATATTATCATTCAATTATCTAAATATGTAATTATCATACTTATGGCTGCTTATACGTTTTCCTGTTTCTCGATTTTTACGAGAAATTATGAAGATGAAGAAAAAAGAGTGCTTATCCGGCAGGATGTATTGATGTTTCTTTTGCAGTTTGCAGCGTTTGGTACAATGTATTTGGCAACAAAAGATATTCGGATCTTGTTTTTATATGCAGTATTGACGGTGATTCTTCTTGCGGTCATTCTTTTGTATAATTTGATTTATCCGAATGTGTCAAGGCTTGTTGTAAATAATATGTGTATGCTGATCACTGTCGGGATGATCATGATCACGAGATTGTCCGCAGATAATCCGTCTCCTTACGGCACGGCGGTAAGACAGCTTGTATTTGTTGCTTTGGGAATTACCTTTGGACTTGTTGTTCCGGTTTTGATCCGAAAAATGAAGTTCCTTGATCAGTGGACATATATTTATGCGGCAGTAGGAGGAGCAGCTCTTCTTGCAGTTGCATTGTTCGCACAGATTTCCGGCGGGGCAAAGCTGGGATTCGAAATTGCAGGCATAAATATACAGCCGTCTGAGTTCGTAAAAATTATTTTTGTATTTTTTGTTGCAGCAAGTCTGAATAAATCAAAAGAATTTAAAAATATCGTTGTGACAACTGCGATTGCGGCAGCACATGTATTGATCTTAGTTCTCTCTACGGATTTGGGAGCGGCACTGATCTTCTTTGTTGTTTATCTTGTTATGCTTTTTGTCGCGACAAGACAATGGCTGTATGCGATAGCGGGACTTGGAGCCGGAGCAGCCGCGGCAGTTGTCGGTTATCATTTGTTTTCGCATATTCAGGTCAGGGTAGAGGCGTGGCAGGATCCCATCGGGACGTACAGCGGAAGCGGTTATCAAGTGGCACAATCGTTGTTTGCGATCGGTACGGGAAGCTGGTTTGGGACAGGACTTTTTAAAGGACAGCCGGATACGATACCTGTTTCGGAGACAGATTTTATCTTTTCTGCTATTACAGAAGAAATGGGAGTGATTTACGCACTTTGTCTGATTTTGATCTGTGTAAGCTGTTATGTGATGTTTCTGAATATTGCAATGGAATTGAGAAATAATTTTTATAAGTTAATCGCACTTGGATTGGGAACGTGTTATATTTTTCAGGTTTTCCTGCAAATAGGAGGCGTCACAAAATTTATTCCGTCTACAGGAATGACTTTGCCGTTTGTAAGTTATGGCGGAAGTTCGATGTTAAGTACGATGATTATGTTTGGAATCATTCAGGGACTATATATTATAAGAGAAGATGAAGAAGAGGAACGGGAAAAAGAAAAACTAAGAAAAGAAAGGAAAAGAAAAAATGGCGTGGGAAGAACAGCGCCCCGAAAGACGGCAAAAAGCGGACCGAAATTCGAAGAAGTCCCAAGACAGAGGCCGCGGAAAAAAACGGGAACGCGCACAAAATAAAGATTTCGCTAAAATTACATATTTCTTTGTGATCTTGTTTATTGCATTGATGGGGTACCTCGTTTATTTCACAACTGTAAAAGCCAAGACGTTTGTCAATAGTCCTTATAATCAAAGGCAGGATTCTTTTGCACAAAGCGTTGTCAGAGGAGATATTACAGATAGAAATGGCAATGTACTTGCAACAACGGAAGTGGACGAAGACGGAACAGAGACAAGAACGTATCCGTACGGCTCGCTGTTCTCCCATGTTATCGGATATAATGATTCACAGTTTGGAAAAACAGGACTTGAGTCCGCGCAGAATTTTGATCTTCTTACTTCAAATGCATTTTTTATGGAAAAGATTCAAAATGAATTTAAAGGAGAAAAAGATCAGGGAGACACAGTTGTTACAACACTTGATGCAGAACTTCAGCAGGCTGCCTATGATGCGCTCGGAGAGAACAAAGGAGCGGTTATTGTGATGGAGGCAGACACAGGGAAAATACTTACTCTTGTTTCAAAGCCTGATTTTGATCCGAATACGCTTGCTGAAAACTGGGAGATCCTAAATACGGATGAGGAAAACAGTCCGCTTTTGAATCGGGCTACGAACGGGTCTTATGCTCCGGGTTCTGTATTTAAAATTGTGACTGCTCTTGCTTATATGCGGCAGGATACGGATTATAACTCGTATTCTTATGACTGTCAGGGATCCATTACAGAAGACAATGTCACAATTCGCTGTTTTAACGGAACGGTACATGGATACGAAGATTTGAGAAGTTCTTTTGCAAACTCATGTAATGCATCATTTGCAAATATCGGCTTAAGCCTTGACGTGGACGGCTATCGGGAAACGGCGGAAAGCTTATTGTTCAATAAGAAACTTCCAAGCGTTATGGATTATACAAAAAGTTCCTTCGTGCTTGATGCGAAGTCCGGTTCCGCAGAAATTATGATGACGGCAATGGGACAGGGAAAAACAATGGTAAGTCCGTATCATATGGCGCTGATCACGGAGACGATTGCAAACGGCGGTACATTGATGCAACCCTATTATGTAGATAAAGTGACCAATTACACCGGTACGGAAGTGAAAAAGAATGTTCCGAAAAGTTATAAACGGATCATGACGTCAGAAGAAGCGGCACAGTTAAAAGAGTACATGGCGGCTGTTGTAAGTGAAGGAACCGGTTCGGTATTAAGCGGAAGGTCATATACGGTCGCGGGAAAAACAGGAACGGCTGAATATAGTATGACAGACGGAGAAAAAACGCATTCATGGTTTACGGGATTTACAAATGTTGACAATCCGGAACTTGTGATCACTGTTATTACAGAAGGTTCCGACGGAAGTGCAGGAGGAAAAGCGGTATCTATCGCAGGAGCTGTTCTGGATTCTTATTATAATCGGTGAAGTTTATGAGTCAGATAGAGTTTTATCATAATCTATATGTTAGTGAATGCTGGCAGAAGAAAAAGGGAAAAATAGTAAAAAGGCTGAAGGAAAATAAACTTCAGCCGCAAGTATATGTTATTACATTATCTCAGGGAGAACAAAATCAACTGGAATTTTTTTCAAGCGTCTTGCTAAAACAATCCATATTTGAACATTCAAAGCTTTTTGTGATCGGAATTGCAGATGGATATGATGAAGCGCTTTTCCTTGTTGAAGAAATTGTTCAAGACGTATATCAAGAAACCAAAAGTGCAAATGCAAGACAGTTTCTTTTAACAGATCAGGCTGAATACGAGAAAAAAGGGCGGTAGGCAAATGTTACATATCATACTCCTTATCTTAAAAATACTTGGATTTTTGATACTTGTTTTAGCAGGACTTATGTTAGTTGCAGTTATAACAGTTCTTTTTGCTCCGGCGGGATATCGATTCGATTTAACTGCAGAAGAATTCGGGAAAAGTATTTTGGGAAAGCTGCGTTTCTATTGGATAAAACCGTTTATTTCGGGAGAAATCTGTTATGATAATGGGAATTTGACGTGGAATATAAGAGCGGCTTGGAAAAAGTTTGGAAATGCCGAAATACAAGGAAACGATAAAGACAAAAAAAATATAAGAAACGAAACCGATAGTTCAAAAAGAAAAGACCCGGAAAGAGAGAAAGATCAAGAGAAGGAAAAAAATTTTTCAAAGCCAGATGATACAAAGGGCGGGGAAGGCAGCGATACAAAAGTACTTCCCGAATCAAATACAATTGATACAAAAAGTATCCGTGAAATACAGACAGATGAAAAAAATACAGGTTTTGAGAGGAAAGCGGATGAAGTAAAAAAAATTCCGAAAAATAGAAAAAGTTCTTCGAAGTCATTTGGAGAGAAGATTAAATACACATTTCGGAAATTATGTGATAATATAAAAACATTAATAAAGAAAAAAGAAGTTCTTGAACAGTTCTTGAAAAATGAGATTCACAAAAATGCATTTTCAAAACTTATTAAAGAAACAAAACAATTCGCAATAAAATTACGTCCCCGAAAAGCCGCAATAAAAGCGAAGTTTGGATTTGAAGATCCGTCAGTTACAGGCTATATTCTCGCGTTAATAAGTATTATTTATCCTTTCTTGGAGGGGCAGACCGAGATTATACCGGATTTTGAACATAAAGTCTTTGAGATGGATCTGCATATTGAAGGAAAGATAAGACTTCTTTATTTGTTTTTATTTGCTTTTCATATGCTTATGGATAAGAATGTGAGAATAACGGTCACGCATTTGAAAAAATTAAAGTTATGATATTTGGAAGTTCAAACAGGAGGAATGAAAAAAATGGCAGACAGTAATAACAATTTTAAATCAACGGTAGAGGCTCTTTTTAAAGGTATGGATGCGGTCGTATCTTCAAAAACAGTTGTCGGAGATGCGATTCATATTAATGATACAATTATCCTTCCCCTTGTAGACGTTTCTTTTGGAATCGGTGCAGGTTCTTCTTCGGCAGATAAAAAAGAAAAAGGAATGGGGGGAATCGGAGGTAAAATGTCTCCGAGCGCCGTGATCGTTATACAGGGAGGGAAGACAAAGCTCGTAAATGTGAAAAACCAGGATACAATCACAAAAATTCTTGATATGGTTCCTGATGTTGTCGATCGTTTTACGGGAAAAGATGAACGTATGACAGAGAAGGAAGTAAACGATATTCTTGATGCCGAAATAGAAAAATAAAAAAGAAAAGTAAGCGGTATATTATTTTGAATGATATAATATAGTTCTGGATTTATAGGAATGTGCATAGGGTAGAATAAGAAGCTTCCCGAAAGTGAATACGATATATGAAAAAAATATGTGGCTTTGCATTATTTTGGATGGCGATCGGAATGTTTATAATGATGATGCTTCCAAACGTTATTTGGGGAGTTATTTTGATTATTTTGTTTCTGCTTGTCGGATATCGGCTTTTTTGCTGTTGTTAAAAAGAAAAATAAAGAAGCGGTATTATGTTTTTTCTTGAAACGTAAAAACAATGACATAAAAAACGGATCTGAATTTACAGATCCGCTTTTTCCGTGTCATTGTTTCCGATGATGTGTGTCTGATTAAGCGCGCTCAACGCGTCCGGACTTCAGACAAGATGTACAAACATACATTTTTTTGGAACCGCCTTCTGTTTTGACTCTGACGGATTTTACATTTGATTTCCACATTTTCGGTGTTTTTCTATGAGAGTGGCTTACATTGTTACCAAAATGAGCACCCTTTTCACAAATAGCACATTTAGCCATGACTGCACCTCCTAACAATCTGAACTCGTCATATAGACTCATAACACTGATATTCTATCAGAAACATTTCAGTATTGCAAGTATTTTTTAAAAAAAACGAATGTATATTGTAAAATGTTAGAAGTGATAGTATAATAAACATGTTATTTATGGCAAAATTGTGTGAAAGAACCGGAGGTATATATTATGAAAGGAAGTATGAGCACAGATCTTGGCATTATCACGGTCAATCCGGAAGTGATCGCCAAATATGCGGGTTCCGTTGCTGTTGAGTGTTTCGGAATTGTCGGAATGGCGGCTGTAAATATGAAGGACGGACTTGTGCGTCTTCTGAAAAAAGATAGTCTGACACATGGAATTCAAGTGACGATTTCTGATAATAATGAAATTACATTGAATTTTCATGTAATCGTTGCATATGGCGTGAATATCCTTTCTGTTTCTGACAATCTTATGAGCAATGTAAAGTATAAGGTTGAGGAGTTTACCGGAATGGCGGTAGAAAAGATCAACATCTTTGTTGAAGGTGTAAGAGTGATTGATTAAGGAGGATATTTTCGTGGCAGTGAAAACGATAAATACAGAGCTGTTCCGCAAGATGTTTCTTGCAGGTGCGGCCAATCTGGAAGCAAAAAAAGAATTTATAAATGAACTGAACGTATTCCCGGTTCCCGACGGCGATACGGGAACAAATATGACACTTACTATTATGTCTGCGGCAAAAGAAGTACAATCTCTTGAAAATGCGGATATGTTGACAATCGCAAAGGCAATTTCTTCAGGATCTCTTAGAGGAGCTCGCGGTAATTCGGGAGTAATTTTATCACAGCTGCTCAGAGGGTTTACAAAAGAGATCAGAGAACATAAAGAGATCGATGCGGTGATTTTGGCAAAGGCATGTGAACGTGCAACAGCAACAGCTTATAAGGCGGTTATGAAACCGAAAGAAGGAACGATCCTTACTGTTGCAAAAGGAATCTCAAGGAAAGCGGAAGAACTTGCGGAGACGACGGAAGATTTGGAAGTTTTCATTCCTGAAGTGATCAAATATGCGGAAGAAGTTTTGGCTCAGACACCGGAGATGCTCCCGGTATTAAAGGAAGCGGGAGTTGTAGATTCCGGAGGACAGGGATTGCTTGAAGTGATTCATGGGGCGTATGATGCATTTCTTGGAAAAGAAATAGATTATGCGGCAATCGAAGCAAGCGGCGGAACAAAAATGGTAAAACCTTCCCAGCAGGCGGAAGCGGATATTAAGTTTGGCTATTGTACAGAATTTATTATCATGACAGAAAAAGAATTTACAGATAAGAATGAAGCAGAGTTTAAAGCTTATCTTGAATCGATCGGCGATTCGATCGTTTGTGTTGCCGATGATGATATTGTGAAAATTCATGTACACACGAACGATCCGGGACTTGCGATTCAAAAAGCGCTCACATACGGTCAGCTTTCCAGAATGAAGATTGATAACATGAGGGAAGAGCATCAGGAAAAACTGATCAAAGACGCAGAAAAAGCGGCAGCTCAACAGGCATCTGAGAAGAAGAAAAAAGAACCGAGAAAGTCGGTTGGTTTTATAGCCGTATCTATCGGTGAAGGAATGAATGAGATTTTCAGAGAGCTCGGTGCAGATTATATCATTGAAGGCGGACAGACAATGAATCCGAGTACAGATGATATGCTCAGTGCGATCGATGAAGTGAATGCAGACCATATCTTTATTCTTCCGAACAATAAAAACATTATCCTTGCGGCGAATCAGGCACAGTCATTAACAGATGACAAAGATATTATTGTTATTCCGACAAAGACTGTTCCACAGGGAATTACCGCAATTATCAGTTACATGCCGGAAGCGGACGTAGATACAAATATTGAAGCGTTAGAAGAAGCAATCAAAAACGTAAAGACCGGACAGGTCACATATGCAGTCCGTGATACGCACATTGATGACAAAGAAATACATGAAGGCGATATAATGGGAATCGGAGATCGGGGAATTCTCGCAGTCGGACAGTCTGTTGAAGAGACGACAAAAGAGATGCTTGCACAACTCGTCGATGAAGAATCCGAATTGATCAGCCTGTATTTCGGACAGGACGTTTTGGAAGAAGATGCGGAAAATTTTGCGCAGGAAGTGGAAGAGTTGTATCCTGATGTAGATGTGGATGTACACATGGGAGGACAGCCGATTTATTATTATGTGCTCTCCGTAGAATAACAGAACAAAATTTTTATAACTAAGCAGTAATATATGATATAAAGAGGCGCTCTTCCATAAGGGGGAACGCCTCTTTATATCAGATCACATAGGCAGATAGAAAAATAGGCGGGAATGAAAGTGGAAAAAAGAAAGATCAGTTCCTTAAAAGGAATCGGAGAAAAGACAGAAAAATTGTTTCAAAAAATCGGAGTAGATACAGTTGAAGATCTGATTCGTTATTATCCGAAAGGATTTGAGATTTTTGAAGATCCGATTTCTGTCGGTGAAGTAGAAGAAGGAAAAGTTTGTACAGTAGCAGGTATGGTTTTCGGCAGAATTCAAGTATCGACAAATTCTAAAATGCAGATAACAACATTACATTTAAAAGATGTGACCGGTACTTTAAAAGTTATATGGTATCGAATGCCGTTTTTGAGGAATACACTCGCAAAAGGCGGGACACTTGTTCTGCGCGGTCGTATCGTAAGAAAGAAAAATGAAATCGTAATGGAACATCCTGAAATATTCTATCCGTCATCAAAGTATGAGGAAAAAAGAGATACAATGCAGCCGGTATATAGCCTGACAGCCGGCTTGACGAATAATTCTGTCATTAAAGCTGTAAAACAAGCACTGTCTTTTTTGGATGATGAACAGGATATTCTTCCGGAAGAGCTTCGGCTTAAATACTCTTTTCCGAAATATGAAGAAGCAATTTACGCGATGCATTTTCCGAGAGAAAAAGAGGATTTTGTCCGGGCACGAAAACGGTTTGTGTTTGAAGAATTTCTTCTTTTTATTTTATCACTGCGTAGAATGAAGGAGTCCGAAAATCGCAGCGAAAATCCATTTCATTTTGCAGATCGTCCGGAGATAGAACAATTTTTAGGAGCTCTTCCATATCATCTTACAAATGCTCAGGAGAAAGTTTGGACGGAGATTAAAAGTGACATGCAAAGTGAAAACGTCATGTCGCGGCTTGTTCAAGGAGATGTCGGATCCGGAAAAACGATCATTGCATTTTTGGCGCTTTTGCTGTCAGCATTAAACGGATATCAAGGTGCGCTTATGGCGCCGACGGAAGTATTGGCGGTTCAGCACTATGAAAACATATCTGAAATGTTGGAAAAATATAAAATCCCGCATCAAGCAGAACTTTTGACAGGGTCAATGACAATGAGTCAGAAAAAGAAAGCTTATGCCCGAATTGAATCAGGAGAAGCCGCTATTATAATCGGAACCCACGCGCTTATACAGGAGAAGGTTTTATATCGTAATCTTGCGTTAGTTGTTACGGATGAGCAGCATCGATTCGGGGTAAGACAAAGGGAAACACTGGCGCAAAAAGGGAAGACACCTCATATTCTTGTAATGAGCGCGACTCCGATCCCGCGGACGCTTGCAATTATCTTATATGGCGATCTTGACATTTCTATTATCAATGAAATGCCAAAAAACAGATTGCCGATAAAAAATTGTGTCGTAAATACTGAATATCGGGAAAAAGCATATCGTTTTATGAGAAAACAGGTTTTAGAGGGACGACAATGCTATGTGATCTGTCCGATGGTAGAGGAAAGTGAAAGTCTGGATGCCGAAAATGTTATCGACTACTCGCAAATGCTCGCAGAAGAATTGGGGGATGGTATTCATGTAGGCTGCCTTCACGGAAAAATGAAGCAGAAGGAAAAAGATGAGATAATGTCTGCATTTGGGAAAAATGAAATTCAGATACTTGTATCTACAACTGTTGTTGAAGTTGGGATCGATGTGCCAAATGCAACAGTTATGCTTATTGAAAATGCGGAGCGTTTCGGACTTGCCCAACTTCATCAGCTTCGCGGGCGTGTCGGAAGAGGCGGATATCAATCTTATTGTATTTTTATGTCTGCGTCTAAATCGGACGAGACAAAAGAAAGACTTGAAATCTTGAACCGCTCGAACGACGGTTTCTTTATCGCCGGGGAAGATCTGCGTCTTAGAGGACCGGGAGATCTGTTCGGAATACGTCAAAGCGGGATTCTTGACTTTAAGATTGCAGATGTGTTTCAGGATGCAGAAGTGTTAAAAATCGCCGGCGAAGAAGCAAATAAAATTTTAAAAAGAGATCCTGAATTAAAAGACCCTTCTTATAAAAAAATAAAAAATCATATCGATCATAAGATTCAACAGATTATGTTAGAAACGACGTTGTAATGGATGAAAGGTGTAAAAAATTGCCAGTTTAAAAATTGTTGTCCTCCATATACTATGAGCGTAACAAAACAAACGGAAGCAAATGTATCGTAACCGGCTGCATAGAAAGCAGATTACATACATGTGCAGCCGGAAGAATTGTTACAACAAACGAAAACGATAAATGTCGTTAAAATGCAAAAGGAGGAAATTGATCATGGCAAATCGTTCATCTAACAGAGCAGCAGTACCGGAGGCAAAGGGCGCTCTGGACAAATTCAAGTATGAAGTGGCAAGTGAGTTAGGAGTACCGTTGACAGACGGTTATAACGGAGACCTCACATCGAAACAGAACGGATCTGTTGGCGGATATATGGTCAAGAAAATGATCGAGCAGCAGGAAAAACAGATGGCAGGCAAATAACATCGTTTTTTCGATAAAAAAGCTCGTCCCTATTACAAAGAAAAAGACGTCCGGGATTGACCCGGACGTCTTTTTCTGATAAAATTTTGCGTAGTTGTTAAAGAAAACGAGGTGTCATTTTATGCGTGTAATTGCAGGAAGTGCAAGAAGTCTCAGATTAAAAACTTTAGACGGGATGGACACAAGACCAACGACTGACCGTATCAAAGAAACACTGTTCAATATGATCGGTCCGTCAATGTTTGACTGTGTATTTCTTGATCTCTTTGCGGGAAGCGGCGGGATCGGAATTGAAGCGCTCAGCAGAGGAGCTCGCGAAGCTGTTTTTGTAGAGAATAATCCGAAGGCAATGATGTGTGTTAAAGACAATCTGAAGTTTACCAAATTAGAAGGCAAGGCGGTTACATTGACTACAGATGTTATGAATGCGCTTTACAAGCTGGAAGGTGAAAAGGTATTTGATTATATTTTTTTGGATCCTCCGTATGACAGAGGATTCGAAAAGAGGGTATTAGAATATTTATCGGATTCAAGTCTTGTCTATGAAGATACCCAGATCATTGTGGAAGCGTCAAAAGAAACTGATTTTTCGTATTTACAGGATTTGGGATTTGAAATTATCAGAGAAAAAACGTATAAAACGAATAAGCACCTGTTTATCGAGAAGGCGGGGAAAGAGGAAGTATGTTAAGAGCAATTTATCCGGGCAGTTTTGATCCGGTTACTTACGGTCATATAGATATTATGCGAAGATCATGCAAAATTGTTGACGAATTAATTGTCGGCGTATTGAGCAATAAAGCAAAAATCCCGTTGTTTTCTGTAGAAGAACGTGTTAAAATGTTAAAAGAAGTGACAAAAGATCTTGATAATATCCGAATCGTTCCGTTTGATGGACTTTTAGTGGAGTTCGCTTCGCGTATGAATGCCGGACTTGTGATAAGAGGACTGCGGGCAATCACAGATTTTGAATATGAACTTCAGATGTCACAGACAAATCAAAAACTGGATCCGAATATTGAGACGATGTTTTTGACGACGAGTATTGAATATTCTTATTTAAGTTCTACAACAGTAAGAGAGATTGCTGCTTTTGGGGGAGATTTAACACAATTCGTGCCGGAGGCGGTAGCTTTGGAACTTGAAAAAAAGATGAATACAAAAGGAGAGTGTAACAAATGAGCAGCCGTATTGAGCAGATTATCGAAGAGATTGAAGAGTATATTGACCGAGACTGTAAATTCCAGCCGCTGTCAACTACCAAGATTATTGTGAATAAAGAACATTTAGAAGAGCTTTTGAGAGAACTTCGTCTGAAAACTCCTGACGAGATTAAACGTTATCAGAAGATTATCGCAAACAGAGATGCGATTCTTGCGGATGCACAGGCAAAGGCGGATGCGATGATTGAAGAAGCGCAGGTACAGACGACAGAGCTTGTCAGCGAGCATGAGATCATGCAGCAGGCTTATGCGCAGGCAAATGAGATTGTAACGCAGGCTACGGCACAGGCTCAGGAGATTATAGATAACGCAACGAGTGATGCAAATGCAATCAGGATCGGAGCAATCCAGTATACAGATGATCTTATGGCAAATGCCGAAAGTATTATCGGACATACACTTGATAGTTATACAACAAAATACGATGGTCTGATCAGCTCCCTCCAGGAATGTTATGAAACCGTTCGCGCAAATCGCGCAGAACTTGATATCCCAACAGAAGAAGAGTCCGGAATATATAATTCTCAGGACGATTTATTCTAGGGTGACGGATATTTCGACTATTTTTAATTATATATGATACAATAAAAGCAGACGCTTTTAAGAAAAAAGAGATGCCTTTCAAGCAAGATTGTTTGGAAGGCATCTTTTGTACCGGAAAGCAGCGGTATTGAAAGCCGATGTGCACATGTTCGACTTCCGGAGGACATCTTTTCGAAATGTGACAGATCTAGTGTCGGAAAGTGTTCAAAAATGGGAACTTTTGCAGTTATCTGGATGTAGCGTCCATTCATCTGAAATACATTTTCAAGAAGTATTAAAAATAGAAGAACTCTGTTCATTTGTCTGAAAAAGCGTTACAATCGTTTCAGAAGGACGGGGAGGTGTTCCAGAGATCAGAAAGAACAAACAGAGTGCATGGGTTTAGGTTTAGATGGAATGCAGAAAATGAACGGCGCGATTAATGTTGATTTCATGACTGAGGAAGAGATTCATCAGAAGCTAGAAGCGGGATATAAGGATATGGAAAGCGGAAAAGTTCGGGAGGCATCAATTGTATGATACAAAGCAAACGATAGAACAAGTAACAGACTTTGCAAAAAAAGCAACCGCTTTGGGATTTTATAAGCAATATCGGGTATCTGCGGAATTGGGTTCTCAGATTGCTGGCATGATGGAGAAAGAATTCATAGACTATTTAGAAGAGAATGGTGTTTCCGTATGGAAATAGAAAAAAGATATAAAATGCTGGCAGATACATAAAAAAATGAGGGAAGCACATAGAATAAAACCGGTATGAGTTGTCCTTGACAAAGGAGTTTGTTGAGGATATCACTATACCTAGTGATCGCACTACGGAAACTTGAGAAGCCCGTAGTCCGGAAGGCCCCTGCGGGGGCCTTTCGTTATTTTCGGGGAAGTACAAAGGCGGCGGGGAAATGAAGAAAAAAGGATTTTTAACATAATGTTAGCAGTTATGACAAAGTTCAGAAATGTGTGTGCTCATAGTGATCGTCTGTTTGACTTTCGTACCAAGGATGCTTTATGTGATATGAAAATTCATGAAAGACTTTTCTTACCAAGAGAGCAAGGAAGATATGTGTATGGAAAAATGACTTGTTCGCACAGTTGATTATCTTGAAACTTTTATTGCCGGAAGATGAGTTTAAAACACTTTTCCACGAATTAAAAATTTGAGTGTATGAAGAAAAGTCTGTAATTAAGATTTTCTATGATAATGATAGGGGGGGAAGCTCGTTCCGGAGCTTTCAACCCTTGTTTTGGAACTTTATGGTTTTGTGGACATTAACACCACAACAGGTTAGATAATAAGTCGGACTCCTTTCGTAAAAGGTTTCATTATATTGTAAAGCCATTGAAAGTAGATATTATAAAAAAAGCAGTACATAACCATACGCTGCAGCGGCCGAAATTACAGCTGTTATTATTTTCTGGATTAAATATGGAATGAAAGGAATTCCGGAAGAATGAATCATACTTTTTGTCTGTGCGAGCGCGCATAATCCCCCGAATGAAGTTAATGCAATAATGAGCGGATATGAAACAGCAATATTCTCGAATCTCTCAAAAAGAATGATAATTCCGTTTGTCAGTTCCAAAACAGGAAGAAGATAAAAAAACGCAGGAATATCCGTGGAAAATTTTGTGAGAAGGCGTATAAAAACAGAAAAGATAATGATATAGCCGCCTACCTTTACAATGTTTTCAAAACTATCCATCATACATTCGTCGAATGTGCGGAAGGAAAACGGATTGTTTTTACATTCTGTCTGGCGCAAGGATTCTCCGTATGATTCACTATGTTTGAAATAAAATCTTCTGAAAAAGAAACTAAGAAAAATCGGAACCGCAATTAATATGATAAGCGTTGGAACAAGTAACGTCCGATCACGCAAAATCTTGTGTATAATAAAATTAACGATAAAAACAGGACTTGTATTATTACAGAAAGATAACAGATAAGCAGCCTCAGAGCGTTCGATCTTTTTTGTACACACAAGATCTGCGGTAACTTTTGCACCCATCGGATAACCGCATAAAAATCCGGCAATAACAGAAAATGCCCCTGCGGCAGATACGGAAAATATTTTTCCGAGAGGTTTTCCAAGTACATTTGCTATTATATTTAGTCCTCCGCTTTTTAAAAGAATAGCAGTAATAAACATAAATGGAAAAAGTGTAGGAAAAATTGTGTTAAACCAGAGTAAAAGTCCGTCTGCAGCACCTGTAAAAACGATATCAGGAGAAACGAGCATTGCAAGAAAAAGAAAAACAGTCAGACTTCCGGCATTGAGAAAACCTATTTTTTTTAATAAGTTTTTACTAGATGAGCATTTCACAATTTTTACTCCTTTTTTCCAGAAACAAAATCATATAGTAATGCTTATGATGCACACATCTTTTGTATGAAAATATCATATAGTGAAAGACAGAATAAAATGTGTTTTTTATATTGACAAAAAACGGAAGGGGCAGAGTGTGAGAAAGTTTCAAAAAGGGAAAAGAGACTTTTTTAAAAATTTTACAATTTTGTCTTCCGTACTGTTTTTCTGCGTATTGCATTCGGCTATATGGATTCCGAAACTTCAATATCAAAGCGAGAAAAGCCGATTGTCGGAAGATATTGTGTATTCCAATTTTTTTCGCAGACAGCCTGTATCTGATGAAGTGTTAAAAAAATTGAAAGAAAGTGAAGATCCGGGAAAGTTTCTCGGTTTGTACTGGCTGGAAAGTGATTTTGAAAGGGAAAAAACAGTCGGAGATATTACAAAATCAGAAAACAGATGGAAAAAAGCAGAGAGGTGGAACTCGTATGTCAGTGTCTGTCGGGCAATCTGGAATGACCTGGAATATTTTCCTGTAGCGGAAACTAATTTTGGGAAAGCGAACGTTTCTTTTTCAGATTCGTGGATGTTGGATCGGACTTACAAAGGAGATAGAAAACATGAAGGGACAGATATTATGCCGTCTGTCAATAAGCGGGATTACTTTCCTGTCGTAAGTATGACTGACGGGATTGTAACGTCGGTCGGTTGGTTAGAATTAGGTGGGTATCGTGTTGGAATCACTTCACCGGGAGGCGCTTACTTTTATTATGCACACTTAAGTTCTTATGCCGGAATAAAAGAAGGAGATCCTATATCAGCGGGCGATGTGATCGGATTTATGGGAGATACGGGATACAGTAAAAGAGAAGGGACAACAGGAAAGTTTCCTGTGCACTTACATCTTGGAATTTATATTTATAAAGACGGAAAAGAAATCAGTGTCAATCCATATGCAGCGTTAAAATATGTTGAAAACAGAAAAATCAAAGCATACTCAGACAGGTAGAATAATCATCGGAAAGTCTTTTATGAAGAGGCAAAACATGATATGATAGATAACACATGAAAAAAGAGTTGTGAAAAGCAACAGAAAACAGAGGAAATATTATGAATCTACCGATTGAATTTGAAGAAAAAATGCAAGATCTGCTTGGCGGGGAATATAACGATTATTTAAAATGTTATGAAGAACCCCGCCATTATGGACTCCGTGTAAATACATCCAAAATATCAATAGATCGTTTTTTAGAGATTGCTCCATGGCCGCTTCGTCCGATTCCGTGGATTGAAAACGGTTTTTATTATGATGGAGAAAAATATCAGCCTGCAAAGCACCCGTATTATTTTGCGGGATTGTACTATTTGCAGGAACCAAGCGCAATGACGCCTGCAAACAGACTCCCTATCGAAGCCGGAGACCGAGTGCTTGATGTGTGCGCAGCGCCGGGAGGAAAAGCGACAGAGTTAGGGGCAAAGTTAAACGGATCGGGAGTTTTGATCGCGAACGACCTGAGTAATTCAAGGGCAAGAGGACTTTTGAAAAATATTGAACTTTTCGGAATCGGAAACGTTCTTGTTTTAAGTGAAGAACCCGGAAAGCTTGTGAATTATTTTCCGGAGTATTTTGATAAGATCTTGATCGATGCGCCGTGCTCCGGAGAAGGCATGTTTCGCAAGGACAGAAAAATGGTAAAGGCATGGGAAGAACATGGTCCGGAATTTTTTGTAAAAATTCAAAGAAGCATTATTACACAAGCGGCGCAGATGCTGAAACCGGGCGGAATGCTACTTTATTCTACATGTACTTTTTCACCGGAAGAAAATGAACAGACGATTGAATTTCTGTTACAAGAATACCCTCAATTTAAGATTTGTGATATCAAAGGATACGAAGGGTTTTCAGATGGGATTTTAAAAGCTTCTTTGAGCGGCAATGAACAGTTAAAGAAAACAATCCGCATTTTTCCTCATAAAATGGAAGGAGAAGGACATTTTATCGCGCTTTTAAAAAAAGAAGAAGAGGCAGTTTCAGAAAACTTAAAGGAAAAAGAAAAAAACAATCGAAATAAAAATGAAAAAGAAAAAAGATTACCGGACGAACTTACGGAATTTTTGAAAAATGTAAAAAGAAAATTCGATTCATCCAGAATTGATATGCGGGGAGAAAATGTATATTATATGCCGGAAGGTCTTCCAAAGTTAAACGGAGTGCGGTTTTTACGGTCCGGGCTACTCTTGGGAGAATTGAAAAAAAGGCGTTTTGAGCCAAGTCAGGCGCTGGCTATGAATTTGAAAAAAGAAGAATATGAAAATGTACTAGATTTTTCGGTTGATGATGAACGGATTATAAAGTATTTAAAGGGAGAGACATTGGAAGTTGAAGATCTCGTTTCCTCAAAAGAGAAGGGGTGGTATCTCGTATGCGTAGACGGTTATCCTCTCGGTTTTGGCAAGCTGTCAGGACAGATGTTGAAGAATAAGTATCTGCCGGGATGGCGGTGGCAGTCATCATGAAATTGCGGTTAGATAAATATTTGACGGAAATGGGATGCGGCACAAGAAGTCAGGTGAAAAAAGAGATCTTAAAAGGAAGCGTTTCCGTCAATGGAGAGATAGCAAAGAAAGCTGAGCGGAAAGTTGATACAGAAAAAGATGAGATTATATTTAAAGGAGAAAAGATCTTTTATGCAGGGTATGAATATTTTATGTTGAATAAGCCTGCCGGAGTTGTGTCTGCAACGGAAGATAAAAAAGAGCGTACAGTCATAGACCTGATCAAAGAAAGCAAAAGAAAAGACTTATTTCCCGCGGGGCGGCTTGACAAAGATACAGAAGGTCTTCTTTTAATTACAAATGACGGGCAGCTTGCGCACCGCCTTCTTTCCCCGAAAAAGCATGTGGATAAAATTTATTATGCAAAAATCAAAGGAATTGTGACAGAAGAAGATGTACGATTGTTTGAGAAAGGCGTACATATCGGAGATGAAAAACCTACGATGCCGGCGGCGCTTGAAATTCTTTCTGTACAAAAAGAACGGCGGAAAGAAAAGATAAAAGAGCAGAAAATATTGCCTGAAACAAAAAATGAAACAGATGAAAAGGAAGACGGATATTCGGAAATCTATCTTACAATCAAAGAAGGTCGTTTCCATCAGGTGAAGCGTATGTTTCGTGCGGTAGGAAAAGAAGTTGTTTATTTAAAAAGGATTCAGTTTGGAACATTGACATTGGATCCGTCTTTAAAACCCGGACAATATAGAAAATTAACAGAAGAAGAGGTAGAACAATTATGTTGACAGGAAAAAAAGCGGTCATTTTTGATATGGATGGATCACTTGTAGATTCGATGTGGATCTGGCCGGAAGTTGACCGTATTTATATGGATAAATATCACTTGACTGCACCGGATACATTTCACAGAGATATAGAGGGGATGAGTTATGTAGAGACCGCACAATATTTTGTCGATACCTTTACAACATTAAATCAAACAGTAGAAGACGTAATGCAGGAATGGCGGGATATGACAGTTGAGCTGTATGCAACGAAAGTATTTCCAAAGGCCGGCGCAGTTGAGTTTCTGGATTTGATGAAACAAAACGGTATCCGTCTCGGTATTGCCACAAGCAATGATCGGGAAATTGCAGAAGCTGCGCTGAACGGACGGGGACTGACGAAATATTTTGATTCTGTACGTACTTCTTCGGAAGTTGCGGCAGGGAAACCTGCGCCGGATGTCTATTTAAAAGTCGCAGACGACATGAATGTAGACCCGAAAAACTGTCTTGTATTTGAAGATGTTATCAATGGAATTCTGGCAGGAAAGAACGCGGGCATGGAAGTGTGCGCTGTAGCAGATGATTTTACAAAAGCAGACGAAGCGGAGAAAAAGGCTGCCGCGGATTATTTTATCCGAGATTTTTTTGACGTTTTAAAAAACACTTACGAAAGGTGCTGAATTGAAAAATATGAACCATGATTTTTTACCTGTATGCAGGGAAGATATGGAAAAACGCGGGTGGAAGAGCGTTGATTTTGCCTATATTATCGGAGACGGATATGTGGATCATCCGTCTTTTGGTCATGCGATCATCAGCCGTCTTTTAGAATCAAGAGGATATCGTGTCGGAATTATTTCTCAACCGGATTGGAAAGATCCGGAAAGTATTTGTATTTACGGAGAACCGCGACTGGGATTTCTTGTTTCTGCCGGAAATATGGATTCGATGGTAAATCATTATTCTGTATCGAAAAAACGAAGAAGAACAGATGCTTATACCCCAGGCGGAGAGATGGGAAAACGCCCGGACCATGCCTGTGTTGTGTATGGAAATCTGATACGACAGAAATATAAAAAGACCGCAGTAATTATGGGCGGTATCGAAGCAAGTTTAAGACGTATGGCACATTATGACTATTGGTCGGATAAATTAAAACGGTCGATCCTTCTTGATTCCGGTGCGGATATTGTTTCTTACGGAATGGGAGAACGCTCGATCCTGGAGATTGCCGAAGCTTTAGAGGCGGGAATACCAATCGAAGAAATTACTTATATTGATGGTACTGTCGTTAAAATAAAAGAGAAAGAAAAAATATATGACGCCCAGTTTCTGCCTTCTTATGAGGAGCTAAAAGCAGATCGGAAAATGTATGCAAAAAGCTTCTATACACAATATTTAAATACGGATGCATTTAGCGGGAAACGACTTGCAGAACCTTATTCGGAACATTTATATGTCGTTCAGAATCCGCCGTCAAAACCGTTAAGTGTTACAGAAATGGATGATATTTATGATCTGCCGTATATGAGGACTTATCATCCGTCTTATAAAGCGAAAGGAGGAATCCCGGCAATTTCGGAGATCCGCTTCAGCCTGATCAGCAACAGGGGATGTTTCGGAGGATGCAGTTTCTGTGCGCTTACATTTCACCAGGGGCGTATTGTACAGGTCAGAAGTCATGAATCGCTTATAAAAGAAGCGGAACAAATGGTTGAAGAAAAAGATTTTAAGGGATACATCCATGATGTAGGAGGTCCGACCGCAAATTTTCGTCATCCATCTTGTGAAAAACAGCTTCGGCACGGTGTATGCGCGACAAAGCAGTGTCTCTTTCCTGCTCCTTGCAAAAATATAGATGCAGATCATAGTGATTATGTTGCACTATTACGAAAATTAAGAAAGATCCCGAAAGTAAAAAAAGTATTTATCCGTTCGGGAATCCGATTTGATTATTTGCTGGCAGATAAAAAGAATACATTTTTAAAAGAACTATGTCAGTATCATGTAAGCGGACAACTGAAAGTGGCGCCTGAACATATCAGCGCTCCCGTGCTTTCTTTGATGGGAAAACCGGAACATCGAATATATGAAGAGTTTACACGACAGTTTAAGAAAATGAATGAAAGACTCGGAATGGATCAGTATCTTGTCCCGTACCTTATGTCTTCTCATCCGGGATCAACGTTAAAAGAAGCTGTTGAACTGGCAGAATACTGCCGTGACCTCGGATATATGCCGGAGCAGGTGCAGGATTTTTATCCGACACCTTCTACGCTTTCAACTTGCATGTATTATACGGGAATCGATCCGCGCACCGGTCAGTCTGTTTATGTTCCGAAATCCCCGCATGAAAAAGCGATGCAGCGCGCTTTGATTCAGTATCGTGATCCGAAACATTATGACCTTGTTTTGGAAGCTTTGAGAAAAACGGGAAGAATGGATCTTGTCGGCTACGGACCAAAGTGTCTGATCCGTCCCGGACGTGAAAAAGACAGTACAAATACAGGACGTGAAAAACAAGTAAATACAAGTAAAAAGCCAGCTTATAAAAAGATAGATAAGAAAACAAACTATAAGAAAAAGACAATCAGAAATGTGCATAGAAAGAAATGAGGATAAATGAAAATGAGAGTTGCAGTTGTCACCGGAGCGTCATCAGGTATAGGAAGAGAGTTTGTTCGTCAATTGGAATATTTTTATAAGGATCTCGACGAAATATGGGTAATTGCACGAAGGGAAGAACGGTTGGAGCAGCTTAGGAAAGAAGTTAATGTTCCGCTTCGCATTTTTGCGGGAGACTTACAGAAAAAACATGTATACAGACAATTTTATACAGAGCTTTGTCAATGGCACCCTAATATAAGAATGCTTGTCAATGCAGCCGGTTTTGGCAAAAGCGGAACTTTTTCGGAAATTGCCGAAAAAGGAAAACGGATTCATACGGATATGATCGATCTGAATTGCACTGCGCTTATCCGCATAACGCAAATGACGCTTCCTTATATGAAGATGGGAAGCCGTATTATAAACATGGCAAGTGCGGCGGCGTTTTGTCCGCAGCCTTCTTTTGCTGTTTATGCGGCGTCTAAAGCATGTGTTTTAAGTTTTTCACGTGCTCTGGGACAAGAATTAAGAGAAAAAAGCATTTATGTGACGGCAGTTTGTCCGGGACCTGTGGAAACAGAATTTTTCGAGGTGAGCGGAGAATTAAAAAATCCCCTCAAAAAGCTGAATATGGCGGCGGCAAATAAAGTTGTTCATAGAGCTCTTATTGACAGCAGAAAGAAGAAATCTGTTTCTGTATATGGAGCAGGAATAAAAGCGGCAGAAATTATGACAAAACTGCTGCCGGTAAGTCTTATTTTGAAAGCGGAGGAACTATTTGTATCATGAAAAAGACAGAAAAAGGAATGCCGGGATATTTAAATTATAAAAGAAAAATAGAAATCATAAGAACGCTTGCCTATTTTGGCATCGTGATCGCAATATTGCTTCTCGGATATTTTCAGACAGGAACAAAATTAAATCTTCTTACAGTAGTAGCTATTGTCGGATGTCTTCCGGCATCGAAAGCGCTTGTAGGAGTTATTACACGCTTTCCTTATCGTTCGATCGATGGAGAACGAGCGAAAGAAATCGCGTCAAAAACTGATCTTCTGACTGTTTGTTATGATATGGTGATCACGAGCAGAGATCATATAATGCCTGTTGACTGCATTGTGATATCCGGACATAATATTTTCGGATATACCCATTATAATAAAGTAAACACGACAGAACTTGCCGATCATATAAAAACAATTTTAGCACAAAACGGTTACAAAGGATTTCAAATTCGTATATTAAATGAGTATAAGCCGTTTATTACAAGAGCGGAAGGTTTAAATAATATTGCGGCTGTCGAACAGGAAGATACAAAAACAAAAGAAGAAACGGTACGTGGTCTTATTCTAAACATCTCTATGTAAATAAAAAGGAATTAAGTCAAATGAAAGAGATAGAAATCAACTCAAATGAAGCGGGACAGCGATTTGATAAATTTTTAGGAAAATATCTGGATCAGGCTCCGAAAAGTTTTCTCTATAAAATGCTTCGTAAAAAGAATATTACATTAAACGGGAAAAAGGCTGCGGGAAATGAAATTTTAGCTCTCGGCGATAATGTGAAGTTGTTTTTTTCGGATGAAACAATTAAAAAATTTTCAAAAACTTCAAAAGAAGTTTTTCGGCCGGTACAGAAAAATACCGCTAAAAGCAAAGTAAAACTGAATGTATTATATGAGGATGAAAATGTGATCTTTCTGAACAAACCGGTCGGAATGCTTTCCCAGAAAGCAAATCGGGAAGATACTTCTCTTGTAGAATATTTAATAGAGTATCTTTTGGATTCAGGGCAGGTAACAAGAGAGGAACTAAAGACTTTTCATCCCGCGGTATGTAACCGGCTCGATCGAAATACGAGCGGGATCGTTGCGGGAGGAAAGACACTGAGCGCGCTTCAGATATTAAATGAGATGTTCCGAACAAGATCATTGGAAAAATATTATTTGTGCCTTGTTTCGGGAAAGATAAAGGACGGACAGAGGATTTGCGGATATTTGAAAAAAAATACAAAAACAAATAAGGTATCTGTCACAAAAGAAAAGAGGGAAACAAAAGAAGCGCTTCCGATTGAAACAGAATATACCCCTCTTTTTGTTTCTGATCATGTAACACTTTTAAAAGTACACCTAATTACGGGAAAAACACATCAGATCCGTGCACATCTGGCAGCGATCGGTCATCCGATCATAGGAGATTATAAATATGGAGATTTTAAAATAAATGAAGCCTATAAGAAAAAATATGGGTTGAAAACACAGCTTCTTCATGCTTATCAGCTTTGTTTTCCGGATGTGGAACTAGTAAAAAATCTGCCAAACAGGCAGATCATTGCGCCTGTTCCCGATTTATTTAAAAAGATCTGTATTGATAAAGGAGTGAACAATAATGGCTGCATGGAATTCAAGAGGTCTTCGGGGTTCGACCTTTGAAGAACTTATCAATCAGACAAATGAACAATATGAACAGATGAACCTTGCCTTAATACAGAAAATACCGACGCCTATTACTCCTGTAAAAATTGATCAGGGAAGCAGACATATTACGCTTGCATACTTTGATAAAGTAAGTACAGTTGATTACATAGGAGCAGTACAGGGAATTCCCGTATGTTTTGACGCAAAGGAATGTAAGACAGATACGTTTCCTCTTGCAAATGTCCATGAACATCAGATTGAGTTTATGCAAAAGTTTGAAGAACAGGGAGGAATTGCTTTTCTGTTGATTTATTATACGACAAGGGATGAGTTATACTATATGCGGTACAGGCAAATACAAAAATTTTGGGATCGTGCGAAAAACGGCGGCAGAAAAAGTATTCGATTTGATGAATTGGAGTCAAATTGGTTTATGGAACTGAAAAGAGGATATTTTGTCCCTTATCTGGATTGTATACAAAAAGACCTTGACAGAAGGGATTGACAGATTGAACGAAACTTCGTATAATATCCGAAAGAGTTTAACGAATTAGCATAGTAAAGTGAAGGGGGTTTTATTTGCGATGGAACAAAAATTACATACGCCTGAAGGAGTAAGGGATATTTACAGCAGGGAATGTGAAATAAAACTCACACTACAGAAAAAATTAAATCAAGTTCTCCATTTATATGGATATCGCGATATTCAGACTCCGACGTTTGAATATTACGATGTATTTAGAGAAGAGATCGGTTCTACTTCTACACAGGAGTTATACAAATTTTTCGATCGTGAAGGAAATATATTGGCTCTTCGTCCGGACATTACTCCATCGGTTGCAAGGGCGGCGGCTACACTTTTTGATACTGAAGATTTTCCGCTTCGTTTTTGTTATGTCGGAAACACTTTTATCAATCATACAAGCTATCGCGGCAAGTTAAAGGAAAATACACAATTCGGCGCGGAACTAATCGGGCTTGATTCTGTTGAGGCAGATGCGGAGATGATAGCAATGGTTGCAGACGCATTGAAAAAGACGGGACTGGAAGAATTTCAGATTAGTATCGGTCATGTCGATTTTCTCCAAAGTATTTTATCTGCAGCGGAGTTAGACGAGGAAACTGTGGAACGTATACGGGAATTGATCGGAAATCGCAACTTTTTCGGAGCAGAAGAGCTTCTTGAAGAAAAGGATGTAAAAAAAGAAATCAAAGAGGCGTTTGCGATCCTCCCGGAATTAATGGGAACAGAGGATGTTCTGGACAAGGCGCAGCAATTTGCAATCAGCGACAAAGCAAAAGCCGCCATTGAACGACTTCGTCAGATCAATCATCTTCTTTGCCTGTATAATGCTTCGGATCATGTAACTTTTGATCTGAGTATGAGCGGAGGTTATGGTTATTACACCGGAATCGTATTTCGGGCATATACATACGGAACAGGTGATGCGGTTGTAAGAGGCGGAAGATACGATCATCTTCTTGAAAAATTCGGAAAAGAGACTCCGTCTATTGGATTTGCGATCATTGTAGATGAATTGATGAACGCTCTTTCAAGACAGAAAATTTCGGTAGACACGATAAGGCGGAACATCATTGTATATAACGAAGAGACTGAAAGCAATGCGATCATCCTTGCCGGTAATTTTCGGGAAAAGGGACGCTGTATCGAATTGATCAGGCAAAAAGAAGGACAGGATAAATCGCTGTATGAATCATATGCAAAAAGAAAAAATGCTGCGGCTTTAATCTATCTTTGCGACGATAAAAAGTTGGAAATGACCAATTTGATTACAGGAGAAAAGAAAACGGCAAACATTGCAGAATAATTGCCGTCAGTATAAAAGGAGCAGAATATGAGATATTTGACATTTGCCCTTACAAAAGGAAGGCTCGCAGGAAAAACGATGAAAATGCTTGAGAGTCTTGGTATTACTTGTGAGGAGATGAAAGAAAAAGATTCACGAAAACTGATTTTTACAAATGAAGAATTAAAACTGAAATTCTTTCTTGCAAAAGGCCCGGACGTACCGACATATGTAGAATACGGAGCGGCTGATATAGGAGTTGTCGGAAGGGATACGATTATTGAAGAAGGACGAAAAGTCCACGAAGTCTTAGATCTCGGTTTCGGAAAATGCAAAATGTGCGTCTGCGGACGTCAGGAGACAAAAGAACTTCTGAATCGTCATGAATTAATCCGGGTTGCGACAAAATACCCTAAAATTGCAAAGGATTATTTTTATAATAAGAAGCATCAGACAGTCGAACTGATCAAAATGAATGGTTCTATCGAACTTGCTCCGATTGTTGGTTTGTCAGAGGTGATTGTTGATATTGTAGAAACAGGAACGACTTTGAACGAGAACGGTCTGGTTGTTCTGGAAGAAGTATGTCCGCTTTCAGCAAGAATGATCGTTAATCCGGTGAGCATGCGTATGGAGAACGATCGGATAAAGAAAATAGTCACAGATTTAAGAGAACTTTTACGAGAGGAGCAATGCGGCCATGCGAATTGAAAAACTGAATCAAACTACGAAAAAAAATCTTTTGGAAGATTTACTCAAAAGAAGTCCGAATAGCTATGAGATGTATGAAGAACAGGTAAAAGCAATCTTAGATAATGTGAAAAAAAGAGGAGATGAAGCCCTTTTTGAATATACAGAAAAATTCGACGGCTTCTGTCTTGATCAGCAGTCTGTTCTTGTAAAAGAAGAAGAAATTGAAGAAGCTTATACTCAAGTCGACAGAGGATTGATTGAGATAATCAGAAAGGCTTTGAAAAATATTGAGACGTATCATGAAAAACAGAGACAGTACAGTTGGTTTGACAGTAAACCTGACGGAACGATCCTTGGTCAGAAAGTGACGGCTCTCGATCGGGTAGGCGTATATGTGCCGGGAGGGAAAGCTGCATACCCTTCTTCGGTTCTTATGAATATCGTTCCGGCAAAAACAGCGGGAGTAAGAGAAATCATAATGGTTACTCCGCCCGGAAAAGACGGAAAAGTAACTCCCACCACACTTGTTGCGGCAAAAGAAGCCGGAGCGGATAAAATCTATAAAGTCGGAGGCGCGCAGGCGATTGCCGCTCTTGCTTACGGAACGGAAAGCATATCGAAAGTAGATAAGATCGTCGGCCCGGGGAATATTTATGTCGCACTGGCAAAAAAGGCGGTATATGGTCATGTTAGTATTGACTCTATCGCAGGTCCGAGTGAAATACTCGTGCTTGCAGATGAAACGGCGAACCCGCGTTATGTTGCCGCAGATCTTTTGTCTCAGGCGGAACATGATGAAATGGCAAGCGCGATTTTAGTGACAGTAAGTATGAAATTGGCAGAGAAAGTTTCCGAGCAGACAGAACTTTTTATCAGTCAATTATCACGGGGAGAGATTATCAGAAAATCTCTCGATAATTACGGACATATTCTTGTGGCGGATACAATGGATGAGGCGATTGACGCCGCAAATGAAATTGCATCAGAGCACCTTGAAATCATGACTGCATCCCCATTTGAAGTGATGACAAAGATCCGAAATGCAGGCGCTATATTTATCGGGGAAAATTCAAGCGAACCGCTTGGCGATTATTTTGCGGGACCGAATCACGTTCTTCCGACAAACGGAACTGCAAAATTTTTCTCTCCTCTTTCTGTAGATGATTTTATTAAAAAATCAAGTATTATTTCCTACTCAAGGGAAGCACTTGAAAAAATTCATTCGGATATCGAACGGTTTGCCGAAGCTGAACATTTGACAGCTCATGCAAATTCGATAAAGGTTCGTTTTGAATCAGAACGAGGAGAGTAATATTATGAGTGAAAAAAACAAACGTATAGCGGTTTGCACGCGAAAAACAAAAGAGACAGATATCACCTTGTCTGTTAATTTAGACGGTCAGGGGAAAAATAAAATAGATACGGGGATTGCTTTTTTTGATCACATGCTTGACGGATTTGCCAGACATGGACTGTTTGATCTTGAGGTAAAAGTAGACGGAGATCTTGAAGTGGACAGTCATCATACAATAGAAGATGTGGGAATTGTCCTTGGAACAGCAATTAAAAAAGCGCTCGGAGATAAGGCCGGAATTAAAAGATATGGTTATTTTATTCTTCCGATGGATGAAGTGCTTGCTCTTTGTGCAGCAGATCTTTCGGGACGTCCTTATTTTAAGTTTGACGCCGGATTTACAACAGACAAATTAGGGACAATGGATACAGAAATGGTGAAAGAATTTTTCTATGCCGTTTCTTATAGTGCACAGATGAATCTGCATTTGAAAATTTTAGACGGAGGAAATAACCATCATATGGCAGAAGCGCTTTTTAAAGCGTTTGGAAAAGCGCTTGATATGGCAGTGTCTCCGGAGCCTAGAATGACAGAAATATGGTCTACAAAAGGGGCTTTATAACAAACGGCTGACTCAATGCCGTTTCGTACAAATAAAAAATTAGGAGAATAATCATGAGTTATAAAAGACTGACTCCCTGCATTTTTATTGCGGGAGGTAAGGCGGTAAGATGGTTTGACGACCGCACTGTATTGACAGAGGATGTAATTGCGCTTGCTAAGCAATATAATGCAAACGGAGCAGATGAACTGCTTGTATTTGATCTTTCAGATTCTGATGAAGATCATGAAGAATCCATCGATCTGATCAAAAAAATAAACCGGATCATCAGTATTCCGATGGTTGCGGGAGGAAATATACGAAGAGCAGAGGATGTTAAAAAACTTCTTTATGCGGGTGTAAAACGTGCGATGTTGAATTTTTCAAAAAAAGTTTCCATCGATTTAATTAAAGAAGTTTCCTTACGTTTCGGAAAAGAAAAAATAGCAGTATCTTTAAATGATTTTGACACGCTTTTTAAACAACAGCATTTAATAGAACAATATAGTTCTGAGATCGTGTTCATGCACCGTCTTGATCTGAATTCTGTTGTAAATGTAACGGAAATCCCGTGCGTTGTTGTAACAGATACAATGGATGAAAGCGAAATATTGCGGATTTTAAAAAGCAACGGTGTAAAGGGCGTATCCGGAATGTTTATCAGCAGTGTCGATATGGATTTTAACGACTTTAAAGAAGTGTGTATGCGAGCCGGAATTAAAATGACTTCGTTTGAAAGCATGATGGATTTTTCCGAGTTTAAGTTAAATTCTGACGGTCTGATCCCGGTAATCGTACAGGATTACAAGACAAACGAAGTTCTGATGATGGCATATATGAATGAAGAGGCGTTTGATCATACAGTAAAAACAGGTCGTATGACATATTACAGTCGAAGCAGGAATGCACAGTGGGTAAAGGGTGAGACGTCCGGACATTTTCAATATGTGAAGTCATTATCTGTCGATTGTGATAAAGATACTTTACTTGCAAAAGTCGATCAAGTCGGCGCTGCCTGCCATACAGGCAACAGATCCTGCTTTTATACAACGATCGTCGGCACTGATTATGATGCAAAAAATCCTCTTCAAGTATTTGAATCCGTATATAATACGATTGTTGACAGAAAGCAGAATCCAAAAGAGGGTTCCTATACAAATTATCTGTTTGAAAAAGGAATTGATAAAATTTTAAAGAAGGTAGGAGAAGAAGCTACAGAAATCGTTATTGCAGCAAAAAACCCGAATCCCGAAGAAATTAAATATGAAATTTCGGACTTCCTTTATCATGCGATGGTACTCATGGTAGAACGGGGAGTTACGTGGGAAGATATTACAAGTGAACTGGCAGACAGATAAGGCGATTACGTCTTTAGAAACCGGTATAGAAAAGAATCTAAAAGCATAAGATGTTGTAAAAACAATGTCTTATGCTTTTTTGTATGGCGAAAAACCTTGCGTTTCCCGAAATTTTAACAATCGCTTTCAATTCTGGAATGTATCTTTAGGTTTCGGCGGTTTATCTGCTTTGGAATGCAATACAAAAAATCAAAAGAAGAGAGACAGAGGGGAAAAAACAGTATGAATGATGCTCAGTTAAGAAGAAGAGAACTTCTTCGACAAACGAAACAGCTCTATGGTGAACGTGAAACTGTTCCTCCGATTCATCCTCGTTATGGCAATTTATGTAAAGAACAAGACGAAGGCGGTGAAGAAGCAGGCGGAAGCTTTTATATGCGGCTTGTAATCTGTATTCTCTGTTTCATCTTCTTTGTATATATGGATCAAAATCATGCGGAAGTAGCTAATGTAAACAGTACAAAAATCATAAATGAAATTGAACGGGATGTGGAGCTGGAAGCCGTGAAGGAAGTATGGGAAAATTTTGAATGATAACTATTTATTCAGCTGATTTACCTGAAAATTTATATTAAAACGAAAAGAGTTGTATACAATGCTGACTGCGAAATCATATCTTTTACTTTGGAGTTTTTGTCTAAGAACACCAGCACCGATTGATTCCGATTGACGAAAGATATTTGCTTGAAGTTCTTCCCTAAAATGTATATAATGATGTAGATTGGATGATTCAATCACATAGAAGATGTTTCTGTAATGTTGTATCGTCTTGTATAAATACGAAAAACAACATAAAAAATATCGATTTTTCCCTTTGAAAAGTCCAAAATAGGTTCGTAAGAATTTATAAAATATATACAAAAACAGGAAGGAAATATATGAGAAAGCTTGCTTTAGATGATGAAATATTACTAAGTATCGAAAAACCTGCCCGGTATATCGGGAATGAAGTAAACTCGATAATGAAAAATAAAAATGAGGTGGATATCCGTTTCGCCATGTGTTTTCCGGATGTTTACGAGATCGGCATGTCGCATCTCGGCATTCAGATTTTGTATGATATGTTTAACAGAAGAGACGATGTTTGGTGTGAACGCGTCTATTCTCCGTGGACAGATCTTGATACAATTATGCGTAAAGAGGGAATTCCGCTTTTTGCATTAGAGTCACAAGATCCGATCAGAGAATTTGACTTTTTAGGAATTACGATCCAATTTGAAATGTGCTATACAAATATTTTGCAGATTTTAGAGTTGAGCCAAATTCCTCTGCATTCATGTGACCGCGCGGAAAATGATCCGATTGTGATCGGTGGAGGTCCATGTGTCTATAACCCGGAACCTCTTGCGGAATTTTTCGATTTGTTTTATATCGGAGAAGGCGAAACTGTTTATGATGAACTTTTAGATACATATAAAAAATGTCGGGCAGAGGGAAGTACGAGAACAGAGTTTCTTGAACAGGCGGCCCGCATCGAAGGAATCTATGTGCCGTCATTTTATGATGCCGAATACAACGAGGATGGTACACTTCGATCATTTATACCGAATAATATATGTGCCCCTGCAAGTGTGAAAAAGCAGGTTGTTATGGATGTAACAGATACGGTATATCCGATGAAGCCGGTCGTTCCGTTTATAAAAGCAACTCAAGATCGCGTTGTACTTGAGATTCAAAGGGGATGCACCCGGGGATGCCGTTTTTGCCAGGCGGGAATGATTTATCGTCCCACAAGAGGGCGTAATGTAAAACGTCTGAAAGAGTATGCCAAAACGATGTTGACAAATACAGGACATGAAGAAATCTCACTTAGTTCCTTGAGTTCAAGTGATTATTCTGATTTGAAAGAACTTGTAATGTTTTTGATTGATGAATTCAAAGAAAAAGCAATCAATATTTCATTACCGTCTTTGAGAATCGACGCCTTTTCTTTAGATGTAATGAGTAAGGTTCAGGATATCAGAAAAAGCAGCCTTACATTTGCGCCCGAAGCCGGATCACAGAGAATGAGAAATGTAATCAATAAAGGACTTACCGAAGAAGATATTATGGGTGGCGCAAGTCAGGCTTTTGAAGGAGGATGGACAAAAGTAAAACTGTATTTCATGCTCGGACTTCCTACGGAAACCGAAGAAGATATGAAGGAGATCGCCCATTTATGTGAAAAGGTTGCCCGCAAATATTATGAAATCCCGAAAGATCAAAGAAACGGAAAATGTCAGATTACTGCAAGTTCCTCATTTTTTGTTCCGAAACCGTTTACTCCGTTTCAGTGGGCGCCAATGTGTACCGCTGAAGAATATACGAGACGTGCTCACCTTGTCAATGATGAATTTAAAGCGCAGTTAAATCGGAAAAGCTTAAAATATAATTGGCATGATGCAAATGTAACTGTTTTGGAAGGTATTATGGCAAGAGGTGACAGAAGAATCGGAAAAGTGATTGAAGAAGCTTACAGACTCGGATGCTTATTTGACTCATGGACCGAAAGTTTTCGAGATGATTTATGGGAGAAAGCTTTTTTGAACACGGGAATCGAAAAAGAGTTTTATACGCTTCGTACAAGAGATAAAAACGAACTTTTCCCATGGGATTTTATCGATACCGGGGTCAGTCGAAAATTTCTCAGAAAGGAATGGGAACGGGCAATGAATGCTGAGGTGACACCGAATTGTCGGGAACACTGTTCAGGATGCGGCGCATCAAAATTCGGAGGAGGTGTCTGTTATGAAGGCAAGAATTAAATTCAGAAAATACGGAGCGCTTCGTTTTATCGGACATCTTGATGTAATGCGCTTCTTCCAAAAAGTAATGCGCAGGGCTGAAATACCGATCGCCTTTACAGGAGGGTACAGTCCGCATATGATCATGTCGTTTGCGAGTCCTCTTGGAATCGGTCTCACAAGTGACGGGGAATATTTTGATATTGAACTGACTGAAGCGATCGACAGTAAAACGGCTGTAAAACGTATGAATGAAGTCAGTATAGAAGGAATTGAAATAATTAGTTTCAGAAAAATTCCGGATGATAAAAAACAGACGGGAATGACGATCCTTGCAGGGGCAGATTATCTCGTCTCTGTCAGAAAAGGAGCACTGCCTTCTGACTGGAAAGAACAGTTTTCCAAGTTTATGTCTCAACCGGAAATTCAAGTTATCAAACAGACGAAAAGAAGCGAGAGAATGGTTGACATACGTGCCCTTATCGATTCATGGGAGATTCGTGATGAACAGATCTATCTTCTTCTTGCAGCGGGAAGTTCGGAAAATTTAAAACCGGATCTTGTGATAGAAACATTTTTAAAATATGCAAATATTTCAGATGATGTACGATTTTTTTATCATCGCCTTGAGATGTATGCAGATGAAAGCGGCAACGGAGAAAGGAAGCTCATTCCTCTTGAAAATCTCGGAGAAGAAATCTGTATGAATTCAAAGACAGACCTGTAGTAAATCTGTAATGACATGGGAAGGATTTTGGTTTGAAACGAAAAATACTAATAGAAAAAAGCAAAAATAAAATACGGACATACCTTATTGAAGATGATGATATTGTTGAAATACATACCAGTATCAATGAAGAGCAAGTACCTCCGGGGAAACTAGGGGATATTTACATCGGGAAAGTGCAGAATATTGTCCAAAATATCGGTGCGGCATTTATAGAAATTACAAAAGGAGTAAACTGTTATTTTGATTTGAAAGATGCAGAAAACGCATATTTTACCCATAAATCCGGGAAAAAACCACTTTGTATCGGCGATGAACTTGTCGTACAGATCAGCCGGGAAGCGGTAAAAACGAAAGCGCCTACTGTAACTTCTCATTTAAGCTTCACGGGAAGATATGCCGTCTTAACTCATGGAAACACCCGGATCGGCGTATCTTCAAAAATTCCACGGGCGCTTCGGGATGAATTCAAAGACCGCCTGTCACGTATGAAAAATGAACAGTTCGGCATCATTATACGGACAAATGCAAAAGGCGTACCGTTTCAGGAGGTCGAAGACGAAATTGAACGTCTGAAAGAAGAATATAAAAAGTTGTTAAATACAGCATTGTCAAGAGTTGCTTTTTCACGTTTGAAATCGGCTCCTCCGACGTATATATCAGACTTAAAAAACGTATACATGGAAGGAATGGAAGAAATCGTCATAGAAGGAAAAGACTTGTATACGGAAATACAAGAATACTTTCTTACAGAATTTCCTGAAAAAGTAAAACTTCTCAGACTTTATGAGAATCCTGATTTTCCACTTTGCAAATTGTATTCTACAGAAACCGCATTGGAAAAGGCGTTGAAAGAGTTTGTATGGTTGAAAAACGGCGGATATCTTATTATCCAGCCAACGGAAGCTTTGACAGTCATTGACGTAAATTCCGGGAAGATGGCAGTAAAATCGAAAAACAGCGCCGGAGCGATGAAAGTAAACATGGAGGCTGCTCAAGAAGCGGCGAAGCAGATTCGTCTGCGTAATCTGTCAGGAATCATTATTGTAGATTTTGTAAATCTTGAATCAAAAGAAGATACCGGGATATTATTAAAAGAATTCCGAAACTTTTTGTCGAAAGATCCGATTCCGACTACTTTGGTTGACATGACGATGCTCGGACTTGTAGAAATCACAAGAAAAAAAGTAAGAAAACCGCTTTATGAACAGGAAAATTATTTACAAGCAGAGATCGAGGCGTTATAATATTTTACCGAAAGCGCGCTGAAAATTGCGCTTACAAAAATTTTTCTCATTATTCATGAGAAGAGAAATGGATCGATAAATAAAAGCAGCGAAAAAGCGCTGCGTGAGTTCTACATTTGGAGGAAAGAAGATTGAAAAAAGTAGTAAAATTCGGGGGAAGTTCTCTGGCAAATGCAGATCAGTTCAAAAAGGTCGGAGCGATCATTACAGCAGATGATACAAGACGGTATGTTGTTCCGTCTGCGCCGGGAAAACGATTTCCAAAAGATACAAAAGTAACAGATATGCTCTATGCCTGTTATGAAAGTGCAGCCAACGGAGAAGATTTTTCAGAACAGCTTGATAATATTCACGCAAGATATCAGGAGATTATTGATGGATTGAATCTCGATTTTTCTCTTGATCTTGATTTTGTACAAATTAAAGAAAATTTCAGTAACAAGGCGGGAGCTGACTATGCCGCTTCCAGAGGAGAATGTTTAAACGGAAAGATCATGGCTGCTTACCTCGGCTTTGAGTTTGTGGATGCTGCCGAAGTTGTCCGTTTTAATGATGACGGTTCTTTCAATGATGAAGTTACGAATACTCTTTTATCCGAGCGGCTTCAGGATTGTAAAACAGCTGTAATTCCGGGATTTTACGGAGCAAAAAAAGATGGAACGATCGTAACTTTTTCAAGAGGCGGATCAGATATTACGGGATCTCTTGTAGCTTTGGCAGTACAGGCGGATCTGTATGAAAACTGGACGGATGTTTCCGGATTTTTGATCGCGGATCCCCGCATTGTAAAAAATCCGAAATCAATCGAAACAATTACTTATAAAGAACTTCGTGAACTTTCATATATGGGAGCGAGCGTGCTCCACGAGGATGCGATCTTTCCTGTAAGAAAAGCGGGGATTCCGATCAATATCCGGAACACAAATGCACCGCAGGATAAAGGAACATTAATTGTTGAAGGAACATGTCGTCAGCCGAAATATACGATTACCGGAATTGCAGGAACAGATGGATTTGTAGCAATCACAGTCGAAAAAGCAATGATGAATTCGGAAGTCGGATTTTGTCGGAAAGTTCTGCAGGTATTTGAAGATAACGGAGTTTCTATCGAACATATGCCATCGGGTATTGATACAATGTCGATTTTCGTAAACAAAGATGTCTTTGAGGAAAAAGAACAGAAAATCTTAGCGGATATCCATAAAGCGGTAAATCCGGATCATATCGAACTGGAGTCTAATCTTGCGCTTATTGCCGTAGTAGGACGCGGTATGAAATCAACAAGAGGAACTGCCGGCCGCATTTTCTCCGCACTTGCCCACGCACATATCAATGTCAAAATGATCGATCAGGGATCAAGTGAATTGAATATCATTATCGGAGTCAGACATGATGATTTTAAAAATGCGATCCGTGCGTTATATGAAATTTTTGTCCTTACCCAGATATAAAAATCTATATCCGTTTGTTTTTATTGGATTACCATTATAGGAAGAATATATCAAGAAAAATTTGTTAAAAAACCGCATAAGATCTATACTCAATAAACGCATCATTTTGATGCGTTTATGTGTGGAAAGGGAAATATACAATGAATATCTTATTCTTTTTAAAACCAAAAAGCGAAGTGGCTTATGTTCACGACTATGGCACTTTAAGACAGGTTCTTGAGACAATGGAGTATCATAAATATGCATCTATCCCAATGCTGAATAAATCGGGCGAATATGTCGGAACAATTACGGAAGGAGATCTTCTTTGGGGAATCAAAAGATATACGAATCTGAATTTGAAAGAGGCGGAAAATATATTTATACAAGATTTTCCACGAAAAGTAGATTATGTAGCCGTATCAATTAATTCAGATATGGAAGATCTTCTGCAAAAAGCAATGAATCAGAATTTTGTTCCTGTCGTAGACGACCAGAAGAAATTTATCGGAATTGTTACAAGAAAGAGTATTATGGAATATTGTTACGAAAAATTAAAAAATTTACCGGAAGACTATTGACTTGTTCCAGAATGATATGTTATATTCTAACAGTATGCCGCACAATGAGGTTCAAGTTCTGTAAAACAGACACCGTAATTGGCGAGTAATGATAATAGGAGGTGCTATATGTACGCGATTATAGCAACAGGTGGTAAACAGTACAAAGTAGCTGAAGGCGATATCATTAAAGTAGAAAAACTTGGTGTTGAGGCCGGAGAAACTTATACATTCGACCAGGTGCTCGCAGTAAACAGCGATAAGCTTGTCGTAGGTAATCCTACAGTAGAAGGAGCTACAGTTACAGCATCCGTAATCGGTGACGGAAAAGCGAAAAAAGTTGTTGTTTACAAGTATAAGAGAAAAACAGGATACCACAAGAAAAACGGACATAGACAGCAGTATACAGCTGTTAAGATCGACAAGATCAACGCATAATAACTTTTGTTATGATTGAGGTAACCGTTTATAAGACCATGCGGCATGAATATGCAGGGTTTGATATGTCCGGACATGCTGGATATGACGATATCGGAAAAGATATCGTATGCGCAGCGGTTTCGGTACTTGTCATTAATACACTGAATTCAATCGAGCGTTTTACGGATGATAAGACAAGTTGTGTTTCTGATGAAAACAGCGGAACTGTTGAATTTCGTTTCAAAGATCATCCATCGCATGACGCCGCACTATTGCTGGATTCCATGATTCTTGGTCTGGAAGATATAGAAGACAGTGAAGAGTATGAATCATACATTGACATTATTTTCAAGGAGGTGTAAGTACCATGATGAAAATGAATCTTCAGTTTTTTGCTCATAAAAAAGGAGTAGGTTCTACAAAGAACGGACGTGATTCCGAGTCTAAGAGACTGGGCGCCAAAAGAGCAGACGGACAGTTTGTAAAAGCTGGAAACATCCTTTACAGACAGCGTGGAACTAAGATCCATCCGGGTCTGAACGTAGGACGCGGAGGAGATGACACTTTGTTCGCTCTCGTAGACGGTGTAGTAAGATATGAAAGAAAAGGAAGAGATAAGAAACAGGTTTCTATCTATCCGGTAGCTGAATAATCGGACTTGACGAAAAGTCTTGCCGGAACTTTTCACTCGTATAACAGGCAGTATAAGCCCCAGACTTTTTGTCTGGGGCTTTTGTTTCTATACATGAGATAAACTTTTAATGAAGTTTTTCGGTAACAATTATCATTTGATTCTTCCTGATATACAAAGCAGGAAAGATAAAGGAGAAATTATGTTTGCAGACAGAGCGAAAATATATATCCGTTCCGGCAAGGGCGGAGACGGACATTGCAGTTTCAGAAGAGAACTCTATGTACCGAACGGCGGACCCGACGGCGGAGACGGAGGACGCGGAGGAGATTTAATCTTTGCAATCGATGAAGGATTAAATACGCTTGTAGATTACCGCCATAAACGAAAATATGCGGCAGGAGACGGAGAACCGGGCGGAAAACGGCGATGCCACGGAAAAGACGGGAAAGATCTTATCCTTTATGTTCCGGAGGGAACAGTGATCAAAGAAGCTGTGACAGGGAAAGTTATTGCCGATATGTCCGGCGATAACCGCAGACAGATTGTATTAAAAGGCGGAAAAGGAGGACTTGGAAACCAACATTTCGCCACATCGACAATGCAGGTTCCGAAATATGCACAGCCGGGACAACCTGCAAGGGAATTGGAAGTAAAACTTGAATTGAAAGTAATCGCAGATGTGGGACTGATCGGATTCCCGAATGTAGGAAAGTCTACTTTACTTTCCCGTGTGACAAACGCGGAACCCAAAATTGCCAATTACCATTTTACAACATTAAGTCCGAATCTGGGTGTAGTAGATCTTGAAGGTGCAAAAGGTTTTGTGATGGCAGACATTCCGGGACTGATCGAAGGAGCGTCTGAAGGCGTCGGATTAGGTCATGAGTTTTTACGTCACATCGAAAGAACAAAATTGATGATCCATGTTGTTGATGCCGCAGGCACAGAAGGCAGAGATCCGATTGATGACATTTATAAGATTAATGCGGAATTGGAAGCGTATAATCCCGAAATCGCAAAACGTCCTCAAGTGATCGCCGCAAATAAGACTGATCTTATTTTTGAGGCTGATGAAGATCCTACAGAACGTTTGAAAAAGGAATTTGAGCCGAAGGGCATCAAAGTTTTTCCTATTTCGGGAGTTACGGGAAAAGGTATCTCCGAACTGCTTTATTATGTCAGCGCTCAGTTAGAAACGATGGATCGCAAGACTGTTGTTTTTGAGCAGGAATATTTCCCTGAAGACGAACTTATCTACGAGGAACTTCCGTATACTGTAGAACTGGAAGACGGTATGTATATAGTCGAAGGTCCCAAAATCGAAAAAATGCTTGGATATACAAATCTTGATTCTGAAAAAGGATTTGCTTTCTTCCAGAAGTTTTTGAAAGAAACGGGAATCCTTGATGAGTTAGAAGCAAAAGGAATACAAGAAGGTGATACGGTGAAAATGTATGGTCTTCAATTTGATTATTACAAATGATTTTTTTTAAACAAGAGTGTTCACGAAAAAATATTCTTAAAAGGAAGGAGATAAATATGACTACAAAACAAAGAGCTTATCTGAAAAGTCTCGCGATGAAAATCGAACCTATTTTTCAGATTGGAAAATCAAGTATGAGTCCGGGACTGACAGAGGCTGTTTCAGAAGCTTTAGAAGCGCGTGAACTCATTAAGATCAGCGTGCTTAATAACTGCGGGGATGATCCGAGAGAATTGGCTGAGATCATCGCAGGAAGAACACGTTCTCAAGTTGTACAGGTGATCGGTAAAAAAATCGTTTTATACCGTGAAGGAAAAGATGATAAGAAAAAGATCATCCTGCCATTATGAGAATAGGAGTCATGGGCGGAACATTTGATCCGATTCATATCGGACACTTGCTTCTCGCAGAGTTTGCTTATGAAGATTTTAAGTTAGATGAAATCTGGTTTCTTCCGAATGGAAATCCGCCCCACAAGAAAACGGACGAAAGTAAAAAAGCTCTTGCACATCGAATTAAAATGATCGAACTTGCGATCAGTGATATGCCTCATTTTAAAATAGATCTTTCCGAAGCCGAAACAGATGTACATTCGTATACTTACAGTACTATGCAGAAATTTAATCGCATGTATCCCGAATGTGAATTCTATTTTATTTTGGGCGCAGATTCACTCTTTGCAATCGAAGAGTGGAGATATTTTAAGGAGATTTTTCCGACATGTACAATTCTTGCCGCTATGAGAGATGATAAGGATGTTCGTACAATGCAGGAACAGATCTCTTATCTCAAAGAGCGCTATGGCGCAAAAATCGAATTGCTCAGAGCGCCTCTTTTGGAAATCTCATCAACGACTATAAGAAAGCGAGCGGCAATGAGACGCGGCATACGTTATATCGTTCCCGATTCTGTTTCAAATTATATAAAAGAACATGAACTTTATCAAACAAACGAATTCTTATAACGGATATATCTGTATCCCTCCTCAATCGAATACAGATAAGCAGTACGCATAATAAGAAGGGGTAGGAATAAAAATGAAAGAAGAACTGCTTCATATAAAAAAGGAATTATCAAAAAAGTTAAAAAAAGAACGTTTCGAGCATACAGTCGGCGTTATGTATACATCTGCTTCGCTAGCTATGCGTTACGGGGCAAACATCGAAAAGGCAATGACTGCCGGACTGCTTCATGATTGCGGAAAATATTGTTCCGCAAAAGAGCAGTTAAAATTGTGTGAAAAATATAAAATAACGCTGACTGATTTAGAACACTCCATGCCTGCGCTGATCCATGCAAAACTGGGCGCTTATCTGGCTGAAAATGAATATGGCATTAAAGATAGGGAAGTGCTCGATGCTATCACTTATCATACGACCGGAAGACCGGAAATGACAATGTTGGAAAAAATTCTTTATATTGCAGATTATATTGAACCCAATCGGAGGGAAATTCCGGGACTTTCTAAAATTCGACAAATAGTATTTCAAAATATCGATCAGGCAATCTGTTTGTCTTCCGAACGAACTATACGTTATCTGGAAGATAACGGGAATAAAATTGATCCTATGACAATAAAAACTTATGAGTTTTACGGAGGAAAGTTATGACTCAGTCAAAAAAAATGGCACGTATCGCCTATGATGCATTGAATGAAAAAAAAGGTGAAGATATTAAAATCATAGATATTGCAGAAGTATCTACTCTTGGCGATTACTTTGTAATTGCTAACGGAAACAGCTCAAGTCAGGTGACAGCTCTTGTCGACAACGTGGAAGAAGAAATGCATAAAGCAGGATTCTCTCTTCGTCAGAGAGAAGGGCGCGCATCGGGAAGTTGGATACTGCTTGATTTCGGAGATGTGATCATTCACGTGTTTGATAAAGAAAGCAGAGATTTTTATAACATTGAACGTGCATGGAAAGACGGAAAAGAAATCACGGTAAAAGATCTCGATTAATTCAGCAGATTTCTGAAAATCTTAAAATGAAATCCTAAATACGCAGATTTTCTTGACAAGTAAACTTGGTATGATATAATTAAATCAACAAGTAAACTTGGCAAGATGGGAGGTATTATTATGGATAAAGAATCTGTTTTACAAAAAAGAAATCGTGCAGAGCACAGTTCGCTTCTCATCGTTTCAGCCGGGTTTTTGCTTTTGTGCACTTGTGAAGTGTTCGGAATTATTACCGGCAAACTCTGGATCGGACAAAGGGAAATTGTTTTTGGCGGAACACTCTTTTTCATCATGTTTTTAAGTCAGTTTGCTTTGAATTTAAAGTATTATTTGATTGATAAAAAGAAATGGCGGATTGCCGAGGGGATTTTACTGATCTTTTGTATCGGACTTACGATTTTCAGAATTTTGAATCCCGGACACTATCTTATGGAATTTCTTTAAGGTGAATTATGGAAAATGAATTAGTTTTAAAAAATAACTTAAAAGAGGCGCGTGCCAAGAAACAGATTTCACAAAGAGAGCTTGCAGAAATGGTAGGAGTATCCCGCAATACGATCAGCTCGATTGAAACAGGACAGTTTAATCCGACTGCAAAACTGGCGCTGATTATATGTATTGCATTGGATAAAAAATTTGAAGAATTATTTTATTTCTGATTGTTTTCAGATAAGAGTCGATTTCTTTTGGAAACCGGCTCTTTTTGTAACGGTGATAAACAGAAGTCCGGGTGACGGATCCGCAACTTCGATGACCGCTTACAATCCCGGAATGCGCCTTTGAACACTTCCGGTGACGTATTGATACAATTAATCATATAGCAATAATGGAGGTAAAAGATGCTAAGAATCAGTCAGCTAAAGCTCCCTGTGGAGCATACAGAAGCACAATTAAAAAAGAAACTTCTGAAAACAGCTCATATAAAAGAGCAGGATCTGAAGCAGTTTTTTATTAGAAAACGATCTGTTGACGGCCGGAAAAAACCGGAACTTTACTACGTATACACAGTTGATCTTATCGTTGCAAATGAAGAGCATGTAAAAAAAATTTCCAAAGGGAAATTACAAACTGTTCAGGAAAAAAACTATCATATTCCCGAACACGGCGCCAAAAAGCTCCGGAAAAGACCTGTTGTTATAGGAAGTGGACCGGCGGGCCTGTTTTGCGCGTATTTACTTGCCTTTGAAGGATACGAACCTCTTGTGATCGAGCGGGGCGCGCCTGTGAGAGAACGCCAAAAGGTTGTAGAACAATTTTGGAAAGACGGCATATTAAATACTGCCTCAAACGTACAGTTTGGAGAGGGTGGTGCAGGCACTTTTTCAGACGGGAAATTAAATACTCTTGTCAAAGATAAATTCGGACGAAATCGTTTCGTACTAGAAACATTTGTAAAATTCGGAGCCCCGGAAGAAATTTTATGGGAAAGCAAGCCTCATATAGGAACAGATATTTTAATCGAAGTGGTAGAAAGAATGCGAGAAGAAATTATCCGACTCGGTGGGGAATTCCTTTTTCATTCGCAGGTAACAGATATCCTTCCTAAAGAAAACTGTCTGATCGTAAACGGATGCCATCGGATAGAAACCGACGCTGCTGTCTTTGCCGTCGGACACAGTGCAAGAGATACATTTCAAATGCTTTTTGACCGGAATGTTGCAATGAAATCTAAATCATTTGCCATAGGTGTCCGCGCGGAACACAGACAGGATATGATAGATGAGGCGATGTATGGCAGAAAAGAAAGAGGCCCGCTTGGTGCCGCAGCATATAAACTGACAGCACAGCTTGAAAACGGAAGAGGAGTATACACGTTTTGTATGTGTCCCGGCGGATATGTTGTCAATGCGTCGTCCGAGCAAGGACGTCTAGCCGTTAACGGCATGAGTTATCATGACAGAGCCGGAGAAAATGCAAACAGCGCTGTGATCGTTACCGTAACAAAAGACGATTATGGATCTGATCATCCTCTTGCCGGGATGGAATTTCAAAGACGGCTCGAAAAAAAGGCATGGGAAGAAGGCGGCGGCAATGTTCCGATACAACGATTTGCCGATTTCTGCACAGGGACAATATCAGTAAAGACAGGAAATGTTACTCCGAACATAAAAGGGAAATATGTATTTGGCAATGTGCGCAATATATTTCCTCCGGAACTTGCAGAATCGATTGAATCGGGGATTCGTGCGATGGGGAAAAAGATCAAAGACTTCGATCATGATGACGTCATACTTTCCGGTGTAGAAAGCAGAACATCTTCACCTGTAAAAATATTCAGAAAAGAAGACTTTACTTCTTCTTTTCCCTGGATTTACCCGTGCGGTGAAGGAGCCGGATATGCAGGCGGCATTACTTCTGCGGCTATGGACGGCATGAAAGTTGCGGAAGCGATTATAAAAACCTTCTCTGCTCCCGATAGTGTCTGAATCTTCACAGAATTTTAAGGAACAATCTCTATACACATTTTTTAAATTGTGCTAAAATATATCGTTGTATTGTATCATCGCACTGATTATAAAGTGAGAAAATGGAAAAAATCAATACGATCAAAGAAATGTACAAAGAAGATCGTCCCTATGAAAAATGTGAAAAATTCGGAGCAGAGAATCTGACAGACACAGAACTTCTCGCAATTTTGATACGCACAGGGACAAAAGGGGAAAATTCATTAGAACTTTCACGAAAGCTTCTCTACAAAAACGGCTTTCATAATGGACTGGCAGGGATACACAAATGGTCTCTCGACGAATTGATACAGATTAAGGGGATCGGGAAAGTAAAAGCAATCCAGCTTGTATGTCTGTCAGAACTTTCAAAACGGCTGGCACGTACAAGCACAGTCGGAAAACTTGATTTTTCATCCCCGCGCACGATCGCCGATTATTACATGGAAGATATGCGTCACAGGACGAGAGAAATATTAAAATTAATCTTTTTAAATACACGCTGCAGATTAATAGGGGAGTGTAATGTTTCGGAAGGAACGATAGACAGTGCACTTGTATCTCCGAGGGAATTGTTTATCGAAGCATTCAAAAGAAACGCCTACGGAATCATACTGCTTCATAATCATCCCGGCGGAGATCCCACTCCGAGCAGAGAAGATGTAATGATAACAAGAAGAATTTATGAAGCCGGGGAACTGCTTGGCATCCGCCTTTTCGATCATATCGTTATCGGTGATAACTGTTTTGTAAGTATGAAAGAAAAAGGGTTTTTCGGAAAATAGCATACTGCGCAATATAAGATTGAAGTATACAGTTTTTATTAAGGGAGAGTATTTTATTTAAAGTAAGGGTTGGTTAATATGTTTGGAAATATATACGGACTTGATCTCGGCACATATGAGATCAAAGTATTTGATAAAAAGCAGGATAAGATTTGTCGGGAGAGAGACGTTATTGCAATTAAAAATAAAAAAAATATTTTTGCGATCGGTGACAAAGCATATGAAATGTACGAGAAGGCTCCTGATGATATCGAAGTTGTCTTTCCGATGAAAAGCGGTGTGATCGCCCGTTTTGATAATATGCAGACATTGCTCGGTACTTTGTTAAGAACAAAAAAACGTTCAGTCTGGGGATCGGAATACGTTGTTGCCGTTCCTACAGATGTTACGGAAGTTGAAAAAAAAGCTTTTTGCGACTTGGTTCTGCATTCAGAGGCAAAAGCAAAATCAGTCCGTATTGTCGAAAGAGGACTGGCTGATGCAGTCGGTTTAGGCATTGATATTTTTAGAGAAAAGGGAATTTTTATTGCAAACTTCGGTGGCGGTATTACAGAATTATCAGTTCTTTCATCCGGCGGACTTGTCTTAAACCGTCTTTTAAAAATAGGCGGTGATGATTTCGATTCTGCGATCACAGGACTTGTACGTCATAATAAAGAATTTCTCATAGGAAAGACAACTGCTGAAATGCTTCGTAAAAAATTCGGGGTTTTTGAGCAAAGCACAAACAGTACGATTACCGTGTCAGGAAGAGATCTTGTGACCGGTGTTCCTTCGCAGACCGATGTATCTATAGGAATTGTCCGCGCTGCAATAAAAGACCCCCTTGATGAATGCGTCCGTGCGATTAAACTAATGTTAGATAGAACGCCTCCGGATGTAAGAAGGGCAATCGAAGAAAAAGGAATTTATCTTACCGGAGGACTGACAAATTTAAAAGGACTTCCTACATACATAAGAGAACGTGTCGGTCTTCCTGTTACAACTGTTGACGAACCCGAATTATGTGCTGTGAAAGGACTTCAAAAGATCATTTTGGACAAGGAGTATTATAAAAAGCTCACTTATTCGATGTTAGACGAAGATTATAGGTGGTTAAGGTAATGAAAAAGAAAAATCAAATGTCTCATACAAACAGATATATCCTGCTTGGGCTTTCCATATTTTGTGTGCTTATGATGGTGCTTTCCTCTTTCTCTGACAAAGTCGGCGGTCCGTTTAAGACGGTTGCAAATGTTACGGTAATCCCACTCCAACAAGGGATGAATCAGATCGGTGGCTGGATGGGAGATATGAAAGACAATTTCTCAACGATGAAACAACTAAAATCAGAAAATAAAAAACTGAGGGAACAAGTTGATGCTTTGACAACAGAAAATAACTATTTACAGGAAGAGCGTTATGAATTTGAACGTCTTCAGGAATTATATAAACTGGATCAGAATTATGCCGAATATGAGAAAACAGCCGCCCATGTGATCGGGAAAGACGCCGGAAACTGGTTCGGTACATTTACAATAGACAAAGGAAGTAAAGACGGTATTGAAGTCAACATGAATGTCCTTGCAGGAAGCGGACTTGTCGGGATCGTAACAGATGTAGGTCCTACCTGGGCAAAAGTACGCTCGATCATCGACGATTCTTCCAATATAAGCGCAATGGCGATTTCTACTTCGGATACATGTATCGTAAGCGGAGATATGGCGCTTATGGGAACAGGTCAGATCGCTTTTTCCCAGATGGAAAACAATGACAATGTAGTCGCTGTAGGCGATCAGATTGTGACGTCTTATATCAGCGATAAGTATCTTCAAGGTATTTTGATCGGTTCGGTCAGTGAAGTAAATGTAGACTCAAATAATCTGACGCGTTCGGGATACATTACACCGGCAGTCGATTTTAAAAATATTCAGGAAGTGCTTGTTATTACGACAACAAAAGCAGAACTTACAGGTGAAAACAAGACAGAATGAGTTTCTTTACAGACGGACATATAAAGAAAGGAATGAAGATTAAAATATGAAAAGAATGAAGGTCAAACGCATTTTTATAACGGCGCTTGTCATTCTCGTGGCATATGTACTTCAGTGTACGGTATTTCCGGTACTTGATATTGCCGGAATCAAGCCGAATCTTCTATTAATCGTCACTGCGTCATTTGGATTTATGAGAGGTTCAAAATCCGGAATGCTCGTCGGATTTTTATCGGGACTTTTGATTGATATACAATTTGGAAAGATGATCGGATTTTACGCTTTGATCTATCTTGTAGTTGGTTTCCTAAATGGCTTGTTTGAGCAGATGTTCTATGACGAAGATATTAAACTTCCCCTGTTTCTTATAGCGGTCAGTGACTTCCTTTATGGAATCACTATATATTTCTTCACATTTCTGCTAAACAGCGATTTTCGTTTTACCTACTATTTAAACCGGATCATCGTTCCTGAGATGATTTACACGATTGTAATAACGCTTGGAGTTTATCCGCTTCTTTTGTTTATCAATCATAAACTTGAAGCCGAAGAAAAAAGGAGTGCAAGTAAATTTGTTTAGAAGAATTATAGATCGAATAAAAGAAGCTGTTGAATATTTGATGAGTTCAAGGTTGATCGTTCTCATTATTGTCTTTTGCCTTACATCTTCGATATTGATCGGACGACTTTTTTATCTTCAGATCGTGCGCGGAGAAGATTACTTGGAAAATTATGAGCTGCAAATAAGAAAGACAAGAACTGTACCCGGAACCAGAGGCAATATTTTTGATCGTAACGGAGAAGTGATTGCTTACAATGAATTGGCTTATTCCGTGACGATCGAGGATATCATCCCTACAGACACTAAAACCGAAGATAAAAACAAAATATTAAATGATACGCTTGACAGTGTGCTTTCGATCGTTGAAGAAAACGGAGACAGTGTGATCGACAATTTCGGAATCATTCTTGATTCATCGGGTAGTTATCAATTCGCCGAGACAAACGAAACATCCAGACTTCGTTTTGTGGCGGATGTGCATGGAAAAAGTTTTATTGATGATCTTACAGAAAAAGAAAAAAATAAGACAGCCGAGCAGATCGTACATTATTTATGCAAACGATACGGATTGGATTATTCCGAACATGATGCCGCATATATTCTGAAAATGGTCAATATGCGTTATGCTATGGGACTGAATAGTTATCAGCAATGGCTTACAACCGTACTTGCTTCCGATGTCAGTGATGCTACGGCAGCGGCTATTATGGAAAATCAGGATTCCCTTCAGGGAGTAGATATTTCTGAGGATTCCCTGCGGCGTTATCCTGACGGTCAATATTTTGCATCGATTATCGGATATACGGGTCAGATATCGCAGGAAGAATATGATGATCTAAGCGATGATGAAAAAAAGAGATATTCTTTGTCGGATATTGTTGGAAAATCAGGCATTGAGCACACGTTCGATAGCGTTCTTCAGGGCGAAAAAGGTAAAACGACATTCTATGTAGATAATCTCGGGAAAGTAACCGATACTGTAAGTATGACAGATCCGAAAGCAGGAAATGACGTCTACCTTACGATCGATAAAAATTTACAGATTTCTGCTTATAAACTTCTGGAAGAAAAACTTGCCGGAATCGTTTTAAGCAAATTAAGCAATGTATTAGACTATGATCCTTCTGCGGAAAAAGATACGAAATATATTAAAATTCCCGTAGGAGATGCATATAATTCATTTATTGCAAATGAGATTATCGATATGAAAAAATTCGGAAGAACAGACGCAAAACCTGCCGAACAGGCTGTCTATAATACGTTTACTCAGAAAAAAGCCGAGATACTTTCCGAATTAATGGCACAGCTTCAGAACGAAAATGCTCCGGCATATAAAGATCTTTCAAAAGAAATGAAAGCTTATATGGACTATATATGCGATACTCTTCTAAAACAAACGACAGGAATCCTGATGTCAGACAAGATCGAAGCAGAAGATGAAACACAAATTGCCTGGGCAACGCAAGAGACAATTAGTTTGAACCGGTATTTAAATTATGCAATCTCCAAAAACTGGATCGATACCTCAAAGTTGGGAGACAGCGCTTATTCGAGTTCTGAAGAGATTTATAGCGGTGTTTTGGCATACCTTGAAGAATATTTAAAGGAAGACAGTAATTTCGACAAACTTCTCTACAAATATCTTATAAAATCAGGAAGTGTCACCGGCGCACAGATCTGTGCGATCGTTTATGAACAAGGCGTACTGCCAATGGATGAGAATGCGTATAACGGTCTTTTAAACGGAACGACAGACGCTTATGGCTGGCTATATGATAAGATTAAAACATTGCAGATTACGCCCGGGCAGCTCGCTTTAGAGCCGTGTTCCGGCGGAATTGTAGTTACAGATCCAAATAGCGGAGATGTTCTGGCATGTGTATCTTATCCGGGATATGATAATAACCGTCTGGCAAATACAATGGATTCCGCTTACTACAATCAGCTTAATACCGGACGTGCAAATATTTTCTATAACCGTGCCACACAGGAAAAAACAGCTCCGGGATCAACTTTTAAAATGATCTCGGCCACAGCCGGACTGGAAGAAGGGTATATTGACGCTTACACAACAACATATTGCAGCGGTTCATTTAATACGGTTACTCCGAGTCCGAAATGTTGGATCTATCCGGGAGGTCACGGAGCGTTGAATGTTGTTCAATCATTGCAGCATTCCTGCAACGTCTTTTATTATCAACTGGGATACAATATGGGAATCGATTCCAATGGAAACTATGACAGTGATCTTGGAACAGACAAGTTGAGAAAATATGCGGCTATGTATGGCTTAGACAGGAAATCCGGCGTAGAAATACCGGAAGCTGCACCGCAGATATCTGATGAATATTCGATTCAATCTGCAATCGGACAAGGTACGAACAACTTTACGGTAAGTCAACTGAACCGTTATGTAACCGCAGTTGCAAACAGCGGAACTGTTTATGATCTGACGCTTATCGATAAAACGACAGATGCGGCGGGAAATCTTATTAAAGATTATTCTGCAGAAGTAGACAGTACAATGGATGAAATCAATTCCAGCACATGGGATCTTATTCACCAGGGAATGGAACAGATGGTTGCAAGCTCAACCACTTTTACAGGCCTTGATTTTTCTATGGCGGGAAAAACCGGTACTGCCCAACATAACGAATTGCATGCCGACCATGTATTATTTGTAGGATATGCTCCGGCCGAACAGCCTCAATTATCGATTGCAGTCCGCATTACTTATGGCTATAATTCGGGATATGCATCAGAGATCGGCAGAGATATTGCAAAAGTCTATTTTAATCCTGAAACAGCCGGTGAATTAATTACCGGAAGCGCAGCTAATCTCGGAGAAGGAATTGCAGGAGACTAAAAGACGGGGGAATGACAATGAACAAACTTGTGACCATCAGAAGTAATCGATACGGATTAGATATTGAATTTGATTCCGAAACAGAATTCGATCAACTTCTTGAAGTTCTCGGACAAAAATTCAAACAATCCGGGCGCTTTTTTAAAGATGCACAGATGGCGCTTAGTTTCAGCGGACGCGAACTGACGCGAGCAGAGGAAGATCGTGTTCTTGCCGTCATAAGAGAAAATACACAAATTGAAATTTTGTGTATTATCGAACCAAATGATAAAAATGAGATGATGTACAGAAGCGTAGTAGAACAAAGTCTTTCAGATATCTATAAAAAAGAAGGAATTTTCTACAAGGGGACTTTAAGAAAAAGGCAGATATTAGAGGCAGAAGAAAGTATTGTCATACTAGGTGATGTAGAACTTGGTGCAAAAGTAATTGCAAAAGGCAGTGTGATCATAATCGGTACGTTATATGGATCTGTCTGTGCCGGAGCATCCGGCGATACGTCGGCGTATGTCGTAGCACTTTCTATGCAGCCTAAATATCTCAGCATCGGAGATATCGTAGCAAAACGTCAGATCATTTATCAGGAGAGCTTAAATATTAAAGGCCCCAAAATCGCCGTGATCGACGGAAACCGTATCTATCTTGATCCCCTTACGGATTGAGACAGGACATATGTAGGAGGAAAAGCATCATGGGAGAAGTAATTGTCATTACATCAGGAAAAGGCGGAGTCGGTAAAACGACAACGACAGCAAATATCGGAATCGGTCTAGCAAAACTCGGGAAAAAAGTTATAGTGATTGACACAGACCTCGGCCTTAGAAATCTGGATGTCGTATTAGGGCTGGAGAATAGGATCATTTATAATATCGTGGATGTCATAAACGGCAACTGCCGGTTAAAACAGGCATTGATAAAAGATACTCAGTTTCCGGAGCTTTGCCTGCTTCCATCTGCCCAAACGAAAGATAAGTCTGCGGTTTCCCCGGAACAGATGAAAAAACTTATCGAAGATATTCGGAGTGATTTTGATTTTGTTTTACTGGATTGCCCAGCGGGGATCGAACAAGGATTCCAAAATGCAATAGCAGGCGCTGAACATGCTGTTGTTGTCACGACCCCGGAAGTTTCTGCCATTCGGGATGCCGACCGCATTATCGGACTTCTGGAAGCGTCGGGTATTCGCAAAACAGATCTTTTGATTAATCGGCTGCGGATCGATATGGTCAAGAGAGGCGATATGATGTCCGTAGACGATGTCACCGAAATCCTTGCCGTAAATCTCCTCGGAGTAATTCCCGACGATGAACAAGTCGTTATTGCAACTAACAGAGGAGAAGCCGTTGCCGGAGAAGAATGTCTGGCCGGAAGATCCTACATGGATATCTGCCGCAGACTGACAGGAGAAGACGTTCCGGTCAACGACTATTCAAAATCAGAAGGTTTCTTCGGAAAAATAGCGCAATTTTTTCATAGAAATCAGGAGGAAAACCGATGAGTGTTCATTCAGTTTCGATCGCCAAATACCGGCTGAAGAATCTGCTTGCCGCAGACAGAATGCACTGTACGGCAGATTTGACGGAACAAATGAAAAATGACTTATATCATGCGGTTTCAAAATATACGGAAATCAATCCCGCATATTTTTCAATCGATATTACACGCAGCGATATACATATAAAATACATGGGAGAAGATCGTTGAAATTTTTAATCAATCATATTAAACAGCAATATCATATAAAAGATTATAAATTCGGACTTATTATTTCAGTAGTTGCAATTTCTGTCATCGGTATCATGATGGTCGGAAGCGCTAAACCGGATTTTATGACAAAACAGATCATGGGGGTGATCCTTGGGTTCGGAGCAATGGTTGTTGTCTCTTTGATCGACTATAAATGGATCATGAATTTTTATTGGATACTTTATGTTATAAATTTGATTCTTTTGATCGCAGTAAAAATTCCAGGATTAGGTCATTCGGCAAACGGGGCGCAAAGATGGATCAACCTCGGGTTTATGCAGCTTCAGCCTTCCGACTTGACAAAAATACTTCTTATTATTTTTTTTGCCAGATTTTTTTCTGACAGAGAGCTTAAGATCAGCAGCCCCAAAGTAATCATTCAGTCTGTTGCGCTGCTTATTCCGTCGCTCATCCTTATTGTGACACAGCCGAATCTTTCCACTACAATCTGTATCGCAGCGCTTTTTTGTGCTCTCATTTTTCTGGCAGGATTAAATTACAAATTTGTCGGAACAGTTCTTGCGATTACGATTCCTGCCGTTGCGATCTTTCTTGCCGTTGCGGTGCAGCCGAATCAGCCTTTTTTGCATGACTACCAGCAGGATCGTATTCTTGCCTGGTTAGAGCCGGAAAAATATGCGGATGATGAATCATATCAACAGTTAAACTCTGTTATGGCAATCGGTTCGGGTCAGCTTTCGGGAAAAGGATACAATAACGATGCCACAACTTCAGTTAAAAACGGAAATTTTGTTTCCGAACCGCAAACAGATTTTATTTTTGCAATTATCGGAGAAGAATTAGGATTTGTGGGTTGTTGCGGAGTCATATTTTTGTTATTATTAATTGTAATACAATGTATCTTAATAGGTTTAAAAGCGAAAGATACGGGAGGACGCATTATCTGCGGCGGCGTAGCCGCACTGATTGGCATTCAAAGTTTCATCAATATCAGTGTGGCAACTTTGATTCTTCCGAACACAGGTCTTTCGCTTCCCTTTGTCAGCTACGGACTTACATCCGTCGTATGTTTCTTTATGGGAATCGGACTCGTTTTAAATGTCGGATTACAGCCTAATAAGTATCAATAAGGAGAATGACAGCTATGAATATCGGATTGATCGCGCATGACGCAAAGAAAAAATTAATGCAGAATTTTTGTATCGCTTATCGTGGAATACTCAGCAAACACAGTTTGTATGCAACGGAAACTACAGGAGCACTGATCGAGAGCGTAACAAACCTTAATATCCATAAATTTCTTCCGGGACATCTCGGTGGAATCCAACAGCTTTCCTCTCAGATTGAAAGCAATCAAATTGATTTGTTTATCTTTTTCAGAGATCCGCTTACTCCACGCTCTCACGAGCCGAGCGTAAGTGATATTGTAAAAATGTGTGATATGTACAATATTCCGGCAGCTACAAATATCGCAACTGCCGAAGCTCTTATACTGGCACTTGACAGAGGAGACTTAGATTGGCGTGAAATGTACAAATAATACATCTAATACATCAAAAAATAAATGGTAGGAATAAAATGAAGGGAAATCATTATTCAGATAACAGGCGCAGACGCCGAAAACCTATTTACGTAAAAAAAAGACGGCGCCGAAAACGAACTTCTACAGTAATTGCGGTTCTTCTGATCTGTCTTATACTAATTGCAGGCGCAGGCGCTGTCGGATTTTTCATATTGCAGGAATATTCAAAAGATCATATCCGGCAATATGAGTTTGCATCATATAATAAAAAGCAATACACAGGAGAACTTTTCGCTGAAGATCTCTGTGTTGCTTCAGAAGATGTATCTCTTGACGGCGTTGAAGCAGATCCGGGATTTCACGGTGAAGGACTATTCAATATAGCAGATTCTCAGATCAAATACGGATACAAACTGTTTGACAAATTATATCCTGCAAGTACAACGAAAGTTATGACTGCTTATCTTGCTTTAAAATATGGAAATTTGGATGACGTTGTAACGATGAGCGCCACTTCCACGAATTTTAATTGGGATGAGTCTACCTGTGGTCTTTCTGCCGGAGATTCCCTGACTTTGTACGATCTCATATGCGGTCTGCTCTTACAATCCGGAAATGACTGTGCGGCCGCTATTGCGGAGCATATATCGGGAAGCCAGGAAGCTTTTGCCGAATTAATGAATACAGAAGCAAAACAACTTGGAGCGACAGGAACTCACTTTGTAAATCCTCACGGACTTCATGACGAAAATCATTACACAACAACATATGATTTGTATTTAATGTTTAATGAAGCATTAAAGGATCAAGCTTTTCTCGATATTATTTCTATGAACTCATATACGGCAAAAGTTACCTCGGCAGACGGAACTTCGTATACTCCTACATGGCAGGCGACGAATTATTACTCAGCCGGAGAAGCGACGCCGCCTGACGGGATACACGTATACGGAGGAAAAACCGGAACAACCGATCAGGCAGGAAACTGTGTAATTTTATATGAAAAAAACACCGCAGGAGAACCGTATATTTCCGTTATCATGGGCGCTTCTGACAAACCGCTTCTTTACGAAGAAATGAACGAACTGCTTGATGCAGGAATGAAATAGATCCCCGAAAGTGTCAAAAGACATCTTTCGGAATCGCAAACGATGCAAGTTTTCGGACAAATCTGAACTTTGATCTGCCGCCGTTATAAAAAATACAACACCCCGTAAAAATGAAATTTCCGATAAATAATTCGATCATATCATTTTACGAGGTGTTTTTCTTTTATTCTGACATTGATTTGATTCTGCCAAAAAGACTGATCAAGTATAAGCCGCACAAACCTACTAGCGTATAAATGATCCTGGAAAGCCAGCTCATATTCCCGCATATAAATGCCACCAGATCAAATCTGAACACCCCTATAAGAAGCCAGTTTACGGCGCCTATAATAACGAGTGTCAGAGCTGTATTGTCAAACCATTTCATGTTATTTCCTCCTTTATCATCTCAATATTTGTAACAATTCAGCTACCAATATTTTTTATTATGTCCATAAAAAGTGGAAATATACTAAAAAAAATGATATACTAGCAACGCCAGAAAAAAGCAGGAGGTGTATACTGAATTGTCATCCAAAAAAAATAATTCAGTCAATATAAAAAAATATAAAACAAAAAGAGAATTCAATCTCGGTATCTTTCTTTTTGCAATCGTGTTTATTTATTTGGTTGTAACAATTATTTTGTATTTTACTGGAGACCGGATCTCTGTTTATGAAGTACGGGAAGGCAGCATTGTGAAAGATAATTCTTATACCGGACTTATTATTCGTAAAGAGACGGCTGTAACTGCCGAATCATCCGGTTATATAAGCTATTATCAGGCCGAAAACAGTAAGATCAAGCGCGGAATGAATATTTATGCCCTTTCCCCTGAAAAGCTTGATACAAGCAGCAAAACAGACTCCACACAGGGAGAACACACAGAAGGTCAGTCCATAACAGTAAATCCTGAAGTCAGTTCTGCGATTACCCTTCAAATACAAAATTTTATCGAAGGGTATCGTGCAAATGATTTCGGTTCGGTATATTCGCTGAAATCTGAAATCACTACAATGCTTCAAAACGAATTCAGCGCGACCCGAACAGAACAACTTGGAGCAGTGATTGCCGCAAGCGGTCTGGATGTGTTGTCTTATCAGGCACAGCAGGATGGCATTGTAGCCTTCACAGTCGATGGATATGAAGGATTGACTACTGAAACATTTACTGAATCTGCTTTTGATAAAACAAAATATGAAGTTTCTTCTTTATCCGATGAAACGAAAGTTAAAGCAGGAGATCCTGTTTACCGGATGATCACAAGTGAAGATTGGTCGGTTATCGTTCCTCTTTCAAAAGAAACAGCTATAAAGTTAAAACATGAAGATGTATCCGGAATAAAAGTACGGATGGACAAAGACAGCGAAACTCTTTGGGGAAAACTTACTGTTATCGAACGGCAAGGAAAATATTACGGTCAGCTTGATTTTGATAATTCAATGATAAGATATGCCGAGGAAAGATTTTTAAATATAGAATTGATCATGGAAGATGAAAGCGGATTAAAAATCCCGAAATCTTCTGTAGTTAACGAGAAATTTTTTATCATTCCGAAAGAATACATTACGACAGGCGGAAACAGCAGCGCAAGCGGTGTAATGCTTGCAAAAGAGAATGGGAGCGCCGTATTTCACGCCGTAAATATTTATGACATTTCTGAAAATGGAGACGTTTTTGTCAGCAAGCAGGATTTAGAAGATGGAAGCGTACTCGTTAAACCGGAGTCATCCGATACATTTGTAGTCGGAAAAACAAAAAATCTGCAAGGTGTATATAATATCAATAAAGGATATGCCGTATTCAGAAAAGTAAGTGTTCTCTGTGAAAACGACGAATATTATATCGTGCAGGAAAACGAACCGTATGGTCTTTCTAATTATGACCATATCGTGCAGGAAGGTTCAAGCGTAAATTCAAATGATGTCGTATTTCAATAAAATCTAAAAAATAAAACTTTTAACTATTCGGAAAGAGGAGAAATAAAAATGCTTAAAGAAAATCTAAAGACGGTGGAAGAACGAATACAATCGGCATGTAAAAAAGCCGGAAGAAAACGAGAAGAAATTACTCTGATCGCCGTAAGCAAAACGAAGCCTCCTCATATGCTTCAAGAAGCTTACGATCTCGGAGTGCGAATCTTCGGCGAGAACAAAGTTCAGGAAATTCGTGAAAAGTATGAAGTCTTGCCAAAAGACATTGATTGGCATATGATCGGACATCTTCAGACAAATAAGGTAAAGTATATTGTCGATAAAGTAAAATTGATCCACTCTGTCGATTCTTTTAAGTTAGGAGAAGTAATCGAAAAAGAAGCTGCCAAACAAAATCGCATAATCGATATTTTACTTGAAGTGAATGTTGCTCAGGAGAGCAGTAAATTTGGATTAAAGACAGAAGAAGTTATTCCATTAATGGAAAAATTTTCGCAATTACCACATATACGTGTAAAAGGGCTTATGACAATAGCTCCATTTGTCGAAAATCCAGAAGAAAACCGTGCAATTTTTGCAGATTTACATAAATTATATGTTGACATTAAGCAAAAAAACATTGATAATGGTACTGTGAGCATACTTTCAATGGGGATGACCAATGATTATGAAGTTGCAATCGAAGAAGGAGCAACTATGGTCCGTATCGGAACAGGAATCTTTGGTGCCAGAAATTACAATATCTGATGTAAGATCTGGGATGAAAGTATAACATGGCAGAAGACTTGTCCGACAGAATAGCTGTAGTCTTAGAGCCGTGAAAATAATAAAATTGCGCGAGCATATGCAGCGCAAGATAGGAGTGTAAAAAATGGGTGTATTTGATAAATTTCTGGACATTATGAAACTGAACGACGATGATTATGATGATGATTTTTATGATGAAGAAGATGAATATTTCGACGATGAGGAATTTGATGAAAAACCTGCCCGTCGTTCTTTGTTCGGAAAGAAAAATACGAAGGAAGAATCTTTTGATGATTTTGATATGGAAGAGGAAAAGAAATTTCAGCCTGCTTCCTCAAGCAAGGTGACTCCGATGAGACATCCTGCATCCAGAAAGGGTGGAAATATGGAAGTTTGTGTTGTAAAACCAAGTTCTGTTGACGATTCCCGCGAAATAACAGAGACATTGCTTTCAGGACGCACTGTTATCCTGAATCTTGAAGGTATGGATCTTGAACTTGCTCAGCGCATCATTGATTTTATTTCAGGCGCCACATTTGCAATTAACGGTAATCTTCAGAAAATTTCAAATTACATATTCCTTGTAACACCGACAAATGTTGATATTTCCGGTGATTTACAAGATCTTCTCGGCGGTTCGATGGAAACACCGAGTGTGAAAGGAAGATATTAATTCAGATATGGGAAGCGGCAATCTTGAGAAAGATCAGTATCTTCTGGAAAAGCGTTTTATTGAATTATCCAGAAATGCATATCAAAGAGATTTTATCACATACTCTGATTTTCTGAATCTAAATGAACAAAATATACTGCATACGCTGCCGAAAGAAAATTTGTTTACACAAATACTTACTTTCGGCGGATATGGCATGGCAGAGCGTCAGATGGCTGCATTTATCCCTGATGCTCTTTATTTGCGTTGCGGAAAAAAGGAGCTCGATCCTGCTTTGATAAGATATCCTTTCAAAGCTCTTCAGGTCCTTCCGTTAAACCGAAAATTTTCAGAAGATCTCACACATAGAGACTATCTGGGATCAATTCTTAATTTGGGTATTGACCGGTCAAAAACCGGAGACATTCTTATTGAAAATAATACAGCGATTTTATTTGCACATGATGATATTGTATCTTTTTTATGCAGTGAGCTGACACGGATTCGGCACACATCGGTCAAAACAGAAGAACTTCCTTCATTTGACATTCAATATACGCCCAAATATGAAGAACTCACGGGAACCGTTGCGTCAGTTCGACTTGATAGTTTATTATCACTTGCATTTTCATCTTCCCGGACAAAACTTAGCGGATTGATTGAAGGCGGAAGAGTCTTTGTTAACGGGAAACTTATTACAAGTAATGGCTACCAGCCAAATGAAGGTGATCTTATCTCTGTTCGCAAAATGGGAAAATTTCGTTTTGCAGGAATCGGAAATAAAACCAGAAAACACAGAATATACGTCAGGATACAGAAATATATTTAGAGATGGAGAAACACAATGGCTTTGCAAAAAGAAAATCCGAAATTTCGTTTATTTAAAAGCTATATTATAGCATTTTTTTGGATAGGAACAGCAATTTTTATAGATCAGATTACAAAATATTTTGCAGTGGCGTATCTGAAAAATAATCATGCAAAAGTTTTGATAGACGGTGTTTTTGAGCTTCAATATCTTGAAAACCGAGGTATGGCTTTTGGAATACTTCAAAATAAACAGTTTTTATTTGTCGTTGGCGCTCTGGTTATATGTGGAGCGATTCTCCTCATATACGGGAGAATTCCATATACAAAAAAGTATATGCCTCTTCGTATCTGTTCGATCCTTTTGATCGCCGGGGCTGTCGGAAATCTGATCGATCGGGTAAGACTAAATTATGTTATCGATTTCTTTTATTTTAAATTAATCGATTTCCCGATTTTCAATGTGGCAGACTGCTATGTTGTCGTGGCATGCATTATTTTCGCTTTTTTGATTTTATTTTATTATAAAGAAGACTCTGATTTTGATTTTCTGCGCAAACAAAAAAATCGGATTTGATCAGATAAAATCAGTCTGCACTGCAATTTAACCTATAAAACAGAAAGGTTCGTATATTATGGAACAGATTAAATTTACAGCCGATCGCAGCGGGGAAAGGATTGATAGATTTTTGAGTGAAAATCTTGAGAACCTTTCCCGTTCTTATATTCAAAAACTGCTAAAAGACGGCAAAATTTCCGTCAATCAAAGCTCGGTCAAACCCAACTATAAAATCAGTGAAAACGATAAGATCGAAGTTTTTATTCCGGATCCTGAAGTATTGGATATTCTTCCCGAGAATATTCCGCTTGATATTTTATACGAAGACAGTGATATCCTTATTGTTAATAAACCCAAGAATATGGTCGTTCATCCGGCGCCGGGGCATTATGAGCACACTCTTGTAAATGCAGTAATGTATCACTGCAAAGATAATCTGTCCGGAATTAACGGTATACTTCGTCCGGGAATCGTACATCGAATCGACATGGATACAACAGGTTCGCTTTTGATATGCAAAAATGATAAGGCGCATCAGATCATAGCAGAACAGCTAAAAGAACATTCGATTACCCGACGATATCATGCGATCGTTCATGGAAAGATAAAAGAAGATAACGGAGTGGTAAACGCTCCTATCGGAAGGCATCCCATTGATCGAAAAAAAATGAGTACGAAAGCAAAGAACGGAAAACATGCAGTTACCCATTATACCGTCCTGCGCAGATTTAAAGATTATACTTATATCGAATGCGAACTGGAGACAGGACGAACCCACCAGATTCGTGTTCATATGGCAAGCATTGGACATCCCATTCTAGGAGACAGTATGTATGGTCCGTCAAAATGTCCGTTTAAACTTCAGGGTCAGACATTACATGCAAAAGTTCTTGGAATCACTCATCCTTCCACAGGGAAATATATCGAAGTCGACGCACCTCTTCCGGAATATTTTAATAAACTTCTCAAACAATTAGAAGAACGCTGATTTTGTTGAAGGAAAAAAGAAAAGAAAATAGAAATTTGATTGTATTTTTCTTTGTTTTTAGTTATAATACTCACATATAGTTCATTTGTATATGTATTTTTTATGCAAAATCACATATTGTTGACGTAAAGGAGAGTGACCTTAAATGAAAACAAATACGATCATTACTATTGGAAGAGAATTCGGAAGTGCCGGCCGGGAAATCGGATATAAAGTAGCCAAAGAATTCGGAATCAAACTTTATGACAAAGAAATGCTGGCCCGTGCAGCAAAAGAAAGCGGAATCTGTGAAGAAATATTTGAATCACATGACGAAAAACCTACAAGCAGTTTTCTCTATTCACTAGTAATGGATACATATTCAATGGGATATTCCGGAAACACCTATACAGATATGCCGATCAATCATAAGGTTTTTCTTGCACAGTTTGATGCAATCAAAAAAATCGCAGATGAAGGACCTTGTATTCTTGTCGGAAGATGTGCAGATTATGCACTTGAATCATATAAAAATGTAGTAAGCGTTTTCATTCATGCCGATCTTGATGCAAGAATACGCCGTATTGCAAGGATCTATAATCTGACGGATGCGAAGGCAAAAGATATGATCTTAAAAACAGATAAAAAACGAGCAGGTTATTATAATTATTATACAAATAAAAAATGGTCCGACTCAAAAAGCTACGAACTTTGTCTTACAAGTTCCGAACTTGGCATAGACGGAACGGCGAATGCGATTATTGACTATGTAAAACTAAAAGAAAGTATTGCGAAAGAAAGCAAACGAATTTAAATAAAGAAACTTAGAATAACTTAAAAAGCCCGAAAACTATAAAACCGATCTTGAAATTAAGATGATGTTTTATGATTTTCGGGTTTTTATTGTGTAATTTCATAATTTTTATTCATTGATTTTAGTTGATTTGTGTAGTATCATTAAAATAATAGGTAATTTTTGTATGAAATAACGAAAAAGGAGCGGGAACATTTTATGAAAAAGCTGAAACTCTTTAGGAAAATCAAAAGCATATTGAGCATTTTGCTCATATCACTACTTATCATACCTCTATGCAGCGGTATCGGAATTCATGCCAAGGAAAAAAACACAGAATCAAACGAATATAAAATTTATCCGATTCCTCATTCTGTTGTATATGATAACGAACAATTTGTGATGTCAGATAGAGTTCATGTTGTCTTCGAGGAAGGTATAGATAAAGCTACACAGAACTTTTTGGAAGAAGTTATAACAGACTATGGGAAAACAGTTGTACATTCTGAAGAGATCGTCAACGGAGAAACTACGATCCTGTTGGGAATAAAAGGTTCCAATGGAAAAGCGGACAGCTATATCAATAAAAATACAACGATTAAAACGTCTGATCTTTTCAATCGAACTGATTCATATATACTTAGCGCCAAAGAAAATATTATCTCAATCGTAGGAAAAGATACCGACAGTACATTTTTCGGTATCGCTACGTTACAGATGATGCTTACATCTTATGAAGATCCAGCCCTTCGCAGCGTACAGATCGAGGATTTTTCTGACATACAATATCGAGGATTTATTGAAGGCTTTTACGGAGGGTGGGATTATAAATCACGGGAAAGCCTTATGAGATTTGCACGTGATGTTAAAATGAACCATTATATTTATGCATCAAAAACTGATCCTTATCATACATCAAAATGGGGAGAACTTTATCCGCAAAGCGAAATCGATCAGATACAAAAACTTGTAAAAGTAGGTGAAGAGACAAAATGTTACTATACATGGTCCGTACATATTTCGGGATTTTTCACCAATTTAGATACATCGAATGAAACCGCCTATAATGAACGGTATCAGAAACTACTTGCAAAATTCCGTCAGCTTTATGACGCAGGCGTTAGAAAATTTGACATTTTAAATGACGACTTCGGACAAGGAACTCATGAAGATGTAGTAAATCTTTTAAATAAGCTGACAAAAGAATTCATTATTCCAAACAACTGCAAGCCGATCACTTACTGTATGCAGGGATATAACAAAGCATGGTCAAAAGAGGCTGAATTAAGTGCATTAAAAAAACTTGACAAGTCAATTATCCTATATTGGACAGGTGATGACGTAAACTCGCCGATCACACAGGAAACAATCGATTATGTTTCAGAGAAAACAGGACACAAAGTTTGTTTCTGGCTGAATTATCCGGTAAACGAACATGGAAAATCAGGACTTTATCTTGGAGATATCACACATTACGCCCGCGATGGCATAACAGGACTTACAGGAGCTGTCTCAAACCCTTCCCGCTTTGCACAGAGTAATAAAGTCGGTCTGTTCCAGCTTGCATCACTATTCTGGAACAATACTAATTACACTGCAAACGCGCAAACTGTTTGGCAGGATGCATTCCGTTATCTTGAACCTGAAGTACAGGACGCTTACTTTAAAATTGCATCTAATGTTGCAAACTGTCCTCGTTCCGTACGTGTACCGCAAGGCTTTCCGGAATCAGAATATCTGAAAGAAAAGCTTGAAAATGTTACAGCTAAAATCAGTAATGGAGAGAACTTGAAAAATGATAAAGAAACGGCAGCTTTAAAATCGGAATTTGAATCTATTCTTGCTGCAATCGAAACATTTAGATCAACATGTGACAATGCTGATTTAAAATCAGAATTAGATCCATGGCTGAAATCACTGCAAGATATCGCTTCAGGCGGAAAGGCAATTATCGAAAGTATCATTGCTATTCAAGAAAAAGACATAGATACAGCTTGGGAAACGTTTGCAACAGCAGGCAAGGCGCTACAAACATGGAATACATATCCGACAGCAGAAGGAGTAAAAGAAGGCGCAGAAGCAGGAAGTAAACGTATCCAACCGTTCGTATCGAAAGCAGCCGCAACGGCAAAAAATAAATTAACACCGTTTTTCGATCCTGATAATACGAATGTAATTCCTTCGTTTTATGCAGTTCTTGCAGGTGTAAAACGAACAGATGATACTGTTTCCGCAAAATTATTTGACAAAGATCCATCAACTGCCGGCGAATGGAATCAAAACCAAAAGATAGGAGATTACTATGGCGTAGATTTAGGTCGTGTTATCCCTGTAACAGATATTACAATTCTTCAGGGAGCATCAGAAACTGATCATGACTATTTCCACAATTTCGTTTTAGAATATTCTGAAACAGGTGAAGACGGTTCATGGGTCACAATTCAGGAGTACAAAGAAACAGATGAATCACATAAAATAGAAAAAACAGGGTTAAACATAAATGCACGCTATGTGCGTCTGCGTCTTACCAAGACAGGAACGACAACTCCGAACAAAGCAAATTATTGGACAAAAGTACGCGAATTTACAGTAAATAAGAAATTTACTGACGGGGAACGTATTTATACAAATATTGAAAAATTAAAAGAGACTCCGATCCACATTTACGAAAACGAATTTCGTATAAGAGACATTAAGGATTTAGAATTAAAACCGAATGAATATGTCGGTATCAAAATGACCTCCCTTGTCTCAGTGTCTGATATTTTTTCCGAATCAGACGAATTTGAAAAAGCAAAAATACAATATTCAACAAATGGAATTGAATGGACAGATGCGAAAAATTTCAAAGGGCCACAACCGATGCGATATGTCCGTCTTGTCAATCAGACAAATGAAACGCTAAAAGGATCATTGACAAAACTAGGTATTTCCGTAAATAATCTTAAGATCACACCGAAGATGAGCGAAACAAGTTTTACAAATCCGCTTAAAGAAGGTACGTGGGAGAATATGTTTGATGGAGATTTTACAACCCATGCCTGGACGAATCAGGGTCAAAATAATGGCGGATACATTATTATAGACCTCGGAACTTCAACACCGCTTTATGATGTTACAATCGTCACAGCGGATGGAAAACCTCATTTATACGATGCAGATATACAAATCTCCTCTGATAAAAAAGAGTGGACCACGATCGCGTCTGTAAAAAATGACAATACAAAAGTGGAACCTCCCTATCGTTATGTAAGAGCAAATGCCCAGGGAGCTAAGAGCAGATATCTTCGTATTCTCGTAACAGATGACGTTATCGGTAAATATGATAATCCGTTCCTTTGTATCAAAGAAATTGAATTTAACAAAAATATTGAAGAAAATACAAGTACATATCCGATTGCTTCGAGTGCAGAAGGTAATCTTGAAAAATGTATCGATCAGGATCTGTCCACTGTATTTACAACAGAAAACAAAACTGCCGGATGGCTGGAATATAAACTGACAGACAATACAAAATTAAAATCGTTCTCTATTTTGCAAGATGTACATACTATTTCCGAAGCTAATGTAAAGGTACGAACCGGAACTGATAAATGGAAAGACTTAGGTACATTTGATAAGGGAACAAAAACTTTTGATGTATCAGAATATGACAATATTTTCGCGATTCGACTTGAATGGGCAGAGGGAAAAGCGCCTTCTATATATGAAATTTATACAAACGAAGATGAAAAACAAAATACAGATGATATCGGAATCTATGTAGAACAAATCATCGATACAGAAGCAGATTCCGAAAAACCAAAGCCTGAACAACCTGAAATCCCGGATTCAGAAAATCTTGCTATAAACCGTCCGGTAGAGGTATCAGGAACCGAGCTTGACAGAGATCAAAAAGATTTTGCCGTGGACGGGAACCGTGAGACAAGATGGAACAGCAATTACATCAAAGGCGATCATGCATCTGAAGAAGCATGGATCATCGTTGATCTCGGTGAAGAAACAAATATCATCGAATCACTTACTGCAGAGTATTTTAATTTAGTTTATCCGACAGACTATGACGTTCTCGTATCTGCTGATAAAGAAAACTGGATCACTGCAAAAACGATAAAAAACGAACCGAACGGAGCAGCCCATCCAACAGATGAAATTTCACTTGATCAACCAATCATCGGAAGGTATGTCAAATTATTATTCCGTGAATTAAACAGTGCTGCTGTCGGAAACTGTGTAGGTTTAGAAGAGCTTACCATAACAGGAAAGAGGATATCCTCCGAAACAGAATTAAAAGAATATATGCCGATCAGCGATATTAAAATCGACAAAGGTACGTCACAAGAAGAATTAAGAAAGCTGCTTCCTTTAATTATCAGTGGAAAGCTTGCATTAAAAGACAGTGATAAAATACTGGACTTGGCATCATTATTTGTAAACTGGGATCTTTCAGAATATACTTCTGCTGAAGATACGATCCTCACTTTAAAAGGGAATTTGATCGGTGCAGGAAAAGCAACTGGAGACGAGATTTCCCTAAATGTGATCATAGGCACCGGATCAACAGAACCTCCTGTTGACCCTGAAGGTCCTACTGATCCGGATACACCTGATTCAGGAAAGATTGAACAATTAAAACAGGAATTAGCTCTACTCATTGAAACTGCTCAAGCAAAAGTGGAATCCGGTAAATACACAGACGAAACAGTCAAAATACTTAAAGAGCAAATCATAAAATCTGAGGCGCTTTTAACAGACAACGTCACTGCCGAACAACTTGAACAGCAAATCAATAGTATTAAAAAATCAATCAACGGATTAACCGAAAAAAAAGCCGACTTAGAAACTTCTGACCGGCCAAATCAAAACATCACTCATTCAGAAAAAAGTACAGCAGTAAAAACAGGTGACTCAACTCATATAATACCTCTATTTCTGCTGATGATTTGCACCGGATTTTCCTTGATCCTATTCAGGAAAAGAAATACTTATAATAAATAATAGGTGTTGACATGCGATAATGTCACATATTATAAAAACACATCCGATGGATTAAACATCGGATGTGTTTTACTTGCCGCTAGTTTATTCACTTTTAAGATCTTATTTAACGTCTCGATATCGTGCGCTGCGGCCAACCTTTAATATCTCCTGTTAAAATAGCGTGAAACATTCGTTCTTTTGTTCCCGGATGTTCTTTGTTAAGTTCTCTTAAAAGTTCTTTTGCATATTGCCGCTTCGTATGTCCGTCTACAGGACATTTTCCTTTTACAACCGGAAGAGAATATTTATTGCGAAAACCGATTACTTCCATTTCATCTATAAACATCATAGGACGGATAACAGTAAGATCCATACGATCTAAATATGTTTTTGGAGAAAAGGAATAAAATCTTCCTTCAAAAATCAATGAGAGCAACATTGTTTCAATAATATCATCTTTATGATGAGCATAAGCCACTTTATTACACCCCATCTCCTTAACCGCCTCATTTAAGGCGCCTTTACGCATTTTTGCACAAAGCGAACAAGGATTACTCTCTTGGCGTACATTAAAAAGAATATCATAAATATCTGATTTTACTATTTTATAAGGAACTTCTAATTCCCTGCATAAATTTTGAATCGGTTCCAAATTAAAATCTGCAAATCCAAGATCTACAGTTACAGCACTTAAATCAAACTTACGGGGATAAAACCGTTTTAATCCATGAAGCGCATAGAGCAGGGTAAGGCTGTCTTTTCCGCCCGAAATACCTACCGCAATATGATCCCCTTCCTGTATCATACTATATTCATCCACTGCTTTACGCGTATAACTGAGTAACCGTTGTAACTGCATTTTCTTCCTACCTTTCATGATTGATCTGTAATTATAACGTTTATATTATATCGGCAGAAGAATATAAATACAAGTCGAAAACTTACAGAAAATCATAGAATCACCGGTTGTTTATGAAAAAAATCAGATTACGATCCGTAAGTTAAAAATAGTAATAAATAATCAAAGAATTTGATTGAAATTCATCTCTGATAGAGATAAGATATTGTTTAGGGAAAATTTATTTTTTATTTTTTTGTAAATAGATGTCCCGTAACTATATTTTACCAGAAAAGAGAGTATTAAAATGAAAAACAAAGGAATATCTATTCGTGAAATATTAATCATTACATTTGGAATGTTTCTTGTAGCCGCAGGGGTTTATTTCTTCATGATTCCCGGAAATATCGTAGCCGGAAGTGTTTCCGGTCTGGCTCTCGTATTATCGAAATTGTTAGGGATACAAGTTTCTGTATTAACATTTATCTTAAATACATTCCTTCTTATTATCGGGTTTATCTTCATCGGAAAAGAATTTGGAGCAAAGACAGTGTACACATCTATGCTTCTCCCTGTATATCTTTGGATTTTCGAGCATTTCATACCACTTGACAAATCGATTACCAATGAACAGGTAATCGATCTCGTAATTTATGTTCTGCTGATTGCTCTTGGTCAGGCATTACTGTTCCATGTAAACGCATCTTCCGGAGGATTAGATATTGTGGCAAAGATGCTGAATAAGTTTACACATATTGAAATAGGAAAAGCACTGACAATTTCCGGGCTTATCACTGCAATGACTTCTATATTTGTTTACGATATACCGACACTTATTATCAGTCTTCTCGGAACATATGCAAACGGAGCAGCAGTAGACTATTTTATTGACGGCTTTAAAAAACGAAAACGCGTATGTATTATTGCAGATGATTACCGTCCGATCCAACAATATATTATTCATGATCTAAATCGCGGAGCAACTTTATATACAGCTCAAGGCGCTTATGACGAAACACACAGAACCGAATTGATCACAATTATCACACAACAAGAATATCGTACACTTTTAAATTATCTTCATTCATGTGGGCAGAAAGTATTCGTTACCGTCTCTACTGTAAATGAAGTGATCGGTCAATGGAATTCAAAATAAATACTTATACCTCGCGAAGTTTCACTATGTTTGCAGCCTGCCGGCGTCTGTCTTCATCAATGGCTGCATAATGCTTTTTCGTTGTATTTACATCTTTATGTCCGAGAACATCGGCAACAAGATAAATATCTCCTGTTTCTTTATAAAGGGAGGTACCGTAGGTACTTCTAAGCTTATGAGGAGTTATTTTCTTGTTAGGCGTTACTTCCCGGGCATATTTTTTTACCATATTCTCAATAGCTTGAACGCCCATACGTTTTCGCTGAGTAGATAAGAAAAGCGCATTTTCATGCCCCGGAAGCGGGAGAGTAGTTCTCCGTGTTGTATACATATATGTCTTTAGTGCATTTTCCACTTCTTCGCCAAAATATACAATCATTTCATTTCCGCCTTTTCGCATCACTTTGATTCCATTATTTTCAAAATCCACATCATTGATATCCAGCCCCACGCATTCCGAAACACGAATGCCCGTTCCTAAAAGTAAAGTTAATATAGCAAGATCTCTGTTTCTCGTTTTCTCAAAATAAGCCTTTTTCTGTCCGGTTAAATGATCGCCTCCATGATCAACATAATCAAGCAATCGGACAACTTCATCCGCATCAAGACGAATAATTGCCTTTTCGTGAAGTTTAGGCATATCTACAAGAAGAGTCGGGTTTTTCGATATTGCCTGACGTTTAAAATAATATCCATAAAAGCTACGAAGCGCTGACATTTTTCTTGCAAGTCCTTTTTCTGTATTTGTAACTTGCTTTTCATCATTTTTATATACTTTTAAATATTCTTGGTATTCCTCAATATCAACCGGTTCAAGATTTTCTATATCTGCCAATGTAAACTGATCGATCGTATAGTTTTTATAAACCGGATTATTTTCCATTAAAAAACGGAAAAACACACGAATATCGTATGCGTAGGAAATTCGTGTGTTAGCGGATGTCGTTGGCTCTATAGCTCTGAAATAATCTTTCGCAAACGATGGTAATGTTTTTAATATTTCCCTTAGCCGTAATGTATAATCGATATATTTTTGTTCATGATATGTTTTTACATCATAACTTACACGTAAACCTTCATCTGAAGTATTTTCCTTATTTGCCATAATTATATTCCTCCTTTATTTATTCGGATATACATATTATATCAAATGTATATCTTTACGTCCATATCTTTTGGAAAAATCAGTATTTGTCGTATAGATTGATCTATATTATAAGACAGCCGATAAAAATGAGTATTACTTCTATTTCTCACGGCTGTCGGTTGGAGTGTATATATCAATACATAGGGTGTATATTGATACCGATTTAAACATATCATTCAGTCATATACATAATCATAAGATTTTCTCCCGAATAAATTTTATCAGAAGAAAGTCCGTTTATCTCCTTAAGAACTTTAACATATTCTTCTGTCGAACTATATTTTTCAGGAAGATTTTCATTTGCGATATCCCACAAAGTATCGCCTTTTTCAATCTTAATACTTTTATAATAGATATAAGTACTTTCGTGATCCGGCGTATCCTTTTCCTTTGCGGAAACAAAAAATGCACTAAACGACATACTTACAAATAAAACAATAACAACTCCCACGAATAAATTACGAGCATGTTGTTTTAATATAGCCGATTTTTTTGATCTTTTTTCATTTCTTTTTCCCTTCATAATAGTATCCCCTTTATCTCTGCTTATTTTTACACTTTGTTTTCTCTTATTATTTTGTAATATTCAGTCTGCAAGAAAAATGTATACATGTATTCTTCGATTCGAATATTTGTTCCGCGAACTTATGTTCTATATTTGGATTATACAATAAGAACAAATGTTTGTCAACACGGAAATCGAACATATTTTCGCAACAAATGTTTGCTTTTTGTTCTTCGTTGTGTTACCATTATTTTAATAAAATAAACGGACTATAATATCGGAGGAAACTATGTCACAAGGAAAAATAAGTAAAAAACAACAGGAAATTTTAGAATATATTAAATCACAGATTCTTCAACGGGGGTTTCCGCCTGCTGTTCGGGAAATATGCGAAGCTGTAAATTTAAAGTCTACTTCTTCTGTTCATTCACATCTTGAAACATTAGAAAAAAACGGTTATATTCGGCGCGATCCGACAAAACCCCGTGCGATCGAAATTTTGGACGATATGTTCAACCTGACGCGGCGTGAAATGGTTCATGTACCGATTATCGGGCAAGTTGCCGCAGGAGAACCGATTCTGGCTCAGGAAAACATTGAAGATTACTGGCCGGTTCCCGCTGATCGTATGCCGAATAAACAGACATTTTTTTTAAAGGTAAAAGGAGAAAGTATGATCAATGCCGGTATACTTGACGGCGATATGGTTCTTGTGGAAGAAGATTCCACAGCTTCTAATGGAGATATGGTCGTTGCGTTGATCGAGGACGGAGCAACCGTAAAAACATTTTATAAGGAAGAAGGAGTTTTTCGTCTCCAGCCTGAAAATGATTTTATGGATCCGATCATTGTAAAGAATGTTACTATTTTAGGTAAAGTTATTGCTGTGATGAGATTTTTCTCATAACTTCCGAATATAAAGTACCGAAAAAATCATAAGACAAAAAGAGAAGTATCCTGTATTTAAAGATTTTGGATACTTCTCTTTTTGGTTTTTAATCAGGTTTTCTAAAAACTTGCTTCTCTTCCGCTGACTGCACCGCTCGCCCATGCCCATGTCAGATTATATCCACCGCACATGCCATCTACGTCGAGTATTTCTCCTGCAAAATAAAGTCCCGGAACATAACGCGATTCTAAAGTATCAGGATGAACGTCCTTTGTATCGATACCTCCTCGGCAAACCTGTGCCTGCTCATAAGAATTTGTTTCTGTTACAATCACTTTAAAATTCTTGATTAAACGGACAAGCTGCTGAATTTCTTTTTCTGCAAACACTCCGACTTTTTTCTCTTTTGAAATCCCTGCTTCTTTCACCCAAAGATCGGACAACTTTTTATTAGATAACCCTGTGAAAAATTGATCTGCTCTCTTATACGGACGCATTTTCGCCCGTTTTATTAAAAACTTTTCCAGCTCATCTTCCGAAAATTCCGGCATAAAATCAAGAATCGCCTGAACTTTTTTCTTTTTATATAATGCAATCGCCGCATATCTGCTCACTTGAAATACAGGAATACCTGATATGCCATAATTGGTCAGTTGTAATTCTCCCGTATCTTTTGCCAGACATTGATTTTCCGACCATATCGAAACAGTTCCCTGAACTCTTACTCCTGCGATTGATTTAAAAAATTTTTCTTCACATCTTAATTGTACAAGAGCAGGAAGAACAGGAATTATTTTATGTCCGAGTTTTTTTGCCAGATCATAACCGGAACCATCGGATCCGCTGGCAGGGAAAGCTCTGGATCCCGTACACAGGATTACATGATCCGCATATATTTTCCCCTTTTTCCCGTCTTTAACAATCTGAAGAGTAAACCCCTTTTTACGAGGGAAAATATCCGTGCATTCTGTTTGAAGTCTTACATCGATTTGCAGACGCTCTAATTCCATTTTCAAAGCCTCAGTTACAGACGATGCCTGATCCGAATAGGGATACATGTATCCATTTCTGTTTTTCGCATAAACGCCGAGTTCTTCGAACAATTTTATAATCTGCTCTGCATTAAATTTCTCAATGATCTTCCATGGAAATGATTCGTTATCAGAGTGATAACAGCTTCGATCCTGATAAGTATTTGTAAAATTGCATCGTCCGTTCCCTGTCGAAAGAATTTTTTTCCCGACGCGGTCCATATGTTCCAATACAACTACTTCTGCCCCGTTTGAAGCTGCTGTGATCGCTGCCGTCATCCCGGCTGCTCCCGCCCCGATTATCGCTACTTTTCTCATAATATAAATCCTTTTCTTTTCTAAGCATCAAAACACTGTTTTAAAGCGACTGAAGTTTGGATCTGTCAATAACTCCTGCATCAATCAAACTTTGAAGAGATTTTAAAATGCCCAGCTTCGCATGCTGCCATGTAAGACCGCCTTGAAAATAAACGGCATAGGGAGGTTTGATCGGACCATCTGCAGATAGTTCAATCGAGGACCCTTGTACAAATGCTCCGGCAGCCATGATGACTTCACTGTCGTATCCCGGCATTGCCCAAGGTTCGGGAGTTACATAACTGTCTACCGGAGCCGCTGCCTGAATTCCCTGGCAAAATGCAATCACTCCATCTGCACTGCCAAACGTAACTGCCTGAATAATATCATGACGGCTCTCGCTTGCATTTGGAACAACCGAATACCCGAGTTTTTCATAAATATTCGCTGCAAAAACAGCTCCTTTAAGCGCTCCGCATACAACTGTCGGCGCCATAAAAAATCCTTGATAAAAAGACTGCATCACTCCGAGAGACGCTCCCACTTCTTTCCCTAATCCGGGGGATGTCAATCTATACGCACAGTTTTCGATAAGTTCTTTTTTGCCTGCCACATATCCTCCGATCGGTGCAAGACCGCCGCCGGGATTTTTAATCAATGAACCGACAATCATATCTGCACCTACATCGCTTGGTTCGATCCGTTCTACAAATTCTCCGTAGCAGTTATCTACCATACAAATAACATCCGGTCTTTTCTTTTTTATAAATGCAATCAGTTCTCCTATTTTTTCTACAGAATAACTCGGACGTGTCTGATATCCTTTTGAACGCTGGATCGTCACAAGCTTTGTTCTTTCGTTTAATGCTTTTTCGATTGCCGGATAATCAAAATAACCGTCTTCCAACAGATCGACCTGTTTATATGTCACTCCATATTCTGCGAGAGATCCTTTAGACTGGCGAATGCCGATTACTTCTTCCAGTGTATCGTAGGGTTTCCCTACAGGAGATAACAATTCATCACCGGGTCTTAAGTTTGCCGATAACGCAAGTGCAAGTGCATGTGTACCGCATGTAATCTGCGGACGCACAAGAGCCGCTTCTGTATGAAATGCCGCCGCATATACTTCTTCCAGCGTATCGCGTCCTTGATCGTTATAACCGTATCCACTTGCATAATTAAAGCAGCTTTCATTTACCCGGCATTGCTGCATGGCAGAGATCACCTTCAGTTGATTATATTCTGCATTACTGTCGAATTCTGCAAATCGTTCTTTCAGACCTTCCTCTATCTTCTGCCCATATATCCACACATCTTCTGAAATTCCCAACTGTCGGTATATCGTTTTTGTTTCTGTATTACTCATATATATTTTCCTCTTTTTTTATTAGTTTTTCTCTTTAATCTTGTAAAGTTTTCGTTATATTGATCCATTATTTTGTTGGTTTTATATTTTATACTAAAATCTGCTTTTTTCTCAACTCTTCGATCATAAAATCAAGAATATGTTCCTCGTCGTCTCCGATAACGGCACGATCTATCCATGTGACATCCTTTTCTCGCTTAAACCATGTAAGCTGGCGCTTGGCAAAATGTCTTGTATCGCGTTTTATAATACGTACCGCCTCTTCCAATGAATACTCTCCGTTCATATATGCATACAATTCTTTATACCCAAGTCCCTGCATCGCTGTAGAAGTTGAACTCACGCCTCGGTCTTTTAAGAAACGAACTTCCTCTTCTAAACCTGATTCCATCATAAGATCTACGCGTCGGTCAATACGTTCATACAGTTTTGCTCTGTCGTCTGTCAAAACAAAATATGCATATTGATACGGAGATTCCTTTTCTCTTTCCGCTTCATTATGTTCGGATATTTTCATTCCTGTCTGATGATAAAATTCAAGCGCACGTATTGTCCGTTTTATATTATTTGTATGAATCTGCAATGCCGACTTAGGATCTACTTCCGTCAACATTGTATGCAAGTATTCTGCCCCTTTTTCCTTTGCGAGAATCTCCAGTTTTTTCCGATAATCATTTGGAGAATCATTTTCCGTAAAATCAATATTATAAAGAACCGATTGGATATAAAAACCGGTTCCTCCTACAATCAAAGGAATTTTTCCCTTTTCATAAATCTGTTCCATTTCCTCAAGAGCCATCTTCTGAAAACGAACAACATTAAATTCCTCTTCCGGCTCGAGAATATCAATCAAGTGATGCGAAATCCCGCTCATTTCACTGCGCGTAATCTTTGCCGAACCGATATCCATATGTTTATATACCTGCATAGAATCTGCCGAAATAATTTCTGCCCCTATTCTTTTTGCAAGCCCTATAGATGCTTTTGTTTTTCCGACCGCTGTAGGTCCGGCCAAAATAATCAGTGGTTTTTTCATTTATACAATCCTCTTAAACTTCTTCTCTAATTCTCGTTTCGTCATGGCAATGATCGTCGGTCTTCCGTGGGGACAATGATACGGATTATCTAAAGTAAGTAATTCACCGATCAGAGCGTCTACTTCTTTTGCCGATAAACGGTTATTGCCTTTTACCGCCGCCTTACAAGACATAGACGCTACCTTTTCATCAATCAAATCAGGAGTCATAGATGTGTTTATCCCATCTGCCAGATCGTCGATCATCTCCATAAGAAGTTCTTTTTTTGCGATACCGAACAAATTATCCGGCACTGCCCTGACAGCATATTCTTCTCCTCCAAAATGTTCGATTTCAAAACCGATTCTCGTAAAACGATCTATATGCTCCTCCAAAAGCTGAGCTTCCTGCATCGAAAGCGATAAAATGATCGGAGGGCTTAAATACTGAGATGTATATTCCCTGGATTTCATCTCTTTTAAAGTTCTCTCATACATCACTCTTTCATGCGCGGCATGCTGATCTATAATATAAAGACTGTCTTGGAATTGTACAAGCCAGTATGTATCGAACACCTGACCGATCAATGTGTATTCTGCCTTCACTTCACGCTTCAAGAAATTTTCTTCAAACAGATCCATCTGCTTCGGAGTCTTGTCTGCCTCTTTTGCCCGATATGCAGCAGCTTCCCGGATTCGTTCTGCCTGTTGCTGCGGACGATAAATTTCCCCACGGTCTAAAACTTCTGCAGACGAGGAGCGTTCATGATATGCCTTCACCCTTTCCCGCATTTTCCTTATAAAATAATCTTCATCATGAATTTGAGGTTCAGACTGCAAAACAGATTCTTTATCTGCCTCGATAGCAGACGTCTGTTTCCGGGCTTGCCCCTGTTCTTCATCCTGTACTTTTTCCCGTACTTGCTCCGGTTTCGTTTCCTGCGCTTTCTCCCGTACTTGCTCCGGTTCTCTTTCCTGCATCTTTTCCCGGATTTTTTCTATTGGATCATATTTTGTATTTTCTATAGATTTGGGTTTCAGCAAAAACGGACTTTCTTTTTTCTTTTGAGCTGCATCTGCCGGATCCGGAACTGTAGCTGTTTGAATCAATTCAGGTTCAAGAAGCCTTCTGTGAACAGCTTCGTACATTGTATTGTAAACTTCCTGCTGACGTTGAAAACGAAGCTCCATTTTCGTCGGGTGAACATTTACGTCAATAAGATCCCCTTCTACCTGGAAATGAAGAACAGCAAACGGAAATTTATGCTGCATCGTAAAATCTTTATAAGCGTCTTCCAGCGACTTAGAGAGCATTGCACTTTTTACATAACGCCCGTTCACAAAGAAATTTTCAAAATTCCGGTTTCCTCGGGTGATGACCGGTTTACCTAAAAATCCGGAAATAGAAAGACCGTCTTTTTTATAATCAAGTTCCAAAAGATTCGACGTCACTTCGCGTCCATATACATTATAAATCACATCTTTTAGTTTTCCGTTTCCTGACGTCCGAAGTTTTTCTTGTCCGTTATTGATAAATAAAAATGAAACTTCCGGATGTGACAGCGCCAGATGGATCAACAGATCCTGCACATGCCCCGCCTCTGTCACCGGTGTTTTTAAAAATTTTCGCCTCGCGGGTATATTATAAAATAACTGATGAATAAGAAAAGTCGTTCCGTTGGGAGCTCCTGTCTCTTCCAATGCAGTCTCTTTTCCGCCTTCTATGACATATTTTATTCCACTTTGTCCTTCCTCTGTTTTTGTGATAACTTCTGTTCTTGTTACCGCGGCAATACTCGACAAAGCCTCCCCACGAAATCCGAGAGAATGTATGGATACAAGTTCTTCCGCTGTACGGATCTTACTAGTTGAATGGCGCAAAAAAGCACATCTTACTTCATCTGCTTCAATCCCGCATCCATTATCTGTAACACGGATAAATGAAATTCCTCCGTCTTTAATTTCGACTGTAACAGAGGTGGCTTTCGCATCAATCGCATTTTCAACCAGTTCTTTCACAATAGACGCGGGTCTTTCAATAACTTCCCCGGCTGCGATCTTATCAATCGTTATCTGATCTAAAACTTGAATATGAGGCATGACTGCTCCTTTTCTTTTTGATTTTATCAACTTTACCAACGGTTCTTTAATTTATTCTGTAATCTGTATATCGTATTAAGAGCATCGATCGGAGTCATATTTCCAACGTCAAGATTTTTCAATTCTTCAAGAACATCGTCATCTTTTACTGTGTCAAAGAGCGACATCTGCGCAATATCTACATCATCGTATTTTTTTACTTTCGGTTTCTTTTTTACGACACGTTCTTTTGACGCAATCTCACTTACTCTTGCCGTAATATCTTCATCACTTAGCTCTTCTACAATCTCTTTTGCGCGGCCGATCACAAGCTCCGGAACACCTGCAAGTTTTGCAACTTGAATTCCGTAACTTTTATCTGCTCCGCCTTTGACAATCTTTCGTAAAAATACAATGTCATCACCTTTTTCTTTTACCGCGATACAGTAATTGTTTACATTATCGATTTTTCCTTCCAGTTCTGTCAGTTCATGATAATGTGTTGCGAACAGCGTTTTTGCACCTAAAAGTCTGCTGTCGCTTATATATTCGATCACCGCCCAGGCAATCGACAATCCGTCAAACGTACTTGTGCCTCTCCCGATTTCATCAAGAATCAACAGGCTTTTTGACGTAGCGTTTCTAAGAATATTTGCAACTTCCGTCATTTCAACCATAAATGTACTCTGACCGGAAGCAAGATCGTCCGAGGCTCCGACTCTTGTGAAAATACGGTCTGAAAGACCGATATTAGCGCTTTTGGCAGGTACAAACGAGCCGATCTGCGCCATAAGAGCAATGAGCGCCGTTTGACGCATATACGTCGATTTTCCTGCCATATTCGGTCCTGTAATAATAGAAATCCGGTGTTTTTTATCATCAAGATATGTATCGTTTGAAATAAACATTTCATTCGGGATCATCCGCTCTACAACAGGGTGACGTCCTTCTTTTATATCAATTACTCCTTTTTCGTTGATCTTAGGCCGAACATAGTTATTGCGTTCCGCAACGAGAGCAAGGGAAGCAAAGGCGTCAAGCGCCGCTACTGCTTTAGCGGTTTTTTGGATACGCTCTATCTGACTTGCAATCAAATCTCTTACTTCACTGTACAGTTCATATTCCAATGCATAAAGTTTGTCCTCCGCTCCAAGTATCATGTCTTCTAATTCTTTCAGCTCGGGAGTAATATATCTTTCTGCATTTGCCAATGTCTGTTTCCGTGTATAATATTCCGGAACCATTTCTTTGTAAGAGTTTGTCACCTCTAAATAATATCCGAATACTTTATTGTACTTAATCTTTAGATTTTTAATCCCGGTCTTTTCACGCTCGTCATTTTCAAGCTTTGCCAACCAGTCTTTTCCATCGGACTTTGCGCGGCGCAGCTTATCAACTTCTTCGTTATAACCGTCATTAATAATATTTCCTTCTTTCATCGCAATGGGAGGATCTTCCCGGATTGCTTTTTTTACAAGTATACAGAGATCTTCAAGAGGATCAAGATCAACAGCAAGATCTTTTAAAAGTTCTGCTTTCATTTCTTGCAATATATACAAAAGTGCGGGAAGCATCTCCAGAGAACTTCTAAAGGCAGTCAGGTCTCTTGGATTGGCAGATCCGTACGCTATCTTTGTGATCAGTCGTTCCAAATCATACACAGGAGACAGATATTCTCTGATTTCTTCACGAGAAATCGCCTGTTCTTTCAATTCCTGTACTGCATCCAGACGACGAATAATCTCTGTCTTATCGATCAGCGGCTGCTCCACATATTTTCTCAATGTACGAGCTCCCATTGCTGTCTTTGTTTTATCGAGAACCCACAGAAGAGATCCCCTTTTTTGTTTTTCACGGAGAGTTTCGCAAAGTTCAAGATTTCTTCTTGTCGAACTGTCGATCATCATAAACTTGCCTGCGGCATAAGGCGTAATATGTGTCAGATTTGAAAGCGAGTTTTTCTGTGTTTCCAACAGATACTGCAGAAGAGCTCCGGCGCTGATGATTCCGCAATCATAATCTGCAAGTCCAAGTCCGGCAAACGAGGAAACCTCAAAATGTTCCAAAAGTTTTTTACGGCATACTTCATCGTCAAAATACCATGATTCAAGCGAATAAATCGTAATTCCAAGCCGATCTTTCATTCCGTCCATGTCGACGCCGCTCATATAAAACGCTTCATTGCATATAATCTCCGACGGTGAGAATCGATAGATTTCATCTAATAATTTCGCACTGTCCGGAATCTCCGTTACAAAATAATCTCCCGTCGAAATATCGGCAACAGAAACGCCGTACCTGTCTGCAATATATACAATACACATAATATAGTTGTTCTTTGTTTCGTCCAACGCTTGTGTATCAAGATTTGTTCCCGGGGTTACGATACGTACAACTTCCCTTTTAACGATTCCTTTCGTCGTTTTCGGATCTTCTACCTGTTCGCAGATTGCCACTTTATAGCCTTTGGCAACAAGTCTGTTTAAATATCCTTCTACGGCATGATACGGAACTCCGCACATAGGCGCCTTTTCTTCCTGCCCGCAGTTTTTCCCGGTTAAAGTGATTTCCAACTCCCTTGATGCAGTCAGGGCATCTTCAAAAAACATTTCATAGAAATCACCCAATCTATAAAATAGAATGCAGTCTTGATATTGAGACTTTGTCTCCATATACTGCTTCATCATTGGTGTTAATTCAGCCACATTCCTACTCCTTTGTACATAAAAATAACAGTTTTAAACATAGTACCACTACGCTCTTATTCTATGGTAGTATAGCATTTTTAGACAATGCGTTCAACATCAAGAATTCTAATGAGCAAAAATCGGCATCAGTTCATTTTGACAGCAATATAAATTTATAGAATATGAAAACCCGGCTTTATTTCTCTGTATAAATAGCAAAGCAGATATCCGCTTATAATAATCCCGAATGTACATAGTCCCGAAAAAAGAACAGCGAACGGAAAGCAGATCTGCCCCATAAGGTGAAACGGCTGATCTGTATAATCCCAGACATTCCATCCCATAACTTTATTTACTATGATCCCTGTGATAAATTCAGCAGATACTACAAACGCCGTACACCAAAGGACTTGTTTCCAGAGAGGCTCTCTCCACTTCGTCCATAACCCTTGTTGTGCGAAAAATATAAAACAGATTCCGCCCAACAAAAACATCGACCAATGAGAATATCCTCTGAAAATAATTTCTATCATATAATAAAGCGTTCCTCCCAACGCTCCCATAAACAAATATTCACTTAATTTTTTCATTTTCATCTTCCGGACTCATCTCCTGTTTTTATCTCTTATTATAGTCTGAACATTTTAAAAAAATATATAACATATTCCTTTTCGACTTTCAAAATAATTGCCTAAGTTATCACTGTATGATATAATAAATAAGATTATGGACAGTTCAAAGTATCCGAGACCACTGAAAAATATATTTTTCGTAAAATATGTTTTTCAGTAGTTTCGGGACATTTGTAAAAACCGTTCACGATTGATGACAACATAGATTGAAAAGGAGAATAACATGTACAAAATGTATGAAATGGAACTTGCAGGCAGAACACTGCGTGTAGATGTAGACAGAGTTGCCAAACAGGCAAACGGCGCTGTTCTGATGCATTACGGAGACACAACTGTTTTGTGTACATCAACGGCATCTGAAAAGCCAAGAGACGGAATTGATTTTTTCCCTCTTAGTGTTGAATATAACGAAAGACTTTACGCTGTCGGAAAAATCCCGGGAGGATTTAATAAAAGAGAAGGGAAAGCATCCGAAAACGCAATTTTAACCGACCGAGTTATCGACCGTCCGATGCGCCCTCTTTTCCCGAAAGATTATCGAAATGACGTAACTTTGGAAAACCTTGTAATGTCAGTAGATCAGGACTGCAGCCCGGAACTTACCGCAATGCTTGGAGCTTCTCTTGCGACAAGTATTTCCGATATTCCGTTTGACGGCCCGATATCTACAACACAGGTCGGACTCATTGACGGAGAGTTTGTGTTTAACCCGACGGCAGCTCAAAGAGAAGTTTCTGATCTCGCACTTACGGTTGCTTCTACAAAAGAAAAAGTGATTATGATCGAAGCCGGAGCGAACGAAGTTCCGGAAGACCGCATGATCGAAGCAATTTTTGCAGCACATGAATTAAACCAGAAAGTCATTGCTTTTTTCGATACGATCGTTGCAGAATGCGGAAAGCCGAAACATGAGTATGAAAGCTGTGCGATTCCCGAAGAACTGTTTGACGCAATCAAAGAAATCGTACCGCCTGCCGAAATGGAACAAGCTGTATTTACAGACGAAAAGCAGATAAGAGAAGACAATATTCGTCAGATTACAGAAAAATTAGAAGAAGCATTTATAGATAATGAAGAATGGCTCTCTCTCCTTGGCGAAGCCATTTACCAATATCAGAAAAAAACTGTAAGAAAAATGATCTTAAAAGATCACAAACGTCCGGACGGACGCGCTATCGATCAGATCAGACCTCTTGCAGCAGAAGTGGATCTTCTTCCAAGAGTCCATGGTTCTGCAATGTTTACAAGAGGACAGACCCAGATTTGTACGGTAACGACACTGGCGCCTTTGTCTGAAGCACAAAGACTTGACGGTCTTGATGAATCAGAAACGACTAAGCGATATATGCACCATTATAATTTCCCTTCATATTCTGTAGGTGAAACAAAACCGTCAAGAGGACCTGGAAGACGTGAGATCGGACATGGTGCGCTGGCAGAAAGAGCTCTTCTCCCGGTACTTCCAAGCGAAGCCGAATTTCCATATGCCATCCGTACAGTATCTGAAACATTTGAATCAAACGGCTCTACTTCACAGGCAAGCGTATGCGCATCCAGTATGTCGCTTATGACAGCCGGAGTACCGATCAAAGCTGCAGTAGCCGGTATTTCCGCAGGTCTTGTAACTGGAGATACAGACGATGACTATCTTGTTCTTACCGATATCCAGGGACTGGAAGACTTCTTCGGAGATATGGACTTTAAAGTAGCCGGTACACATAAAGGTATTACAGCTATTCAAATGGATATTAAGATTCACGGACTTACAAGACCGATCATTGAAGAGGCAATTTCTGCGACAAAGAAAGCCAGAACCTATATCATTGACGAAATCATGAATAAGGCAATTTCTGAGCCAAGAGCAGAAGTCGGTGAATTTGCACCTAAGATCATTCAGATGCAGATCGATCCGCAAAAGATCGGCGATGTTGTAGGACAGCGCGGAAAAACGATTAACGCAATCATCGAACAGACAGGTGTGAAGATTGACATTGATGATGAAGGTTCCGTTTCCATTTGTGGTACAGAAAAAACAGCAATGGAAAAAGCTGCGAAGATCATACACACGATCGTAACCGACTTTGAAGCAGGTCAGGTCTTTGAAGGAAAAGTTATAAGTATTAAAGAATTTGGCGCTTTTCTTGAGTTTGCACCGGGAAAAGAAGGTCTCGTTCATATCTCAAAAATCGCTAAAGAACGTGTAAATAAAGTTGAAGATGTACTCTCTCTCGGAGATGTTGTAAAAGCTGTTTGCCTTGGAAAAGACAAAATGGGAAGATTCAGCTTCAGCATCAGAGACGTTGCAGAATAATAATTAAGGGCAAGTTGAGATAGCGTAGTAGAGGCAAAATTTCCCAATCGCCCTCATCCCGCCCAAATTAAAAATTGAGACTCAGTACGGAGGATGATTCCTCTGTATTGGGTCTTTTTCTAAAACGGTCGTACACACCAAGATCCTTCCAGACAAGGAATTAGACTTTCCGTCATATAAAAAAGGAACAGATCAAATCTGCCCCTTTTTTGCTTACATTGAAACCTCTGACTATTTTCTGAGTCCGAGTTTCTCAATCAATGCACGATATCTTTCAATATCTACTTTTTTAAGATATGCAAGAAGACCTCTTCTCTGTCCTACCATCTTAAGAAGACCTCTTCTTGAGTGGTGATCTTTCGGGTTTGCTTTGAAGTGATCTGTCAGTTCGTTGATTCTTGCTGTAAGAATTGCGATCTGTACTTCCGGTGATCCTGTATCACCTTCGCTTCTTCCATACTCTTTGATGATTGCCTGCTTTTTGTCCTTTGCGATCATGTTGTAACTCCTCCTTAAATACTTTTATAAACGCCTGATATTAAGTAACGGTCGGAGTGATCCGATTACCGAACATCGGCTGGTTTTCTAACCTCAAGTAGTATATCATATGCCACTTACAATGTAAAGAATTTATTTTAGATTTCTTTTGAAGCCTTAAAGTAGTCTTTTCCATAACGGAGATCTTTCGCCACTTGTTTTTTTAATTCGTTCACAGAAGAAAATCTTATCTCGGGTCTTTCAAAATCACAAAATTCCACCGTAATTTCTTTCCCGTATGCATCTCCTTCATAATCATAAACAAATACTTCGACAAGACGCTTGTGTTCTTCCGTAACTGTCGGCTTCACCCCTACGTTTCCAATGCCGTTGTACCATTTTCCGTCTATATTGATACGGCAGACATACACTCCGAATCTTGGCAGTATTTTTTTTTCTTCAGGCTCGACATTCATTGTAGGAAAGCCGAGCGTCCGCCCCAGTTGTCTGCCATGCCGAACAATTCCGGTTACTCCATACCGATATCCGAGAAGCTCTGCCGCAAGAGTTACATTGCCTTGTGAAAGGACATCTCTGATATAAGTACTGCTGATCACGATCTGATCATATCGTTCTTTTTCGATGACATCCAGCGTATATCCCCCTTTTTCGGAAAACATTTTCAACATTTCTGTATTTCCTCGTTTTTCATGACCAAAAGCAAAGTCTGTTCCTACAACAATATGCGCCGCATGAAGTTTTTCGCACAAGATGTTCTTAATAAACACTTCCGCTTCCATTTCACGCAGTTCTTTCGTAAAAGGATATTCGATCAAACAATCGATTTTCCCTTCAAGATGACTCCGCCTCTCCTGCTTTGTCATTAACGACTCCCGGTGCATATCGAAAGCACAGAGGACGCTTTTACAATTTTCTCCCGAATAAGCGCATATTTTATCGATCAGTTTTTGATGTCCTTTATGAAGACCGTCAAACTTGCCGAGAGTTAACGCTGTCTTTTCTATTCCTGCATATTGCTCAATCCCCGTGATGTACTCCATGATCTACTCTTCCTTTTATCCGCTTCATATCATTCTCATCTCATTTACATAATTTGAAACGAATTTTTCTATTTTCCATCAGGATCGAAAAACATTTTTTCGATTCTGAATAACTGCCTTTGTTTTTGATAAGAGTATATAGCGATAAACCGTCCCTGCTCATCGTATACTCTATATTTTTTATATCTAGAAAAAATGTCGGAAAGATCATCCTCTCCTCCGTCTTTTCCGGGTAAAATCAAATTTTTCGCAGACTCTTTCGGAAAAGGATTTCCGTTATATGCCAACTGAGCCTGGCGTCCTGTTACGATTATCTTAGGATATTCGACAAATACTTCATCCAGAGGCAATATTATTTCTTCTGTCCTTCCTTCATTCTTCGCCTTTTCAATATCTGCAAGCTTCATACTGTCTTTTAACTCAAACCGACTGACTTTTGTACGAAGCAGTGATTCCATACATCCGCCAACGCCAAGAACTTCTCCTACATCATTACATAAAGTACGGATATATGTTCCCTTTGAACAAGAAACTTCCATCCGTATGCGAGGAAGTTTCATTTCCTTGATCCGAATGTCATAAATCTGTACTTTTCTGCTTTTCCGTTCTACGACTTTCCCTTCCCGAGCCAATTCATAAAGCTTTTTTCCATTTACTTTTAGTGCAGAATACATAGGAGGAATCTGATCATATTCCCCTATAAAACTTTCAATACATTTTTTTGCTGTTTCTTCAGTGATTTCCGATGGATCACATTCTTTTAAAACAGTCCCTGTAATATCTTGAGTATCTGTTTCTTTTCCAAGCAAAAGCACCGCTTCATACGTTTTATCTTTATCTGTCAGCAGATCACATACTTTTGTTGCCCGTCCAAGACATACCGGAAGCACTCCTTCCGCATCCGGGTCAAGCGTTCCGGTATGACCGATCTTCTTTTGTCCGAAGATTCCCCGAAGACGAGCCACCACATCATGCGATGTATAACCTTTTTCTTTGTAAATATTTAAAATTCCGTTTATCATACTTCTGATTCTAGTCCTTATTTCATTGCGGAATCACTGATTTTTCTTCCAGTTTTTCAAACTGACGGGCGATCTGCTCGGTAATATTGTTGATCACGTCATGTGCAGATCCTGTCATTGTCACACCTGCCGCCCGTATGTGTCCGCCGCCTCCGAAATGTTTTGCGATTACACTCACATCAATATATTGTTTAGAACGAAGGCTTACTTTATATTTTTGAGGTTCAAGCTCATGTAAGAAGATAGCGACTTCCACACCTTTTGTCTGCCTGAGAATACTTACTACCCCTTCCAGATCAGACGGCTCTGCATGGAAAAATTCCATCGAACTTTTGCGGATAACCGACACAACGCATTGACGATCCATAATGAGCATACTCTCAAGGAGCGCTCTTCCCAAAATCTGGTTTTGCACATATGTTTTTTCGTAAAAGGTTTGCTCAATGATCGCGTTTCCGTTTATCCCTTTTCTCATCAGTTTAGCCGCATTTTCCATCGTTTCCGGCGATGTGCACGAATATCTGAAAACACCTGTATCGTGAGCAATTCCCATATAAAGAGCTTCTGCCGATTCTTTTGATATTTTCTCTTCATCGAGCAAAGTAACTACAAGCTCAGACGTAGAACTTGCATCCGGAACAATATAGTTCAAGTCTGCAAACGATTCGTTGCTGATGTGATGATCGATGCAAACCGTCTCTTTTGCGTTTTCAAAGACCGAACTTGAAAATCCAAGTCTCATCGGATCTGCACAATCAAGACAGATAAACAGATCATACGGCGTTTCGTTATTGTTTACTTCTGAACGAACTTCATCTGTTCCTTTGATCAGACGAAATGTCTCAGGTATTTTTTCCAGATAAACGTCTGTCTGAATATGCGGATATTCTTGTTTTAAATAAAGATATAACCCCATTACCGATCCGATGCAATCGCCATCCGGGCGGACGTGTCCGCCCAGGGCAATTTTTTTCTTCTCTTTCAGCAGCTCTTTTAAATCAATTTTTTTACTATTCATCAATATCACCGGCCTCATCTTTCAGATCCTTTGTAACCTCGTCGATCTTCTTGCTGATATTTACGCCATATTCGATCGACTGATCTACAATAAACTTAATCTCCGGAGTGTTTCTCATATTAATCGTTCTGGCAAGCTCACGACGGATAAATCCTTCAGCGCTTTGCAGCCCTTTGATCGTATCCTGCTGTGCCTTTTCATCTCCGAGTACGCTGATATATGCTTTGCATGTTTTCAGATCCGGCGCCACTTCCACTGCCACCACAGATGTCATGGGCGACACTCTCGGATCTTTGATCCCGCCACGCAGTATATTGCTCAGTTCTCTTTGAACTTCCGCATTTACACGGGTATTTTTTATGCTGTTTTTTCTCATTAATGCTCCCTCTTTTCATCTGCGAAACTAATCATTCGGTTTTTTTGAATCAAATTTATTTTCTCTCAGTCTCAACCATTTTATAAGCTTCAACCTGATCTCCTTCTTTGATATCATTATAATTTTCAAATACAAAACCACATTCATATCCGGCTCTTACTTCTTTTACATCGTCTTTAAAACGTTTCAAAGATGCCAGCGGTCCGTCAAATACTACGATTCCGTCACGGATAAGACGTACAGAACAGTTTCTTTCAAAAATACCGTCCTGAACATAAGATCCTGCAATCGTTCCGACTCCGGATGCTTTAAATGTCTGACGCACTTCCGCGTGACCGAGAATTTTTTCCTCAAATACCGGATCAAGCATTCCTTTCATTGCAGCTTCCACATCTTCTATCGCATTATAAATGACTCTGTAAAGTCTTAAATCAACGCCTTCTCTATCGGCGATTTCTTTTGCCGTCGCATCCGGACGTACATTAAATCCGATAATGATCGCATTGGAAGCCGATGCAAGGCTGACGTCCGATTCATTGATTGCGCCTACTCCACCGTGAATGATCTTGATTACAACTTCATCATTTGAAAGTTTCAAAAGACTCTGTTTGATTGCTTCTACTGAACCTTGAACATCTGCTTTTACGATAATGTTGAGTTCTTTCAAATTGCCTTCCTGTATCTGGCTGAACAGATCATCAAGAGACATTCTTGATTTTGTCTCATCAAGAAGTTTCACTTTATTCTGAGCGATAAACGTCTCTGCAAAACTTCTTGCATCCTTTTCGGAATCACATCCGACAAACACTTCTCCCGCATTTGGAACATCATTTAATCCGAGAATCTCTACCGGCTGTGACGGACCTGCCTCTTTCACCCTTCTGCCTTTATCGTCCATCATCGCACGAACGCGACCATGTGCGCTTCCTGCCGCGATTGCATCTCCGACATGAAGAGTACCTTTCTGAACAAGAACTGTCGCAACAGATCCTTTTCCTTTATCAAGTTCCGCCTCGATCACAAGACCTCTTGCCGCACGGTTCGGATTTGCTTTTAACTCCATAACTTCTGCTGTCAGAAGAACCATTTCAAGAAGCTCCGGAATTCCTTCTTTTGTATGTGCGGATACAGGAACAAAAATCGTACTTCCGCCCCAATCTTCCGGAATCAACTCATATTCTGTCAGTTCTTGTTTCACACGTTCGATATTTGCACTTGGTTTATCAATCTTATTGATTGCAACAATAATTTCAATTCCGGCAGCTTTTGCATGATTGATTGCTTCTACTGTCTGAGGCATTACTCCGTCGTCTGCCGCTACGACAAGAATGGCGATATCCGTAGAGCTTGCACCGCGCATACGCATTGCCGTAAACGCCTCATGTCCCGGCGTGTCGAGGAACGTAATTTTTTCTCCGTTTGCTTCCACAACATATGCTCCGATATGCTGAGTGATACCACCTGCTTCACGATCGATCACATTTGAGTGACGGATCGCATCAAGAAGAGATGTTTTACCATGGTCAACGTGTCCCATAACACATACGACCGGAGGACGTTTTACCATCATATTTTCATCTTCCTCTTCCTCTTTTAACAGTTCTTCGATCACATCTACGACTTCTTCTTTTTCGCAGAGAACTTCAAATTCCATTGCGATCTCTTCTGCAGTATCATAATCGATTTCCTGATTCACTGTTACAACTTTTCCTTGAAGGAACAGTTTTTTCACGATAACAGAAGGAACAATCTTCATTTTATCTGCAAGTTCTTTGATCGTAAGAACTTCCGGAATTACAATCTGTTTAATCTTTTCTTCTTTCTTCTCTTCTTTCGGCTGCGGTCTTTTCACTTCTGCTACCTGTTTTTGTTTTTTGCCTTTTTTGCCTTTTCCGTCAAAGGCTTCGTCTCTGTATTCTTTTTTCTTATTATCACGTTCTTTATCTTTCGCCTTATTACGCTGGCTCTTCTGCTGCTCCACGATCGGTGCCGCCACATCATCTCTTCGTGACTCTCTTTTCTCTCTGTCAGATCGACCATTTTGTCCTCCCGGTCTGCGGTCTCTGTCTCCGCCTCGGCTCTGTCTTCCGTCACCGAACTGACGATTTCCCTGTGGTCTTTCCTGGCGCGAACGATCATTGGATCCGCGATCGAATCTGCCTTGTCTGTCAGACGGTTTTCCGTCTCTTACCGGCTTTCCGTCTCTGTTTTCTCTTACCGGACGATCATTGGACTGTCTTGCTTCACGATTTTCTCTTGCCGGACGGTCATTCTCTGTTCTTTTCTCCTTTTCGGACTGTACCTGTACCGGTTTTTCCGCACGTGCCGGCTGTTGCTTTTCCTGACGTACTCCCTGCGGCTTTTCCGCTGCTGACTGCGCTTGCGTACCCGGTCGTTTTTCTGTAGTTGAATGTTCGGCAGCAGTTTCGGCTTTTACAGTTTGAGCAGGAACCGGCCGCGCAGCCTGTGACTTTTCTGCACCTGACTTTTCCGAACGTGCTCCCTGTGATGCCGGACGCGTCGTCGCTGCCTTTGCCTCGTTTTGACGCGCACTCTGCTGTGGACGCGCAGACTTTTGAGCCGGACGTTTTCCCTGTATGCGACTGCTGTTTTTAGAGTTTTGCGGACGAATCACAAATGCCAGATTTTTCTTTTTCGGAGCTTCTTCTCCCTCTGACTTTCCTTCTGATCTTGTGTTTTTTTCTTTTCGGATCTCATCTGCTATATTGTCCTCGATCGAACTCATATGATTTGACACCTCCACATTTTTCTTATGCAACAAATCGATGAGCTCTTTATTTTCCATTCCAAGCTCTTTCGCAAGTTCATGTACCCTCATTTTTGTCATATTAAAACTACCTCCTTATGCAATATCCTCTCGGTTTTTCAGCTCTCTTTGAATTCCATCTGCAAATCCTTCGTCAAGTATCGCCAGAGATGCACGGAACTCTTTTCCCATTGCATGCCCTAAGGTATCTTTATCTCCGTAGAAACAAAATGGAACTTTATAAAACTTACACATATCCCCGAATTTTTTCTTCGTGTTCTCCGATGCGTCACCGGCGACAATGACAAACTTCGCTTTTCCTGATTTCGTCTCGCTTTCTGTCATTGTCTCGCCGCTTACACATTTTCCGGCCTTCATCGCCAGTCCGATCAGGGAAAGGACCTTATCTCTCTTACTCAAGCTCTCCCATCTCCTTTTCCATTCTCTCATATACTTCCGGCGGTATTGCCTGCTTAAACGACCGTTCCAATCCACGGTTTTTCACAGCTTTCTGAAAGCATTCTACGCTCCGGCAAAGATAAGCGCCTCTGCCGTTTGCTTTTCCAAGTGCATCCACGACGAATTCTCCGGTTTCTGTCCTGAGTATTCGCAGCAATTCTTTTTTAGGTTTCATTTCTCCACACCCTACACATTTACGCATAGGAATTTTTTTATTAACTGCCAAATAACCCACTCCTTTAGATATTACTCATTCTCTGTCTCGATAAATTCAATTTCTTCCGACTCTTCGTTCTGATCTTCTGCCGCTTCATCATAAGACTCTTCACTGTATTCTTCGTTATACTCTTCCTCGTAATCTCCTGTATAACCTTCTTCACCGACAAGTCCCATCTCTTCCATATAATTTTCTGGAAGTTCTCCTGCCTCTATCGCCTGTGTCTCGCTCTTAATATCAATCTTATATCCTGTAAGTCTTGCAGCAAGACGTGCATTCTGCCCTTCTTTTCCGATTGCAAGTGAAAGCTGATAGTCGGGAACGATCACACTCGCGATTTTTTCTTCCGGATCTGCCATTACAGAAATCACTTTTGCAGGGCTAAGTGAATTTTCTATCAGAAGCGCCGGATTCTCATCCCAGTTGATAATATCGATTTTTTCACCGCGAAGTTCCTGAACAACTGCGTTTACTCGTGCTCCGTTCATTCCCACACAAGCGCCTACGGGATCTACATTCGGATCGTTTGACCATACAGCCATTTTTGTACGGGAACCTGCTTCTCTTGCAATGCTCTTAATTTCAACTGTACCGTCTCTTACTTCTGCCACCTCTGCTTCAAAAAGACGTTTCACAAGTTCGGGATGTGTACGGGATACAAGTATCTTCGGTCCTTTCGGAGTATTTTTCACTTCTACTACATACAGTTTAATACGTTCTGTAGGTTTAAAATGTTCCCCTTTCACCTGCTCGTTCTCAGTAAGCATTGCATCTGCTCTTCCAAGATTAATACTGATATTTTTCCCGACATATCGCTGAACAACACCTGTCACAATATCTTTTTCTTTTTCAAAATACTGGTCAAATACAACTTTTCTTTCTTCTTCTCTTATTTTTTGAAGAATCAGGTTCTTTGCATTCTGAGTCGCAATACGCCCAAACTCTTTTGAGTGTACCGGAATCTGTGCGATATCGCCGACCTGTAATGCAGAATCCAGCTTTTCCGCTTCTTCGAGACTGATCTCCAACGCAGGATCTTCTACCTCTTCTACTACATTTTTCTCTGCATATACAGCATAATCGCAAGTATCACGATCCATGATTACTTTAATGTTATCCGATGTTCCGAAATGATTCTTACATGCGCTGATCAGCGAATTTTCAATCGCATCCATCATAACATCTTTACTGATATTTTTTTCTTTCTCAAGAATTGTCAACGCTTCCATTAACTCTATGTTCATTTTGTCATTTCCTCCTAAATTTTAAAAATCCAAAGCAAGACGAATCAATGCAATTTCTGCTCTGTCAAATACTTGTTCTGTTTCATCTTCATATATAATGGTCACAGTGTTTTCATCAAACCCTTTCAAAATACCGGTAAATTCTTTCTGACGATCGATTGCCCGGTAAGTACGGATCTCTACTTCTTCTCCGATACTTCTCTTAAAATCTTTTTCTTTTTTTAACGGTCTGCCAAGCCCCGGTGAGCTCACCTCAAATACATAAGAATCCGGGATATAATCTTTTTCATCGAGAATATCCGAAAACTTTCTGCTGACCGCCTCACAGTCATCTACCGTAATCCCGCCCGGTTTATCAATATACGCACGAAGATACCATGTTCCGGCTTCCTTGACATATTCTACGTCAACCAGTTCAAATCCAAGTGCAGACACGATCGGTTCTAAAAGTTCTTCTGTTTTCTGTTCATATTCTTCTCTTTTTGACACGCTATACTTCCTTTCTTCTCATTTGGCAGAAGCTATCTGCCGCTTATGTTTCTTTTGTTATCGTGAATTTACAACTGAAAATATCTATAAGATATTTTTTGTCGTATGCATAGCAACAAAGAAGAGTGAACTTTCGTTCACTCTTCTGCCGGATTTCTATGTAACTATTTCATAGTATAGCACTGTTTTTTTTATATTGCAAGGCTTCTTCTCTATTTTCTTGCTTTTGTTCCTGCTCCATCACGTTTCGCCGTTTTCAATCGATTTAAGGAGACCTCTTTTTCATTATATAGAATCTTTGTTTCCGTTCCTTCTTCAAAAAGATATACCTTTTCCAGTTCATCTTTTTTCTGAAGACGGATACCTCTGACACCGACTGCAGCTTTTTTCTTTATAGGAACTTCCGTGGCCGGGAATCTCAAAAAGTACCCGTTCTTTGTCTGAAGAACGACATGCTTATTTTCATTAACAACCCGAACATCGACCAGAGAATCTTCTTCCTGAAGTTTTGTAGCCAGAATTGTTCGTTTTGCCACCTGAAATTCACTTCCGCTGACTTTTTTTACCATTCCCTGCGCCGTTGAAAACAAAAGCATGGCAAATCTCATCTGCTCGGAATCGTATACCGAGACAATCTGTTCATCAGAACTGGAGTAATTGCTGACATTGTCGATCGGAACTCCTTTATCCCTGAATTTTCCATAAGGAAGATCAATTACTTTCACCTGGTGCATTTTCCCGCTATTGGTAAAAATACATATTTTCCCCGTGTTCATACAATGGACAATATACTTATTCTCACTATCCGCCGCTTCCTTATTTCTTTCGTAAACGGCAACGTCTACTATTCTTGCATATCCGAACCGATCCATCAAAAATACGACTTCCTGTTCTTCGATCTTCTTCTCTTCAAAAACGGCTTCTTCAGCATTTTCAATGACTGTACGGCGCGCTTTTGCATATTCTTCTTTAAACGATTCAAGTTCTTCCACAATAACTTGCGCCATAGAATCATAATTATTGAGAATATCTTCATAACGCGCAATATTCTTCACCGTCTGTTCATGTTCCGCGATCAAAGCCTGTACTTCCAGACCGATGAGGCGATATAAGCGCATCTCGAGGATGGCAGCAGCCTGACGTTCTGTAAAGCGTAAAAGCACCGCCATCTTTTTGGAAATAGAAGATTTAAACTTAATATTATCTGTTACGCCATTTACAAGACATGCTTTTGCATCTTTTACAGATTTACTGCCTCGAAGGATTTCAATAATAAGATCGATCACATCACATGCTTTGATCAACCCCTCCTGCACCTCACTTTTTTCCTGTTCTTTTGCAAGAAGTGTTTTGTATTTTCTCGTCGCCAGTTCAAATCGAAAATCTACATGATGCTCAATGATCTTCTTAAGTCCGAGTGTTTCCGGTCTTCCGTCTGCAACTGCAAGCATATTCACGCCGAATGTGTCTTCAAGGCGCGTCTTTTTATAAAGCATATTTTTTAGATTTTCTACATCTGCGCCTTTTTTTAATTCCAACACAATCCGAATTCCTTCTTTGGAAGATTGGTTTGAAATATCTGTGATATCTGTTGTTTTCTTTGTCTCTACCAGACCGGCTACATCATTTAAAAACTTCCCTATTCCCGCTCCGATCATCGTGTATGGGATCTCACTGATCACAAGCTGCTTTTTGCCGCCTTTTAATTCTTCTGTCTCTACTTTTCCCCGGACTTTGATCTTTCCCTGTCCCGTTTCATATATATTGATCAGATCATCTTTATTAACAACAATTCCGCCTGTCGGAAAATCAGGCCCTTTTATGTATTTCATCAGTTGTTTTGTAGTGATCGAATCGTTTTTAATATATGCCTTTACCGCATCGATCACTTCTCCGAGATTATGAGGCGGTATACTTGTCGCCATACCTACCGCAATTCCTTCCGCTCCGTTTACGAGGAGGTTTGGCACACGCATCGGAAGTACAAGCGGTTCTTTTTCTGTTTCGTCAAAATTCGGTCCGAAATCTACCACATCTTTATCTAGATCTGCAAGGCAGACTTCCTGCGTGAATTTCGTCAGTCTTGCCTCAGTATAACGCATTGCCGCAGCGCCGTCACCTTCTATCGAACCGAAGTTTCCGTGACCGTCTACAAGTACCATTCCTTTTTTAAACTCCTGAGCCATAACAACAAGAGATTCGTAGATCGAACTGTCGCCGTGAGGATGATATTTACCCATCGTATCTCCGACAATACGCGCGCATTTTCTGTACGGCTTATCATAGCGGATTCCCAGTTCGTACATATCATAAAGCGTACGGCGCTGAACCGGCTTCAGTCCGTCTCTTACATCCGGAAGTGCCCTGGAAATAATTACGCTCATCGCATAATCAATATATGATTTTTTCATAAGATCCGAATATTCCGTTCTTATGATCTGTGATTCACTGTTCATTTCTCGTCTCCTTCATTTCATTTTGCTCATATGACACAAAGCAAATCCATTTTCTGACACAAATCACGTCGACTCTGTTTCGTCATACAGATTATATATCAAGTTCCGCCTCTGTCGCATTTTCATAGATGAATGCCCGCCGCGGAGGCACTTCCGTTCCCATAAGCATCTCAGTCACACCGGAAGCCATTCTCGCATCTTCAATCTCAACAAGCTTTAAAAGACGTCTTTTAGGATCAAGTGTTGTTTCCCACAACTGTTCTGCATCCATCTCTCCAAGCCCTTTATACCTCTGAAGAGTAAACGGTCCTTTGTGTGTCCTTCGATATTTTTCAAGCGCCTTATCATCGTAAAGATATTCCTCTTCTCCGCTTTTCGGCATTGCCTTATAAAGCGGCGGCATTGCAATATACACGTGCCCCTCATAAATCAGTTCCGGCATAAACCGATAGAACAGCGTCAGCAAAAGTGTTGAAATATGAGCTCCGTCTACATCTGCATCTGCCATAATTATGATCTTATCGTATCGAAGCTTTGTAATATCGAAGTCATTGCCGTATCCTTCGGAAAATCCACATCCGAACGCATTGATCATCGTTTTTATTTCTGCATTCGCAAGGACTTTATCAATACTTGCTTTCTCCACGTTTAATATTTTCCCGCGAATAGGAAGAATCGCCTGAAAGTTTCTGTTTCTGGCCGTTTTTGCCGAACCTCCCGCCGAATCTCCCTCAACAATAAATATCTCGCACTTTTTCGGATCTCTGCTCTCGCAGTTTGCGAGTTTTCCGTTACTGTCAAACGAATATTTTTGCTTCGTCAAAAGATTCGTTTTCGCCTTTTCTTCTGTCTTACGGATTTTCGCCGCCTTTTCCGCACTTGACAATACCGTTTTTAAAACGTCCAGGTTACGGTCAAAATAAAGAACAATTTCATCTCCCGCAACTTTACCGACCGCTTTTGCCGCGTCGGGATTGTCCAGTTTTGTCTTTGTCTGCCCTTCAAATCTAGGATCCGGATGTTTGATCGAAATAATCGCTGTCATCCCGTTTCGGATATCAGCTCCCGTAAAGTTCGTATCCTTCTCTTTTAAAATACCGATTTCTCTTGCATACTGATTCATAACCGTCGTAAATGTCGTTTTAAATCCGGTTAAATGCGTTCCGCCCTCGGCATTGTAAATATTGTTGCAGAAACCGAGCACATTCTCATGAAATTCATTAACATACTGAAATGCCGCCTCCACTTCAATACCGTCTGCTTCCCCTTTAAAATAAACAGGCTCATGAAGCGCCTCTTTTTTCTTATTCAGATCTCTGATAAACCCGATGATTCCCTCCGGTTCATGATATTCGATATGCTCGGTCTGATCTCCTCTTTTATCTTCGAATATTATCGTCAGTTCCGGGTTAAGATATGCTGTTTCATGCAGCCTGCTTTTTACTTCCTCCGCCCGGAACTTCGTCTTTTCAAAAATCGTATCATCAGGCAGAAAATTAATTGTTGTTCCTGTCTTTTTTGTCTTTCCGATCTTAGGAAGAAGTCCGTTTTCCAGTTCAATGACAGGAACTCCGCGCTCATATCTGTCATGGTATACCGCCCCATCACGGCTGATCTTAACATCCATATATGTAGAAAGTGCATTTACAACAGAAGAACCGACGCCATGAAGACCTCCGCTTGTCTTATACGCCGAATCGTCAAATTTTCCCCCTGCATGAAGTGTGGTAAACACAAGCCTTGCCGCAGAAATTCCTTTTTGATGCATATCAACCGGAATTCCCCTCCCGTTATCGGTTACTGTTGCCGTTCCGTCTTTTTCTAAAACAACACGGATTTCCGTACAAAATCCTGCCAGATGTTCATCCACGGAATTGTCCACAATTTCATAAATAAGATGATTCAGACCTTTTGTCGATACACTTCCGATATACATTCCCGGGCGTTTTCGTACCGCCTCTAATCCTTCCAATACAGAAATACTCCCTGCATCATATGTATTATTTCCAGCCATTTACCTTCTCCTTTACCGGATCATTCCTTCTATTTTTCTCGACTTCTTTTCTTATGCCGCACTAATTTTGTTTCACGCTATAACGAGATTGTACCCTCAGATGCCGGATGTTGTTCCTTTCATCTGAGGGTATTATTTTCTATGATACCACCCGTTTTCGATCTTGTAAATAGAATCCTTGTCATTCCAGTATAACTTCACACAGCGTATCTGCCACGACCTCCATCGCATTTTTCATTTCTTCTACAGTATTTGTCTGCGCACCGGCTTCAATCAACAGAGACTTCGGCAGCAGATGCAGATTATATCTATATGCCCGCAGATAAATATGTCTTGCAAACCCGGGATACATTCGTTCTGACGCAAGCTGCATCTGAAGAGAAAACGCCAGATTATCCTGTATGTACGGATTATAAAGATAATCGATATCTCCGTTTGTGCGAGATCGGCTCAATCCATTAAAATACATGATCTTTGCAGTCGGCTTTCCGTTTACTTCTGTGACTAAGTGCGTTCCCTCGGCAACGCCATCCCTATGAAGGTCGATTGCCACCTCGATCGTTGGGTTTGCCTCCAGAATCGGTCTGACAGACGCTTCTGCGTTTTCATATGCATTACTCCTGTCGAGCTGTCCGTTAATAATATCATATACCCCTGTGTCATGGATTGTTTTGATTCCCCGCTTATTTAAAAGCTCTGTCAGATATTCCCCTATTCCGATAATACTTGTGGCAGGATCTCCCGGAATTGAATCGACAAATTCCTCCTGTGAATGAGTATGAAATATCAATACTTTCGGACCATCTTCCTTTTTATTGATCTTCATACTCCTCCCAAGAAGGTCATCTGCATTCAACTGTTCAGGACCAATCATCGTAGAGCTGTCTACCGTATAAAAATTACTAAGCAAATAATCAAAATCTCTTAACCTCTCAATAGACATATCGACAGAAGAAAGTGACGTTTCTCCCGACGGCTGCACATTTTGCGCCGTTTCAGGAGACTCTTTACTAATAAGATTTCCGTTTTCATCGATACAGTTCTCATCGTTTGCCTGCGCCTCTAAAATTTGAGCAACAGTTTCTTGATCTTCTGCCGTAAATCCCTCTCTCCTATGCTCCATCGCATACCCTGCTGTCGGAAGAAACAGATAAGATTGTTCTATAAAAAACTCGTGAACTGTTTTTTGCGGGCTTCTGTTCAAATATGCAAGCCGCGGCATGTACATCTCTTCCGCACCCGAAAAAATATGAGTTTGGAAACCATACATTCGAGCCGACCACATTCCTTCCGAAATCAAACAAATCATTGCCAGAAAGAAAAACAGAAACCGGATCATCCGCTTCTTCCGTTCTCGTTCTTTTTCTAATATCCGAAATCGATCCGCCATCAGACATCGTCCTTTCTATTACTTCTGACAGTGTATGCTTTGTTCTTTTCTCTTATGCTTCCGATCTGCCTGAACCGGCCGAAAAAAGCATATTGATCGCTTCCGATAAAGTATGACTGATATGATGAACCATTTCATCAACATCTTTAGGCGTGACAAACATTCCGTTTAAATGAGGAGAGATCAGCTCTTTTACAAATTCATATTTTTCTCCGGCGTTATAGGAACGCAGCACTTCCCCGACTCCTTTTAAAGAATCCGAAGATTCAAGAGCCCTTATAAAGTTTTCCATTGTATCATTTACAATCGTTGCTGCGTCTACAACTGTCGGCACACCGATTCCGATAACAGGTACTCCTAATGTTTCCATTGTCATCCCGTTTCTGTGATTCCCCACTCCACTTCCGGGATGAATCCCGGTATCTGCGATCTGAATCGTCCGGTTCAATCGCTTACTGTTTCTTGCTGCCAATGCATCAACTGCAATAATAACATCAGGATTCGTTTCCGATACAATCCCACGCACGATCTCCGCACTTTCCATTCCCGTTTGCCCCATCACTCCCGGCACGACAGCGCTGATCATCGGCGCGTCGTCGACTCCTATTGCATATTTTCCATATTCTTTTACAATATGCCGCGTCACGGATAAATGATCTGCCACGCAAGGTCCCAGTGAATCCGGAGTAACTTCTCTATTCCCCAGCCCTACTACAAGAATAGATAGATCTTTATCTTTTACTTCAAATTTTCGGATCAGTTCCTTTATAAAAGAACATACCTTTTCGGCAATCACGGTCTGACTTTTTTCATCAGGCATTGCCAAATTAGGAGTTTCTATCGTCAAATAAGTTCCTACAGGTTTTCCCATTGCCTTTGCTCCGTTTTCTGTTTTGATCTCCACTCTTGTAACACGAAGTTCTGATGCTTCATCATAATCTTCTTCAAGAACTACCCCTGATATTTCTACATGATCTGATTCAAACCTTTCTTTTTCTTCAAGCGCAAGATCTGTCCGCACACTATAATTTTTTATCATATCTCATCCTCGCTTTTTATGTTCTTATTATAGTATTCCTGCTGTTTTTATATTCAAACCGTCTTTTTAATGCAGATACTGTGTTTTTTTATTCCGGTTTTCCAAATAATGCAGTTTTTCTCTATATATGTTCCATAATTCCCAATATTTATTAAAATATGTATTGACAACCCTTTAGAGTTGGCATAAAATAAATGAGTATGTTTCAGCAGAACGTCCGTGTCCGAGTCTGCGGAAACTCAAATTACATTTGAAATCATAGATATATTTGGAGGTGTACGCATTGGCTAACATTAAGTCTGCTAAGAAAAGAATTTTAGTAAACGAGACAAAAGCTGCAAGAAACAAAGCAATTAAGTCTAAAGTAAAAACTGCTGTAAAGAAAGTGGAAGCTGCAGTTGCCGCTAAAGACGCTGAAACTGCTAAGACTGCTCTTCGCGCAGCGATCGTCGAGATTTCCAAAGCTGGAACAAAAGGTGTTTATCACAAAAAAACTGTTTCCAGAAAGATTTCTCGTCTTTCCAAAGCTGTAAGCAGCATTGCTTAATCTTATTAATAGAATTGATAAAAATAGAAAAGACATTTGCTCCCGTCAGGCAGATGTCTTTTTTTGTACATAATCTTATCATCATAAACAAAAAGACATTTTCATACAAAAAGACGCTTCGCGTAATGCAAGGCGTCTTTTTGTAATTATATCCTATTAGTTATTGATCAGTTTATCTTCATCGCTCCAACTGTAAAGTTTTCTGATCTCTTCTCCTACTTTCTCTGCCGGATGCTCTGACGCAAGTTTTCTCATTGCGCGGAAATGTGCCTGACCTCCGGCTTCGGACATATCCAGAAGAAAGTCTTTTGCAAACGTACCATCCTGAATATCTGTCAAAATCTGCTTCATCGCTTTCTTCGTATCATCTGTAATGATCTTCGGTCCTGTTATGTAATCACCATATTCGGCAGTATTGGAAATCGAATATCTCATTCCTGCAAAACCGGACTGATAGATCAAATCAACAATAAGCTTCATCTCATGAATACACTCAAAATATGCATTTCTCGGATCGTATCCCGCTTCTACAAGTGTCTCAAAGCCTGCCTGCATAAGAGCGCACACACCGCCGCAAAGAACCGCCTGTTCGCCGAAAAGGTCTGTCTCTGTCTCTGTACGGAATGTAGTCTCGAGGATACCGGCTCTTGCTCCTCCGATCGCAAGACCATATGCGAGAGCTTTATCAAGAGCTTTTCCTGTATAATCCTGCTCTACAGCTACAAGGCAAGGAGTTCCTTTTCCAACCTGATACTCGCTTCTTACAGTATGTCCCGGAGCTTTCGGAGCGATCATTGTCACATCTACGTTCGCCGGCGGAACGATTTGTCCGAAATGAATGTTAAAGCCGTGTGCAAACATCAGCATATTACCTTCTTCAAGATTCGGCTCAATATCGTTTTTATATAAAGCAGCCTGTTTCTCATCATTAATCAGGATCATAATAATATCTGCTTTTTTTGCCGCTTCTGCCGCTGTATATACTTCAAATCCCTGCGCTTCTGCTTTTGCCCATGATCTGCTTCCTTCATAAAGTCCGATCACGACATTGCATCCTGATTCTTTCAGATTCAGTGCATGAGCATGTCCCTGACTTCCATAACCGATGATCGCGATTGTTTTTCCCTCAAGAAGTGAGAGATTACAATCTTCCTGATAATAAATTTTTGCTGCCATTTTGCATTCCTCCTAAATGATAATTAAAAATATGCTACATCCTTACTTCCTCTGGAAAGACCTGTAATACCTGTTCTTGCAAGTTCCAGTATCTCATATCCTCGAAGAAGATTCAGAAAAGCTTCCAGTTTACTCTGAGTTCCGGTGAGTTCGATGATCAGCGAGTCCTCTTCGACATCAACTATCTTCGCTCTGAAAATATCTGCCACTGAAATAATCTCGCCCCTTTGGGATGCGTTTGCCCGCAGTTTTACCATGATCAGTTCGCGGTATACTGACTCTCCGTCTTTCAAAACTTTTATATCAACGACATCTTCCAGCTTCCTTACCTGTTTTTCTATCTGGGATAAAATCAGCTCATCCCCCGATGCAACTACTGTAATCCTCGTAAACCTCGTATCGGTCGTCGCACCTGCCGTGATGCTGTCTATACTGTATCCGCGTCTGCTGAATAACCCTGCAATACGGCTCAACACTCCCGGATTATTGTCTACAAGCAATGAAAATACCTGACTTCTCATGTGTTCCTCTCCTTCTTCTCTAAAAAAACAGAGTGCGTTCTGTTTTTATATTTTATAATATTACCAACTCAGCTATTCTTTGTCAAGATGTTGTGCTAAAATTTTTACATATTTGATGACCGTTCAGTCAGTCTAAAATCAAGAATGAAATCAAAAGTTATACGCAGCCGATCTTTTCTGCAATCTCGTTTAAATAAACCCATCTTTCTGTTTTTTCGTCAAGCTGTGCCTGTACTTTCTCCTGTTCCTCAAATAACTCTTTTAGTTTAACAGAATTGGTCGCATTCGCATTGATCTGCATTTTAATTTTTTCTATTCTTTCTTCAAGCGCTGCGATATCGTCATCAATCGTCTCAAATTCTCTTTGTTCTTTATAAGAAAATTTAACCTTCTGCGGCGCATTTTGTTTCCAGCTTTTCGGATTACTTTCCGCAGGATCTTTCGGAAGATTTCCGCGCGAATTTTCGGTTTTGTCTGTAAACTGCGTTGATGCAGATTCTCTTTTCTTTACATTCAAATAATCGGTATATCCTCCTTCAAACTGACGGATATGCCCCTTCCCATCTAACTCGAAAATGCGATCCACAATGTTATCTAAAAAATAGCGGTCATGCGATACGGTGATCACGATTCCCGAAAAAGAGTTTAAATAATCTTCCAAAATCGTAAGTGTGGGAATATCAAGATTATTTCCCGCCTCGTCAAACAAAAGAACATTTGCATTTTCGGCAAGTACGCCAAGAAGATGCAGCCTTCTCTTCTCTCCGCCCGAAAGTTTACCTATCGGAGCATACTGCATATCAGGAGTAAACAAAAAACGCTCCAACAACGCTGACGCACTGATTTTTCCTTCTCGTGTCGTAATATATTCTGCAATATCTTTCACATAATCGATCACTCTTTGAGAAGGATCCATCTCTTGTTCTTCCTGTGCAAAATATCCGATCTTGATCGTTTCTCCGATCTCAATGTTTCCACTGTCCGGAATCACCTGTCCCGCGATCATTTTCATAAGAGTTGATTTTCCGCATCCATTTGGTCCTATGATTCCAAGTCTTTGATTTTTTAACACAATATAACTGAAATCATCCAGTATCACTTTTTCTCCGTATTTTTTACTCACATGATGAAGTTCGATCGTCTTTTTCCCCATTCTGGTTTCTACCGAATCAAGTTCTACTGTTTGATCTTTTATCGGAGTATTTCCGTTTTTCAGTTGTTCAAGACGCTCCAGTCTCGCTCTTTGTTTCGTTGTTCTGGCACGACACCCGCGTTTCGCCCATTCAAGTTCCATTCTCAAAACACTCTGTCTCTTTCGTTCAGATGCTGATTCCATCTCTTCTCTTTGCGCCTTCAGTTCAAGAAACCCTGAGTAGTCAGAGTCGTATCCATACATTTTTCCATGACTGATCTCCAAAATACGATTTGTAACTCTGTCAAGAAAATACCGGTCGTGAGTTACCATAATAACGGTTCCTTTATAGGACCGAAGATATTCTTCCAGCCATCGGATCATCGCTTCATCCAAATGGTTCGTAGGCTCATCCAGCAAAAGTACGTCAAAATCATCTGACAGTATTTTTGCAAGCACAACCCGTTTTTTCTGTCCTCCTGATAAATGCTCGATTTTCTGATCAAACCGGGTGATATTTAATTCCGTCAGATTACTTTCTACTTTCCAATTCTCTTCCCCTTTTTTTAATGCATATGACCGAATCGTACTGTCTTCTGAAAAAACCGGATTTTGCGGCACATAGGCAAGCTTCAGTCCATTTTGTTTTATAATCTGTCCTTTATCCGGTGTTTCTTCTCCTGCTATCATTTTAAGAAGCGTTGATTTTCCGGTACCGTTGATCCCTACGATCCCGATTTTATCTCCTTTTTGAATTCCGAATGACGCATCGTCAAATATTATTTTCTCACCGTATATTTTATAGAGATGTTCCACATTTATAATATTCATAAAAAACTCCTTGCAAACCATTTTCTCTCATTCATTTTGAGATGTCTGCAAGGAGTTGTCAAGTAGATTTTACCTATGCTTTTTTATTATTTTTATGATTATCTATTGTTTCTCTTTTATTCGTTTTCAATCTTTACATTCCGGCAAACCGTCGATTTATACCGAATTTTATTTACCAAAACAATAATAAGACTGACAATGAGCAAAAAGTAGAAATTAATTCCTCTGCTTACAAGCATGGACGGTATAAGATATGTACCGGTAAATACATGGGCAAACACAGTTTGATACATCAGCTCTGTAATTCCCTGCGCTCCCGGAAGCGGAAGCATATCTACCGCTATATAGACTGCGGCTTGAAGAAGGATAACTTTCATCATTCCGGTTCCGTGCAGCCCGAATCCAAGGTATACCATATATGTCAAAAGAAATACGCTACATCTTTGTAAAAATGTAACAAGCACAATAAACAAAAGCTTTCCTTTATGTGTCCTAAGCCATGAAACTGCGTTTTGATAACTTCCGATAAACTCGTGAATTTTTTCAGGACGCTTTTCAGAAGGTTTCAAAATGCTCATTTTAACAAACAGCTTTTCAAAAAAAAGCGCACATCGCAGCATAATATTCGGCATCAACATAATTCCCGCTATGACCACAACTAAAATTACATTTAATAAAAGTCCGAAAAGATAGAGAGGGAAAAATTTCCCTAACTCCGAATAGAGAGGCCGGTACCAAAATAATAAAATCGCCGCTCCTAAAATTACAAGTACAAATTTATAAACAACAGCAACTGTCATAAGCACAACCGTACTGTCCGATCCTCTGTTCCCGTCTTTGCTCATATAATAGAGCTGCACAGGCTGTCCTCCTGTTGCAGACGGCGTAATGCCAGAATAGAAAAATCCGATAAAAGAGTATTGGATACAACGAATCAAAGAACTTCCTTCTTTTCTTCGGTTTGCTTTCATTGCCTGAAGCAGATACCAGATCATATATCCTTCTGCGCATACAAAAAAGATAGCAAGAGCAGCCGCCGGAACCAAGTATCCTACTGACATTTTTGAAACGGCATTTGCAATTTCACCAAGATTTTTCCCACTGAAAAGTGTATAAAACGTCAAAAACATTACAAGTAAGAAAATCGTTACTTCAAGAATTCGTTTCTTAACGCTCATACCTTCTCCTCCGTCCTTTTCTTTCTTCTTCCCGGACATTATGTACATGCGCCATTGTTATATAATTTCCCGCAGCAGATAGATATGCCGGGCGGGATATCGGCGGAAAAGTAAGTGTTCCATACTCCGGATATGTCTTTTTCTCTCTTTCGGTAAGTTCTCTCAAACTACCTTCAAAAATTTTCTGTTTCCCCTTATATTCATAAAAATCCTTTGGCGTAACAAGCGAAAAATGCTTGTTCCATGTACAGACGCCTGCCTTTTCAAGCAACTCGGCAGCATAGGAAGAACATGTGTAATGATTTTTTTGATAAAACGGTTTTCCGAAAAGTAAAAACGGAAGTCCGAGAATTGTATAATGATAGCGATATCTGTTCTTCATCGCCTCATGAAGCTCCTCTTTAATAAACTGCTTTTGTTCTTGAGTGCATGGAATTGAGCAGATCATATAATCCGCTCCCGGAAATGCCCGCAAAATTTTTCTTTTCTCTTCTTTTTCAAATCCTGCAATCAGAGGAATCGACGGATGTCTCCTTCCGATACTGTATGCTTCATCCAGATTCTCATCAAGCCCGATTGCCACATGAATATATTTTTGTTTAATTACTCTTCGAATAATCGAAGCAAAAATTCCCGGTGTATCTACAAATGCTATGTATATTTCTGTCATATTAGTTCATCCTTTCCCCCTGTAATGTAAATCTTCCGGATTAACAATACATTTTTCCTTTTGTCTTTTTTACCGATCATCGTTCTTTATTGAAAGCGATATACTTTTTTTGCAAGACGATATCCCCCGATTGTCAAGCTTGTGCCGATCTTTCCGGGTAAATATGTAAAACCGCTCAAAGTACGAAAGCGAAGCCGATAGTAAAGAGCTTCATTATACTCTTTTACATGATTCCACATATCTTTTCGCTTTTTATAGGAATCGGCTGTATCGATAAGGAGCAGATGGATAGATGAAATTGTAAGCATAATTGAAATATTTCGCACCATGTATGCTTCTAATTTCGGATGGATTTTCTTTACTTCCGCCAGATCAACGCTGCGGGTTACAAGATCTGTTACCAAGATCTGCTGATCGATCCTTTTCATAAGCACCTTTTCATTTACAGATTGATCATCTCTGCCCAGGTAATAATGATACAGATCGATGTCCATATAATAAATAGTCTCGGCGTACGGAAGCGGCTTATATGAAAACAGATTATCTACATAAAATGTATGCTCCGGCAGTTTCACTTCAGATTCTCTGAGCACTTTCGTCTGAAACATGAGCGAGTGCATGATCAAATATTGGGACGGATAAAACTTTCCGATTTCATCCCATGTGCACTGTTTTTCAATCGGAAATACATTTTTGTAATCCATTGATTTTTTTATTCCTTCATCAAGGTGATCGTATACATAATTACATACGATCAGATCCGGACGCTCGCCTGTAAACGCTTTTAGCTTGACAAGAAGTTTCTGATATGATTCTTTATCAAACCAGTCATCCGAATCTACGACTTTATAATAAATACCGTTTGCCAACTCGAGTCCTTTATTCACACCGGAACCATGTCCCCCGTTTTCCTTATGCACAACACGTACAATATCCGGGTATTCAATCTCATATTCATCGGCAATCTGTGCAGTACGATCAGAAGAACCGTCATCAATCAGAATAATTTCTACATCTTTCCCTCCGATAAGAAGAGAATCCACACATCTTCTCATATAATTTTCAGAATTATAACACGGAACTGCAAACGTAATGTATTTCATATAACTTTTCCTCCTCAGTGTGTTCCATATGCTCCTAACGGGCTGAAACACAGCGTTTTTTCATCTCTCATTTCTTAATGCTATTATTTACAGCCTAAATAATACTTGACCCTTCTTAAGATAACATCGAGGTATTTCTTAAGATTTGGGAAAGATTTTTAAAACAATATGAAAATATAGAAGAAATCATTCCAATCGGCATAATGATCAAAACAATAAATAAGATCATCAGCCATCCGATCAGCCGTCCGACAATTCTGCTCACAGACAATTTCATCTCATTTTACCTCCTAAATATCTGTATGTATTTATTGTAGAAAAAAGAAAAATTTTTTCCACATGGATTGTCTTACATTTCCAAGCATGCATCTTACACTTTCGTAAGGCGCATAAAGAACAATGAAAAATTTCTTAAATTCTCTTTTATCACTTGTATCTCTTTTGGAAAAGTTATAACATAAGGAAATAATTTTATATCAGCTTATCCAAAAAAGGAGTTTTATTTTATGAGAAAAAATCCTGAATTTGAAGAGTTATTTGATGATGATTTTGAAGTGACATATGAGGAATACGTTCCAAATGAATATAGGTCAAGTAACGACATCTATAACGACTATGATGATGATGACGATTATTATGATGACGATTATTATGATGATGACTATGAAGATGAATACTACGAAAGTGATGATGAAAACAGTGACTATGATCACACCGATCCCGATGACCGTACCAAAAAGAAAAAACGAAGAAAAAATTCTAAAATACCTCTGGCTGCACCTATCAGAAAAGGAGGACGTATCCTTTCCAACATTTCCGCTTCTCTGATCCGCAGCCTGACGGCTCTTTTAATTTTAGCTGTCATGATATTCGCCTCTTGGACATTTCTCCGTGCAAGTGCGCCCTACGGAGATATTATGGAAGCTGTTAATACAAAAACCGTTCCTCTCTCACTTGCCGCATACTTATCTGTTGCGCTTATTTTTCTTTTAAGCGAATTTATTGCACTTCTCTGGTCTATGACGAAAGTAAGAGTTCGAGATCAATGGGGAGTTCACAAAGAAGATACCGGCAGAGGACTGAATTCTTTCTTACTTGTATTTCTCACCTCCTATGCTGCATTCTGGATCAATCGGTTTCTTCCCGAAACTCCGGATATCATCTATGGACTAAAGGGCGGACTTGAAGTATACGGTTCTATGCATAATGTTTTATTCGGACTTTGTGCAGCGGGGATCATCTCCTGCCTGATCCGCAAATACCTTTAAAATATTCCACAGCAGAAAATAGCAAAAGGTTTTTCTATATCGGACGCTCGATTCGGATCTTCACAAGATCTGCCGAGCGTTTTTTCAGATTCTTTTTATATCCCATCCCTTTGTACCGTTTGATCTGACACACAGTTCTTCCCATTTGATCCGATACCTGTTCTTCAGTCGCACCATATGCAAACAAATTAAACGCACAGCAATTTCTCACTGCTTCTGCGCTGTAAGATGGAATTTTTGCCTTTTCACAATACTTCTTCATCATTCGGCTGATATACATCGTATTCAGAGGATTTTTGCTCCGATTATAAAAAAGGGATCTTCCTTCTTCCCATTCTTCCAAATAAGAAAACAAAATTTCTTTTGCATCTTCCGGTATATAACACGGCTCTTGCCTTCCTTTTAAAAACACATACAATCCGTCGCCATACTGTACAAAATCTTCCGGCCCTTTCAATGCTATAATTTCCGTAGAGGACAGTCCTGCCCTATACATTAAAGTTAAGATCGTATACACCATATGATTTTCCGCCGATGCTGTCAACAATCGATCTATATGCTCCAAAGGAATCATCCTCGCCAACTCTTTTTCCTTTACCAGTTGTTTCAAATACGGTTCAAAATAGTCTTTAAACGAACTTGTTTTTGACTCATCTTCTAATCTGTCGCTCCACTCTTCTAACAAAAATTTTGAAAAAGAATGAAGTTCCCTGAATTTTTTTGTCACTGTCAATGGACCGATCTGTCCATTTTTTATCTTTTTTTGCATATAGATATAATATTTCTGTACATCCGAAAAATCTGTTTCCTGAAAACACTTTTCCGTAAAGCGACAAAATTCTGACAGATCGGATTTATATGATGCTGCTGTAACATCACTTTTAAATTTCTTGCAAAATAATTCCCATACTTCTTTTTTTATACAACTTTTAAAAAAATCAAATTTTTTATTTTTCGTATTGACAAATTTTGATTCTGCGTTTTGGCTCATCAGTTTATCTCCCCCGCCTTGTTTGTATCAAGCTTTTTAAATGTTATTAGTTTTATTCATACTATAACATTTTATTTCTTTTTTAACAAGCAGCATTTTAATATGCTACTCGTCAAATTCCAATACTGCAATATGAAACTGCGGCGTTTCTTTTAATTCTTTCACAATTCCTCTTCTGGTTTTTAACCGCTCTGCCTGTTTGAAATTAGCGCTCATCCCGAGTGCGTGCTCGATCGTGTAGTAATAAGACGTCGGAAGGACTCCTTCTGTCACTCCCACTTCCATCCCCGGCTTTAAAGCTTCTGTGTCTTCAATCGTAAACTCCATTTCGCGCATACTTTTCTCCACTCCTCTCTTCTATGACTGTGCGATTCAAATATGACAGCTTCCATTCGCTGCGCTGCTGTTTTTCTTTTCGTTTATCAGTATATCATAAAACAAAACTTTTGAAAGCTCTTCTTCGGCAGTCTTAGACTTTAACGACCACTGTTGAAAAAAACTGTACTGCAAACGAATTTCATATCTATTTGCAATACAGTTTCTTTTTTATCATTCTTCTTATTTTATATCAAATTCAGGATGTTCATCTAAATGTTCCGATACATATTTTCCGTTTTTCTTTCTCTGCCTTACACACTCGGTCAGCAAATATTCAATCTGCCCGTTGACTGAGCGAAAATCATCTTCTGCCCAAGCTGCCACGGCATCATACAATTTTGCAGAAAGCCGAAGCGGAATCTGTTTCTTTTTCTGATCTGCCATGATCAATACAAACTTCCCGAATTTACAATAGGCTGCGCATCTTTGTTGCCGCACAAGACGACAAGAAGATTTGAAACCATTGCAGCTTTTCTTTCTTCATCCAGTTCTACAACTTTCTTTTCGCTGAGACGATCAAGCGCCATTTCTACCATTCCGACCGCTCCATCTACAATCATTTTTCTTGCGTCTATAATAGCCGATGCCTGCTGTCTTTGAAGCATCACTGCCGCAATCTCCGGCGCATAGGCAAGATATGTGATTCTTGCTTCCAGAATTTCCAGACCTGCCTCACTTACTCTTTTTTGAATCTCATCACGAATTCTTGCAGCCACTACCTCGCTGGAGCCTCTCAGACTTCCCTCGTCTGCTACACCATCGCCGGTTGTATCTACATTCGGAGAAACATCATACGGATAAACACGTACAATATTCCTAAGAGCTGTATCACACTGAAGAGAAAGATATTCTTTATAATTATCTACGTTAAAAACCGCTTTTGACGTATCTACAACTCGCCACATCACCGCAATACCGATTTCTACCGGATTTCCGAGACAATCGTTAATCTTTTGACGGCTGTTGTTCAAAGTCATAATCTTTAAAGAAATCTTCTTTCCTGCCGATTCCAAACCGGATTTTTCCGAAGTGCCTGCCAATAATCCTGAAAGTGAAGATTTTCTTGTACTGTTGTCAACATCACCACTTTGATTTAGATGTGTATCCGCCGCCGGATTTACACTTGTACAAAACGGATTTACCGCATAAAATCCTTCTCCTTTCAATGTGCCTGTATATTTTCCGAACAATGTCAACACAAGCGCTTCTTGAGGTTTCAGCACACGCAGTCCACAATACGGAAACCAGCCTACACACATCCAAAAAATACTGATCCCGAGCAGCAACGGATTTCCGATCATAGCTCCCACAACGCAGACTGCGATTGACAATAGATACAACAATGTTGTTAGAATCAAGACAAGCATTCCGTTTTTCTTATTATTCAGTACTTTTTCTTTCATCATTATCCCTCCTGTTCTTGTTTGATATCATTATGATATCATTTTGTTTGTATTTTGTAAATAGTAATTCAAATATTTTATTTTTTGAGTATTGACAAAACATTCTTCCGTACATATACTATACTCAAAGCTAGTTAGTTACTCAACTAACAAACTAATGCACAAGGTGGTGATACGATGCATATCAATCCTAATATAGAAAAACCTATTTTTATTCAAATAGCTGAGCAGCTTGAAGACTCCATTTTTACAAAAGTGTTTCCTGAAGAAACAAAAATCCCTTCGACAAATGAACTCTCCTCTTTATTGAATATTAATCCTCATACTGTCTTAAAAGGAATGAATCTTTTAGTAGACGAGGAAATCATATACAAGAAAAGAGGGTTGGGCATGTTTGTAAAAAAGGGAGCAGTCAATAAAATCCTATTAAAACGGCAAAGTCAGTTTTACGAACAATACGTTGCTGCATTGATTCAAGAGGCATCCAAACTGCATATGAAAAAAGAAGAAATTATTTCATTAATAGAAAGGGGTTTTGAACATGAACAAAATTCAGATTAAAAATATCACAAAAAAATATAATAATTTAACAGCCCTTGACGATGTTTCATTTTCCTTTGAGTTCGGAAAAATTTACGGCCTTTTGGGGCGAAACGGAGCGGGCAAATCTACACTTATCAATATAATCGCAAATCGTATTTTTGCCGACGAAGGAATGATTCTTGTAGATGACATTCCGGCAAAAGAAAATATGCAGGTACACGAAAAAGTGTTTTGTATGAGCGAAGCTGATTTATATGATAAAGATTTAAAAATAAAAGAACACTTCAGGTGGATCAATCGGTTTTATGATTGTTTTGATTTAAATAAGGCCTTGACTATTGCCAAAATGTTTGACCTTGACATCAACAAAAAATTCAGATCGTTATCTAAAGGTTACCAATCCATTTTTAAATTAACAGCGGCATTGTCATTAAATATTCCTTATGTAATCTTTGACGAACCAGTCTTAGGATTAGATGCAAATCATAGAGAACTGTTTTATGAACTGCTTTTACAAGATTTTGAAAATAATGAACGAACAATCATTATCGCTACACACTTGATTGAAGAAGTAACAAATATTATTGAAGAAGTTGTTTTGATCGATCACGGAAAGATTATATTACAAGATACTGTTGAGAGTCTTTTAGAAACAGGATACAGTGTCTCAGGAATCTCTCACGAAGTTGATCAGTATTGCTCAGATAAAAACGTGATCGGGCATGACGAATTAGGCAATATGAAAATCGCCTATATATTAGATAACAAAACGTCCATCCCCCCGGACAGCAGCCTTCATTTTTCATCCATGAATTTACAAAAATTATTCGTAAAATTGACAGAGAAAGGCGGAAAATAGTATGAATAAATTAAAATCAATCATCCAATACGAATGCATGACCTCTTTTAAATATATATGGATCTTCTACGCAATCCAATATGCAATCGTCGGACTTATCACTCTGATCATCGGCATTGTCTCCGGAAGCTTTGAAAATGTCGGAACAAATTGTTTGGAAATCAATACTTTGTTTTTCGTAAGCATTTTGGGCGCCTTAGGGTTTAAAGAAGATTTTAAAACACTTATACAAAACGGATTTACACGTAAATATATTTTCATTGCGGCGCTTTCTTTATTTAGTTTTATGTCCGGAATCATGGCATTTATAGATACAGTCGTAGGAAATTTTCTTCATTATTTTAATAAGGATTATACATCCCTATACAGCGGAATCTACGGCTATGACAATATAGTGATGAACTGGCTCTGGCTCTTCCTTGTGTATGTAATGTTTTGTTGTCTTCTATATTTAACGATACTTATAATCAATAAAATAGGCAAAACCATGTCTATCTATTGCGGCATTCTTTTCATCGGATGCATAGTGCTTATCACTGCATTATTCAGATATGTATTTTCCGCTGAACTGGTAAAAAATATTTTAAATTTCTTTATGAAAGCAGCCGGTTTTGTGAAGGGCGATACAATTAACTACTTCTATCCCTCTTTCTCTTTATTACTCATTATCGGCATTTTAGGAACTACATCTTTTGTGGTCATTAGACGAACCGAACTCAAATAATCTGTCTGCAGCAAGAACGCTGATACCTAAAGTTACGTACTGCCTCGCATGTACTACACGGCAGAATTAAAGGCTGTCGCAGAACATTACGAACTGCGATAGCCCTTAGTTTTACAGTGATAAAGAAGTATTTATAATAATTTATTACTAACGCTGACAGACAGGTTTGTAGAACAAACAAGTTCTTTCTCCTTAAACCATGTCGGTAAAATAGTGGATATCCTAGCAATCTCACCATTACGAAAAATGGCAAAACGGTGAAAGTTTTTCGTGTTATCGTAGAACGCTGCCAAATCACAATATTTTAAAACATCTTTTAAATTTTTGAATGTCTCTACATAACGTCTTTCAATATCTTCTTCTGAAATTCCATGTCCACCCTTATTTATCCTTATTTTCACTCTTTCTTTTACAATCTCATCAGTGTTTATGCGTGGCATTCCTTTTAATTCATTTAATGCTTCATAAAGGGTTGACTTACCTGCACCATTGACACCGGCTAGTATACAGTTTCCAATGGGGTCAGTCAAATATAACGAGCCTGTCTACCCTTGTATTGTCTGGCATTGTAACTCTGTAGAGTGGAGATGTCAAAATCTCTAGTTTAAAAAGGGGCAACCCATCATAAACTCAAGTGTGGCTTACATGTGTCTTGCCGATACAAAAAGAGCTTCCCAAGCCAAACTACGACTTGAAAAGCCCCATAAAATCAAGGTTTTTTGCACCTATCTTAGAATTTACCTTCTTTTGCTGCTTCCTCGATGGAAACTGCAACAGCTACAGTCATACCAACCATCGGGTTGTTTCCTGCTCCGATAAGTCCCATCATCTCAACATGAGCCGGTACGGAAGAAGATCCTGCGAACTGAGCATCTGAATGCATACGTCCAAGTGTATCTGTCATACCGTAAGAAGCCGGTCCTGCTGCCATGTTGTCCGGGTGAAGTGTACGTCCTGTACCACCGCCTGAAGCAACTGAGAAATATTTTTTACCCTGCTCGATACATTCTTTTTTGTATGTACCTGCAACCGGGTGTTGGAAACGAGTCGGGTTTGTAGAGTTTCCTGTAATAGAAACATCAACACCCTCTTTCCACATAATTGCAACGCCTTCACGAACATCGTTTGCTCCGTAGCAGTTTACTTTAGAACGAAGTCCGTCAGAGTAAGCTGTTCTGGAAACTTCTTTAAGTTCGCCTGTATAATAATCATAATCTGTCTGAACATATGTAAATCCGTTGATTCTGGAAATGATCTTTGCAGCATCTTTTCCAAGACCGTTCAAGATAACACGAAGCGGTTTTTTACGAACTTTGTTTGCTTTTTCCGCAATACCGATTGCACCTTCTGCTGCTGCGAATGACTCATGTCCTGCAAGGAATGCAAAACAGTCTGTTTCCTCTTCAAGAAGCATCTTTCCAAGGTTTCCGTGACCAAGACCTACTTTACGCTGATCTGCTACAGAACCCGGAATACAGAATGCCTGAAGTCCCTCTCCGATTGCTGCTGCTGCGTCTGCTGCTCTTGTACATCCTTTTTTGATTGCGATTGCCGCACCCGTAATATAAGCCCAGCATGCATTTTCAAAACAGATCGGCTGAATGCCTTTGATCTGGTTGTATACGTCCAGTCCGGCATCCTTCGTAATCTTCTCTGCTTCTTCAAGAGAAGCGATACCGTAGCTGTTTAAAACTTCATTGATTTTATCAATTCTTCTTTCATATGATTCAAATAAAGCCATTTATGTATCCTCCTGATTTATTTACCTTAATATGTCGCTAAATCCCGATTACTCCTTACGCGGGTCGATGATCTTCGCTGCGTCATCAACACGGCCGTACTGTCCTTTTGCTTTTTCCCAAGCATCGTTCGGCGTATCGCCTGCTTTGATGAAATCTGTGAATTTTCCGAGGCTTACGAACTGGTATCCGATGATCTCGTTGTTTTCGTCAAGAGCGATTCCTGTTACATAACCTTCTGCCATCTCAAGGTAACGAGGACCTTTTGCAAGTGTTCCGTACATTGTACCAACCTGAGAACGAAGTCCTTTTCCAAGATCCTCAAGTCCTGCTCCGATCGGAAGTCCGTCTTCAGAGAATGCACTCTGAGTTCTTCCGTATACGATCTGAAGGAAAAGTTCTCTCATTGCTGTATTGATCGCATCACAGACAAGGTCTGTGTTAAGTGCCTCTAAGATTGTTTTGCCCGGGAGGATCTCAGATGCCATAGCTGCGGAATGTGTCATTCCCGAACATCCGATTGTCTCTACAAGCGCTTCCTGGATAATACCGTCTTTCACGTTCAGAGTCAGCTTACATGTACCCTGCTGCGGAGCACACCAGCCAACACCATGTGTCAAACCGGAAATATCCTTTACTTCTTTCGCTTTCACCCATTTTGCTTCTTCCGGGATCGGAGCCGGTCCGTGATTTGCGCCCTGCGCTACCGGACACATCATTTCTACTTCATGTGAATAAATCATGTTAAAACTCCTTTCAATATCTATGATTTTCTTCTGCATACGAACACATACTCGTGCCATACCTATTTTATTTTCTCATAAATTACCGCATTCGTCAATCAAACTTTGACAAAGTTTTCACTCAAAGTGTTCACTTTATGTTTTTATAATGCTTTTATACTATTTTAAAATTTTCTTTCCTATTTCCGAAAATCCTATTCTTTTAACAATGCATCTTTCAGCATCTCAAGTGCAGTTTCAACTGTTTGAGCTCTGTTTTCCATACGATTTCCGTGAAAACGGCATTCTTTTACTACTGTCTCCCCGTTCAGATAACATCCTATATACACGAGTCCGACAGGCTTGTCCTCTGTTCCTCCACTTGGACCGGCAATTCCTGTCGCGCTAAGAGCCGCTTCTGCACCTGCGGCTTTTGCCGCTCCTTCCGCCATCTCTTTCGCCGTCTGTTCACTGACTGCCCCATAAGTTTCAAGCGTCTCATGAGAAACTCCAAGCAGGCGCTCTTTCGCTTCATTTGAGTAAGTGACATACCCCTCATTCAATACTGCAGACGCGCCTGCCGCATTTACAAGTGTTCCTGAAATCAGTCCTCCTGTACAGGACTCTGCAGTCGTCACGTGAAGGTGTTTTTCAGATAAAAGTTCCGTCACCGTTTCCTCTAAAGTTTTCTCATATGCTTTTTTTTCTTTTAAATACCATTCAAGATACATGTTTACATCCCACCTTGTGTAAGTACCTGTTTATTTTTCCACACGTAATCGATCAGAGAAATGATCGTAAGTGCCACTGCTGCCCAAATAAGAATTTCTCCGATCAAGTCGAACACACCGCCTAAATCTGCAATAAGAACGATGATCATCGCCATCTGAAATACAGTTTTGAATTTTCCCCAATAGCTTGCTGCGATCACAATTCCGTTGTCAGATGCCACGAGACGGAATCCGCTTATAATAAACTCTCTTGCAATAATGATTATTACAATTTCGGCAGCTAATTTTCCGGAAGGAATCAGACAGATCATAGCCGAACAAACAAGCAGTTTATCTGCCAAAGGATCCATAAATTTTCCGAAATTTGTCACAAGATTATATTTTCTCGCTATTTTCCCATCTAAAAGATCCGTCAGACTCGCAACTGCAAAAATTGCGAGAGCAATCCACTTATTAGCCGCTCCGCCTACATCCGTAAGCATAAAAAATACAAAAAACGGTACCATGATAATGCGCAAAACAGTTAATTTATTTGGTAAATTCATAACAATTCTCCTATCAGATCATATTCTAAAGCTCCGGTTATTTTCACTTTTGCGAAATCGCCGGATATCAGTTCTTCTTCTGTGTTAATAAAGATCAATCCGTCCACATTCGGCGCATCGCGGTATGTCCTGCCGACATAAGCATTTTCATCCGCAACTTTGCCTTCAATCATAACAAGCATTTCTCTGCCGATCATATTTTCTGCATTGTCAAATGCAATTTCCTGCTGAAGTTCCATCAGATCCGCCTGTCGTTCTTCTTTTACTTCTTCTGCGATCTGATCTGGCATAACAGCCGCCGGGGTGTCTTCTTCCGGTGAGTAGGTAAAGACTCCTAAACGATCAAACTCCATTTCGTCGACAAACTGCATCAATTCTTCATGCTGATCTTCTGTTTCGCCGGGAAAGCCGGTGATCAACGTCGTACGAAGGCAAATATCAGGAATTTCTTTTCTCAATTTTTTTACAATATCTGTCAGTTCCTGTTTTGACGTTCTTCTGCCCATCCTTTTCAAAATACTGTCGCTTGCATGTTGGATCGGAAGATCAAGATAATGACACACTTTCGGTTCTTTTTTTATCACTTCTATCAATTCATCTGTAATTTCCTCCGGATAGCAATACAAAATTCGGATCCAGCGGATTCCCGCAATCTTGCATAACTCTTCCACAAGCCTGTGAAGACATTTTTCTCCATACAGATCTTTTCCATAAAGTGTCGTTTCCTGTGCCACAAGGATCAGTTCTTTGACACCTTGCTCTGCCAGCTCTTTCGCTTCTTTGATCAGTCGTTCCATGGGAACACTTCTGAAATTTCCACGTATTTTCGGAATAATGCAATATGTACAATGCTTATCGCACCCTTCCGCAATCTTTAAATATGCAAAATGTCCTCCCGTCGTCACAAGACGCTTTGCTCCTGAAACCGGAAGCGCATTAAGATCCGAAAGTATAATGCCCTGCTCTCCTTCCAATGCTCGGTCTACCACATCTAAAATCTTATCATATGCCGTCGTTCCGAGAACTTCATCTACTTCCGGAATTTCATCTAATATTTCCTGTCTGTATCTCTGTGCCAGACATCCTGTCACGATCAACGCTTTTACCTGTCCCGACTTTTTATATTCTGCCATCTCAAGAATATTTTGAATGCTCTCTTCTTTTGCGTCATGGATAAAGCAGCATGTATTAATTACAATAATATCTGCCTGTCTTTCATCATCTGTCATCTCATATCCTCTAGATGCCAAAAGTCCGAGCATCACTTCTGTATCTACGAGATTTTTGTCACATCCAAGAGAGATAAACAATATTTTCATATCTGTTCCATACCTCCTCTTCCTTTTTATTATACTTTTCACTTTTGTACTTTAATGTGGCAAGATTCATCCGCTAACATGAAAAAGGCAGATACCGTTTGGTTCTGCCTCATTGTTTTTACTCTTCTTCTGCCGCACTCTCGGCTTTGATCTTCAACTCGCCTTTGTTCAATTCTTCGATTGCGATCGACAATGGTTTCTCTCCCTCTTTCACATCGACAAGCGGAAGGTCTCCGGCAATCAGTTGTCTGGCACGTTTCGATGTTGCCATAACGATCGAATAACGACTGTTGACGATCTTTGTTTCCCCTTCTTCGACATCTTTGTTTACAACTTTCATCAAATCTGTATAAGACGGATGCAGCATATTTAATTTTCTCCTTTCAATCTTTCCAAATCTTCTTTTATTGTCTTCATGAATGCTTCATTCCGAAAACTTCTTCGGTGCTCTCCCTGAATGATCATATGCATTTCTTCAACGCACATATTCAGGTCGTCATTAACGACAAGGTAATCGTAATAATCCATTCCCTCCGCTTCCTCACATGCACGGTTCATTCTGGACTCGATCACATCCATCGTCTCTGTGCCTCTGCCTACGAGCCTTTTTTTCAGTTCACCGGCGCTCGGAGGTGTCACAAACAAAAGCAAAGTATCGGGAAATTCCTCTTTCACTTTTAATGCGCCTTGAATCTCTATTTCAAGGATCACATCTTTTCCCGCATCCAACTGCTTTCGCACATACTCTTTTGGAGTACCGTAATAATTTTTCACATATCTAGCATACTCTATCAATTCATCTTTGGCAATCATTTTTTCAAATTCATCTTTTGATATGAAAAAATATTCTCTTCCATCCTGTTCCCCATCTCTTGGCTGCCTCGTAGTCGCCGAGACAGAAAGTGCATACGTATCAGGATATCTTGACAGAAGTTCTTTCATCAGCGTTCCTTTTCCCGAACCCGAAAATCCCGATACAACGATCAAAATTCCTTTTCTGTTCACTTTGTTTCCTCCTATTCGATATTCTGTATCTGTTCTCTGATCTTCTCAATCTCTGTTTTCAGACTGATCGCGCGGTTTGATATATCCAGATCATTCGCCTTAGACAAGATCGTGTTCGCCTCACGATTCATCTCCTGTGCGATAAAATCAAGTTTTCTTCCGATTCCGTTAGACTCTTCCAATGTCTCCTTCATATGCTGAATATGACTTTTTAGTCTTACAACTTCCTCATCTGTACAGATCTTATCCGCAAAGAGAATCACTTCTGCCGCAATCCGATTATCGTCAATCTGCGTATCCTCTAATAATTCCCGCATCTTTTCTTCTAATTTTGTCCTGTATTCTGCAATAATCTGCGGCGAACGCTCTTCTATAAACCGAATCTGTTCACTGAGCAGATCCAATTTCAAAAGAATATCTTCTTTCAAACGTTCTCCTTCTTTTGTCCTCATCTCTACAAACTGTGAAAACGCGCCTTCCAACGCTTCTTTTAATCCATTCCAAAGCTCGTCTTCATCCTCGCTGCATTCTTCCATCGTAAAGACTTCGGGATATCTGGACAATGTACTGACGCGAACATCATTATCTAACGAAAATTCTTCTGCCATCTGATTCAGATATTTTAAATATTCTGCCGCAAGAGCCGCGTTATACTTTACCGACACCTGCGATTGAGACAGATCTTCATACGTGATAAAAATGTCAACCTTTCCCCGGTCTGCATATGATTTAAGGAGCGTCCTGATGGACGTCTCGAAAAAATTCAATTTCTTCGGCATCCGAATGTTTACATCGAGATATCTGTGATTCACACTTTTTAATTCTACCGTAAATTTTCTTGAGTCCTTCAGAACTTCACATCTTCCGAACCCTGTCATACTTTTTATCATCTTGTCTTTCCTCGTGTTCTTCTCCTTGGCAGTCTATATATCAAATTTATCTGTTTTTTAGAACTGCCGATTACTGCAATTTTAGTTATTATACCTCTAATGCGCGTAAATGGTCAACAGGTCTTTTTTCATTCTCCTCTTTATGATATACTTTCTTATATATTCATGTTCAAAAGAAAAATGTTTTATCATTTCCCTTCTGAACAATTCAAAATATGGAGAATTTATTATGGCTTTTGACGGAATTGTCGTGGCAGGTCTTGTCCACGAACTGAAACAAAAACTAACAGACGGACGAATTGCGAAAATCGCGCAGCCGGAAGCAGATGAACTGCTTCTTACGATCAAATCCCCCTGTGGACAACATCGGCTTTTAATCTCAGCAAACGCTTCTCTTCCGCTTATTTATCTTACAGACACAAATAAACCAAGCCCGATCACGGCTCCTAATTTTTGTATGCTTCTTAGAAAACATATCAGTAACAGCCGGATCACGGATATTTCACAGCCAAAACTGGAGCGTATCATCTGTTTTACAATCGAACATTTTGATGAGTTGGGCGACCTTTGCCAAAAGAAGCTCATTGTTGAAATCATGGGGAAACACAGCAACATCATTTTCTGTTCCGAAGACGGAACGATCATTGACAGTATCAAGCATGTATCTGCACAGATGAGTTCTGTCAGAGAAGTTCTTCCCGGACGGAAATATTTTATTCCTGATACAATGCATAAAAAAGATCCGCTCACAACAGAATGGAAAGAATTTTCCCTTTCCGTTAATGATAAACCGATGTCTGTGGCAAAAGCTCTTTATACAAGCTTTACAGGGATCAGTCCTGTTACCGCAGAGGAAATCTGTTATCTTGCCGGTATCGACTCAACTCTTCCGGCAAAAGAATACAGTCAGGATGTTCTTTTCCATCTGTATACCCAGTTTACGATCTATCTGTCAGCAATAAAAGAAGGCAGATTTGAGCCCGCTATCTACTATGACAAACAAGAACCGAAGGAATTTTCCGCTCTTGAACTGACGTATCTTTCAGCATATGAAAAACGTCTCTTTCCTTCTGTTTGCGAAATTCTTCGTACTTACTACTCTGAGCGGAGCCTGATTACGAGGATTCGCCAGAAATCCGTCGATCTTAGACACATTGTACAAACTGCTCTTGAAAGGAATCGGAAAAAATATGATCTGCAGATGCGGCAGTTAAAAGATACCGAAAACAGAGACAAATACAAAGTTTACGGCGAACTGATCAACGCTTATGGTTACAATGTTCCCGAAGGCGCCAAACAGATGGAGGCGCTGAACTATTACACAAACGAAACGGTTACGATCCCGTTAGATCCAACAAGCACTCCGCAGGAAAACGCACAGCGTTTTTTTGCCAAATACAACAAACAAAAACGTACTTTTGAAGCGCTCACCCAGTTGATCCGGGAAACAAAAGATGAAATTTCCTATCTCGAATCCATACAGACCTCTCTCGATATTGCAATGACAGAGGACGATCTTGCCGCCATCAAAGAAGAGCTGTCTGAAACAGGATATGTGCGCCGCAAAACCGTACGAAAGAAAATAAAACTTAAAAACGAACCGCTGCACTATATTTCAAGCGATGGTTTTCATATGTATGTAGGGAAAAATAATCTTCAAAACGACGCCCTTACATTTGATTTTGCCGCCGGATGCGACTGGTGGTTTCATGCAAAACAAGCTCCCGGATCACATGTGATCGTAAAAACAAACGGGGAAGAACTTCCCGACCGTACATTTGAAGAAGCGGGCAAACTTGCCGCTTATTATTCAAGTATGCGAGGCAGCGAAAAAGTCGAAATCGATTATATAGAGAAAAAACATATTAAAAAACCAAAAGGCGCAAAACCCGGTTTTGTTGTCTATTATACAAATTACTCTCTCGTCATCGACAGCGATATAAGAGGCATCCAAAAAATATCCGGCAGTTAGAATTAGCAAAGGAGTCTCTATTCTCTCTGCCCGGCTTTTCACTGTTAAAACATCACAAGGCGTCAAACATGCCGAAAAACACCGATACATGTCTGACGCCTTTTATCGTTCTTAATTCTGTCCCATAAGATAATCAATAAACTGCTGTGCCGTCCTTCCCGACAAACCTCCATGAGACAATTCCCATTTATTTGCTTCCAGAAGCAGATCTTCTTCCGGCATTTCTATTTTATTTTTCTGCGCAAGCGTACGAACAATCTGACGAAATTCTTTCTTATCGGGCGAGCCAAAGTAAATCGTCACGCCAAACCTTGCGACAAGCGATAACTTTTCCTGAACCGTATCATTTGTATGAAGCTCTTCATCTCTGTCTGCTTTATCCCGAAACGTCTCACGGATCAGGTGACGTCTGTTAGAAGTCGCATAAATCAAAACATTATCCGGCTTTCTCTCAAGACCTCCTTCTATTACCGCTTTCAAATACTTGTATTCAATCTCAAACTCTTCAAATGAAAGATCATCCATGTATATAATAAACTTATAATTCCGATTTTTAATCTGCGCGATCACATCATTTAAATCTTGAAACTGATGCTTGTATACTTCGATCATCCGAAGCCCCTGATCGTAATACTGATTTAAAACAGCTTTGATCGACGTAGATTTTCCTGTTCCGGCATCGCCGAATAAGAGACAGTTATTTGCTTTTTTCCCTTTCACAAAAGCCTCAGTGTTATCGATCAGCTTCTTCTTCGCAATCTCATAACCTACAAGATCATCAAGATGTACATGCGCAATATTTGTGATCGGTTCTACCGACATCGTCTTTCCTTCCGGATGATCGATACGAAACGCTTTATGAAGGCCGAATTTACCGACTCCGAATTCTTTGTAAAACTGTGTCATCTTCCTCTTGAAGTCTATTGCGTCCGACGAATCTGCAAGTCCTTCTGCCAGATTACAGATACGATCCCGAATACGCCGGTTAAAAACCTTCCCCGCATTGCTCGTATTTTTATATTCAAAAAGAATCTGCATACATTCTGCCGAAAATTCACGCTCCATCTCCTGAAAATCATAATCAAACAATTCTTTAAATATCTGAAAGTCATGAAGGGCAATCCTGTTAATGCTTCCGTCAATCTCTCCTACAATCTCACATGACGTGCTGTAAGCATTTTCATCATTTACAAGAAGAAACGTCAGATATGTATGCCAAAGATTCCCCTCGAATCCATGACTGGCAGAAATCTCTAATATCTCATTCATACATTCAAAAAGAAGACTTCTCAAATCTTCCCTGTTATAGTAATCATTTCCACAATTTTCCATGAGAAACGTCATGTTTTTTAATATTCTGCCATGCTCCATATTTTTATACAGCATCAGTTCATTTGTACGCATTGTTCTCTCTCCTTCCGTTTTTTCCTGCTTTACCGTTTTATGTTAAACATCCTGTCTTTTCTCCCAGAAACTACTGGATTACGGCATCTGCCGTCTCAATAATTGCCGAGTATTTTTAAGTTTGTTGCCTCTTCACGAAGTCCGCGAATTGCATTTTTCACAGCAGGGTCTTCAAGGTTTCCTTCAAAATCAACAAAAAAACAATATTCCCAAGGTCTCCCTTTGATCGGACGAGATGCAATCTTCGTCATATTCAGATCATTATAAATAAAATGTGATAAAATTCCATACAAAGAACCGCTCTGATGCGGCGAATCAAAACGGATGCTTATCTTGGAAGCATTTTTCAAAAATATTTTTTGATTCGTTACAACGATAAAACGTGTGGAATTGTCCTCATCATCATTAATTTCATCGACTAAAACTTCCAGTCCGTGGACTTTTGCCGCATAAGCACTGCATACTGCAGCTTGTGAAATATCCTGTTCTTCAATCACTTTCTTTGCCGCCACCGCAGTATTGACAACACTGATTTTCTGCCAATCACCATGGTCGTCTAAAAACTCAGACGTCTGCATAAGAGCTTCTGTTTTTGAATATACTTTTTTTATATCCGAAAGCTTCGCGCCCGGAAGTCCCGACAATGTATGCACAACCGGAAGGATCGTCTCTGCTACAATATAGTTTTCAAATTCATCAAGCAGGTCATACATCTCGTTCACCGTACCGGCAGTGGAATTCTCGATCGGAAGCACCGCATAGTCAGCCGAACCTTCCTCTATCGCTTCCATCGCTTCCCGAAATGTCCTCACATGAAAATTATTTACATCTCTTCCGAAAAACTGATACATTGCAGCCTGTGAATAAGCTCCTTCTGTTCCCTGAAATACAACACGGGCATTTTCACGATCCAGATTTTCGATTCTGATAAACGGAAGGCGTCCCAGCGCTCCCGCTTCCACAAGCTGACTGTACTGAAGCTTCCTGCTCATAGACATGAGCTGATGATACAGCTCCTGGATTCCTTTCTTATTGAAATCCCCCTCTACTTTTGACATTACATCTGCAAGTTTTTCTTTTTCTCTTTGCCTGTCAAACACCTTTTTTCCTGATTTCACTTTATATTCTCCGACTTTTCTGCAGACTTCCATCCGTTTTTCATAAAGCTCTGCTATTTCATTATCAATTTTATCAAGTGCTTCTCTCAATTCTCCAAGCGATGTCATTTTTTCTCCTCCGATGCCCCCAAATTTTTCTTTTCACAACAGTATAGTATATTTTTCTTTCAAAATCTACATGTTTACAAAATTAATGACAAACTAAGATAACAGTTCATCCATACAGGTGTCCGCTTATGAGTAAAAGAGTGGCGTCTTCGTTTTATGATACGATACGCCGCCTTCTTTTTCATATTTTGTTTCTGTTTTTCCGGCTTTAAACTTTTCTTTTTGTTCATTCTTCTTTGCCGTATCTCTCTATTTTAGCAAATATACATTTATCTGTTTATAAAATTTCCGACTGTTTGTTTTCTCTATACGGTTGAAAAGAAAAGGGTTTTATTATATTATAATTAAAGATTTTTAGGAGGTTTTGTATGAGACATTTAATGAGTCCGCTGGATTTCTCAGTGGAAGAACTTGACAAACTGCTGGATCTTGCTCAGGATATTGAAGCACATCCGGCAAAATATGCACATGCCTGTGCAGGAAAAAAACTTGCAACACTTTTTTATGAACCGAGTACACGCACACGGTTAAGTCATGAGGCAGCCATGTTAAATCTGGGCGGAAGTATCATGGGATTTTCTTCTGCCGATTCCAGTTCCGCAGCAAAAGGAGAAAGTGTATCTGATACGATCCGCACGATTTCCTGCTATGCAGACATCTGTGCTATGAGACACCCGAAGGAAGGCGCTCCTATGGTCGCCTGTCAGCACTCTTCAATTCCTGTTATCAACGCAGGAGACGGCGGGCATCAGCATCCGACACAGACGCTGACCGACCTGCTCACAATCCGCAACGTAAAAGGACGTCTTAAAAATATGACGATCGGTTTATGCGGCGACTTAAAATTCGGACGTACCGTTCACTCTTTGATCAATGCTCTCGTCAGATATGAAGGAATCCGGTTTATCTTGATTTCCCCCGAAGAATTAAGGCTTCCCGATTATATCCGCCACGAAGTACTTGACCGGAACAACATCCCATATGAAGAAGTTGTCCGTCTGGAAGATGCAATGCCCTCTCTGGACATTCTCTATATGACAAGAGTTCAAAAAGAACGCTTTTTCAATGAAGAAGATTATGTCCGCATGAAAGATTTCTACATACTTGACAAAGCAAAAATGAAGCTTGCGCCGGAAGATATGTATGTTCTCCATCCGCTTCCGCGAGTAAATGAGATTTCAACCGAAGTTGACAATGATCCGCGCGCCGCTTATTTTCGTCAGGTTCAGTACGGCGTATACGTGCGCATGGCATTAATTCTTACACTGCTTGAAATTCATGTTGATTAAGAAAGGTAAAAGGAACAGATCATGGTAAAAAACACATTGAATGTCGGAAGCATTACAGAAGGCTTCGTCCTTGATCATATCGAGGCCGGAAAAAGTATGGAAATTTATAAATATCTCCACCTTGATAAACTGGACTGCTGTGTAGCCATTATCAAAAATGCCCGCAGTAATAAAATGGGAAAGAAAGATATTATGAAAATCGAATGTCCGATTGATTTCATGGATCTTGATATTTTAGGTTTTATCGATCACAATATCACCGTCAATATTATAGAAAACAAACAAATTGTCGCTAAAAAGCAGCTCACGCTTCCAAAAGAGATCCGAAATGTGATCCGGTGCAAAAACCCACGCTGCATCACTTCGATCGAACAGGAACTGGATCATGTCTTTGTTCTGACAGATGAAGAAAATCAGATCTACCGCTGTAAATATTGCGAAGAAAAACATCGAAGACAACGATAATAAAATCCGGCTTTATAAGTCGTAATATACAAAAGGAAATGGTGAGCTGTAAGAACAATTTTTTACACTGCATCCATTTCCTTTTTATAATCACTCTTATTTTACACTTGTTTTTTCTGCTGTATGCCAAACTGAATCGGCTTGCTTTTTATCAGCATTCTTCTGCGATCTTATAGATCAGTCTTTCCGTATCGTCCCAGCCAAGGCACGGATCTGTGATCGACTTTCCGTAAATGCGGTTTTCCTCGATCTTCTGGCATCCTTCTTCCAAATAGCTTTCGATCATTACCCCTTTGATCAGTTTTTTTAATTCACTGTTATAATTTCTGCTGTGAAGCACTTCACTGACAATTCGGATTTGTTCTTTAAACTGTTTATTTGAATTTGAATGGTTTGCGTCAATGATCGCCGCCGGATTTTTCAATTCCCTTTGCCTGTACATATCCAAAAGACGGATAAGATCTTCATAATGATAGTTTGGGATACATGTCCCGTATTTATCTACGCCTCCGCGCAATATGACATGTGCCAGATCATTTCCCTCTGTCGTCACATCCATTCCCCTGTATATAAAAGAATGAGAACTCTGTGCTGCCACTACAGAATTGAGCATTACAGAAAAATCTCCGCTTGTCGGATTTTTCATTCCTACAGGTATATCCATCGCACTTGCCGTCAGACGATGCTGCTGATTTTCCACAGATCTTGCTCCGATTGCCTCATAAGACAAAATATCGTCAAGATAACTTCTATTTTCGGGATAGAGCATCTCATCTGCCCCGGTAAGTCCGCTCTCCTCAATCGCTCTTATATGCATCTTTCGGATCGCTATGATTCCGGCTAACAGATCCGGAGCTTCGTCCGGCTTTGGCTGATGAAGCATTCCTTTATATCCTTCTCCTGTTGTTCTCGGCTTATTCGTATAAATTCTTGGGATGATCATCAAGCGATCTGATACTTTTTCGTTGATTGTCGCCAATTTCGATACATACTCACATACGGAATCTTCATTGTCCGCCGAGCATGGTCCTACAATTACAAGAAACTTGTCTGATTTCCCTTCAAAAATCTCTCTGATTTCCCGATCCCTTTTTTCTTTCAGTTTAAGAATTTGAGAAGAAAGCGGATATTCTGCTTTCAAATCAGCAGGAATCGGAAGGTGTGCATTTATTTTCATACCCATAGTTTTTTCTCCTGTTTCTTTTTAAATTAGTATCCTCTTGACAGATCCGACATGTATTTTAGCGAATCACAGCTTTATATTGCTAAAGCATTCGGGGTAACAAAATGTGTTAAGCAAAACGATAAGCCGGGTTATGTCGTGGACAATCATCTATCTAGGCACGACGTTGCCGCCGTGCTCAAGCGACCTACCTGAAGCGTGACGGGCCGCCACATTGCTTCTATCCGGTCTTGCTTCGAATGGGGTTTACATGTGCCCTCTCCGTTACCGCAGAGGCGGTAGTCTCTTACACTGCCTTTCCACCCTTACGCCGATATGGAATCCGACGCGGTTTATTTCTGTTGCACTGGCCTGGGAGTCACCTCCACCGGACGTTATCCGGCATCCTGCCCTATGAAGCCCGGACTTTCCTCGTCTGCTGCCTTTCGGCACTTACATCCGCGATTGTCTGTCTTACTTAACACAGTATCTGATTATACTATTTTCCTACTCCTTCGTCAACAAAAAGTGTATCTCCATCCGCTGCCGAAGTGGCAAGCAGATCACACCTCTCATTTTGAGGATGTCCGTCATGTCCTTTCACCCAGTGAAACGACACTTTATGCTTTTCTTTTGCTTTGAGAAGACGCTTCCAAAGATCCGGATTTTTAACCGGTTCGTTTTTCCCACGCTTCCATCCTTTCTTAATCCATCCGTCTACCCACTGTTTATTAAACGCATTTACAACATACTGTGAATCAGAATAAACTTCTACCTCACAAGGTCTGTTCAACGCTTCCAATCCTGCGATCACTGCCATCAGTTCCATTCTGTTGTTTGTTGTTCTGACATATCCCCGGGATAGTTCTTTTGTATGAAGCGTCCCTTTCGTATCTACATATTCAAGAATCGCTCCATATCCTCCCGGTCCGTCCGGATTTCCCCGTGCCGCCCCGTCTGTATATATTTTTACCTGCATAGAAATGTCTGTCCTTCCCTCTCGATCTTCACAATCTTGTCCTGATAATCTTTTGTGCATTCTTCGAGCATCAAACGGCTGCACACATCATAATTTCCCCAAAAATGCATCGGAAATACTCTTTTTGTTTCCGTTCGTTTCATGAAACAGTCGATTCCGAGACAATACTGTTCCCCCAGTCTTGGATCGACCGGAACAAACGCCGCATCAATCTTTTCTCCGCAAAGCTTGTTGATCTCCGACTGATAAGAACGACGCATATTTTTATTATACTCGTCCGGCTCCCCTTCCCAGTGCCACCAATTCAAATCCCCTGCGTGATAGATCGTCTGGTCTTTATAGCGAATGAAAAATGCCGTTCCCTCATCATTTGACCGGAGCGTTCGCACATAACATCCTTTTATGTCCGCCTCTTCTCCTGCTTTCATATAAATGATTTTATCGTTTTTCTCAGGATGAGAAGCCAGTTCATATACATCTGAAGAAATAATATATTGTATATCCCGGAATTTTTCCTGCAGCCTGAAAATTTCCTCGTTATAATGATCATGATGCCTGTGACTTACGAAAACATACATTTTTTTGTTTCCGTCTGTTTCCGGAATCGTTCCTTTGTAATAATCAAATAAAAAGCAGGCATCTTCCATTTCCACAAAAAATCCGCTGTGTCCGATATATGTGATCTTCATCATAAGTTAATACTCTCCACTACTTGTACTACTTCCGATAAAATGTATTCCATATCTTCTTTCGCTGTTTTTGCACTTTCCGGCAGATTCACAATAAGTGTATTTTTCCGAATGCCTGCCGCCATACAGTCGAGCATTGCTTTCTTGGAATACCTGAGATTATATGCCCTAAGCGCTTCCGGGATTCCCGGAATAAGCTGCTCTGCGACTTCTTCTACCGCCTTCGGAGCACAGTCCTGCTCTAAATATCCCGTCGCCCCTGTCGTTATGATCAGTTCGACAGAGCCCGAGTCTGCCAGCTGGCGAAAAACTGTCGCCACAACTTCTTTATCTCTTGGCAAAACTTTCGCAGCTTTCACTTCCAGCCTGTTTTGTTCAAGCATACGCTTCAAAGCCTCTCCTGCCGCACTTTTTTTCTTTGCTTCATAACTTTCTGTATCGATCGTAAATATTGCTGTTCTCATTGCTTTGTAACCCCTTTCATTTGTTTCTCTCTATCTGTTTTAATCATTTGTTTCCCCTTCTGCACAAATAATAAATCTCCGATACGTCTGTGAGCATTTATTCTTTGCCATCTAGTATCCTCTCTGCGATCCGGTTTGCATTTTCATAAATGTCTTCCACGCTTTCCCCGATTTTAAACTTCCCGTTTTGATAAACAGCTCTCCCGTTTATCATCGTCATTTTTACATTCAGCTTACTGGCGCTGTACACAACATTTTTTTCAATATTTTGTATCGGCTGCATATTCGGCTGCATCAGATCTATCATAATCAAATCTGCGTATTTTCCTTCTGCAAGTATATCACAGTTGTCAAGTCCCATCGCGTAAGCTCCGTTGACAGTCGCCATTTTCAGTACGTCTGCTGCCGGAACAGCCTCCGGATCATTATGAACTACTTTTTGAAGCCCTGTCACAAGAAACATTTCTTTAAACATATCAAGGCAATTATTACTTGCCGGTCCGTCTGTTCCTATAGCAACCGGAATTCCTTTTTCAAGATACGTTTTGACCGGGGCAATTCCGCTTGCCAGTTTTAAATTAGAAGCCGGATTTGTAACGACACATATTTTTTTCTTTTTCATAATGTCAAAATCTGCTTCATCTAAATGAACGCCGTGGAATAATCCTCCTCCGTTTTCAAAAAGGCCGAGAGAATCCATATATGCGATCGGTGTCATACCTGTTTTTTCCCGACATTCCTCCACTTCTCTTTTTGTCTCCGAACAATGGACATAAACAGGCTTTTTATATTTTCCGGCAAGCTGCGCGATCCCTTCCATCAAATTGCGGCTTGTCGTATATTCTGCATGAAATCCGAACTGATAGGACAAAAGCGGAGTTTCTTCACATTGATACCGAAAATAGTCTTGCTCCATCTCTTCTAAAGTACCGCCGAAATCATTGATATCTCCGCAAAAAACCATTCTAAAGCCCAGTTCTTCTGCCGCTTTTGCACTGTCTTGTTTTAATTTATACATATCAAAAGCCGCCGTAATCCCGCTTGTCAAATATTCCAAAATCGCAAGTTTTGTCAAATGATATACGTCATCGGATGTCAGCTTTGCTTCTGCCGGAAATACCTTATCAAAAAGCCATTCCTGAAGTTTCATATCATCTGCATAAGAACGCAGAAATGTCATAGCAGAATGAGTATGCGCATTTTTAAACCCGGGCATAATCAGATTTCCCTCTGCGTCGATTTCTTCGTCCCATTTTTCTTCTTCATTTAAAGCCGGTTTTTCTGTCCGCTCACTTTTTTCCGTTTTGGCTTCTTTTATGCGGAAAATCTTTCCGCCGTCAATATAGATCTCACCTTTAAAAACAGGTCGTTTTTCTTCCATTGTCAAAATTCTTGCATTGTATATTCTCGTCCTCATCCGTTTTCTCCTACTCTGATCTTTCATCCTCGCACATCTTTTCAATCGATCTTGTCACAAGACGTTCAAACTCCTGAGCTCTTCGATCTGCCACAGCCTGTACGTCAAGATGGCTTAATTCTTCACCCGACAATCCGCTTGCCATATTAGAGACGCATGAGATCCCGCACACCCGTATTCCCGCATGACGAGCTGCCATCGCTTCGCACGCCGTACTCATTCCGACTGCATCTGCACCTAATATTCCATACATACGCACTTCTGCCGGACTTTCAAAATTCGGACCGGACGTCTGAAGATATACCCCTTTTTTCAAAATAATCTTTTCTTCCGCGGCAGTTTTCTCAATGATCTGATTCAGATTGGCATCATAGATTTTTGTCATGTCGGGAAATCTTTCGCCAAGTTCCGATACGTTCTCTCCGATCAAAGGAGACGGAACGAAAGATGAAATATGATCTGTGATCATCATAAAATCTCCTACCTGAAAATCACGATTGATTCCACCTGATGCATTCGTCAGAAAAAGAATTTCAATCCCCATACGCTTCATAAGACGCACCGGAAGAACAACCTCCTGAGGCGTATATCCTTCATAAAAATGAACGCGTCCTTTCATTACCATTGCAGGAACTTTCCCTATATAACCAAGGAGAAATTTTCCATCATGTCCCTGCACTGTTGAAACCGGGAACCCCGGAATTTGGTCATATGATATCTCTTTTACAACTTTCATATTTTTCGCATATCCCCCGAGTCCGGATCCTAAGATCAGACCGACGCGGGGGATAAAATCTGTCACTGTTTTACAATATTCATAGCATTTCTCAAGTTTGTCAAACTGCGTACTCATCTTACGCCTCCTATTGAATTCTTTTGTCATACTGAAAGCCTAGACTATTTTTATTTTCTTGTCAAGAACTGCCGTCAGATAATAATACATACCATGCCGCCATTTGAATCATTTACGATCTTCTGCATAGAATCCTGAAGTTTTACCTGGCTTTCATCATTAATCATCGCTATTTTATTTCTCATGCCGTCCATCACAAGCTCTTCTACTGTTTTTCCGAAAATATTTGTTCCCCATACGCCCTCCGGAGTCTCACTCTCTTTTTTAATGTATCCGGCAAGATCTTCCGCCTGCTTCTCATTTCCGACGATCGGTGCGATCTCTGTCTCTATATTTGCACGGATCATATGGATCGACGGCGCCTCCGAACGAATCTTTACTCCGAATTTACTTCCCTGTTTGATAATCACCGGCTCTTCAAGCCGGATATCTTCTTTTGACGGACTCACGACGCCGTATCCTTTCATTTTCACATCGGCAAAAGCATCTTTGATCCGGGAAAATTCTTCCCGCATTGCCGACAACTCTTTCATCACTGCCATAAGCTCATATTCGCCGTGAATCTCTTCTCCTGTCACTTCACTGATCACTTCATAGTAATAAGATTCGGCAAATTCAATTTTCACCTGTACTTTTCCCGTATCCATCTCGATCTTTTCCGTCAGGATACGCTCTATGTACGGTCCTTCAGCCTCAAAAGACCGCGACACGACACTTCGGATATCATCCATCGTCTCCATGATCTTTCTTACATGCTCAAAAAGATCTTGTTTGATCTTATGTTCCCTCGAAAGCATTTCCACCCATTTCGGCACATAAAACTCGACCTCTGTGACCGGAAATTCATAGAGAACCTGACGCATAATTTCATGGATATCCTCTTCTTTCATCTGTTCACAATTCACAGGCAATACTGCCGTTTCGTATTTTTCACGAAGTTCTTCCTGAAGCTTCTTAGATTCTTCTGTATATGGTTTCTTACAGTTAAGCAATATCATAAACGGCTTTCCTATCGCTTTGAGTTCTTTTACCGTCCTTTCTTCTGCCTGAATATAATTTTCCCTCGGCAAATCCGTAACGCTTCCGTCTGTCGTTACAACAATCCCTATTGTAGCATGATCCCGGATCACTTTCTGCGTCCCGATTGCAGCCGCTTTCGTAAACGGGATCTCATATTCAAACCACGGTGTCTTTACCTGCCGCTCTTCGTCCTTTTCAATATGGCCGGATGCTCCTTCTGACATAAAACCGACACAGTCGATCATTCGTATCTTCACTTCCAGATCATCTGACAGCTTCACCCCCGCCGCCTCTTTCGGAACGAACTTCGGTTCTGTAGTCATAATTGTCGTACCGGAAGCAGACTGCGGCAATTCATCTTGCGTCCGTTCTTTTGCATGTATATCTGTCATATTCGGAAGCACTAAAAGATCCATAAACCGCTTGATAAATGTTGATTTGCCTGTCCGAACCGGTCCGACTACCCCGATATAAATTTCCCCGTTCGTCCTCGCCTTCATATCTTTGTATACTTGAAATGATTCCATAAAAATACCCCCTTGTTCTGCTGATACAATTTATGCATCCGCAAACGGGGGTATGACTTTATTTTTCCCATTGAAGCGCTCTATGCTCGGAACGCGACTCTCTAAGCATCAGGTCATCCACAGCTTCCGCCGGTGATTTCCCTTCAAAAAGCACTTTATTGACTTCTTCCACGATCGGCATGGGAACATCATATTTTTTTGCCAGCTTCGCCGCTGCCTTTGCCGAATAAACGCCTTCAACAACCATCTGAACTTCATCCATTGCTTCCTGCATTGACCTTCCCTGTCCGATAAGATATCCTGCTTTCCGGTTTCTGCTGTGGACGCTGGCGCACGTAACGATCAAATCTCCTATTCCCGTCAAACCTGTGAACGTCTCGATCTTCCCGCCCATCTTCACGCCCAGTCTGGCAATTTCCGCAATTCCGCGGGTAATAAGCGCTGCCTTTGTATTATCTCCGTAACCAAGGCCATCTGCGATTCCCGCTGCAAGAGCAATGACATTTTTCAAAGAACCGCCAAGCTCAATTCCTAAAATATCCGGACTTGTATATACACGGAACACTTTATTAATAAACGCAGACTGCAAATATTCCGCCGTTTTTTTTGTTTTTGCTCCGATGACACATGTTGTCGGAAGCTTTCTTCCGACTTCTTCTGCATGGCTTGGTCCTGAAAGAACCGCTACGTCCGCCTGAGGGATTTCTTCTTCGATCTGAGCAGACAATGTCAAAAGTGTACTCTCCTCGATTCCCTTTGCCACATCAACGATAATCTGACCTTTCCCGACGTAAGCTGACATCTTCTTCGCAGTTGCCCTTGTAAACGGCGACGGAACTGCAAGTACAAGAAAGTCTTTTCCCTTGACTGCCGATTCCAGATCACCCGTGATCGTCATGCCGTCGGAAAGTTTCACCCCCGGAAGCTTCGTCAGGTGTTCTCTCTTTTTATCCAGCATTTCAACTTCTTTTTCATCGATCGACCAGATCGTCACATGATGTCCGTTGTCAGCCAGAAGAACCGATAACGCCGTTCCCCAGCTTCCCGCACCGATTACTCCTACATTTGCCATAAATCAATGCCCCTTTCTTTTTGAACCGAATTTATTTTCTGTTCCTTTGACCAGACGCTTTATGTTCTCTCTATGGCGATACCATGCTAATGCAGTCAAAAGAACTGCGATCCCATATAGTTCATAACAGTAGCCTGCTTCCATATCGAACCATCCCCACTGTCCAAATAGGATCATTTCAATTAAAAATGCTGTGTATGCACAAAGAGAACCGACAGATATGTACCTTGTCACGATCACAGGAATAAAAAAGAATAATGCCGTAACAAGTATAAGAAAAAGACTCTGCGGCATATGCCACACACTGTTAATAAAGACAAGTCCTGCCATAACCGCAATTCCTTTTCCGCCTTTAAAGTTCATATAAAACGGAAAGTTATGTCCGAGAGTCACTCCTGCCCCTGCGTACATTACAAGCAACGGAAGACAATCGCTCCCCCGATACATAAAACGTACAATAAAATATGCAGCCACACATTTTAAAACATCTCCGAGAAAAGTGAAGATCCCCGCTTTCCATCCGAGCACACGAAGAGCATTTGTCGTTCCCGAATTTCCGCTTCCCTCTTTTCTGATATCTATATGGTTCATCTTACCGACCAGATATCCGGTCTGAAAAAGACCGCACACATATCCGACCGCAAGACAGATCAATCGTTCCATATTTCTTTACCCCTTTTCTTTCCGTTCTCTTATAAAGAATTTCAGGGAAGTTCCTCTAAAACCAAACGCTTCTCTGATCTTATTTTCCAAATACCGCGTATATGAAAAATGCATCAATTCCTTATCGTTTACAAAGATAACAAAAGTCGGAGGTTTTACCGCAACTTGCGTAATATAATAAAGCTTCAGTCTTTTTCCTTTATCTGACGGAGGCTGCTGCATTGCCACTGCTTCTGTCATAATCTCGTTTAAAACTCCGGTTGCGATCCGAAGTGTCTGATTCTCGATAACCATATCGATCATATCATATAACCGGTTCAATCTTTGACCGGTTGCTGCGGATACATACATAATTTCCGCATACGGCATATAAGAAAGCACCTGACGGATATCGCTTTCATACTCACGCATCGTTCTGTCGTTTTTCTCAATCGCATCCCATTTGTTCACAACGATGATCACGCCTTTTCCACGTTCATGAGCAATTCCCGCAATCTTTGCATCCTGCTCCGTCACTCCTTCTGTCGCATCGATAACCATAAGCACTACGTCTGCTCTTTCCACGGCTGTTACCGTACGGATAATACTGTAGCGTTCCAGTTCTTCTTTGATTTTATTCTTTCTGCGAAGTCCTGCCGTATCAATAAAAATATATTCTTTTCCGTTATGAAGAATCTCAGTATCAATGGCGTCTCTTGTTGTTCCCGCGATATCCGAGACGATTACTCGATTCTCTCCGAGCAGTTTATTGATAATCGACGACTTTCCGACGTTCGGTTTCCCTACGATCGCAACCCGCGGGCGGTCATCATCTTCCGCCTGAGCGCTTCCTTCCGGAAAGTTTTCCGCGACAATGTCAAGCATATCGCCAAGTCCCAATCTGGATGCTGCCGAGATCGGAACCGGATCCCCGATACCAAGATTATAAAACTCATATACATCTGCCATATATTTGTCAAAATTATCCACTTTATTTACAACAAGGACAACCGGCTTTCCGGATCTTCTGAGCATGTCCGCGACTTTAGAATCCGCATCCACAAGTCCCTGCTTCACATCAGTTATAAAAATAATAACATCCGCCGTATCAATCGCAATCTGAGCCTGCTCTCTCATCTGTGATAAAATGATGTCTTTGCTGTCCGGTTCTATACCGCCTGTATCGATCATTGTAAATTCTTTATCAAGCCATGTCACATCCGCATAAATCCTGTCTCTTGTCACTCCCGGAGTATCTTTCACAATAGAAATCATCTCTCCTGCCAAAGCATTAAAAAGGGTTGACTTTCCGACATTCGGGCGGCCGACAATGGCAACTACTGGTTTACTCATATTATTTTCCTTTCAAATCAATCTTTCGGTTTTGCAGTCCGGATCTGTCTGTTTTTCTCCGATCACCGCATCTATAAAATCCTGTCCGCTTGATTTTACAATATCAATAGGCACTTGTAAAGCGTCGGATACTTGTCTTACCGTAAAATCATCAAGAAACACATCTTCATCTGTCTTTAACATATTGCACGGAATGAGCAGTCTGCTGCCAAGACGCTCTCCTTTAAGCTGCGCTGTCAGATCCTGCGCCGTGATCAGTCCGGACACAGTAATGCGTTCTCCGAAAAAGTCGTTTCGGATAGAAAAGACATGAATTTCCAAATTAGGAAATTTCTCTTCTATCTTTTCCGCCATGGCGCTTATATAAGGATATGCCAGCTTTCCTGTGGCAATCGACAGTTCTTCCTGCCGCTCGTCTCCTGTAAGGCTTTTATACCCTTCTGTAAATTCTTCAAAAAGAAGACGGAGCATTCCGACCCCATTTTCCAACTGAAGATATCCGTCATACCGCTCTTCCTCCGGCACCTCCTGTCCTGCGAGCAAATACCACTCATCCCCTGCATGAATGAAATGAATTCCGTACTGCTCATAAATGCGATCCTGCCATTTGTGTATAACTGATAATACTTCTTTGGCATCCTCTTTCGTAAACGGCTCTAAATGATACAGACCGTCTCTGAACTTTGTAAGCCCTACCGGAACGACAGAAACGCTTCGAAGAAGCGGAATATATGCCGTCAGGTCTTTAATAGAACGTTCCAGCTCAGCCCCGTCGTTTTCTCCTTTGCACAGTACGATCTGTCCGTTCATTTCAATACCGCCTTCAAAAAGTCTGTCTACTTTTTTCAGCGCATCTCCCGCAAAACGATTGTGAAGCATCTTGCAGCGTAGTTGTGGATTCGTCGTTTGAAACGAAATATTGATCGGTTCTAACCTATACCTAATAATCCGCTCAATATCATGATCACTCATATTTGTAAGCGTCACATAATTTCCCTGTAAAAAAGACAATCTTGAATCATCGTCTTTAAAATAAAGAGTATCTCTCATTCCCTCCGGCATCTGATCGATGAAGCAGAACATGCACTTATTCCGGCAGGAACGATACTCATCCATCAACCCCTGCCCGAACTCTATTCCAAGCTGCTCGTCTGCATCTTTTTCAATCTCAAGCTCCCACTGTTCTCCGTCCTGTTTCTCAATCAAAAGTACGATTTCTTCGTCTTCCACGTAAAACTGATAATCAAAAATATCTTCAATCTCCTGACCGTCGATCGAAAGAAGTTTATCTCCGGGTTCAATGCCTAATTCCTCCGCAATACTGCTGGGCATGATTGATTTGACAATATGCTCATGTTTTTTTCCTGTCATTTGTTATTCCCCTTATTTGCTGTTCATTCTATCACATACTATAACACATTTAAACCTCTTCGCAAAGACTGTACTTCACCAATACAACATACATACAAAAGAAGCGGCGCTTGAATTTCAGGCTGAAAAATGATATGATTCTAGTGCTGTAAAGTCGTTTGCATTTTTCTATGCTCCGGCTTAAAACTCAATTTATACTATTATTTAACAGGAGAATACTATGTCAAATATCGAACTTTTAGAAAAAACTCTTCCGGCCGCACCGCTAAAACTCATTGCAATGGAAAGCTGCAGAGAACTCGGACAAAAAGTAAATGATTATATTGTTTCTTTTCGTGAAAATACAATCAACGAAGTATCCGAATCTTCTCTGTATGTAAACTACAAGTCAAACAACTATCTCGTAGACTGCTGCTGTCCCCGTTTTGGCACAGGAGAAGCAAAAGGACTTCTTAAAGAAACTATCCGGGGAACAGATCTTTTCATCATGACCGACGTTTGCAACCACAACCTTACTTACACTGTAAACGGACATCTAAACCACATGTCTCCTGATGATCATTTCCAGGACCTGAAACGAATCATCTCCGCTGCAACCGGCAAAGCAAAGCGTATTAACGTCATTATGCCTTTCCTGTACGAAAGCCGCCAGCACAAACGTACAAAACGCGAATCTCTTGACTGTGCGCTTGCTCTTGAAGAATTAAACGCAATGGGAGTTTCAAACATCGTCACTTTTGACGCCCACGATCCCCGCGTACAAAACGCGATCCCTCTAAGCGGATTTGACAGCTTCAATCCGCCGTACCAATTTATGAAAGCGCTGTTTCGCGCCGTTCCTGATCTTATCCCCGATAAAGATCACCTTATGATCATCAGCCCTGATGAGGGAGCGATGCACCGCGCCGTTTATTTTTCCAATATTCTCGGTGTCGATATGGGAATGTTTTATAAACGCCGTGACTATTCTACAATCATCAATGGTAAGAATCCGATTGTGGCTCATGAATTTCTCGGCGATGACGTTGCCGGAAAAGATGTTATCATCGTAGATGATATGATCGCTTCCGGAGGAAGTATGCTTGATGTCGCAAAACAGTTAAAAGAAAGAAAAGCAGGCCGTGTATTTGTATGTACAACTTTTGGTTTATTCACCGAAGGATTTGAAAAATTTGACGAATACTATGAAAAGGGATATATCAATAAAGTTATTACGACAAACCTTACATATCTGCCTGCAGAATTATACAAAAAACCATATTTCGTAAAAGCAGATATGAGTAAGTTTCTCGCTTTGATCATTGATTCTCTTAATCACGATATTACAATCGGTGCTGTAATGAATCCGACAGACAAAATTCATGCTCTGCTTGAAAAATATGCCCGCGGCGAACAGATTTGATCGTGCATACAGTATAAAATATATTGTAACTAATTGATTTTAAAAGACCGGCGCTTGAATGTTTGTTTGCTATACAATGAAACTTAGAGCTATAAAAACGGTACAGTCAAAAGATTCTTTTATCTTGAGACTGTACCGTTTTTATAGTTTCCAAATGTATCCCTCACCGCTTTGCAAACTTAATACAGTTTAGCACCGATCAATCTCGGACGGTATCCTTTTTTCTCTAATGCTTTTAGTATCTCCTGCTTGTGTTCTGTTCCAAATGCCTCCATCGTAATACGAAGCTCTACTGCCGCATTTCTGTTTGTACTTACAAATTGGTTATGCTCCAGCTTAATTACATTTCCCTGAGCTTCTGCGATTGTCTGCGCCACCTGGACAAGTTCACCCGGTTTGTCAGGAAGAAGTACAGATACAGAAAAAATCCTGTCGCGTTGGATCAATCCATGCTGTACAATAGATGACATCGTAATTACGTCCATATTACCGCCGCTTAATACACAGACTACCTTTTTCCCTTTGCAGTCAAGCTGCTTCAATGCCGCTACTGACAAAAGACCTGAATTTTCAACGATCATCTTATGATTCTCTACCATGTCAAGAAATGCGCCGATCAATTCATCATCTTCTACAAGAAGAACGTCGTCTACATTTTCCTTAACAAAGGGCAGAATTTTATCTCCTACAGCTTTCACGGCCGTTCCGTCCGCGATCGTATTGGCGCTTTCAAGTTGTACGACTTCGCCTGCCGCAAGCGCCGCTTTCATACTTGCCGCCTCTGCCGGTTCTACTCCGATTACTTTTATTTTCGGATTCAACATCTTAGCCAGCGTCGCAACGCCGGAAACAAGTCCGCCTCCTCCGATCGGAACAAGAATGTAATCAACAGTCGGAAGTTCCTGAACGATTTCCATTGCGATCGTTCCCTGGCCTGTTGCTACATCTATGTCATTAAACGGATGTACAAACGTATATCCCTCTTTTTCTGCCAGCTCACACGCATAGGCATAAGCATCGTCATAGACATCTCCGTGCAGGATCACTTCCGCGCCGTAGCTCTTTGTACGGTTCACTTTTATAAGAGGTGTAACCGTAGGCATAACGATAACTGCTTTACAGCCAAATTTTTTTGCGGCAAAGGCAACGCCCTGAGCGTGATTTCCCGCCGATGCCGTGATCAGTCCTCTGCCTCGTTCTTCATCCGATAACGTACTGATTTTATAATAAGCTCCTCTGATCTTGTATGCTCCGGTATGCTGCATATTTTCCGGCTTTAAATAAACCTTTCCTCCGCTTTGCTCGCTTAAATAATCACTGTACACAAGCTTTGTAGAATTCGTCACTTTTTTTACAAGCTCGCTGGCTTCTTCAAATTTCTCCAATGTCATCATTTTTCTTCATCCTCTCTGTAAAACAATGCGTTTACAAACTCATCTGCATCAAATTTCTGAAGATCGTCTATCGTCTCTCCGACTCCGATATATTTTACGGGAATTCCAAGTTCTGCCTGAATCGCAACTGCAATTCCACCTTTTGCCGTTCCGTCCATCTTTGTAAGAATAACACCTGTAATGTCTGCCACTTCATTAAACTCTTTTGCCTGTGCCAAAGCATTTTGTCCTGTTGTCGCATCTAATACGACAAGTGTCTCCCGAAAAGCTTCCGGATACTCTCTGTCGATCACACGGTTGATCTTCTTAAGTTCCTCCATCAGGTTCTTTTTATTGTGAAGTCTTCCTGCCGTATCACAGAGAAGCACATCTGCATGACGTGCTTTTGCCGCAGCTACCGCGTCATAGATTACAGCTGCCGGATCTGCTCCTTCCTGCCCTCCGATCATATCTGCATCGGCACGGTTCGCCCATTCTCGAAGCTGTTCTCCCGCCGCAGCACGAAAAGTATCGGCTGCCGCCAAAACAACCTTTTTCCCCTGACTTTTCAACTTTCCCGCCAGTTTTCCGATCGTAGTTGTTTTCCCGACTCCGTTTACTCCGATCACAAACACGACAGATGTTCTGTTTTCAAACTCATATGCCGTCTCTCCTACATCCATTTGTTCCCGGATACTGTCAATCAATAATTGTCTGCACTCAATCGGTTCTTTGATATGTCTTTCTTTTACTTTTGCCCGGAGGTCTTCTAATATTTCCATTGTAGAGTGTACTCCGAGATCGCCCATGATCAACGTCTCTTCCAGCTCCTCATAAAACTCCTCGTCTATTTTTGAAAAGCCATGAAAAATACTGTCCATCCCGGATACAATATTATCTCTTGTCTTTGCAAGACCTGATACAAGACGCCTGAAAAATCCTTTTTTTTCTTCCATTTATCTAATTAATTCCTTTCTCTGATTCCTTTATCAATTCTCAGCGATCCAATTTATCTTCCAAAAGATCGACTGAAACAAGCGTTGAAACGCCTTTTTCCTGCATCGTGATTCCATACAGTCTATCTGCTGCCGTCATCGTTCCTCTACGATGCGTAATTACGATAAACTGCGTATTTTTCGTCAGTTTATGCAGATATTGTGCAAAGCGGGTCACGTTATTATCATCCAGCGCCGCTTCAATCTCATCAAGAAGACAAAACGGCGACGGTTTTAAATTCTGGATCGCAAATAATAAAGAAATTGCCGTCAACGCTTTTTCGCCGCCGGAAAGCTGCATCATATTTTGAAGTTTTTTCCCTGGCGGCTGGGCAATGATACGGATTCCCGCCTCCAAAATATCCTCATCTTCCATCAACTCCAATGTTCCTTTTCCGCCTCCGAACAACTGTCGGAACACTGTGTTGAACTCTTCTTTTATTTTTAAAAACTGCTCGGCAAACTGTTTTCTCATTGCAGCATCTAATTCATCAATGATCTGCATCAGCGTCTGCTCCGCCTCGACAAGGTCGTCATGCTGATTTTTCAAAAATGCATATCTTTCGGAAATATTTTTAAAATCTTCAATCGCATTGACATTGACTGTGCCGAGTTTTCGGATCTCATTTTTCAACTCTTGTATCTGACGCTTCATATACGCAAGATCCGTCAGATTTTCGTCACGAAGCTTCATCGCATGATTGTATGTGATCTCATATTCTTCCCACATATAATTCATCTGCTTTTCAGACGCCGCCTCGTAAGATTGTTTTTGACTGTCCAGGCGGAAACATTCTTTATCGAGAGCCGAAATATGTTTTGACAAGTCTTCCCGCATTTGCAGAAACTGTTTATGCTTCCTGTTTAATGCATCTCTTCCCTCTGTCTGTTCTTTTATTTCTTTTTCAATTTCATCAAACAATTCTCTTGAATTATCAATCGTTCCCCGAAGCTCTTTTATCTTGTCTTCCTTTTCCTTAATCTCATCTGACGCATGATCTTTATTTTTATCCAATTCTTCCAGTTCTGCCTGAAACTTGACGATCTCTTCTTCAATACGTGAAATATTTTCCGATACGAAAAGATTCTGCTGTTCCATTCCTGCCAAAGATAAATGTGATTCTTCTGAGATCTTAAGCTGTTCACTCTCCGTATCTCTTTCTTTTTCAAGCAGAGCATGAAGTTCTTCGATCCGAAGATTGAGTTCTTTTTCTAAATTTTCAGATACCTCAAGTTCCATCCTGATCGACTCTTCGTTCTCTATTATCTCTCCTAACTCTCTTTCAAGCTTTCCTTGTTCTGCGACATAACCTGCACAGCTTTGTTTTGCCTCCTCCATACGCGTCTTCGTCTGCTCGGCATTCATCTTCGCTGTATTTTCGATGACCGATGCCTTTCTGAGTTCCTGACGGATATCATCTACCATATTGTAGCATCCCGCGCGTTCAGATTTAATCCTGCTTACATCTGCCTCGGCGGCATCCATATCTTTTTTCAGCATGGCTACCGTCTTTTCAAATTCTTCGATCTCTCGTCTTCTGCTCAGCAGGTTGCTGGAATTTTTAAATGCGCCTCCCGTCATCGATCCTCCCGGATTGATCAATTCTCCTTCCAAAGTAACAAGTCTAATCGACTGCTTATATTTTCTTGCAATGAGAATTCCGTCATCGATCGTTCTAACGACAAGGGTTCTTCCTAACAACTGCTCTGCCAGTCCGGTAAAACGCGCCTCTACATAAACAAGCTTATCTGCCGTACCGATCACTCCCGGTTCTTTAAGCGCTTCTTCATTGCGAATTCCGCCTCCGCCTCTCATACTTGTAAGCGGCAAAAATGTTGCCCGGCCGAACTTATTCGTCTTTAAAAAAGAAATCATTTTCTTGGCTGTATCTTCATTATCCGTAACAATATTTTGAATACTTCCGCCCAAAGCAGTCTCAATCGCAATCTCATATTCTTTATCGACTTTGATAATATCTGCAACAACGCCGATCAATCCCGGATTTTTATCCTTATTTGCCATCACTTTACGGATACTGTTTCCATATCCATCATAACGCTCCGTAATATTTTTCAGTGATTCCAGCCTGGATGCCTCTCTGTGATATGCTGTTCGTCCGACATTCAATTTTTCCTGTCTGACATTTAACTCTTCTTGAAGTTTTTGTATCTTCTGTTCATTTTCGGTAATCTGCATATTATAGAGCCGAATCTTATCTTGAATCTCAGACAACCGCTCTTCATGTTCATGCAGCTGCTCTTCCTGCTCTTTCGCCTTTGCCGACACTTCTAAAATATTTCTTGCAAGCACGGATTTTCTTGTTGATATTTGATCTCTCGTTGTATCAAAATGTTGGATTTTTGCTTTCGTAGAAGCTCTGTTTCCAAGAAGATCCATAATTTCCTGTTTCCGCTGTTCGATCTCTTCTGTATGCTCCGCAATCTGTGTCTGCACATCGATCAGTCGTTTTTTTACAACCGTATCTGCCTGCGACGCTTCACGCAGCTTTTCCGAAAGATTTTTCTTTTCTTCTTCAAAAGACGCTTTCTGCTCTTTTCTCATATTGATTTCCGATTGGACGGTATTCAACCGGTTATCATAATGCTCATCATTCATACGAGCCGTATTGATCTGTTCTCTCAATACATTGATCTGACCTTCCAGTTGCTGCTTCAGTAAATTTGTTTCATTCAAACGATTTTTTGCAGTTTCGATTGCAAGGTCGATCTCTTCTACTTCCTCTTCAATCGCCTCATACTCCGTTTTCATCTTATCATAACTGATATTTGACTCTTCTAATTCTAATGATGCGATCTCCAGTTTCTTTTGTGTTTCTTTTAAACAGTCACGGATCCTCTCTTCTTCCAAAAGGAACATATTAATATCATATGTCTTTAACTCTTCCTTTTTCTTTAAATACTCTTTCGCTGTTTCCGACTGTTTTTCCAAAGGTCCCAACTGCTTTTCCAGTTCCTGTAAAATATCGTTTACGCGGGTTAAGTTCATACGTTCTTCTTCAAGTTTCTTTACCGATAGGTTTTTTCTCCGCTTAAACTTTACGATTCCGGCAGCCTCGTCGAACAATTCTCTTCTTTCTTCCGGCTTCCCGCTTAATATTTTATCGATCTGTCCCTGACCTATAATCGAATATCCTTCTTTACCGATACCTGTGTCATAAAACATTTCATTAATATCTTTCAGCCGACAGGACGCTCCGTTGATCAGATATTCACTTTCTCCTGAACGGTACAGCTTTCTCGTCACAGTAACTTCTTCATAATCAACAGGCAATTTGTGATCCGCATTATCCAATGTGATCGCTACAGAGGCATAACTTAACGGTTTCCTGTTCTCTGTTCCCGAAAAGATTACGTCCTGCATCGTACCGCCGCGGAGCTGTTTTACCCGTTGCTCTCCCAGTACCCAGCGAACTGCATCCGCAACATTGCTCTTTCCGCTTCCATTTGGTCCGACAATACCTGTAATTCCGTTATGAAAGTCAAATTTAATCTTATTTGCAAAGGACTTAAACCCCTGCACTTCTATACTTTTTAAATACATAGAACACCTGCTTTATCTTTTTTTCAGCACATGAATCGCCTCATAGGCAGCCTGCTGTTCCGCCGCTTTTTTAGTCCTTCCTTTGCCTTTACCGTACGACCTGCCCCGGATCGTCAGTTCCACAGAAAATGATTTGTTATGATCAGGTCCTTCCTCGCCTATCAGATGATATTCTATCTCTCCTAGTTTTTCAGCCTGAACAATCTCTTGAAGGATAGTTTTACTATCATAAAAGAGTTTCTTATCTTCCTGATCCGTCAAAACAAAACGATGTATAAACTCTTTTGCATTAGTAAAACCACCATCCAGATATATTGCTCCGATCAAAGCTTCCAGTGCATCTGAAGTCACAGAATCACGAAAACGCCCTCCTGTTACCTCTTCCCCTTTTCCGAGAAGAAGATAGCTTCCAAGATCGATGTCTCTCGCGCACATAGCCAATGACTGCTCACACACCATGCTTGCCCTTGTTTTTGTCAGCTCTCCTTCCGGAACTTTCGGAGACTGCCGAAACAAAAACTCACTGGAAATCAGTTCTAAGACCGCATCTCCCAAAAACTCTAAACGTTCATTGCATCTGTATTTTTCCATCCGATGCTCATTCGTATAGGAACTGTGCATCATTGCCTGTTCAAGAAAAGAAAAATTTCTGAATCGATAACCTATCTTCTGTTCTAACTCTTTTAATTTCTTATGCATTTTCTACTCTTTCCCGGTGTCTTGCACCGTCCTTTATTTCTTTTCCATGTAAAACGAAAAAGCCCACAGGGGCTTTTTCATTTTACACCAAATTATTCCACTGCTTTTTTGATCTGATCAACAGCATCCTGAACTGTTGTTATTTTCTCCGCTTCTTCATTATCGATCTCAATGTCAAACTCTTCTTCGATTCCCATGATGATCTGGAATACATCAAGAGAATCTGCTCCGAGATCATCTACAAATGTACTGTCCGGTCTAATCTCTTCCTCACTTAAATTAAGAACTTCCGCGATAATTTTTTGAAGCTTTTCAAATTCCATAATATCTTCTCCTTACCTGATCTTTAAATATTTTCCTGATTTTTTTGAATAACTGACGTTATCTTTTCGTTGATCTTCTGCTCTTTAAATGTCACACATTGAATAATCGAATTACATACTTCTTTTGATGTCGAGCTTCCATGTGTTTTGACAACAAGACCTTTCAATCCGAGCAGCGGTGCTCCGCCATGTTCGCTTGTGTCGAAATCTTTCAACGTATCTTTCAAGGCCGGTTTCACCAAAAGACCGCCTATTTTGCTCTTCAGATTTGCCATCATACCACTTTTGATCTTCTTGACAAGCGCCCCTGCAACGCCTTCATAAAGCTTAAGGATCACGTTGCCGACAAAAGCTTCACATACGATGACATCTACATCGCCATAGGGGATCTCTCTCGCTTCCACGCTTCCGATAAAATTGATATCAGGACACTCTTTCAGAAGCGGAAACGTCTCTTTCACAAGGGCATTCCCTTTCTCTTCTTCCGCGCCGATATTCACAATGCCAACCGTAGGATTCTTCTTACCTACAACGCTCTCCATATAGATAGATCCCATCTTTGCAAACTGGACAAGATGAGACGGTCGGGCATCTACATTCGCTCCGCAGTCGATCAAAAGGGAAACTCCTTTCAGCGTCGGAATCAGCGGCGCAAGCGGCGGACGCTCTACCCCTTTAATCTTGCCGACAAGAAGCTGTCCTCCAACGAGAACCGCGCCTGAATTTCCTGCCGAAACAAAAGCGTCTGCCTCACCGTTTCTGACAAGTTTCATTGCCGTCACAAGAGAGGAATCTTTCTTGCTGCGGATTGCTTTTACCGGCGGCTCTGCAGTTTCGATCACTTCAGTCGCATTCACAATATGAATCTTTTCATCCGGATATGTATACTTTGCAAGTTCTTCCTTCAATATCTCTTCTTTTCCTGTGAGCAGAACCTGAATATCGTTCCGCTTTTGTACTGCTTCTACAGCGCCTTTTACCATCTCCACCGGCGCATTATCGCCGCCCATTGCATCAAGCGCTACTCTTGTCATGTCAGACATCTTCATTCCTCCTAACGCTACTGAAATCATTCTAATTGATATTATTGTAAAAATCAACTAAAAAATGTCCGTCGGACATCTTTTTATCATACGCATAGCAATAAAAAAAGGACGTAAAATCATATTTTACGTCCTCTTCATTCAATTCACGATTAGTCAACGGAAATAATCTCACGTTTATTGTATGCGCCGCAAGCTTTGCATACACGGTGAGGCATCATGAGTTCGCCGCACTTGCTGCATTTTACAAGGTTCGGAGCGCTCATCTTCCAGTTAGCTCTTCTTTTATCTCTTCTTGCTTTAGAAGATTTATTCTTTGGGCAGATTGACATAGGTTACACCTCCTTAAAATTCTTAAATAAGTCACGGACAACTGACATTCTAGGATCAAGCCCCGTATCTTCACAATCGCAGGACTTTGTATTCAAATTTTGACCGCATACCGGGCAAAGACCTTTACAATCTTCCTTGCACAGTACTTTTTCCGGCCATCCCGACAAGATCTCATTACTGAGTAGTTTGTCCACGTCAAGATGATATCCGTCAATAAAGTTTGATTCATCCAGCTCCTCTGTCAGTTCTGCGTCGGAGAGACCTATGTCGACATGTTTTGCAAAATCTAAAGCAAATTCATATCTTACATCCTCCAAGCATCTGTCACAGGGAATGACCGTCACAAGTCTGGTATCTGCATAAATAAGCATTTCCTTTCCCCTGACATGTTCTACCCGGACATGAACCGGCTCACTCTCGACAATCGGATACTTCCCGAATTTCATCCGGATCTCTCCCATTGTAAGCGGCACAGTCTCTTCAACTGTCTTATGCTGGTCTGACAAAACGTCTGATAGGTTAATTAACATTGTTATTTACTCCTATTCATACCTGAATTATTATATCATGTAAATTCTGTTTGTCAACCGTCATTTTCATGAAAACACACAAAATATAGTATTTTCCATACGATCTTTAAGACAACTCAACTCATTTACTATTTTACAAGCGCCAATGTCTCTCTTGCAATCGCAAGCTCTTCATTTGTCGGAATAACAAATACCCTTACTTTTGAACCCGCTTTTGTAATCTCAGCCTGTTTTCCTCTCAAACCTGTATTTGCCTCTTTATCAAAGTCAACTCCGAGATATCCCAGATAAGAACACACCTGTTCTCTTACATAATCGTCATTCTCACCGATTCCCGCAGTAAATACAATATCGTCTACCCCATTCATTACCGCCGCATATGCTCCGACATATTTGGCAACATTATAGGAAAATACGTCCATTGCGATCTTCGCTTTTTTATCTCCTGAATTCATCGCATTTGTCAGATCACGGAAATCGCTTGAGAGTTCTCCCGAAATACCGAACACACCTGACTTCTTATTAAGAACGTCCATCACGCCTGCAATATCAAGATGTTCTTTCTCTGCGATAAATTCCATGATCGCAGGATCGATATTTCCCGAACGTGTTCCCATTACAAGACCTTCCAACGGAGTCATTCCCATAGAAGTATCTACAGATTGTCCGTTCATGACAGCTGTCACACTTGATCCGTTTCCGAGATGACATACGATCGTCTTCAGTTCTTCATACGGTTTTTCCATCACTTCCGCCGCTTTCTTAGATACGAAACTGTGGCTTGTTCCATGGAAGCCGTAACGTCTGATCTTATAATCCTCATAATAATTGTATGGAAGTCCGTACATATATGCTTTTTCCGGCATTGTCTGATGGAACGCCGTATCGAATACAGCTGTCATAGGTGTATTCGGCATAAGTTTTTCGCAGGCTGTAATACCGATCAAGTTTGCCGGATTATGAAGCGGCGCAAGATCATTACATTCCTCTATCGCTTTCTTCACTTCTTCTGTAATCACAACTGAGGATGCAAACTTTTCTCCGCCGTGTACGACACGATGTCCTACAGCTCCGATTTCATCCAAACTCTTAACAACACCCGTTTCCGGATTTGTAAGAGCTTCAATCACAAACTGAATTGCCTCTGTATGGGTCGGCATCGCCTTTTCCGACACCTCTTTTTCTCCGCCTTCCGGCTGATACGTCAGACGTCCGTCAATTCCGATCCTCTCACAAATTCCTTTCGCCAAAACTTCTTCTGATTCCGCGTTAATGAGCTGAAATTTCAATGAAGAACTTCCACAGTTGATTACTAATACGTTCATTACTTCTCCTCCATTTTTGTTTTTATAAACTATATAAACAGAAAGTTTTACTGAAACTCTCTATGTACTCGATCTTACTCTGCCTGTGCCTGCACCGCCGTAATTGCAACAACACCCACAATATCTTCTGCGCTGCATCCGCGTGACAGATCGTTGACAGGAGCTGCGATTCCCTGTGTAAGCGGTCCGTATGCCTCTGCCTTTCCAAGTCTTTGTACAAGTTTATATCCGATATTGCCGGCATCAAGATCAGGGAAGATCAACACGTTCGCTTTACCTGCCACTTCACTGCCCGGAGCTTTCGATGCTCCGACTTCCGGAACGATAGCGGCGTCAAGCTGAAGCTCTCCGTCTAATTTTAATTCCGGCGCAAGTTCGTGCGCGATCTTTGTTGCTTCTACAACTTTATCGACATCTGCATGTTTTGCACTTCCTTTTGTAGAATGAGAAAGCATCGCTACAATCGGTTCTTTTCCTGTCAGCGTCTCGAAAGATTCTGCGGAAGAAAGTGCAATGTTTGCCAGTTTTTCCGGATCAGGGTTTTGCTCAAGTCCGGCATCTCCGAAGATGAACGTTCCGTCCGCTCCCATATCACAGTCAGGAACAACCATTAAAAAGAATGCAGATACAAGTTTTGTTCCCGGCTTTGTCTTCAAGATCTGAAGACACGGACGAAGTGTATCCGCCGTAGAATGACATGCTCCGGACACCATACCGTCGGCGTCTCCCATTTTCACCATCATAACGCCGTAGTACAGATAATTATTCAGGAGGAGCTCTCTTGCCTGCTCTTCTGTCATTCCTTTTTTCTGTCTTAATTCAACAAGCTTTGCAATATACTCTTCTGTTTTATCATTTTTAGCCGGATCAACGATCACAGCGCCTGTAATATCATATGCGCCTTTATTTTTCTCGATTTCTTCTTCGTTTCCTACGAGAATCAAATCTGCAATCCCTTCTCTTAAGACCGTCTGCGCAGCCTTATAAGTTCTTTCGTCCTCTGTCTCAGGAAGAACAATCACCTTTTTATCAGCTTTTGCTCTTGCCTTGATTTCATCGATAAATCCCATGATTTAAAAGCCACCTTTCATTTTTCACAATTATATTTTTATTATAACGCAAAGGGATTTTGTATACAAGGGGATTCCATGTGCATTTTTAAGTACAATTTTATACAATTTCTTTTCATCTTTGTATGATTGTTATAAAAATATCAATCTTTGGTTTCTTATGCCCTTTGTTATTTGTTTTCTCTTCCCTTTGTTCTTTTCTTCCGTTCTTTTACCCTCACAGCCTAAACATCGTTGTTACGATGTTAAAATAAACAAGGATTGTGCATGTATCAAGAATTGTTGTAATAAGCGGAGCCGCCATGATTGCCGGATCAAGTCCGATCTTCTTTGCCAGAAGAGGAAGGATACACCCGATACACTTTGCCATCATTACAACTGCGATCATTGTAATTCCAAGGGCAACTGCCAGCATAATGTTACGATCATACATAATACAGATTCTTACCCCGTTCACAAACGCAAGAAGAGTTCCGACAACAAGCGCCACTCTGATCTCTTTAAAGATAACTTTAAAAATATCCGAAAACTCAATTTCGCCGACCGCAAGACCTCGAATAATCAGAGTCGAGCTTTGAGATCCGCAGTTTCCTCCCGTTCCCATCAACATCGGAATAAATGTGATCAAGATCGGCATCGCAGCCATCGCCTGCTCATAATATCCCAGTATTTCGCCCGTGATCGTTGCCGAAAGCATCAGTAGCATCAACCACGGCGTACGGTTTTTCGCCTGTTGGAAAACGGATGTTTCAAAATAAGAATCTTCATTTGGACTGACACCGGCCATAATACTGATATCTTCTGTCGTTTCATCCTGCAATACAAGCATCGCATCATCTACTGTTACGATTCCGACAAGACAGTCTTCATGATCAATTACGGGAATTGCTACTAATCCGTATTTATTGATCATATTCGCCACATGCTCCTGATCATCCAGTGTGCGGGCGTAAAGCACGTTTTCATCCATGATCTCTTCTATCAGTCTCGACTCTCCTGCCGTAAGAAGATCCTTTACATCGACCATGCCGATCAATCTTCTTTTTTCCGTCACATAGCATGTATAAATCGTCTCTTTATTAATACCGACCTGACGAATCTTTAAAATAGCATCCGCAACCGTCATCTCTTTACGAAGGCTGATATACTCGATATTCATAATGCTGCCCGCACTGTCCTCCGGATACTGCAAAAGCGCATTTATCTTCTTTCTTGTCTCTTCATCCGTTGCCATCAAAAGACGATCCACTACATTTGCCGGCATTTCTTCTAATACGTCGACGGTGTCATCAACGTACATCTCTTCCATAACTTCTTCCAACTCCGAATCCGTCAGCGCATTGATCAAATCTTCTCTCATGTCGCTGTTCATATCCGTAAACACTTCCGCCGCTTCTTCTTTTGCCAGAAGACGGAAGATCAAAATACGTTGTTTTTTGTCCAATTCTTCCAATGCATCTACAATGTCTACCGGATGCACAGACTCCAGTTCTTCCTTTAATTTTTTAAAATCATGCTTTTCAAGCAGTTCGATCATCTGCTCTACGTCAAGTCTGTTTTCCTGATCCATGCCTAACTCCTCATCTTCCAAGATATCTTTTTGTAACAATTCAGCCATAATAGGCACGCAGTGCGGTTTTATGAACAACACGGACTGAACCGTTACATATTCCACTGTAAAAATTCATCTTTTTATAGTATAATATGGCAGAAAATGATATACAAGGAGTTTCTTATGAAAATTGTAGGACTTATTACAGAATATAATCCATTTCACAATGGACATCTCTACCATATCCAACAGGCAAAACGTACAACCGGTGCCGACGCTGTCATCGTTGTTATGAGCGGCGATTATGTCCAAAGAGGTGTTCCGGCTGTCATGCCAAAGCGTTTAAGAGCCGAATCCGCTCTGGAATGCGGTGCTTCCGCTGTATTTGAACTTCCTGTCTGCTATTCTACCGGAAGCGCAGAATTGTTTGCCGAAAGCGCTGTCGCTTTGTTGGACCAGCTTCAAATTGTAGACTCGCTTTGTTTCGGGAGTGAATGCGGAGATTTAGATGCTTTATCCGAAATTGCAGACCTTCTCTGTCAAGAGCCAAAAGATTACCGTTCTCTTTTAAAAAAACATTTAAGAAACGGACTTTCCTTTCCGTGTGCACGCAGAAAAGCTTTGAAAGAATATCTTCCGGAAAAAAACTTTGCGGCTCTTTTAGATGAACCTAATAATATTCTCGGAATCGAATACCTAAAAGCGATCAGAAAATTAAAAAGCACGATCAAACCATATACGATCCTCAGAAAAGGCGCCCGGTATCACGACCAAGAACTCAGTACAGAGAATTTAAGTTCTGCATCGGCGATCCGTTCTCTTCTTTCGTATTCAGGATCTTCTTTAAGAAAATATGACGATCTGCCAAAGGGAGCTTTTGACGACACCGCCCCTTTTAACATTTTCGGAGAATTGGAATCACAAGTGCCGCAGTGCTGCCTGAAACTTTTAAAAGATTGCCACAAAGTTTCTTACCCGATTTATCAAAACGACTTTTCTCTTATCCTGAAATACAAATTATTAAACAAATATCCCGAAAACCTGCTTCGATACATGGATGTCTCTGAAGAACTGGCAAACAGAATCTGTTCCCGGCTTAATTACTTTTTCAACTACAAACAGTTCTGTGACCTTCTAAAAACAAGAGAACTTACGCAGACACGGATCAACCGGGCACTCCTTCATATAATGCTCGGAATAAAGAAAACAGACGTAGAGGAATATATTGATGGCGGATATCATTTTTACGCCCGCCTTTTAGGCTTTCGGAAAGACCGGGAAAAACTGCTCACACGCATTTCAAAAGAAAGTTCACTGCCGCTTCTTATCCGGTTGTCTGAAACCGAAACCATCCCTCCTCTAGGCCGCAAAATGCTTCGCAATGACATGCTTGCATCTAATTTATACACTTCCGTCGTCACCGATAAGTTTAAAACAGCCTTCCAAAATGAATACAAGCAGAAGGTGATCAAAATTTAATTTCCGCCAGACAAAAACATGCCCGCAGCGGTCTTTTTCCACCACTGCGGACATGTTTTTATTTTTCTGTTATTTCAATCATTACAGTCTCTTTGCGATTGCTTTAATAAACTGCTCGCTGTTGAGTACCGTCGGATTTTCAAGCGTTGTGATCAATGCGAGATCTTTTGTCATCTCTCCCGCCTCGATCGTATCTATCGTTGCTTTTTCCAACTTATCCGCAAACTCCATCAATTCGGTATTGCCGTCAAGTTCTCCTCTTTTTCTAAGCGCACCTGTCCATGCAAAAATCGTTGCCACTGAGTTTGTCGATGTCTCTTCCCCTTTTAAATGCTTATAGTAGTGGCGCTGAACAGTTCCGTGAGCCGCTTCATATTCATAGTATCCTTCCGGTGAAACGAGAACAGATGTCATCATCGCCAACGAACCAAAGGCAGAAGACACCATATCACTCATCACATCTCCGTCGTAGTTTTTGCATGCCCAAATATATCCGCCTTCTGATTTCATTACACGGGCAACCGCATCATCGATAAGCGTGTAAAAATACTCAATGCCTGCTTCTTTGAACTTCTCATCAAACTCAGCGTCATAAATCTCTTGAAAAATATCTTTAAATGTATGATCATACTTTTTGGAAATCGTATCTTTTGTGGCAAACCAAAGATCCTGCTTTGTATCAAGAGCATAAGAAAAACAGCTTCTTGCAAAACTTTCGATCGAACGGTTGATATTATGCATTCCCTGCACAATACCCGGTCCGTCAAAATTATGTACAAGCTCTTTCGTCTCGCTTCCGTCCTCTGCTGTATATACAAGTTCAACTTTGCCGGCTCCCGGAATTTTCATCTCAGAACCTTTGTATACATCACCATATGCATGTCTTGCAATCGTAATCGGTTTCTTCCAATTCTTCACACACGGCTCGATTCCTTTCACCACGATCGGAGCACGAAATACCGTTCCGTCAAGAATCGCACGAATCGTACCGTTTGGACTTTTCCACATCTCTTTCAAATCATACTCATCCATGCGCGCTGCATTTGGAGTAATTGTAGCACATTTTACCGCAACCTTATATTTCTTGGTCGCCATTGCAGAATCAACCGTGACCTGATCGTCTGTCTCGTTTCTATGCTCTAATCCAAGATCATAATATTCTGTTTTTAGATCAATATACGGAATAAGAAGCTCGTCTTTGATCATTTTCCAAAGAATTCTTGTCATCTCATCTCCGTCCATCTCCACAAGCGGTGTCGTCATTTTGATTTTTCCCATTGTTATTTTCTCCTTTTTAATATATGAACTTTTTGCCCCCATCTATTCAACACATCTTCCGCTTATACAGCTTCCGATGTAGCTGTACTTTTTGCAATCTAATATCCCTGCTTTTTCAAATTTTGCATTACATGAATAATATGCTCATTAGCAAGCTGTTCTGCCATCTCTGCATCTCTGTCTTTGATCGCACGTAAAATCTGTCTGTGTTCACGTATCGACTTTCTGGCTCTTTCTTCTGATACGATCGATGATTTTCTGGCTCTTTGCACATAATTATGAAAATCCGTCAGAACATGTTTCAGCATTCTGCTTCCCGAAGCTTCATAGAGAACAGCGTGAAAACGACCATCCAACGCCGCAACCTGCTCCGTGCTGAAGCCGCTTTCCTTTTTCATTTGAAACTCTGAAAGAAGAAGCGATTCTTCCAACTGGTCAAGCTGCTCTTCTGTAATATGTTCTGCCGCCCAGCGGGCGCACAATCCTTCCAGCATCGAGCGGATCTTATAGATATCCCATATATCTTTATGAGATATACCCGATACATAAGCTCCTCTGTTCGGAATAATCGTCACAAGCCCTTCCAACTCAAGCTGACGAAGAGCCTCCCGTACAGGCGTCCGGCTCACTCCTAATTCTTTCCCTATCGCCGTTTCCCTAAGTTCGTCGTTTTCTTTATATGTTCCATTTAAAATATTATCCCTTATCTTCTGAAACACACGACTTCCAAGGGAATGATCCTGATATTCTTCCATCTGAAATCCTCCGACTATAATCTACAATACAACATGCAGTTCCCTACATACACTTTCTATTTTGGCAATTAATTCTTCATCTGTCAAGACCGTAACGCGTCCGTCCTCATACTGTTTATCAACCCATTCTTTCAGACGATGTACCAGTTCCGAATTTTTATCAACTTTCCGTTCTTCCGGAAGTTTAAAATACGCATTGATCCAATATGCGATCCCCGCTGTTCCGGATGTATTGGAAACCGACACCAGTGCGGGACGGTTTAAAAATTTATCCGTATCAAAAATATTGTATATTTCCTCATTTTTCAACATGCCGTCCGCGTGAATCCCCGCACGCGTCACATTAAAATTCTTACCTACGAAAGGCGTTCTTGAAGGTACAGTATATCCGATTTCTTTCTCATAATATTCTGCAAGCTCCGTGATCACAGTTGTATCCATACCATCCAAAGTTCCGCGAAGCTGCGCATACTCAAATACCATTGCCTCAAGGGGAGTATTTCCGGTTCTTTCCCCGATACCAAACAATGAACAGTTTACACCGCACGCCCCGTAAAGCCACGCTGTCGTTGAATTATTCACCGCTTTATAAAAATCATTATGTCCGTGGAATTCGATCAGTTCACTTGGAACACCGGCATGAGTCATTAAGCCATATATGATTCCCGGAATCGATCTTGGAATTACAGCTCCCGGAAAATTCACTCCGTATCCCATCGTATCACAAACACGGATTTTTACCGGTATTTTATATTCATCCATCAATTTCATTAATTCCATACAAAACGGAATCACAAATCCGTAAATATCCGATCTCGTAATATCTTCCAGATGACATCGCGGACGAACTCCCGTCTCCATACACTCACGAACTACAGTAAGATAATGTTCAAGGGCCTCTTTTCTCGTCATTTTCAACTTATAAAAAATATGATAATCCGAACAGCTTACAAGAATCCCCGTCTCTTTTAATCCGATCTCCTTCACAAGCTCAAAATCTTTTTTGCTTGCTCTGATCCAACTCGTAATCTCCGGAAATTCATACCCTTTTTCCAGGCAGCGATAGACAGCATCTCTGTCTTTTTTACTGTATAAAAAGAATTCGCTCTGCCGTACTTTTCCTTTCGGGCCGCCGAGTCTGTGCAAATATTCATAAATCGAAACAATCTGTTCAGTCGTATATGGAGCTCTCGACTGCTGACCATCTCTGAATGTTGTGTCTGTGATCCATATTTCATCCGGCATATTATGAGGTACAATCCTGTCATTAAATGCAATCTTCGGAATCTCATCATAATGAAACAAATTACGAAATACATTCGGTGTATCCACATCAACAAGGGGATACATATGTTCTTCTAATTCAAGCAAGTTCGTATGCTTATTCAAAAATACTTTTCTGTTTTCCATCAAATTTCCTCCTATGATTGCATCTTTTTATATGTATACACGTATATATGTATGCTATACATACTCTTGCACCTCGTGCTCAGATATATGTATTCTTGTATAATTGTATACAAATATACAAAATATGTCAATCCTTCATTAAAGTATTTTATTATACAAAAGTAACAATTCTGCCTGCGCTATTCACGAACCCTTACTGTATAGCCGGACTGTTACATACAAAAAGAGAGCGCAAACAGTTCTGTCATTCACACTCTCTTTCTCAACGATATCTAATTTATTTTACTCTCTTCACAGTAAGAGTTCACTTATCTGATCACTCTTACTTTCAACACGCCTTCTACCGCTGCTAACTGCGCTTCCACATCTTCTGAAACTGTTCCATCCACATCAAGCATCGTATATGCGTATTCTTTACGGCTTTTATTTGTCATAACTTCAATATTCATATTCTTTTCAGCCAAAAGAGCGGTGAACTGTCCGATCATATTCGGAATATTTTTATGAAGGATTGTAATTCTCTCTCCTTCTCCTTTCGCTCCCATATCGCAATCCGGGAAGTTTACAGAATGTGTGATATTTCCATTCTCGAGAAAATCTTTCACCTCTGCCGCAGCCATTTTAGCACAGTTATCTTCCGACTCCTCTGTAGATGCACCAAGATGCGGAATCACGATCGCGCCTCTGACACCGACTATCTCTTTTGTCGGGAAGTCCGTTACGTAGCAGCGCACTTTCTCCGATACAAGCGCGTCTACGATGTCTTCCTGATTCACAAGAACATCTCTGGCAAAATTCAAAATAACAACGCCTTTTTTCATAAGACTGATAGCGTCTTTGTTGATCATACCTTTTGTATCTTCCAATGCAGGCACATGAACTGTAATATAATCACACTCTTTATAAATTTCATCTGCTGTTTTCGCGTGATGAATATTGCGCGACAATCTCCATGCCGAATCAACAGAAACATATGGATCATATCCATAAACTTCCATTCCAAGATGAACGGCTGCATTTGCCACAAGAACACCTATCGCGCCAAGACCTATAACGCCAAGTTTTTTCCCTTCAAGTTCTGTTCCTGCGAATACTTTTTTCTTTTTCTCTGTGATCTTTGCAATATCGCCATCCTCTTCGTATTCCTGAACCCAGTTGATTCCTCCGATAATATCTCTTGCTGCCAAAAGCATTCCCGCAATCACAAGTTCTTTTACGCCGTTTGCGTTTGCTCCCGGCGTATTGAATACAACAACCCCTTCTTCGGCACAGCGTTCAAGCGGTATATTATTCACACCTGCGCCCGCACGGGCGATCACTTTCAAGTTTTTATCAAACTCCATCTCGTGCATCTTTGCGCTTCGCACAAGAATAGCGTCTGCTCCTTTTGCAGTCTCCACATTCACATAATTTTCATCCAGCTGATCAAGTCCTACTGCCGAAATTGGATTTAAGCAATGATATTTATACATGATTATGCATTCTCCTCTTCAAATTTTTTCATAAATTCCACCAGAGCCACAACGCCTTCATACGGCATCGCATTGTAAATACTTGCGCGCATTCCGCCGACTGATCTGTGTCCTTTTAAGTTCTCAAGTCCTGCTTCTTTCGCTTCTTTTACAAATTTAGCATCAAGATCTGCATCTCCTGTTACAAACGGAACATTCATAAGGGAACGATCTTTTTTGACAACTGTTCCTTTAAACATTTTACTCTGATCAAGGAAATCATAAAGCACTTTCGCCTTTTTCTCATTTTTCTCTTTGATCGCAGCAAGTCCCCCCTGTGCTTTCAGCCATTTAAACACTTTTCCGCAAATATAAATTCCATATGCCGGAGGTGTATTATAAAGCGATTTTGCATCAGCATGTGTCTTATATGTAAGCATTGTCGGCGTTCCTTCAAGCACATCTTCTGTAATGAGATCTTCACGGATAATCGCAATTACAACACCTGCAGGTCCTATATTTTTCTGAACTCCGCCATAGATCATTCCATATTTTTCTACATCAACCGGCTCTGAAAGGAAACAGGACGACACATCAGCGATCAATGTTTTTCCCTTTGTGTTCGGAAGTTCTTTAAACTTCGTTCCGTAAATCGTATTGTTTTCACAAATGTATACATAATCCGCATCTTCCGAAACAGGCAGGTCGGAACAATCCGGAATATATGAGAAAGTCTGATCTTCCGAAGACGCAATCCGATTTACCTTCCCGTATTTTTCTGCCTCTTTCGCCGCTTTTTTCGCCCACTGTCCTGTAATAATATAATCAGCCACTCTGTTCTTCATAAAATTCATCGGGATCATAGCAAATTGCTGAGACGCTCCTCCCTGCATGAACAACACCTTATAATTATCCGGTATATTCATCAGATCTCTCAAATCCTGTTCTGCCGAATTAATGATCTCCTCAAACGCTTTCGACCTGTGGCTCATCTCCATAACTGACATTCCTGTTCCGTTGTAATCAAGCATTTCTGCGGCAGCCTCTTTCAATACCTCTTCCGGCAGCACGGCCGGTCCTGCTGAAAAGTTATATACTCTGCTCATTTTCCTTCCTCCTGTTTTTATTTTTAATTTATTTGTTTTTATAATTACACATATGCCCATGCAGACTTTTACATGTCATCTTCGTCAAACGCTTCACTGATTGCGGCCCCGGGCGCTACCATAGGCCACACTTTATCATCACTGTCTATCTGGCAGTCAATCACAACCGGACGATTCAATGTCAGCGCTTTAGAGAACGCCTCCTTAAATTCTTCCTGCGACACAGCCCGCATTCCTTCTGCTCCCATAGCTTCTGCAAGTTTCACAAAATCAACTGCATCTCTGAGCACGGTAGCCGAATACCTCTCATCATAAAAGAGATCCTGCCATTGACGAACCATCCCAAGCACATGATTATTCACTACAACTTGTATAATCGGAATATTGTGCCGGACTGCAGTCGCAATCTCATTCATATTCATTCGGAAACATCCGTCTCCCGCAATATTTACTACGATTTTATCCGGACATCCTGTCTTTGCGCCAAGCGCCGCTCCAAGACCATATCCCATCGTTCCAAGTCCGCCTGACGTAAGAAGGGTTCTCGGTTTTGTATATTTATAATACTGTGCAGCCCACATCTGATGCTGTCCCACTTCCGTAACAATGAGCGCTTCACCGTTTGTCTGACGATAGATCTCTTCTACAAGAAACGGTCCCGATAATACATTCGGATGATATTTCAGAGGATATTTTTCTTTATACCCTTGTATTTTTTCAAGCCATTCTGCATGATTCTGCTGTTTTAAACGCTTATTAAGCGTCTTTAAAACATCTTTTAGATCGCCGATGATTTCTTCCGTAATCAAAACGTTTTTATTAATTTCAACCGGATCGATATCTAACTGTATAATTTTTGCATTTTTTGCAAATTTTTCTGTATTCCCCGTCACACGATCACTGAACCTTGCCCCCATAACAACCAAGAGGTCACATTCACTTACTCCGAAATTGGACGCTTTCGTTCCATGCATGCCAAGCATACCTGTATACCGCGGATCTGTTCCCGGAAAAGCGCCTTTGCCCATAAGAGAATCCGTAACCGGAGCATCCAGCTTGTCAACAAACTCTTTTAATTCTTGACTCGCCCCTGAAAGAACCGCTCCGCCTCCGACGAAAACAAACGGTTTTTCTGCTTCTTCCAACATAGAAATCACCCGGTCAAACCGTTGTTCATCCATCCTCGGAGTTTTTCTCGAGGAATCTTCCTTTGTGCATTTTCCCAATTCTTCCGGAATATATTCCGTTACTTTAGCCGTAATATCTTTCGGTATATCGACAAGCACCGGCCCGGGACGTCCTGTCTTTGCAATCCGAAATGCCTTACGGATAGTATCCGCCAATTTTGTCACATCTTTTACAATAAAACTATATTTCGTAATCGGCATTGTAATTCCCGCTATATCTATTTCCTGAAAACTGTCTTTTCCAAGAAGTGATACCCCTACATTGCAGGTGATTGCCACAATAGGAATTGAATCCATATATGCCGTTGCAATTCCGGTAACAAGATTCGTCGCCCCCGGTCCGCTCGTAGCAAGGCAGACGCCGACTTTTCCCGTTGCTCTCGCATATCCGTCAGCCGCATGAGAAGCCCCTTGTTCATGGGAGGTAAGGATGTGCCTGATTTCATCCCGATGTTTGTACAATTCATCATATACATTGAGAATCGCACCGCCCGGATAGCCGAAAACCGTGTCTACTCCTTGTTCTTTCAAACATTCTATTACAATTTCTGCTCCATTTAACTGCATGCCATAACTCCTTTAAACATCCTGTATCTCTTATCCGCACAGCCTGTAACCGCGCTCTTATTTTTCTTTCGGTATTTCCAGAATCGCACCTCTGTTTCCGGATGTGACCATAGACGCATATCTTGCCAGATATCCGGTCTTTACTTTCGGTTCTCTCGGCTGCCATTTTTCTCTTCTCTTCTTCAGTTCTTCTTCTGAAACTGCCAGATTCAAAGATAAATTCGGAATATCAATCTGTATAATGTCTCCCTCTTCTACAAGAGCGATCGGTCCTCCCACCGCCGCTTCCGGAGAAACATGACCGATAGATGCGCCTCTTGACGCGCCGCTGAAACGTCCGTCTGTAATAAGCGCTACTTCCGAGCCGAGTCCGTATCCTGCAATCGCCGAAGTCGGATTGAGCATCTCCCGCATTCCCGGACCGCCTTTCGGTCCTTCATAACGGATCACGATCACATCCCCCGGATTGATCTTTCCTGTTTTGATTGCTTCCGTTGCCTCTTCATCACTTTCAAAAATACGGGCAGGACCTTCATGTACAAGCATCTCATCGCAGACAGCAGATCGTTTTACAACGCTTCCGTCAGGTGCAAGATTTCCTTTTAACACAGCCAATCCACCTGTTTCACTGTATGGATGATCGATCGGACGAATTACATCGGGATTTTTATTTTCGCATCCCGCAATGTTCTCCCCAACTGTCTTGCCGGTTACTGTCAGACAATCTGTATGAAGAAGTCCTTTTTTATTCAGCTCATTCATAACCGCATAGACTCCGCCTGCCTCATTAAGGTCTTCGATATATGTATGGCCTGCCGGAGCAAGATGACAAAGGTTCGGCGTCTTCTCACTGATTCCGTTCGCAAAATCAATCTCAAAATCCATTCCTATCTCATGTGCGATTGCCGGAAGATGAAGCATACTGTTTGTCGAACATCCAAGAGCCATATCGACTGTAAGAGCGTTCAAAATCGCATCTTCCGTCATAATATCTCTAGGTCGGATATTGTTTCTCACAAGCTCCATAATCTGCATTCCCGCATGTTTTGCAAGCTGAAGTCTCGCAGAATATACCGCGGGAATCGTTCCGTTTCCACGAAGTCCCATTCCCAATGCTTCTGTCAGACAATTCATGCTATTGGCTGTATACATTCCGGAACACGAACCGCACGTCGGACATGCTTTATTTTCAAATTCATAAATTTCTTCATCGTTCATTTTGCCTGCCGCATAAGATCCGACCGCTTCAAACATGCTTGACAAACTTGTCTTTTGCCCTTTTACATGTCCTGCAAGCATCGGTCCTCCGCTCACAAAGATCGTAGGTATATTGACACGCGCAGCAGCCATAAGAAGTCCCGGCACATTTTTATCACAGTTCGGAATCATAACAAGACCGTCAAACTGATGTGCCATTGCAAGCGCCTCTGTTGAATCTGCGATAAGATCTCTCGTAACAAGAGAATATTTCATGCCGATATGTCCCATCGCAATACCGTCGCAAACAGCAATAGCCGGAACCATAATCGGTGTTCCTCCTGCCATTGCAACTCCCATTTTTACCGCTTCTGTAATTTTATCAAGATTCATATGCCCGGGAACAATCTCATTATAAGAGCTTACAACTCCGATCAGCGGTCTGTCTAACTCCTCCTGCGTCATTCCAAGCGCATTAAATAAAGAACGGTGCGGCGCCTGCTGCACCCCTTTTTTCACTGTATCGCTTCTCATTATCCTATGCCTCTCTTTCACGTTTTATATATAAGAACAGATTCGTTCTCCCATCTCTTTTGTTCCGATCTGCGTCATTCCTTCTGACATAATATCAATCGTCCGGTATCCTTCCTCGAGTACTTTCTCTACCGCCGCCTCAATCGCATCTGCTTCTTGATCGAGATCAAACGAATATCTAAGCATCATCGCCGCCGATAAAATTGTAGCAATCGGATTTGCGATTCCTTTTCCCGCAATGTCGGGAGCCGAACCTCCGCTCGGTTCGTAAAGGCCGAACTTTGTATCGTTTAAACTTGCGCTTGCAAGCATTCCGATTGAGCCGGTCACCATACTCGCCTCATCAGATAAAATGTCACCAAACATATTTTCCGTTAATATTACATCAAATTGTGCCGGATCCTTCACAAGCTGCATAGCCGCATTATCCACTAACATATGTTCAAGCGTTACTTCCGGATATTCTTTCGCAACTTCTTCAACAATTTTTCTCCATAATCTTGAAGAATCCAATACATTCGCCTTATCAACGCTTGTCACTTTTTTCCGACGTTTCATCGCAATGTCAAATCCGCGCTTCGCAATTCGCCTTATCTCCGTTTCGCTATATGTAAGCTCATCTCTTGCAACGAGAACTCCGTCTTCTTCTTCCGTACTTCTTTTTCCGAAATAGAGTCCGCCTGTCAGCTCCCGCATGATCATCATATCAAAACCTTGTTCTGCAATCTCCTCTTTGAGCGGGCAGGCTCCTTTTAATTCACTGTAAAGAACTGCCGGGCGCAGATTTGCAAAAAGGTTTAACCCCTTTCTAAGCTGTAAAAGCCCCGCCTCCGGACGTTTAGACGGTTCCAGACGATACCATGGCGATGTCTTTGCATCTCCTCCTATCGATCCCATCAATACGGCATCACTTTTTTTCGCCTGTTCCAATGTTTCTTCCGTAAGAGGCACTCCGTTTACATCAATGGATGCTCCTCCCATCAAAAGCTGAGTATATTCTATCTGATGCCCGTAAACTTCTGCCGTTTTATCGAGCACTTTCATCGCCTCATCTACAATCTCCGGACCGATTCCGTCGCCTTTGATCACACCGATGTTCATATCCATAATTTCCCGTCCCTCCAAACTAAAATGTTACTGTTTATAATACAGCATTTTTATACACGTTTCAAGTATTTGCGTCTAAAAATTAGAGTGTACTCTGTGATTTTTTCAAATTCACGCGCTAAAGTGATGAATTTGAAAAAATCAGGGAGAATTTTGAAAATATTTCAAAATTCTCCCTGATCTCATAATGCAAAATAATTGACTTAAAATCAATCTGCATTCGGTTTTTCAATCTGAGCAATCGCAGCTTTCTGCATCGGAATACGACAGTTTTTATTATTTCCGAACTCTACAATCACATCTTCATCTGTAATATCAATGATGACTCCGTAAAAACCGCTTGTCGTCAGAGCTGTGTCTCCGACCTCCATAGAAGCCAGCATCTGCTGGATACGTTTCTGTTCTTTTTTCTGTGGACGCATAAGCAAAAACCACATTACACCGATAACTACAAGCCAAAGAACAAGCATTGTTACCATTTCACCCATGATTATAATTTCCTCCTAACTTTCCTAACGCAATAAGACTACTATACACAACTTTCTTCCATACTTCAAGGATATTTTTCAAAATACTGAAGTAACTTGAAATAAACATAATTTTGAGAAGCTTATCCGGTTATTGCATCATACCTTCCAGTTTTCTCTTTTTATAAGCCTTATACTCTCCCGCTTCAATCGCTTCTCTGATTTCTTCCATCATCGTATTATAAAAATACAGGTTATGAAGAACGCAAAGACGCATCCCGAGCATTTCTTTTGCTTTTAACAGGTGACGGATATATGCTCTGCTATAACTTCTGCATGCCGGACATCCGCATCCTTCTTCGATTGGACGGTCATCTAACTCATACTTTGCATTGAATAAGTTCATTTTTCCATGATTTGTATAAACATGCCCGTGCCGCCCGTTTCTGCTCGGGTATACGCAGTCAAAAAAGTCCACTCCTCTGTCTACCGCCTCCAAAATATTCGCCGGAGTTCCCACTCCCATCAAATAGGTCGGCTTATTTTCAGGAAGATGAGGAACAACCGCCTCCAGAATACGGTACATATCTTCATGACTCTCTCCTACTGCAAGACCGCCTACCGCATAACCGTCCAAATCAAGCTCCGCGATCTGTCGTGCGTGCTCCACGCGGATATCTTCATAGATTCCGCCTTGATTAATACCAAAAAGCATCTGGTTATGATTAATCGTATCTTCCAAAGAATTCAGCCTGTTCATTTCCGCTTTACATCGTTTCAGCCATCTTGTCGTTCTCGCCACCGAATGGACCATATACTCTCTGTCCGCTACGCTTGAGGGACATTCGTCAAACGCCATCGCGATCGTAGACGCAAGATTAGACTGAATCTGCATACTTTCTTCCGGACCCATAAAGATTTTACGTCCGTCTATATGAGAGTGAAAATGAACTCCTTCTTCTTTAATCTTGCGCAATGATGCAAGTGAAAACACTTGAAATCCGCCTGAGTCCGTGAGAATCGGCTTATCCCAATTCATAAAGCGATGCAGACCGCCCATTTTTTTCACGATTTCATCCCCCGGTCTGACATGAAGGTGATATGTATTTGACAGTTCAACCTGCGTTTTAATCTGACGGAGATCATCTGTTGATACGGCTCCCTTAATTGCCGCCGCCGTTCCTACGTTCATAAAAACCGGCGTCTCGATCGTTCCGTGTACCGTATGGAACCTCCCTCTTTTTGCCATACCGTCTTTTTTTAGCAATTCGTACATGTATATAACCTCTGATTTTCTGTTTTTCAATAAATTCTAAGTCTTATCATTTACATTAATAATGAAGAACAACCGGCGTTCCCGCGCTAAGCATATTAAATAAAGCTCCCGCCTGATCTACCGGCATATTAACACAGCCGTGAGAACCATATGACTGATATCTCGAACCGCCGAATGCTGTCTGCCAGTCTGCATCATGAAAGCCATGTCCTTGATAAGTAAACGGCATCCAGTAGCGGACATACGTTTCGTAAATCGGTTTCCCTGTTTCCGGATCTTTTTCACCGATTAATTTTGAATCCGGTTCTGTATAAAGAATCGAATATACACCTGCCGGAGTCGCATGCTTCGCATCGGGAAGGCCTGTAACAACATCTGTCTCCAGTGCGATCGCCCCGTTTACAATATACCACATATGCTGTGCGGAAAGGTCCACCTCAAGGTACGTCGTTCCCCAGTCTTGTGCCGCATGAGATGCCGCTGTCTTTTCATATGCAGGTTCTCTTGTCACAACTTCTCCGTTTTTAATACTTGCGATCAAATTCTGCGTTTCTGCCTCTTCGTCGATCGACCAGCCGTAAGTACCTCCTGATACTTCCACTGTCTTTCCTGTCGGAGAAGTGATCGTTCTCGTTGTTCCGACTGTATCATAAGTTTTTCCGAAATCTCTCATCCATGCCCGGACAGCTTCTTCATTGAATGTTACATTCATATCAGCATCCGCCGAAACCCATGTCGAAATAAGAGCTTTGTCTACAACTACATTTTCTTTCATCGGATAGGTAATACTTGCCTGACAATATTTATTCATATCGTCACACGCTTTTTGAACTTCTTTTGATTCCGTTGTATATTTAGGTACTTTATAGCATTTTTCATTCAGAAGATTTAATTCCGGTTCAAAATTGGTAATATACTCTTTGATCTTTTTAGTCAAAATTTCCATATCTACCGCACTTCCATACACTTCCGGCTCTACTTTGAATGATTCACCGTCAAATTTAGGATATGCAGATACCGGTTCCGTCTGCTCTGCTTTCACTGCCTGAATCGACCCGATTGCTTTACTCAGTGCATCCTCATTATAATCAACGTTGATCGTCACTTCTGCGCTGGATTTTGAAAAAAGCGCTCGTATCCACAGAAGAGGATTCTGATTTTTCAATGCGTCTTTTACACTATCATCTTTTTTATACGTCATTGAAATTGCCTCTCCATTAATCTCGTCCGTCTTATTATCAGCTTCTATAATCTTCAAAGAATACCCTTCCACTTGGTCTTTCATATATGCTACGACATCCGATTCTGTTTTCCCCGAAAAGTCTTTTCCGTTAATTGTTGTATTAATATAGAAATGACTGATAAAAAACGCCGAAATACCAAGGTATATCACGAGCAGTCCGCCTATGATGCTTCCTCCAATGATCCACGCTTTTTTACTCCGCTTTCCTTTATTTTCTTTCATCTTTTTCTGCCGACGTCTTTTTCCCCTTCTTCGGAGCACTTTCTTTTTTTTCTTTTCTCCCTCTTCATCTTCATCTTCATACAGCTCATCGTCATCAATATCATCATCGTCAAAGCTGTCGTCCGCGCTGAAGTTGTCACTCTCCGAAAAATCTTCCTCATCTTCAAATTCTTCAAACACTTCTTCATCTAAAAGCCGTACGTCTTCTTGCCGGCGTAAGGATTTATTTTTCTTTTCACTCATCCGTTAATCATCTCTCTCCCTTTTTCAATATCACGGCAACATTATATTACGATTGTAAAAAAAAGTACAGTATATTGTTTTATTTTAAGAAAAATTAAGACCTTGCTTGTAACTGCTCCTTTCTTCCTATATAATGACTTTTGTAATTCTGCTTTTCGACAGAACTTTACATATAACAGAATTTTGAAAGGAGATCATTTTATGAGTGGCTCAACTTTTGGTAAAATATTTCGCATCACGACTTGGGGAGAATCTCACGGATCCGGCATCGGCGTCGTGATCGACGGATGCCCTTCCGGAATTTCTCTAAATGAAGAAGATATTCAGATATTTCTTGACCGCCGAAAACCCGGTCAGAGTAAATTTACAACGAGACGCAGCGAGGAAGATACTGTCGAGATTCTCTCGGGAATCTTTGAAGGCAAAACGACCGGAACACCGATTTCTCTTCTCGTACGTAATAAAGACCAACGTTCCCGAGATTATGGAAACATTGTTTCTATGTTTCGTCCGGGGCATGCGGATTATCCTTTTACGGAAAAATACGGCATCCGCGATTACAGAGGAGGCGGGCGTTCTTCCGGTCGGGAAACAATCGGCCGTGTCGCAGCAGGCGCGATTGCCTCTAAAATCTTAAACGAACTCGGAATTTCTCTTTGTGCTTACACGAAGGCAATCGGTCCTTACGTAATAAATGAAACAGAATATAACTACTCCGAGATCAGCCAGAACAGTCTTTATATGCCAAACAACAATATCGCCGAGCAGGCTGGACAGTACATTACTTCTTTAATGAAAGAAACTAATTCCTGCGGCGGAGTTATCGAATGTATTGCAGACGGACTGCCTGTCGGCTTAGGAGAACCGGTCTTTGACAAGCTGGACGCGCTTCTCGCACAAGCTGTCATGTCGATCGGCGCTGTTAAAGGCGTAGAAATCGGAGATGGGTTTCAGGCAGCCTCTTCTGTCGGCTCAAAAAATAACGATCCTTTCTATGTTGAAAATGGAGAAGTACATAAGAAGACAAATCATTCCGGAGGTACGCTTGGAGGCATGAGCGACGGCTCCCGACTGATCGTCCGGGCAGCAGTAAAACCGACATCCTCTATCGCAATACCGCAGGAGACGATAAATACAGCGCATGAGAATACCGAAATCGTCATCCACGGAAGACACGACCCTGTAATCGTTCCCCGCGCAGTCGTTGTTGTAGAAGCTATGACCGCGATCACGCTTACCGATCTTCTTCTGCAGAATATGACAGCGAAGATGGATCATTTAAAACAAATCTATACAAAAGAAATTTAGGAGGCCGCTATGTCTAACCGATTGATCGATATTGTCGATATTACAAAATCTTATGGGGATTCTGTCATTTTAGACCAACTGAATCTTTATATACGGGAAAACGAATTTTTGACTTTGCTCGGACCAAGTGGGTGCGGGAAAACAACACTGCTGAGAATTTTAGGTGGTTTTGAAACACCTGATTCCGGAAAGATCATTTTTGATGGAAAAAATATTAATGACATTCCGCCAAACCGCCGGCAGCTAAACACCGTTTTCCAAAAATATGCTCTTTTTTCCCACATGACAATCGCTGACAACATTGCGTTCGGCTTAAAGATCAAAGGGAAATCAAAAGCTTACATTAAAGATAAAATCCGCTATGCTTTAAAACTTGTCAATTTGGAAGGTTTTGAAGACCGGTCACCGGACTCATTAAGCGGCGGACAACAACAGCGTATAGCCATTGCGCGGGCGATCGTAAATGAACCCAAAGTGCTCCTTTTAGACGAACCGCTCGGAGCTCTTGATCTGAAGCTTCGCCAAGATATGCAGTACGAACTGATCCGTCTGAAAAACGAACTCGGCATCACCTTTGTTTACGTTACTCACGATCAGGAAGAAGCGCTTACAATGTCTGATACGATCGTTGTTATGAATCAAGGCTATATCCAACAGATCGGTACGCCGGAGGACATTTACAATGAACCGCAAAATGCTTTTGTCGCAGATTTTATCGGTGACAGTAATATTCTGCCTGCTACGATGGTAGAAGATAAAGTCGTAAAGATACTCGGAGCTGTCTGGAACTGTGTAGACGTCGGATTTGGTCATAATAAACCGGTAGATGCTGTAATCCGACCTGAGGACATTGATCTTGTTGCTCCTGGAGAAGGAGTTATCAACGGAGTTGTCACAAATCTGATCTTCAAAGGGGTTCACTATGAAATGGAAGTTCTCGCAAACAATTATGAGCTTCTTGTTCATAGCACCGATATGTTCCCGGTTGGAACAGAAGTCGGAGTAAAAGTCGATCCTTTTGATATCCAGATCATGAAAAAACCGGAATCCGAAGATGAGGAGGCTGTTCCGATTGAAGAATAGAAAAATACTCGCAGGTCCATATTTATTCTGGGCAATGTCTTTTATCATTATTCCTCTGCTCATGATCTTGTACTATGGACTCACAGACAAAAACGGGAGTTTTACTCTGAATAATCTTTCCCAGATGACAACTCCCGAAAATTTAAAAGCGCTCGGACTGGCTCTTTTACTGTCGTTTATCAGCACTTTAATCTGCTTAGTCCTCGCCTATCCACTGGCTATGATTCTTGCCGAGAAAAATATGAATCAGACAAGTTTTATCGTACTGATATTCATTCTTCCGATGTGGATGAATTTTCTTCTTCGGACATTAGCGTGGCAGACACTTTTGGAAAAAAACGGAGTCATTAACAGCATACTTAATTTCCTCCATCTTCCGGAGCAGTCGATCATCAATACTCCATCTGCCATTGTTCTCGGAATGGTATACAATTTTCTTCCTTTTATGGTACTTCCGATCTACAATGTGCTGTCTAAGATTGATAAAGATGTTATCCACGCTGCCAGAGATCTCGGTGCGAACACTGCGCAGACATTTTTTAAGATCATAATGCCGCTTAGTATTCCCGGAATCATCAGCGGCATCACAATGGTATTTGTACCGTCTCTTACGACATTTGTAATATCTGATCTTCTCGGAGGAAGCAAGATCCTTCTGATCGGAAATGTTATAGAGCAGGAATTTAAACAAGGAAGCAACTGGAATGTCGGTTCCGGGCTTTCTCTTGTTTTGATGTTGTTCATCATTGCAAGCATGGCTCTGATTGCCAAATACGATAAAAACGGGGAGGGAAATACATTTTGATCAAATCAACCGCAAAAAAAATCTACCTTTTCCTGATCTTTGTATTGTTATACGCTCCCATTATCACTTTGATGGTTCTTTCTTTTAACAATACAAAAACACGTTCCAAATGGAACGGTTTTACAGGAAAATGGTATTTACAGCTTTTTCAAAACAAAGACATCATGAATGCGCTTTATACAACACTTATCATCGCCTTTCTTTCCGCTCTGATCGCAACTTTGATCGGAACTGCCGCCGCCCTCGGCATCCAGGCAATGCGTACAAAAGCACGTACATTACTTCTCGGAGTCACAAATATTCCGATGCTCAACGCCGATATTGTAACAGGAATTTCTCTCATGCTCCTTTTCATTGCATGTCGGTTTACACTTGGATTTTCCACAATATTGCTAGCACATATTACATTTAATATCCCCTATGTTATCCTAAGTGTCATGCCTAAATTAAAACAGACGAGCAAACGCACTTATGAAGCGGCGCTTGACCTCGGCGCATCTCCTTCTTATGCGTTCAGAAAGGTCGTTCTGCCGGATATCATGCCCGGAATTTTTTCAGGATTTCTGCTGGCATTTACTATGTCGCTGGATGATTTTGTAATCACCCACTTCACAAAAGGACCCGGAATAGATACACTGTCTACAAAAATATACAGTGAAGTCAGAAAGGGAATCAAACCGGAAATGTACGCACTGTCCACAATCATGTTTCTGACGGTTCTCATTCTGCTTTTTCTTGTCAATATGACCCCAGACGATCCGAAGGTCAAAAAAGCTGCCGTTCATGCGCCTGCCGGAAAATTCCGCAAATTCAGCAGATTTTTCTTTCATCGTTTCGCTCCTGCCGCAATCATGCTTGTCATCGTTATCGGCGGGTTCGTATATGGTTCTTCCTCCGGAAATATGTCCGGCGAAAAAGTCATTGTATACAACTGGGGAGACTATATTGATCCTGAAATTATTACGATGTTTGAAGACGAGACCGGAATCGACGTTGTATATGAAGAATATGAAACAAATGAAATCATGTACCCGAAAGTGCAGTCCGGCGCGATTGCTTATGACGTCGTCTGTCCTTCTGACTATATGGTGCAAAGAATGATCGAAAACGATCTGCTTGCCGAGATTAATTATGAAAATGTACCGAATTTAAAATATATTGATGATATTTATATGGAAATGTCAAAACAATATGACCCGGAAAACAAATACTCCGTTCCGTATCTTTGGGGAACGGTCGGAATACTTTATAACAAGAAAATGGTGGACGAACCTGTAGACAGCTGGAATATTTTATGGGATGAAAAGTATACGGACAGCATCCTCATGCAAGACAGTGTAAGAGACGCTTTTGCCGTTGCTTTAAAATCACTCGGATATTCTTTGAACTCAACAGATCTTGATGAATTAGAAGCCGCCAAAAAGCTTCTCATCAAACAAAAACCTCTTGTTCAGGCCTATGTCATCGATCAGGTTCGGGATAAAATGATCGGAAACGAAGCTGCACTCGGCGTTATTTATTCGGGAGAAGCACTTTATTGCCAAAAGGAAAATCCCGATCTGGAGTATGTGATTCCGAAAGAGGGATCGAACTTGTGGATTGACGCTCTCGTCATTCCGAAAAATGCACAAAACAAAAAGAACGCAGAGGCGTTTATCAACTACCTCTGCCGTCCTGATATTGCAAAAATGAATTTTGATTATATTACATATTCTATTCCCAACTCAGCAGGAAGAGAACTGATTGAAGACGAATCAATGCGCGAAAGCAACATTGCATTCCCCGATATCTCCCAACTTAAAAATTGCGAGACGTTTAATTTCCTCGGAGACGAAAACGAAATCATCTATAATCAACTGTGGCGGGAAATAAAATCAAAATGATCCGCCATCTATAAACGGAAGCATCCACCGCCGACAAACTCTCTTAACAGAGAGTTTGTCGGTATAAATTCACTTCCGATCCCAACAAAGTAATCAAAAAACTTAAGAAGCCTTTTTGCTTCAATAAATTCTTTTGAATCTTTATCCACCGCAAAAAGAAGCGGTTCCACATATTGCTTCAGCACTGCCAGTTCATAGATCAAAGAAGAATTAAACATCACATCCGCTTCTTCCTGAAACGGAAATATGTTTTTTTCCTCTCCTCTTCTTACTGAAGCCCACATAGAAATCGTCTTCGATGCAGAAGCGCCGCGTGTGCGGGAATCTCTTACAATCCTCCTGATCAACCTTCCGTCTGTCGTAGGGATCCGATTATGTTCATCGATGTTCAACTGAGTCAATGCGCTGATATAAATCTTAAATTTGTTCGCATCTGCCATTGTCTCTGTCAATTTTGGATTCAAACAATGGATTCCTTCTATTACAAGAATATCCTGTGAACCAAGTTTTTTCGGTTTAGATTCATACTTTCTCTTACCGCTTTTAAAGTCAAAAATGGGAAGATACACTTCCTCTCCTTTTAAAAGAGCCCTCATATCTTCATTAAATTTGGGAATGTCGATTGCTTCCAAACACTCAAAATCATAATTTCCATCTGAATCTTTCGGAGTATGTTCCCGATCGACAAAATAATTATCTACCGCAATCGGATGAGGTTTTAATCCATTCACCCTAAGCTGAATGGACAACCTATGTGAAAATGTCGTTTTTCCGGAAGATGATGGCCCTGCGATCAAAACAAACCGAACATCTTTCCGGTCTGCAATCTGTCTGGCAATCTCGCCTATTCTCCGTTCCTGATAAGCTTCCTGCACAAGCACAACTTCCCGCATATCTCCTTTTGTTACCATCTCATTAAGCGCTCCGACTGTTTCTATGTCCTGACAATCTCCCCATAAAACAGACTCTTTCAATACATGAAATAATTTAGGACTTGGTCTAAATTCGGGAATCTTTTCCGGCTGTTCTTTCACCGGCATCTGAATGACAAAGCCTTCATCATACAAATGAAGAGAAAAATATTTCAGATATCCGGTATCAGGAACCATATATCCGTAATAATAATCTTCAAACTCATTAATACTATATATGTTTACTTTTGAAACCCTCCGGTATTCAAATAATTTTTCCTTATCATACATTCCATGTCTGTGAAATAATTCGATCGCATCATCTGTATGAATTGTCTTCTTTTTAATCGGAATTTTTTCATCTGAGAGCCAACGCATCCGCTTCGCCACATCCGCAAGGAACTGCTCTGTAATTTTTATATCTCCGTCAACTGTGCAATAATATCCTTTATCCACCGAAAAATGAATTCTGACGCGTTCGATCTTATCATGTCCTGCCACATCATGAACCGCTTTTACAAGAAGAAAGCACAAACTTCTTTTATAAGTTTCATGTCCGATTGCATCTGCTGTCGTAATAAACTTCAATTCACAGTCTTTCTCAACTGTTTTTCTTAGTTCCTGCAGTCTGTTTTCTCCTTCCACTGCAAGAACGGCAGGATGAGAAAAACTACCGCAGAACTCTTTTGCAACAGCTTGATATGTTGTTCCTTCCTCAAATTCTTTTGTCTCGTTACCTACTGTAATATTATACTTTTTTTTCTCCATTTTCCGGAACACACTCCTTTTACCCAAATAAAGTCCACCTTTTAAAGCACTTGGAATGGATGAACTATCGGAATCGACATCACATCCAATACCGGAAGTTTTTCATGTAAAAAGCATTTCATATCGTCTATGAATATATACTCTGTTCCATAATGTCCCGCATCAATGACCGCCAACCCCTGTTCAACCGCATCAATACCGTCATGATGACCTATGTCGCCTGTCACAAGCACATCTGCTCCTTTTTTTATCGCCGGCATTATCGCCGACTTTCCCGCCCCGGGAGAAACAGCAAGACAATGTACATTTTTTTTCATATCTCCATACACTTTCACACTTCCCAATTTCAATTTATGCTTCACATAGAGACAACATTCTTCCAATGTCATTTCCCGCTCAAGCATTCCGATTCTTCCGATTCCTTCTTCTGCTCCGTCTTTTTCCATTGTCACATCAAGCACATATGTTTTCTCAATACCAAGAATATCTTCTGCCAGCTTCGCCATGCCAAGCACATCATAATTTGTGTGCATTGCATAATAAGAAATGTCATTTTGAAGCAGCTTTACAACACGGCGTCCTATAAAATCTTCATCTGTCACTCTCTTCATTGGGGAAAATATAAGAGGATGATGCGTAATAAGCATATCTGTTCCTAATGCAATCGCCTTATCGATCACCTCTTCTGTCGCATCGAGCGCCAGATAAACCTTACTTACCTCTTTTTCCAGCCGCCCTGCCAAAAGTCCCACATTATCAAAATCAAGCGCCGCTTCTTTCGGATAAGACGCCTCTATCACTTGAATGATCTCTTTACAAAGCATAGTATTCCATCCCTTTCTCTGCAATATTTAATTCTTCTTCCAATTGCCGCTTTCTCACTTGTATCTTCTGAGAATCTTTCTTTTCAATCGACTTTAATATATCTGTTCTGATACGAATCTCCCGTTCCAAATAACGCTTTAACACCGGATGACGCTTTTCAAGAAGAAGCTTTCCATATTGAAGCTGTACGTCATTCCACATTTCCGATTTTATTCCGTCTTTCTTTCCGCTCTTCTTTGGAGGCCGGACTTTCATCATCGGATAGTATTTTCCGTCCTCTTCAACCATGTCTTCCTCTATAAAGAAAAAACCCTCCTGCAAAAGAAAGGCTCTTACTTTATCCGGTTCAGACTGCGGCTGAAGAATACACTCTTTTAAGCATGAAACTACATCATGCCCTTCCTCCAAAATACGAATCACAAGATTTCCACCCATCCCCGCAATTACTGCAGACTGCACCTCTTGTACTTTCAATGCAGAAAATCCATCTGAGAGACGTGTTTCTATCTGTTCTTCCATTTTATACGCACAAATATTTTCCTGCGCTTTTCTAAGCGGTCCTTTATTGACATCCATTGCTACCGCATAATCTGTTTTTCCTGTCTCTGTCAGAAAAATCGGTATGTACGCATGATCCGTTCCGATATCGGCCACTTGATATCCGGCAGTTACAAGATCTGCAACTGCACGGAGTCTTTTTGATAATTCCATCTGTATCCTCTTTTCTCGGTTACACTGTTTGCCGGATAATTAATCAAGATAATCTCTTAATTTTCTGCTTCGACTTGGATGGCGCAGCTTCCGAAGAGCTTTTGCTTCAATCTGACGGATACGCTCTCTCGTAACGTCAAATTCTTTTCCCACTTCCTCCAATGTACGCGCTCTTCCGTCATTCATTCCAAAACGAAGACGTAATACTTTCTGCTCCCTTTCGGTCAGTGTATCGAGCACTTCATCAAGTTGTTCTTTTAAGAGCGTCTGCGCCGCAGCTTCTGCCGGTACAGGCACGTTATCATCCTGAATAAAATCTCCTAAATGGCTGTCCTCTTCCTCGCCGATCGGAGTTTCGAGCGAAACCGGTTCTTGAGAAATCTTCAAAATCTCCCGAACACGCTCAACAGGCATATCCAGCTCTTTGGCGATTTCTTCCGGAAGCGGTTCTCTTCCAAGTTCCTGCAGAAGCTGTCTTGACACACGGATCAGTTTATTGATCGTCTCTACCATATGAACCGGAATTCTAATTGTCCTTGCCTGATCCGCTATAGCTCTTGTGATCGCCTGACGAATCCACCATGTCGCATATGTGCTGAATTTATAACCTTTATGATAATCAAACTTTTCAACAGCTTTGATCAAGCCTAGATTTCCTTCCTGGATCAGATCAAGAAAGAGCATGCCTCGTCCTACATACCGCTTCGCAATGCTGACAACAAGACGCAGGTTCGCTTCTGCCAGCTCTTTTTTTGCATCCTCGTCGCCTTCTTCCATCCGTTTCGCCAGTTCAATCTCTCGCTCTGCACTTAAAAGCGGTACTTTTCCGATTTCTTTCAAATACATACGAACCGGATCTTCAATACTTACTCCTTCCGGAACGGAAAGGTCGATATTCTCCATATCGACTTCTTCTTCCTCTGCGATCATATTGTCGATATCTACATCATCGTCCGTATCAGCCGTGATCCGCAAGACGTCAATATTATGTCCTTCTAAATACTCAAAAACTTTTTCCATCTGTTCGGCGCTTAATTCCATGTCCGCAAAAAAGTCATTGATCTCCTGAACATCAAGTATACTTTTTTTCTTCTTTCCCAGAGCGACAAGCTCGTTCATTTTTTCCAGAAATTTCTGTGCATTCTCTTCCATGTGTCCATCCTTCCTGATCTGTGCGCATACGCAGATCATCTTGTTTTATTTTATCCTTAATCTATAGAAATATGCAGTTGCCTCAGTTCCTCAAGCTTCCGCTTTTCTTCCATTAAATGCTGCAATCCGGCCATATCTGACGGATCCAGATTCAGCGTTCGCTCATTGATGCTGTGAGCTTTTACTTTTAAAATTGTATCTTTCAACGCCTGATCCTGTTCTTCTTTTGTTTTCAGTTGGCGGATTTTCGTATGAAAAAGAGAAGCCGCTTCCCTATGTTCTTCCTCTGATGTGAAATGATTCAAAAGTTTTGCCGGATTTAGTTCTCCTTTTTCATGCTGCTCATATAAAAGTTTCGCAACGCGCCGATTTAATTCTCCTGTGAAATCATCCGGACTTATGTAACTGCTTATCTTTGAATACAGATTTTCATTTTCGATCATCCATGTAAGCAGAACTTTCTGCGATGTAACAATTCCGTCTTCTTTTTGCAAGACCGCCCCATCGGCTTTTTTCGGGCGTGTGACCGGGCGGGCAAGTCCTGTACTTACAGCAGTTTTTGCGACAAGTTTTTCCAGACTCTCTTTGCTTACTTTATATGCAGATGCAACTGCCTCGATATAATTGTTCCGTTCCAATTCATCTTCAAATGAGAGCAGCCTATTTGCCGCCTCTCTGAAAAAAGCAGTTTTTCCTTCCGGGGAAGCCATATCAAATTCTCTCTCTAATATTTCAAGACTGAACATAAACCCGTTTCTTGCATTTTGGATACGATTTTCAAATTCCTGCGCGCCAAGATTTTTAATAAATTCGTCCGGATCTTTATACGGATCCATACGGATTACTTTTGCCGATATTCCCGCCTCTTTCAGTATCGGAACTGCTCGAAGCGCCGCTCTTGTACCTGCATCATCACTGTCATATGTCAGATAAACTTCCTGAACATATCTTTTGATCAAAGAAGCATGTCCTGATGTAAGAGCCGTTCCGAGAGATGCCACGGCATTTGTAAACCCAGCCTGATGCAAAGAGATAACATCCATATATCCCTCACAAAGCAAAAAATAAGTTTTTCTCGATGTCCTCGCTCTGTTAAGTCCATATAAATTCCTGCTTTTGTCGAACACTGCCGTCTCGGGAGAATTCAAATATTTCGGTTTTCCGTCCCCCATAACGCGGCCTCCGAACCCGATCACCCGGCTGTTTACATCCATGATCGGAAAGATGACACGATTCCAAAATTTATCATACACTCCCTGTCGTTCATCTGTATTGATCAGTCCGGCCTGCCGGATCAGATCTTCACTATACCCTTTTCCTCTCAAATATTGATACAGATCATCACTGTATTTTGTTGAATATCCAAGTCCAAACGCCGTGATCGTCTCTTCTGTCAAACCTCTGTCCGTCAAATATGTATGTGCTCCCACTCCTCTTTCGGACTTTAGCTGCACATAATAATATCTGGCAGCGATTTTATTTATCTCTAAAATAGACGCTTTTAAATCCGCCCTTTGTTTTGCTTCCTTCGAATATTCGGCCTCCGGAAGTGCAATTCCCGCTCTGTCTGCAAGAAATTTTACAGCCTCCATGAATGAAAAATTCTCATACTCCATCAAAAACGTAAATACATTTCCCCCTGCCCCGCATCCGAAGCAGTAATACATCTGCTTCTGTCTGCTGACAGAAAACGAAGGCGATTTTTCATTATGAAACGGACACAGTCCGAAATAGGAGCTTCCCTTTTTCTGCAGACGGACATAATCGGATATGACATCTACGATATCATTTCGCGTTCTTACTTCCTCTATTAATTCATCCGGATAATACATGTTTACCCTCCATAAAAGATTGTCCTATATATTATATTCGACAAAACTTTTTGATTTCCTTTATTTTTTTAAATTTTCCATGCTTCGGGCACAAAATAATCCTGGAATTTTTTAACCGCATAAGAATCTGTCATTCCGGCAATGTAATCACAGATGATCTGTTCTTTCTCATCATCCGAATTTTCCAAAGCCTCCTTAAAAATCCGGGGAAGGACTTCTGTATGTTCGGCATAATATTCAAAAAGCTGTTCGATCATATGTACCGCCTTATCTTCTTCCCCTTTTGCGTTCGGATTCAAGTATACATTTTCAAACATAAATTTCCGCAGATCTTTCATCGCCCGTTCCGTTTCCGAAGACATTTTAATAACCGGCTGATCCATACTGTTCGTGATCACATCATGCACCAGAGTATTAAGCCGCTCTTTACACGAACTTCCAAGAGCCTGCCGCAAATCAGAAGGAATATCATCCTCTGTCAGAATTCCTCCTCTTATTGCATCATCCATATCGTGGTTGATATATGCAAGCTTATCGGAAATGCGGACAACCTGCCCTTCCAAAGTATGAGGATGTCCTGACGTCTGATGGTTCAGTATTCCGTCACGGACTTCCCATGTCAGGTTCAGTCCGCGCCCTTCTTTCTCAATCCGTTCTACAACACGAAGACTCTGCTTTTGATGCGCGAAATGATATACATGATTTAAAGCTCTTTCCCCCGCATGACCGAAAGGCGTATGACCAAGGTCATGCCCCAGAGCGATTGCTTCTGCAAGGTCTTCATTCAAACGCAATGCTTTTGCTATCGTACGCGCATTCTGGGACACTTCCAACGTATGTGTAAGCCGCGTTCTATAATGATCTCCTTTCGGAAGAAGAAAAACCTGCGTCTTTTGTTTCAGCCTTCGGAAAGCTTTACAATGAAGAATCCGGTCACGATCTCTTTGAAAAGCCGGTCGGATATCACACGGTTCCTCTTTTCTTTTCCGTCCCTTCGAGTCTTTGCTTAATGCCGCATAAGAACTTAAATATTCAAGTTCACGAAGTTCAAGCTGCTCCCTGATGGTCATAATATCACCTTTCCTTTAATCTCTTTTCAATCGCATCTGTCACTGTCTTAAGCACTTTGATCCGTGCATAATACTTATCGTTTCCCTCCACAATAACCCACGGCGCATAGGCCGTAGACGTCCTCATGATCATCTCATCTGCCGCATGCTCGTAGAGATCCCATTTTTCACGGTTTCTTAAGTCTTCATCCGTAATCTTCCATCGTTTTTCCGGATTTTCCATCCTTTCGCAAAATCTGCGTTTCTGCTCTTCTTTATCAATATGCATCCAAAATTTCAGAATAACCGCGCCTGCATTTGCCAGATCTTTCTCCATATCATTTATCTCTTTGTATGCGCGTTTCCACTCTTCTTCCGTACAAAATCCCTCGATCCTTTCTACCATCACCCGACCATACCATGTCCTGTCAAAAATCGCCACATGTCCGTCTTTTGGCATCGCCTTCCAAAATCTCCACAAGTAATGATGCGCTTTTTCAACCTCATTCGGAGAAGCTGTCGGATTTACCACATATCCCCGAGGATCCATTTTTTCTGTCAGACGCTTAATCGCACCTCCCTTTCCTGCGGCATCCCAACCTTCAAATCCGATCACTACCGGAATTCTCTTCCTATATAATTCTCCGTGAAGCCGCTCCGCCTTCCTCTGAAGTTTATCAAGTTTTTGCTTATATTCTTCTTTTGTATAGCTGCAGGAAAGATCTGTTTTTGACAAGATTGAAACTTCCGAAAATCTGTTTTCTGCATATTGTGCGATCTGAACTTCCTTTTCCTCACAAACTTCTTCCACTATTTTATTTGTTTTCTCCAACAGAGCACTATTCTCTTTTTGACGTCGGATCTGCTCTTGCATAGCTTGTATCACCGTCATATATATTTTTGTTGTCGCAAACCGCCTGTCAGTCGCTTCTATAATTGTCCACGGCGCATAATCCGTATCCGTACAAAACAGCATTTCTTCTGCCATCAACGCATACTCGTCATATTTAACATTTCTCTCTTTGTCTCCCTGAGTCACTCTCCATTGCGTCTCTTTCTTTTTCTCCAATTTTTTAAAACGTTTCTCCTGCTCATCCTGATCAATATCCAAAAACAGTTTTATAATCAGCGTTCCCCCTTCTGAAAGCTGCTGTTCAAAAGCATTGATCGACGCAAAATCATCTTTCAGTTCTTTCTCCCGCGTCCTTTTTTCAAATCGGTCTACCCACACTTTTCGATACCAGCTTCCATCAAAAACCGCAATTTTTCCCTTTTCCGGAGTCTTGATCCAAAACCTCCACAAAAACGGATGCATCCGTTCTTCTTCCGTCTCATTTTTAATCGTATGCACCTCAAATCCCCGCGGATCCATACTGTGGATCAACTTTCCTATCTGAAGTCCTTTCCCGGATGCTCCGAATCCTTCAAATACGATCATGACCGGAATATCTAAATCTTTACACTCTCTTTGAAGTCTTCCAAGTTCCGCCTCTATCTTCGGAAGACTTTCACTATATTCCTGCTTTGACATTTTTTTATTCAAATCTATCTTTTCTAACATTACTGATCCTCCTTACATTTATTCAGATATTATTGACAATTTCAAATAAATTATCGTAATTATATCATATAATTTCATAAAACAAACAGTTTGGGTAAAATAAAAAAAAGAAAAATCTGATAAGATTTTCCCTTTTATATCTGTTCTGTCCTTACTGATTCCCATCCACCAACATGAGACTGATACTTAAAAACTTTTACCGTCTTATATACTCTTAAACTCATTCTTTAATTTTTTTCTCCTCTGCCTTTTCCATCTGCGCAGCCAAAAAGCTGATCACCTTTTGATTCGTCCTGTTCAACCTGCAGTAACTCAAAAAGAATTCAAAGTGTCTTAATAACATCTGTTCCATTTCCAAACGATATTCCTGTGTCATTCTCACGTCCGATAGCTTTAATATGTAATCCGTTGACACATGAAAATATTTTGATAAATGAATCAATATATCCGATGGCAGAACATTTTCCCCATTTTCTATACGGCTGATCGTCTGCTGTGAAACATTCATCTTTTCGGCCAAATCTCCCTGCCTCAATCCCCGTTCAGTACGCAACTCTTTCACCCTGTTCTCTAGCACTTCTATACATCCCCTTATCGTTTTTCTCCATTGTATCCGATACTTCTTATCGTGCTATCCGAATACCGGATATGCCTTTACTCATATTTAGGATATATCATTTCTCTGATGAAAAAGCATGATAAAATCAATATATATTGTGTGTTTTTCAAAACAGGATCTATCCTCCTTGCAATGAAAAAAGAAGAAAATGCCGTAGGCGAAAATATCCGCCGACTGCGTATGAGAAATCAGTTAAAACAAGCAGATCTTGCGCAAAAACTTAATATCAGCCGCCAATCACTTTCCGCTTATGAGCGTGGAATCACACTGCCCGATATCTACCTGCTCATAGAGATTGCCGATTTTTTCAGAATCTCTCTGGATGAGCTTACCGGAAGAATTACCATCCATTGAAACAATTTGAAGCTTTTTAAGAAATCATTCAAATTGAAGAGCCTAGTCATAAAAACAAAAAGACCACGCAAAAAAACAGAAAACCTTTCTAAGATTTCCTGTTCTCTTTATCTAATGCGGAAGATGGGACTTGAACCCACACAAGCGCAATGCTTACAAGATCCTTAGTCTTGCTCGTCTGCCAGTTCCGACACTTCCGCATTCCATATAGGATTCGTGATCTTTGTTTTGCTGACCACGAGTGATATAATATCATTATCAGCAAAAAAAGTCAACACTTTTTTTAATCAGATTGTTATTAACTTGTGATAATGTCTCCTTAAGATTCACTTGAGGTTTTGTCTCTTT
>OHAT01000008.1_pt1 | contig 236927 bp, 218 predicted proteins | sample 1577141 | NCBI WGS metagenome assembly OHAT01 (sample SAMEA3541578, study PRJEB24748) | human gut metagenome | biome: human gut; feature: human-associated habitat; material: faeces | place: China | collected 2012 | reverse complement strand
GTGGCTGGCAAACCCGGTTTACTATCATAGAAAGTATAACGAAACGTCTCCTTCTCCTATGAAGTGGTAACCAGAAAGAAAAGACTCTAACACATAAACATATGAAATCGAAGATATATCAAATAGGTCACGTTGTCGCTCTTGCGCTGATTTCCGCAGTACTCCTTTCCTCATGTGGAAAAACCGATAACCCCGAAGCCAATAAAAGAGATTCGAATGGGAATACGGTTCTTATGAAGGCTGTCAAAGAGGGGAACGTTGATTGGGTGACGGAACTGATCAAAGACGGAGCACGTGTAGATGCGAAAGGGCAAGGAGGGATAACTGCCCTCATGTGGGCTGCTGCTCTTGGGCATGCGGACTGCGTGAAAGCATTGATAGCCGCCGGAGCGGATATCAATGCGAAAGAAGATAAGGATGGTAGTACAGCTCTTATGGTAGCTGTTCTTAAGGGGCATACGGACTGCGTAAAAGCATTGATAGCTGCCGGAGCGGATATCAATGCGAAAGAAGATAAGAAGGGGTATACGGCGTTGATGTTTGCTGTTGGTGAGGACAATACGGATTGTGTAAAAGCATTGCTGAAAGCTGGAGCGAATGTGAATGTGAAAGCCAAAAAGGAGCGAACAGCTCTTATGATAGCAGTTCGTAAGAAGGATTCTGAAAGTGTGAAAACATTGATAGATGCCGGAGCGGATGTTAACGCTAAGGACAAAAATGGAATGACGGCTCTCTGGATGGCTGATTCTGACTGTGTGAAGATACTGATATCTGCCGGGGCGAATGTGAACGCAAAGAATAAGGAGGGTTGGACGGCTCTCATGGATGCTACTGAGGATGGGCATGTTGAAAGAGTAAAAGTACTGCTGGAAGTTGGCGCAGATGCGAACGCGAAGACTAAGGATAGGGAAACGGCGCTCATGATAGCTGCTGCTCTTGGTCATGCGGACTGCATGAAAGTATTGTTAGCAGCCGGGGCAGACATAACCGTGAAGGATAAGGATGGGGAAACGGCTCTTATGAAAGCTATTAGATATAAAAACGCAAATTGCGAGAAGTTACTACAGGAATCGGTATCCAGAAAGTAGCGTTGGAATAACTCCTTTAAGCTGTCTTTGATGAAATATCCTCTTGCTGGTTGTCATGTATATTTAAGGAAGGAGATTCTTTATTATGAAAGACAAACCAATCAAACAACCTTGGTCCCGGAGTGCAAAGATGACGGTGTGGGTGCTGGGTATCGTATTCAGCTTTGTGACGTTTCTTGCATTTGCGTATGTTCCTCCATGCAAAGAATGTATGCGTAGGGACGCAGAGAGTCATACCACATGGCCGATACCGAATCCAAGTTGCGTGCCCGTGGCGGCGATGCTTGCAGATACTCTAAAAGACCAAAGGACCAAGCATCCGAAGGATTTTCCTCCTCCTAAGACACAGGATGAGGAGTTTATCAAAGACATCCTGGATGCGGACGATACGGTCGAGTATCTGAAATCTGTGGGATATTAACCATCCAACACCCTGGTACAGAGCCTCTGTACCAGGATGTTGCTTTTCAGAACAACTCAAAGAAAGGGGACCATTATGAAAACAAAGCTCAAAGATATGTCATTGGCCGGCTCGTTCCGTGTTTTGTTTCTACTCGGTGTTTTGCTTTCCTAGGATTGCGCCCATATTCCAATAGCCTGACATCAATACATAGTTGTTCCTGATTCGGGTCATCAAGGTACGCCTTGAGCTATTAACCCTGAAAGAAAATTATGAAGAATAAACGACCGTGGCCCCGGAGTGCCAAGGTGATGGTATGGGTACTGTGTATCTTGCTCTCTCTTGCTAGTACATATATTGCACTTGATGCTATGATATGATAGCCGGTTACTTCATGCGTTAAATGAAGAGTCGAAGCCAGCAGATACTGTCGAAGTATCTGCCGAGAAGGAGCCAGAAGTACCGTACACTACCGGATTCCCGGTAGCGTTCCTATCTCGCATGAGTCCTGAACTTGAGAAAAAATATTCGTAGACAGGCCTGATGATGAAAGGTTGACGCCACCGTATGCACGTTTTCGACAGCGGCCTAACGATGATCATATGTATATTCTCAGAAATGGGAAGCCGGGAGGATTCTTACAGAAAATGGAGCCGACCTTCTGGAGGCATACCTGCAAGGGTATAATGACGCAACGACAAGCTCTTGGCGTTACGGCTTTCAGCGCATTACAGCAGGGCTCATGTATCAGGAATCACAGATCTTAAAGAGTTCAAATAAACTTCTGTTGGACGGCTAGACAGATCCTGATCTCTCTGATCCTATGATAGAGATTACAGTATAGTGCAGAACAACTCATAGAAAGGAGGCCATTATGAAAGGACCAAGTAGTACCGAAAAGGCAGACAGGTGCATAGACGACATATGCCACGGCTATCCTTTAGGACCTATTGAGCAAAGATATATTGCGTTGAAGGAATTCAAGTATTAAAAATTATGTTTAATTTTCCAATATTTTATTTTTTCTGGAATCCTATGCTCTACATACCAATAAGGATGCTTGCATACATACCATAATTTTTCTTTAAATGTTAACCAATCATTTTCACAGTATAATTCTTCGGATTCTACTTCCTTAGCAGAAACACTTATTGGATTAGAGAGATCATCTAGAATTGGAGATATTTTTTTGAAAAAACTCTTTGCTGTATGAAAATAACTTTCCATTTTATGATAATAAAAAATGCTTAATATTTCTGGAGATGAACCCGTATACGTTACATCATCTTTATAATGAACGAATTTATTTCTAATTTTAAATAAACAAATTATTTTTTCTTTTAGATCATCTTCTATTTTTTCTGTTAAGAAGTCATTTACAATATTTATCTTATTGTAATAGTGCTTGTTCAAATTTTTATTAGATGATTTCCCTAAACGAATTAAGCAAAGATTTAATGCCGATTCAATGGATAATGCTAAAAGGATGACTGATAATGTTGCCGCCTTAATCCCTATAAATAGTGATGGCAATTGTTCTTCATGAGTGAAATCTAAACCATCATCATCTAAATCGTGAATAGCCTTTGATTCTAATAATTTTAAATATAGTTCATATTGTTTTATTGCTTCACGATAGAATAGAACTTCACTATTGATTCTGAATGCAAAAGCCATAACTTCTCCTTTATAATCATTTGATACAAAATGTCAATGTAGAAAAGAAATGCGCTCCTATTTATACTCCTAATTCCCCAAAATTTTCCATGTCTCTGCAAACAAAGAACCTCAATATACTCATGACAAATATATCGACGAAGGAAAATGATATTACAGAGCGAGAGATTAGAAACATTCTCATCTGAAATAACACCTCCCCTACCGTCATATATACCAGACACAGGGATTTACCTGCCTGTCATCCTTCACAAAGCCGTCATGGTCCCATACCGGGCATGGCGGCTTTACTGCATCCACCCATCAACAACGAAAGAACCACCACCATGGCTATCAAACTCATCGCCAACTATAGCAAACGCCTCGGACTGCCGGGGTATTCGTCCCACCAGTTCGAGGTATCCATCGAAACCGAAATCAGCAACACATCAGAGTTGCCATTCGAGACAGAACGGCTCTATGGTTCCCTTCAGGCCGCCGTCGATGCCCAGATCCAACAGGTAGGATTTGTTCCTGACGAACATTACGGCTCACAGGTCACGCAAAGGCCTGCCCTTGGGGCTTCCTGCTCACAGATGATATCCACATCATCCGTGAGGCAAACACCTCCTGCAAGCGTTCCTGAGAGCTCTATTGCAACTGTTCCTGCATGGAAGTGCTCGGAGAAGCAACAGTCTCTCATCCTGGAACTGGCCGGAAAATCCGGGCTGGATGATTCTGCCCTGAACGAACTGGCTACCCGGAGATTCAACAAGTCCGTTGCCATGCTCAACCGCATGGAAGCTTCCGGGCTGATCGATGAACTGATGAACCGCTCCGGTTCTTCATCCAAACGTTCGGCATCAGGCAGGAACAACTACACCCGCCGTCCCGCTACGGCCTATGCCGGTAACTCCAACCCGTACTGACCATGATCGCTCCCGTACCCCGCTCCATACGTTCATCCTCCCTGCACCCGGCTATCGCATTGGTGAAGAAGGTTCCTTCGGAGGCTTCTTCTCCCTCTGCCGTACGCCCGGACTACCTGTCTCCCTCCTCGGTCAAATCGTATCTGTCGTGTTCCCTGCGCTTCTTTTTCGAGAGGGTAGTGCAGATACGGAAACCGACGACGGTCGCTCTACATGTCGGCAAGGCTATCCATACCACACTCCAGTCCTTCAACCTCGCCCGATGGCGGGGAGAGGACAGTAGTGAGACGGCCATGGAAGAAGCCTTCTCCGCCCACTTTCTGGAGCTGGAGAAGACGGAAGGCCCGGTGAACTACGCCGACGAAGAAACGAGACAGAAGGTACGTTCCTGCGCCTGGAACACGGTCAAGGCCTACATGACCTCCGGCGAGGTTGCTTCACAGATGCCCCTGGGAGTGGAAGTCGGTTTATCGGCTACCATCCCCGGCTTGTCGGTTCCCGTGCGAGGCGTCATCGATCTCGTCCAGCACGATCTGACGGCAGTGGACTACAAATCCACTTCCGCCAAACCTGACAACGGGCATGCCGCCTTTGATCACGAGCTTCAACTGGTCACCTACCAGATGATGATCGAAGAAGCCACGGGAGACACGCCTCCGTCGCTGGATCTGATCTACCTGGTCAAGACGAAGACCCCTCAGGTGATCCGGGTCAAGACTCCCCCAGCTGACGAACAGCGCAAGCGGCGCATCGCCGACCTGTACAGGATCGCCTACGAAGGCATCACCACCGAGCGTTTCTATCCCCAGCCTGGGATGCAATGTTCCTGGTGTCAGTACAGAAAGGAATGTTCCGGGTGGTGTAAGAAGTGAGAGGAAGTGGTTATTCAGAAGCCTGCCGTTAGGATGGCTTCTTTTTAACTCTTGTTTATTCGAAAAAATGAATCGGATACCTGAATAAATTCAGTCTCGGGCTTTCGACCTACCCGATGTTTCATATTGGCTGCAAAACTTAGACAGTCATCCATCAGGATAATCTGAAGCAGTAATTTCGCATGCTGTCCATATTTCAGACTCTTCCCAAAGCATGTTTCGTTGCGATAGTATATCATACTTGTGGGACAACTGAACCAGTTGAAGGATTTATTCAAACATGTTGACCACTGTTCATTCATTCTGAAACCAGCCAGGATTTGATTCAAGTGGAATACTCTACGGGTGGGCAAATACCGCCTTTGCATAAAAGATGAAAAGCAGCTATCAAGCATCTAACTCCAATTTATGTGATTTACAATCAACTCTCAACATGGCATAGATCGGGTCAAGGTTGTGGCAGGATTTGGTAAGCAACCCACGGATTTTTTGCTATATTTGTTAGATATACAAGTGTTTGATTTAGAACTAATATTTTTAATATTATTGCAATTATCCAGATTTTCCCTCATACTTCGGATGTACTCGAGAGACCGGGAGTGGCGCAACCTCTCCAAGTGTTATAGAAAGGAGTTAAGGCGGATAAAGCTGTAATCATATCAAATCGTTTATATAAACTGGTCGGATGATTAATATTGATCCGGTTGTTCGATGAATGAGTTTAACAGACTTTGTCATTTCCTGCATGGTTGTGCCGAGTCAATCAACCAGACAGGAATATTTATGAGTGTAACGCAGATAAATGATTATGGACATAATACGATTGAATGGAAAAGATAAACTTCTGTATGATCTTGTTGCACCTCTGGCCATGAACCCTGCCGTTATCAGACAGAATAATGGTTATCCGTTTAAAACATCCCAGCAACATGTATGGTATATAGCGGTAAGTGATGATTCCGTCGTTGGCTTTATGCCGTTAAAAAAGGGTTCTGCCGGCATGCTTATTGATAATTATTACATAAGAGGCGACGATAGTAATATAATCACCGGGTTGGTGGAAAAAACAGTATGCGACTTTGGTTCTTCGGGGACTTTGGCGGCAATGGTATTCAAGCGGCATGTGGAAATTTTTCGCAATCTCTATTTTCTGTCCGTTGTCGAATTGAAGAATTACGACAAGATGGAATATCGCAGGTTATTGAAAGCGTAATGACCCGGCAACCGAATGTTTATGAAGCAGTCCAAGGCAGGTTGAAAGTAATCTTCGACCATTTCGATTATGTGTATGTTTCTTTTTCCGGAGGCAAGGATAGTGGTTTGTTGCTGAATCTTTGCATTGATTATATTCGCCGCAATGTACCGGGACGAAAACTTGGCGTCTTTCATATGGATTATGAGGTACAGTATCGTCAAACGACGGATTATGTGCTCAGGACCTTGGAAAAAAACAGAGATATCCTTGATGTCTATCATTGCTGCGTGCCGTTCAAGGTTTCTACTTGCACATCCATGTTCCAGACGTATTGGAGGCCGTGGGAGAAAAACAAACAGCCTCTTTGGGTTCGCAACATGCCGGAGGGTTGCATGAAAGCGGATGATTTCGATTTTTTTTCGGATGATTTGTGGGACTATGATTTTCAGTATCTTTTTGCTCCGTGGCTGAAGAGCCGGAAAAAATGTCATCGAGTATGTGCCCTGATAGGCATACGCACACAGGAGAGTTTCAACCGCTGGAGAGCCATACATAGCAGCAAGAATTACAGGCGCTTCCAGGACCATAAATGGACTCACAAACTGGGTTGCAACATATATAACGCCTATCCTCTTTATGACTGGAAAACTTCTGATGTATGGATAGCCAATGGCAGATTCCGCTGGGACTATAATCGGTTGTACGATCTCTATTATCAGGCGGGAGTTCCTCTCCATCGGCAAAGGGTAGCAAGCCCGTTTATCTCGCAAGCCATCTCCGCCCTCTCCCTTTACCGTGCCATTGACCCGGATATGTGGGGGAAAATGATTGGCCGGGTCAACGGCGTGAATTTTGCAGGCATTTACGGAAAAACCAAGGCAATGGGGTGGAAATCCATCACTTGCCCCGAAGGGTTCTCCTGGAAGCAGTATATGTATTTCCTTCTTGATACGCTTCCTGAAAAAGTACGTGGTAATTATCTGAGGAAGCTGGAAGTCAGCATGCGTTTTTGGAAAAAACGTGGCGGATGTCTGAGCCGGACAACGATTAGAAAGCTAAAAGATGCCGGAGTAAAATTCACGGTGGGGCGTTCAACTGCCTACCATACGGATAAGAAACCCGTCAGAATGGAGTACCTTGACGACATTGATATTGCAGAGTTCAAAGAAATTCCTACGTACAAACGAATGTGCATTTGCATCATCAAGAATGACCACGTGTGCAAGTATATGGGTTTTTCTCCGACCAAGGAAGAAAAAGACAGGAGAGAGAAAATCATGGAAAAGTACAAATCCCTGGAAAAATGGAAAAAGCGTTTGTAAGCCCTGTTTATCAAGTTATTGCCGTTCCGGTAGAAAAGGTTGTGGCGAATACCTACAATCCCAATATCGTGGCACCGCCTGAAATGAAACTATTGGAACTCTCGATATGGGAGGACGGCTACACCATGCCCTGCGTATGCTATTACCTGAAAGACCGGGATCAGTATGAACTGGTGGACGGATATCATCGTTATCTGGTCATGAAAACCTCGGAGAGAATCTACCGGCGAGAAAAAGGGCTGCTTCCCGTTTCCGTCATTAATAAGGACATTTCCGAACGTATGGCTTCTACGATACGCCATAACAGAGCTCGAGGTACTCATTCCGTAGAATTGATGAGCCATATTGTTTCCGAACTTGCCAAGGCAGGGATGTCCGATGCGTGGATCATGAATCATATAGGGATGGACAAGGATGAATTGTTGCGCCTGAAACAGGTTTCCGGACTGGCAGAATTATTTGCCGATAAGGAATTCAGCAAATCGGAAACCTGGATGGAAGATTATTGATCTATTTCCAGAATGGAGAAATCTTTCTGAAATCGTCCATTCCAAACCGGTGTCGCACAATATTGTACAGTTAATCTTCTTACCGAATGATTAAAAATCTATTTGCTTTTCAAGATCAACTAATTAGCAACTTGTTATTCTTTTGACAGAATATCTTTTACCAGATAAAATATTTGATTATATCGCAGACATAAATCAACAGTCGTACATGGTAATGTACGACTGTTGAAATCCTCCATAAGAATGATATGAGGTCAATTAATCCACAGAGGAACCCTGAATATTAGTTGAGGCTTCTTTACAGGTTAATGTTCCTTGATTGTTAATGATAGATTCAGGATCCAATTTTGTAACATCAGTTTTGACTGTATATGATTGACCTCCAGCATTTGCCGATCCGGAAAACGGAGTTCCAGAAAGCGACCAATCATGTGCTTTCGCTGGCTCTTCGGGGGTTATTTGCCCATTTTTACCCGTTATAAAAGCAGGGACATAGGAGAAGATTTTACCTTTTGGTCCAACAGATATTGCTCCACCTCCTGATGCTCCTGGGGCTATCGTTCCAGCATAGGATGTTGAACAAGTTATCAGAATGGCAAGTATATAGGCATATTTTTTCATTGTGTATAATATTATCTATGGTTTTCTAGTTTTGGAGGATTATTTTTCCAAAGTTCCAATTCTTCGTCTGTTACACTCTCCAGGCGCTCTCTGAGTGCCTTGATTTTGGTATCATCAACGAGGTTATTGGAAAAATAGTCCTTCCACTCGAGATTTAAATAATTCATAACCTCAAGGTCTTTCACGGTAACAGGCAATACTCTGGGGCTTTGCGGAAAATACTCTTCCGTTAAAAAGGCACCTCCATTGTACTCTTGTAATTTATACCAAGATTGAAGAAGAGTTTTGTCAAATAATTCCCTTTCCCGTTCATTCCATAATTTTAAGCTCCATCTCATTAATGAAGATAATTGAGATGGAAAAGAATTTTTGTTCTGACTTCGGTAAGCATCTATAGACCAACGATGTGCCTTAGCAAGATTTAAGGGATTTAGGCTTATTCTATTCACGGTATCCCACGCATTGACTAATTCGTGCTCCTCTTGTGAAAATTCCTGTATCTTCTTTAGAGGGAATAGGTCAATGCCTTGATATTCATGAAATAAATCTTCTTTTGAGTATTTTCTGAGTAGCCCACTATTGTGAAGCCGGGAAATGAAAACTCCGTTTATTCTTGCACTTTGAGAATAATTCCTCGCTATTCTCACATAGTACATACCAGGTCCCCTAAGAAGGAATGTTTTGTAAACTCCGTTAACTGAAATGTCTTTGACTCTGGTTCTGGCCAACACAGGTTCCTTGAGAATCTGATCAGTTTCCTGTTCAAGAGAATGATCACAGGAACCATCTTCCTTTTCCAATCTGTAGCATTCCAGAGAAATCTCGTCTGGCATCTTACTTTTGTACTTTCTGATTTCAACCAGAAGATCCCTTCTTGCCATTTCGGGGAGAATCATCGCCTCATTGTTATAAAAATACATGGTGAGCTCATAGGGGATCTCTTCCGTAACCTGTACCACAAGCCACAGATCTGGACCATCAATGGATTTGCCTCCTCCGGCGTCACTCCACAGGCCATATGATTTAGTGCACCTGAATGGATTATGTAACGAATTAGGGTCTTCAGAGTTATGTATCCATCCCAGTCCTGTTTGTACTCCACGTTCATGAGGACGGTTATTTCCCAGACGGCATCCTACCTTCGCCGAACTGCCATCAAATAGGGAGAAAGACTGTGAACCAAATCCAAAGTTGGCACCGCATAAAATACCCAGATAATTACCATATCGGTGACACCACCATCCTTTTGTCGCCCAATCTTCTTTCCAGTAAACGACAGGACAGGATGAATTTTGATCCCCGTTGTCTGTACGGAATTCATCGGCTTCCTTTTTCAACGAAGCCCATTCCCGAGGAGGAGGAGGCTGAGGGTGATTGATATCACCAGTCATTCCTCCATTCTTGCTTAATGGAGTCTTTTGATTAGGTTTACAGATGTTAATCAATCCGTTGCCGTAGGTCATGGCGTATACGGAACCATTAGGCAAAGGAATGAATCCTGTTACCCAGGGAGTGACGACTTCTTTGGGAAATTCTGCAAGCCGAATGATATCAAGAGAACTAGGTTTTACCAAGGCGGCTCCCCTATCTCTGAAACCAACCCATAACCCATCGGATGTCAGAGACATTGACGTCACGTAATCTTCCGGGAGCAGCTTCCTCGATAGAAAAGGCTTCCGAGAGGTTCGGACGAGTCCCGATATGCCCATATTTTTGTCCCAGTAATCCTCACCACGAATGAATTTCCACCCTTGCCTTTTTGAAAATAAAGCTATACCGGTATCTGTTGCCACCCAAACATATCCTCCTGGACCACACAGAATGGAATTACATAGATTTGAAGGTAGCCCGTCCCCCATAGCTTCGACAGGGCTTCTTAACTTCTGATCCTTATCTCGATACCAAGGAGCCTGGACGAGAGATTTCTCTTTGTACTGACCTTCCTTGGTCACTTGTGCAACTCCACCACAGGCATAGGCGATCCAAAGAGTTCCATCTTGGGCGAAAGAAGCCGCTTCAATCTGGTCAGATATCAAACCTTCCGCACGGGACAGGTAAGACCATTTCTCATCTTCAGGATTATACAAGACAAGTCCTGCCGATGTGGCTATGGCAACCTGTCCCGTTTCCTGAGAAACGACAATATCAAAAATTCTCTCACCCGGGAGAGCACTTTCCCTGTCGTATTGCTTCCAGGATACTCCGTTAAAAACAAATACTCCCTGATCGCCAGTCCCAATCCAAATGCGTCCTTGCTTGTCTTCTGCGACACAGTAAACATTTTCTGTTTCAGGACATCCTTCATAATAATTGGCGTTCATCCAGTTTTCCTTGCCATCTTCGCTGATCCACCCTCGATAGATTCCGGATTTTTCACCCACAATCCAGATAGAACCGTCTTTGGAAATCAGTCCGTCGGTAATATATAAGACGGGGCAATTTTGGTTTTGATCTGCATTGGGCATACTTTGACCAAGGACTGTAAAGGAGCCACATACAAACAGAGAGAAGACAAGCGATAGTAATGATTTCATGAAAAGAATTGATAAAATTAAAGTGTTCCGATTTGAAACAATAATATCCAAAGTTCTATTTGCCTAGCGATCTGGTTAGTTTTTCTTCAGCATTTGAGAAAGCCTTACCGGAAGCAGCATGCTCGGCTGTCAGAACTCCGCGTTTCAGAAAGGATATTGCCCTTTCCTGATATTTGGAATCCTTCCATAGAAGTATTTGCTCAACATAAACGTCTATCAAGGTTACTGTCATAGACGGGTTTTTTTGTAAATCTGAAATAGCTTTTTCCAAGAAGTTACATATCTGTTTTTTTGATGAACCCGAAAATTTGTTGTCTTGAGTATTTTCAGACCATTTCTTGAAATAATTTTTTCTGGTTTTTACGTTATATTCAAGTTTTCCTGCCAATGAGGGAATAGCTTTTTTGGCTTCTTCAGCTAGTGTTAACATGTACATTTCCGATGCGTCTCTTGATGTGGAGGAATCAAGCATTAATGCTGCTAACTGTAAAGCATCGTATTTCCCCTGTCGGATTCCTAACCCGTCATTGACAAGCTTCCTCATGATGATCGGCTCATCCCTAAAGCTTTTTGCTATATCACCAATTAGGGCTATTTTTTCTTTTTTCCCCAATTTTTTTGATATCAAGCGAAGAGAATCTTCCCATGCAGGCAAGTTCCATTTGGTTGTCTTAACTGCACAATCTAGTAAAAACTTTTTATCCTGTTCATTCCGAGCGTATTGCGATAATTCATAACATAACCAGGATTGTTCGAATTGGCTATGACTCTGAAATTTAGAGACAACACTGATCATGTAAGGATGTCCAGGCCATGGACTGAGATTTCTATTTCCTGTCCAAATCCAGCCATATATATTATTACCGATCTTCCAGTTGCCATCTGTGCTTTTCCAGACGAATGCACAATGTCCAGGTTGTGAGACGGTATAGGCAGGGATTCCCTTTGCTCCGATAAATCCGCACGCTGAGGTAGAAACAGCTCCACAGACACCACCGTATTCAACTAATATAGGAAGAGTCTGGGGCTTGAAATCATAAAATTTATTCCCTTCGTGTATACTGACCCCATCCTTATTTTTCATTCTATATGGAATGAAACTACAAGCGATGTCACCTGCATTTCGGTCCGTATAATTCTTTTTATTAGCTGTATGCATTTGTGCCCATGAAAGTTCATCCACGTTACGCCCAGAACTAAACAGGATGGACATTTCCCATGGGTGTAATGTTTCAAACTGTGAAAATAATTCCCCCTTTAAATGGGATTGTTGATAAAATCGATATCTGACCATTCTATCTTCAATCTGTTCTTCGGATGACAGGGATAATGCCGCACCGAGAGCCATTTTTAAATTGGATCCGTCAAGTGTTTGATTTTCAAGTTTCCAGATTTGATGGATGAAATCCAGAGTCATGAAATTACCTTGGCCGGAAAAAGCCAACCCTTTTAAGATATCATCATTGGTCAGGAGGAATTTGACAAAACCCTTGTCCTTCAAGGCTTGAATGGTGTATTGACTTTTGGGGCAAATTCGATCACAAAAAATAGACAGGTAACAAATTTTTGCCAACACCTTGTCATTTAGCAACATCTCAAGTCGAGATTCATTTAGCGTCCTCTTATTTACTTCTTGTTGTAGATATTGCGTACAGAACTTCGAGATGCTTTTGGGATTGGCTGACCAGCATTGAGTTTCGAGGTTCTCTATCGATAGAGACGCCGTAGAAGAGGCAATGGAAACCCCTATAATACATAAAAAAAGAATATGCATTAATGTTTTCATGAACAAATTTATTTAAACAGTAAAAAAATATATTCTCTATCGAGAGCTGTCAATAATGGAATTACCTACACGTGTATTTTATAGGACATTCTTGACAATATCCTACGCCACACCCACGCCTTTACGACATCGGGAAGGGTATCATGCAAACACTGTTTGACGGAGGTAGGAAACGAGGTATATTGGATACCAACCTAGCCGAATAGGCCATCTCGGAGGCAATCTGCCAACAAGAAGTCCCTGTCTCCTTCGGTGAAAGACGTAACATTCTTATCAAGCACACACAGAGTTGGATCATTTACAACGCTGCCAGCGATGAAATCAACCGGTTCTGGCGAAACTAGGGCATTGGCCTCCAAGCGATACGCCGCCTGCTACATCGGTCCGACGATTCTCTCTTGACGTACACCGAAGTTTCCTGAATGAGGACGCACGATATAGTTGTCGCCGTAGTTTTTTATTTCCTGAAAATTCAGCACGACCTGACGGCAGTGGACTACAAAACCGCTACTGCCAAGCCGGATGCCGGCCATGCAGCCTTTGACCACGAACTCCAGCTGGTCACCTACCAGATGATGATCGAAGAAGACACGGGAGACACGCCTCCGTCACTGGATCTGATCTACTTGGTCAAAACGAAGACGCCTCAGATGATCCGTGTCAAGATCCCACCAGCCAACAAACAACGCAAGCAACGCATCGCCGACCTGTACAGGATCGCCTGCGAAGGCATCACTTCCGAGCGTTTCCATCCCCAGCCCGGGATGCAATGTTCCTGGTGCCAGTACAGGAAGGAATGTTCCGGGTGGTGCAAAGAGGTAGTACAGAAATCATTCAGAAGCCTGCCGTAAGGCCGGCTTCTTTTTAGATAATTGATATCTGGAAACGACAGGCGGAGTTATTTAAAAGAGAAATAGGTTTGGAGAGAAGGAATAATCGTGTCGTTTAACCTAAATGATGATCGAGAATAGGGAGGACAGGAGATTACTTTTTCTGTTTTTAGAACTCTTAATGATTTTAAGATCATATCATGGTCGGCTATAGTTGTATTTGCTACATCGTCAAGTAATTTTGATAATTGAATACCATCTTGATGATGGTCACGAATGTATTTACCAAGATCGTCATGAAGGGTTATTTGACATAAATCTTTGTTTTTTTCTGTGAATAAAAGACCTTCCTCGTATAAATCTGCATCAGCTTGAGGTCTATATGCAAAGATATCAAGTCCACAATTGCCAAAATGCCGAGAACCGTTCTGTTCTTTCCAATGTTCTCCAACCATGGCATAGCGTGCTCGACTACTATCAGCTAAATGTATGAGCAAATAACCACGGTGATTATTTTCCGGCATGATGTAAAAGGGAGAAAAATATTTAATACCTGTAGCATAATGGTATGCCGTTGCTATGCGGGCTTCTACAGGATAACGCCAGTCTTTAGTCGTCTTGCACAATGCGAGAAATTCATCGATATTTACACAAGGCTCAATACCAATTGATTGGAGACTCTTTTCAAAAGGTAATTTGTTTTTTTCCGAGAAAAAATCAGCAAGCCATGTACTTGAAAAATTAATGATAAATTCGGCACGTCGATACAACCGATTATGTATGCTTTTTATTAATGTAGCAGGAACTTGACTATAACCACATTGGTCTAGAAAAAAGATAGTTCTATTACCTCCTCGTGGATGACGGCGATTGATGTCAGAAATAATTTCATCAACACTTTGAGAAAAACTTGAATTTCTAATTTTAATTTCGAGGCCAGTATATCCATATTTAGCCAAATTTTCTTTTAGAAGATTATAGTGATCTTTATTTTTTTCTATAAAATAGTATGTTGGTTTTATGGTCAGACTACTTTTCCGTTCCTGATTAATTATAGCATTGGCTTCTTTTACGGCATTAAAAAAAACAAACGGAGAGCCTAGCTCTCCGCCTTTATACAAACCACCTCCAGCAAAACCGTCAATGAAAGTAACTTCCTGTTCTTGTTTCCCTCGAATATTTTTAAGTAATATAGTGAGATATGAAACAAGATACCCATGAAGTAAATCTAGTTTCTTTTGACTATGCTTTTCTAAAACAGGATACCCATTTTTCCAATTAAAGGAGTCGTTATTATCCATGACTTATATAAATAATTAACATGTGACAATACGCCGATATGGAAAACCATTCCATTCATCTCCATCTAGCTCTCTCCCTGCGCGTTTTTTACCAAGACCTACCATCCTCTGCCCAAGTAACTCCACGGTATGACGTTTTTGAATATCGGTGAGAGTTTCTTCAGGAGCCCAATGTCCCCATTGTTTGAAATGGAACGGAATATCAGCAACTTGGCATTGGTCACGAAGTTTTCTGACCCAATCCGGGTGCATAGGACGTGCTTTTGGCCCACTTTCACCACCTGTAATAACCCAATCAATGCCGTTTTGCCATGAAGTAATGTCCAAGGGCCCTAGAAGAGGCTCACAACTTAAGAAACGTATTTTAGCTGAATGTTGTAATAGATGTGGAATACGTTTATTGGCGTATTCTTGATTTTCTACGGTAGTACCTAGCCATACATTATCTGGCCAATTATTTACCCAAGGACAGAAATATTGGATTTGATCGGGATGCTTGGTTAGCAACAACCAATCAAGATTAGGCGTTTTTAGGATTAGTTCCCATAATTTATCACGCCAAGGCGAAAGTTCAGAACGGGGTTCGAAAATATCAGACATCGAAGCGCAAAAGACTCGATGTCTGATTCCTTTTACTTTCGATGCTTTATCCCATAAGACAGGTTCATGCCAGTGTTTATCTCCGAAAAACCGTCTTTTGGCATTAGCCCCCCAAATATCACACCCGACACGTTTGGCCCAAGTTTCAGCGTAACAATTGGCACAGGCAGGAGATACTTTTGTACAACCCCACCACGGATTGAAAGTATGATGAGTCCATTCAATGGAAGAATTTTTGGCCATAATTTCTGCGATTAATTTATAGGAATATTCCTTTTTGCCTAGTCCTAATTCCGAGCAAGAGGAAATAGAATGAGATGTATGACCATTATCACAAAAGAGGCTATACGATTGAATAAGCCTGTCTTTCGGATGGAGCCATTCATCTGAAAATCCCTCTCTCCCCGCGTCATATATCCCTGAGGAAGCAGCTTCTCTGCTTCCTTCCTGTGCCCACCTCCCGGCCTTGTTCCGGGAGGTGGGCTTTTTGTTGCAACAAATCAATCATCAATGAATATGAATAATCAAACATTCACCCACGAACTCTATCGCAACCGCGACAACAGCCCGCTGGATAGAAACCAGGTCCGGCGTGTCGCACCCTCCGTCTTTGCCGACCGCGAGGACGACAGCCGTTCGAAGAAATATCGCTTCGTCTCTTCCGACTCCCTACTCGACCAGATGGAAGAAGCCGGGTTCCTCGTCGTTGGAGCCCAGGAACAACGCACACGAAAACCTGACGGCACTCCCACCCGCAAGCACCTGATTCGCTTCGCCCACCGGGACGTGCTGGAACACAACCGTGAGCAGCGCATCGAAGTGGTCATGATCAACAGTCACAACGGCAGCTGCTCCTACCAGCTCATGGCCGGGATTTTCCGGCTGGTCTGCACTAATGGTCTGATTGTCGGGGCTCGTATTGCCGCCATCAACATCCGTCACATGGGACATACCGGGGAGGATGTGATTGCGGCCAGTCTCCGGCTGGCCTCCGAAACGCCCCGTATCATGGACGACATTCGCCGCATGCAGGGAGTGGAACTCCCCTACAAGCGGCAGGCGGACTTCGTTCATGAAGCGGCCCGGCTGCGAATGGGAGACGACTACGAAGACAGGATACGTCCTGAAGCCCTCCTGTCCCCCCGGCGCTGGAACGATATCGGCTTTACGGCGGGAGGCCCGGCTACCGTCTGGCAGTGCTTCAACCGGGTTCAGGAAAACCTGATCCGGGGAGGCGTTCCCTTGAAGCCACAGAAGGAAGGTGCTTATCGCCGCCGTTCCCTGCGGGCGCTCAACGGTATTGACGGCAATACGCGCCTGAACCGGGAGCTCTGGGATCTGGCCGACAGCTACACCCTGAACAACTGACCTGAGACGACCATGAAAAGAAAACATCATCTGAGCTTGAGACGTATGAGACGGACTCCGTCCCTGACCGGACTGGAACTATCCATTCTTCTGTACCTTCACGGCGACTTTGAACGCAGTGACGAGGAAATCATGGCAGAATGCCATGGCATCGAACAGGAGAGCGTCAGGCATGCCATCCGTGGTTTGGCAGGCAGGGAGTTCATCATCCGTACGAAGGAAGAAGAATTCCTGCTTCGTCCCGACTGCTGGCTGATTACCTATGCCGGACGGCAGGCGCTCAAGCAATGGGTGGCCGCTATCGTTCCGACTCGTCGATCATCCCGGACAAGAGCTCACGCATCAGCATAGCCATGAACATGAAAGACCTCCTCATTGCTCTGGTGACGCTCGTACTGCTGTGTCTGCTGGGGCCAGTCGTAGTCGGCATCCTGTCGGCCATGGTGGCGGTGGCTCCCTACCTGCTTGCCGTGCTGTTGATCCTGGGCGTTATCGCCTTCTTCCGCAAGTAACCCCGACAGGAAAGGAACGAGACATGAAGACGATGCCCATCATCGCGCAACTGCGTTCCACGAGCGGATACGATACGGACGCCCCGTATGTGTATCTGGAATTGGACACAGAACTGTTGGACCGGATCGAAAAGGCGGTGTCGCTTTACGGCAGGCATCAGCATGATCCCTCACTGAGATTAAGCAAATTGACGATTCACGGGCCGTCCATGACGGCTCTGGTGAACCTCCCGGAATTGACGGAAGAACAGCAGAAGTCTCTGGACGAAGACGAAAGCATCCTGCTGGATTCGCCGATTCCGGAGACGGAACTGGATGTCCTGGAAAGCTGTATCCGGCTCTGTGGTGAAAGCATCGACATCCTTGATGCACGGTGCCTGTATGCCATAGCCTGTAATAAACATACAAGGGACATGTATGAAGCCAATATCGGAGCCGTACTGAGACATCTGCTCGAGTCCCGCCATCATCCCGGAAAGGAGGAGTTGCCTGATGCTGACGATTGAGAAGTACAAGGGCACCCGCTTCTGGGCTGTCTTCCGCGACGGAGAACTGTTAGCCGTGACCGTGTACAAACGGGGAGCCGAGGCGATCGTCAGGACGCTGGAAGCCAGGGACGGATAAGGCCGCCATTCAGCAGCTCTTCTTCATGATGAAGTCGGGCTGTTTTTTAGCTGTCAGTCATGAAAAATCCTTTGTGTTCAAGCTGAATATCAATGTGTTGCTTTTTGTAGGCGTGGAATTTAAAATTCCTTCATGAAACGCGCAATCATCGAAAGAATCGCCCCACTGGTTCCTCATCCCGATACATGGCTTCTCCCGGATAGTGATGATCCCGTTCTCCGGGTCATCCCTTCGGAGATGGCGAACAAAATCAGGAGGATTCAGACCTTGCTGAAACGTCCCGATGCCGGCTGGATCATCGCCAGGTCATATGCCCGGGAAGAACTCATGCCTCCTGCCTGGTTCAAGGAACAGACAATACGCAGAACAATCAAACTCCTCATGGGTAAAGAAAACAATGCCGTCCTGATGGAAGCCATCGCTCTTTCAGGCGAGATGGCAGCAGGGGCACGCAATCTTATTCACGCCCTCCTCCTGAATGACGGATGCGATTACGATGAAATCAGTCGCATCAGCGGCATCTCCCAGGAGATTGTTCGTGCTCACGAAGAACTCTTCTTCAATGTCAGGGATCGCCGGGATGAACAAACCTACCTCTCCGGCATTGTCTACCCCAATGGAAGGATCGACGAACTGCGTCCCGATTATTTCGACGCGGCGGGCAGCAGGGAATTGCTTCTCCGGACTGGATTCAACAGCACCGTCAGGCAGACGGCCTTCCTTGCCGGGCTGCAAATGACCAGCCCCTATGCCCAGGGAAACAATACCGAGAAAACGGACAGGATCTGCCGGGACATGCTGGAACGGGCTGCCATGGCAACCGGAATGGGCATAGCTAACAGCTCCCGGCATCCCCTGGGTCCTGTCATCAGACAGGTCGCCGTCAATGCAGCGCATCAGGTCAAGCCCGATGGATTTGGTCAACTGATCAGCCTCGGGGATACGATGAAGCAGGAGCTGGAACAACTTGCCCGGAACAAAGCGGAAGCCCTGAACCGCAACATGAACGACATCCCCCGGGAACCGGTTCCCCTCACCTCCAACCACGAACAATAATGAAGATGACGAAAATGCAGAAAATGAACCAGCTACCTGTCCATGCCGTGATGACGACGAAGGAACTCAGGCAGCGAGGCTTTACCAACCAGGATCTGACCCGTGCCGGGAAAGAAGGTGTTCTTGTCCATTACGGGTACGGAGTTTGGGCTCGTCACGTTCCTCTCTGTCTGTATGAAGCGCTGAAAACATTCCAGAAAGAATCGCAGAGTTGCCACATAGGTGGACGAACCATTCTGCACCTTCTGCTCGGGGCGCCTAAACCGGAACGAATACAATTGTTTGATCACCGGGAAGCAGGAAAGTATCCGAATGCTTTTAATTATTCGGGGCGGATTCAGACAGTTCCATGCAGAATATTCAACGACGAATACTTTTTTGATGAATGCTGCGGTATCATCGAACGTGACGGACTGTACTGGTCTACTCCTGCCCGGGCATTGCTTGAGAGCATTGACATGATCGGGAATCTTGATGATTGCCGTATTATCATCCGGGCCATGGAGCAACTGGAAGAAATGGACATGGATGATCTGGGGCGGGTCCTGGAATGCTGCCAGAGGGAAAAGGTCAAGCGCTGGTTCTTCTACCTTGCCTCCAAGGTGTCGCAGGATTGGGCATGGGCTTGTACCCGGGACTCGGTTGTCCGGAAAGCCCTGTCGAACAGCATATATTCTCTGCAAACACCGGGAACGTACGTTTCTGATTTCAGGATCACGGTACCGGAAGAGCTGGAACGAGAATTCCCCCGTTATATGCCTTTCGGACTTTCCTGAATGTAAATGGAAGGTTGGACGGCGTTTTTTAAGAAAAATGCCATTCGGGGCGCAGCGAGCCGCCTCTCCATCGATTCAACCGGTTTCGCCTTGCTCCTTACGTCCACATAGTTACAGCCTTCGCTTCGCTCGGCTGTAACTATGTAACCCGTATCGTAGCATTGAACCATTGAGGCGTATGCTCGCTGCTTGCCCCGGAAGGCATAGCCTTCCGGGGGATTAAGAAATTATGCGTTTAACACGAATGGATTTTGTTGATGTTTGGCAAATATCGAGGAGCAGATGAAGTTCCTTTGCTAATGAAAAATCCTCTTTTTTTCAGTCGTCGTAACATTTTGGCCATTTCGTGATCGTCGATGAGGGCCATATTCAGACAGACGTGGAATTCCAGTCTGGATATGATACGTTCCACAATGGCTTTATCCTTTTCCTTGGAGACTTCTGCTCGGAGCCGTTGAAAGAAGGCAACAAGTTCTTCCATCCTCGGAGTTTTGATGTCCGGCATATTTTTGATTAACTTGTCGAAAGTTTTTTGAGAATAGAAGGCTACTCTCAAGACGAGATCGGCAAGGCCTTCCGGGAGAAAGGTGATAATGCTTTTAGACAATCCCTTAGGCATATCGTTGGTAAGGCCTTCAGATCTATTGAGTTTTAGCTCGATCCGAATAAACCTATTACTTTTTGAGTAGACCTTGGCTGCGGCATTGGCAACCTGCCGGCCTTTGCTGCCTTGCCGAAGAACACTCCCGAATGATACGCCATCCTTATCATAGGCAGGTTCCCTTAAATTGCCTTCCTGCTCTTGAGCGTGATTGCGCCTTCGGAATTTTCGTACGGCTACATTGAAAGAACCCTCCATGGCTCGCGCAGTACGTGGAGCATCATCGACTTTGAGGTGGCGATCTATCTCAGCGTAGGTTAATTGTGCCCAACCAAAGGCTTGTTGCCATGTTGAAGCAGGAGCTTTGAATAAAGGGAAGTCCGGGACTTCGGCAAGAGCTCGTACAAGATCGGCGTATAGCACGGACATCTGGACATGAATCGTGTTTTTCAGGGCCTGAATGATGTCTTCCTGAGAAAGTTTAGGATCACAGAAATTGTCGACCGTAGATTGCTTGACTTTCGGATTAGGGAAGAACGCCGTTGCTATCTGCTCGTCACTGAGGCTTGGCTGCGTCAGGAATGAATGATTGGCCAAAGCTCTGTTGACATTTATATCCAGAACGAAGATTGCTTCGAGGTACGTCCGGGGAGAGAAATAATTGTCGACAGGAATCTCTTTAACCCAATCCAGTTGGATATGCCGACAAGTATGGAGCATCTGAGGCAGTCTTGTTTTGCTATTAGTAGGCCAGAACCCGGCAAACTGTCCCGGGAGCATGGGGCTAACCAACGGAGAGAAGCTACGGTTCTGCTTGCAACATTGAATGTGCATGGAGGTTTTGGCTTTTCGAATCCGTCTGAATTCTGGATTCCTTGGCGGTTCCAGGTCTTCATGAAATCCTTTCGGAGTCGTTTCTCCGTGAAGGAGACTACGGGTAGGATCGTAGGTCCGACAACCGCTGGCTTTACGTGCAAGGGCTTTCATGTGATCGTAGATGCCTTCGGTATCCTGGATAACCGGGAATCGAAGGGCGATGACGACTTCTAGCTTGTCGATGGTTATCTGCGGGATGAACGGGATACCAAGGCAACTGCCGAGGTTTTGTGCTCTGCCACAGAGTGCGGCGGAGATGTCTGTTATTTCTGTTTGGCTCGGAAAAAGGCCATCACGGAAAGACTGATGAGATGATGCGGAATGATTATTCTTCATTGTGTGTTGATGGTTTATTTGTTTCATTTGTCTGTGATACGGAAATGACGATCCAGAGCTGTTCTTACTTCTTCAGGATCAAAGAAAATCCGTCTGCCAATCTTGTAGAATGGAATCAGACGTCTTGCCTTCCATTCCAGGAAGGTTCGCTTGTGCGGACGCGACTGCGTCGGAAACACAATGCGGATGCATTCTTCAGCCCCGACCAGAACTCTGGAAGGGGGAATGCTTTTTTCGTGGGAATGGCTCTCATTGGTAACCATGTCCCCTAATTTCCGCACAAGCGTGCGTTTGACAAAAATAATTTAAAAATAGTTTTTCCGTTATTTAATGTGTTGGGGCAATGCTCCAAATATCCATACCATCTGTTTCCGTTAACTGATTCAAATAGTGGCGTTTAACAATAGCTTCCGTGTTGCCTCCGACGATAGCGGCCGAGCCCACGGAATGGAACGCACTGACCCACGCGCTGAAGAAAGTATGCCGAAGCTGATCGTGGGAAAGGGAAAAATGTCTCCTGATATGCTTGATAAGACGATCATGATTGGACGGAAGAATCGGCCCGGTGTATCGCTCAAGCCATCTCCTGAGATTAGGCTGGATTTTGACTTGTCGATACGTGTGTGTCTTGGCAACTTCGGGCGGGATGTGAATGATGCCATTCTTCAGGTCGATCAATTCCTCTGCTCGCTGGGCAAGTTTATGCAGTTCTCCGCTTGGCCCCGTACGCAGACCGGCGAACAGAGCTAATGCGAAGTAGCGACAAAGCTTCCCATTATCGTAGTTCTCAACATAAGCCATCAGTTCCCGGCATTGTTGAGGAAGAAGAATAGCTGGACGTCCTCTAGTCACTGTTTTTTTCGAAATCGGTGTAACAGGATTCGTTGAGCACCAGCCTTCTCGTACTGACAATTCGAAGAAAGAATGCAAATCCGCTCGGTAGTTATTGAATGTCTTAGGGGATGCCTTTGTTCCTGACTTACTTCGGACAGAGTTTAAAAAATCTATAACGTGTTCTGTTTTAATATAATGAACATGAATATCCTTCATATTAGGTAGTTGGGCTCGGCATTCATGAATCCAGTCTTCAAGATCGATCCTTCTCTTGGAAATAAGGTTTTCATATTGTTCCATCAAAACTGCTTGAAGCTGGCGATCTGCGATACTCGTTAGGTGGTGGATACTGCCATGTGGAGACAATTGAGCCGCGAGAGACAGGAAATGTTGGGCTTTTTCTTCAGGCAGAGTTTTACAGGCAAGACGGATCACTGCTTGAAGAGATGGCGCGTTCTCGTCCTTAAGCTGGTAACGAACTTGCTCCATCTGCCTCTTGATTGCGACCTCTTGTGAAGATAAGTAGATCCATTCACAAAACAACGATAAGGTCGACTTGAGTTGCATGAGTGATCTGGCGCGAATTGCCTCGGATTCTTTTTTTCTTTCAAGAAATTTCCTAATGGCATCATCGAGAAGAATACCTCCTTCAAGTAAAATGGGAGAGTATTGCTCAAGGAAAAAATTGACAGCTTCCGTAAGTGTAAAATTGGGTTGAAGACGTTGAATACATGCCTGAGCTTCCTGAAGTTGTTCGTCCGTTAATGGTGTAAATACTGTACGAATTGGGACGGACTCATTGATGAGTTCAACCTGTTTTCTAGCCTTGAACGTTTCGGCATCTTTACGGTTTGCGAATGTTTTGACTTGTGGTTTCCCATTAAGAGACCATCCTTTGACCCGGAACATAAGACTCTTCTTGCCCCGGGTGTTGATAGTGGTTTCCTTGATGTAAAGACCACCGTGCTTGTTCGGGATGAGCGATTCTCCTTCCATGAAGGTATAGTAACAAACGCTTCAGAAAAAGTAAGTCAAAACGTAAGTCGTTTATAAAAATTCTATGAAATTCAATAAATACTTCAATCTCATAACCTGAAGGTCACAGGTTCAAATCCTGTTCCCGTAACCATTTGAAAAACCCTGCAAGCTTTCGGCTTGCAGGGTTTTTCGTGTCTAAGGCAGCTTGATCCAACGTCAAAATGGGGGGAAACCGTTGTTTTTGAGGATATACCTCGGAGACGATAGTTGACCAAATTCCTGCATCCGTAGGTTTTTTGCTGAATCTTCTTTTCCTTAATTGTTCTTGAGTTACTCTTCTTATTGCATGTCATAGACTAATGGATATAGCGATCCATCACGGAGGCCTGATTCGAACGATATATCCAGGAACGAAAAGGAGGGAAACATCCAGCTCGTGACAACGAGAAACTCCTCTAGTATGTCCGTGAGAATCTATCCCAAGAGCTTCATTGTCCTGCCGTTTTTTTGCACGGAAATTCTAAGACGGATCACATAATCCTGAAGGATGACGGATTGTTGTCAATAACCAATCTTAGGGCGGCTGGATGCAAGTAACGCATCAAAGAAGCAATACTGAGTTAGTTTTTTGCGCTGATTTTTTTCTTCAGGAATCTGTCTGTTAAGTATTTTCGAACAGGCATATCGTACCATCTTAAGCAGACATAGGCTAAAACGATGCTCCCGATTACAACTGCTACCGCACCGGGCAACGATTCTCTGAAGGTAAGATTTCCGTTCTTTACCCATGCATAATACAGGTAGATAAAAGGGTAGTGTACCATATACAGAGGGTAGGATATATTTCCCAGGAAGTTGCATATTTGCCTCGTAAAGTTGTCGGTTGTCTTGCCCGAGGCACCGAGATAGACGAGAATGGGGAAAAAGACGGCGAAGCATGCGGTATCATACACACCGTTCATCCACAGATGTTCTTCTCCGCCTATACGTGGAACGGACAGGAGGGCGACGATAGCCAGGCTGCAGATCCAAAATGCTCCTTTAATGTGAATAGGTTTGAAGAGCCGGATGAGAAGTAATCCCGCAGAGAAGGAAAACATGAGCCGCAGGAATCCTCCGGTAAAATCCGTCCCGTTTAGAGAGAACCCGGCGCATATGTCGCCGTAAGGTCCCAGTATTGCAAACGTTGCCAAACCACATCCGGCAACGAAAACCAGCAAGGATAGATTTCTGGTCGAAAGCTTGCGGATGAACAGGGCATAGAGGATATTGCCTATGTATTCGAAAAACAGAGACCAGCTTGGGCCGTTCAAAGGATACATTTCCCCCAATCCTCGAATTTCCGTCCTAGGAGTTGCAGGGATCAGTAATGTATTCACAAATGTAGCGATGAACAGAGCCGTAATGCTTACTACCGATACGTCCCATACGGAACACCCCTGGAAATAGAACATGATTGCTCCGATGACGGCGCCCATGACAACCATCGGATGCAGGCGTATGACTCTGCGCTTGAGGAATTCCTTGATCCCCATTTTTCCCCAGCGATCATCATAAGCATAGCCGACCACGAATCCTGACAAGATAAAGAAGAAGTCGACAGCCAGATAACCATGGTTGATTCTTTGGTCGACATGGCTGGTGGCAAAAGCTTCGAATATATGGAACCATACGACCGTGATGGCCGCCACCCCGCGTAACCCATCAAGAATATTGTAATGCTTTTTTGTATCCGCAAATGCAGCCGTAGAGATTTGTGCTTCTAGCATGGAATAAAATTCTGATATTCTAAAATGGTATCTTGGAAATGTGTTTCCTTGAATGGATGATACCGATATGTTCCTCGTTAATACGCGCGAGGCTATGTACTTCTTTCACTCTTGGAGAGAAACGAGAATTCTGCGCGCCATTCGCAAAATTGGTTTGTACAAATTTCTCTCTAAGAAAATAACTTTCCTTGTTGTTCCGGTAGTTGCTGTTCCCGGATGATCTTGGAGACAAAATTATTCTTCGGATTTCATGACCTTTTCAAAAAAAGACTGAGGCATGATTCCTTTGTCGGATCCGGTTTCCCGAGCATCTAGAAATTTAAATTCTATATTCCTCAAGATTCTGTCCCCTCCGTCATATTGAGTGGCGATGCCTGCACTGGGCTTTGTGAAATGAAGAAGGAAGTAAGATTCCCCCTTTTTGTTCTCAAGATCGGAAAACTCTACGATTGCGTTCCGATTATCAATGATCTTGTAAATGTAGCTGCCTACTTGATTTTGATACTCGCATGTGTATGGAGAAACAAAAAGTACTGCTCCTTTCATGGAAAGATAGGCTCCTTGCAGCCAGTCCTTCAATTGATTGGATTCCTGCAATTTCTTCTCAATGAAAAGTTGTTCTTCGTTAGCAGGCAATCCCGTTTTTCCTTCCGTCAAATGGTATTGGATATGATCCGCACTGAATTGCAGAGTTTTTCCTACAATGGATTGGGGAGGATTGGATGAAACCTGGCTGGAATCTTCCAGATCGGGAAAAAGGAGGGAATTGACTTCGGGAAGTTCCTTCTTCCGGAGATGCGGCTTATCGGTTTCCAGCATGAACATGACGTTGCCGATCAGTTTTTCTTCTCCGTCCGTATAAACGGCCATTCCCGAATCGGGAGTTGTGAAGTGGAGAAGGATATGAAGATTGGGGGCATCTGGGCCATCATACCCTTGAAGAATAATCATCCCCTTGTCCTTGCTTAGTTTCTTGTAGGCATAATCCCCCGATTTGCCCAATCCGGCGCTCCATGCTGAAGGTGCCGTAAATTTTAATGTTCCATGTATAAAATTTTCGCCTTCTGATCCTTTTCTCCATCCTGCAAGTTTCTGGTAGTGCAATAACTGCTGTCCTATCGAATAGTTGCTTTCCGCTCTCAGGGAAAGATAAGTCGAAACGGGATGTTCCGAAGACATGGTTAAACGTGTTCCCATCAAGGAAAGCGGAGCCTCTGGAATAGGATGGGGATTATCAGATTGATAGGAAGAAGGATGCTGTGGGGATGAAACAGAGTCCGAAGGTAGATTGTCGCGGGTTGTGTTATCAGGTGTTTTGGGCGCTTGCTCAGGAAACAATACTTGCGGTAGAAGCGGGCTTTTTTCGCTTGGAGCATTCCCGTTTCCAATCATGAGAAATATGCCCGCCAGTACGGCAACGGTAAAACAGGCAAGAGCCGTCCATAAGATCCAATGAAAGGATTTTTTCCCCGAAGAAGATAGAAGATGAGATTTCCATTCCTTCGCTGATTGTAACCTGTCCTCAATGTCCAGTCTGGTTGCTTTCTTTAGCGGGCTTGGGATACGAGTCCAGCTTTTCCCCTAAGCAACTGATAAATGATCTTCCCAGGGCAAATAAATCAGACCAAGGTCCCATATTCCCATGTCCCGAATATTGTTCAGGAGGAGAAAAGGCAGGAGAGGCCATAACAGTAATGGTTTCCTGAGGCAATCCATCCAAGGCTGCACCGAAATCCAGTAGGACAGGTTTTCCGCTCTCCTTGACGATGATGTTTGAGGGCTTGATATCCCTATGGAGGACTTCCTTTGAATGCAGATAATCGAGAATATCCAACAACTGAAGCAGAAGATCCTGTACGACTTTACTGTCATCGGCGTGTTGTTCCAGCCATTGATCCAGAGTACAGCCTTCCACCAGGGACATTACTGCATAAGCTGTTCCCAATGCCTGGAAAATATCATGGATACGGACAATACCGGGATGATCCAACGCTGCCACAATACGGGCTTCCTTGCAAAATGAATCCAGGGAACGGTTATAGGCCTTTCCCCAAGAATCATCGACGGGAATTACTTCTGCGTTTTCCTGATTCCTTTTGCATAAACCGGATGGAAAATGTTCTTTCAGGACGACTTCACGGCCAAGTTGCCGGTCTATCGCCCAGTAAGTGATGCCGAAGCCGCCTTGACCCAGGACTCCCTTGATCTGGTAATTCCCCAGTTCGGTATCTATAGGAAGATAATTATTGGGAGAGAAGAGAGACGGTTCCATGGAAGGAAAGGCATGGTGTTACCCGTCAGGATTGAGGAGGCAAAACAACCTTTTGACTTTTCAAAGGCAAGGAAGGATTTTCTTCGGTAACCAAACCGGAAATAGCCTTCGCCACCATTTCTCCCAATGTTTGACCTTGTTTGGTCGCCTTGGATTCCAGCTTATTATAGAGAGTAGGGGATAACTTGACCGTCAAAGTCAATGAGGCGTCTACTTCCACGCCTGGCGTATCAATAGGATTCAATGAAGGAATGGAAACCGGCAATTGAGCCATTACCCTTCCTATGAGCTGCTGCTTCAAAGGAGGAATTGTCTTCTGGGACATCCAATTCCTCACCGTGATTTCAGAGACTCCACATTGCTCAGCCATCCATTTATAATCAAGACCCTGGCTTTTCAGCCATTGCTTGACTTCGTTTTTAAAACCGGCCTGATCCCCTGCGTGACTCATGCTACTAATGTACCACCATAATCCGAAAAGACAAGACCGCCTTATCTCCAATAGATACAAAAGCAATCAAGGTTCCTTACCAAGGGCGTCCAGTTTCCTTGCAATCAATTCCCCGACAGAACAACCGGCCTCCATGGCTTTTTTGCTCAATGCCGAATAATCTGACAGAGGCAATTCCATCTTGAGTCCCTTCTCCTGATCACCGCCAAGGAAAGAGACCCTATTGTAACACCGAACATAGCTATCCAGAACATCTTGAAAAGATTTTGGAATCTCCTTTTGCGACATCCATTTGCGAACAATGCACTCCGGAATATTACATTCAGAGGCAATATGAGAACATGTCAACCCTTTTGATTCCAATAATTTATTCCTAGCTTTCATCGACATTCGAATGTTTTCAAACTCGCACATGGACGCATGATGCCACGAAAAAACTCATTCGTAAATTATCTTTTAGAGATAAAAATTGTTTATAGGAATCGCAAAAAGAGACATAATGAGGTCGTTAGCTGAGAACGACTCTGTGATTTTCAGAGGATGTGCCTTGGCGACCACCAATAGAACATCAACCAATACAATCATGAAGAAGTTACTCATATTACCTTTAGTTGCTGCTACAGGCGCTTTGTCCAGCTGCGTTGCTCCCGTAGGACTCGTATATTCTGATATCAATTTGCCTTCGGGGATTTCCTCCGCCCCCGGTAAAAAAGTCGGTAAGTCTCAATCAAGATCATATTTTGCCTTGGTCGCAACAGGCGACTCATCTGTAGAGGCGGCTAAAAATAATGGGGGTATAACGTCTGTTTCTTCCGTGGACACAAAAATAGAAAACATTCTTGGAGTAGCAAAATACACGACAACAGTTACAGGCAACTAATTACACAATGAATGCGGTTAGGGCTTTGAATTTTATCCGCATTCAAACTAGAGAAACCACTCTGAATCATTCAGAAACTTTTCACTCCAACAATCAATCCAATAGAATTCTAATCATGAACAAGGTAGTGTTACTTGGAGGTATTTGCTCCACTTTATTCTGCAGCTGTACAGGCACAAATACCCCAGATGGTAATGAAGCAACGACCAATGCAACCCAATATGCAAAATCTGCAGAAGTGCCTGTTTCTTTGAATGGGTACACGCTAATTATGAATAATAGAGGTGCGACGTCTACTATTCTTGGAAATGGACCTTTGAATGAAGTAATCGCACAGAAGCTCGAAAACTATGATAGCAACAAGAACAGGGTATGGAATGCATGCTCTTCTGAAGGACTCATTTCACAGGTCGATTTTTCTAAAAACATGTGGAAGATAGGTAGGAATAGTGGAAACTATACATGCGAAAAATTAGGAAAAGACAAGTTGTATGTCGTATTAGAAGCTGACGATGATTGCTTGTATGAAAGTATTCATATGTTATTGAAATTCAATACATCATATGCAGGTTATGCTGTTTATACAGGTGAAGAAGCCATCTACAAAAACATCCAATTCCAATTGAAAAAGTAGAATTGTCTAATCATTCAATTAAGAAACACCATGAAGACTTTGTTATCAGTCCTCGTAGCAGGAATTTGCCTATTGTCACCATCATGTGCAAGTTGTGAAAAGGCATTAGAAAATCAAACGCAGACAAATACCTTGGAAGGTATTAAAGTTCCTTCTTCCTTAGAGGGGGCAATAGTAGAAATAACCTATCAGGATCAGCAAAGCGGAGAATCCGATACACTATACTTCACCGTCCAAAACAAAGTTACCTATATAACTGGAGAAAATCCTAAGCTGAACGGAAAGCCGAAAATCAGGAAAAATGGAAAAGACCGATATGAAAGAACTACATATGTGGATCAATCGGGCAATGGCTGGGGTAATTGTGATAAATTTAGATATTCGGCAAAAGGAAGCCAAGCTCAGTTATTTCTGAAATATACCGCTCGGCATGAATATCAACTCTGTCAATCAGCCCGTAAGAGCATGGATAACGGATACGTTGAATATCTTTATCAGGATACCGCTGCCGTTTTCACCATAACCAGCAAGAACGGAAATGTTTATGAAGGTACTATGCATGGAATATATGGATCGCCAGACATGCCTCAACCTCCCTTCAAGATTCTAAAAATAAAAATTACTGCATGGTAATGATCAATTCTGCAATACAAGAGGGGATGTATGTCCGTGTTATTGGGGCATCAGGTCAAACTCTGTTTACCAGAAAAGGTGAACTACTTGGATTCACCGGCATGTCAGTAACTCTCAGAAGAGGCGATACGGTCTACACTTGCGATCCAAAAGGAACCACACAATCCACCAATAGATACCAGGGAGGAAGAACCGCTTATGATGATTTGGTAGATGCCGACGAAAGCAAACCCCGTCGAACCTGGACTAAGGGAACTCTTAGCCTTTATCTGCTTTTCGGCTGGTTGATCAAAATCGGAGCTGGCTATCGGCTGTACAAACTCCTTGGAGGCTCGCATGGTCAACTGACTGTAGGTGAAACAACACGGGAATTCACCAAAAGAACACGGAAGGATGTCGGTATCTGGCTGATGTCGGTTTTCTTTTGGATCATTTGCATAGTTGGCGGCTTATTAGCCCATCATCAATTCAAAACCTGGATGGGACAGAATGATTCCCCATCTATCGAAACGTCTACAATTAGCGATCTCTAATAAAAACATGAAACAAATACTCAAATTACTACCTTTCGTCACATTGGCGTTGATAACGTCATGTGAAAACTCCACCTCATCAGATTCCCATAATCTCGCTGAAGCACCAGAATCCCTGGATGGATTAACTTTTGAGGGTGAGATGTATGTTGATTACAAAGAAGGAGAAGGCTTTGAGCTGGAAGCAAAGAATTTTGTTTTTGCCAATGGAGCGGTAACTTTTGATGCAATCGAATATGATTCCAATGGCAATACCACACCCCGACAAGTTGCTGGTCCATACCAATACGAGAAGACAGGAACTCAGACAGGTACATTGTCAACATCAACAAATCCGGTCAGTTTCAATCTGAATCTCATATTTTCAGGTAATAACGTTACAGCGTCAGGAACAATGTCTGAAACTTACGGTTCCGGCTATTACCCTGCAAAAGGGGCATTTACAATCAGATAAGCAAGACGGACATCAACAAACCATTCACAACTATGAACGACAACAAGCAATCAAGCACAATCGATAGATTTCTAAATCTCTCGTTTCATATAGGAAAATTTACCTCAGCGATATTCCTAGTTATCTTCCTACTGTTGTTCCTTTTCTCCGCATACAATATTGCTTTTGAGAAAAAAATGCAGGTGCCTAGATTTCAGGACATTGAAAACACTCTGGATTTCAAGGATGACAGCGGGAAAGCCGTAAAACAGGCCCCCCAGGCTGACAAGAACACGGAACGGCTGGAAGCTATTTTACGAAAATACGAATTATCCAAATACACAGAAGCGGTATCGAAAGCATTGAAGGATAAGGAACATAGTACTATTTTCCTGGATGGATTGGACGACTATCTAGCTGATGCAGAAAAGTATTACATCAAGAACAATATATCCACAGATAAGGAGTCCTATTTTCTGGAATGCATCAATACCTATATCCGTTCTTTTGCTCAGGAGGCAGCTAAGGAAGAAGCCAATCAAGTTTCTGATCAGATTCAAAAAACCGCGATGTGGATACTACTCGTTTTCTCCATGATGGCCTTCGTTGTCACCATAATCATGCCTGCACTCATTAGGATAGAAGAGAATACTAGAAAACAGTAATCCATAACCCCAATCATACAAAATCAGACGCTATAGGGTAGAGATGCCTTATGGCGTCTATTGCTATACAGGGTATGGCATACGGTAACATACCCCCTCCGAATCAAACACGATCCCCCAATTGGCAGCCTATCCCTATTTTTCCTTAACATATACGGACAAGCTTCCACATGAAGGGGGTACTTTGCCAAACACTTCAAAATTGTTTTTCCGAAAAATGGAAGACTTTTTCTCCATTAGGAAATGTATCAGGAATAAAAGGAGGAAAACCCACTTAGTCCCCCGCCTGGCAAAAATATCTTTTGAGGTGATTTCTCAGAATCACGCACGTTTTCCTCATCCCAGTTTGAAGTCCTCATAAGCAATATTGGCAAATTACCTCATCACGTCGAACCCAATCGCTTACAACCGCCTGAAATCATGGCACAATTCCTCCATGAAGATTTTATACGAAGCAGTTTTCAAAAAAATATTTTCCCTCGATCCCATGCGTCTTGCTCCCTCACATGAAATCCAAGGAGCATAAGGGTTATAGGTAAATTAATTCTAAATTGATTTCTACGGAAATTATTTTAGAAAGCAGGATAATCACAAGGTAAGGGATCAAAAAATCCTCACAAACAATTCTGGAAGCATTCAGAATAAGATAACAATTTTACTGAAATTATCCATCAATTTTTGATATCCCAATTATCTAACCTGGAGTCTCTGACTGTCTTATACAATGGGGATATGGGAGGAGTAAAAGAAGGAATAAAATGAGTTTTCGCATTCACTAATATATCATAATGAGTCAGTTGTAAAAAATATGGTCTCATACAATGTATAAGTAAAGAGGAAGAGAGAGATTTTTCTCACGTATACCTTTGTTTAATCCTTTGGAATAATTTCCGAGGTCAATTAGTTTCATACGAAGGCGTTTTTAATAAAACGATTTCCTCTTTGGATAAATTGGCTGGGATCAAGAGAGTTAAAGAGATAAAAGAATAATTAATTCTAAAATGATTTCTATGGGAATTATTTTGGAAACAAGGTAATTGGCAAGGAGAGTTGCCTGCAAATCCTCACAAATGATTCTGGAGATAGTCAGAATAAAATAACCGGATTACCGTTGTCACCCAATGGCATTTGCAGAAATACTGATGTCATCAATGGTCCTGTAAATTGGATGGAAATGCTGAAACAGCAGAAAATAGAATTCAAAAATATATTAAAATGAGTAAGTTATGAATATTTTGGTCGATATAAAATATATGGAGGATACTGAAATGTATACCGCAGTATATCTGGAATTTATTACCGAAGAAATGGCTTTGGAAATTATAAATTTATGTAAATGAGTATGTTATGGGAAAAACTGTCTTGTTCAATGGAAGAAAAGGAATATGGAGAGATTTGCCCCAGTATACCTGTAGTTTGATTCCTTGAAAGCATTACCATGGTCAATGTGTTTTGTACGAAGCTGTTTTCAAAAAAATCATTGGAAACAATTAATTCTGAAATGATTTCTATGAAAATAGTTCAGAATATTAGATCAATGAGAATAACAAGAAAAGGAGGAAATTTGAACGTATTTAGAGCTGCAATAACAATAGTTCACAACCCTGATGATCCCCATGAATTTGGGGAGTGTATGTATAGAGGAAGAAATAGAGAGAAATTTAGTGATATATTGAAGAAAAATAACACCTTATTTTGTCCCTAAAACATCATTTATATTATGAAACCATGATTTTCCTTTATGTATTACTCTTAATAATGCTTGACTCTCTTCCAAAATCTCTTTCTTAGTTTTTCGGGAAGCAATTTCCCAATTTTTTATAGAAAAAATATAGGTAGCATTGCCAGACCATGGAGATTCAAAAATAGCTAAATCTTTTTCTTTATACAATAGAACAAAATACCCGTTAAATCCTCCTATCCCTATAACACATTCATCTGGATTATGGCAATTTAATACACGTAATCTTTCGAGCAACACATTACGCCGAGCCTTTGGTACATGTGATTGAATGCTCTTTGAAAGAGTTTTCTCAATTTCTACCCATGGCTTTTTACCTAATGGCAATATTTCCCACTGTTTTTTTCGAATAGAAATTTTATCAAAAACTGTATTTAAACTTGCATCAAAAATATTACAATATCCAAATATTTCGACTATTAAATTTATCAAATGGATTATTGAATCCACAGATTCTCTTTGAAGAGAAATAGGGCGACTCACTATATGTAAGTCATCTTCTTTATAAATGAGCGTTAAAAATTCACAGGGTTCTTCGATATGTTTTCGTGGATATCTTTTCCGCTGTATAGTGATCAAAGATGACACATCGATTGGATTGTCTCTACCGTGATATTCTGTATGATTCCATAGAACATCATACGAAAAGAGTTCTTTCGGCTGATCTCTTAATACCAAATCTCTACCAAAACTATTGAATTTTGAGTATTTTCCAAAAATAGGTGATGGCAACACACATTCACCATTTTCTAATTTATCAGAAAAACCAATCCTAGATAACAATTCTTTTGGGATTTCTTTCACGGCAATTCCAATATACGTTTCTTCCTTCAAGAGACCTTGAATTTCAGAAGGTATTTTTCTTAAATGGTGAGTTATGTGCATAGTTCAATCCTTATCTTATGATTACAGTCCCTGAGAAAGCTAATCTCTCTTCAATATCAGGAGTTACATCAGTCTCAATAATGATGGGTTCTTCATTAGGGTTAACTCGGTTCCAATGATCTAAATCAAGGGTGAGTTGTAACATATCTCCTACCACTTGTTCTCGTCGAGCGTAAGCAGACTTGATCATATGAGGCCTCTTTGCTTCATCTATATCTACCCAAAATGATCCTTGGCCACTTTGATCAAATTTTACAGCATGGTAAACTCTATAATGTTGTCCTGTTTCTTTATCTGAACGAGTAACTTCTCTAGCAGCTCTAGCTAATTCTTTGGCTAATCTTTCTTCTGCAGTAATAGGTTTAGGAGGATCCCAACCTTTCGAAATAGCAAAAGACGCTAATTCTTTCATATCTATTTCCAACCTACCTGTCTCTTTCTTATAGAGTTCTATAAGGTACCTTATTTCTTTTGTCTTGTTTTGTTTCATAATTACAAGTTCATTAAGCTGTTAATTCAAAGGTACAATATTTCCCCAGCCATCACTAATGCTTTCTCTTGTCACAATAGATCTTATTTTAGCTAAATGAGAATTAAATCTATTATATGTTTTTAATTGAAATCTTAATTGTCCAGCAATTAGACCAGGATGTCTATCTATTGTTTTTGAAAAACCAATTATATCTCTATCATAAAAGAATGGTCGTTTACGGACGATGAAACTTTTAAGTTGTTTTTGAGGAACACAAAATTCTGCTGCGGCAGCATTTGCTATTGACTCTTCTTCATTAATAACACCCTCATGATCATGCTCTTCTATTTGTAAATTTACATCTAGCATAGGATTTGTTTTCCCATGTTCTTGGATAACATGTTCAAGTTCATGTCGTAAAACAAACCAAAAATTGTCTATTCGATCAAATCTAAGCGACATGCCAATAACAGGGCTTTTATCATCTAACCACAAGCATACACCATCAATTTTAGCACCTTTTAAAGTCTCAACAATTACGAAGCGAATCCCACATTCCGCAAGTATTCTAGATACTTTTCTTGTTGCGACTGGAGAAACTAATAATTCTTTTAGTTTTGGCAGAGAGGCTTTTGCCGCAGCGAGAGAATAACGTCCAACAAGCATTTCCGAGGCAATTGCCTTAACTCTATAAATCCATGCAATTTGTGTAGGAGTCGCTGCTTTCCCTGAATCTGTTTTTTTACTCGCATGTGGGAGATTTTGAATTTCGGAAAAGGAGTCTGTTTGAAAAAAATTCAATAGTTCTTTTTCTACTTTTTCTACATCTTTATATGTAGAAACATTAAGCCATCCACGTTTTATCATCTCAGGTATTGGCAAAGACGCAAATAATTGTGCACGCCGAAATCTCGCAGGATCCTCTTTTGTCAATATTTGGGCTAAAGCAAGTTCGTATTTTTTTTGTAAAGTTAGAAATGCATCTGCCGGAATAGAAAAAGTATCCGATAGAGCGATCGCCATTTTAGCATCCAAGTTTTTTTTACCAGAAATAATTTTGTTTACAATAGCCTCATCTACTTGCAAAACGACAGCAAGCACTTTTTGGCTCCATCCTTTTTCTTCCAGTAAGAACTGAATGTATTGTCCAGGTGTTTGGAATTGTTGAAGGTCTTGATCCATATGCATTGCAATATGGCACATATTGCCGATTTAGAGTCAGAAGTCAATAGCCAAATTGACGATTTCGTCAATTTGACAATCGAAAGCCTTTTCTCTATCGGACTGATTTTTCCCTATACCCTTACAAACAAAAAATCGCAATATACTCATTACGAATATATTACGACGGAAAATTGATGGCGGTCAAGGATGAACCTAAATCCCATAATGCGTTTTCAAGGAAATGATTTCCAGCATATTACCGGAAACCCTGTAGATCATCCTGTGTTCGTGAGTAATGCGCTTGGAATACCATCCGGATAGGTTGTGCTTCAAGGCTTCGGTATTGCCGATACCTCCTGTTGGGTTCTTCACAGCATCGTCAATGAGAAGATTGATCCGCTTGAGAAGCTTCTTGTCTTCCTTTTGCCAATATAGATAGTCCTCCCAGGCACAAGAACTGAATCCAATGATCATTGTTCCAGAGATTTGAGATCCTCCTGAGACTTCCGAATGATGTTGCGATTGTTGTTGAGCTCTTCAATGCCCTGTTCCAGTTTCTGGGCCATATGAGGATTGGAGAGAAGTGTGAATGTTTCTTGCCAGGCGTTCCAATCGTCCAAGGGCATCATGATGACTTTGCCTTCCTTCTTTGAAATAGTGATTGGTTCGCGGTTGTCCAGGACGTTTTTGATGGTTTGGGCCAGTTCTTTTCGAGCAGCCGAATAAGTGATCGTTGTCATAACTTAATTGTACAAAAATGTTGTACAATGTAAATGAGAATTCGACGGTTATATGACACAGTGATATTCGCTTATGGGGATGATAGAACGAACGCGTTTTTCCCCATTTCTTCCCCATAACCCTGTAAACAAAAACCGCAATATATTGACATACAACATATTGCGATGGAAAATTGATGGCGGACAGGGAGGGATTCGAACCCTCGGTACTGTTGCCAGTACACACACTTTCCAGGCGTGCTCATTCGACCACTCTGACACCTGCCCGTTTGTAGGAAGTGGGCGGAGTCTAGGTGGGATGGGGGCGGATGACAAGACAAATTTGTAGTTACTGCATTTTTTTTCAGTGGGAGGCAGTCCGTCCTTGACGGAGGAGGGGTGTTTGGGGTTGGGTTGTAACGGTTATGGGCGAATCTCTTTATACCCGGATGGCCGAGGCTCCGACGACTTCGTTTGATCTGTCGCTGAGACCTCCTGCGTTCAGTGAGTTCTGCGGCCAGGAGAAGATCAAGGATCGCTTGATGTTGATGGTGGAGGCGGCGCGGCAACGCGGCGATGTGTTGGATCATGTTTTGTTGAGCGGACCGCCGGGGTTGGGGAAGACGACGCTTGCGAATATTATTGCGAATGCTGTGGGGCACCGGATTCATACGACGTCCGGCCCTCAGATTGAAAAGGCGGGTGATCTGGCCGGAATTCTGACGAATTTGGAGAAGGGAGATCTTCTGTTTATTGATGAGATTCACCGTTTGCATCCGGCGATTGAGGAGTATTTATACCCGGCGATGGAGGATTTCCGGTTGGATATTATTATTGACCAGGGCCCGAGTGCTCGATCGATCCAATTGAATTTGCCGAAGTTTACGTTGGTCGGGGCGACGACTCGTGCAGGGATGTTGACGAGTCCCCTCCGTTCCCGGTTCGGGTTGGTGAACCGCCTGGATTATTATACGGCGGAGGAGTTGTGTACGATTATTACTCGTTCGGCGGGGTTGTTGGATGTGCCGGTGGAGTATGAGGGGGTTCGTCAGATAGCGTTGAGGTCGCGCGGAACTCCCCGCGTGGCTAATTCTTTGTTGCGCTGGGTTCGCGATTTTGCGCAGGTGAGGGGGAATGGGGTGATTACTTCGGAGGTGGCCGTGGCGGCATTGGGTATGATTGAGATTGATGCCGATGGTCTGGATGAGATGGATAAGCGCCTTTTGGAGGCGATGATCTATAAGTTTAATGGAGGACCGGTCGGTTTGTCGTCGCTTGCGGTTGCTGTGGGTGAGGATGCATCGACGCTGGAGGATGTCCATGAACCGTTTTTGATTATGCAGGGATATATTTCCCGGACGCCGCGCGGTCGTGTGGCGATGCCTTCGGCCTATGAGAAGGTGGGGGCGGCTCTTCCTCGCGACGGCCAGCAAGCGTGGCTGCTTTAGGTTGTCGACAGAGAGGAACTGGGGGTGGTTGCACGTATTCGTTTTATTCTTCTGCTGTGTTGTCCGGTTGTGGTTTTTCGGGTCGGATATCCGGTTGGACTTGGAAAATTTGGTTGAAATGAGAACGTTCAAGTGTGTCTGCCCGGGCGATGGTGTCTTTTCTGCTCGCCTTGACGGGGCGGATGGCATAGAATCCGCTCACGTTGCATATCTGTAACGTGTTCTCAGCAAGGTTTACTGCTATGGAAGCCACATCAGACACCCCATTCAAAAGATTGCCTGTGACCATTATCGGTACGGGTTCCTATGTTCCCGAACGCCGTTTGACGAATGCCGACTTGGAGAAGATGGTTGAGACGTCAAATGAATGGATTATTGAACGGACCGGGATTCAGGAACGCCGCATTGCCGCCCCGGGTGAGTTTACGTCCCATATGGGGACGAAAGCGGCCGAACGTGCCCTGGAGAATGCGGGGATTACGGCCGAAGATCTGGATTTGATCATTGTGGCGACGGTGACGCCCGATACGTTTACTCCTGCAACGGCGTGCTACATCCAGAATAATCTGGGAGCGAAGAATGCGATTGCTTTTGATATTTCCGCAGCCTGTTCCGGGTTTATGTATGCGATGAAAACGGCTGTGCAGTTTATCGGTACGGGGCAGGCGAAGACGGCGTTGATTATTGCCGCGGAAAAGCTTTCTACTGTGGTTAATTGGGAGGATCGTTCGACGTGCGTGCTTTTTGGCGATGGTTCCGGGGCGGCGATTCTGCGCCTTGGCGACCAGCCGGATGACGGCGCTATTCTGGCGACGGATATCGGCACGGACGGTTCCTTGCACGATTTGCTTCGTATTCCTGGTGGCGGTTCCGCTTGTCCGATTACGCCGGAAAACGCTCATGAACGCCTGGCGACGCTGGCGATGCGTGGTAATGAGACGTTTCGTCATGCTGTATTGCATATGAAGGCTGCGGCGGAAACGGTGATTAAGCGAGCCGGGTTGACTCCGGACGATATTGCTTTGATTATTCCCCATCAGGCCAATTTGCGTATTATTGATGCCGTTGCCCAAAGGCTCCGCATTCCTCAGGAAAGGGTGTTTGTCAACCTTCAGAAATACGGCAATACGTCTGCCGCCGCCTGTGCGATTGCCTTGGATGAGGCGCATCGCGAAGGACGTTTCAAGAAGGGGGATCACATTATTATCGTGACCTTTGGCGCGGGGTTGACTTGGGCTGCTGCGGCGATTCGCTGGTAATATATCTCTTTTTTTGTTTCTCTCTCTTTACAGTATCTATTATTGTTCCCACATATGACTACCGAACCTTACGGAAAGAAGAATCCGTTCCCGGCTCCCGTCCTTGCTGTCAAACATATCACGGGTGAAGGCAGCCCTAAGGAAACCATCCATATTGAATATGACTTGACCGGCTCCGGGCTGGAATACGTGACGGGCGATGCTTTGGGCGTGATCCCCACGAATGATCCCGAGTTGGTTGATGCCCTGATTGCCCGGCTTGGTCTTTGCCCCGGCTGCGAGGTGTCGATGCCCGACGGAGGGGCTGCTTCTCTCCGCGATGCTCTTGTTTCCGGCTACGACATTACGAATCTTAACAAATCTTTGCTTGGCAAATGGGCCGCAGTTGCCGGCAATGCCGATTTACAGGCGTTGGTCGACTCTGCTGACAAGGAGAAAATTGCCGACTATTGCTGGGGTCGTGACGTGTTGGATCTGGCATCCGATTACCCGGTTTCTTTTGAAGACGGATCAGCTCTGGTCGCCTGTCTGAAGAAGCTGATGCCCCGGTTGTATTCGATTGCTTCCAGTCCGAATGCTCATCCCGGCCAAGTGCATCTGTGCGTGGGCGCGGTGCGCTATACGACGCATGGTCGCAAGCGTGGCGGTGTGTGTTCTACTTTTATGGCGGATCGCGTGCATCCGGGCGATACGGCTCGCGTGTTTGTGCACAGCAACAAGAATTTCCGTCTGCCGGAGGATCTTTCCAAGCCGGTTGTTATGGTGGGGCCTGGAACGGGTATTGCGCCTTTCCGTGCCTTTTTGGAGGAACGGGTCGTATCCGGAGCAACGGGCGGCAACTGGTTTTTCTTCGGAAACCCGTATAAGGCGACGGATTTCTGCTATGAAGACGAATTGACGGCACTGGTGGAAGCCGGCAAGCTCAAGCTTTCGGTGGCATGGTCCCGCGACCAGGCTGAGAAGGTGTATGTCCAGCATTTGATGGAACGCGAAGGGGAAACCCTCTGGAAGTGGCTAGAAGACGGAGCCTGTTTCTACGTTTGCGGCGATGCTTCCCGCATGGCGAAGGATGTGGACGCCGCCCTTGTCAAGGTGGTGGAAGTATGGGGCCGAAAGTCTCCGGAGGAGGCTGTTGCCTATGTTGATGCCATGCGCAAGGAAAAGCGTTATCAGCGCGATGTGTATTAATCGTTAAGTCTGCGTTTTTTTGCAGGATTGACTATTGAATTTCAGGGTAGCCGATTGCATGGAGCGTCGGTTACCCTGTTTTTTGGGGGGAGGAGGGAGAAGAGGTGTGGTTGGTTTGCCGTAGTTTGGTAATTAATTGTCATATTCGGGGTATGGAGGCAATGATTTTCCGCTATGGATGAAAAGGTGATTGTTCTTCGGGGAGGAAAAGCCTATATACTGAGTAGAATGTATTTCCGTATAGTTTCATTTTTCCTTTTGGCTGCGGCCATTTTTTCAGGAATTTGTTTTTCGGATGAGCTCCCCGAGCGCATCCGTGGCATGGATGCCAAGTACCGGGAGCGGATACGGACTGTCTGTGCTCCGCTTATTGCTTCGCATGTGACTGAGATGAAGGGATTACAGATGAAATGCATAGAGATGTCCGACTTTGAGACTGCCAAGGCTATTCAGGCATATTGCGAGGCATTGAAGAACAATCCCGAACCAGCGGCGGGAGAGGAGGGCGGAGTTTCTCCCATGTCTTATTTTATGAAAGGGGCCTGGGTTTCTCCCAATCTCTGGTCACATTATATCCATCCTCAGTTGTATATGTATGCTCATGATTCCAAGAAACGTTGGACGAAGACGCTTGGCAAGGTGGATATGAACTTGTCCAATCCGGAGGTTCTTGTTCTGGAGGGCGGGGAGAGAGTTTGGGCTTTTGTCGATCCGACAACGCTTGTCCAATATACGGCGTCGAACAAGGCGGTGGATCTCATGCTTTTCAAGATGGCCGAGAGCACGCAGGGATCAACATTGGCGGATCAGTTCCAAAAAGCCCGAGCGATGTACAAAACCCGCTATGTCCGAGCATGCAATGCCGACACGGTCAAATATGTAAACTACTTGGGCAAGGTTCTTCGGGATGTTTTGGAGGCAGGAGAAATTGATACGGCCGAGAAGTTGAGACGGTACATTAATACTCTTTCCTCCGGAGGACCTGTTTCTGATGCACATTCTTCCGTTGGCGCCGATCTTGCCGGTGTCTGGCAGGAGGAAGGAGGCAAGCACTGGATGTATTCCTTGAAAAACAAGAAGCAGCTGGAAACATGGGATCCCGGTAATATCAGAGTCCGCAAGTTCCTTTCCTACCGTTCATCGTCTCCGAGTGGACATGTCCATACATTTGCAGGTGATGGGGACGAGTTGGTTTACATGGTACGTGTGGGAGAGCGGCTTTACGCCTTGTCACCTACCAATAAGTCCAGATATCCTATCCTGAAAAAAGTGGCGGTGCCATAAAGTTTTGTTCCCGTCTGTGGATGAATATTGATAGATTGGCACAGGAGATTTCGTATAGAGAAAGAAGTCTCCTGTGGTTCTATATACCTTTGACCATTTATGAATAATACCCCTCTCCCGCAATCCCATGGCTCTCACGTGGCATGGGTTGATGTTCTGCGTATCTTTGCCTGTTTCCTTGTTGTGCTGGCTCATTGCTGTGATCCTTTTGTCGGCAATGCCTCCAACGATATGTTTGATTTTCAATGCGGAGCTTTTTGGGGCAGCATGGTTAGACCGTGCGTTCCTCTTTTTGCGATGATCTCGGGAGTTCTCCTGTTCCCGATAACCGGCGATACGGCGACGTTCTACTCCAAACGCTTGAAGAGGATACTGATTCCGCTGGTGGTCTGGTCATTGGCTCTGCCGCTGATGTACTATGGCTATTTTTCCACCGGTATTCAGACGAGCAATCCCAATATCGACATGTCCACTTACACCTGGCAAGCGACGTTATCGAAGTTGTACACGTTCATCTTTAACTTCAATTATGATACAACGCCTCTGTGGTACCTTTACATGCTTGCGGGCATCTACCTGTTTATGCCGATTATCGGAGGTTGGTTGAACCAAGCGAGCCGCAAGGACATTCAATTGTTCCTGAAGCTTTGGGTGTGTAGCATGTGCCTTCCCTATGTTCAGATGCTGGCTCCGTTCCTGGGCTATGAGGGAAACTTCGGCAACATGGGAATTTTGGGGGTGTGTGACTGGAACCCATACGGTACATTCTATTACTTCTCCGGTTTCATTGGCTACATGGTTCTTGCCCATTATTTGGTCAAATATCCTTTGAAATGGAGTTGGACGAAGACTTTGTCCGTAGCCGGATCTTTGTTTCTGGCAGGCTATGCCATTACGCTTTTCGGTTTTTTGGAAATCCAGAAGAATTTCCCCGGAGATGCTGCGAAATTGGAGATCTGCTGGTACTTTTCAGGCATCAATGTTTTCATGATGACTTACGCCATGTTTATCGTCGTGCAAAAGATCAGGATATTTCCCAATCCGTTCCTGACTAAAGTGGCGGCTTTGACATTCGGTATTTATTTGTGCCACTTCGTGCTGGTACAGTGTTCCTATGACCTGCTGATCGGGATTCCCCTGGCTGCCTATGTGAAGATTCCGCTGATTGCCTGTGTGGCTTTTGCTATCTCTCTGGCGTTGGTCTGGGTGTTGAGCCTGACTCGTTTGACTCGCAAGAGTATTATGTGAGAGAGACTTTGGCGTCGTCCGCCGGGTGATCTTGCTGGATCTTTACCGGAGGTTCTTTTTAACGAAAATCGCCATCCCGACACGGTGGTCGAGATGGCGATAAAGAACTTGAGTAAGGTTTTTTAAGCCCTTTGCTTGAGATCGATGAGCATCTGTGTGTTGCTGGGGTATTTCCTCAGGAAAAAGAGGAAACGCTCCATTGCTTCAACAGGCTTGTGTCCAGCCAGGGCACGACGGATCAGATGGATCTTGTACAACCAGTTTTCCGGCAGGATGAGTTCCTCCCGGCGCGTGCCGGACTTCAGTATATCTACAGCGGGATAGATGTACTGCTCCGCGATGCGGCGATTGAGAACGAGTTCCATGTTGCCCGTCCCTTTGAATTCCTGAAAGATCAGATCGTCCATACGACTGTTCGTTTCGATCAGGGCAGTGGCGATTATCGTTAGAGAACCTGCCTGCCGCGTATTGCGGGCGGCAGCGAAAAGGCGGCGCGGCATTTCAAGGGCACGGGCATCGATCCCGCCGGACATCGTCCGACCACTGCCTTTATCGGCATTGTTGTAGGCTCGTGCCAAGCGGGTGATGGAATCCATCAGGAGGAAGACATGTTCTCCGGCTTCGACGAGGCGTTTGGCACGTTCGATACAAAGTTCGGCCAGACGACAGTGATCGCGGACTTTGCCGTCGTTCGAGGATGCATAGACTTCGGCTCCCTGGATGTTGCGCTGGAATTCGGTGACTTCTTCCGGTCTTTCGTCAACCAGAAGGATCATTAAATGCATCGAGTCTCGGTAATTCTCGCGGATAGCTTCCGCCATATGTTGGAGGAAAGTCGTTTTCCCGGTGCGGGGCGGGGCGACGATCAGTCCGCGCTGGCCGCGACCGACTGGGGCCATCAGGTCGAGTGTCCGGGTGGTATAGCGCTCGGGCGTCGTTTCAAAGATGATGCGTTTGTTGGGATTGACTGCTTTGAGTTCGTCAAAATGGGGCAGGAGGCGGGCTTCTTCCCAGTTTTTACCGTTGACAGAGGTGATTTCCGTGAGTTGGATGCCTTTGGGATGGCGACGGGCAATCCCGTGAAGCCAGACGGCATGGCGGAGGCCATGGGTGCGTATAATTTCGTTGGAGACATACACGGCATCCCTTGCCTGCTCGAACCCCGTTTCCTGAGTACGGAGGAACCCAAATCCTTTGGGCGTGATTTCCAGCAAACCGTCGACTTCTTCCGGAGGGCCGTATTCGATGGGCTGACGGGGGGATAACTGTTCGCGGTTGTCGTCGTTGTTGTTGTTCTTGCGGGTACGGGCGTCACGCAGATTTTCACGGACGGAGGGGCGATCACCCTGCTGGTAATTGCGGTTGTTGTCGCGGCGTCCTCTTTTGTTGTTATTGTTGTTCCGGAATTTGTTATTGCGGTTGAAGCCCTGCCCCTGCTGTTTAGGAAAGCCATCTCGATCCTGGCGGCTGTTTTCCTGCGATTCTTCTTGTTCCCGGGCTACGGTTGCGTCCTTCGTTTGTTCGTTGGATGGCTGTTTAGGTTCCGGGGATGCATCTTCGGACACGGATGAGGCAGTTTGATCCGGTTGTTCGGGGATTTCTACCGTTACGGTTTTTTTCCGGACGACGCGTTTCCGGACGGATTTGACCGGGACTTCTCCTTCTCCCGCCGGAATTTCATGAACCGGGGCAGGGAGAAGATCCGCAGTTGTTTGAGCCTGATCTCCTTCCTTGGAGGCTTTAACGGTACGTTTGCGGCGGTCGACTGCCTTGGGTTTGGGGGGAACAGTTGGCTCTTCGGCGGCTGAAGCTGTTTCCAAGGCAAGGGAATCCGTAGCCTTTACTGTTGTTGCAGAGGCCTGTTTTTCCGTATCGGCCGTTTTTTTACGACCGGTTGTTTTGCGCGGGACGGATGCCGGAGTTGCCGATTTGCGGACAACCCTCTTTTTAGGGGCGGGAATGGGTTCGGAACCTTCAGCCGTCCCTTCAGGGAGAGTATCAGACATGAAAAAATGTGGGGGGAAATGGGGAAGTCCCCGTTTTAAGCGTCGAGTTGCTCAAGGAGTTCTTCAGCAATGTCAAAATTGGAGAAGACATTAAGCGTATCGTCATAATCGTCCAGAAGTTCGAAAAGTCTGGTTGCTTTTTTGGCGACTTCCAGATCCGTGATGACTGTGACGTTCTGAGGAACGTAGATGAGCTTCATGGATGTCAACATGTGACCGGCAGCGCGCAGGGCTGAGGCTACATTGCCAAGTTCCGTGGGAGGAGTGGTGAAAACCCATTCGTTGTCGTTCTCGCCGGGTTCCACATCATCGGCACCTGCGTCCATGGCAAGTTCCATTGAAGAATCTTCGTCCAAAGTTTCGGAGAGGAGACGGACTTCTCCCTTGCGGTCGAACTGGTAGGCGACCGAGCCGGGAGTGGCGATGGAACCGCCGTTTTTGGTGAAGATCGTGCGGATTTCCGAATTGGAACGGTTGGTGTTGTCCGTGGCAATTTCAATGAGAAGAGCTGTGCCGTTCGGGCCATAGCCTTCGTAGGTGATTTCCTGGATTGCGGCTCCCCCCATATCTCCGGCACCTTTTTTAATGGCGCGCTCGATGTTTTCCTTGGGAGTGGATACCGACTTGGCTCCGTCGATTGCGGCCCGCAAACGCGGGTTCATATCCGGGTCGCTGCCTCCCTGTTTAACGGCAAGCGTAATTTCATGGGCGTAGCGAGCGAAGATTTTCCCCTTTTTAGCGTCGGCGGCAGCCTTCGTATATTTGATCTTGGACCATTTATTATGTCCGGACATAGTATTGAATAGGTTTGTTTGAGAACGGGCGGGACACGTGAAGGGCCGAAAGGCTCGTTTCCGTTGCATGGGGTCGTGAACAATGGCTCGTGCCCCAGAAGCTGCGCCGGTCATCCTACATCGAACATGTGCCGAAGAGTAAGCATTCGCAAGATAACCGTAAAACCTCTTCCGTTCCCGCCGGAACATGGTTCAGCATAGACATTTGCGCTAAGATGGCAACATTTTTTCCAGTCTGTGACAAAGTGAACATTATTTCCAGGATTATGATTCACGGACTTGACCTTCTGTCCTGCTGCTAGCAATCTGGTCGGCGTATGAACGATCACAAGCACCATATTGCCGTGCTGGCTGGCGATGGCATTGGCCCGGAAGTCATGGCTGAAGCTCTGAAAGTCCTTGCGGCGGCGAGTTCCCGTTACGGTTTTTCCGTGAGTTATGAAGAACATTTTGTCGGAGGTGCCGGCATCGACAATTGCGGTAAGGCCCTTCCGGATGAAACGGTGGCTGCCTGTGAACAAGCGGATGCCATCCTGTTTGGTTCCGTCGGTGGCCCTAAATGGGAACATCTTCCCCCCAACGAGCAACCGGAACGCGGCGCTTTGCTTCCTCTCCGCAAGCATTTCGGCTTGTACGCCAACTTGCGTCCCGGTGTATGCCTGCCGGAATTGACGCATGCCTCTCCGATTAAGAACGAGATTATTCCCCATGGATTCGATATACTCTGCGTCCGCGAACTGACTGGCGGCCTCTATTTCGGCACTCCTCGTTTTCGTGAAGCGGAAGGCGACGATGAAGTGGCTGTGGATACGCTCCGGTACCGCAAAAGCGAAGTGATTCGTATTGCCAAAGTCGCCTTTGAAGCTGCCCGTGGTCGTTCGAAAAAAGTGACGAGTGTGGACAAGGCGAATGTGTTGACCAGCTCCCTGTTGTGGCGTGATGCAATTCTTGAAGTGGCAAAAGACTACCCTGATATTGTCCTGAACCACATGTATGTAGACAATGCGGCCATGCAACTGGTGAAGAACCCATCCCAGTTCGATGTGTTGGTTACGGAAAACATGTTCGGAGACATTCTCTCCGATGAAATGGCTATCATCTGCGGTTCCCTCGGTATGTTGCCGAGTGCCAGCCTTTGCCAGGGACGTGGAGAAGAAGGGCGGTTCTTCGGCCTCTACGAGCCTTCCGGAGGTTCTGCTCCCGACATTGCTGGTCAGGGCATTGCCAACCCGATCGCCCAGATTCTTTCCCTGTCCATGTTGCTGCGTTATTCTTTGGGTGAGACCGAAGCAGCCGATGCCATCGACAAAGCCGTGCGTTCGGTGATTTCCGCCGGATATCGTACGGGCGATCTCGCGACAGGAGCTCCGGGGGAAATCCGCGTCAATACGTCCGGCATGGGCGATGCCGTCGTTGCGGCTCTTGCCTGATCCTTTCATGATGATTCCGTCTACTTCCATGAATGTTCTAATTATCGGTCAAGGCATTGCCGGCACCTGTCTTGCATGGGAATTGCAGAGACGAGGCGTGAACTTCATGGTAGTAGACAAGCCCTTGGGCGAGACGGCCTCCCGCGTGGCTGCCGGTCTTGTCAATCCGATGACGGGTAGAGCTTTTCGTCCGGGCTGGAGGCAGGCTGAGTGTTTGTCTGCCGCTGCCGGATTTTATCCTGAAACGGAACGAGAACTTCACGGATCATGGTGGCAGAAGACCCCTATTTTCCGGGAATTGGAAACGGAGGATCAGCTTGAAATCTGGAAAGAACGCCAGATGGACGAAGCTTCATCCGCTTATGCCGGTCCCTTGTTTCCGTGGCCGGAAGGTTGGAATGGCAAGGGTAGCGCGGCTTATACGCGCGGCGCTGCTGTTCTCCATGTGGAAGGATTTGTGAATGCAGCTCGTGCCTTGTGGGTTTCCGAAGGCAGATTGAAGGAAGGTGTGGTAACGCCAGAATCTGTCGTGTCGGATGGCGATGCGTGGCTGTGGGATGGAGGCAGATATACCCATGTCGTCTGGTGTACGGGCTGGGAGGCCGGACTTCACCCAGCCATGGCTCCGTTGAAGGGCAGACCGTCCAAGGGGACGATTCTCGATTTGGCACTGCCTGAACTGGAGTGGAAATCGGGTATTCTGCATTTTGGTCATTGGCTGGTACACAGGGACGGTATCTGGCGTTTCGGTGCCACCTATGCGTGGTCTTGGGATGATCCGGGCGTTCCGGAGGCTCCAGCCATACAAGAGCTAATGCTCAGTATCGTTCGCAGATACAAAGGCAGCGATCTTGGTTATTTGAGGGCTCGGGCCGCCGTCCGTCCGATTATCCGCCGCAGCCAGCCGGTTGCCGGCCCTATCCCGGGATTGGCCGGGCAATACGTGTTCTCGGGGCTGGGCAGCAAGGGTGTGACGACTGCGCCGTGGACAGCTGCGGCACTGGCCGCTTTTTTGCACGAAGGGACGGAAATCCCCTCGGATTTATCTCCTTCCTCATTTTGGAAGTAAGGTTCCCTCTGTTCCTCCTCTTCTAGGAAAGTTTTCCCGGAAACCGGCGTAGCTGGACTAATCGACGGCTCCCGGGACAAGCGGAAATCCTGAATGATTCACGGAACGATAACTGTAAGATTTTTGATCTCGCCCTTGAAGTTTCCTGTTTTCTCAAGCGGGAAGACGAGGGTGCGAACACAGGCGATCGCCTTGTCTTTGCCTCCGCGTGGAACACGGATGATGTCGAGAGATTCCTTCAATTGTCCGTTTACATACAATTTGGTGCTCCGGCTATCTCCTTCGATACCCAGTTGGACCTCCTTGTCCAGAGGTACCGTATAGTCAAAGGTGTACAGATAACCGTCGCGCTCGAAACCGAGTTTTCCTTCCTTCGGGTCACTGAGGTAAACCATGGCATTCGGGGACTGGAAGAGGATGGTTCCCTTGGGATTGTCTGCCGCTTTCAATGTGAAGTCTACGCGGTATCCATAACCGATTTCCTTCATCCCGGTGCTTTCCCCGGAAGCGAGGGTTTCTTTTTGCAGGATGATACCCTTGCCGTTTCTGACTCGGCCCATGATATTGACACCGGGGGCTTCGCTGAGATTTTGGCGGAGTGATTCGAATTGTTCAAAGGGTCGCAGTCCTCTTCCTCCCGTCCACATCTTGACGGCAAGCGTTTGCATGGCGGGGAAGACGCGGTGGTGGACATCCTTTTCGGAAATGCCGTTGCCGACGTGGTCGTTCCACACGGCGAACATGCCGCCTTTGATTTTCGGATCGCCTTCTTCGAATTTCGCGTTTCCGATTTGATTGGGTTCCCAGGAATTATACAGATGCTTCGTATTGAGATAATTGTAATAGTATCCTGCTTCCGGGACAATGTAGAGCAGGCCATCCGGGATGCTGACAAGGTCGTATCCCTGTTTTACCATGTCTTTAGGCTGGGCATAGTTGTTGTGCCATGCGTACATGAGAACATTGTCCGCTTTGACCGGAGTATCTCCTTTGGCATGGGTCAGAGCACCCCAGATTGCTGCCTGTTTGCCGTAGCTTTCCACGAGGCGAATGTAGTGGTCGGTGAAAGAACGGAACTTTTCAACGACTTCCTTTTTGGCGTTGGAGTATTCATCCGTGCCGATATGAACCTGTTTGCCGCGGAAGACGGGGTTGGGGCCGGAGAGATACTCTTTGAATAATCCGTCCATAAACGTGTAAGTCTCCGGGTTGAAAAGATCCAGGTGATCCATGCCATATTCCTTGCTGCCTATTTCGGGTTTGTAGTGCGAAAAGGCCAGAGAATGGGCGGGAACGTCGATTTCGGGAATGATGTTGACGCCTCTGCTTTCCGCTTGCTTCTGGAGATTGATGAATTCCGCTTTGGTGTAAGAACCGTCCTTGGCCGTTAGGCCCGGATAGGTATCGCATTCCAGCCGGAAAGCGGCATAGGTCTTGTCCCAGTCTTCGTCGAAAAACCCCTTGAATCCATTGTCATTCAGATGAATATGGAATGTATTCATCTTGTAGTAAGCCATGAACTTGACGTAGTCTTGAAGGAAGTCGATCGTAAAGAATTTGCGCCCGCAGTCCAACATGAATCCCCGGATCGGGTATTGCGGGTAGTCCAGAGTTCTGCCCTTGGGCAATTGAAGTTCGGGGGATTGTTCAAGAAGCTGGAGCATGGTGCGCGTTGCCCAGTATACTCCCTTCGGATCATTGCCGATGACGTTGACGGTTTCATCGATATCAAGAGAATACGCTTCTTCGTTTTTGTTCGGCAGTTCCCCTAGGGAGAGAATGATATCTCCGGGATTCGGCTGGCCGATGCGCACGGGGATCTCCCGTCCGAACATGGTTTTGATATCCGCAGCAAATTCATGAGCAACAGGCATGAGCTTATCCTTAACGACACTGGGGATGACAATTGCCGTTCCTCCGGTGAATTGCCATATGCCCTCGTCTCCGACCCACTCTCTGAGTTCGGGAATGACAAACGGTTTCTCATTCGGCTGGGCAAATGCCAGAACGGGCCCCAGCAGGGACAGAGAGGATAAAATGAAGAGTTTCTTGATCACGGACAGGAATACGTACTCTCTGCGATGAATCTTTCTCCATTGTAACGGAAAGACGTGCTTGAAAGAAAAGATTGGAAAAAACCAACGTATCCGATGCCTTTGGAGGCAACAAACAGGAAGCTCTCGGCGGCGGTGTAATTCATCCGGACCGAAACCTGTTTGCCCGGATGTTTCCGTTGGCTTAGCAGAGGGGACGTACGGGGATGCCCTTCGTTGTGAAATAGGCCTTGGCTTCCGGTACCGTATGTTCGCCGAAATGGAAGATTGAGGCTGCCAGGACAGCATCGGCCTTGCCTTCCGTGAGGACATCGACCATGTGATCCAGGTTGCCGGCACCTCCGCTGGCGATGACCGGTATGCCGACAGCTTCGCTGACGGCTCGCGTCAGGGCAATATCGTAACCCGCTTTGGCTCCATCGGCATCCATGCTGGTCAGCAGGATTTCCCCGGCGCCCCGACGTTCTGCTTCGAGTGCCCATTCCACGGCATCCAGGCCGACGAAGTTGCGCCCGCCGTGGGTGTACACTCCCCATTTGCCGGAGGCCAGGCGTTTGGCGTCAATAGCGACGACGATACACTGGTTGCCGAACGCCGTAGCCCCTTCATTGATGAGATCTGGACGATTAATGGCTGCCGTATTCAGAGAAACTTTGTCGGCTCCGGCCAAAAGCATTTCTCGCATGTCCTCAACCTTCCGAATGCCGCCACCGACAGTCAGGGGCATGAAACAGCAGTCCGCCGTTCTGCGAACAACATCGACCATCGTTGCTCGTCCGTCGGATGAGGCTGTGATGTCGAGAAAGACGAGTTCATCCGCTTCCTGCCTGTCATAGGCCATAGCACATTCGACAGGATCACCGGCGTCGCGGAGATTGATGAAATTGGTACCTTTGACGACACGACCGTTCGTGACGTCCAGACAGGGAATGATACGTTTTGCCAGCACGAAGACCATGTAGCCACTATTTTGCCGTGAGGGGAAGCTCAAATTGCGCTTGTTAGCGCCGAAACAAAGGGTAAACTGTGCATCTGCCTCCTTTCGTCATGGACACAGCACGGAAACGATACAACCTGTTCAGCCGAACCTCCCTCGTCGGGCTGGCATTGATGGTTGCCTGCGTTTTGTGGGAATTGGGCTGGCCTTTGGAGACGGCTCAGTACGAGAACATCGTCATGGCCCTGAATCTGGCGACAATCGCCCACTTGGTGGGAATTATCGGGGCTTACGTTTATTGCGAGGAAAAAAGAAGACCTCCGCTGCGCCTCCTCATTTTTCAAATCATCGGTTGTTTGGTGATCTTCGGTCTTTTGGTGAGAGAGGATACTCTTTCTCCTGAAAAAATTAAACAGGGAGAAGTTATCCGTCTGGTCGCGACGATTGGCTTGGTGCTCATCCCCGCCCTCGTTTCTCTGACGCATGTCTTTCAATGGCTGATCAAGCGACAGGGCAAGCCGGTGATGCCTCCGGCTCTGCAATTCGTCGTCTCTCTCATTTGTGCGGTCCTTGCCGGGAGTGGCCTGTTGATGTTGCCTAATGCCACTCATGGAGATATCCCCTATCTGGACGCTTTGTTTACCAGTGCCAGTGCCGTATGCGTGACGGGGCTTTCATCTGTGAATTTTGCCGAACAATTTACACTGACGGGCCAAATTTTCGTCCTGTGTCTCATTCAGATTGGCGGTCTGGGCGTCATGACGTTCGCCTATTTTATTGCCATGATCGCCGGGCAAGGTGTTTCCCTCAGGGATCGCGTTCTCCTGCGAAATATCTTTGACGAAAGCAATTTGAATGCTGCTGTCCTATCTGTCCGTCACATTGTTATCAGTACTCTGTTCCTGGAAACGACCGGAGCTCTCTTTCTCTATTTCACATGGAAAACCCAGGGTGTGGATCCGGGATCAAGCCCTCTTTGGTGGCATGCCATGTTCCATGCGGTTTCCGCTTTCTGCAACGCCGGATTTTCAACTTTCCCGGGAGGACTCGGTGCTCCCGGACTTGTCGCGTGCCGCTTGGGCCAGTTGGTGATCCTGTGCCTGATCACCATGGGGGGACTCGGCTTTCCCTTGTACCAGGAGGCTTGGTATCATTTCAAACGATGGTTGCAGGAACGCAAGAGTACGGCTCGCATGCGTAAAATCCCATGGTCTCCGTACAGCAAACTTGTTCTTTGTACCACCTCGATCATCGTTTTTATCGGTACTTTATCCCTGTTTCTGGTCAATACGGATTTGGGAAGGGAAATGACATGGACGGAGCGTCTTTGGGTTTGCCTGTTCGATAGCATTTCATCCCGTACCGCAGGTTTTGCCATTACCAACATGGAGTTCTACATGCCGGCGGGTTGCCTGATTATTTGCGCACTCATGATTATCGGCGGTAGCCCTGGAGGGACCGCCGGGGGAATCAGAACTACGACGGTTGCCGTAGTTGCCGGGGAAGTGTTTCGCGTCGTCAAAGGGCGTAAGTACGTTCAGTTTTTCCGGAGGCGAATCGACCAGTCCGTGATCGAACGATGCCTGTGTACCATTGCCGTGTGCGGTGCATGGGTCGGAGCTTCGACCGTTCTGGCATGCTCGTTCCAACCGGAGGGAGTTGCTCCTCTGGATATGTTCTTCGAAGTATGCAGCGCATTTTCTACATCGGGTTTGTCGATGGGGGCGACATCGTCCTTGTATGACATTCCCAAATGTATCGTTATTATTAACATGATCGTTGGCAGGGCAGGATTATTCCTGTTTCTTGTGGCTCTGGCCGGCACTCCCGAACCCAAGCATTTCCACTATCCCGCCGTTAAAATACCTCTTACCTGAATTAATCCCCTATGAAATACACTGTTATCGGACTTGGCCAGTTTGGCCGGAATCTCTGCCTCGAACTTGCTGCCCGAAAAATGGATGTTGTAGCTGTAGGCAATACGGAAGAATGTCTGGAAGATGTCCAAGACCAAGTGACCTATGCCATTATTTCGGACTATACAAACCCCAATTCTCTCAAGGAATTGGAGTTTGACGACGATTCCGTGGCTATTGTTTCCATTGGAGACAGCTTCGAGGAGAATCTTTTGGTTGTTTCTTACCTTCAGCAAATGGGTGTCAAGCAGATCTATGCCCGCGCCCTCAGCGATGTTCACGAGCACATCCTCAAACAGATGAACGCCAAATTCATCAATCTGGCGCAAGTGACAGCCCGGCAGTTCGCAAGTCAGCTTCAGTCCCCTCAATTCCTCAGTGCAACGCCTCTGGACGAGTCTCATGCCATCGTCGAAATGGCTGTTCCTGAAAATTGGATCGGCCGCAAGTTGCGCGATGTCGAACTCAGAACCCGCTTCAAACTGAACTTGTTGACTATTCGTCGCGGTGATGTGCCGGAGGATCGTGAAGGAGTCATGGCCATGCCGCGCAACCCCGTTATCGGAACGCCCGATCCCGACCTCGAGTTCAAGCCCGATGACATCCTGATTCTCTTCGGGCGCGAAGATAGCCTGACCCGTTTTGCCGAGTATATTACCGAAGAACAGGAAAAATAGTATCGGTAGCGCATCTTTCTGGGGGAGATCTGTTTTCTTGAGCAGGAACGAAATCCCCTGAAATGCTACACCGGGAGGGAAGGGAGCTAGCACGAAATGGTGGTTCGCGCACCAATGACGATATGTCGGCTTGCCCTTGGCGGCAAAACGTGAGAAAGAAAATTGTCCTTATACCAGACTGCCTGTTGACACAACTCTCACTCTTCCTTCGGGAAGGCTCTGCCGCAGGGATTTCGCGCGGCTGGGCGTTTTTGGGTTGAATGCATTCGGAAATGGGCAAGGACGCAGCTCTGCATCCGTGGATGGAATCGATAAGCCCGGATGCCAGTTACCGCATCATACATATAATAACAGTACCATATGTCTCAACATTATACATCAGGACGCCAGGGTCATGGGCCCCAGCGCCGCAACAACAGACAGGGTAGATACCATGGAGGCGGGGACCGCAAAGGCGGATTCAGGCCCAACCGCAGCAATGCTCCCAAACCGGTCAAACTTACCTTCTGGCAGAAAATTCTGAAATTTGTCGGTCTTTACAAACCGCCGTTCCAGAAGAAAAAAGACACACCTTCCAGATTCGTCGAAGGTAAAACCGGAAGGACGAATATTCGCATTGCCCGTTCCCGCGAAAGCAGGACTCCCATCTCCCGCCAGCCCGTTAGCGTACCCCGCCTCTACGTTGGCAACCTCTCCTATGAAGCTACGGAATCCGATTTGGAGGATCTTTTCAAGGGGATTGGCGCCGTTCGCAGCGTGGAAGTGATTTACAATCCCCGGACGCATAAGTCCAAAGGTTACGCATTCGTGGAGATGCAGTTCATGGACGATGCCGTTCGTGCCGTTACCGTTCTGCATGACCAGCCTTTCATGGGGCGCCTCCTTACGGTAAGCGCTGCCAATGAACGTCAGGAACAGGCCAGGGATGACCAACAAACCGGCCAACCTGACTTGCAGGAAACCGGCGTAGGCGAATCCCGCCAGGATGAGGCCTGATTTTCCAATTTCCACCTGGAAGATTGCAAGAAAGCCGCCCGTAACAAGGCGGCTTTCTTATTGCTGTTGAATACTGAAAAAATGTCCTGGAACAAATCCGGAATCGACGAATTGAGAGAAGGGCTGGGGGAAATGGATTATTTTTTGGCAGGGCGCTCCAAGGAGATGTTCCACTTCTTTTGCATGATATTCCGATGTTGGTCCAGCTTGCCTTGGAAACGTTCCCACGAACGAACGTCGGCTGGTGACCATCCGGCTTCGCTTAGTGCCAATGCACGGGGGTAAGCCATGTAAAACGCCTTGTTGATATCGGGGATGCACTCTCCCCACATGGTAGCTTCTACGCCGACGATATGTGCGGCGTCTTCCTCCGTAAGCCCGCGTCCCGGATCCAGCTTGTAGGTTTGTTCCAGGGTTGTGGTAGGCATCCATCCTCCGGCTGGTTCTTTTTTGGGCCAGTCTCCGGGGAGTTGGGGATAGTCGAGATAGCAGTGTTCTCCAGGAGAAAAGATGAGCTTTAAGCCTTCCTTTCGCGTCCGGGCAACCGTGTCGGGCGTCAATCCCAATCTCCAAGTGTAAACCGTCGATCCTTTCGGATAAGAGGCGATAGGTTGCTCGTACCAGAAAAGAGGTTCCTTGCCGGCTTTGTTCACGATATTCGTCAGCTGGGAAAAAAACTGGATCATTTCCTGACGGGCTGCTGTTTTCATCGCGTTGTTATCTCCGTCTTTTGGCTCAGCAATCCCGGCAGCCTTGCGCCATGCAGCGCATTTCGGACACTTCATCCAGTTGTCCTCCGGAGCTTCGTCACCACCCAGATGAATGTAGCGGGATGGGAAAATATCCTTGAGTTCCTTGATGACGGCTGTGTAGAATCTCCAAATATCGGGATTGCCGGGACAAACCAGTTCCTTCGTTACTCCATTCGAGGTAAACACCTTCAAATTCGGATTCGGAAAACAGATGAATTCCGGGTATGCGGCGGCAAGGGCTACATTGTGCCCCGGAGCATCTACTTCGGGGATGATCTCCACATTCTTTGCTGCGGCGTACCTGACCAAATCCTTGAGTTCCTGCTTTGTGTACATGCCCCCATGCGGCTTGCCGTCGCCATTGGTCTCCTCGCGGTGCGAGGCAATAGTTTTCAACCTGGGATACCCGGGTACGGGCAATCTCCAGCCTTGGTCGTCCGTAAGGTGCAGATGCAGCCTATTGAACTTGTAATAGGCCATGACATCAATGAACTTTCTGATGTCGGATACGGGGATGAAATGGCGGGCGGGATCCAGCATTAGGCCGCGCCAGGGATAGCGGGGACTGTCCTTGATCGTACCGCAGGGGATTCCTTTGTCTCCGAATTGGGAGATCAACTGATCCAGCGTACTGTGTCCATACAGTCTTCCGGCGGGAGTGCTTGATTTGACAAAGGCTTCCCGGGGAGTGATGATGAGTTCGTATGCTTCGGGATCAAGGCTTTTATCGATAACGTTCTTGATTGGGAACGGTTTTTTGAGGAGGCCGTCGTCTGTGATGATTTCCCTGGGCTCCGGAATAATATATGCGGGACGTTCCGTAAAATCGGGAGCAGCCGATGCTGTAATTCCCTGCCCGAAAGCGAGAGAGAACAAGGCGGTAAGGGCAGGGAAGAAGGGACTCATCAGAAGAGCAGAAGTACAGGATTTTCCATGAGAGTCTTGAATTCCGAAGCAATACCTGCGGCTTCACTCTGGTCGAGCAGAGTTGAATTGATGTATAACGTTACCGGGAGAAGTAACTTGTTGACTGGCTTGCCCGCTTCAAATCCGGTCTTGGGCCGTGTTCCTCCCAATGCAATGAAAGCTTCCGGATGGGATGCCAGTTTTTCCCGCAAATTCGGCACGGGCAGGCCGGCATCGGCCAGGATGATGGACGGAGTTGTCGATGAAGCAGGAGAAGGTTCCCCGGCTTCCGCTCCGATGCGGGCACGGGCGATGTGGTAAATGGTCTTGTTTGCTGCCTCGGATACGGGGATCTCGCGGTTTCCCTTGTCCATAACCATGACCAGATCAATTGCTCCATCCGGGCGGCTTTGACGTGACAGGCAAGCTCGCACGGATGCACGGGCAACGTAGTCGAACAGGGAATAGCGGCATCCCATCAGTTTTTCACACTGGACGGCGATGGGCATACTGATGGCAGCCAGCTGTGACATGTCCGCCGGGAAGGAATAGGCATAATAACCGTCCATACGGACGACGACAGAGGAAACGCGCATTTTGACGGAGGCCTTTTTCATGATAGGCATGGTGTCCTTTTTGCTGGCCTCTGCCGCATCGTGAAGGTCGCAAGACATGATTTTGCCGTGGGGACCGGATCCTATTATTCCGGAACAGTCGAGATTGAGTTTACGGACTATGGCTGTCGCCAGCGGGCTCATCCTGGGAGTAATGGAGGGGGGAGATACCAAGTCATCCTCTTCAAGCATGGCCAGTTGCTGACCGTCAGTGACCTTGCTCCCTTCTTCGACACTCAGCTGGGTCAGGACGCCACTGTCGGATACGAGAAGTTCCATATCGGCGTATTCTGTCTGCAAGTCGGCGATGTGGTCTCCGGCTGCGACACTGTCTCCGACACGTTTCAGCCACCGCGATACGGTAGCTTCCATAATCGTGTCGGATAAACGAGGCATTTCAATTTTGATCGACATAACGTGAATCCTTACGGTTTTATACTGCCACAAACCTCCTCCGATATTCAACGCTTCTTCTCCGAAAAGTTTATTTCGTTCTCGGAACTTTTGCCTGATATTTCCTCAAATTCAGAAAAAATCCCGGAACAAGAGAGTCCTCCTGCTCCGGGATCAAGACGATTTCCGGCGATTCCGGTCATCGTGTGTTTTTTAGGCACTGAATTTTTCTTCGCCATCGATGAAGACTTTGGCTGTGCTGAAATCGTCGTTCAGCAACACCATGTCTGCGTGGAATCCGGGAGCAATTTTGCCGAGACCTTCCAGGCCGAGGGATTGGGCCTGGTTCCAAGAGGTCGCTTTGACCAGTTCGCTTAGGGGCAGTCCTGTCAATTCATGCACATTACGCAGGCCGTAGGCGTATTTCAACGTACTGCCGGCGAGATTGCCGGATTCCTGAAGGCGGGCGACTCCGTCCTTGACGATGATAGGAAGACCTCCGAGATCTCCGGGGCCGTCGGGCATCCATGAACAGGCGAGGGAATCGGTAATCATGAGCATTTGATCCGGCTTCTTGTTGGAGAACACGGTCGACAACATATCCCCGCAGAGATGGATTTTGTCACAAATGATTTCGATTTTGATTTCTTCATCCAGAAAACCGGAGCCGACCAGGCCGATTTCCCGGTGGTGCATCGGCGACATTTGGTTGCAGAAGTGAGTCAAGTGTACCAGTCCCGCAGATTTGGCAGCTTTAAAATCAGCATGGGTTGCCGCGCTGTGACCCGCGGAACAGCGAATGCCCTTGGCCGTGGCCTTGGCGATGAACTCAACGCCGCCGGGCATTTCAGGAGCTAGAGAGATAAGAAGCACGGGGGCGATGGAATTCAGATGTTCCACTTCTTCGATGCTTGCCTGGCGCACATAAGCCGGATTTTGAGCGCCACAGCACTTCGGGTTGATGAACGGACCTTCGAGATGAACTCCGGGCGTTTTGGCGAACTCCTGCGTTTTCCGGTATTCCGCTACTGTTTTGCATACATCTTCCAACACCTTCGGCGGCAATGTCAGCGTTGTCGGCAGCCAACTGGTGACGCCTTCTTTCATCTTGCACTCGGCAATGACTTTCAGACCGTCCAGGTCGGCGTCGCACGTATCGTGACCGCCTGCGCCGTGGCTGTGGATATCAATGAAGCCGGGAAGAAGCATTTTGCCTTCGGCATCAATGACCTTGTCGGCTACGGGAAGTTCCGTTCCGGGTTGCAGAATACGGACGATTCGACCGTTTTCCGTTTCAACCGAGGCACCGGCAATGTCGATACCCGGAGAAATGATGCGGGCGTTTTTGATCAATGTTTTCATAATATGTTTGTTGTACGGTTGAGTATGTTACGTTTTGTTGAAAATTCTTATGGTTTCTGTTGTACCGGTGAGTCAAGGGCTTTGTTCCAAGCGCGAACCCGTTCGGCTTCTTTTTTCAGAACAGGTTCCGGAGAATCGACAATGGTGACGGACTTGATTTTATCGCCTTTCCGGATGGCATTGACGACATCCTGTCCGGCCAATACCCGGCCGAAGACCGTATGTTTGCCGTCCAGATGAGGCGTGGCGCGGTGAGTGATGAAAAATTGAGAACCGTTGCTGTTCGGTTGTCCGGTATTGGCCATCGATAGAATGCCGGACCCATTGTGAGTCAGTCCTTCTACAATTTCGTTCTCGAATGAATAGTTGGGTGTGCCGTATCCTGTTCCCGACGGATCCCCCGTCTGGATCATAAAGTTGGGAATCACACGGTGGAACGTTACTCCATTATAGTATCCGCGTTTCGCAAGATTAAGGAAATTGGCGGCGGTGACCGGCGTCTTCGAGGCATACACCACGAGGTGGATCTGACCCTGCGTCGTATTGAGGATAACCCGGACGTCCTTGAGTTCCTGGGTATCTGTACCGTTTCCTTCTGTTGAGGCAAACGACAGACAGATCATCAAGGCGGCTAGAGCCGTCATTATGGCGATGAACTTTTTCATAGTCATACTCTGTTAGCATGGAATTCCCCGGGGAGCCAGAGTAAATCTTCACATGAAGACAGATCGGTGCGGGCTTATGACGCGATGGTCGAACAAGAGGGGAATTGCTGGATTTTTATTCGGAGAGGATTTGCCCGTCAGTGATGGTAATAATGCGGTCTCCCCGTTGGGCGATGTGGTGGTCGTGGGTGACGATGACCAGGGTTTTGCCGTCTTCGGAAGCAAGATTGAAGAGGAGGTTTAGGACTTCGTCGCCATTACGGGAATCGAGATTACCCGTTGGTTCATCCGCAAAGATGATGGATGGATTGTTGGCGAGGGCGCGGGCGATAGCCACACGTTGTTGTTCTCCGCCGCTGAGTTCTCCGGGCAGGTGATCAAGCCGGTCTCCGAGGCCGACGCGTTCCATCAGGGATTCGACATAGGCGGCATTTTGTTTTCCGCTGATGGAGGACGAGAGACAGGCGTTCTCCATGGCGGTCAGCTCCGGCATCAGCAGATAGTTTTGGAAGATGAACCCCATGTGCTTGTTGCGGAACCTTGAACGGGCCGTAGTGGGAAGCGCGTAGATATCCTGTCCGGCAATGACAACCTGTCCGGCCTGGGGTGTTTCCAGTCCGGCCAGGGTGTACATGAGGGTTGTTTTTCCTGCGCCGCTTGGACCGCAGAGGAAGACTTTTTCCCCTTGGGAGATGTCGATGTCCAGTCCATGGAGGACTTCAATCGTCTTTTTGCCGATTGTATAGCTACGGTGAAGGTTCCTGGCGGTGATCACGTCGGGAGAATAGCGGGGAGAAGATGAGAATTAAAGCTCAATGTTGTCAATGAGGCGGACATCTCCGAAGAAAACGGCCAATGCCATGAGGGCGGGAGAGCTATGGTCGTTATTGTCGAGGGATTGCATGGTTTCTGCGTGGACGATTTCGATGTAGTCCACTTGAGTGTTGGGAACGGATGCAATTGTTTCCAAGGCATTGCGGCGGATGGTATCGAGGGATTCCCCTGCGGAGTATTCGTTACGGGCCTGGAGGAGGAGCTTGCGGAGAACCGGTGCTGCCTTTTTCTGATCGGGCGTTAGGCGGGCATTGCGGGAAGAGAATGCTAGTCCGTTGTCGGCACGGACGATTTCCACACCGTGGATAGTAACCGGAATATCGAGGTCGCGTACCATGCGGCGGATGATAGCCAGTTGCTGGAAGTCCTTTTTACCGAAGATGGCATCCGTTGGTTGGACAATATTGAAGAGTTTGGCGACGACGGTACAGACCCCGGTGAAGTGGCCGGGGCGGGAAGCTCCGCAGAGTTTAGTGGAGAGACTGTTTTCTTCAATGGCGATACTGCGGTCCGGGGAGTACATGATTTCCGGAGTTGGCGTGAAAACGTAATCGACTCCGGCATTTTGGCAAATGGCGAGATCACTGTCGAGAGTACGGGGATAGGTAGCCAGGTCGTTCGTATTGTCGAACTGGATTGGGTTGACGAAAATGCTGGCGACGACGATGCCTGTTTCTTCCGCCATTTTTCTGGCTTCCACGAGGAGATTCTTGTGCCCTTCATGGAGGGCGCCCATCGTAGGAACGAGAACGATTCTTTTTCCCTGTCGAACAGAGTTGAGCTGTTCACGCAATTCTTCCTTACTCGAATAGCTTTGCATGGGCTCAGGTTGCTTCCGTGATGACAAAAGTTCAATCACGAAATACGCCTGACTTGTATTGACGAATGTCCATGTACGTGTAAAATGCCCGACACGTCAAGATATACGAAAGATTATGAAATTTTTTAATACTACTCTGATTGCCGCCGCTGCCTTGGGAATGGTAAGTGCCGCCCACGCTGAATTGAAAGTTGCCACTGTTGATGTTCAGCAGGTCTTCAAAGATTACTATAAGACGCATGAAGCTCAGAAGGAAGTGAACAATGTCCGTAAGGAAATCGAAGCCGAAAACGCCACCCGCATGGAAAAGGTGAAGGCTATTGAAAAGGAACTGCAGGACATCAAAAAGCGAGGAGAAGATCCTTCCCTGAGTGATAAGGCCAAACAGAGTTTGGGCGAGCAATTTCAGTTGAAGCAGAACGAAGGTATTGCTCTGGAGAAAGCCCGTCGTGAATTCGTGGAACGCAAGAGTCGTTCCCTCAACGAAACCGTACAACTCAAAATGTCGGCTATTATTGAAGAAATCAACAAGGTTGCTACCGACAAGGCAACGTCCGGCAAGTTCGATCTTGTGCTCGACAAGAGTGCTGTGAGCGCAGCTCAGACGAAGGTTTTCCTTTACACCAATCCTTCCATGGACATTACCGCCGAGGTGAAAAAGGAACTCAACGCTTCTGCTCCTGCCGGCTTTGATCCGGAAAAGGACTCTGTGGACATTCAGGTGCCCGCTGCTGCCGCTCCAGCTCCGGCTCCCGCCAAGTAAAAAGTATTTGTTTAGCCCCCGGCTACGTGAATCATGAAACTTGATCTTGACTCATTGGTGACATTAACGGGGGGAACTGTCCTTTCAGGCGATCCCGGTGTTCTGATTACCGGGGTCGCTTCTTTGAAGGAAGCCTGCCGTGAGGAGGCTTCCTTCCTTGGAAACGAGAAATACTTTCACGATTTTCTGGAGACGAAGGCCGGACTTGTACTCGTGCCGCCGTCCCTGCCGAAGTATCCGGAAGGGGTTGTCCTCGTCGAAGTGGAAAACCCCTCCCTGGCTTTCAACTCGCTTGTTAATTACTTTCAGGCGAGTTCCTACCGTTTTACCCCGGGTATTCATCCGACGGCCGTGGTGGATTCCTCCGCTCAGTTGGATCCCGATATGGTGAGAATCGGTCCTCATGTCACCATTGGTGCGCATGTCGTGATTGGCAAAGGCTCTGATATCGGTCCGGGATGTGTGATTGGAGATGGTGCTGTTTTAGGTGAAAATTGCCGATTGCATTCCAATGTGACTATTCGTGAACGCTGCCGTCTTGGTAACCGTGTTGTGATTCAGCCCGGAGCTGTGATCGGCTCGGACGGATTCGGTTTCCTGATGGGAGAGGATGGCCGTTACGTAGGCATTGACCAAGTTGGTATTGTGGAACTTGGAGACGATGTGGATGTCGGTGCCAATACGACAATAGATCGTGCCAGGTTTGGTCGTACGGTAATCGGGGAAGGAACCAAGATCGACAATCTTGTCCAGATCGGACATAATGTCCAGATTGGCAAACATTGCGTGATCGTGTCCCAATCCGGCATAGCAGGCAGCACGGTCTTCGGTGACTATTGTACGGTCGCCGCACAGGTAGGTATTACCGGACATTTGAAGATTGGCAACAAAGTTACGCTGGCTGCCAGGTCTGGTGTCATGAACGACCTTGAGGACAACAGTATTTATTGGGGAACTCCTGCCGTTCCCTTCAAGGATGCCAGCCGCCAGTATGCTGCTATCCGTAAATTGCCGGGGATGCTCAAGGAACTGAAGGCCTTGAAGAAAACATTCTTGAGCGAGGATTGATTCTCCTCTTCCCCAAGATGGAAATCCTTTTTATTCCGCATGAGACGGACTTCAGGAAACTATGGACACAGCTCATTTGTCATCTCTCCTGACGGGGTATTCATCGCCTTTCCCCGAAGAAAGTATTGCACGGTTGCGTATGCTCTCTCTTTTGGAAAAAGGGAAGGATGCCTGGAATCGTGTTCATTACGAACCGGGGCATTTTACGGCTAGTGCGTATGTGTTGAATCCGGTTGACTGGCGTGTGGCAATGGTGTTTCACAGGCATTTGAAGCGTTGGTTGCAACCGGGGGGGCATGCGGAGGATTCCGATGCAACGATTGAGGCTTCCGCCCGCCGGGAATTGCTGGAGGAGACTGGTTTGGATCCCCGCGGGAAGTGGGAACTGCTGGATTTGGATATTCACGTGATCCCTGCAAGACCCGGACAGCCGGCTCATGAGCATTTCGACTTGCGCTTCCTGTGCCTTCCTTCACAGGAAATCCTTCCTGAACTCTGTGCGGCGGATGATGCCGAGGCCGCTTGTTGGCAGCCGATGGAATTGTTGCGGAAAAGCGACGAAGTCGGAATGCGGCGCATTTACGTCAAATTGGCTGAGTTCATCGGATCTATCCATTAATGAGAGAAGAGTCATTTGAACTCCGGCCTATCTGCGATAGGGATGACTCATTTGCCTGACCAACATTGGACGGTCTTCATCGGAAATTATCGGAGGACTCTGAAAAGCCTTTAAGATAAATCAGCGAGGGCGCGACCAGGAAGGGCTGCCTTCGTTTCTGTTCCCGGAGGAAGATAGGGTATGTTTTTATTTGGCAATTCTGAGAATGCGTTTGTCAACCATGGAGGGAAGCCAGATGACAGCGTCTTTGATGATGAAGTCGGCTGGTCCGTTGGCTGGAACCGACGTGGCGTTTTGTAGGGTGCCTGGGTCAGTCATTGAAACTTTTTTGACGGCGCCGGGTTTGTTGTTGGCTTCCCAGTCGCTGAAGTAAAGGACACCGTCTTCTTTGGCAAGACCGTCATATTGTCCTGGTTGAGAGACGATAGTAGAGACATCACCTGTTTGCAGATTGACGGCTTTGATTTGTCCCTGGGGTTTTCCGTCGGCAGTAGCATATTCGGCGACATAGAGGATATCCCTGTCGCAGACGAGGCCATTGGGGCTGGAGAGGGGGCGTTTGGTCCTGAATTCGATATATTTGCCGGAGGCCGGGTCAACGGTAAAGAGTTTGTTGATATCGGTGGCCGAGGCATAGAGGATGCCGTTTTCTTCTGCCAAATCATTGAGAAAGACCATTTTTTCCCGGGATAAGTCAATGTTTTTAACCTGTTTGCCGGTTTTGATGTCGATGCCGACGATACGATCAATGTCAGTGACGTAGAGAATGTCTCCTTCAATGACAGCTCCCTTGGGGGCATCCAGTTTCACGTCGGGGAAAGCATTGGGAGAGATGATTTGGCCGGACTTATCGATCGTTGCAATGAATCCGTCGCCATCCTTGACCGTGGGAGTCATTTCCTTGCCGATGCATGCCGTATAGAAAATGCCATCTTTTTCAGCGACGCTTTCCGGGTGCCCTGGCAGTTCTGTTTGGCTTAAAATGCTTCCGGATCCCTGAGGGAGGGCAGGTGTCTCGGAGTATGAGGCTACCGGCACCATAAGCCCTAGGATCAGGCTCCATTTGGCTATAAAGGTCGGAGAATCTATCTTCATCGGTCTCAATGTTGCCTTACCTACATAAGGCCTTGGTAAAAATCCGTCAAGAAGTAAAAGAACCTATCTGGGCAGACTGCCTTGATGGGAACTTGTCCGTCCAGCTTTCGTAAGGTGACGACTTTTTACTTTAAATGAGAGGGTGAAAGGCGGAGGAACCTGCTGAGTTGACGGCGATGGCGTCGATTTCCACCAGCCATCCGGGACGGCAGACAGGGGCTTTGACTATGATGTGTGGGATTTGTCCGAGGGGAGACTTGTCCAGGATTTTACTGACGATTCCGGCGTCCGCCCAGTCGCGAAGGTAGACGGTTGCCTGTTTGAGATCTTCCAGTCTTCCTTGGTGGTTTGTCATGAGGGCTTGAATGTTTTCCAGTGTCCGGATGGTTTGGAGATTCACATCGCCGGGATGAACGATTTCGCCGGCGGCATCGATACTGGCAGTGCCCGAGATGAAGTAGCGGGAGCGGTCTCCGTAGATTATTCTGGTGCCGCGTTCGAAGGCGACATTGTACAAATGGGTAGGGGAAAGGTGATCCAACGCTTCCATGTATTCGACTTGCGTGGGAACATGACCGATTTGTCCCCAGCTGTCCATGTGAATGAGACGGGCCGGATGTTCGCTTTGACCTTCGATGCCGGTGCTGGCGATAAAATGGGTGTCTTTGGTCAACCCGTAGCGGGAGAATGTTTCGTTACGTCCGTTGACGAGTCCGGCGTAGTTGTTGTCCACATCGCGGCAGTAGATCCACGTACGGTGGATGAGGTCGGATACGGGGGTATGGAAGCGGGCGGCTACGGAGTCGAGCCAGGCGAATTCTTCATGGGTTTGGTCATGGCTTCCCTGGGAACGGAGAGAGGTTTTGCCTGTGAGCAACATAGTATAGTGCTGCCATTTGACCATGAGAAGCGAGCCTTGTTCATCCCGATAGATTTGTTTGTCGGAAGATCCATCGATATGCCATGCTTCCAAGGCTATTTTGGCTCCGTTGGCGGGCGCTTGTCCGATGCAAGTGACGTAGGACCGACGATTGCCGAGGAGTTGCTTGAGGAGGCTTGTTTGCCGGGTGGCATCGCTCAAGTGGAAGCGGAGAAGGAGCTCGTTCTTATCGCCGCCGCAACGTTCATCGTATTCGGCAAGCAACCGTGCAGCTTCTTCTTCGAAACTCTCGCCGGGAGTGGCTGTCATGCAATAGAATCGTTCGTCCGTCGAAGCCGTACTTGTCCATGCTGAGGCAGAAGGCGCTGTGGATAGCGTACTCATGTTAGGAGAGGAAAGATGGCGGATAGATGATTCAGAGAGAACGAACATAATCGACGAGATCGTTAATTTGTTGTTCCGTCAGGTTGCTTGTCGTGCCGCGTATGTCTCCCTTGTTGTACTTGGTAATGACTTCCTTGATGGATGTGGTGCGACCGTCGTGCATGTAGGGGGCGGTGCGCCAGACTTCGACCAGGGAGGGGACGAGTACTTTTTTACCTTCGTCCAATCCTTTGGTGGTACCTGTTGCAACAAGTTGCTTGGTGGTGAAATACGGGTGGGGGTGGCACTGGATACATCCGGCGGATTTGAAGACGTCTTTGCCGCGCCTGGCGGAATCGGACAGAGAGCCTCTTTCAACGCCCGGCGCATGGCATTGGGCGCAGTTCTCCTTTTTAGTCTGTGCTTTGGAGGGCTTGTCTGCCAGCAGAAGAGGACTGGGTTGTTCCTTCATGTTGAGGAGGTATTCGTTGACACATTCCACATGGTCTTTGTCCGGGTTGATGAACTGGATGTGGATGAATCCGGAATTGACGGCTACTTCGGCGGATGCCCGGACCCCCAGGGACATGACGGGGCTTGTCCTGTGGGAAATGAACATACTACGCGTATTCTTCGGGTTGCCCATGCCATCGTTGAGCAAGTCCCAGTCGAGGCCGTCTACACGGGCGTCCGGGTGGCATGATGCACAGCTCTGCCATTCCTGAAAGCAAAGAGTGGCATCGTTGAAGTATTGTTCGCCGAGGCGTTCCCGGGATGTGTCTCCGGCATCGGGGAGTTTGACTTCGCGGGGTTCGGCGTATTCCTTCAAAGGCAGAGTGACGACATTGTCGGAGAAGTAACCGGCGGAGTAGAGATTGGTACCGTCCGTTGCCACGGATCTGGGGCCGTTGAGGGGGAGGCGGTGGCGGGTACGGATGCCGTTGAGGAAGCCGAGGCTTTCCGATGTTTTTTCTCCTTCTTTCAAACCGGCGATTTTTGAAACCAGGCCGGGGAAGTCGATGATACTGGCTTCATGGGTACCGGCGTGTGTGGTGATGAGTTTTTTCCCATCCGGGGTGAATTGAACTCCCCATGGATTGGCGGCTCCCTGGTTGGTGTCGTCCAGCAGGATGGCGTGGTGGTGTTCCGGCCGGGAGGTATCGAAAATGGTGACGGCATTGGTATTCATCCATCCGCGGTCCAGCTGGGTGGTGGGTACTTGGTAACGGCTGAGAATATGGGTGATGGCCAGGTATTTTCCATCGGGGCTCATTGCCATGCCGCGGACGCCCTGAGAACCGTTATCGAGGGGGAAATGGGTAACTTTATTACCTTCAAACCGGGTGAGCTCCGCTGCGGTGAAATCTCCGTCTGCCGGGCCTGCGGGAAGGTGGTTGGCGGCCCAGAGGGTTTTCCCGTCCGGTGAGATGGCAAGAGCTACTGGTTCGCGGGGGACGGTCAGGGTTTTGACGACTTCTTTTTTGTCGAGGTCGATAACGGAAATCGTACTGCTGAAGCGGTTGGGAACATACAAGGTTTTTTCGTGCTTGACCGGGGACATGGGGGTGTGACCGACGGCTATGTCCCCCAGAATTTTACCTTCTTTCAAATCAATGATGGCAACTTTGCCGGCCGGTCCTCCCATGGAGATATAGGCCGTGTCTCCATCCAGGCAGAATCCGTTGGGGGGAGCGGAGAGGGTAATCCCTTGCCGGATGGTGTTGGTGGAGGGATCAAGGAAGACCAGATTTTTAGAATCCCTGTTGGCGATGGCAATACCGCCCTTGTAGGGTTGCAGGGCGACAGGGGTGGCGGAACCGGCTCCGAAAGCTTGACTGATCAGAATGCCGGCGAGAAGAAGTGAAGACAGTTTCATGGTATGCTCCTATCGTACGGGTTGCTGGGTGAGAATGTTTTTATCCAATACTTGGACAGAGGAAATACGGGCGGCGATGGAAGGAGTACTTTTCCAGATAATTTTTTTGTCCGGGGTTACTTCCAGGACTGCCGGCCCTTTGGCTCCTCCGTGTCCCCCCCAGTTGGTGATGACAGTGTTGCCGTTGGGGAGACGTTGGAGTCCGGTGGCGAGGCCGATGGTTACGTCCGGAAGATCGTTTTTCCCGATTTCCCAGACGATATCGTTGGCAGGGTTGACTTCGATAATGCGGTGGGCGCTTCCTCCTGCAATGAGAGTGTTGCCGTTGGGGAGTCTGACGGCGGTAAATCCCCCTTCCGGGAATGTACGGATGACTTTGCCGGTGGCATCTACCTCCATGACTTTACCGTCCTGGATCTGCCTGGTGATGAGGTAGGTTCCAGTGGGCGTTTTACGGATCTGACGGAAGGTAGAATGTTTTCCGCCAAGATTTTTTAATTCGACGGATTTGACGATGTCGCCTGTCTTGCGGTCGATTTCCCGGATGAAGGAAATGCCGTCATGGCTTTCCCCGACCAGGATTTTTCCTCCGGGCAGGGGCTGGCAGGTGTGGATTTCTCCCTTTTTGCCATTGAGAAGGGGCGGTGACCATTCCCAGATAATTTTACCTCCTTTGCCTGAAGCAAAATCGGGTTGAATTTCCCGGATGAATCCCGCCTTGCTGGAATGGAGGATGTTGCCATTTTCCAGCATGACGGAGTCGGATACTTCATCCGGAATGGGCCAGTTCCATTTTTCGCGGCATTGATCGTCGACGATAGCGATTTTTCCGAATCCGCATCCGGACAGCAGGAATTGCCTGGCCGTTTCTTCCGCCCGGCAACTCCATGAGGAGAAACCGGCCAGTAGAAGAAGGATGCTGATGGTGCTACGTTTCACGGACTGGAACGGGTAGAATATTCCTTAGTCTTCGATGATAATGCGGAACCCGACGTTGTATACGGGACGCCAGCCGGGATAACCCCAGCGCCAGGATGATGTAGCGCGGCGCGGGCGTTCGTACCAGGAGCCGCCGCGGACGGCCCGGGGGGCGTGGATATCCTTGGTATCGTTGCGGCCATCTGCTTCGTTCCACGGGTACGGGCGGTATTCGGAGCGTGTCCATTCGGCGACGTTACCGATCATGTCGTAAAGTTTGAAGGCATTCGGCTTGTACGAGGCGACGGGAGCCAGGTGGAGGTTGCCGTCGTTGTATTTTTCATCTCGAGGTACAAAGTCCCAGAATCGGTTTGGATTGCGAATGGGTTTCGGGTCTACGCCCTGGACGGCGAGTTGTTTAAGCGAGATGTCGCCCAGGTTGGCGTAGGAGGAGAAGTCCGCATCTTTGGAACCGAAATAGAATGGCGTTTGGGTTCCTCCGCGGGCGGCGTATTCCCACTGGGCTTCCGTCGGCAGGGTTACTTTTTTCCCGGTTTTCTGGGAGAGCCATTTGCAGAACTCCATGGCTTTTTCCCATGAGACGCGGATGACGGGGAACTTCTGGTTGGTGTCCATGTTGTATCCTGGGCGCACCTGGTCCTTGTAGTGCATATCGTACCATCCGTTTTCATAAGACGGGTCGAATTGGCGGTATTGCTCCAGGGTGATTTCCGTTTCCGCCATCCAGAATGGCTTGGAGATGGTGACCGGACCAGCGGGTTTTTCCGACGGAGTTTCGGTATCGCATCCCATGGTGAAGCTACCGGCCGGGATGCGGCGCAGTTTAATGGAGACGGAGTCCCCGAGGCTGATTGAAGTGGATTCCGGTTCGGCGATGGCTTGTGCCGGTGCTGCTTCGGCGGCAGGTGTAGCCTGGGGCATGTCCGGGATGATCGCAGGAGGATTGACTTCACGCTTATACATGCTGTCTACCATGGTAACATAGTCTCGGACGGCCCCGGAGTAGAGCTTGTGAAGATCGTACCGGCGCTGCAGTAATTGTTCGTTGCGCTTGCCGGGCCAATCGCCACGGTAAGGGGTATTCATGTCCATCCAGGTGATCAGATGATCCCAGTCAGACTTGGTGAGGTTGACGCCGTGATGACCTTTCTTGAGTATCTGGTAGAGTTCCGACGTGTCGGCGAAGAATTCCGTGGCTTTCAGGCCGAGGTAATTGCCTTCCGGTCCGTTGCGTCGCACGTATGGGTGCAGTGACCAGTAGGAAACATTGCCCGGGGCCGGAGCTCCCTTGACGGGATCCAGCGTAGCAAAGTCGGGGATGCTGAGCTTATCGTGGGATTCCTTGTTGTGGCAGGAAATGCAGTTGCGATCCAGGATAGGCTGTATTTCGTTAAGGAAGGTAAACGTGCGCGTCGGCCCATACCATGGCGTGAGCGCTGCAGGTGCTTGTCGGGATGCCATAACCATACCGCGCGGCGGAGCTTCGTTCTGCGTTTCATGGCATCCGATGCAACTGAGGGTTTCTCCGGGCATGGCCGAGAACCAGCTGCGCATCAATGCCAAGGCCCGCCCTTGTCCGTCCAGCACCTGCAATGTGACCGGCTGGTTGGCCGGAACGGTGAATAGGGCGGAACCGTCCGGGTTGACCGGGGCCGTACCGTACAGAACTTTGACGTCCCAGTTGCTTTCCATGCCCATGGCATAGTGGCTGCCGGTATTGCGCGGGCTGTATTCCGATGTGAAGACGCGGATGGTTTTACCTTCTCCTTTGGGAACTCCCTCCATGGCCCTCCCGCGATGAACGTCCGTGATATACACGTTGGCGGTTGTTTTAGTGGGATCTACACGGTCATGGATGATGGGAGGTTTTCTACGGGGCTTCAGAGGCGTCGGATCGGCATAGATGAAGTAGTCCGTAGCGGTCAAGGGGATGATGTTGTCATAAATATCACACCAGACGACATTCGTGACGGGATCTCCGTGCCCATTGGCGGCGACTGCGAGGTAGGAGGTACGGCTCAAGGGGTAGGGTTCGGCGAAGTAAGGGGTCTTGATATCGTTGACGAGCTGGTCTTTGATGACGTCTTTCACTTTTTTCCCGAAGCCGGGGATCTTCTGGATAGCCCCTTCGACTTCCGTGCGTCCCTGATTGACGTCGAAGACGACCATTTCACCCAGTTTTTTCACGCCGTGGTGTCCGCTGACGATACCGACGAACATGCCGGGATTGTCCGGGAGGGGGCGGGCATTGAACAAGCTGTTGGGCCAATAGGAGTTGGAACCGTAGTATTCCTTCTGGTCGCTGCCGTCCGGATTCATGTGCATCAGGACCCGGCTGAAGTAGTGAGCGCTTTCCGTATATTCCCATCGGAGGAACATGACTCGTCCGTCTGCCAGTACGCTGGGATACCAGTTGTTGTCCTGGTCGAAGGTGAGGCGTCGCGTCGAGTTGTTTTTTCTGTCCAGAAGGTGAAGGTTGCCGACATAGTCGCTGCCGGAGACACAGGGAACACCCTGCATGCCGGAAGTGTTGACGAAAAGGACACGTCCGTCCGGCAGGTAACAGGAGTTGTAACTGTCCGTATCATCCGGCATATGAGAGGTCAGGGATGTCGCTTCCCTGGACTTCAAATCCAGTTCGTAGACATCCCAGGGGCGTTTGTTGTCCTGCTTGTCGAAACGGTTTCCCGTGAACATGAGTTTGGAACCTGTGAAATCCAGTTCAAGATGCCCCATCCAGCGATCGTCCTTACGCAAGGTTGCCGCAGGACTGGGTGAGCCGGTTCCTTGGAAACCGACGATTTCGCTCATGTAGGTTTTGCCCGAATGAGGCATGCTGGTATCTCCCTGCCAGTTGGCGGGCCGGTCATCATTCCTGTTGCTGCGGCCTCCGTGCGGATTGTAGCGGCGGACGGTAAGCCAGTTTTTGATGAATTGGCTGTCGGGATTGGCTTCGATCAAGGCCTTACGGCGTAAGTCAACCAGCTGTTGCAGGGTTTTGGAATCGGCAAAACGGGCTTTTTTGACCCATTCGTCGATGTTGCCAAGCTTTTCCTGAAGGGCTTTCAACTCTGCCAGAAATTGTGGACCGTTCTTGTATGTGTCCGGGAAACGTTCCGAAAGCTGGTTGATAGCGCGTTCGATTGCGACCGTATCATAATTGGACGCGAGTTTTTGCAGCCGGCGGAGTTGGATTGCCTGCGAAATGGCTTCCTCGTGCTTCATCAGGTCGTCCCAAGAGGCGACGACACCGATTTCCTGTTCGGGCAATTGAAGGATTTGTGCAAGTTTCTTGCCGGCGGCTTGTCCATCGGGCCAGCATTTCCAGACGGGTTCCAGCATGACCATGGCATTGCCACAATCGTCGGAAACTGACGGATTTTGCGAGGCGTTGATGAATTGGGCCGTTTTTTTCCAGAGTTCCTGTACCCACGGGGATTTATTGTCTTGGGCTTCCTTGGGGGGCTGGATGGACGAGAGATCCGCGATCCACGGTTGGAGGTTTCCGGCATGAGCAATGCCTGTGATCGCAAGTATGGAACAACACCAAATGCTGAATGGGGGAAAATGATTGGAAAGATTCATGATCACAATGTTTTTCGTACAATATACGTTTGGCATGTTACATTTCATACACGGAAAAGGAATTTTTTTGTAGGAGAACAAAAAAAAGCCGCAGATTTCTGCGGCTTGGTAGAGATACCTCTCGTGAAGGCGGAGGAATATTTATCGAATTTTTTGAGATCAGACCTTGGGAATAGGACGCCCCAGAGCCTGGGCTACGCCGGTTCCGTACTCAGGATCGCAGAGCATGCAATGAGCAATATGGCGATCTTTGATGAAGTCCGGTACTCCGTCCATGGCACGAGCCGTATTGCCGAACAGAGCTTCTTTTTGTTCGGGAGTCATGAGTCGGAACAGATCGCGTGGTTGGGCATAATAATCGGCGTTGTCGTTCTGGTATTCCCAATGGTCGGCAGCTCCCTGAAGTTCAAGCGGCGGTTCGCGGAACTCCGGTTGATCCTGCCACTGTCCGAAGCTGTTGGGTTCATAGGCGATGGTGCTGCCTGCGTTGTCGTCCACGCGCATTTGTCCGTCGCGGTGGTAACTGTGGTACGGGCATTTCGGAGCATTGACGGGGATGAGGTGGTGATTGACTCCCAGCCGGTACCTCTGGGCATCGCCATAAGAGAAGAGACGACCTTGAAGCATCTTGTCTGGGGAGAATCCGATACCTGGCACGATATTGGCCGGATTGAATGCCGCTTGCTCAATCTGGGCGAAGTAGTTGTCCGGGTTACGGTTGAGTTCCAGTTCGCCGACTTCGATCAACGGATAGTCCTTGTGCGGCCACACTTTTGTCAGGTCAAACGGGTTGAAGGGGAAGTTGTTCGCTTCTTCCTCCGTCATGACCTGAATGTACAGAGTCCACTTCGGAAAATCTCCCCGTTCGATACTTTCATAGAGGTCGCGCTGGTTACTTTCGCGATCTTTGGCGATGATAGCTTCCGCTTCGGCATCTGTTAGATTCTTGATGCCTTGCTGGGTTTTCAGATGGAATTTGACCCATACTCGCTTGTTGTCCGCATTAACCATGCTGAACGTATGACTTCCGAAGCCGTGCATGTGGCGGTATGAAGCGGGAATCCCACGATCGCTCATGACGATAGTCACCTGGTGGAAGGCTTCTGGGAGGGATGTCCAGAAGTCCCAGTTGTTTTTTGCGCTCCGCATATTTGTGCGAGGGTCCCGCTTGACGGCATGGTTGAGATCCGGGAATTTGAGAGGATCTCGCAGAAAGAAGACAGGCGTGTTGTTGCCGACGAGATCCCAATTGCCTTGTTCCGTGTAAAATTTGATGGCAAATCCGCGGATATCACGTTCGGCATCGGCTGCTCCGCGTTCTCCGGCGACGGTTGAGAAACGGATGAGCAAATCCGTTTTCTTGCCGATTTCCGAAAACAGGGCGGCACGCGTGTATTTCGTAATGTCATGGGTTACAGTAAAGGTGCCAAATGCTCCGGAACCTTTGGCGTGCATGCGGCGTTCCGGAATGACCTCGCGGTCAAAATGTCCAAGTTTTTCAAGGAACCAGATATCCTGAAGCAGCATTGGACCGCGAGGCCCGGCTGTGAGCGAGTTTTCATTGTCGGTTACGGGAACTCCGGCAGCCGTCGTCAATTTTTTTTCTTCATCCATGGATGATAGTATGGCTGTTTCTCGAGATTAATCAATAATTATTCTAATTAAAAATTGGAATATCCTTGGTGAAGCCGATTTTCCCGCGAATTCAAGGAAACTACACTGTACACAGGTTATTTCGACTGCTCCGATGGTTAGACAGGGGAAAAACTGTCTTTGTTCACGATTCTTTCTTGTCGTTGGAGAGAAGATAGAGGCGTTTCTCTTCATGCAATCTGAAAGCGGACATTCCACTCATAATCCATTTTTTCTGGGAGGAATAGATGCCATAAATCAGGCCCAAGGTGAACAAAATAGAGGTAATCAGGAGGAGATCGCTGATATACATGTTCATATAATAATTTTTAATGATATGGATGGAAGGATCAGCCATGCTGTTGATTTTCAATGCAAACTGGAAATCTCTTATACTGGCTGTTTGACTGGCGATCTCGGCACCCCACCAGGCCAGGATGAACAATGACCCTGTTTTCATCCTGGATATTTCGGAATTTTTACTGAGATTCCAGATGCGCTTGACGCACATGTAGGGTTTCCACAAGTTAATGAAAGGAATGAAGAAGTAGTAAACACTCTGAGCTCTCGTGAAGTCGACTTTTCCGGAGGCATGGCGGATAGCGTTGGAGGCACTTCTCCAAATCCAGATGAAGAAAACGAGACGGTAAACAAGGAGGATTCCGGTTTGTATCAATCCTGAAATCTCGGGTTCATCCAAGTGCTGCAGAATGTCAATAGATTGCATCAAGGTATCTTCTGCAATTTCCTGGGTTGATTGACCATTGATGAAGTTATTTTGCTGCTGGACGATATCAAGAGCGTCTATGACTTTGCTTTCGCTTATGATGTCCGGGGTGTAAAGGGCGATCACAATGGCTGATAAAATCACGAGAAGGAGTGATAGCGTTCCGATTGGTTTGTGGGAGTTGTCATTCGAGTGAATGGTCGGGGAGTCAGGAGAAGAGACGGACATGATGAAGAAAGGATAGGGTACTATGAGACAATGCATTGGATGCCGTATCAATAAAAAAATGTGGTTTTTAGGCAATTGTCGGCTCGGAAAACAAAAAACCGCCTCTCTCGATAAGAGAGGCGGTTGTGAGAGGATTGCTGATGGATTAGTTGCCCGATTTGCCGAGCTTGTATCCGGCGAAGGTATCCGTATTGTAAAGCGGCTGGTTTTCATCGACTTTGTAGCCGATGTTTTTACGGATTTCGATGAGGCCTTTCATGCCTTCTTCCCCGATTTGCTTGAGGGGTTCTTTATGACCTGCTGCCAAAAGAATGATGCGGCAGTAGGCATCCGCATTTTCCATAAACCAGTGGGCTTCTTCGGCATGGCGGGCGCCTGTGATCACGCCGTGATTTTCCATGAAGACAACATCGGATTTTCTAGCTGCCTTGGCAACTGCCGCCGCCGTCGCTGGCGAACCGGGTGTACCGTAGGGAGCCAAGGCAATGTGACCGAGGAAAATGTCTGCTTCGGAATTGATGCCGGACGGGGGAACGATCCCGGCGATCAGGAAGGCATTGCAATGTGGCGGATGGGCGTGGATACAGGAATTACAGCCGATTTCCTTCATCATGGCGAGGTGGGTTTTTACTTCGCTGGTAGCAGGGCGAATACCTGCTTTTTGCCTTCCTTCCATGTCAACCAGGCAAATGTCTTCCGGCTTCATGAAGCCTTTGGAGCACAATGTCGGAGTGCAGAGAACGAGGTTGTGGGCGACGCGTACGGAAATATTGCCTCCGTTGCCGTCGACGTATTCCCGAGCCCACATGCGGCGTCCGATGTCGCACATGCGTTCTTTGATGACTTCGATTTCCGGGCTGTGGAAGAAAGCTTCTACTTCTTCCCTAGTGACAGGATTGTATTGTTCCCAAGGGAAAACCTTATTGGGAAGAGGGGGGGATATGGACCAATCTTCAGACATAATCTTGGTGGAATAAGTGAAAATAGATATTTTGACCGAATGGCGCGATAGCTTTTTTCAGAAGCGATGGCGGATGGCGGGTCATTCACATGACAAGGCCTTTAACAATGCGGGATTGCCGGGGCTGATCTTGTAAACAGGACAGAGTCTAGACCATGCCGAGGAAAATTCAATAGCCAATTCAAAAGCCTGGAATTTCATGACATTAAAGAGGGGAAGCGGATTGATGCCGCTTCCCCTCTTTAATTGTTTTTTGTTTTTTATTGATCGCTGTTGCTGAGATCGTTGTATATCTCCATGGCCTCGTCGACGCTAAGGTTTTGGTGGAGAAGGGCACTGACGGCCTGGATCATGGCTACCGGGCATTCGCTTTGGAAGACATTGCGTCCCATGTCGACGCCGGCGGCACCGTCATTGATGGCCTTGTAGCAAAGTTCGAGGGCTTCCCGTTCCGGGAGTTTCTTGCCTCCGGCAATGACGATAGGAACTGGAGTAGCGGCCACGACATTGGCGAAGCCGTCACAATAGTAGGTTTTGACGATGTTGGCTCCGTTTTCGGCACAAATGCGGGACGCAAGACCGAAGTAGCGGGAGTCACGGGCCATGTCCTTGCCGACAGCCGTCACCCCCATGACGGGAATGCCATATTTACTGCCGAGATCAGCCATGCGGTACAGGTTTGATATGGTTTTGGCTTCTGTGGAAGGATCTCCCATGGAGACCATGACCGCCATGGCGGAGACATCCATGCGGATGGCATCTTCAATATCGATGATGACATTGTCGTTAAGTTGAGTCAGGATGCTGGACCCCGCATCGGATCGGAGGCAGATAGGTTTGTCAAGGCTCGGAGGGACGCTGGATTGGAGGATTCCCCGTGAACACATGAGGCAGTCGGCATACTGCATCAGAGGGGCTATATTGAGGTCGATCCGTTCTACTCCGGAAGTAGGCCCCATGATGAATCCGTGGTCAAATGCCAGCATGACGGCTCTGCCGGATTGCGGGTTGAAGATGCGGCTCATTCTGTGCTTCATCCCCCAGGAGAGATTTTCCGCGCCTTTGACATAAAAGGGGGCTTGCTTTGCAGTAGGGATGCCGATTCCGAAGCGGCTCCCTTCTCTAAGGTCGTCTAAGTCAGCCATAATGTTTGGTGTAAGTAGGATTTGGTGGTGTGTGAAAATTATTGAAGCGCCTGTGCGAAGGCATTGAACATGCAGGACCAGGAAGAAGCTCCGGAGTCCATGAACCCGATGGATTTTTCCCCATAGTTTCTGGCTCGTCCAAAGTTGGCCTTCATGTTGATTGTGGCTTTTGCCCCCTGAATGGCTGCCGCCGCGCCCTCTTGCATGATTTCGGCAATGTTGCCGGAAGTTGAGGCTGCGATAGCATTGACGGCAGGCTGGAGGGCATCCATCATCGTTTTGTCTCCGACAGTTGCCTTGGTCTGTTTTTTGACGCCGTCAAGAGCGCCCATAAATGCCTGTTTGACTTGATCCGCCGTCATGGATTCTCCTGAAGAATGATCGGCAAGCCCTAGGAAGAACCCACCGAGGAGAGTACTGGTGGAACCGCTCGTTTGCAGCATGATGTTGAAACTAATGTCATTGAACATTTGCTTGAATTCCTGAGCCGGGCCTGCGGCTTCCACCACGGATGTCATGGCTTGTACGATGGCTGTTCCATGGTCGCCGTCTCCTGTGACGGCATCGAGTTCGGAGAATTCCTGTTCCCGCGCCCTGACTGCCTCAAGAGCAGCCTGGAGTATTTTTTTGAAGTCTTGAATCGTAAGCGTATCCATAAGAAAAACCGCCTTTGTCCGGGAGGTCGGCAGACGTTTCGGACAAAGGACGGCAAGGGTTACATGTTATTTGCCGATGACAGTCCAATAGGGAGCATGGGAGGCTTTGTTTTTGAGTAGATCTGCGTGATCGTCATCCAATTTGGCGAGGATCATTTGGAAGCCTGCCTGTTCCTGGACGGTAAGGATTTCCGCGATGCGGGAATCCGCGATAATCATGCCCCGCTCTTTGAGGATTTGTGAGGCTTTGCGGAACACGATGCTCAATTCCATGTGGGTCGTGGCTCCTACTCCGTTAATATAGAGAGCGACTTTGTCACCGGCTTGCGGTTTGATTTTCTTGATCAGAAGCTCGATCATTTGGGTGGCAACATTGTCGGCACTGGAGAATTGCTGGCGACCGCCTCCTCCTTCGCCGTGCTGCCCCATGCCGATTTCGATTTCCCCTTCAGGGAGTTCGGCAATGACGGCTCCGTTCTGGGGATGCGTACAACTACGCATGGCAACGGCAATCGTTGCGATACCTTGGTTGAAACGTTCTCCGATTTCCAGAATTTCCTCCAGGGATTTACCATCTTCGGCAGCTGCGCCAACGACTTTGTAGAGCGGTACGCACCCGGCGAGGCCCCGGCGATCGTCGTCGGGGGCGTCCAGACCTGCGCTGATATCGTCGTGGGTAAGGATTGTTTTTACTTTGATCCCGGCTCTTTCCGCCAGTTGGACAGCCATATTGGCGCTCATGACGTCTCCGGAATGGTTGAGAACAACCAATAAAATCCCCGCATCGCGCTTGAACAATTGAAGCGCTTTGAAGAGACGCTGAGCACCGGGAGCGGCAAAGATATCCCCGACGACGGAACAGTCCAGCATGCCCTCTCCGACGAAGCCGCTCAGGGCAGGTTCGTGACCGGAACCGCCGAGGGTGACGATAGCGACTTTGTCCTGGCTTTTGGGGGTGGCTCGGACGACGATGTTTTCTTCGGCCAGAGCTACCTGGTCGGGATAGGCTGCAATGTAGCCTTCGAGGACTTCCCGGGTGATATCTTCCGGGGCATTGATAAATTTGTAAACCATAGGATTCAATAAGGAAAGAGTTTGGTATTAGTGTATTAGTGTTTGGCGAATTCCATCAGTTCCAACGGGATGCCTTCTTCTTCGATAAAGGCGATGGTGAGGGTATCGCTGCAGGCTGTCGGGGGGAATAAAACGGTAGCTCCCTTGAGTTCTTCTTCCAGAGAATCTACCTCATAGGCGATGTGCGGTACTGTCTGAATCAGCTCGCACATGCAACTGCCGGGTTCAAAACGAAGGTATTCGATTTTATTCGGGCTTTGCGTGGGATCCGTGAGGTGGACGCTCAATCCTTCGTTGTAAACTTCTCCCGGCTGGGGGGTGGTGGTCGGAACTCCGAAATGGTTGATAGTTCTCATGGTATGGAGACGTTTTCCGGTTATACTTTTGGGTTACAGGCTGGCTTTTTTGTTGGAGAAACGCAACCCGTCATTGTCGTGGTAGCAGGCGTATTCGGAAACGACAGCACCATGAGGTCCGGCATACAGGAAATGCCATGTTTCGATTTTCTTCAAATGAACCAATTCACCTGCCTTTTGGTGGATGAAATTCTTGGAAATAGTGGTTGCACGCTGAGATTCGGGGATAGCCGGGGCATCTGGTGTCGGTTCTCCGACTTCGGAGAAGTTGTAGCAGTCTCCCTTTTGTACCATCCATGATTCGAATTTGGCAGGCATGGATGTCTTGACATGCTTGTGTTCGGGGATCATTTGTCCCGGCAGCAGATAGATTTCGTGGGCGAAATAGCTGTGTTCCTTGTCGTTGACCCAGAAAATGCCGCCCATACCGACGTTTTCAAAGTCACCGAGACCGAAGTCGGTAAACCAGATATCCTTTTCCATCAGTGGCGTGACGGGGATTCCGTAATGTTCGAACATTTCGTAGAAAGCCTTGCGGGCTACATCCTGTTTGAAGTTGCCCTGTTCGTCATAGAAATCCTTATTGGTATATTTCTTTTGGAACGGAGCCTTGTTTTCTGTAGTTTGGGTTGAGTTATTCATGGTTGAAGTGGAAGCTGCCTGATTGTTATTGGCCAGAGCAATGGAGGAAATGGCCACGCCAAGAATGCAGACGATACTTTTGATCATAAAAGATAAATGCATAGTGTTATTGATACAATAAAGAGTTGTCGGGGGCAAGGAGAAAATTCGTTTTTCGGGAAAATCTCCGAGAATATACTTCGCGAATTGGTATTTGGGTTGTATAATCTATCTTACCGGTTATTGGGAAATAGGTATAAGTTCAACATTACCGCGAGAATCTGCTTGTCCGTCGGAGCGGACACGGGCAATGATGCGGCATGAGTTGTTGCCCTGGGCATCCTGCGGGATACGGAACCGATAGACATTATTGATATTTTCAATTCCCGTTGTTCCATTTTGTTGGATGTCAGCGACGGTGTTGCCGTCCATTTCTATCCTTACATGGCTGATTTCGAGTTTATTGGTGCCTTTCGTGTATGAAAAGCGAAGGGCTTTGGCTTGCTTCAGCGCGGATGGAGAGACAGACCATGACAATTCCTTCCACTCCGTACCGACGGTTTCGGGATTCCAGGTTCCGATCAGGATTCCTTCCGGCTGTTTGATGATATCGGGAGAGACTTTGGCGGCTCGTGCGATCAATTCCCGGGCTGCGGCGACAGGGTCTTCAAAGGGAGAAACAGGCGATACCCCTCGGTTTTTTTCTACCCAGTCGCGTTCCCAGGCCGGAAGGTCGATTTTGACGAATGGATCGAATTTCGCTTTCAGATATTCTTTGCGGCGGGGTAGATAATAGTCCCGGATCAAACCGGACCATATTTTAGCTGCATAATCATCGATGGGAGGCCCCCAGATTGTGACCAGACGGCGGGCGTTTTTTTCGTAGTAGTCCTTAAGCTCCTGGGATGAGCCGTGCTTCCGGGCATAATTGAGCCAGACATCGAGGCGATGGATGGGATGGGAGGCGAGCAGGCGGTCCATGCCGCTCATGAGGGCTTCGATTTCCTGTTCATACCGTTTGGCTTGATCCATGTTGTCGTCTTGCATGGCCATTTCGCTAGCCTGGATCAGGAGTTCGATTTTCCCTCCAAGATAGGCAGCTGTAAGCTCGGTCAGGTCGGATACGTACAGATCGCTGTCTCTGAAATCGTTGGCGCAGGAGGCGAAACGTTCGATGGCCTGGTAGAATTCCGGATTGGTATTGATGGAACCTTTGCCGATGCGTCCGGGGCGGAACTGCCAATTGAAACGCGGATGGTCGGTAAAAGAGCCGTAGACGGATTGGCGGATGATTTTCCAGTAATCGTCCAGGGCTTTGTCTGTATCGCCGTATCGGCAGATGTCGTAGTTTTTAAGCCAGGCATCAAGGTCGATGGGCTTGTCCGACCACCCTGCATCAGCCATGAGTTCGTAGATGACTTCATTGTTTTCGAAGCCTTCCGGAGCCATGCCGATACCTGCAAGATGGCCTCGGTTGGGTGAATTGAGAGCTTCCAGATGTCCATTGGCGTAAAAGTCGAGGACTCCGGTCATGCCTGTTTTACCTCCCATATTGGGGATGACGCTGTAGATCCAGTCCTTATTGAAGAATCCTTTGTAGAAATCCCAGTTGGTTCCGTTGTTCCAGAAGTTTTTATTGTAATCGACGGCGAGGTCGAGCAGCAGCATCTTATCGTCCGGCACTTTGCTGACGAGTGCTTCAAGCGACTTGGGATCCCAAATGTTACGCTGGTAGCCGAACATCCAGCCTTGCATGACCCATACGGCTCTGGGGGAACCCTCCTTGATGGACTGGTAAACTTTATCTCCGTAATCGGCGAGAAGCTTGTAACGTTCCGGTGTCCCGTGCGGGGGGAAGGGGACATCCATTTCATTGAAGCTGTCGACGAGATAATGGGAGCAGGGACCGAATTCCTTTTCCCATTCCATGACGAACATCTTGCCGATTTTAGTAAACAGTTTTTGGTCGGGGGACAGCATCCAATTTTTGAATGAACCGGCCCAATGGGTTTCGACGAGCTTGATGTCCGGATACAGGCGTTTGATAGCAGGCGGGACAAATCCGGAAAAACCGGGGCAGATAGGAGTCATACCCAGGGAGCGCATGCGTTCAAGGATCTTATGCTGAAGGGCGACCTGATCCTTATGCCATTCTTCCGGCAGAGGCCCGTCGATACCGCTGATGTTTCCCATGCGCATCCAGGGAAGATGGGCCGGACCGACAAAATATTCGGAAATTTCCTTGTCGCTCAGCCCCAGTTTTTTGAACACCCGGGCGGTGATGGCTTCGTGGGCGACGAGAGCCAGTGGCATATCGATACCGTGCAAGGCCATCCAGTCGATTTCCTTTTCCCACCGGGGCCAGTCCCAATAGGGCATGGTATAACCGTAGGTGACGACATTGAAATAGTAGTGGTATTTTACAGGAGAAACCACTTTGGTTTCTTTGCCGGTGAGTTCCGGCAGGATGGGGAGTTCGAATCTTTTGCCCGTCCAACTGGAAATGCCGGCTCCCTGGGATTTGACGTAGTCGTAGAATCCTTTGCAGATGGCGACACCGCTGCTGCCTGAGATGGTAAGGCCTTCTTCGGTTGTCTTTGTCGCATAGACGGGATTTCCGTTTTCAGAGTCGATCCCGCCGATCCGGAGCCTGGGCCCTTCCGAATCAGTGAATCGTTTAATAACTTCGCTGGCTGCCGTAATTTCTCTTTGGGTAATGGCGGAAGCCGCAAGGAGAGACGATGCCGCCAGAAGAGGAATTAATAAAAGGGAGGGTAAACGGGACGATTTCATTCTACTACAGTAATACGGTATTCCTGTAGATGATCTTGCAAAATAATCCCTGTTTTTCAGTCCGAAGGACTGAATGAGGATGGGGTGCTAGGAAAGAGTTTCGTGGATCCTCCGCTGCTCGTTGTCGATCTGTTCCTCTGTTGCCCCCAGGGTTCTCATGAGATGGGAAGCCATGGCGATAGCCGCCGATTCCTCTCCCGAGATGACGGTGGTGTTCTTTTTCCCCCTGAGTATTTTGACATCGCGTAGATAGAAGGAGTAGATGGTAACGGGGATATCGGGATTGATGGAGCGGGCCGCCTCCACGACTTCCCGGGAAGGAATGGCTGAGGAGGAAATGATGATGCCTTGCGCCTTGTTGACTCCGGCGTGGTTCAAAACTTCCGGGAGGGTGGCGTCTCCGTGGACGACGAGCTTGTTTTCTTTCCTCAGTTTTTTGACAGTATCGATATTCATCTCAATGATGACCGGTTCGATGTTGTTTCGTTCCAGGATTCGGACAAGCGTTCTGCCGACCGGGCCGAATCCGACGACGATGAGACGCTGCGTATCTTCGGTGACGGGAGGCAGGGAGTTTTCATGATCCCGGCGCATGATCCATGCGTGAAGCCTGGTTTGTTCCAGTTTTCGGAACATGGGGTTGATGCGCGAGTAGATGATTGGGTTCAGTGTAATGGAGATAACGGCGGCCACAATGATGGCTCCCGAAGCTTCGGGGGGCAGGATATCGTATTTCTTGCCCATGGCTGCCAGGATGAAGGAAAATTCTCCTATTTGCGCGAGGGCGACGGATACGATTAGGGCCAGTTTCAATGGCTTGCGAAGAAACAGGACGACAATCAGGGAAGCCAGCGGTTTACCAAGCATGACAATGGCAAGGGTGACGAGGATCAGCTGCCAGTGCTCGACGAGGTCGGCGGGGTTGAACAACATCCCGACGGAAACGAAAAACAGTACCGCGAAGGCGTCGCGCATGGGCAGAGCCTCCGAAGCGGCACGCGCACTGAACTCGGATTGCCCGACAACCATACCGGCCAGAAATGCCCCCAATGCCATGGAGGCCCCGAAAAAGTAGGCGGAACCCACGGCGATGCCGAGTGCCAGCACAAGGACGGCCAGGGTGAAAAGATCCCGAGTTCCGGTACGGGCTACATAGGTGAGGAGGAGCGGAATGAGTTTTTGCCCGACAATCAAGGTGAAGAGGATTAGTCCGGCGATTTTTAGCGTCGTCACACCCAGAGTGGCCCACACATTTCCCCCGTCCGGTTGCAAAATGACAGGGAGGATCACCAGAACTAGAATGGTGAAAAGATCTTCTACGATCAGCCATCCCAGGGCTACGTGGCCGCCCGGTGTATGCAGAACCCGGTTGTCGCTTAGAACTCGGGTCAGGACAACCGTACTGGCCACTGAAATGGAAATCCCGAAGACGGCTCCGCTGAGCCAGCTCCAACCGAAGAAATGCGTCGCTACGCTGCCGAGAATGGTAGCTGCCGTAATTTGGACGATAGCTCCGGGAACGGCGATTTTCTGGACGGAGATTAAATCCTTGAGGTGAAAGTGAAGGCCGACTCCGAACATAAGCAGGATGATGCCTATTTCCGAACATTCCTCCGCCGTTGCCGCATCTGCGACGAATCCCGGAGAATACGGACCGACGATGACGCCGGCCAGCAGATAGCCGACAATGGGGGAAAGTTTCAGCTTTTGGCTGATGAAGCCGAGAATCAGTGCTGCCGTCAATGCTCCGACGAGAGTAGGTATCAATGTGATGTTATGAAGCATGAGAATATGTTTTCCTGATTCAGGAAATCCTCTGAAGACTATTCCTGTCAAGGTATTTGAAATGGATGACGCCGTAAGACGTTCTCCCTGGCTCCAGAATGGGGATCGGGCTTGCAATCGGGAACGCTTGACCTACACTTCGGATACTTGGGGCGTTGGAAATGTGATGAAATCGTCACTTTTTCCCATGCGTCCGAAGTCAATATCAGCATTTATCCTTCACCCGACATGAATTCCGGAGAGACAGTCAAGAATACGCAGATTCAGACACAGGCTTTCATTTACCTCGGCCCCAGTTCCATGAGTCTGATTGTTACTGAAATCCACGATGGTGATGTCCGGGTGATTGACTTTCTGACTCAGCCGGTTCCCTTGGCCCGCGATGTTTTCCGCAATGGGAGGATTTCCCGTTCGACTATGGACCGGTGCGCCCAGGTTATGGGGGATTACATGGCCATTCTTCGCGAATATGGGAGCGGTACGGATCTGTCTACGCACTTCGTCATGTCCAACATTATCTCGGAAGCTGGGAACGTGGATGTGTTCATCAACCGAATGCACGTGGCTCACGGACTTCGTGGTCGTTTGATTGACGACGGCAAAATGACCCGTCTGATTTACGTTAAAGTTCAGGAAACGTTGCTCCATTATCCTAATTTCCAGAAAAAGAACACGATGATCGTTCATGTCGGTCCCGGAAATACGCGTATTCTCCTGTTCGAGAAAGGGCGTATTACCCGGTATTCCAGTCATCGGCTGGGTGTTCATCGGACGGGAGAAGCGATCGGAGAGGAGGATTTCGGCGACGATCCGGCGGAACTGGCCGTGATGCGGGAGCATATACGGGGACAGATTGACCAAATCCGGGTGGATTATGCTTTTGTCAAGGATCTGGCCTCCATCATCCTGATTGGAGAGGAAGTGCAACGGTTGCGCAATCTTTTCAAACCCGGTCGGGAAGGTCGTGTCAATGTCGAGATGTTTACGAAAGTAGCCGAGAAGATGGTGCGGATGACGACGGAACAGCGCATGCTGGCCTATGACGCCGATTTTGCTACGGTTGATGCCCTTCTCCCGGCTTTGATCATCAACCAGTCCATTGTGCGGGCCCTGGCTCCCAGGGAAGTGATCGTACCGACTTCATCCTACGACCAGGAATTCATCTTGAGTCTGATCCGTGCGGAACAGAATCCCGGGGATCTGGAGGGGGAAGTCCTGCATTTTGCCGGGATTCTGGCGGACCGCTATATGGCGGACAAAGACCACCGGATGCATGTCGCCCGGTTGTGTGACAGCCTGTTCGTCGATTTGCAGGATCTTCATCGCCTGACGGAGCATGACCGCCTGCTGCTGCAAGTGGCCGCCATTCTGCATGAAGTCGGCACCTACATCAGCCCGCGTCATCATAACAAGCATTCCCAGTACATCATTCTCAATAGCGAAATTTTCGGACTTTCCCGTGATGACGTCGAAATTGTCGCCCTGCTCGCACGCTATCACAGACGCGAGACCCCGTCCAAGTCCGAGGTGTTGTACGCCGATCTCGACCAGACCGATCGCATGCGCGTCTCCAAAATGGCGGCTATCCTCCGTGTGGCGGATGCCCTGGAACGCGGACATGCCCTGCGCGTCAAAGGCGTCGAGGCCAGGCTTCGCGGACGCAACCTGGAGCTTTTGCTGAAAGATGTGCGAGATACGACAGTCGAAGAAATGGCCCTGCGTATCAAAGGAGACCTTTTTTCGGATATTTTCGGCTGCGACATCGTTCTGGTGCCGGACCGCCGGTAAATTGTCACTCCCGTATTTTTATATTCCAACATTTCACCCGTACCGATCATGGCTGACCAATACATCAACAGAGAACTATCCTGGCTGGAGTTCAACCAGCGCGTCCTCGACCAGGCGGCAAGGAACGACCTCCCCTTGCTGGAACGCGTCAAATTCCTGGCCATCACGGCATCCAACCTGGATGAATTTTTCATGGTGCGCGTTGGCGGTCTGCAGATGATGCGCCGTACCGGTGCGCGAGTCAAAGACATGTGCGGTCTGACGCCGACTCGCCAGCTCCAATTGATCCACAAGCGTGTCCGTCAGATGATCGATATGCAATATTCCCTATGGCAGGAGGAAGTTCTCCCTCTGATGGAGATTGAAAAGGTCTGTCCCGTGCCGATGGATGATTTGACGCCTGCCCAGCGTGTTTCGCTGGAGCAATACTACCTCAACCAGGTGTTCCCCCTGCTGACACCTCTGGCGATGGATGAGGAATTGCCCGAGGGTGGCATCCCCTTGCCGTCCCTCAAACTGTTGATGGCAGTCAGCTTGCAGGACAACGACAAGAAAACGAAACGCCTTTGTGTCGTAGCCGTGCCGGACAGCTTGCCGCGACGCATCTTTATCCCCGACTCCGAGCACGAGCGCTATGTGATGTCGGAAGAACTCATCCGCATGTTCATCGGGGGCATGTTCCCGGGGGAAACCCTGTTGAATACGGCCGTTTTCCGTGTCACGCGCAATGGAGATATCGCCGTGCAGGAGAACGACGCGTTCGACTTTGCGGACGAAATGGAGGAAGTCCTCGTTGCCCGCCAGTATTCGGAATGTGTCCGGCTTGAAATTGAAGATTCCGCCGATCCCCAGTTGGCGGAACGCATCCAGGGAATTGTCCGTGTGGGCAAATCGGATATTTACGCTTTGAGCGGCCCGTTGATGCTGAGTGATTTTATGGAAATGGCCTTTGCGCCCGGCAACGACCAGTTGAAAGTGGATCAATGGCTGCCCCAGTCTTCCGCATCCATGGATCCGGCGTTGTCGATCTTTGACAATATTGCTAACGGGGACATTTTGTTGAACCACCCTTATGAGAGTTTTGAACCCGTCTTGCGGCTGGTGGAAGAAGCTGCCGTCGATCCCGACGTGATTGCCATCAAGCAGGTTTTGTACCGGACGGCGAAAGGTTCCCGCATCGTCTCTGCACTGACGCGTGCCGCGGAAAACGGCAAGCAGGTGACTGCTCTTGTCGAACTGAAGGCCCGTTTCGACGAAGCCCGCAATCTGGAAAAGGCGGAGGAATTGCAGAGGGCCGGAGTCCAGGTCGTCTATGGCGTCAAAGGTCTCAAGACACATGCGAAAATCTGTCTTGTCGTCCGCCGGGAATCCGGCTATCTGCGCCGTTATTGCCACTATGGCACGGGCAACTACAATGAAAACACCGCCCGCATCTACACGGATATTTCCTATTTGACTTGCAATGATGCCCTGGGAGCGGACGCTTCCCAATTCTTCAACTCCGTAACTGGGCGTACCAAAATGATGCGCTTCCGGGAACTCTATCCCTCGCCCCGCATGATGAAGGATCGCCTTTTGGAATTGATCGCCAGCGAGGCGGAACGCGCCCGGCAGGGGGAACCGGCTAAAATCCGGGCCAAAATGAACAGCCTCCAGGATAAGCAGATCATCGACGCTCTTTACCGCGCTGCCGATGCCGGCGTGGAAATCCTGCTCAATATCCGTGGTATCTGTTGCCTGAAGACGGGGAGTCGCGGCAAAGGCAAGCCGATTCAGGTTGTCAGCATTGTCGACAGATATCTGGAACACGCCCGCATTTTCCAGTTCCACCACGGCGGCAATACCCTTCTGTTCATTGCCAGCGCCGACTGGATGACCCGCAATCTTGACAAACGCGTCGAATTGATGGTGCCTGTCCAGTCCCCCCGGCTCAAACGCCGCTTGCGCGGAATCCTCGATGCCTGCTTCAAGGATAACGTCCAGGCGTACGAGATTCAACCGGATGGCACGGGTAAGCCCGTGAGCAGGGCCAAAGGCGTCAAACCGTTCCGGATGCAGCTGGCTCTGACCAAGGAAGCCCGCCGCCTCTCCAGGGATAAAGAACGCGAGCGCCTTCAGATGCTGGAACCTCACAAGCCGCATGCCGAATAAGCGAGGTAGATGAACTTCTTCGGAGAAGAAAAGGAGCTCCTTGTCCCTCTTCCTTTCCCGGGAGATATGCTGACACGGGAGAGGCAGGGGACAGTCATACTTCCCTGTTGAACGAAGTGTCGTTGTGCCTATTCTAAAAGACAATGACTGCTATATCAGATTGTTTATCATCCTTGTTGCCCCTGGCATATTATGTGTCCCCGGATGCGGGGGCTCACCAGGGCTTTTCGATGAATGGCATCTATTGGTTTATTATCATCGGTTCCATGCTTTTGAGCTGGCTGGTGAGTTCCACGATGAAGAGCCGCTTTCACGAATACTCCAACATTCCCATTAGCATGACGGGACGGCAAGTTGCGGAGAAAATGCTGCGCGACAACAACATTACCGACGTTTCCGTCGTGAGTACGCCCGGCATGTTGACGGATCATTACAATCCCTCCAACAAAACGGTGAACCTCAGTGAAGGCGTGTACATGAGCAATAGCGTGGCCGCAGCGGCTGTGGCTGCCCATGAAGTCGGCCATGCCGTCCAGCATGCCCGCGCCTACCATTGGTTGGGTCTGAGATCGGCTCTTGTCCCGATCGTCCAGCTTTCCTCCAACCTGGTTCAGTGGGTTTTACTGGCCGGAATTATCCTGTTGGCGATGGGGAGCGGTCCTCTGGTGCTTGGCATTGGCGTTGTCCTTTTTGCGATGACGACTCTCTTCGCTTTCGTGACTCTGCCCGTCGAATTCGATGCTTCGGCCCGTGCTCTGAAATGGCTGGAAGGTTCCGGCATCATCGGTAGCATGGAACAGGGGCGTGCGAAAAATGCCTTGTTTTGGGCGGCCATGACCTACGTCGTCGGTGCCCTTTCCTCTCTTGCCATGTTGCTCTATTACGCCATGATGTTTTTGAATGCGAGAGACAGGGAATAAGTGTGTTACTAGGAAAATCAGGCAATCCTGACGTATGAAATTTCCTTGACTGGGATTTATGCGCCAGGATTTGACATATTTCCGAATGAGCTGCAGGTGATTGTTGGTCTTGTGGGGGTGACGTGAATAAACTGTTTGTTTATTGCCAGTCATTGATTAGGAATCTACTGTAAGTAAGGCTTGCGATGGTGCTTCCCTTTTTGTTTTTTTCGTTGATTTCAGGATTATTCTCGTGTATATCTGTTTTTAAAATGTGTTGAATATGCTTGTGTGTCACAACCGTAAATATAAATAAATTATGAAAACGAAAAAAATTGTTATACTTCTGTTAGGTATTTTATTTTCTTGTTCATGTATAGGTCAGGCTGCTGACAGTACATATGATTTTAATAAGCGACAGATTGTCATGCATTCTGAAACGCCTCTTAAATTAAAGAATGACGATTTCAAAAATCCTCAGTCTCTAGATGATATTCGTAATGTTCTTTTTGATTATGCTTGCAAGTTGTATAAAGATTGCAAGCTTGTTGGAGGTTTTTCCGATTACCGTGATGGATGTACTACTTATACTGTCGTGCTCCAACGGAGTGATGGTGCAGCGGTCGCAATGCCATTTGATATTACAGATATCATAAAAAGAACAAAAACAAAAAACAAGAAAGCAAAAAAGGAGATTGTTGAATTAGAGGAAAAAGTGCGTAAAGAACGGGATTCGATGAATATAACGGATTCTAAAGAAAATGTTTCTTCTCGTTTGGCTCCGGCAAACGAATAATATTATACTATAAGAATGTATGAGATAGATGGGGCGGAGTCCGGTGGGAAACGCTGTGGCTTCTGTTGTGGAGGGGTGAAGAGAAGGAAGGCTCCCAACACGCCTCCGATGTCCGGGATACGGGCTTTTACCGGATTTCATGCCCGATCTTTTTGAGGGAAACAATTGATTTCCCGAAGCAGACGTATAATATAGCTCCGTGCCTGACTCAGGAATCAATGTATCGGAATTGAAGGAGCCCGCCGTCCGTGCCTATAGGGCCATGTTGATGGCGAGGGCGTTCGATAGTAAAATTTCAAGCCTTTACAAGGCGGGGAAGATCACGGGCGGTGTGTTTCTTGGCCGTGGACATGAGGCTATTGCGGCATCCGGCGGCGTGTTTGCCCGCATGGGTGAAGATGTGTTTGCTCCTTTTATTCGCGAGCAGGCGGGACGTCTGGCATACGGCGAACCGATTATTGAGGCGGCACGGTCCTATCTGGGATCGGTGCTCGGTTATACGAAAGGTCGCGACGGCGACGTCCATCGCGCCAAGCCGGAAATCGGCTATGTGATTCCTATTTCCCATTTGGGAGCGACGGTAGCCGTGGCTTTGGGCGAGTTGTTTGCCTACAAACTGGACGGCAAGCTGGACGGACGCATCGCCATGGTGTTCTGCGGGGATGGAACGACATCCACCGGTGCTTTCAATGAGGCATGCAACCTGGCGTCCGTGGAAAAACTTCCCCTTGTGCTGGTGGTCTCCAACAATCAGTTTGCCTATTCGACTCCCAATACGCGCGAATTCGGCTGCAAGAGCCTGACGGACAGGGGACGCGGCTTCGGGATGGAAACCTACGAAGTCGACGGGACGGATCTTCTGGCAACGCTCCGGGTGTTTAAAACGGCTGTGGAGCGTGCGCGGACCGGAAACGGTCCCCAATGGATTCTGGCGAATACGCTCCGCATGTGCGGGCACGGGGAGCATGACGATGCCTCGTATATTCCGGCGGAACTGAAGGAAAAGTACGCCGAACGCGATCCTTTGGCGGTTGCCGGAAGGCAGCTTGTGGCATGCGGATGGATTTCGGAAGAAGACATTGCCGCGTGGAAGGATGAAGCGACGAATGATGTGCAGGCCGCTGTCGCCCAGGCCCAGCGGGAACCGGAACCGGATCCTTTCCGCGAGGATTGGAGCGCAACGGTGTGGAGACCTTATTAACTTTATTGAACGGAACGGCGAAACATGAGCATTACATACATTGACGCCATCAGGGATGCCCAGGAGGACCTGCTGAGGGAAGATCCCGATGTGTTTATCTACGGCCAGGACATCGGCGTCTTCGGCGGCGCTTTCAAGGCGACGAAGTACTTGAAGGAACGGTTTCCCGGCCGTGTGATCGATGCCCCGATCAGCGAAGATGCGATGACTGGATTGGCTATCGGCGCCGCTATTGCGGGGAAGAAGCCTATTCTCGAGGTTCAGTTTGCCGATTTCAGTACGATTGCTCTGAACCAGATTGCCAATATGGCATCCACCCATTACTACCGGACGGGTGTACCCGTCAACATGACGGTGCGTCTGCCCAGCGGGGGGACGCCAGGCGGCGGTCCCTTCCACAGCCAGTGCGTCGAAGCCCTGTTTGCCCATTTCCCGGGCTTGCACGTGATGACGCCTGCAACCGTAGCCGATGCCTACTGGATGCTCCGCCAGGCGGTCGAGTTGCCGGATCCGGTCATTTTCATGGAGCACAAGTTCCTGTACCGCTGGCTGAAGGCCGAGTCATACCGCGATGAACCGGTTCTGCCTTTTGGGCAGGCCCGCGTCGCCCGCCCGGGCAAGCATGCGACGGTGGTAGCGTACAGTGCGATGGTGCACGAGGCAGTGCGTGCTGCCGATTTGCTGGAAGAGGAAGGTGGGTACGAGGTGGAAGTTGTCGATTTGAGGACGGTCAAGCCGCTTGATATTGATACGATTATTGCTTCCGTGGCTCGCACGGGACGCGTTCTCGTTGTGGGCGAGGATTTCCCGTGGGGAGGCGTTACGGCCGAGGTCGTTTCACGCATTGTCGCGGAAGGATTCCACTTGTTGGATGCACCTCCGATGAGGCTCAATGCCAAGGACTGCCCGATTCCCAAACATCCGAACCTGTGGAAGGTTCACCGCCCGACGCTGGAATCCATTGCTTCCGCTATCCGCCATCTTCTTGCTATTTAATATTTTATTTCCCTCATACCATCATGCCGAAAGTACCCATTCTCATGCCGCAGCTCGGTGAGTCGATCGCCGAGGCAACCGTGTTGCGCCTGCTTGTTTCCACGGGTGAAAAGGTTGAAGCCGATCAGGAAATCTTCGAGGTGGAAACCAACAAGGCCACCATGGGGGTGACGACGGTTTGCAGCGGTGTCCTGACGGACATTCTAATCAAGGAAGGCGATTCCGTCGTTGTCGGTTCCTGCATGGCCATGGTGGAAGCGAGCGAGGAAGAAATCGAACGCTCGGGAGCCCGGCCGCTGGGCGATGACGAAGCTCCGTCCCTGCCTGGCAGTCCGGAATCCGTCCCGACACTGCCTTCTACCGACGGAGGCGCGGGAAATGATACCGGAGTCCACTTCCAGGTGATCGGTGAATTCCGGGAACAATCCAATCCTGTCGTCCAGCCGAGCGTCCGCGGTCTGCCTGTCCCTGTAGGGATGAAGGGAGCCCACTATCTGTCTCCCCGCATGAAGGCCCGGATGGATGAATTGGGGATGCGCGCTTCCGATATTGCGTTTATTACCGGTTCCGGTTCCGGTGGCCGCGTAACGATTGACGACTTGGAAGACTTTCTGGATTACGTGAAGGAGTGGCCGAAGAAGCGCGCTTCTTCCATGCGTCTGGCCGTGGCCGATTCCATGCGCCGGAGTTGGACTCGTCCGCTGGCTTCCGCCGGAAGGCCGGTGTATATGGATCCGGTGCTGAAGCACCGTTCGAACCATCCGCGCCGTCCCGGCGTGACTTTATATTTCGTCCGTGCCTTTGCCTTGGCTTTGGCGGAACATCCGGAATGCGCCGGTTACCTCGTCGGTGAGAATATTCTGATGCCCAGGTCGATCGATATCGGTATCGCCGCCCAGGTGGCTGATGGCGTCATGGTGCCCGTGTTGCGCCGTGTGAACGAATTTACCCTGGACGAGTTGCTCGACGAATACAATCGCCTGATTGCCTTGTCCCGCAGCCGCCGTTTGTCGATGGAAGAGCAGACGGGAGGAATCGCTACTGTGACCAACTTCGGCGGATTCGGTTTGACGATGGCGTCTCCGATGCCGATGCCGAGCGAGTCCCTGATTCTGGGGGTGGGCGCCGTGACGAAGGCTCCCGTGTGGAGTGATGAAGTCGAAGCTTTCATTCCGGTATCCAAAGCCAATATCGTCGGTACATTCGATCACCGCGTTATTGACGGCGGCGATGCCGGGAGATTGCTCCGCCGAGTTGCCGAGCTTTTGCAACGTCCTGAATATCTGTAAAACTCAAAATGATGATGGGAACGGAGGGAGAACTGTCGACATTAGGCGTTGTTGCCGGGAACGGATTGTATCCCCGCATGATCATCGAAGGAGCCCGCAGGCGCGTTCCGGGTATTCGAATTGTTGCCGTGGCGTTCCAAGGCGAGACAAAACCGGACATTGATGAACTGGCGGACAAGGTGGAATGGTTCCGCGTGGGCCAGATTAGCAAGCCATTCAAGTTTCTGAAAAAGAACGGTGTTGAAAAGGTTGCGATGGTGGGGCAGCTTGCTCCGAAGAACCTGTTTAACCTGCGGCCCGACTTGCGGGCGCTCATGCTTCTTGCTCGCCTGCCCCGGAGGAATGCGGAAACGATTTTCGGAGCGATTGCCGATGAAGCTGCCGAGTTTGGATTGGAGGTGATTTCTTCCACGACATTTATGGACGACTATATTCCTGTGGCCGGTCATATTGCCGGTCCGCTTCCTTCTCCCCGGCAGATGGAGGATGCCAGGTACGGTATGGATATTGCCAAAGAAGTCAGCAGGCTGGATATCGGGCAGTCCGTGGTTGTCCGCCATGGAACGGTGCTGGCGGTGGAAGGATTTGAAGGCACGAATGAGTGCATCAAGCGTGGAGGTGCCTTGGGCAATGGACGTGACGTGACGTTGGCCAAGGTTGCCAAGCCTAATCACGATATGCGTTTCGATGTCCCGGTTGTGGGTGTGCAAACGCTGGAAAACTGCCGGGATGCGGGTATTTCCCAGATTGTCATGGAAGCGGGTCGGACGATTCTTCTCCAGCAGGAGGAAGTCGCCGAACTGTGCAAGAAATATAAGATTTCACTGCATGCCCTGTAAAATCGGGGGAAAGAAACAATCAACTACATCGCTCATATGAAACTGGTATCCTGGAATGTCAATGGACTCCGAGCCACGCTGGGGAAGGGACTTCCCGAAGCTGTGGATTCCCTGCAACCCGACATCGTCTGTTTCCAGGAGATCAAGGCGCGACCGGAACAGGTCGCCGACTTGTGGCTGGCTGCATGGCCTCACCAGCTCTGGAATCCGGCGGAGAAACCCGGATATTCCGGCGTGTTGACCTTGAGCCGAATTGCTCCTTTGGCTGTGACGACGGGAATCGGCTGGCCCGACCATGACCGGGAGGGGCGTGTTTGCACGATGGAGTTCGAGCGCTTCTACCTCGTCAATTGCTATACTCCCAATTCGCAGAATGAACTGGCCCGTCTTCCGTATCGGCAGGAATGGGATGAAGCGTTCAGGAAATACGTTGTCGCTCTGGCGGGTAAAAAGCCGGTTGTCTTTTGTGGCGATTTGAATGTCGCTCATGAGGAAATCGACATTGCCCGTCCGGATACGAATCATTTTTCCGCCGGTTTTTCCGATGAGGAGCGTGCCGATTTTACGGAACTTCTCCAATCCGGTTTTGTTGATACCTTCCGGGCCTTGCATCCCGATGCCCGTGACGAGTACTCCTGGTGGTCGTATCGTGGCGGAGCCCGCGCCCGCAATGTGGGATGGCGCATCGATTATTTCTGTGTGTCGCAGGCGTTGATGCCGTGTGTCAAGGCGGCCTCCATCCACCAGAATGTGATGGGATCGGACCATTGTCCCGTATCGTTGGAACTCGATTGACGGATTGCTGCCCCCTTTTCTTCGCTTATGAAACCTCTTCTCGTGATTGCAACACGCAATGCCCACAAGACGGATGAAATCCGTGCCATGCTGGCGGATTCCTACGAAGTCCATGATTTGTCCTCCTTTCCGGAGGCGCCTCCCGTCGAAGAAACGGGGACGACGTTTTTGGAAAATGCTACGTTGAAGGCGGTTTCCGCTTCCAAATGCATCCCCGGGATCATTCTGGCGGACGATTCCGGCATTGAGGTGGACGCCTTGGGTGGCAAACCCGGCGTATGGTCGTCAAGTTTTGGCGGAGAGGAAGGAAATCATGACAAGAACAATGCTTTCATGATCAGCGAACTGAAACGTGTCGGAGCCGACTCTTCGGAGAAAGCGGCGGCACGGTTCCGCTGTGTGATGGTTCTGGCAAAGGACGGATGTGTCATTGCCGAATTTTCCGGCAGTGTGGAAGGCTGCATGGTGACGGAGAAGCGCGGGGAGGGCGGTTTTGGTTATGACCCGTTGTTTATACCGGAGGGTTACGACAAGACTTTTGCCGAGTTGCCCGGTGACGTCAAAAACTCAATGTCCCACCGGGCTCGCGCCTTGGAAAAAGCCGTGGCCTGGCTCGCTTCACGGTCATAATTTCTTGTTGTCGGGGATTTCCCCTGAAGCGTTTTTCCTGTCCGGTTTACTTTACAGATACCGGACGTAGATGTAGACGGCCGAGATACAGACGGAAAGCATCATCAGAGGAAAGGCCACCTTCATGAATTGGAGGAAGGAGATGCTGCAACCGCGCTTGGAGGCGATGCTGATTGCAACGACATTGGCGCTTGCTCCGACAATCGTGCCGTTGCCTCCCAGGCAGGCGCCCAGGGACAGTGCCCACCAGAGAGGTTCCAGATTTGTCATTCCCATGGCCCCCATGTCCTTGATCAGGGGGATCATGGTGGCAACAAAAGGAATATTATCGACGAAAGCGGACATGATCGCACTGAGGAAGAGGATGGCCATCGTCGTGACGGTATGGTCGCCCTTGGTGGCGTGCATCGTGAATTGAGCCAATTCGTTGATGATTCCGGTTTGGACGAGAGCACCAACCAGAATGAAAAGCCCGACGAAGAAGAAGATGGCCGTCCATTCGACCCGGCTGAAGACGTTTTCCAGAATCCGGGTATTGCTGGAGAGTGTCAGAAGCATGAGGAAGGAAGCTCCGGCCAGGGCAACGGTACCGGATTCCATGCCAATTTGTCCGTGAAAGATGAACATGAGGACGGTCATGGCCAGGACGGTAAGGCATTTCTTGAGCAGGATTGGTTTTTTTATCAGGCTGCGTTCGTTCATGTTCATGATCTTTCGGCGCAGTTCCGGAGTTGTCTTCAAATCCTTTCTGTAGATGAGAACGATGATGGCGATCGTGACGGCCAGGATGACCAGGCAAATATCTCCCAGGTTGCTTAAGAATGATATGAAGTCCAGTTCTTTGACGGCGCTGCCGATCATAATGTTGGGCGGATCGCCGATGAGGGTAGCGGTACCGCCGATGTTAGAGGCCATGATCTGGGCAATGATGAAAGGCCGAGCAGGGACTTTGATGTCTGCCGTGATGCTGAATGTGACCGGAATCATCAGGAGGACGGTTGTGACGTTGTCCAGGAAGGCCGAGCAGAATGCCGTCAGCACCGACAGGAAAACCAGCAGCAGAATGGGATTGCCCCGTGCCTTTTTGGCCGACCATACCGCCATGTAGCTGAAAACTCCCGTTTGCATGGTAATCGTCACCAGGATCATCATTCCGATCAAGAGACCTAACGTATTGAAATCAATATAGGAGATGGCCTGCTCCTGTGTGAGAATCCCCGTCAGAATCATGAGGACGGCGCCGAAAAGAGCGACGATGGTCCGGTGTATTTTCTCGGAGACGATCAGTGTGTAAGAGGCGACAAAGATAAAGGCGGCGAGGCAGGCGGCTACACTCATAAACAAATTTCTTGGGAAATAGTAATGTACGGATGATCGCGCAGACTGGATTTACGTGATTCGTGGAATTGTGCGTCTGCCTATTTCGAAAGGCAAGACAAAGGTCAGTACTCTCGTCTCGAAAAAAAACGGCAGGACGGAGGCATAATACCTCCATCCTGCCGTTCAGGATAAACGAATAACTAATTTTTTCCTTTTATTTGCCGGCGGGTACGAGCCGGGCGATACCGCCGCCCTTGACGCGCATGGTGAAGTCAAGTTTGTCCTGGCTGGAGGCATCTTTGGTTTCCACGTTCCATCCGTCGTTCTTGTCGGAGAGATCGCGGAGGATGGTGGCCTTGTAGGGAATGTCCTTCTTGAGGAAGTCAAGGGGGATAGAAACGGTGCGTTCTCCGGCATCGCCATTCATGAGAGCAATGTACCACTGGTCGCCGCTTCGGCGGGCAAAGGCGGCGCATTCTCCGATTTTGGAGGGAGAAAGGACGATAGTCTCATCCCATGTGGAAGGAATATTGCGGATGAGATCACGTTCCGGCGAGCCTTTCGGAAATGCGGCTTCCATATCCTTGGGATTGGAAATCCAGTGCAGCAGCGGGGACGTGTAGATGATGTTGGTGGCCATTTGCAGGGGCCAGGAGGAGCCGCGCAGCTTGACTCCGTGGCCGAAGTAGCCGCCGGTGAAATCCGCGTGTCCGGAGACGAGGCGTGTGAAGGGGAGGGCGCAGTAGTGCTGGCCGCTGATGGTACCCCAGATGTTTTGCTCGCCTCCGTAGATGCCTTCACGGGTCATTTCATGAGGCCAGGCGCGTTCTTCACCCGTAGGGGTATTGGCGCCGTGGAAGTTGACCATGATCTTGTTTTTAGCCAGGTTTTTGGCAACGGCATCGTAGAAAGCAAGTCGTTCCTTGGAGGCGGAGTCCATGAAATCGATCTTGATTCCTTTAATCCCCGTTTTTGCGATTTTCTCGAAGAAGGTACGCATGCTTTCCCAGTCATTGGCCGGGTTGTTGACGTCCGACCAGCGCAGCCAGATCCAGATGCCTACGTTTTTATCGGCGGCGTATTGGACGAGCTTGGCAACTTTGTCGATGCTTTCATCAAGGGATTTGCCCCATTTTTTCCAGCCTTCGTCGACGAGATGGTATTCCCAGCCGAAGTCGGAAGCCATGTCTACGAAGGAGTACTGGTCGTCTTCCCTGACATTGCCGCGGTCCCACCAGGTCCATGTGGAACGGCCGGGCTTGATCCAGGATGAACGGGAACCGTCCGGAAGGATCGTTTTATCGGGTTCCGGAGCCAACGATGTGACGATATCGTTGTGGAGCAGGGCATTCAAATTGTCGGCGACGAGGATGACTCTCCAGGGCATGGAAATCGAAGACGGAACTGAGAATCCCTGAGGGTCCTGGAAATGAAGAGCCTTGCAGGACCCTTCGTCGAGGGCGAATTTGATGCCGCCCCATTGTTTATCGAAATTGCTTGCCTCCTGGATGAACGCGAAGCCTCCATCCGGGAGTTCCACCGTAATGGGCATGCTTCTGACATAGCTGCGGGGATTCTTCTTGTCCTTCTTGAAGTCGGCTATTTTGGAAGGGCTCCAGACACCTTCGCAGGGACCGAGAGCAGAATTGGCATCCTGAGTCCAGAGTGTGGCGTCGCCGGGGAATGTGAAGGACGTGTTTTCGCTGCCGATAGCCAGGGTCGGAGCCGATTTCATCTCATCCGTCCATTCGTAACGGAAAGCGACGCCGTCATTGAAGACGCGTGCACGAATGCGGATGTCCGCGTTGTCTCCCGAGGCCAGATATTCGTTGAATTCGACGGATCCGGAAGGATATTTCCCCCGAGTTTCAAAAGTTTCCTTCGTGTTTTCGGCTACTTTTTGCAAGTTCCATCCTTTGATTCCGTCGGCAATGTCCTTGTCATTGATTTTGATGCCGAGTTGGGATGGCTCCAGAATGGTTTTGTCTTTTTTCTGCAGAGATTGCGTGGCTTTGCCGTCGTGGGAGTCGAGTTTCCAGACGAGTTGACCGTCCGGAGAGGTCATGGTGACGGACTGATCGGCGGCCAGAATAGTCCCGGCAAGAGTCAAACCGGCAATACTGCTGAGGATGATAGGATATTTCATAAAATCGGTCTTATCCCATATACGTTCCCTTTCTGGCGATTATTACACGGAAAATAGAATAACCGTGAAAAAATACCCCTCCGAATGCTGAAAGGCATCCGGAGGGATGAGGAAAAGGCAGAAATGGTGTAAGCCGATGTCCGTCAGGCGTTATGGTATTCTTGCAATGATTTTGGAATACTGGTTTTCGTCTGAGCGGCACGGATTGCGGCTACAGTCGCCTTGGCTGCAGCGATGGTTGTCATGTACGGGATCTTGTGACGGATGGCAAGCATGCGGATGTAGGAATCATCAATTTTGCTGTCACGCCCGGCCGGAGTGTTGATGATCAGATTGATTTGCTTGTTTTTGATCATGTCCGCAAGATTCGGGCGGCCTTCGTGCAGCTTAAGGGCGGCTTCCGTGGAGATGCCTTCCCGGCTGAGACAGTCTGCCGTACCTTCCGTTGCAACGAGGGTGAAACCGAGATCTGCCAGATCGCGGGCAAGCGGAGCGATATCTTTCTTGGCCCGGTCGGAAACGGTCAGTAAAACCTTGCCGGAGGTCGGCAGGGTACAGCCCGCGGCTTCCTGGGATTTGTAGTAGGCCATGCCGAAGTCTTCGGCTACGCCCAGTACTTCGCCGGTAGCACGCATTTCGGGGCCGAGAACGGGGTCCACTTCCGGGAACATGTTGAAGGGGAATACTGCCTCCTTGACTCCGATGAAACGAGTGGGCCGAGGCTTGACACCGAGGCTCTTGAGCGTCTCTCCCAGCATGATTTGAGTGGCATAGCGGGCCATTTGTACGCCTGTTACCTTCGAGACGATGGGAACGGTACGGGAGGCGCGCGGATTGGCTTCGATGATGTATACCTCATCGTCGCAGATGGCGAACTGGACGTTCAAGATGCCATGGACTTTGAAGTCGCGGGCAATTTTGGCGGCGTGGTCTTCGATCGTGCGAATATGCTTTTCCGGGATACTCGTCGGAGGGATGGAACAGGCAGAGTCTCCGGAGTGAATACCCGCAAGCTCGATGTGCTCCATGACGGTGGCGACGAAGGTATCTTCGCCGTCGGCCAAGGCATCGACTTCGGCTTCCGTGGCGTTGTCGAGGAAGCGGTCGATGAGCATCGGATATTCCGGGCTGACCTGGATCGCTTCGACGGCATACCTCTTGAGAGTTTCTTCGTCGTAGATGACTTCCATGCCGCGGCCGCCGAGCACGAAGGACGGCCGGACCATGACGGGATAGCCGATCTTGCGTCCGAGTTCGATGGCTTCTTCCAGGGAACGGGCTGTGCCGCTCTCCGGCTGGAGTATATCCAGAGCGATCATACGTTCGCGGAAGTATTCGCGGTCTTCGGCAAGGCGGATGCCTTCCGGCTGGGTACCGAGGATTTTGACGCCGGCATCCTTGAGCGCCTGGGCAATGTTCAGCGGGGTTTGGCCTCCGAATTGGACGATGACTCCTTCGGGTTTTTCCTTGTCGTAGATGGTCAGGACGTCTTCTACCGTGATAGGTTCGAAGTAGAGTTTGTTGGCTGTATCGAAGTCCGTGGAGACGGTTTCCGGGTTACAGTTGATCATGATGGACTCGTAACCTGCGTCGCGCAGGGCAAAAGCGGCATGGACACAGGTGTAGTCGAATTCGATCCCCTGGCCGATGCGGTTGGGACCGCCGCCGATGATAAGGATTTTCTTGTGGTCGGATGTCGGTACTTCGTCGGCAGAGCCATTGTAGGAGGAATAGTAGTATTCCGCATTTTCCACGCCGCTGACGGGCACCGTGTGGTAGGTAGCGATGATGCCGGCTTCGATGCGGCGCTGGCGCACCAGTTTTTCTTCGATACCGAAAGCGTGGGCAAGATATTTGTCGGAGAACCCTTCCTTCTTGGCTTGCTTGAGTACTTCGATGGGCAGAGTGTCCCAGGTGTACTGGTTGAGGGCGACATCGAAGTCGGCCAGTTCCTTCATTTGTTCGATGAAGAAGGGAGTGATGCTGGTGAGTTTGACAATTTCGCTGACGGGCGTACCGCGGTAGAGGAGTTCGTACACCTGGAAGAAGCGCTGGCTGTTGCCGTAGGTGATGCGTGACTTCAGTTCCGTGTCGCTGAGTGCGGCGATTTTTTTGACGCGACCCAGGCCGCTGCGGCCGATTTCGAGGGAACGGATCGCCTTCTGGAAGGCTTCCTTGAAGTTTTTGCCGATACTCATGACTTCACCGACAGCCTTCATCTGGGTACCGAGCTTGTCGGCGGCTTTCGGGAATTTTTCAAAGGCCCAGCGGGCAAATTTGACGACGACGTAATCGCCGTACGGTTCGTATTTTTCGAGAGATCCCTTTCTCCAATAGGGGAGCTCGTCCAGCGTGATGCCGGTGGCGAGCTGGGTGGAAACCGACGCAATAGGGAATCCGGTGGCTTTGGATGCCAGGGCGGATGAACGGGACGTACGAGGATTGATTTCGATGACGATGATGCGCCCGTCTTCGCGGTTGTGGGCAAACTGGACATTGGTACCGCCGGTGACACCGATGGCGTCGAGGATGCGGTAGGAGTAGTCCTGGAGTTTGTCCTGGACTTCCTGGGGAACGGTCAGCATGGGGGCGACACAGAAGCTGTCTCCCGTGTGGACACCCATGGGGTCGACGTTTTCGATGAAGCAGACGGTGATTTTCTGTCCCTTTTGGTCACGGACGACTTCAAGTTCCAGTTCTTCCCAGCCGAGGGCGCATTCTTCAACGAGCACCTGGTTGATGAGAGAGGCGGCGAGGCCGCGGGCAACGACATCCCGTAATTCCTCGACATTGTAGACGATGCCGCCACCGGTACCGCCCATGGTGTAGGCAGGGCGGAGGACGACGGGATAACCGAGCTTTTCGGCAACTTTCTCGGCTTCTTCGACGGTATAGATTGGTTCGGACGCAGCTACGGGTACGCCGATTTTACCCATGGTTTCCTTGAAAATGATCCGGTCTTCTCCACGGGCGATGGCTTCCAGGTCCACGCCGATGACCTCCACATTGAACTTGGAGAGGATGCCTTCTTCATGGAGTTTAGATGCGAGGTTGAGGGCCGTTTGACCACCGAGGTTGGGAAGCAGGGCATCCGGACGTTCCTTATCGATGACGGCGGTGATGCGGTCAATGGTCAGGGGCTCAATGTAGGTATGGTCGGCCATGGCCGGATCCGTCATGATCGTGGCCGGATTGGAATTCACCAGAACGACTTCGTAGCCTGCATTGCGAAGAGCCTTGCAAGCCTGCGTGCCCGAATAGTCGAATTCACAGGCCTGGCCGATGATGATGGGGCCGGAGCCGATGATGAGGATTTTGTGGATATCAGTACGTTGAGCCATGTTTGTTCCTTTTTGTTGTCCTGTTGTGAAGAGGAGCGGGAGAAAACGACCGGATTTGTCATGCAAACCGTAGGTTTTCGGGAGAGTATTTCCACCTCTTGGTCAAGTCAAGCTAGCTGTCGGGGTGAATGGATTTTTCGAGTGAATTTAAGGCGATTAATTTTGGATTCTCCTGCGGAATAATCCGAAGACGTATGAAATATTTACAATAGGGAATAGTTGTTGTTTGACAACAAAATGAAGATGAGTTACTAACGCGATGTGGATATACCCCCTCCTCCAGGTAATCAGATATTCTTCCGGATACACCGTGTTCTGGATAAATTGCACGAAAATTTTTTATCGACGCGTAGTAAAGAGGATGTCGATTGGCTCTTGAATTTGACGGCCCGTCAAAAGCATGCCTTGGTCGCCGTCAGCCATATGACGTTGCGTACGCCGGAGGGTATTCCTCTGAAGGAACTGGCGGAGGTTTTGGGGATGGCTCTGCCGTCGGCTTCCGTTTTTGTAGAAGGCATGGTAAGGAAAGGGTTGTTTGTACGGACTCAGAATCCCCACGACAGGAGGTCGATTTGCATTACGTTGTCTGAAAAAGGGAAGATGAATTTCAAAATGCTCTGTTCCTACATGGATGAAGAAACCCGTAAGTTGATGGATTCGGTGCCTCCGGAAGAGCGGGCTATTTTTGTCAAGATTGTGGATCAGTTCTACAATCAGTTGACAAATCAGCCTTCCGATTGATTCGGAAAAGGTTGATGGGAGAAAGCCGGAATGGATAAATTGCATTGAAATCGGGAAAAAGAGAAAGTTCCCGAGGGTGTTTTGCGTATTAGTATGATGTACGAATGACGGTGCCGGAGTGTATGCCGGTTCCGTAATCTTCTTTTTCCTTTTCTATGAAACCGTATTCCATTGCTCTATTGTTAAGTTGTTTTCCTGTAGCGCTGTCGCCTTGCGCACGGGCTGCGGGAGAAGTGCCTCCGCAGCCGCCTCAAGAGGCTGGGGCTCCTCGTCCAGGGAATGTTCAAGCCGTATTGAACGGCGATTTGCAGGCCTGCCTGGATTTTGCCAAATCGCCGGATTCGTCCAAAATCATTTACCGCTGGCTGATAGAATCAACCATTCCGAAAGAGACGTTGGAACAACTCGGGAAGAATGGCTTCTTGTCCCGCTTTGCCGGTGATCAGGAATGGATGGAAGGATTTTTCAATTCCGGTCCGGTTCCAAATATCGGATTGGCGTTGGAGAAATTAGCTGCCTTGTATCGGCGAGATCCCAAAATAGCATCCCATCCTCTTTATCGTAAATTGGCGACGGCTACTGCTCTGGAATACGCGCGCCAGTCCGACAAGGAAATGAATAATCCGAAAAAGAAGAAGGATTTTCATCCATCATGGACGGATGAGCGCATGTTCCAAACCTACGATTATTACAGGACAAGCCATGCCAAAGGATTGTTGAATCCCGTATTCGATACCCTGGATTACTGGGATATGCGTATTCTGACCGGGCGCGGCCCGGGAGATTGGACCTCTCCCGAGTCCTTGACATGGCTCCGGGATAATGTCCGCCTGCCCGCCCAGCAGTATGTGGGGGCCTGCTGGCAGGCTCCCTACCGTTTGCACAACGAATTTGGTGAGAGTATCCATAGCGGAGCCAGCTATTATGCTCCGTTTGACGGCATGTTCAAAGGGGGGCGGGCCGAGATGACTCGCGAGGTCGGTGCCGTGTGCGGCGGCCTTTCCACCTATGGGGCGACGGCGGCTATAGCCAATGGAGTGCCTGCACTGACAATGGGGGAACCGGGGCACTGCGCTTATACGGTGAGACCGGACAAGGAGTGGGTTCCGGCTTATTCCCTCTCATGGAAACGCGGATGTCACTGGAATTTCTATGGAGAGAAATGGTCCCTCTTGATTGCGACTCAGAATACGTTTAGCGATAAAGCCGCCCGCGACTTGTCCGGCAAGCTTGTCGTGCTCGGAGATGCTGCCCGCAAGGCTGGTCATAAAGATCGTGCCGGAGAACTTTACCGGGCGGCTCTGGAAGTGCAACCGATCAATTTTGCCCATTGGCAGCAGTATCTGGACTGGTGCAGTCGGGAAGGCGGTTTGGGACGGAACCAATGGCAGGAGGTTTCCCGTCAAATCGTGAATGCTTATGGAAAGGATTATCCCGAGATTGCCTGGATGCTTCTGTCCGGGAAGGTTTACCCTGTGCTGATCCCCCTGCTGGAGACGCCGCAAGAAAAGGAAGCTGAAATCCGGAACTTCCATCAGAGCCTCGACCGCATGAAACCCGCCAACTGGGATTTTCCCGGAGCTCTTGCCAAACAGATGGACTACCTCGGCGGCGATGAGGCTGCGGCCGGTACGATGATGAAAGTCTTGATGGATGAACACATGAAATCCCAGGATTACGTAGCTCCTTCCCTGGTCTGGTGTTCGGAGTTAACGGCGGCTTATCCGTCCCTCAAGGATCAGTTTTACAAGTCGGTGGCCTCTGCAGGCAGTGATATCGGAGACAAGGTTCTGGAACAACTGGCTTCTTCCATCATCATGCAGGCCGAAAAAACGGGCGACATTCAATCCTTCCAGGCGGCAGGTTCGTTGCTCAAGGATCGTTTCCACCCCAAGTTGCCGCGGTTTGATCCCTTCCCGGGGGAATTGCTTTCATCCGGCGGCATGCTCATTCCCAATTCCGTTCATGAACGTTACGGTCCACCCTGGCAGCACTGGGGCGTTCTGGAAGCCTGCGGCGGTTTTTTCCATACAAATAACAAAGAAGATGCGACCGAGGTCAAAGTCATTCTTCCCCGCATGGGTGAACTTTCCGGGATTGTAGTTGTTTCCCGCAAGTCGCATGTGGAACGCGGAGATGGCACGGTTGTTGAAGTTTCCGAAGACGGTTCCGATTGGAAAGAAGTCGGAACCATCGAAAAAATGCAGCAGGTTCAGAGGATTGATCTGGGCGGCAAGAATGTCCGCGCCAAGTATGTTCGCCTGAAGTGCAACAGGAAGGATTATTTCCACCTGGATGGCATTCTCGTTTACGGAAGGAGGCTCGCATGAAAAAACTAATTGCTACATGTTGTTTATTTGCTGCAGGAGCTTTGCTCCTTCAGGCATCTGTCCGAATGGATGATTCTCCCGTTGAAGCCCGTCAGAAGGCTACTCGGGACCATGTTGATTGCCTGGTGCTGGTTTACGGCAAGGACTGGGACAGGATAGGTGCCGTATTTCGTCAAAAGGTCTGGAACCAGGACTCTGTCCAGCAAGCGATGGGGAACAAGACTGTCAGCTCCGTACTGGAAGTACCCCAGAATCTTTCGAAGGAAGAGAACGACATTTTTGAAAAGGACGTGAGGAAGAAGGTAGGGGCGAATGTTCGTTCCATGCCCGGCATTGCTTTTTTTGATGCCAAGGGGTTTTGCTATGCTTCGCTTTCAGGCAGCGATTTGCCCAGGGAGTCGATGCGGCTTGCGGAGAAGATCCGTCAGACGATGGAACTCCGGGCCAAACGGGATGCCTTGCTGGCGGAAGCCTCCCGTAAGGAAGGCCAGGAGAAAGCCCGGCTCCTCTGCATGGCCGGAGAAATCCGCGGGATTAACCGCGATCCGGAGATCCTCAAAGAGTTGAAGAAATGCGATCCCGAGGACAAGTCCGGCTATGTGGGGCGTTACACTTTCAATGTGTTCGACCTGCAACCCAAGCTGAAGGGCGTTTCCAAGGAAGAAGGGTTGAAGATTCTCGATGAAGCATTGAGAATTCCCCGTTTGACAGCGGAGCAGAAACAGAAGATCTATGGTCTCCGCGGGTCGTTCCTGCGTTGGCAGAAGGCGTCTGCTGCCGAGCAGAAGGAAAATTACAAGAGGATGCGCGACCTGGATCCGAATTCCTTCTACGGCAAGGCTGCTGTCAATGCCTCGAAGGCTTTTGCCCAGTAAAAAACTGAGCGGGCATTTCCGGTCCGCAGGAAAAATAAAACGTCCTCCGGCACGCAACACAAGTGCCGAAGGACGTTGCCATTGGTAGAGGTTATTCGAACGAGACTTCGGATTCGGGCGTTTGCTGCAGGTCGCAATCGCCGATGTTCCAGGAACGGGTCGGTGTCACTTGATTGCCGATGATGCGGATGTCCGCGCAGCGGCGGAAGATGAAGGGCTTTTTGCCCCAGCCTTTGAAGTCGTTGTTGTAGGTGATTTTGTTGTTCTTGAAGAGCAGGTTTTGCGTGGAAATGGCGAACAGGAGAGGTACATCGAAAGTATGGAATACATTGTTTTCGATACGTACGTTCCGGTGGTAGTATTCTTTTTGGTTCTGGAGTTGCCGTACCTCGGGATAGATAGCGATGACAGCTTCCGTAAACTGGTAGCGGGATGTGAGATTATTGGTGAATGTGTTGTTGCGGATGAGGACGTCTTCGCAGGCTCCGCTTTCGTACCAACCCTGGGCATCGCCGGCCAGAAGGATGGCGGAGCCGGATGAATGGTCGAAGTTGTTGTTTTCGACGATGACCCTTTTCGGCGTCGTGAACAGGGAACCCCGGGCACGGTTGTTGCGGACGGTGTTGTTGCGGAAGGTGACGGCCGGGTAGTAGTCTCCGTTTTCGACGGCATCGCCTACCCGGACGTTGGACGGAATAGGGGTGGTCAGGGTAATCAACACTTCCTCCGTACTGAGTTTGCGGACATGCGCAACTTTGGCTTTCTCTCCGGGCTCCAGCGTCGGTCCGGCGATAAAGCGAAGCGTTTCTCCGGGCAGGAATACTTCAAAGCCGACGGATTGTCCGTGCATGTATTTGCAGCGGAGCGTTTTGTCGTTGATAATTTCCTGAATGCCAAGGCAGGTTGAATGGACGTTGATCGCATCGTCCATCATGCCTTCATAGAGGCCGTTTTCAGACAAAATCAAGCCTTTGCAGTTGGAATAATGGGTTGCGTCCGCACCGGAGGTGGAGACATTGTCGGTTCCCTTGCGGATGAAGACGCCACCTCCGTTGAGGTGGATGTTTTCCGAACGTTGGGCCAACAGAGCCATACCGAAACTGTGATGGATGGCGACGTTATTGAGAGTCGTGTTTTTAGCGCGGTAGATGACACTGGCCGGATGGGGACGTCCCCAGGTACGGAGTGTCAGAGTATCTCCGGGAAGGAGGCCTTTGCTCTTCAGATCCCAGCCCTTGAAGAGGATATTGCCTTTTCCAAGATCTTCCACCGAACCTGAATAACCGATGTCGGAGGTACCTTCGACAATATGGTTGGTGCCTTTCCGAAAGGCTATGGCGCTGGTAATGACTCCAGTCCAGCCTTCTCCGATGAATTGGATTTTTCCGTCGGAAACTTGGTAAGGAAAAGCTTTTGGATCAATGGTGGCTTTGAAACCATCGTTCGTGAAGTCATTGATTTTGGCTTCGGAATAGATGGGACGTTCAAAGTCGATGGCGAGATTATTGACCGTTACGTTGGAACTGTCCATGACCAGCAAGGGCAGCATGGAGCCGTGGAAGACGAAGAGGGAGCCGTTGCCTTCAATCGTGACGTTACCCAAATCGGCAAGTGGAACGCCTACCGGGTGGATGACCGGTTGGTCGTGGTTGGAAATATGGAAACTCATGCGTAATGCCTTGTCGGCATAGAAATGGTATTCTCCTTTCGGGATGACGAGGGTACGTTTTATCCAGGGTCCTTCCCGCATGGCGGACAAGGCGGCTCTCAATTGTTCTGTCTGATCTTCGCGAATGCCGGGTTTGAGGCCGAATGCCGATGCATCCACCCTTTCAGGGACAGCGCGGCGTTCTGCCTTGATCCGGCTGAGTTTCCATCGGAGGTTGACCCAGTCGGCATGGTCGTTATCGTTGCCGTCCACATCATCGGCCATCAGATAGAGTTTTTTTGCATCAACAGGAACGGTGACTTCAAATGGGGCTGCCGGCATTCCCTTCTTCATCAAGGGGGATTCCCAAAGGACATTTGTACCGGACATGATGCGGAATCGGACACTGCCGCCTGCTGCTTCATCATCAATGCCGCAGGAGCCGCACAGAATATCCTTGTATCCCCCCGGGGTGTTAATGGGGATCATGGAGACGGCGTGGGTTCCGATACCTTCCTTGTAAGTTTGTCCGGCAATAGTCAGCGGTTTACCTTCAATGGATAGGTTGCGCCGGGTTTCTCCGTAGGCCTGGCGCGTCATGACCAGGTCGGTATCGGATACGACGGGAGGGGTGGCGGCCGTTGCCATGCCCATGCAAGTGAGAAGCAATATGGTGGATGCGAATTTCATAAAAGAAGCGAGGGAAAAATGTGAAGTTATTGCAGTGTTGCGGCGGGAATGGCATTGATCACTCTCCTGCCTCCCGTTTGCTCCAATTCTTTTTTGATTTTTTCGGCAGTTTGCCCTTCTTCGGAAGCCGGGTCGACAGCAATGATGGCATCGAGGTCTTTTTTATAAAGTTCGGTGGCTTCCTTCTGGCGTGCCCGGAAGGAACCAATGGCCATGGGGATCATGATTTGTTGACGGATGCAGGGCTCCAGATCTTCCCGCTTCAGCATGGTTTTCAGAGCTTCTTCGATTTTGACGAGGTCCGTTTTATTGTCTTTGTAGATGGTCATGATTTCCTTGCGCTGGGAGATAATACGTTCCTTGCGGGCGGTATCGGCTTTGAACTGACAGGTATCTTCAGGATCGGACTTTTCGATTTCAGCGATGACTTCGCCGTAGAATGGAGCCCAGAGGCTGGAGTCCATCGTTTTTAATCCATCATAAAGAGCGGCGGCTTTTTCTTTTCCGGAAAGGGATCGGGCACGGGCGAATGCTTCGTCGCGTTTGATTTTACCTTGATCCCAGGATTCTGCCGCCTTGATGAACTCGGCCGGTTTCAGGGGGGCTCCTACGCTCTTGGCGTAGGGCAGTCCGTCCTTGTCGGTCATGACGATGGAAGGGTATCCGGTGATACCCATTTTTTGAGCTAGCTCCCTGTTGACCTCTTGCTGGTTTTCAGGAAGAGGTTTCTTGCGGGGGAAGTCCAGCTCGAGGAAGATATACTTGTCTGCCAGGGCTTGTTCGAATTCCGGCGAGCTGAGGACATCCTTGTGGAGGATTTTGCAGAAACCGCACCAATCGGAACCTGTAAATTCAATCATGACGGGTTTGCCCGTCTCTGCAGCTTTTGCATAGGCTTCATCCGGGGTGGTGAGCCAGGTAATTTCAGCGGCGGCAGGCAGGACGGCTGCTGCAACGGCTAGAATGGCGCTTCTGATGGCGATGGATTTCATGATAGAAATATGGGAAGGACTTTGAAGTGATTGGGCGGCCGGTGGAAAATTAGTCTTTGGACGGGCAACCGTAGATCATGCCTTTTTTGAGAGCTGCGACTTCTTCGGTTTTGCCGAAGTATTCCCCCAGGGCGTAGCCGAATGCCATGGCGGAACCAGGACCGTTGGCCGTGAGAATTTTGCCGTCGATGGTGACGCGGTCCGGCATGATCGTGGCACCGGCAGCCCGGATTTCGTCATGAACGGCTTGATCGGGATAGGCGGAAACTTTTTTGCCGGACAGGATACCGGCTTTAGCCAAGGCGATTGGGGCGGCACAGATAGCGGCAACCGTTTTGCCGGAGGAGTATGCCTGGCTGATCAGGGCAGTAACGGCGAGCATGTCGCGCATGAACCAGGAACCGGGGCCCCCCGGCAGGATGAGAGCTTCCATGTCGTCCAAAGAGATTTTGGAAAGAGTGGTATCGGTCAGTACCGTTATGTTGTGGGCGCCCTTGACTTCCCGGCTTTCGATGCCGGCTGTGACAACGTCAAATCCAAGGCGGCGCAGAATATCGACGGGTGCGGAAAATTCGATTTCTTCAAATCCGGGAGCAACAAGAACGACGAGTTTTTTCATATACCGTAGACTAGGGTAGAATCCTCTCTATTCCAAGAGAGAATCAAGCGAAGGTTAGACATGCAGGCCGAATGATGTTTCCGGCATGAAAAGAGAATCCCCTCTTCCTTTGCTGTCAAGGAAGAGGGGATCTGCAAATGGATATGTGAATGCTCCTTACGGACGGATGCCTTCTTTGGCGCAGGCAATCATATACTCGCGGTTGAGGCGGGCAATGTTATCGACGCTGATGCCCTTCGGGCAGGCGGCTTCACATTCGTAGAGATTGGTGCAGTTGCCGAAGCCTTCGGCTTCAAACTGCTTCATCATGTTCAGCACGCGGCGCGTACGTTCCGGATGACCTTGCGGAAGCAGGGCAAGCTGGGACACTTTTGCCGAGGTGAAGAGCATGGCGGAGGAGTTCTTGCAGGAGGCAACGCAAGCGCCGCAACCAATGCAGGCGGCGGAGTCGAATGCTTCGTCGGAGAGGTGTTTCTCGATCGGAATGTTGTTGGCATTCGGAGCGGAGCCCGTACGGACGTCGATGTAACCGCCGGCGGCAATAATACGGTCCAGGGCGCTACGGTCGACGACGAGGTCGCGGAGGATCGGGAATGCCTTCGCGCGGAAGGGTTCAATCCAGATGGTATCGCCGTCCTTGAATTTGCGCATGTGGAGCTGGCAGGTCGTAACCTTGCGTTCGGGGCCGTGAGGCACACCGTTGATTGTCAGGGAGCACATGCCGCAGATACCTTCCCGACAGTCATGGTCGAAATGGATCGGCTCTCCGCCATCGTTGACGATACCTTCGTTAACGATGTCGAGCATTTCCAGGAAGGAGCAATCTTCGGGAATGTCCTTGGCTGCGTAGGTCTCAATGCGGCCTTTTGCCTGGGCGTTTTCCTGGCGCCAGACTTTGAGCGTGAGATTAAGGGTTTTAGCCATGGTAAATCTTTTCTCTGTAAATGGTTCTCGTGTTGCTTACTTGTAGCTGCGGACGGCCAGGTGGACGTTATCGAACGTGAGCATTTCCTTGTGCAGGATAGGCAGTTGATCGACTCCGTTGAATTCCCAGGCGGCGACGTAGGCGTAGTCCTTGTCGTTACGAAGGGCTTCACCGTCTTCAGTCTGGTATTCGGAACGGAAGTGACCGCCGCAGGACTCGTTGCGGTGCAGGGCATCATAGCACATCAGCTGGGCGAATTCGAGGAAGTCGGCCAAGCGGTCGGCTTTTTCGAGTTCGGCGTTGATGCCGGTAGCGCTGCCGGGGATACGGACATTCTTCCAGAAGGCTTCGCGGATCTTGGGGATCTCTTCGATAGCCTTCATGAGGGATTCCTTGGTACGGGCCATACCGCAGTTTTCCCAAAGGATGAGGCCGAGTTCGCGGTGGAAGGAATCCACGGTGCGGTTGCCCTTGACGGACATGAGTTTTTCGATGCGATCCTTGACTTCTTTTTCCACAACGGCGAATTCCGGGGAGGCCGTGGTAACGGCTCCGGGCTTGGTATTGGCCAGATAGGCGGGAAGCGTGGTCGGGATTACGAAGTAACCGTCGGCCAGACCCTGCATGAGGGCGGAAGCACCGAGGCGGTTGGCTCCGTGATCGGAGAAGTTGGCTTCACCGAGGACATGCAGGCCGGGGATGTTGGACATCAGGTTGTAGTCAACCCAGAGACCGCCCATCGTGTAGTGCACGGCGGGATAGATCATCATCGGGGTTTCGTACGGGTTTTCGTCCGTGATCTCGTGGTACATGTCAAACAGGTTGCCGTACTGGTCGGCGATCTTCTCCTTGCCGACGCGGTTGATGGCATCCTTGAAGTCGAGGTACACGCCGAGACCGGTTACGGCAACGCCGCGACCGTCGTCGCATTGTTCCTTGGCGGCACGGGAGGATATGTCACGCGGGGCCAGGTTGCCGAAGGAGGGATATTTGCGTTCCAGATAATAGTCGCGTTCGCTGTCCGGCACATCGATAGGCTTGATTTCCTTGCGGCGCAGCTTTTCGGCGGTTTCGCGGGATTTGGGTACCCAAACGCGACCGTCGTTGCGGAGCGATTCCGACATGAGAGTCAGTTTGGACTGGTAGTCGCCCTTGACCGGGATGCAGGTCGGGTGGATCTGAGTGTAGCAAGGGTTGGCAAAGAAGGCTCCGCGTCGGTAGGCCTTGTAAGCGGCGGTGACGTTGCAGCCCATAGCGTTGGTGGACAGGAAGAAAACGTTTCCATAGCCGCCGGTGGCGAGCAGGACGCAGTCGCCGGCGTAGGATTCGATTTCGCCCGTGACGAGGTTGCGGCAGACGATGCCTTTGGCTTCGCCGTCAACGAGGACGAGATCCTGCATTTCGCGACGGGGGTACATCGTGACGGATCCCTTGGCTACTTCTTTTTCCAGGGCCTGGTAGGCGCCGAGAAGGAGCTGCTGACCGGTCTGACCGCGGGAGTAGAAGGTTCTCTTCAATTGGGCGCCGCCGAAGGAGCGGTTGTCCAGAAGACCGCCGTATTCACGACCGAAGGGAACGCCTTGGGCGACGCATTGGTCAATGATGTTGGAGGAAACTTCGGCGAGGCGATACACGTTGGCTTCACGGGCGCGGAAGTCGCCACCCTTGACGGTATCGTAGAACAGACGATATACGGAGTCGCCGTCGTTCTGGTAATTCTTGGCTGCGTTGATTCCGCCCTGGGCCGCAATGGAGTGGGCTCGGCGGGGGCTGTCCTGATAGCAGAAACACTTGACGTTGTACCCGAGTTCTCCAAGCGTCGCTGCGGCGGAGCCGCCGGCAAGTCCGGATCCGACGATCAGGATGGTGTATTTACGCTTGTTGTTGGGGTTGATGAGCTTGGTTTCAAGCTTGCATTTGGTCCACTTGTCCTGAATCGGGCCGGCGGGAATTTTTGCATCCGGCATCCAGTCGCTTGTAGGAAAATCAATCATGGCTGTGTCGTGAGTTGAAAATTACTTGATAAGGCCGAGGAGGATGGCAACCGGGATGGAGGCAAACCCTGCGCAGATGACGAATGCGTAACAGATGGCGATGAAGTTGTAGAAAGGACGGATCTTTCTGGAGTTCAGCCCCAGTGTCTGGAAGATGGACTGCACGCCGTGGCGCAGGTGGGAGAAGAGCATGACGACGGCCAGAATATAGAATCCGGAGATCCATACGTTGCTGAAGCCTTCCACGATCATCTTATGGACATCCCAGGTTTCCGTTCCTGCCAGTGAACCTGTCTGGAACACATATTGGAAGTCGGCGGGATTCAGATTGACGCGCACCGTGTACTGCAACAGGTGGTATACGACGAATACGAGGATCGTTAAACCTGTATACACCATGTAGCGGGAGGAAATCGTTGCCGCGATCGTGTTCTTGAACTGGTAGGGATCGTTGCCGCGCGCCGCCCTGTTTTCCAATTTCAACTGGAGTGTCAGGCAGATGTGGATCAGGAAGATTACCAACAGTCCGAGACGAATGCCCCACAGTGCCGCTTCCGGCATGGAGTGCAAGCCATAGGCATACATGTTGATGGCGTCTGGTGCCCCGTAGATTAATAAGTTTCCGACCAGGTGTCCGGCAAGGAATAGTACTAACGACAATCCCGTCAAAGCCACAATAATTTTGCGGCCGATAGAGGATGTCACAAATGTGCAGGCTGTCTTTACTAGTGCATTCATAGGCGCTTTAGCAAGTGCGTATCGAAGGACATACCCTCATGGAGGACGCATGGCAAGCGCCGAGTTGCCTGGAGGAAACTTTTATGCTCTAGATAAAAATGATTCCAAATTATTTGCTCGAAATGACCGAATTGGTACGGTGAATTTCTGAAAAACTCTTTAGAAACGGCTGCGGAAATGAGAACGGCGGTGCGGGGTGACCCTCTTGATGAGTACGGGAACGAGTGCCAGGGAGACGCACCAGCCGATGACCATGGAGATGCCGTGCGGAAAACCGAGGCAGATTTTATCCGTCAGAAGATATGTGATACAGACTGCCGTCAGGAATACTCCGGGAACCGTGGCGTACCAGTGGACTCTGCCGCTTCGTCGGAGGAATACGGCAATACTCCACAGGGTGAAGCATGCAATACATTGGTTGAACCAGCCGAAGTAGCGCCAGATGGTGTCGAAACTGAGCTGAGTCATGACGAGGCAGATGGCCAGCAGCGGGATGGCGATGGTCAGGCGGGGAGCTATGCTCTTCTGGGAGACATGCAGGGCATCCGCAATCATGAGCCGGGCGCTGCGCAGGGCTGTGTCGCCCGAGGTTATGGGAAGGACGACGACGCCTAGAATGGCGAGGATGCTGCCCGTATGACCGAGCATGGAATTGGAAGAATCAAAGACGACTTTGCTGGCACTTCCCGCTTTGATCGCCTCATTCATGGCCTCTGGCGATTGGTAGAAGGTAAGCCCCACGGCGCACCAGATCAGGGCGATGATGCCTTCGGTAATCATGGGGCCGTAGAAAACGGCACGGCCCTGGCGTTCCGATTTGATGCAGCGCGCCATCATCGGGGACTGGGTGGCGTGGAATCCGCTGATGGCTCCACAGGCAATGGTGATGAAAAGCATGGGCCAGACGGGAAGGCCGGCCGGGTGCGTTCCGAAGGAGATGGTGCACTCCGGAATGATCTCGGAGCCACAGAAGAAAAGAGCTCCGAACATGGATCCCGCCATCAGGATCAGGCAGATGGCGAAAAGCGGGTAGATGCGCCCGATGAGGGCATCGATCGGCAGGATGGTGGCGGCAAAGTAGTAAAAGAAGATAAGTCCGGCCCATACGGGCATGCTCATGCCGGTCATGTTGGACAGGAGCTGGGCCGGGCCGGTGGCAAAGACGACGCCGACCAGGATGATGAGGATGATGCAGAGGTAGCGGATGATTTGCCTGGAGGAGTTGCCCAGGTACTTGCCGATCAGTTCCGGAAGGCTCATGCCTCCGTGCCGCAGGGACATCATACCGGAAAAATAGTCGTGGACGGCTCCGCCCAGGATACAGCCGAAGGTGATCCAGAGCATGGCGACAGGACCGTACAGGGCGCCCAGGATGGCTCCGTACACAGGGCCGAGCCCCGCAATGTTCAGAAGCTGGATCAAGAAAATCTTCCACGCGGGCAACACCATGAAGTCGACCCCGTCGGGTGAGGCCACGGCAGGCGTCAGTCTTTTGTCGCTGGGGCGGAAGACCCGCTCCATCAACTTTCCGTATGTGAAATACCCGGTGATGAGCAGAGCAAAGCAGAGTAGAAAATAGAAGGTGCCGTTGATGTGCATGGAGTGAGCCGGGTTGCTGGGAACCGGAGAATCCGGGGCAGGTTAGTAGCCGTATTTCCGCATTGCAAGCAAAAATGTCCGGACAATGTTATCCTAACATGCTGAAATAAAACGGGCATTGATTCCGGCCCGCCATGGGGGACTATGGAATGGCTGTCGGAAGACTAGGTTCCGGATGTGACAAGGTTGGCGAGAGGCTTTTCTTGAATAAAATCACTGATATTCTGGAGAGTAATGTCGGCGATGTTGTGAAGGGCTTCCTGCGTCAGGAAACCCTGGTGGGAGGTTACGATGACATTGTTGAAGGAAAGCAAGCGGGCAAGAGTGTCGTCGTCAATGATTTTATCGGACTTGTCTTCGTAGAAATAGTCTCCTTCTTCTTCGTAGACGTCGAGACCGGCAGAACCGATTTTTCCGGATTTCAATCCGTCGATCAAGATATCGGTATGGATGAGTTTTCCTCGTCCGGTATTGATGATCATCACTCCGTCTTTCATGTTGGAAATGGCGCTGCTATCGATCAAGTAACGTGTCTGGTCGGTCAGCGGACAGTGCAGGGAGATGATGTCTGCTCCGGCATATAATTCATCCAGGCTCGTGTAACGGAAACCTTCCGCCCGGGCGTAGGATTCGTCGGGAAAGGGGTCGTAGGCGAGGATGTTCATGCCAAATCCTTTCAGGATACGGATGACGATGCGGGCGATCTTGCCGGTACCGATGATTCCTGCCGTTTTAGCGTTCATGTCGAACCCCATGAGGCCATGAAGCGAAAAGTTTCCGTCGCGAGTCCGCCAATAGGCCCGATGTATTTTGCGGTTGAGGGATAACATGAGCGCTACGGCATGTTCGGCAACGGCATAAGGAGAATATTGAGGTACTCGCACAACGGGTAATCCGTTGTCGGCGGCGGCGTGGAGATCCACGTTATTGAAGCCGGCGCAACGCAGGGCCAGCAACCGGACTCCGTTGTTTCGCAGGGCGGCGATGATTTCTGCATCGGCAATATCGTTGACAAAGATGCAGACGGCATCCATGCCCTGGGTCAGGGCAATGGTGTTCATGTTCAAAGTTCCTTTGAAATAACGGAGATCGAAGCCGAACTGTTTGTTGGATATATCGAAAAACCGTATATCGTAAGGCTTGACGCTGAAGAAAGCTGTTTTGACCGGATTCATGGTGCGTGCGGCAGGGGGGGCTCAGGTACGTTGTTTGGCCTGATTGGCGACGGCTTCCATGAGTTGGCGGATTTCTTCCGGGTCTCCCAGGAAGTAATCGTTGACCGGGTTCAGATTATAGTCGAATTCGAAGACATAGGGGATCCCTGTGGGGAGGTTGAGATGGACGATTTCCTCATCGGAGATGTGTTTCAGGTGTTTGATGATGCCCCGGAGACTGTTGCCGTGGGCGACGACGAGGATTTGATTGTGATTTTTCAGCGAGGGGAGAATGGTCTCGCTCCAATAGGGAAGAATGCGGGCAATGGTATCTTTTAGGGATTCCGTGGCGGGGAGTTGCATCGGCGCTACTCCGCTATAGCGGATGTCATGCATCGGATGGCGAGGATCGGCCTCTGTCAGAGCCGGGGGGGCGATGTCGTAACTTCGGCGCCAGATGAGGACTTGTTCGTCTCCGTACTGTTGTGCGGTTTCGCTTTTGTTGAGTCCCTGGAGGGATCCGTAGTGTTTTTCGTTGAGGCGCCAGTCTTTTTCGACGGGTATCCAGTCCTGGTCGAGTTTGTCCAATACGCCGTTAAGGGTTTTGACGGCTCTCTTCAAATAAGAGGTGAAAGCTTTGCCGAACAGGAACCCCTTTTTCTTCAGGAGTTCCCCCGCTCTCAAGGCTTCCCGGACTCCCTTTTCCGTGAGATCGACATCCGTCCACCCCGTAAAACGGTTTTCCCGGTTCCATACGCTTTCTCCGTGGCGCAGCAAAACGACTTTTTTCATGACAATATAGCTTTTTAAGTAAGAGCTCTTTTAGGAGAAAATCGTTCAAGTAAAAGGGTATCACAGAGGCGAAAAAGCGAACTGTGCCGGATTCATCAATACAAATCGGGAAAAGCCTCAAGTGAAATGCTTGAGTATCTGGTCCGATTGATTGACGGAAGGCGTTTTAATGGATTCCGTGCAGTTGCCGGAGCAGGGAGATGGGCTCTAGATATCCCATTCGTGCATGGGTTGAGGACCGGAGAGGGCACAAATACGGTCAATAAGTTGATCCCAGGCTTCTTTACCTTCGAGGATATCTACTTCAATGCGGAGGAAGAAGATGGGAACGTCCAGAGGGGTATCGGGCTTCTTCAGGCGGACGGCGTCTTTTTCCGTAGTGATGATCATCTGCATGTCGCGATCGGCGCAACGTTCGTAGAATTTATCCAGATCATCCTGGTCGAACCAGTGATGGTCGGGGAATTGTTGCGTGAATTCTACTTTGGCGCCCAAGGCATGAATTAAACTTTCGAAGCTTTCCGGACGAGCGATACCGCTGAAACAGGCAACCCATGTGTCGTGGAGGGCAGAGAGGGGGAGGCGTTCTCCGGTGAAGACGTTTTCGATGTATTTGGGGGCGTGGTTACTGATGATGATGTCGGCGTCCTTGTTGTATTTCCGGATTTCACGGACGAGGTCATCCTGGGGTTTGCCGTTGCTTTTGGTAAGGATGATATAGTCGGCGCGTTTCAAACTGCTTTTGGGTTCCCTCATGGTTCCTCGTGGCAGCATGGCTCCGGTGCCGAACGGTGCTCCGCAGTCGACAAGGACGATATCGATCTCGTGACCGAGATTCAGATACTGCATACCGTCGTCGAGAATGAGGGTGTCGCAGCCAAGATGTTCGATGGCGAACAGGCCGGATTTGACGCGGTTGCGGTCGACGAGGACAGCAACGTCGTCCAGGTTTTTGGCGAGCATAAAGGGTTCGTCCCCGGAGTAGAGAGGGGAGAGGTAGCGCGTTGTGCCGTCGCTGCAGATTTTGGGGATGTTTTCGACTTGCTTTCCTTGTTCGTCGAGCCATTTTTGCTTTTCGGTGAGGTCGGCGCTTTTATAGCCTCGGGTGAGGATGGCAATGCGTCGGCCACGGTCACGCAGGGTACGGGCGAGTAATTCGACGACGGGAGTTTTGCCGGTTCCTCCTACGGTGATATTGCCGACGCTGATGACAAGTGTGCCGAGTATGCTTTGTTTGACGATGCGTGAAGCAAAGAGTTTCAATCGCAAAATAATGACCGTGTGAAATACCCAGGAGGCGATGCGGAGAATGACCCTCATAGCCCCTGCACGGAAGCCTTTTGCCCGGCCGAAAATGACTTCGGTTCCCCATTGTTCGAATTCTTCCGAGCGAGTTTGCATGGTCGTTGGCGTTACGTTGGCGGGCGATGTCCGTTAAGGGACATACTACCATGATAGAGCTTGTTTTGCAAGCTGAGGTACAACTGGTACCTCCTCCTTCCGGGGGGGGAGCTGGCAGAAGGTGGTTTTTGGGGAGGATGGAATCAGTAAAGGATGCGTCCGCAGTTTTCGCAGTGGGCGACTTCTTTGCCGGACTGGACTTTGAGATGGGTGCCCCGGGTGAGTTCCATGTGGCATCCGCTGCAACGTCCCCGGTCATCCATGGAGACGATGACGGGCAGGCCTTTGCTTAAACTCATGCGTTCGTAGGTTGAGACGATGTCGGGATTGATGGAGGAGGCGATTTTGTTGCGTTCGTCAATGAGTTCCTGAAGGGCGGTCTGGGTTTTCTCTGCGGTGCGTTCGAGACGGGCGAGCTCTTCTTCGACGCTGGTGCGGACTTCTTTGTAGCGGGCGATGGTCTGGGTGGCTTTTTGCCTGGCGTTTTCGAGGGAGTCCATTAATTCGAGAGCACGGGTTTCCAGTGTATCGATGATGGATTCCGCTTTGGCAATTTCGGTGTTGAAACGTTGGTATTCGTCGTTTTTCCGGGTTTCGCCCTGCTGGATTTTCATCTTGCCGATGAGTTGGCGCTTGGTCTCGATTTCGTGTTCTGTATCGTGAATGGCCTGTTCGGTGTCGAGGACGAGTTGCTTGGCTTCTTTGGCCTTGCGTTTGAATTGTTCCAGCCGGTGGGTGATCAACTCTCTTTGTTCCGGGAGGGAAATGAGTTCCCTTTTCATACGGGTGATTTGGGTATCCTTTTCCTGAACAATGAGAAGGATTTGAAGTTCATCAGGTGTCATGGTGTGTGAGTTGGGACTTGAGTTTTTATGGGCGGACTGGAGGAAGAATGCTGTCCCGAAGCCGGTGAGGGGTCATTTTTTCCCGGTTTTCCCATAGACTTTCATGGGAAGGCCTTTTTCGACGACTTCTCCATTCTGGTCGAGAAGGAATCCGGTGGGGATGGCAGGCGGAGAGATTTTCTGCAGAGCCGGGATTTTATTCCAGTCTTTTTTCGCGATAATGGGGAAGGGCATGTTTTCTTGTCCGCTCCATTTCTTGGCGGCTTCTTCATCATTGTCGCAACTGGCCAGGATGAGTTCCACCTTGGGATCCTTGGCGATTTTTTCGTTATAGAGCTGGACGACTTTAGGAGCTTCGGCCCGGCAGGGAGGACACCAGCTGGCAGAAAAGAGGATGATGAAGGATTGAGCGGTTGGCTTGATTTTGCCCTGAAGGAGGGTGGATGCAGTGAGTTCCTTGCCGAGAGGTGTTGTGTTGGTCGCCTGAAGTTTGGCGATTTCCGAGGGGAATTTGCCGATGAAGTCGGCATTTTCTTCCAGCCATGTACGGTCTTCTTCACTCAATTTGTCGACGGGGAGGACGATGGCGGTTTTGCCTTTGGGTGTAATGGTGGCTGTTTTGCCGTCATAGCGGGAGACTTTTCCGGAGAAGGATTTGGAAGGATCTTCCGAGCTGGTCCAGTTGCGAACGGGATTGAAACCGGGTGTCTGGTCTTTTCCTTGGTCTTCGGCTGAGACATGGAAGGCAAAGAGGCAGGCGAGGGCGGAGATAAAGATCTTTTTCATAAGGGCACTCTGGGTTCGTAATTTACTTATAAGGGATTAAGTGGCTCTTGTCAGTGAATTTCAATGTCCGGTGACGAGTTTTTCTATTTCGGAGGCGTTCATGTGGATCAAGAGTTTCTCAAGTCCTTCGCCGAAGAGGGAGTCTGCCATGCCTTGCTTGGCACGCAGGAGGTCGTCGATGCGTTCTTCGATGGTACCCCGGCAAATCAGTTTGTGGACAAGGACATTGCGATGCTGGCCGATGCGGTAGGCTCGGTCGGTGGCCTGGTTTTCGACGGCGGGGTTCCACCAGCGGTCAAAGTGGATGACGTGGGAAGCCTGGGTGAGGGTGAGGCCGGTGCCCGCGGCTTTAAGAGAGAGGACGAGGAAGGGCGGGCCTGCGTCTTGCTGGAATTGCCGGACGATTCCCTGCCGGGCGGGGATGGGAGTGCCGCCGTGGAGCAGGAGACCGTCGCGATGGAAAATGCCGGACAGAAAATCGTGCAGCGGGTCGATCATGCTGCGGAACTGGGTAAAGAGGATGAGTTTTTCCTGCCGGGTGGCAATTTGTTCGGCTAGCTGGCGCAGGCGTGTGAATTTGCCGGATTCCTCTTCGGAGAATGTTCCTGTGCCGAGGTATTGGTCGGGATGGTTGCAGATTTGTTTGAACCGGGAGAGGAAGGGAAGGATGAGTGCAAGGCGCTGGGCGGGATCGGGTTCCTCAAGGACGGCATGGAGGGCCTGGACTTCCGCATGGTAGAGGGCGGCCTGGCGGGGGGTGAGGGTGCAGTAGGCGTTGAGTTCTGTTTTGTCCGGGAGGTCGGGAACGAGGTTTTTGTCCGTTTTCATGCGGCGGAGGATGAAAGGGCGGACGAGCTTTTTGAGCGGAGTATAATCGCCGTTGAGGCGTTGCGTAAAGGTGTCGAAGTGTTTCCTGCCGCCGAGGAGGCCGGGGTTGAGGAATTCCATGAGGCTGTGGAGCTCCGCCAGGTTGTTTTCGACGGGTGTGCCGGAGAGGGCGACCCGCATGGGACTGTGGAGTTCGCGGATGGCGCGGGTACGTTGCGAGTCGCCGTTTTTGATGGCTTGGGCTTCATCAAGGACGATGGCGGGGAAGTCCAGATCGCGGAGCCATCCTGTGCGTGTGGCCATGCCGTAGCTGGTAATGGCAAGATCGGTACCGGAGAAGAAACGGGCAGGGTTGGCCGGGGCTTGCTCCGGGAGGGATGTGGAGGAGGGGTGGAGGAGGGTCGCACGGATACCGGGCGCAAAACGGGAGATTTCGTCCTGCCAGTTTCCGAGGAGGGATGCCGGAGCGATGATCAGTGGCGGGATGCCGGATGTGTTCTCATGGACGATGTGAAGAAGCCATGCGATGGCTTGGAGGGTTTTTCCGAGGCCCATGTCGTCGGCAAGACAGGCGCCGAACCCTCGTGAGGTGGTTTGGCGCAGGAAGCGGACTCCTTCTCGCTGGTAGGGGCGCAGGATAGCTTCCAGATAGCCGGGAATATCGTCGCAGTCGTCATTCTGGCCGGAGACCGGGGACGTGAGGGCGCGAAGGGCCTCCCGGAGCCCGTGGCCGGGTTGCAAGGCACAGTCGTCGTCGGGTGGGGGAAGAGGGGGGAGGGTGTCGTTGGGGCCGTTGATGAGCAGGCGGAGTCCCCGGATGAGGGGGATGCCGAGGTTGTTCATGAGACGGGTGGCCTGGCTCCATCGGTCGAGCAGGAGACGGATTTTTTCGGGGTCGGCGGCAACCCATTCTCCATGGAAACGGACGAGGCCTTCGCCCTGAGCGAGGAGTTCTTCAAGTTCTTCCTTGGAGATGGCGCGGCCACCCAGCGTGGCGGCTACGGAGAAACGGAGAAGGGAATGGACGGAGAAGGTGCGGACGGGGGATTCTTCTTCACTGCCGGCGGTGTCGGCCGTAACGGCGATTTGCAGGCGAGGAGGGGCTTTTTTCCATAGGTTGACGATGCGGACGATGATGCCGGCATTCTCCATGGAAGCGGTGTCCTGGAGAAAGGCATAGGTGCGGGCAGGCGTCCAGGCCATGGGGGAGTAGATTTCCCGGGATTCGAGGAGCTGCCGGATGAGAGGACTGGTCTCTGCCGCTTTGCGGAGGGGCTGGAGCAGGGCCAGCATGGCGCGGTGGTCTTCGGCATACAAGGTGAGGGCTGAGGCCAGCGGGAGGTGGCTGATGGCTCCTCCGGAGGAAGCCTTGTGGGCGAAGGTGGCCATGAAGGCGAAGGGATGTTCGGCATCGTCCCGGTTTTCCGCCAGATGGAAGAATACTTTGCCAATGCGGTTCCAGGGCTCTCCCAACCCTTGCAGCCAGTCTCCGAGGCCGGAATGGCGCATGCCGGTGGCGGAGGAGATGTGGGCGGCCAGTTCCCGGTGCCAGCTTTGGAGGATGGCTACGGTGAGGTATTCGCTGCCGGGTACGGCGGGGAAGGAGTCCAGAATGCGGACGGCTTGCGGGGATGGAGGAACGAGGGCTTGCAGGGCGGCGGGATCATCGTCGGGGTTCTCCGCCAGGGCGTGAGCCAGGCGCGTCAGGGCATCCCGTACCATGGTGCGCAGGAAGAAGGCGGCCTTTCCGGCCTCCGGAGGCCAGGCGCTGGTGCCGACGGCGAGCAGACCGGAACCTGTGCCGTGGGCGAATGCTCCGGCAAAAGGTTGGGTCCTGTAGACGATGTTCCCGGTGGGCGTGATGGTGAAGTCGTCCGTATGCTCCATCATCTCCGTATTGTGCGCAGCGGCGCCATCCGGTCGGGGTCGACTGGCTGGAAAAACCGGATCAGGCGAAGGATCGGAGGATGGAACTTGGTGCGGCACTCATCGCAGTTTGCCTGAGGCGGACGCAGGGACAAGGATTTTTCCCGCATGCCGGCCGGAAAAAATTCCGGGGAGAAAAAGAGGGATGGATAGGAAACAAATGTGCAGACCGAGTCAAACTCTCCCTGTCTGGATGAGGGTGCGGAGGGACAAGCAAGCGGGGGAGGACTCCCTCATCGGTACGCCTGTTCTTCAAGCTGTGTGAGGAAATCCTCCCCCGGTCAAGGGGTGGTCGGAGCAGTAGGATGATCCGTCTTGCCCGTAATTGTGAAATACCCCGGTTTAGAATGTGTAGGAAGCGCTGACGCCCAGGTTGACCGTGAAATTGCGGTAAACCGTTTCTTCAGCGCGCTTGCCGGCGGCGATTGCTCCGTTGCCGGCCCAGATCGTGCTGACGAACGGCGTTATCGTGACATGCTGGGACACCTTGCAGGGAAGATCCAGATTCAGGCTGAACCCCTGGGTTCCATTGGAATTCGGAGACGTGCTGTCGAAATAGCCGGACGAGGCGGTCCACTTGGCGGAAACGACGGCTGCGGCATGCGGGCAGAGGTCGAATTTGTAGCCGAGGGCGGCTTCATACCACCACCCGGACATCCATTGGGCCGTGTACTGCAACCGGGCATCGGCGAAAAGTCCCTTGAGGGATTTGTTGCCGAATTGCCCGAAATCATAATGGACATCGAATACCAGCGAGTGTTCTTCCGGTTGATTGCTGTCGAAAATCACCGAATTGCGCTTCCCTTTCCTGTGGGTATTCAGCGCACCGGGAAGGCCGCCGTGAACGAATTGGTAACCGAGCGTCGTCGTCAGAGCGGGGTTCCAGCCTTTGCGGAGCCCGAGGAGGAACGTGCCTTCATCGCACAGGGTGCTACTGTCACGATGATGTTCAAAACTATTGGCCGTCATCCAGTCATAGCGGAGTCCGCCCACGATGGCGAAGTTGTCCTGCAGGTTGTACTGGCCGGTTATTTCGATCGGAATCACGTTATCCGTGCTGGAATCGGCGAGAACCAGCCCGCGGCTGATATACTTCGCCTCGTATCCGGCGGAAACCGTGGCCTTGAAAGCTCCGGGCTTCGCCGTGCAATAAGCCGGTACCACGACATCGGCGGATGCGATGGAACCCATGACCGCAAGAGCGGCCGCCAAGGAAGTCAATGCAGATCGCTTCATAATAGTTCCACTAATACTTGCTTTTTTTAGGAAATACAGAAAAATCTAGTGCATCCGCCGCATTTTTCCTTGGAAACCGTACGCTCCGGAAGCATGGGAGAAACATTTTCCTGAATCGAGGGAGGTTTCTCTTGGACAGGAGGAAGTTGCCGGAGCCCTTCGTTTTGTGGGGATGTTCCCCGGGCCCGGTATCCGAGCAGGCTGTATACGGCATTGCCTATCCATTCATTCAGAAGCTCCTGCCACTTGAAAGCGATTTCCCAGGAGGGATAGAACGAGCGGTGGTTGAGCTGATTCGGGAAGGGTGTAATACCGACGGTATACCAGTCGGGATGCCATCCTTCGGCGGCAAAGCATCCCAGGCTCCGTTTCATGTGCGAGGCGGATGTGATGAGCAGACAATCGCGGTCGCCGATGCCCAGGGGCTTCAGCATCGCGATGGAATAAACGGCATTTTCGCGTGTATTGAGCGCTTGCGGTTCCAGCAAAAAGACATCGCGGGGAACTCCTGCTTCTTCCATGTACTTCAGGAACAACTCCTCCTTGATGTGCCCTTCGTCCTCGGACGTGATGCTGTCGCCGGAAATCAGGATTTTTTCCACCTTGCCCATGTGATACAGCCGGACGGCTCCCCAAAGTCGGTCCGCACATGAATTCGGGTAGAGGACTGCCCCGGTATCCGGGTTCACCATGCTGAAGCCGCCCATGACGAGGGCAGCCTTGTAGTGTTTTCCCTCCATCTCGCGCGGGTGGGCCCAGACTGCCGTCTCGCGCGCCTTGACGTAATCGAACAAAGGACGGTCCGTGAACACGAGAAACACGAACAGGCTGCCATACAGGCAAACCCGGCTCCATCGCCTCCGCACCTTGCTTTCCTTCCGGTTCCTGAGTACCGCGAAAGCTGCCAGCAGGAGGAACATCCACGTCGTGGGGGCCAGAAAGAAATTCAGGAGTTTGGAAAGCTCGAAAAACATATCGTCACTTCTTGTCCGGCTCTTTAGGGGAGAGCCCGGACTAAGCTTCGTAGCCCTCGGGGCATTCCTGTTCGTGTTCGTGCATGATTTGGCGGACGCAGGCCTGCATTTCCTCCATGCGGGCATCCATGTTGGCCACCAGCTTCAGCTGGGTCCTGGCGCGGGCGAGATTGTGCCCTTCGCGTTCCGTCTTGAAATAAACGTCCCCTTCGAGGTAATCCGTCAGGAAGCGGATGCCCGTTTCCAGCGTGATCAACAGACCGGAAAACGCCAGCAGATCCGCCTCCTTCGGCGTGATGAATCCGCGGGCGGAGCGGAGGTAGCCGCGGGTCACCGCTTCAAACATCGGCATGCGCAGGAAGGTTTTCGACAAATCTTCTTCATCTTCGGCAGCCGGGGAGGTCATCGTGCGCACCATGTCGCCGAAGTCGTAAAGCGCGCTTCCCGGCATCACCGTGTCGAGGTCGATCACGCAGACGGCCAGATCCGTATCCTCGTCCAGCATCACATTATTGATCTTCGTATCGTTATGGACGATTCGCGTCGGAATTTCACCCTGGGCGAGGAGATCGAGGATGACGTCCACGCAGGATTCGTGAGCCCGGACAAATTCCAATTCGCGGGTGCAGGATTCCAGACGGCCTTTGGGATTTTGGCGCGCCACCTCCATCAGCCGGTCGAAACGCCGTCGTGTGTGGTGGAAGTACGGAATCGTCTCGTGGATGTCCGCCGGATTCATGTCGCAGAGCAGTTCCTGGAAGGCTCCGAAAGCCTGGGCCGCTTCATAAGCTTGCTGCGGTGTTTCCGCGACATCATACGTGTGCGTATGCTCAATGCAATTGTAACACCGCCAGTATCCGGCGCCGGGAAGCTCCAGGTAATTTCTTCCGCCGCGGGCCGCATACAGATTCAGCGTCTGGAATTCATGGGGGCGGATCACCCTCCTCATCTTCCAGAGGATATGCCGCGTCACCTTCTCCACATTGTGCATCACATCGCGCGGCCGCGTAAACACCGCATCATTGATCCTCTGGAAAATATACCGGCTCACCTTGCCGTTGTGGGAGGCGTATTCCGCCCTGAAGGTCATATTGATGTGTCCACTGTTGATTACATCGTGGCGCAGGAAATTCCCCTCGATGGCGAATTCATCGCCCAGGGCTGCAATCTGGTCTCGCAAAGACGCGGTATGGAAAACGGAAGAAAGGGGCATCTGGAATCAATTATTAACAAAATAAAGCGAAAATCAAAACAATTTGCGGCAATAAGGTTCCACCGCCTTCATGCGCGAAGAACAAAGCCGGACGGCTGCGTCGCGCTCTTCATTTGTTTTGAAGATATAAAGCGCATATCCTCCGAAACCTCCGCCAAGATATTTTTGTGCAATGGATCCGGAAATTCCCGGGAGTTCCTTCATTCCCTCCGATAATTGGACGCTATGATAAAGAGCGACTCCGGCAGCCAGTTCGTCAATGCTGCGTTCCATGACTCCGGCTCGTGCGATGAAAGACGATTGGGCGATTCGGTTATAATCGCGCTGTGAATCGGCCATGGAGGGAGTATCGTGGCTGGAACCCGTATAATAAATGGCTAATTTTCCTTGAAGGAAATCTCCCGTACTCTTCAGATCCAGGACAGGAGCAGGCCCGGAACGCCAAACGCAAAGCCCGGTTTCGGAAATGACAGCCGGATCCTGCCAGCCTACGCCTAGGTCCAGTTCCGATTGCACGGAATCTCTTCCCTGCAGCATCGCCCAGGCACCGCTTCCTCCCAGACCGGAACGCAGCTCATACGGCCAATCCGCTAACGATACAAAAGGAGTAATTGCGCAATTCACGATATAGGCACCCTCGCGAGCGTGTCGGGGCACATCCAGCCAGCCTCCCGCGAAATCGACGCGTAGCGGCACGACGTTCGGTGCCTTGATGCGATTGACCAGCATCGTTGTCGAAACCGGCTCAAACTTTGGCGGAGTCTTCGGCAACACCATGTACTGTGCTCCAACACGGGCGCACAATTCTCGCTTGATATCACCGTACAAATCATCCTCCGTCACAACCAGAAGATCCGGCTTTTCACGCAGAAATTCCTCTTCGAAATCAAGCCCTTTCTTCAATCCTGTTCCAATGAGCACTTGGTCGACCATGCGCAGACTCTCCAAAAGAACTTTCTTATGCTCATCAGGAATCGAAGGTTTGCGACGCTTATGGTGCCAAAGCACTTTCTCCGAGGCAAACGACACAATCAGATAGTCCCCCAATGCCCTGACCTCTTCAAAAAATTGAATATGCCCTGCGTGGAGAATATCGTAACATCCTGAGACAAAGATTTTTTTCATTACATTAAAGATGGATTGATATATTTCAGTGATTTTCTTAAAATGAAATAACGGGGTTGCTGCGCTTTTTTCTTCATGAAAATTACAGATTATCGTGCATGTAATAATAAGCAATTATTGAATATAACTATATTATTATGTTATATTTTTCATGAAGATGATGGATTATTTTTTGTTTGTCATTCCCGCAGGCTTTCTTGATTTCATACACTTTTGCATCCACAAGCGTACGGTACCACCAGCCTTGAAGGAAATGCCATAGGAAACCTTCTTTTCCTTCGGTAAAACCGAACCGCAAGAAGTAACGGTAGCAGAAATATGCAAATGATCGCCAGAATAGCGGCTGTCTGGCATATTTATGTTTTTTCATCCGCTTGACCTGAGCCTGTCGGCTTATGTTCTTGTTCCCATCCGTTTCAGCTGCTCCGGTCAAGTCCAATTCGATATCCAATAAATCCACTGCCTCTCGTATGGCATAGTTCACATGCTTGTGGCAGAACCATGTAAGATCATTCAGGTTATGGTCGCAGAAATCGTGATGAAATTCTATCGCGTGTCCTTCCTGGAGCTGTATGTGTTCATCCATCAGACGTTGTTCGCACATCCCCTTGCCGTTGCGGAATAGGCGCAACAGTTTCACTGGATAGATGCCACGTCTCATCCATTTGTCCATAAAGATGTGACGACGGTTGAAAATGACGCCTGTTACCTCTTCCGGCAATTCGGGAAGTTTGCTTTGCAGTTCTTCTATCAATTCAGGCATCAAGTATTCGTCCGCATCCAGGCGGAGTACCCATTTGGTACGAATGGGTGCATTCTGTAACCCCCAGTTGAATTGTTTGGCATGATTGTTTTCCCACTTGTTTTGCAGGATGTGTACGTTTCTGTATTCCGATGCTATATTAATCGTCTTATCTGTTGAAAAGCTATCGATAATAAAAATATCTGTGGCAAGAGGAAGAATATTTTCCAAACAACGGCGGATGTGTATTTCTTCGTTGTATGTGAGGATGATGATTGATAAATCTAACATAAGGTTTGCAATGAGTTATGCCGCAAAATGTGAAACGCGGCGTTTATAATATCGTGAATTTATTTATGCCTTAATAATTCGTTTCTTGATCAACCAGGCCGGATTGCCGCCTACGACAGACCAAGGGTCTACATCCTTGTATACCGAAGCCGTAGCGCCTACAACTGCCCCTTGCCCTATGGTCACGCCCATGCCGACAAAGGCTCTTGCACCGATCCACGCCTGGTCTTCTATCACGATAGGAGCGGTAATCAGCGGATTCAGTGGGTCGGTAATGTCGTGGCTCGCCGTACACAGGTAAGCTCCTTGCGATACAGTCGTGTTCGCTTCGATTCGTATCGGAGCCACATTGTAACAGTCCACATCCGAAGCCAGACAGCTATACTCCTCCATCTCCAAATTGGCGGGATAATATATCTTTGCCGAGGAATAAACCACGGCAGTAGAATGAATCTTAGCGCCAAACAAGCGGAGTAGAAAACGTTTCCACCCACTTCCAACCGAGCGAGGCAACCACCGTGCGCACAATGTCCACACTATGCCCCAAAGCATTCTAATTATCTGGTGCTTACGACTCAGATTATTGTGGTATTTCGACAAATCGACTTTATTCATAAACGAAATCGGGTTTAGAAGATCCACCTGACAGCCAGCCATACAGTTTACTCATCTGCCGCGCCACTACAGGAGCCGTGTATTTTTCCTGTACAAGCTGCTGTCCCCTTTCACCCATGGAAAGCAGTTCCGGGACAGGCATCTTGAGCACCTGTTGCATGACCTGGGAGATGTTTTCCGGAGTGCGGTCGAGCCACCAGCCGCATTTCTCCGTGTTGAGTTCTTCCCATGGAGTACCGAGACTCGCCATCACAGGAGTTCCCACCGACAGTGCCTCGGTCACAATCATGCCGAAGTTCTCGAAGTCGCTCGGTACGAAAAGGCAGGACAACTGCGCCAATTGCTCATACTTGTCCCTGCCGTTGACAAAACCGCAAAATTGAACACGATTTTCCAATCCAAGTCGTTTTGTTTCGCTACGCAGAAACTGTTCGTACTCATCATCCCCCTTGCCCATGATCACCAATTCGCACTCCTGCGGATGAGGAAGCTCCACTAGCCCATAAAGAAGATTTTCAATCTTCTTTATGGGATGTAGTCGCCCGAGGAAGCCGAACTTCCTCAAACGACTACATCCCATAAAGGACGATTTTGCAACTGCAATTTCTTTTAAATAACCAGGCCGGCTGGCCGGGTTGGGGATAACTGCTATAGCGCCACGGTATCCAAATTGGCGCACATGCTCCATTTCAGCCTTGCAAGTCACATGAAGGCAATCGGCACGATTGATGTCTTTGCGAAAACAAAGCTGAATCAGAGGCCACTTCTTCCAGTAGGAGCGTTTCAGTGCGGCAGGATAAAGCATTCCATGCGGCGTGATGATGTAAGGCTTATGCTTACGTCTTGCCACCGAGCAGGTCATATGGTTGCAATACATCCACAGCCCGTTGGTGTGGTAAAGGTCATACTCATGGTTCTGGAGGTACTGGGCAATACCCTTTGAATATCCGTATGGAGTTATCGCATCATTGGGCAATACTTTAATCCAATCCTCACCATGCCCCATCAAGTTATCGGACTGAACAGACATCAAGTCCACATTGCATCCTATCTGGTGCATTGCCGAAAGCAAATCGTAAGTACAGGTCGAGGTACCACCGCTATATGAATCGAAACCGGCGATTGTTTGAAGGATCTTCATCGTTCCAATGCGTTTTTTATCTCTTCTTCCTCTTTGTCGAAACAACGATAAATACCTGTCTTTATCAATTTGGCCGGTGAACCGGCAATCAGGCTATATTGTGGAAAGTTGTAATGTTTGTTATACAAGCTGTTGGATGCTACAATGGTATAGTTTGGAGTTACTGTGCTTTTCATAATATTCAGGTGTTATGCCTAGTTAATCGTTTTTATCAATAGATTTATGTAGGAATTAACATAGGTTTGACACAATGTGTGAATGAATAGTTATATGAAATTTCCTTGCAAAAATTCTTTCAGAATTAATAATTATCAACACATCATCATTATCATAAATTTTTTAAAGTGTGGTTCAAATAATAGTCTGGACAAACACATTATCACAACAATATGTTCTTTTGAAGAACGATAAGCCACAATCTTCTTTGTCTAAAATCAGACGAAGGCACTCGTTGGTGATGTTGATCCATTGTGCACCTTTTTTAAACTCAATTCCTATAGGAATCTTCTTGGGGAACAGATTGATAATCGGCTCAAAAGCATTTCTCATCAGATGAAAGAATTCTCTAATAATCCAGATTTTGTGCCTGAAATATTGTGTGAACAGATGGTATTTTGTGCATCTTTCAGGTGCAGCCCTGCCGTATCCTACAAACTTGTTTCCTCTATTCTTCTCAAAGAAATCTTGAATGTAGTCATTGATTTTTATGGGCATAGTATCTTTCGATATAAGGTGATAATAATCATATGGTTTATTATTAAAATCAGCCCTGAAAAGGTTATACTCTGCTCTTATTTGAGAAACATTTTCCCATGTTACGCTCGCTCGTTTTTCGATATAGTAAAGTTTTGACTTGACTAAGCCAAGAATAACTATATCCCTTATCTTCTTGTCAAGATGGGCATAAATGTCGTTCCTTTCATCGTCCAATAAATCAAGCAGCAACTGGAGCTGTAAGAAATTATGATGAGCTAGAATCAGATAGGCAAATTTCATATGATATTATAAAGAATTAATGCGATAAAAAAAATCTTGCATTTTATTTGCGACCACTTCCGGTGTTTGTGTATTTGATATATTATATCGGGCGGTCTTGCCCAATCGCTCTCGCAGATTCTCACTATTTAAGAGTTCTTCTATAGAGTCAGCTAATGACTTGACATCATTTGGGGGAACGAGAAGTCCGTCTGTCTTATCTGATATGATGTCGGGGATTCCGCCTGTTTTACAGGCTACAACCGGAAGTCCAGCCGCTTTTGCTTCAAGCAAGTTAAATGGTGACATTTCAATAAGAGAAGGTGATACATAAATGTCATACGACGGCAAGAGATTTAGTAAAACAGAATTTTCAATTCTCCCCCGAAAAGAAATATAATCATCTAGATTGTATCGCTTAATATATGCTTCTATCTGACTTTTGTAGCCTTCGTCCATAAAATCTCCAATAAAATCTACATGTAACACAAAATGTTTTTCAATAAGTATTTTAACGGCTTCAACAAGAATTAGTTGTCCCTTTTGTGGATAGATAACCGCTGTATAGATAAGTTGTGGTACATCGTTTAGTGCATAGCTGTTCTTTATAGGAAATACATCGTACTCGATGGTATTTGGTTGCAGCAACAGACGTTGAGGATTTAGTCCATTATTAATCAAATGTTGATACACAAATGAAGCAAGGGCGACATAACCGTCAGTACATAATTTTACAGCAAAGGCAAATTGACGTATTCGTTTGGGGGCAGTCCAGGAATAGGAACTGTGAGACGTAGAGATGAGTAACGGTCTTTTTGCCTTGAATGCCGTTGCAAAGCGTGCCGCTATCATGGAATATTTGTCATTGCTGAACACAATATCCGGTGTAAATTCTTTTAACCAGTTCTGTAACTCCCTTGTTCGCTTTGGTATGGAACGCGCATTACGGATGTCCGTCATACTTTCTATAACTGTGAATTTGGTATTCCTGCTGTATTTGCGGCATAACTCGATATTTTTGTCTATTACCATTGTGACTGTTGCAAAATGACAGAACACATTTGCTATTTTCGAATTTTGCCCAATGATTAGAATTTTCATGCTTTAATGCGATTAAAAAGAGATAAATAACTGTTTGCACAATACGATATAGTGTATCTATTAGCGTCGAACAACGCCTGTTCCTTAATTGCCATAATAACTTGATCTGGAAAATGAAGAACTTTTTTTATTGTCTTGTATATGTCCTGTTTCTCTTGTGTGGCTATGATAAAGCCGTTTCGCCCATCATTTACCACATCGACACATCCTCCTACAGGAGTTACAATAGGAATGCACCCGACAGATAAAGCTTCAAGTAAACTTATTGGCAATCCCTCAAAATATGAAGCCAGAACAAAGTAGTTTCCATGCCGCATGTAATCTACTGGATTAGACACTTCACCTATGTAGTGGATACGCTGGGAGGTCATGTCCTTTATCTGTTGAGCGTATTGCTTATCGGCATCTCTGCCGATAATAACAAGAGCGATATCTTCGCCCTCATCGACCAATTGTTTTACAGCCTGTGCCACAGCCAATTCATTTTTTACAGGAGATAGAGCTGCAGCCATAATAAGTAATTTAGTGTTAGGTGTTGTTTGGTATTGTTTCAATGAAAAGCCATGTGTCGGAGTATGCTTGGGTACCCCATTATATATCACAGTTGTTGATATCGAACTCCCATATAATTGATGGAAAGAGGCATCTGACTGATGCGATATTGTAATAGGATATACTTTCTTTGACTTGAAAAGTACACGACGTATGAAACGGTGAATGCCTGATGCTTCACGATAAGCATCGTTGTGGATAGTGGCATAGCAACGGCACAAATTCCTTATTGCCGGCAGTAAGGCGTAAGCAATAGTATTGACATGGAAGTGTGCTATATCATATTCACCTTCCATGATGAAGTCATATAAACGATACATTAGTTTAACATCAAAACCTCTTGATTTGGGAATGTATGCTAACGTGATGGAAGGATCGAGTTTGTTTAGCAGGAAACTGTTTTCACTGTCATAAAAAGTTAGCAATGTGATGCTTGTTTCATTGTGGCGGCACATTTCATTGCATAGATTTACGAGGAAAACTTCAGCTCCCCCTGCTTGTAGATTTGGAATTATTTCTAAAATTTTCATTATATTATTAACTTTATAAATCACCAAAGAATACCTTTCCCTATGAGATAGGGTAAGGGCGCATAAAACAAATCAGGATGAGTATTGACTGATAATGCTCCACCAAGAATATAGCCATATCGCGTAAATATAGCCCAACTATATGCACCTAATAAGCATAAAAGTATTTTGGGACAATTGGGGTAGACTGCCTTAAACCACAAGAAAATTGTAAAAATTTGAGTAAAGTAGAAATAACGCTCGCCCAATACAGGTATTAAATGCAACAAGTTTGAAATAAAGAAAAAAAACAGAAGGAATGGATATAATCGTTTAGATGTATCATTGATTTCACTATCTTTATTCTTGAATCGTTTTATGATGTAAATTAACATTACGCCATACATAATTTTCCCAGCAAAAACGAAACTTGTCCCTACCCACCAGAAGCCAGATCTTCCAGAGCCTGCCAAATTAGAGTATGCTTCATCTGTATTATGATATGTTGACCAGCGATATAATGAAGGCGGCAAAAATTGAGACAAATCAACTTGCCGGAAAATGTCAGTGGTAAAGAACATAAGCGGCAATGTACATACCGCACACCATTGCAGTATGATTGATTTTTTAGGTATGAACAGATAAATCACAATTATGATGACGTATAGCCATAATGCCGAATGGATGAGTGGGGCAAACAATATAGGAAACAAGAGAAAAATATTGTTCCGATTACTGCATAGATAATGCAACGTACAAACAATGCATAGCCAAAAACCTGTCGTGAATCGTGGATTTTGAACAGTGAATATATCTCGCGGAAATATGAACAAAAAAAGAACAATAATACCCATCAATGTTCCAGCCTTGAACTTACTATCATCAGTAATAAGTTTGAGCGATTTTAATTGGAAATACGCTACTGGTATTGAACAAACAAGAAAATAGAAATGATAATTATTTGTAAATTGCTTAACAAACCATGTTACAATTATTTCATAAATTTCCTTGGGAGCTTCTCTGCTAAAAGTGAAATACGCACAAACCTGCCTAAGCATTTCGTCCGTTGTTATTTTCATGTTCAGAAAACGCTGATATATACCAATGAAATCATCGTATTTATTCGACAATGAAACAGGCGCCATATGCCAGCAAATGAGCAAACTAAAAAGGAAAAATATGGCATACGATTTCCGTTCATTGGCGTACTGTAAGGAATATAAGCAAGCCCCAAATGGCCAGACAATGAAAAAGAAGAGAAAGTAGGAGAATGGCCGATGCGAACTCCTGTCGTATTTAAGATAGTGCTCCCTCATATTGAAAATGTGTCAATTTTATTTTCAAGCAATTTTTACCTATCTATTGATGCCTGATCAATGCCTCCCACTGGTCAACGATGTTTACTGTTGAAAACTTTCGAACCTTTTTCCGCGCCCGCTGTGACAGTGCGGAGAAATCAAACTTCCCATCAATGCATTGCTGGATTTGTTGAGCCATTGCAGATGGTTTCTTGTCAACAATAAATCCGTTCTCTCCATCGTCTATTATATCATACACTGCCTCAAATGTGCCGTAAGATACCGGGACACATCCGAATTGCATGGCTTCCACCAATACTAACCCCCACCCCTCGTAGTTAGAAGTGAGGCAGAGGAACTTGGCTTTTGCGTAGTATTCTCCTACATTAGCCTTGTTTCCCTCAAATGAAATGCGTTCGACGGCCAATTCCCGGGCAAATGATTTCATTCGCTGTAAATCTGAACCGTCACCCACAACTATAGCTCTCCAGTCGGGATTTCGCTTTACCAACATCTGCCAAACGCGAACAAAGTCATAGACATTCTTGGATGAGTTCTCAATCCGGCCCATAAACAGCAGTACATTCTCTCGTTCAAATTGATCGATTGTGACAATGTCGGGGAATGTATTTGGATTGTTTATGGCTATGAGCTTTGAAGCGGGGACATTAGGCACAAATCGTTTCACTCGTTCCTGATACCGATACGAGAGCAGACAGTATTTGTCTGAAGTGTTAATCAATTGAGAGAATATATTTTTTGCACCCTTGATGTAATGATCTCGTACAAGATATGGAGCAATAATGCCCACATATTTAAAAATACAGCCTGCCAATGAATTTGTATTTGTCAACCCGCGAAGTATCAATCTCTCTTTTTTATAGGTTGCAAATGGCTGACTATGATACACTGATACCTTAAATATGGTACTTGGAAATGCACTTAATATGGGAATGACTTCATTACTGAACGACTGGTTAATTACTGCATCTATTTCAAGTTTTTCTGTCAAGACTCTGACTTGATGTGTTACATTTGACTTATCGGAGAGATAGTATTGTGTACAAAGGGAATCTACTCCTATGCTCGTATCTTGGTGTTTTGCCGTGGAGGTACATAAAAAAGAGACTTTGTGTCCACGCCGTACTAACTCCTTTGCCAAAGTATTCGTAACACGTTGTACCCCGCCATTATTCGCAATGATGGGGAAATCGAATATGAACATGATATTCATAGCTGTAACATTTTCTTGAGATAATCGATAGATGATGAACGCATCTGCAAAAGTTTGGGGAATACGATGTCGTAATCAATGGTTTGTTCCCATGCCTTTGTCTTTTTTGCTCGTTCGATGGAATCGAAATACCTGTTTTCTAAACCCAACTTTTTAAGCAAATCTGTCATGCGGACTTTTCGCTCCTGATTTATGTTGTTATTTATAATGATAAATTGTTTGCGAAATAGAAGGCTGAATGTGAGCCCGTGGAATGATGGAGTAATGACAAGTGACGCACGAGCAATGCTATTGACCCACTGTTCTACATCAGGCCGATTCCAGGCAATGGTGTTTGAGAGCAGGACTTTCTTGTTTATATTATTGGGACGTAATCCTAATTCGTGAGCCAGTTCTATCGAGAACTTTGCCAACTCGTTATTGGTAGAGAGCGGATAGTAGGCTAAAGTGCCATCTTCTGTAGCGTTCTGGCTGTTTACCCCAAAGTATTCATCAAAGAGCAAAGTCGGGTCAAGCACTTCGGCGGCATCGATGTTGAATACTTCTTTTAAAATTCTGATGCCTGAGGCTTCCCGGCAAGACACAGCAGAAAACCTGCATAACATTTGCTTTGCCATGGAAGTCAACGGTTCATTTGCTTGCCATTCGCTTATTCCAAAGCTTGATGCGTAGGATGCGCGCCTTATCTCACCCTTGCCAAATGCAAGGAAGAAAGCCTCGGCTTTGTCTGCGAGAATCTTATAGTTCCACACTTGGTCGCTGCCCACAAGGTATAAGTCCGCTTCTGGAGGATTGGCTTTTAATTCTTCGTAAGTATGGTAATGGCGTGTTTTATTAGGAAAGTATTTATTCCAAAATATTGAGAATTTGAAATGGGTCAATGTGCACGAAGAAATGTATCGAGCCAATCGCCCCTTAAAAGACTCATTAGGGTTTTCGTTTTCGCGAAAATCGATGATTGTCACATCATGTCCCAACTCTTCTAAGATGCGGCAAGTCGCATAGGCCTGCAACTCCGCACCATAGTTCCCTACGTGCCAAATAGTTAACAATGCAATTCTCATTTACTCAAAAGTTCAAGTTGGTTTTTCAAGTCTTTTTTTGCTTTACTTTGCAGAAGCATCCCGTATAGTTGCATTTCGATAGAAAGTTTTGAGTCATAATCGACCAATGGCCAGACTAAACGGTATAGCCCGTTTCTAAGAAAAAAAAACGCTAAATGGCGGCTTATCAGGCGACGAACGCCTTTGGAATTCCCAAAGTACAAATTGGGGTTTCTAGATGCTACTTTATCGATTTTGATTTCACTCATTGTCAGATCAGCTTTCTGAAGCAACTCATACATCCGCTCAGAATGAACTATTAGAGATGAAAGTCCATTACTATGCTGATGAGTGAAATCGGTATCTCCCCAAAAATCACCAATTGTACAATCGCTTTGTCGCTTAAAGCCGACGAAACGGCAGTTCAAACAGGAAGCCCGTTTGGTAATTTTAGTAGAGAAGCATTTTAGGACGATGTTTTGACAACCTAAATCTTTAACTGATCCATCGTTGCCATTTAGTTTCAACCTATAAGTGAAACCTGTACTTTTCCATCCATTGTCTTTGTCTCGAAACGAAATGATATCACTATATTTCCCTGAACTGGCAAGAGAAATCATCGGCAGCATGGAAGACAAACCACCGCAAATGGTATCTACTGTATAAAGGTTGTCGTATGGCTTATAATGCAGATACGCATATAAGGCTGCAATTTGGCATCCTAATCCTGAGAACAATACGGTTTTACCTTGCTTCAAGTCTTTCTTTACTTGATTGTACACACCAGCGGTGATGCTGTGCTGATATTTGGAGTTTTGCAAATTGTGTAGGTTTTCTAAATTATTTACCCTGATATGCTTAATCTCAAAACCATGGATGGCAGCACCATAAACTAATCCTCCAGACTGTAACACATAAGTTGCAAGTGCGGCGAAGACTCCGCCGGAAGCACTGGACTGACGTTGTTTTTCATCATTGTTCCATCCGGCAAATGCTTTTGCTATTTCGCTTTCTCCATACCGCTTTCCATTAAGACCGGGACAGCTTTTTCGACATGCGCCACAACCGGTACACCTATTGCTGTCGACAGACATGCGTAGAAAGCCATTCCTGTCAATAGTATAACTAATGGCAGCATGTGGGCATGTATCAAAACATGCCATACAAGCGGTACATTCACTTGATCTGGCAAAGCTAGCAATATTATTATGGTGAAATACAGTAGCCATATTTACTCGACAATATATTTATCGATAATATTATGATCGCTATTCCGCATGACTTTCCTCCTTAATGCGTGTAAAGGGGAAGTGCCATATGTATAATATGATTCGCATTGGCATTCGTGAGTTACAGCATTACGTGGACTCAACATGCATTGTTCGGGTGTTTTTACAGCTGGCATGATTAGTGCTTGCTCATCGAAAGTAATGTAATAATGGTCGAAGAAAATAGTATTGAAAAACATGTGTGTGTTAATAAATTTTACCGTAAATCAAATATGGTTAATTATAAGTTTATTATTTATTGTGATATTTATTTATCAAACTAAGAGCTTTTGAATATATAAATATACGTTCATGTGCTGTCATGCCTACATAAAATATCGATAGTGATGTTGTAAGAATGCATGTTGTTATGACAAATGACACGCGTTGTAATGATGGTTCCATGATATTAATCATAATGATCGGCAGGACAACTGATGCGCAGGCTACAATAATGACATGAATTACAACTTTACGCAGGTAACGAGCTATTGCTATGTTTGCCAAATGATTGGCAAACAACAATCGACACACCAAACACAGGATATTTAGCGATATGGAGACAACGTAAGTCACCCAAACAGGGAAACCGCAATACAACAGCAGCCATGACAAAGGCATATTAAGCAAAGTTATACCACCTACAACCAATTGGTAGTTCCTGATTTTGCCAGTAGCCAACAACACTATAATCAATGTCTGCGACAATGACATAGCCACTGCATCAATGAGTTGAAGCCGAGCGAAAGTTCCGGTATGGGGTGGTACGACTTTTAGCCACAATTGCAGCAAAGTATTCGTTTCCAATATAAGAGGTATCGTAATGAAGAGCAGTAAATAACCGGAAAATCTGGCTCCTTGTTCAACCAGGAAGTTCAAATGGTCTTTATCATCAGCTACATAAGTTTTTATTATCTGTGGCCTGAGGGCTGTTATAAAATTCTCGGAAAAACTGGCAACAGCTGTATTTACCTGGAGTGCGATACCTCGCGCGGCATTTATTGCAACTCCAGTGAAAACGTTTACAATTATATCTACACCTTGATTCTTCAAAATCCCCGCAGATGTTCCGATGAAATTCCAACCGGCAAAGCTAGCCATTTCCTTGAACAAGCCTTTGTCAAATGTGGGTCTTGCCATTTGAGTGGAGAATGTATTCCTGCAATACACATATTGCATGATCACATATATCAGTGTTACAGCCGACAACAAGAAACCATACATAATCAGCTTGTCTACCGGGTAGAGTTGCAAAACAAAAACTACAATCAGCTGTAATAAAGCCTCACCAATCCCAAAGTACGCATAAATCGACATCCGCTCATTTGATATGATGAGAGCATTAAATGGGACACTGAAAAGCCTTATTATAAAAATTGCGAGTGAAAATTGAAAGAGAATATTGACTGCCCCGATTCGATTACAGGGTATATTCATCTGTGTATTTAATAAATACGATCCGATTATTTCAGCACAGACAATTATCAATACTCCAATACAAAACAGTATAGACACAGATAGGCCGAACAGTTTTCGTACTTTTTCGATATCACCCTGGCCTAATGAAAAAGTAATAAATCGGGAAATCGCACCAGACATTGCATTTGATAAAATGGAGAATGATACGACAATACCTCCAACAACGCTGTATATCCCATAATCTTCTACGCCCAAAACTCGCAGAACGACTCTCGAAGTGTAAAGAGTAACGAACATTACCAACAACATTCTGGCATATAACATCAGAGTGTTTTTGGCCAGGCGACGGTTGCTTGAAGAGTGATTCTCCATAAACGATGTTCTGTTTATTTCTTGTTTTTAAAGCCTGTGTTCCTGATGATTCTGTTAGCCGTTGCTGACATTATTGGGAGAGATAATTGAAGGGATTTTTGACAGAGAATATTTTGTGCCAGAGACGGGCGACCGGGTACAGGAGGGGGCAGGGGAGGGAATTGAGGAGGAATGCTTGGCGGTTCTGTTTTGTGTTTCGCATGATGGCTTTTAATCCATTCGTGCTGGAGCCCCCCGTGCGCATAAAAACCATGGAGCGTTGCAGATGGCGTGTCCGGATTCCGAACCGTTCCGTGAAACGGAGCATGAGTTCGAAGTCTGCCGCGCTGCCGATGGCGGGAACGAAGGGGCCGAATTGTTCAAAACACTGCCGTTTACAGTAGAAAGTGGGGTGAGCCGGGCTCCAGCCTTTCTGGAACGAACCGGGAGTGTATTCTTTTCCTCTCCAGGATCGGACTACCTTTCGTTCTTTGTTGATGTAGTCCAGATCCCCGTGGATAGCATCTGCTTCTGGATTGGCACAGAAGGCTTGAGCAATATCTCGCAAGACGTGGTTGTCTTGATAGTAGTCATCGGCATTGAGGAATCCGATTACCTCTCCCGTGGCCATACGGATACCTTTGTTCATGGCATCGTAGATACCTTGATCCGGTTCTGATATCCATCGCATGCGTCCAGAAAATGCCTTTTCGCTACTGCGTATTATCTCGACAGTTTTGTCGTTACTATTCCCGTCGACAATAATGTACTCGTAGTCCTTGTTGCTCTGATTGAGGACGCTGTGTATGGTGTCGCCCAGAGTAGCCTCACTGTTATAGCAGACTGTGATAACGGTAATTTTCATCTGTTATCTATTTTCTAGTTTCAGTGTTGCAGGTGAGTAGGTTCGTTGCCGCGAATTCCTCGTGTTTCGGTGTCTTTGGGAAGAATGCAACGTTGAGCGGAGACAAGCGCGTTCTGGCACTGTTCGATGCCTTCGCGTTTGAACACTTTATAGAAGGTTCGAAAGAGGATGCAGACATCTGAGAACAGGGAGGCGTGAAGGATGTAATCCAAGTCGAAACAGACGCGTTGGCGAAATGTGAGGTTATTGCGTCCCTGAATTTGGGCGAGGCCGGTGATACCGGGGCGCATCATCATTCTTCTCTCTTGTGTGGAGGGTGCAAAATTGGACATTTGCTCCGGGATCCACGGTCTGGGGCCGACGAAGCTCATGTCGCCTTTGAGGACGTTGATGAGTTCGGGGAATTCGTCGAGCGAAGTTGATCGAAGAAATGCTCCCAGCTTGGTGGTGCGTTGTTCGTCGGGGAGAAGATTTCCATCGGAGTCACGTTCATCGGTCATCGTTTTGAACTTGATGATCTGGAAGGGTTTTCTGTGTTGTCCGATACGCGTTTGGCGGAAGAAGGGAGAGGCTCCGGTTTTAATTCTCAGGATGATGTAGATGGGGAGGATGAGGAAGGGGATGATGAAAATGAGGCTTGTACACGCGACGATGAAGTCGAGGGGCCGTTTAATATATCTGGCGTAAAAGGTGATATGTTTCCGTTTGTGTTGATGAGGCAGGTGTTGGGGAGTAGTGCTTCCTGAAGGAATGGAGAGGTCGGAAGCGTGTCTGGTGGGCATGGCTTTTGTTATGAGGAAGTTTGTACGGAAAGGTTCCTGTCATTGGAGTGGAATCATGCTCTGCTCCGTACGTGTTCGGGGCGGTGGGCATCGGTTCCGATCCAGTTGCAGAGACCTTTTTTCCGCAGTGTTCGGGCCAATTTCTGGATATGCCGTCCTCGCATTCCGATGAGGGATGAGAGGTTGATCTGGAACTCGACTTCGTTTTGATGGAGAAGTTCCAGGGCTTCCAGGTCGAGTATGGAGCCGTATCGTTCCGGGTGTGCCAGGACGGGGATGTAGCCCTGAGCCTGAACGAGGAAGATCATTTCTTCCCAGTTGCCGGGGAGTGAGATACGAGAAAATTCAATCAGCAGACGCTTGCCATCGTAGGTGAGTAGTTTTTCCGAGTTGTCCTTGAGCCGGGGCAGGAAGCTTTCGTCGAGCATGTATTCGGCTGCCAGCCGGAGGTCGAAGCCGTTGAGGTCGAGTGTTGCCAAGGCCTCGTTGTACCTCTTGCGGAGATTGCTGGCAGTGTTGTCGGGCAGCTCGGCCATGACGTGCGGAGTACACCAGGCTCCCCGGAGACCGATTCGGCGCATGGCGTTGATGATGGCCTGGCTGTCTTCCGGGCTTTGTGCTCCATCGTCTATTCCCCAAAGGATGTGACTGTGCCTGTCCATGCCGTCGGGAAACAGCACGGACAGGTCAGCCGGATTCCTATGAAAGAAGGGTAATCGCATCGATGGACGGAGGATGGGAGGGAGCAGTAATGAAAAGGACTTATTTGTCTTTTGTGGAATAGCCGTATCCGTAGCCGTAGTAGTGGTAGCGAGCGCGTTTGAAATCGACGTCGTTTAAGACGAAGGCTGCGCCGGGGAGTTTCCCTTCATCGGCCAGTTTCTGGATGGAGGGGACGAAGCGTTTGTCGATTTTATTGCTTCGGATCACATACAGGGTGACGTCGGCAAATCGTGCGATGATAGAGGAATCTGCCAGAATACCGAAGGGGGCTCCGTCGATCACGATGCGGTCATAGATGGATTGCCAGTGATGGATCAGATTAGCCAAGTGGGCTTGGTCGAGCAGAGGGACGGGATTGGGGGGCAGGGGACCGATAGGAAGAACGTCCACGCGGGCGGATTCCTCTTCCAGAGTGACAAATGGAGATTTGCCGTCTTCAAGCTCTAACGAGGTGTTGAGCAAGAGATTGGATAACCCCGGCTTCCTTCGCAGATTGAGCCTTTTGGTGAGTGTACCCTTGCGGAGGTCGCCGTCGATGAGAAGCACTCTTTTACCTGTTTTGCCAAAGGAAACCGCCAGATTGGACGAGGTGAATGTTTTGCCCTCCCCGCTCATTGTCGATGTGATCAGGATGAGCATGGAGGAGTTTTTCTTGTTGGGTACCATGAGCTCCAGATTGTTTCGTAGAATATGGAAGCTCTCGACTATGAAGGAGCGGTCATTGCGCAGAATGAGGGTGTTCTCTTTTTTCTCTCGCTTGGTGAGAGGGGGGAATTCGGAGACGACTGGGATGGTAGTGAGCCCCAGGAGGTCCTGTTTCGTCGTCACCTTGGTGTCTAAAGCGGCGGCTCCTAAAAGGGCGAAGATGCATAGTGCGGCACCACCGCATGCTCCGGCCGCAACAAAGAGTTTGGTTTTCGGTGCGACGGGGATGTCTTTACCGAAAGCTGCTTCGAGGATGCGGGCGTTGGGTTCCGTGGTAGCGAGGGAAAGCGCGTTTTCTTCACGCTTGCCCAGAAGCATGATGTAGAGCTCTTCTTTCACCTTTTGTTCCCGGAGCATGGGAACGAGTGCTTTTTCGTGGGAGGCGGTTGCAACGAGTTTCTTACTGAGTTCGTTTTTCTTGTTGTTTACTTCTTCAAGTTGCAGGGTAAGGGCTCTATGATGGTTATTGATGGAACGGTTCAGTGCGTTGATCATGGAATCCATATCTTTGACCAGGGATGAGACAAGAGGGTTTTTAGAGCCTGCGCTGGCAACGAGTCTCTGATATTTCAGGAAGGCTTCATTGTATTGCTCGATCTGGTGTGTGATGGCGGGGTCATTGATGCCATGACTGGCGGAGAACATTTGCCTCTTGGAATTTTTGGCGGATGCCAGGATGTTTTGAAGGGATTCGACTTGTTTGATTTGCGTATCGATATCGAAAGCATTTTTATCCAGATCCTGGACTTTAAGATAATTGGTTCCGAGTTCTGTCGTCATATCGAGAACCAGTTCATTATTCTTTTTGAAATCGAGAATGCGCTTATCGACTGTGCCAAGCTCTCCCCCGAGTTTTTTGAGGCGTTCGAGGATAAATGCTTCCGCTTTGCGGGAAGCAAGGAGCTTTTCTTCAATTGACTGATCGTTATATTCCTTGATCAATGAATTAAGAATATCGGCTGACTTCTTTGCATTTGAAGTGGTGATTTGAAGTTCAATGAGGCTCGTCTCTTTGGCATCTGGGCGGGTGATGTTGAGCTTTCCGAGAATTTGATCTGTAGTTTCCCGCTGGGATAAACGACGGACGATGATGGGGGTTTGATAGTAATCGGCGTTGAAATAGGATGTCGGGCGTACGACGAGTTGTCCAAAGGGCAGGCTTCCAACAGTGTTGAATGTCCCTTCGAAAGAGACTGGGACATCATTGGTGTCGTTGTAGGTCAAGGTGTAAGTGGTTTCGTCCCTGGGCGTAATCGTGAGTGTGAGTTGGCGTTGTTCGTCAATTTGAGGGAAGTCGACTGCTATCGGGGACTCATCGTAGAGGTCGATTTGCCTGATATCGTGGGTGCGCCAGTAGCTGACATTGAGTTTGAGGGACTCGACGACATTATTCATGAGTTCCGTCGATTTCACGACGTAGCTTTCGTTGGCAATGTTGACGTTACCCGACCCAATCCCCAATTCCGTTAGAACCATGTCTGATGCCGAAGCATTTTTTTGATTGTCGTCCCGCAACATGATGCGGGCTGTTTTCTGGAAGGAGTAACCCTGTTTGGCTGCCACATAGAAAGCGGCAGATGCCCCAACGAGAGAGGAGAGAAGTATCCAGAACCAATATCGGCGTATGATGCCAATGATTGACTCAATCGAAAAAACGTCGGATTCATCTTGTTGGGGAAGAATGTCGAGGGGCATGGTGAAGGGGTAGATAGCTATGAATGAGACACGACATTTGAGATCAGAGGGAGTGCGGTTAGACGCTCAAAGCAATGATAGCGATGACGATACCAAGACCTGAGAGCCCCCATCCGTACCACTGGGCAGCGTCACTTCGCGTGTTGACCTTTCGTTCCGAGGGAGAGACGTAGATGGTGTCGTTCTGCTGGATATAATAGTAGGGAGAGTTGAAAAGGTCCTTGCTGCGAAGGTCGATGTTGGCGATCTGGCGCTGACCGTTCGTTTCTCGGATGAGCGTGACGTCGCGGTTACCGTCGATATTCAGGTCGCCGGCACGGGAAATGGCTTCGAGGATCGTCACCCGCTGGCCTTCGATGGAATAGGTGCCGGGTTTGTTGACTTCGCCAATGACAGAGAACTTGAAATTCATGATCTGCACGTTGACGGAAGCGTCCTTAATGTAATCATTGGAACGAAGTTTTCCCGCGATATCTTTGGCGAGTGTCGTGCAGGACTTTCCGGCAGCTTTCATGGTACCAATCACGGGCAGGACGATATTGCCGTTGGCGTCGACGAGGTAACCTTTCGGTTTGTTGGTATTGTTGGAACTCGTTGTCGCGTTGCCCATTTCCGCCATGATGAATGGGGCTGTGAGTTCCGGCTGCTTGCTGCTGACGGAGATGTAGAGCTGGTCGTCCTTTTGGATGAGGGTTTCGTAGTTCTTTCTGATCGTTTCCCGGGTATTGTCCTGGGCATCCTGTAAATAGAGAACTTCTTTGGGATTGACGCAGGAGTTCAGGAGAGCAGTGCAGGCGATTAAAGCAAAAAGGTGGGCTGTGTGTTTCATGTGGATAGGTTGAGTGTAAGAATGGTTATTGATAAAATTGGTGATGAATGATGAAGTTTGGAGTTGTCAGAAATCTGTAATGTTACATCAATGTTAAATTTTCCCCATATAATGTCCTGATGAGAGTGGGATAGGTATGGTTGATTATTGTTTTGCCTCGAAAAGAAAATCGCTGGAAAGTCCAAATCCAGGTGATTGAATACGGGATTTTTGAAAAGTTATAATTATTTGAAAATAAATAAATTATAGTATTTTTTAATGCCATGGGTTCTTGAAGAGACCTTGGATGTATGCATCCGTTGCGCGTATTAAAGCGGATTGTAAATCCGTTAAAATAACTCATTTTTTTATTATTTTAAACGTTTGTATGGTTTTTGAATTTCCGTAATTTGCTTATAATGAGTCCAATATGGAAAATTGGTTATATTGGGGCTGGATGAAGCCAAGAATTTGGGAATCCGGTGGGGAATAGACGCAAAAAGCCCCGCCGGGGCGATACCTCGGCGGGGCTTGGTGAATGGTGTTCCCGGCGGGTTTCCGGGTGGGAACAATAAAGTGATGTAGAAGGGCCGTCAGGCGTTGTTCGTACGGCGGACGGCGTCGGCTTCGACATCCTTCCAAAGGGCATCCAGAGTAACTTGGACGGCGTTCATGGAGGAAGGAACGTCTTCTCCGGGGTTACCTTTGCCGAAGAAGTAATACTTGATTTTCGGTTCTGTGCCGGACGGACGGACGGCAAAGGAGTACCCTCCTTCGAGATCCATGAAAATCATGTCGGACGGGGGGATGGGGTCGCCTTCTTCATCGTACATGTCTCCCTTGGTGAAGTCGCGGACGGCGACGACTTTCATGCCGTGGACTTCGGTCATAGGGGAGGAAACGTAGGATTTGGCTAGGGCGGCTATTTTGGCAGCACCGTCCGCGCCTTCCATGACGAGAGACTTGCCCATTTCGAGATGGACGCCGTATTCGGAGAAGAGTTCATCGAGGAGTTCCGGGATGGTCTTGCCGATGGAGGCTGCATAGGCGGCGAGTTCGGCAAAGAGGAGGGCGGCGGCGTTGGCATCCTTGTCTCGGACGAAATCCTGAGCAAGGTACCCGTAACTTTCTTCTCCTCCGAAGACGAAGAAGCGGCTGTATTCGAGGCGGAGGGCTCGTGTAGCTTCTTCCGTCATTGTCCTGTAGTTACTGCGTTTGGCAGCAGGGATGGCTTCTTCGTATTTGCCGAGCTTCTGAGCGATATATTTGAACCCGGTGAGGACATTGACGACTTCAATGCCGTAGCGATGTCCGATTGCATCCTGGAGCTGGGACGTGACGAAGGTTTTGATCATGACGGCATGGGACCGGGTGGCATCGTTGATCCACCCGAGTTCCGTCATGGTCTTGCAGCGGTACCAGGCAAGGAGGGACCCGACCTGGTTGCCGGTGAGGAGGCGCATGTTGCCGGAAGCTTCCCGGACAGCTACACCCATGCGGTCACAATCGGGGTCGGTGGCAATGACGATGTCTGCACCAGAGGCATTGGCTTGATCAATAGCGAGAGTAAGGGCTTCGGAATTTTCCGGGTTAGGTGATTTAACCGTGGGGAAACGTCCGTCCTGGATATCCTGGGAGGCAACCGTTGCAACATCGCATCCGATCTCGCGGAGGAGGGGAACGATGATATGTCCGCCAGTGCCGTGGAGGTTGGTATAAACGACTTTAGCTCCGCCGTTGGAGAAGAGGCCGGGTTGGAGGGTGATGGACTTGAGGCGGTCCATATAGATGCGGTCGAACTTGGCTCCGAGTTCGGAGAGTGTTCCCCGGAGGTCGGCGGGGAGAGGTTCGTAGGCTTCGGAAGCGAGGCGATTGACTTCATCAATGACACCTTTGTCGTGCGGAGGGACGAGTTGGGCTCCGTCGTCGAAGTAGGCTTTGAACCCGTTGTCGTGAGCGGGGTTGTGGCTGGCGGTGAGGACGATGCCGGTGTCGGCGTTGAGTTCGCGGATGGCGAATGAAATTTCCGGTGTAGCGCGCGGAGCATCGAAGAGGTAGGCGTCGCACCCGAGATCGGTGGCGATTTTAGCGCAGTATTCGGCGAAGTCCCGTGAGAAATGGCGGGTGTCGTGTCCGATGACGATTCGCGGTTTACGGTCGGTGCCTTGCGATGCGACATGCCGCTTGACGTAGATGATGAGGCCTTGCATGGCTCTGCCGACATTGAAATAGTTCATGCAGGCGGTGCCGATGCAGGGAAATTCCGGTCGACCGTTGGGGCCGCCTGCTCCTTGTTCGGCAGAGGTGACAATGGATCCGATGGTTCGTCCTCGAAGGCCGCCCGTACCGAAAGCGAGCGTTTTATAGAATCTGTCGTTGAGTTCGTTCCATTCGCCATGTTCGGCAAGTTCGGCGATGGCTGCTGCGGCGATGGGGCTGGTGGTTCCGGAGAGGAGGAGATTAATGTTGGTGCGGGAGGCGGGCAAGAGTTGCCCTGTCGCAACGGCGTCCTGAAGCAAAGTATCCAGCTGTTTCATGGTAGGATCAGATTAGCGCATTTTTTTTGACTGGCAATCATGCAATGCGTGTATGCCGTCTGCCTGTGTTGGTTCATTGCAGAGAGGCGGTGGGGGAACACGCATTCTTGTCTTGTCTGTCTTGTCCGTTTGAGGCGATAATGAACAGGTATGGCAAATGGTGAGATCGGGAAAACGGTGGTGCTTGTGGCGCATGGATCCGGCATGGCTGCATATGATGCGCTGTGGCGGGAACGTGTACTGAAACATTTGGGAGAGGAATTTCCGAGGGTGCGTTTTCATATGGGGGTTTTGAATGGGGAACTTGAGGCGTGGGAGGCTTTTCCCAAGGATGTGAGGGGAGGATGGGCAGTGATGCCTCTCGTGCTGTCGGATGGTGTGGTAACGCGGGTGCAGTTGCCTTCAGCCTTGTCCGAGTATGGAAGAAGGCTAGGTTGTGTGCCGGATGTGGAAATGCTGCCCCTGCCGGGTGTCCGGACAGAACTGGATGGAGCGGTTCGCCGCGTTTTGGAAGGATGGCGGGAGCGCGGAGGTGCCGAATGCGGGAGGAAAGGGGTGCTGGTTATCCAGCACGGAAGCATGCGCCATCCGGTGAGGAGCGGTGAGGCGATGGCTCGGCGATGGGCCGGAGTGTATCCGGAATACGGAGGATTTTATGCGGGGTATCTGAGCCAGGAACCGGGGATGGATGCCGTGCTGGCGGAAATACCGGAGAAGGAAGTGGTGGTGGTGAATTGGTTTTTGAATTGCGGCAATCATGTGATAGAGGGAATTCCTTCCATGCTGGGATTGAAGGATGTGGAAGTTTGCGGGAAAGACGTGTTCGGGTGGCGCAATGCCGGGGATAAACGTATTTTTTATACAACACCGGTAGGGGAATCCCCCGAATTTATGAAAGCGGTGACCGGGGTGGTGAGGGATTGGCTGGCTGGGAGCGGAGGGAAAGTGTAATTTTTTTGCTCTTGAATGCGTTTGTTTCTTGAGCGGAGGTAGATGATGTTTTAGTGGTATGGGGTATGAAGTTGAAGTCTCTCTTGATCGGTTCTGTGATGGCGGCTGTTGTGTTGCCTTTGGTTTCGGTGTCCCAGGAACCCTCCGGCGGTGATGTCCTGCAGGAGGCCAGGAAACTGGCTGAGTTCAACCCGGTACGGAAGTGGACAAGTGCGGATGGAAAACGCAGTTTTACGGGAAAGATTACGTCGGTGGTTGCCAATCAGGTAACGATTGCTCCTCAGGTTCCGGGAGCCCCGGAAGGGGAGTTCGGAGAGGGGAAATCCTTTGCCGCCGGATTTTTGTCGCCGGCAGACCGGAAGTGGGTGAAGGAAAACCGTGATTTGGTGGGAGTGAGTGATGAGCAGAAAGCCGAGGTAATGACGAAGGCCCTGATGCCGGCTCTGGAGGCGAAGGATGATGCCCTTCTGGATCTGTTGCTGAAGAATGGCGCTCAAGTGTCGGGGCGTGACGCGGATCGTGTTTCCACATACCAGATGCTGATGAACAAGGGAAAGAAGGATCTGGCCGAGAAGGTTGCATCGCTATTGCCGAAGACTCCGGGGTATCCGGCGGGATCTCTGAGCGCTGCGTTGAAAGGAGTGTTGGAGAAGCAGAAGGATTTGAAGAAGATTATTGCGAAAGCGGGGTATAATGCAGTGAGGATTGAGAACAAGAATGGTCAATCCCAACTGACGGCGAAGAGTGGTGCTTTTACGCCGGAGATGCTGAAGGAGTATGGCGATGGTGCTCTTCTGGTGTCGGACTTGATGCAAGAGGCTGTTGGTCGCCTCATTGATGCAGAGCCCGGGGAATTGGCGAATTTGTGGAAGACGAATAAGATAGCCCAGTTTTATCCCTGGCCGCAGGAGATTGTGTTTGCCGGTGAGAATCCTCCGGAAATCATAGCGATGATTCGCAGTACGGCTTGGTATTCTCCAGAGCAGGATGCGGCGCTGGCGGAGATCGGCGACGGGTTGGTGAAGGAATGGAAGACTTTGATGGATGATGCTGCCAAACTGGGAGACAAGGCTCCGTCCGAGGAAGACGTGAAGAGAATGCGAAAGATGGTGGAAAAGGTGGAGGCCGATGCAACGAAACTGGCTTTGGCGGCTAAAATCCTGCCCCTGTACAAGGGGGAAGAGAAATGGAAGAAGACGGCCACGGCGCTGGAAGCGGCAACTAAGGCCGTGTCCCAGCCGCGCAGCGAAGATGCAGATGCGTTCTTTCTCCAGAATCAGCCGGATGTTCGTAAAATGGACGATCACCTCCGTTCTTTGCCCCTTTCCCGCTGAACCGGAACGGGGGATTGTCTGGATGAAAACGTTTTTCTTCCTTGATTCAGGGAAGAATATCCGTCAGTTTGTTGCGCAATGAGGGTTGACGTCCGACATGGTCTGTTTTGCGTTTTGGCGTTCGTTTTGGCAATGCTGTTTGTTTCGTGTTCGAACCAGCAGGTGGAGGCTCCTGAGAGTTTGCCGGAGTATCATTATGTGCAGGGGAAGACGGCGGCGTTGCGCAACGGGCGTGCCATTCCCCCGCCTAATGTTCCCCCTCAGGTGAAGAGGGCAATTTATGCGGCGAATTCGATTGTGGGGAAGCCGTATCGAATGGGAGGCGGGCATAAGCGACATTATGATTCTTCCTATGATTGTTCCGGAACGGTATCGTTTGTCTTGCGGGAGGCTGGGTTGATGACGTCGATTCGGCATTCGAAGTTGTTTTTGAATTATGGAAGCCGAGGTCCCGGCAAGTGGATTTCCATCTATGCCAAGAACGGACATGTGTTCATGGTAATCTGCGGAGTTCGTTTTGATACGTCGGGACGTGGCAGAAAGGGGCCTGCGTGGAGGACCGAACCGCGGAATACGAAGAATTTCGTGGTTCGCCATCCGACGATGTTGTGACGTGGCTCGCGTTCCCCGCAGGAATGCGCAGTTCCCGAATGAGGCGGAATTGTCACTCGGGATCCATACTGTTGTGTGGTATGTTATCAGCCGAATGTGATGGAACGGCTGGCTGCACTGAATTACCGGTATTATGCGAGAGACGTGTGCAAGCTGTTGCTGGGAACCGTATTGCAGACGGCTGCCTATGCGTTTGTGATGGTGCCCTTGCGGGTAGTGAATGGCGGAGTGACGAGTTTTTCTCTAGTATTGCACGGGGTAACGGGACTGGATGTCGTGGTCTTGGCCAATATCTTGCTGATGTTTCTGGTGGTGTTGGCGTGGCTGGGTCTTGGGAGGGAATGTATGGTGAAATCCCTGCTGGGTTGCGTGTTCTACGCGTGGAGCTTTTCTTTATTTCTGGCGATGGAGTGGTCATTGGATTGGCCATTGCCTCTGGGGGTGGTATTGGCTGCCGTGAGTGTGGGAACGGGATATTATTTGTGTATGGATGCGCGAGGAAGTTCCATGGGGTTCGACGTGGTGGCTCTGATTTTGAACCGGAAAAATCCCCGGGTACGTATCGCCGTTGCGATGCGCACCATCAATGTTGCTGTGATCCTGGCGGGATTTGCTGTGTTTGGCCTGGAATCGGTTGCAGCAGGAATTATATTCACCATGATTCAGACCTGGGTACTGGGTTTGTGGATCAAGCTCCGTCCGCCAAGTCTGAGGGACTAAATGACACAAGCCGCCCCCAGTGAATGTGGAGGCGGCTTGAATGAAGGCTGGCGGGTTTTGCAAAGCCGGGGTTATGCCCAGGCTGCAGCAGCGTTACGGAGACGGAGGAGGGATTCCTGTCTGCCGAGAAGCTGGAAGATGTCCGAGAGATCGGGGCCGCCGTGAACGCCTGTCAGGGCAACGCGAGCGGGGAACATGATGGCTCCTGGTTTTTTATAGCCCTGGGCTTTGGCGGTGGATTTGAGGATATCGACGATTTCGTGACCGTCCCATTGGGAGAGGCCCTCCAAGGTATCGGCAAGGACTGCCATGAGAGCTCCGGCGCCGGGCTGGAGTTTGGCGAGTGTTTCTTCGTCCATGACGAGATTGAAGAAGAAAGAAATGAATGCCGGAACGTCCAAGAGGGTTTTAACCTTATGCTGGACAGTGGCGATGGCGGGCTTGAGGATGGGGGAATCTTGCGGAAGCCCGGCTTCGATGCAGAAGGGGAGAGCCCGGGCGACAAAGTCTTCCGAAGTGAGGGAGGAGATATGCTGCTGGTTGACCCAGGTGCATTTGGTGATGTCGAATTTGGCGGCGGAGCGGTTGATGGCTTCGAGGGAGAAGCGGTCAATGAGCTGGGCGGGTGAGAAGATTTCCGTGTCGTCCTTGGGGGACCACCCGAGGAGGGCGAGGAAGTTGACGACGGACTCCGGGAGGAAACCGAGTGCGGGGTAGGCTCCGAGGGCGGCTCCGGTGTCGCGTTTGGACATTTTGGAACCGTCGGGGTTGAGGATAAGCGGAATATGACCGTAGGCCGGAGGAGTGACGCCCAAGGCTTCGAAAATCTGGATGTGCTTGGGCGTATTCATGATATGGTCCTCTCCGCGGATGACGTGGGTCATGCGCATTTCAATGTCGTCGACGACATTGACGAAGTGAAAGACATAGCTGCCGTCGGAGCGCTTGATGACCATGTCGGGGGTATTGGATGCATCCCGGTAGTCGATGGAGATGGAACCGCAGATGATATCGTTGAAGGTGACGGGCTTGGTGCGGTCGAAACGGAATCGCCAGGCACCGTCGCTTTCGTAAACGCGTCCGGCGTCGACGAGCTTCTGGAAGTAGGCGTCGTAGATATGATTGCGCTGGCTTTGGAAGTAGGGACCGCAGTCTCCTCCGACCATGGGGCCTTCGTCCCAGTCCATGCCGAGCCAGCGGAGGCCGTCGAATATGGCCTGGGTAGCTTCCTCGGAGTCGCGTTCCTTGTCGGTGTCTTCGATACGGAGGATGAAAGTACCTTTCATCTTGCGGGCGAAGAGCCAGTTGAAGAGGGCTGTGCGTGCGCCGCCGATATGGAGGTAACCGGTGGGAGAGGGTGCGAAACGGGTGCGGACCTTGTCGTTCATGGAAGATGAGGTTAGACGTGCATGGCGCGAGGTCAAGCACTAGAAGTGCGGGAAATGTGAAAATCGGGGTTGATGAGGTATGGATGACGTGGTTTGGCGAGCTTGCCGCTTGCCAAGAGGCGCGAGAATGGATTGACTGTCTCGACGTGTTTTTTCTAAAACATATATTTCATCTTCGCGAACGGATGCAGATTACCGGGGCGGACGAGGAAAAGCCTTTCCTCGACCACTTGGAGGATCTGAGGACGATGATTTTGCGGATGGCGATATGCCTGGTGATTACAACGGTGGTGAGTTTTGAGTTTGCTACGGATTTGATGGATATTATCCGCAAACCGGCTGATGAGGTTTGGACGACATATGAGAATGCTCATTTGCCGGCTGGGATCACGACTGAAGAATGGGGGGAGGCAAAGACCCTTGCGTATGTACTGCCGGGCTTGCCGGAGAAGGCTCGTCTGGCTATTGAGAAGAAGGTTTCTGGAGAGAAATGGAAGCTGGCGGAGAGTGCTTTGCTGTTGCGTGCTGCGAGACAGTTGCCGGAGGCTGAGAGGGAGGCTTTTTTCAAGGAAGCTTCTTCGAATGAGGGCATTGCTCGCTTGTCCATGGAATTGGAGAGGACGGGGGCGGTGATTACGGAAGGTACCGGGCGCGGGGCTTTGAAGTTGATGGGGGCCTTCCAACCGGGCGAGCCGTTCATGCTTTCCATCAAGCTGGCATTTTACGCGGGACTGGTGATTTCGTTCCCGTTCCTGATGTATTTTCTGCTCCAATTTATTGTGCCAGGACTGCTGGAGAATGAACGAAAACTCTTGTATAAGAGCCTGTTTATCGGATTCGGACTGTTTTTAACGGGTGTCGGATTCTGCTACTGGGTTGTGCTTCCTCGCGTACTGACGTTTTTCTATATGTATTCGTTGGATTTCGGGATCGCGAACGAGTGGCGTATCGGATATTATATTTCATTTGCGACGCAGTTGGTGCTGATGTTCGGCATCGGGTTTGAACTGCCGGTGGTCGTGATGCCATTCGTGAAGATGGGGCTCCTGAGCTACGAGTTGATGAAGTCCACGAGGCGCTATGCGATTGTAGCAATTACTGTCTTGGCGGCTTTTATTACGCCGACTCCCGATATTCCGACGATGATGTTGATGGCCGTGCCGATGTATGTTCTGTATGAGGTGTGTATTCTACTGGCCTGGAGGGAGTCGCGCCGGAGGGCGAAGGAGGATGCCGAGGCGTATGCCCGGATGGAGCATGATTACGGGATTAAGGATTAAGATTCCAGTTCAGCGGTTGGCAATTCCCTTGTGCCTGTGATTAGCGTTGACGTGGAGGATGGTGTGGTGGGCTTGATGATGCACACGCATGTTGCCTCCGATTTGTCGGTGTTGTCTCCAGATAATAAAAAAGGAGTCCGGTTGGAAACCGGACTCCTGAATGAATGGTTGAAGGATAGGGTGGGAGATTAGTCGTCCAGCAGGGCGTATTCCCGCAGGTTTTCCTTGTTGACGGGGGACTTTTTGATTTCTTCGAGTTTGTTGTGGAGGTGTTTGACGATGTCGGGATGCTTGGAGGCAAGGTTGTTGAGTTCCTTGGGATCCTTTTCCAGGTCGATGAGGAGGCCGCCTTCGGGGGCACGTGACATTTTGGCTCCGAGACCGTTAATCCCATCGCGGATGGGGGTGCCGGCGGGGAGGTATTTCCATTTGCCGGAGCGGATACCGACCATCTTGGCAGAGGAGTTGACGATGTGATAGTCGCGACCTTTGGTGTCTTTTCCTTCCAGCGCCAGGAGGTGATTTTCACTGTCGGGGAAGGGTGATTTGGCTTTGGGATCAAGGAGGGCAAGCAGAGTGGCGCCGAGGTCCATCTGGTTGATGAGAGCCTTGCTTTCCATGCCGGGCTTGACGACTCCGGGCCAGCGGACGATGAAGGGGACGCGGGAACCTCCCTCAAGGATACTGTATTTGCCGGCACGGAAGGGGCCGGAAGGACTGTGCCCCACATTGTCTTTAACGGCGTTGTCGGCATAACCGTCATCAAGGACGGGGCCATTATCGCTGGTGAAGATGACGAGGGTATCGTTGGAGAGGCCGCATTCGTCAAGAGTCTTCATGAGGCGTCCGACGCAGTCGTCGAGCTGGACGGTGACGTCTCCGCGGACCCCGCACTTGCTTTTACCGACGAATCGTTTGTCGGGGGTACGTGGAACGTGTATATCGTGCGTGGCAAAGTAGACGAAGAAAGGCTGTTTGGCCTGGGCATTGCGTTTGATGAATTGGATGGCTTCATTGGTGATAAAGTCGGCGTTTTTTTCGTCGTCCCAGAGGGCGGCTTTCCCGCCTTTCATGAAGCCGATGCGTCCGATGCCGTTGATGATGGCATTGTTGTGGCCATGGCTCCACATGAGTTTCAGGAGGTCTTTATTGTCTTTCCCATTGGGGAGGCCGGGGAAGTTATGCTTGTAGGAAACTTCTATGGGATCGTTGGGGTCGAGGTTTTCGACTTTGTCGTTACGGAGGATGACGCATGGGACACGGTCTCCGGTGGCGGCGAAGATGCAGCTTTCATCGAAACCGATGTCGTTGGGACCAGGGGAGATGGAATGGTTCCAGTCGATTTTCCCTTTACCGAGGCCAAGGTGCCACTTGCCGAAGACGGCTGTTTTGTAACCGTACTTCTGCATAATTTTGGGGAGAGTCGGCTGGTCGGTATCAATGATCATGGCTGCATCCCCGGGGAGGATTCCGGTTCCTTCCTTTCGCCAGGGATACTGGCCTGTGAGGAAGGCGTACCGCGACGGGGTACAGACGGAGGTGGTGGAGTAGGCGTCGGTGAACTTGATTCCTTGCTTGCAGAGTTTGTCGATGGCTGGCGTCGGAATTTTTTGGGGGTCTGCGCCGTAGCATCCGACATCACCGTACCCGAGATCATCGGCAAAGATGACGACGACAGCTTTGGGAAGCTTGGGGGTTTTGCTTATTTCTGTTCCGGCTTGGGCGAATGCTGGTATGGCTGCAGTAGCCAGAAGCAAACCGGAGAAGAGGAGGGAATTGCTTTTATTCATATTGTTATTAAATACTTGTGGTGGAAGATGAATCTTTCATGGATTGCCAGATGTATCGCCTGAAGATGACTTTGAGGGCTGCCGTGAGTGGAACGGCAAGAAGGGCTCCTAAAATGCCTCCTAGAACGAGTGTCCAGAAGAGGACGGAGAACATGACTGTCAGAGGGTGGAGGCCGACGGAATTACCTACGATTTTGGGCTGGATGACCCAGCCGTCGAATTGGTTGACGGCAGTGAAGATGCCGATGACCAGAAGGATATGCTGCCAGTCATGCCAGACGAACCATGCAATGAGAGCAGCGGGAACGACGGTGATGATGGTGCCGAGGTAAGGAATGATGCCGAGGATGGCGACGGCTGCTCCGATGGTAAAGGCGTAGGGCAGCCCGATGAAGTAGAGGATGACCGCGGTGAGGGCGCCATCAATGAGGCTGACGAGCATTTGGCCTCGGAGGAAGGAGATGATATAGCCGTTGATTTCCTGGACGGTGGAGACGACTTCTTCCTTGAATCGGGACTCTTTGATGGGGAGAACATCGTGCCAGTGTTCCTTGATGGAACTGCTTTCCGTGAGGAAGTAGAAAAGGAAGATGGGAGTCATGACGAGTCCGATCGCGATGCCGATCCAGCCGAAGACAGCTTCGCTGCCGGAGGTGAGCCAGGAGGTTATCTTGGTGAAGAATCGGGAAGCGTTGAGATCCATGCAAATGGTAAGTTGCTGCTGAGGCGTGGTGGCAGAACGCATTTGCTGAAGTTCTTCCGGGGAGTAGGCGTCGGAGTCCATATCCCGCAGGCTTTTGCGGTAGAATTTGTCGATGGCGCCGGCGACCATGGGTTTTTCCATGGCAGTGAAGACGGCATTGGAGGCGGATTGCCAGATTTGAGCCCGGTTGTCGACGAGTTCATTCGTTTGGTGGACGAGCGGGGGAACGATCCCCAGGAGGAAAATGACGATAGCGAGTGCACAGGCGCCCATTACTCCGGAAACGGCAAGGGGACGGGAAATTTTTCGTCGGACCAGCCAGTTGACAAGGGGCTCAAGAAGATAGGCGATGACTGCCGCAACGATGACGGGCAGGAGTACGGGTTCAAGGAAGCCGAGGACATGGGAGATGAGCAGGATGGCTCCGACGGCAAGTGCCAGAATAACGGCAAGGGAGACACCGGTGAGAGCGTTCCAGCATGTTTGCTTACGGAAGTCGTTCGGGGTGGGGGGAGGAGTCATTGTCGGAAGGAGGCTGTTGATCGGGAACTGTTTTGTTGACGGAATCAATGAATTCGTGAATGGCCTGGAGGCGTTCGTAGTCTTCGGGGGTGACAGCTTCGGGAGTGGGATGGTAGTCTCCCGGTTCGGGGCGAGGGGGGACAGTCCATTCGACGGTGATGAGCTTGTTTTTGCGTTGGACGGTGACGGTGGCTTCGGCTCCTTCCTGCATGGTGATGTAGTCGAGGACGGAGTAGTCAAGATGTTTGCGTCCGTTCATGGAGACGAGTATGTCTCCGGTGCGGAGTCCGGCATTCCAGGCCGGAGACCATTCCGCGACGAATGCCTTGCAGGGCGGATTGCCATTTTTATCGGGGATGAAGGTGGCTCCGACGAGGTTGAACGAGGACCGGATGTACTGGGATGTTCTCGGGGAACTGAAATAAAGAGTGTTGCCCGGGCCGTCAAGCCAGGCTTCCCGGCGGTAAAAGGCTTCGATCCCGAGCATGATGTCGATGTCCTTGTCGGTGTTCATGACTCCTTTGTCGGCGAAGCTTTCGCAGGCGACGACATTACGTAGTTCCAGATCTCCGATTTTGTACGAGGAGATCAAGGTCGATTCATAGGCATAGTAACCTCCGGCTGCGGGGGAGAAGCCGCTGTACACGGAGACGGGGGCATCGGGATAGTCCAGTTTGAAGGCTTTCCAGTCTTTGCGGGCGATGTAAATGGCGTAGGGAGCTCCAGTGTCGATGATGATGGTCCGCCCTTTGGGATCCCTGATTTGTGCATAGTCGGACTTGGGAACGAGCTTGAGATGGTCCCAGCGTTTGACGCGGGCGGGAAGAGTCTCGCTGAATTGATGGTGTCCTTTCGGAATATCGAGGTTCCAGACGTATTTGTTGATTGTCGCCCAGCCGAGGAGGCCGTCGTAGGGAGCTGTTTTGACGATGGAAACATCAACGGTTTCCGCGAGGTGGGGACCACGTTCGGTGAGGGAAACGGAGACATTGGCAGATTGCATGGTACCCTTCCCGCGGATTCTTTTTCCGAGTTCGGTGACGGCTGGTGAGAAGAGGATGGCTTCTTGCGTTGCCCCTGTATCGACGCCCATTTTCAGAGGGGTGTCTTCATACCAGGCGATGGCCATCGGAGTACCGTCAACAGGGTTGATGGCATCAATGGGAGGGGCTCCCGGAGGGACCGGAACATGCTGAGAACATGAGATGCAGAGCATTGCACCCAAAACTGCTGGGAAAAGCCGAATCATGGAATCAACGGACATTAGCAAATGGCTCACGGCTATGCAAGGATCTGGATGGGGCTTTTTGTTTTTATGTGCATCCGGGGATGACGCGGCCGGATGGAGCGGGGCGGAGGTATGCTCTTGCGGAGGGGCGGATTTGCCATTATGGTCGTTCTTGTTTGTTGAGTATGAATTCCTCTCCGTTTGACCAAGCCATTATGCAGATTGTCCATCGGGATCCCCGGTATGCGCCGGAGGCTTACCATTTTCTACGCGAAGCATTGGATTTCACGCTGGAACGTGTGATCCGCGCAGAGGGAGGGCTGGGCCGCCATGTGAAGGGAAGGGAATTGCTGGAAGGCATCCGCGATTATGCGTTGCAGGAGTATGGCCCGATGGCGTACACGGTGCTGGAACAGTGGAATATCAAGGCGGGAATTGATATTGGTCGCATTGTTTTTAATTTGATAGACGCCGAGATATTCAGCAAGGAGGATTCCGATTCCATTGATGATTTCGATGGCGTGATGAACTTGAAGAATGCCTTGGAGCAACCGTATCGACCTACACCGTAATTTTCTGGATCATGAGTGAAAAGAATTTCAGATGGCCCGCCGAATGGGAACAGCAGGATGCGGTATGGCTTTCCTGGCCGCATCGCAGGGATTTGTGGCAGGGCGGCCTTGACCGCTTGCAGCAGACGTTTGGTCGTGTTGCTGCGGCAATTGTACCGCATGCCCGGGTGTGCGTGAATGCCTCTTGCGATTTGCATGACGGGATCCGTTCCGTGTTGGCTGGCCTCGGGGTGGGGGAAGAATCGTTCTCCCTGTACGATCACCCGACCAATGATGTATGGTGCCGTGACCATGGCGCGATTTTTGTGAAGGATGAGGCTGCGGATGGCCTGGTAGCGGTAGATTGGCAGTTTAATGCATGGGGGGGCAAGTTTCCACCCTGGGATTTGGATAACGGGATTCCGCGTCGGATGGCGGAGGCCCTGGGTGTGCCTCGTGTCGAATCTCCGATGATTTTGGAAGGCGGCGCGATCGAAGGTAATGGCGCCGGGCTTTTGTTGACGACGGAGGCGGTTTTGCTGAATCCCAACAGGAATAAGGAATGGAACCGGGAAGAGATTGAGAATGAATTGAAATCGAAGCTGGGCATCGAGTCCGTATTCTGGCTGGGTTCCGGGATTGAGGGGGACGATACGGATGGACATATCGACGATATGGTGCGTTTCGTGAAGGAAGATGCCGTGGTATCTATTGTGGAAGAGAACCCGAGGTCGCCGCATTACCGCGTTTTGGCTGAGAACAATGAACGGCTGGGTGACATGCGCACTGTTGCAGGAAGCCGGGTGGAGGTTATTCCCCTGCCAATGCCGGATCCGATCCTCGTGCAGGACTGGAGATTGGAACAGTTGCCTGCCAGTTATGCCAATTTCCTGATTGTAAACGATGCCGTGATTGTGCCTATCTTCATGCAGGAACGTAATGACGACCGTGCCCTGGGGATTCTGCGGGAGGCGTTTCCCGGCAAGAAGGTATGCGGTGTAGATGCCCGCCTGCTTGTTGTGGAGGGGGGAGCTATCCATTGTATAACCCAGCAGCAACCTGCAGTTTCCGTAAGCCGATGAATGATGACCGGGAACCATTGTATGCCGATGTCGTCCTGCCCTTGGAACAGGCGGGGGACGATCTTGCCCGCAGGAGAGCTGCCGCCGAAAAGCTCGGTGTGGAGCCGGGGAGGATTATGGGAGTACGCCTCCGCAAGGAATCCCTGGATGCCCGGCATCGGCCGGTTCGCGTCCAGTTAAGGCTGGAGGTTGGGGTGGATGTTGAACTGCCGGAGGAGTCTCTTCCGGTGCGTTCCTATCCGCATGTGAAGGAGGGAGCGCCTGTAGTGCTTATTGTAGGCTTTGGTCCGGCGGGGATGTTTGCCGCGTTGCGCTGTCTGGAACTGGGGGCGAGACCTGTGGTGTTGGAACGCGGGAAGGATGTATCTTCCAGACGGTTCGATCTGGCTCCGATCATGAGGCAGGGGGTGGTGAATGAAGAGTCGAACTATTGTTTCGGCGAAGGGGGGGCGGGAACGTTTTCCGACGGCAAGTTGTTTACCCGTGCGACGAAACGGGGGCCTGTTCGTGAAATTTACGAGACTTTTGTCGCCCATGGTGCTCCGGCGGAGATTTTGACGGATGCCCATCCGCATATCGGTTCCAATTTGTTGCCGAACGTTGTGAAGGCGATTCGGTGTTCGGTGTTGGCAGCCGGTGGAGAAATTCATTTCCAGGCGAAGGTATCGGGATTGATCCGGGGAAAGGACGGGAGATCTCTGCGTGGCGTGGTATGTGCCGACGGAAGAGTCTTCGAGTCCGGAGCCGTGATTCTAGCAACGGGGCACAGCGCCCGCGATGTGTATCGCCTGCTGCAGAGGGAAGGGATACTTATGGAGCGGAAGCCATTTGCTGTCGGTGTACGCATCGAGCATCCTCAGTCGTTTATCGACGGACACCAGTACCATTTGAGAGCTGGTGAAGAAAGATCCCCCCTCCTTCCTGCGGCGAGGTATAATCTTTCGACGAAAATCGCGGGGAGGGGCGTCCATTCATTTTGCATGTGCCCGGGAGGTTTCATTGTCCCGGCTGCAACGGAGAATGACGAGGTGGTGGTCAATGGAATGTCGTTGTCGCGCCGGGATTCTCCTTTTGCCAATTCCGGATTCGTGGTGACGGTGGAGCCGGAGGATACGAACGAATTCGAGAAGGAACACGGTGTGCTGTCCGGCATTGCCTATCAGAAACGCCTGGAACAAGCTACTTCGGCGGCAGGAGGCGGGCTTCAAAAGGCTCCGGCACAGCGTGTGAAGGATTTTTTGAAAGGGAAGGTCTCGAAGTCTCTTTTGGAGACGAGTTATTTTCCCGGTCTTACGGCATGGCCTCTGCATGAATTGCTTCCCGGCGAGGTAATGTGGCGTATGCGAGACGGTTTGCTCCTGTTCGACCACAAGATGCGCGGCTATGCCGGCGAGGTTGCGCAATTGATCGGATGCGAGACGAGGACGAGTTCCCCGGTGAGGGTACCGAGGCTTGCTGGCTCGCTGGAACATCCGTATCTTTCTGGACTTTTCCCTTGCGGGGAAGGAGCCGGATATGCGGGAGGAATCGTGTCTGCTGCGATGGACGGCCTCAGATCCGCTGAGGCGGCCGTCGGGAAGCTCTTGTCTCCATAGAAGGCGGGAGGATTGCTCTCCCTTCCATGTGCCGGTTAGATTTCGTAGTTTCCTGCGTTGTTGCGGGAATCGGAGTCGTTGTCCATATCGGGAGTTTGGAGTTCGATACGGCTTAGGTCGTCTTCCGGCTTGGGCTGGGAAAGGACTTTGGAAAAGCACCACGTAGCCAGGGTGAGCACCCCGCCTATGGAGAAGATCATGGTGATCCAGCCTTCAGTCGTCATATCAATGGCAAGAATGCCTTGTACGAGGGATGATTGCAAGAGGCGAGTTTACCATGAAGGATGTTTAAAGGGAGGCCGTGGCGGCAGGAGCTCTCTTGCTTTGGGTCGGCCTGGTTCCGGTGACAAGCGTGCGCTTCCCGTCCCATGAGACGGCTTCGATGCGTGTGGAGCCTTCGGGATACTGGACGAGGGTGCTGGATTTGTCTTCGGAGTTTGTTCCCCAGACAGCAATATGGGTCAGTTCTTCTCCGGCGTATGTTTCAAATGCAACGGCGTTTTTCCAAATGTCGTGGTTGATGGTTCTGGTACGACCCTGTTCCGTGATTCCCTGATTGAAGAGACCTTTGACAGCGAGGCGTTTTTTATAGAAATCCGTGGTGCCGGAAGAGATGTAATAGATAACGGGGGATGCCGGAAGGGGATAGCGTTTGGCGTATGCTTCGATGGCATCGCACTGCTCCTGAGTGATGGTCAACTGGGCTTTGCGATAGTCGATCAGGCGTTTGTCAATGGGTTTGAGCATGCCGACTGCTTTGAAGAATGGCGTGAGATTTTTCTTGGAAACGTCGCAGGCGTACTTCATGAAGTTGAGTTGGTGGTCCCCGTCGGAGAGGCCTTTGTCATTAGATGTACGGATACGTTCGAGGATGTCTCCATAGAAGTCTCTGTTACCCATGGCTGCGATGTTGAAGTATTGATGGAGCTGCCAGAGGGGAAGAAGTTTGGAACCATGGTCACCATCGAATTCGTAATTGGCCTGGCGGTCCGGTCCGCGTTGACAGAGCCATTGTTCACCGGCAATTAGGGCCGCATGGAGGTAGCAATTGATACCGCCGCCGATGAGTTTGTTTCCGTCCCAGTCTTTAGCTTTCCGTGCTTCCTGGTTGATCTTGCCTTTGGCGAAGTTGTAGGAAATCCAAAGGGAGTAGAGATTATTGGTGGTTTCCGTGGTACATACCCATTTGAATCCGGGGCGAACCTGGTTGACATGACCCAATTCATGGGCGATTCCCCATGAATTGGCTTTTATGTTGTCTACATTGGCTACTTTCCGCATGGTGTTGTTGTTGAAAGCGGCTCCGATGCCGTCGGCATACATGTAGCCCTTCCAAATGACGCGGGCGAACATGCGGTTCTTCGGGGTGCGCTTGTATTTGCCGAGTCCCATGAAGTTGTGTTCGAGTGCGACGATGCGATCATAGAGTCCAATAAGCTCCAGACCGTTGTCCGGACATTGTTCCTTGAGGGCCTGGACAGGGAAGGCAAGTTGGATTTTCCGCCCCTTGATGTCGAGGATGGGGGATACGGCTTCGGCAAGGAGTTTTTTCCATTCCCGATTCGAGTGTTTGACCGGGTCGAAATATCCGTTGGCTTTGCCTCCCTGAATGGTTATTTTGAGTTTGGGCGCCGTTTTGTAATGGTCGGAATAGTACGAGATATAACCGAGCCCCGGCACCTCGGCCGTGATTTTATTTTCGCCTGTTTTGAGAGGATAGTCTTTTTTTCCTTTTCCGTCCGGCCCGAAATCCATGATGAGGAGCCTGGGAGATTCTTCCCCTATGTCTGTGGCAACATTGACGATAATTGTATCGCCTGCCTGGAAGTAGATGCCGGTGGGATTTTCGTACTGGTTGTAGGTTCCTGTTTTGAGTTGCGAAGCCAGGGATTTCAAAGGCTGGTATGCTTCATAGACTTGAGTCCTGAAGTTTTTATGGAAAGCGTCTTCCGGCGTTGCGGATGCCATTGCCGGAGATCTGCCGGATAGATTGGTGGAAACTCCCGGTTCTGCAAAACATAAGGTGCAGAAGGAGAATGCGATAAGAGAAAGAGACAGAGCATTCATGATGATTTATTACGTACAATGTACGTTAAGTGTGGTTAAAATCTATCATGTTATGTGGAAAGATGAACAAAAAAGAGCCATTCCGTCGAAAACAGAATGGCTCTGAGGAAGTTGTGTAGGGTTTACTTCGGTTATCTCTTGCCTGTAACGAGAGTCCTTTGTCCGTCCCAAGCGACGGCTTCGATGCGGGTGGAACCTTCGGGATATTGGACGAGAGTGCTGGACTTGTCGGGAGCTCCTGTTCCCCAGATGGCGATGTTGGTCATCTTATCGCCTGCGTAGGTTTCGAAAACAGTGACGTTTTTCCAGACATTGTGGTCGATTTTGCGCGTCTTTCCTTCTTCCGTGACGCCTTGATTATATGTGCCGGTGACAGGCAGCTTGTCGCGATAGGCATCGACCGAACCGGAGGTAATGTAGTAAACGACGGGAGACTCTGGCTTGGGATACTTTTTAGCATAGTCTACCAGAGCGTCGCATTGTTCCTGGGTAATGGTCAACTGGGCGCGGGAGTAATCGTCCATGTCTTTGTCAATGGGCTTGAGCATGCCGACTGCTTTGAAGAAATCGGTGAAGTCCTGCTTGTTGACGTCGCAGACGTTCTTCATGAAATTGAGTTGATGCTGTCCGTTGGAAATACCGGCATCGTTTTGCTTGCGGACAATTTCGAAGATGTCCGGGTAGGTGTCCGGATTACCCTTGCCTGCAACATTGCAGTAAAGCTGGAGTTGCCAGAGGGGACAGAGTTTGACGAAATGGTCGCCACCGTTCTGGTAGTCGGTGAGTTTGTCCGGCCCCTTTTGGCAAAGCCATTGTTCTCCGTTGATGAGGGCCGCCTGGAGGAAACTGTTGAATCTGCCGCCAGTGACGTGGTTTCCGTCGCCGTCGTTGTGGTGTTCTTGTTCCAGATTGATGTAGGATGGATTCAGTTTGAACTGGATCCAGATGGAATAGATGTTGTTGGTGACTTCCGTGGTAGAAACCCATTTCATGCCGGGACGAACCTGGTTGACATGACCGAATTCGTGAGCGACGCCCCAAGGGCCTTTCATGAGTTTTTCGATGTTGGCCAATTCCTTCATGGTATCATTGTGGAAGGCGGCTCCGATACCGTCGGCATGCATGAAACCCTTCCAGATGACACGACCGAACATGCGGTTTTTCGGAACCCGGTTGTATTTGTCCAATCCCATGATTTCATGTTCGAACGTGATGATTCTGTCGTAGAGTCCGATGAGGCCGAATCCGTTTTCCGGACATTGTTCCTTGAGGGCCTGGACGGGATAGGCAAGTTGGACACGTTTGCCTTTGATGTCCATGATGTTGGAGACGGCTCCTGCCAGGAGGCGCTTCCATGTGTCATTATTGTGGATGGCGGAATCGAAATAACCGTTGGCCTTACCGCCTTCGATAGAAATTTTAAGTTTGGGCGCCGTTTTGTAATGGTCGGTATAGTAGCTGATGTAACCGTGGCCTTTGTTGAGAGCCTTAATCTTGTTGACTCCGTTTTTGAGGGGATAGCGTGAGTCTTTCCAATCTTCGGAACCGAAGTTGGTAATGCGCAGTTCCGGTGTGACATTGGAGGGGATACCGCTTGCCTTGACAATGATGGTATCTCCTTCTTCAAAAACGATGCCGGTGGGATTTTCAAACTGGTTGTATCCGCTGGTTTTCAGTTCTTTTGCCGTTGCCGATACCGGAGGGTAAGCTTCGTAGATTTGCTTTCTGAACTGTTTATGGAAGGCGTCTTCGGGAGCGTTCGCGACGGTAGAGGACGGTTCGGCTGAAGCGATGGAAACAGTATGTGCTGCCAGAGTGAGGCAGAAGGAAGATACTGCCAGGGCTGTCAGTATGTGGGATGTGTATTTTTTCATGGGGGTCAGAAGGAAGGATAATATATAAGATACGGAAAAGGGAACTTTATCCTATCATGAGAATCATTGATGTATGTCATCTTCATATAGTACAAATAAGATGCGCCCCTCCCTGTATTGGGCGGGGCGCATCTGTTTTTTGAAGAGATGTTTCGCGTATTATTTCTTCAACGTTTTTTCAACGATGTCCTGCACTTCCTTGGAAGGGGCAGTCATTTTGATTGAGTCGGCGGGAAGTTCTCGCTTTTCCCAGACTTTGAATTTACCCATTTTGGTGTCTCCGCCTGTTTGGATGAGGAATCTCTGTTCAGCGGGGATAACCTGTGCGGCAATATGTTCCGAGGGTGTCGGATCTTTGGTGAAGGTACCGGTGGTGGCAGGAACCCACCCCTTGTCTTTTGTCCAGCTAAAGTTGGGACCGTATTTGGCAGACCGAATGTGTTTGGTGGAGTCGTAGTTGCGCCGGAAGTCTTCGACGAAGGAGACGGCATAGGAGAGCTCGCCTTCTTTGCTGTGGGTTTTCCATGCGGAAATCAATTCCCATTTTTTCGTATGGTTGTTGAAAAAGTAGCCGTAGATTTCCTTGAGATTGTCGCCGAGGGGTTTGTTGACAATGAGGAATTGCATCTTTTCTCCGATTTTCCAAGGGTAGGCAAGAAAGCTTTTACCGCCTGTACCTTCGCCTCCGAAACGGGAGATTTCCGCATTTTGATGTTGTCCGATACATTGGACTTTTTCATTTTCGGGAACCTCATTGGGGTTGTCTCCATGGGGGATAGGATCCCAAATGGAAAAGATGAGGACTTTTCTGTCCGGTGAGATTTCCTGGAAGCCAATGTAGCAATTATCCATGTTGGCCGCGCAGAAGTAGGTGCCCGGTGCGGATTGCAGGGCTTCCGCCTGGAGATAGATGGCCTGCGAATTACGCTGGATGGGGGCGTGTCTCAGATGGACGGAACTGCACTGACGTTTCGTGAGTTCTTCCGGAGAAGTATCCGCTGTGGCATAGGTAGTAAGGACTGTTGCCAGCAAAATGGATGAAACAAGTCTTTTAAACATGTGTGTCTATTACACTGACTACCTGGCAAAGTCTTGCCCAAATATACGGGATTCTGTCATGTGAATCTTTCCGGATCCTGTGTTTACCGTTCGCGAAAGAAGATATTAGGATACTTTTTTGTTGCCTTTTGATTGCAGGATGTGGTTTATTTTCGATTATGAGAATTGCCTTTCTTTTACTTACATGCCTGGCATGCTTCTGCTGCAATTCATTTGCCGAATCCCGGACATGGACGAATAGTGCCGGTAAAACGATTGAGGGAGAATATTTGCGTGCAACGGATAAGGATGTTTCTGTGAAGTTGACTTCCGGCAAGATTGTCAAACTTCCTCTGGCTTCGTTGAGCCAGGAGGATCAGGACTTTGTCAAACAGGAGCAGGAGACGGCCAAATCTGAAGCTGTGGCTGAAGAGAGAGCCAAGTTGTCGTTCAAATGGTCCAAGAAGCTTGATGCGGCACTGAAAGATGCCAAGGAATACGATCTTCCTGTGATGGTGTTGTTTACAGGAACAAGCTGGTGTCCGTATTGCGTTAAACTTGAAAATGAAGTGCTTTCCAAATCGGAATTCAAGAGATTGGCAGGCGGAAAAATGCTGGCTGTCAAATATGAATGTCCGACTCCCGGAGGCTATACGCCTGAAGGGAAGAAGAAAGCTCAGCAATTCAAAATCAAAGGGGTTCCCCACTATGTGATTTTGAATAAGGATGGCAAGGTGATTGGCGATGGCGGCTATCATAAGGGCATTACTCCTAAGGAATTGGTGGAGAAGATTTCCCAGGCTGCCGGCAAATAATGCCGCTTTATGGATAGTCGTGATTCCGTGGTTACCCACTCGAAGTGGGTGTTTCGGTGGTAGATTTATCCCAGTATTTCCAGAAGAGATTCCCTTTGGCGGATGGGGATTTTGCCGAAGTGGTGTCTGATAGCGACATGGGCGGGCAGATTGCTTCCCTGAAGGCCATGGAGCCGGATAATTTCCCTTTCGAAGTGGAGTAAGGCCTTGCGTGAGGGCTGTTCCTGCTCCAGATAATTGAGGGCGCGGTCCAAAAGATCGTAGAATTCCGGTGCGGGGGTTCCTGCTTCAACAACGAGCAGGATAAGGCGGGCAAAGTAGGAAGCCAGCGAGAGCTTGGGGTATTCCCGGCGGATGTTGAAACGTGGATGGGCAAGCGTGGCGGACGAAAGTGTATGCAGATCTCCGGTTCGGGCTTCTTTCCACTGGATGAGGCTGTGAAAGAAGAGATCAAGCTGCCCGATGTAGCGGCTTTGCGGGCGAAGAGCTCCCTTGGCAGCAGTGCGGATGATGCCGTGGCTTTCCGTGAACCAGACGACGATCAGACCGGTTTCTCCCAGAGGGTAGGTTTTCAGGAGAGTGGCAAGGCTTTCATTCACCGCAACCGTTGTCGGGATGGGAGGTGGCAGCACCCAGGCGAGCATGAAGCCTGTCCAGGATGTCGGGTTCCGTCAGACCGTATTTTTCCCGGAGCGATTTCAGACAGCCGTGTTCGATGAAACGGTCGGGCCAGCCGACAATTTCCACGGGCGTTGTAACGTTTCCGGAACTGAGACATTCGAGGACGGTTGAGCCGAAACCGCCTTTGATCGAGTGATCTTCGATCGTACAGACGAGTTTTGCCCGGCGGGCGTATTTCAGGATGCATTCTTCATCCAGTGGCTTGATGAAGCGGGCATTGATGATGGCGACGGAGTAGCCTTCCCGTTCCAGTTGGTCAGCGATATTGCGTGCAAGGACGATCATGTCTCCCAGAGTGACAAAGACGATGTCCGTGCCGTTGCGTTCGATTTCCGCCTTGCCAATGGGGAGGAGCTGAGGAATCTCCGGGATGGGGGCGCCGATGCCGCATCCCCGGGGGTAGCGGATGGAAGATGCCCGGTCGTCGATTTCATTCATTGTGTACAGCATATTGACGAATTCGGTTTCGTCCTTTGGCTGCATCATGACGAGGTCGGGAAGGCAGCGGAGCATGGCAATATCAAAGAGGCCGTGATGAGTGGGACCGTCGTCGGGAGACAGCCCGGCCCGGTCCATGCAGAATTTAACAGGCAGTTTTTGAAGAGCTGCATCGTGCTGGATCATGTCGACACAGCGTTGCATGAAGGTGGAATAGATAGCGACATAGGGCTTGAGGCCTTCGGCAGCCATGCCGCAGGCAAAAAGGGCGGCGTGTTCTTCTGCGATCCCGACGTCGAAGAACCGGGAAGGGTGGCGTTCTTTGAAGAGATCAAGCTTGGTTCCACTGGGCATGGCTGCTGTGACGGCTACGACGGATTCATCATGGTCCGCCAGGTCGGCAATGGTGCGTCCGAAGATTTCCGAGTATGTTGGAGAGGGTGGAGAGTCCGTGTTGCCGTTGTCAATACAGTAGGAACCGAGTCCGTGGAATTTAGTCGGGTTGTCGAGGGCGGGCTGGTATCCGCGGCCTTTTTCCGTGACGATGTGGAGAATGACGGGTTCGTTGAGGTTTTTGATGTGCTCAAGTGTCTTGATGAGCAAGGGAATATCGTGACCATCGATCGGACCGAAGTAGCGGAGCCCGAATTTGTCAAACAGAACGGAGGGGAGGATGAGGCCTTTTGCGGATGATTCTATTTTATTGGCGAAGGATTTGGCCTGCTGACCGCCCAGGCGTTCTACAAATTCGGCTGTTTTTTTGCGGACCCATGCATAGGTATCCGACGTTTGAAGGGAGTTGAAGTAGTTGGCCAGGGAACCGACGTTTTTATCGATGGCCCACTCGTTGTCATTAAGGATGGCGATGAAACGCTTGGTCGTCTGGGCGATGTTGTTGAGGGCTTCCAGCGTGGTACCGCAGGTAAAGGCGGCATCACCGGCGACGGCGACGACATTGAAGTCGTCGTGCTTGCGGTCGCGTGCGGCACAAATGCCTAAAGCTGCTGAGAGCGCTGTACCGGCATGGCCCGCTCCGAAAGCGTCGTGATCCGATTCGGAACGTTTGAGAAAACCGGAAAGGCCTCCGAACTGGCGGATGGTGGACATGCGGTTGGCCCGGCCCGTCAGGATTTTGTGGATGTAACCCTGATGGGAAACATCGAAGAGGATTTTGTCCTTCGGCGTATTGAAGACGTAATGCAGCGCAATAGTGAGCTCGACGACACCCAGGTTGGGACCGAGATGGCCTCCGGTGACAGAGAGGGTATTGATGAGCAGGTCCCGAATCTCTTGAGCGAGAATGGGCAGTTTGTCCGGCGGCATGCTTTTGACATCCTCCGGAGAAAAGATGGAGGCCAAAAGTTCCGGAAGCTCAGGAGAGGGAGAAGGTGTCTGGTTCATCGGGCGTCTGTTCCTGGGGAGCGTCCAAAGTGGTTGTCGGGGATTCGGGATTTTCCAGGGCTTCTATGCGGAGCTCCGCCTTTTTCAGGATGGACCGGCAGTGGCGGATGATTTTGGTACCTTCTTCGACGAGTGAGATCATGGATTCCAATTCGGTGACGGGAGCGTCCGTCAATTGGACGATTTCCTCCAGCCGGGCGATGGATTGCTCGAAGGTGGGTGTTTCCTTGGATGATTTTGATGCCATGGATGTGATGAAGAGGTAGGAGGCTATTGGTTTGCCTGGATCCCGCGGGTATCCGATTCCGAGGTCTTGGTTGGGTCGAAGTCTTCGGCGATTTTCCTTTGGAGTGTTCTCCGGCTGATACCCAGGAGTTTGGCTGCCGCCGTCCGATTGTCTCCGGTGATCCGGAGAGCCTGGCGGATGGCTTCCTTTTCAAGGGATAATAGGTTCAAACTGCCTGGATGGACAAGCTGAATATGCGTTATGGGTTGAGAAGGCTGATCCGGGGGAGGACTTTCCGGTTGTTCCTGTTGTGTTGTCCGCAGCTGGGCGGGGAGATGGGTGAGGTCTACGGTGCTTCCATTACTCATGACGACACCGTGTTCGATGGCTGTACGCAGTTCCCGGACATTGCCGGGCCATGGATAGGAGAGTAGAGCCCGGGTTGCCTGATCGGAGAGCGGTTTGACGGTTTTTCCGTTTTCTCCGGCAAATTCTTTGAGGAAGGCGTTGGAAAGGAGAATGATATCCTCTTGGCGCTCGCGCAAAGGAGGCATATCGATTTTGACGACATTGAGGCGGAAGAAGAGGTCTTCCCGGAAGGTGCCTTCTTCGACGAGTTTTTTGAGAGATTTGTTGGTGGCGGCAATAACGCGTACATCGATGGGGACCGGGGTGTTGGAACCGACGCGTTCAATGGTACGTTCCGAGAGGACGCGTAAGAGACGAACCTGGGTGGCAGGATCGATTTCTCCGATTTCATCAAGGAAAATGGAACCTCCGTTAGCTTCTTCAAAACGGCCGATTCTTTTCTGGACGGCTCCGGTGAAGGCGCCTTTCTCATGACCGAAAAGTTCGCTTTCCAACAGTTGTGGGGAAAGAGCGGCGCAGTTGACGACGACGAATGGCTTGGAAGCACGGGGGGAGAGGGCGTGGATGGCATGGGCGACAAGTTCTTTGCCGGTACCGCTTTCTCCCTCAATCAGGACAGTGGTTTTGCCTGGTGCCACCTGACGAATGATGCGAAAGACTTTTTCCATGGCTTCGGATTTGCCGAGAAGCCTGTCGAGTCCCTTGTGGGGATGGAGGGTAGCCTCCAGTTCGCGGTTGGCAGATTCCAGGGAACGCGTGCGCTGGGCACGTTTGAGGAGGAGTTCTACTTCGTCAAGGTTCAGGGGTTTGGTGACGAAATGGTAGGCCCCTCGCTTCATGGCTTCCACGGCGGTATCAACGGAGCCGTAAGCTGTCATGACGATGCAGACGGGCGGGTGTTCTCGGGCGGAGGCGGAGTCGAGGAGATCCATGCCGTTTTCTCCACCGAGGCGGAGGTCGGTAAGAATCAAGTCGACGGGTTCGGCGTCCAGAATGTTGGCGGCTTGTGTCAGGTTGGAAGCCGTGTATACGTCGTATATGTCTTCCAGCGCCATGCGGAGGGCATCGCGCGTGGGCTTTTCGTCATCGACAATTAACAGGATCGGCTGGCTCATGGATTGTTGGCGAAGGGAAGGTCATTTACTATTGAAGGAGTCTGGCTGCGGAATCCGTCCGGGGGAAGAACATGGTGATCGTGGTACCTTCTCCGGCATGGCTGGCGATGGTGAGGTTGCCTCCGTGATCTTTGACGATGCGGCGGACAATGAGGAGCCCCAGTCCTGTCCCTTCCGATTTGGTCGTCAGGAAGGGTTCGTAGATGCTGCCCATGACTTCGTGGGAAATGCCGCTGCCGGTGTCGGAAACGGTAACGCGGACTTCGTAAGCATTGCACTCCGTTTTGATGAGGATGGAACCACCCCCGGAAGGAATGGCCTGATAGGCGTTTTTGACGAGATTGTAGAAGACTTGTTTAATCTGGACGGGATCCATGTCCATGACAGGCATGGGAGAACAGAGATCAAGGACGATGTGGATGTTGCGTTCTTCGATTTCCGGACGGAGGAATTGGATGATTTCTTCGATGAGAGCATTGATTTCCAATCTTTCCCGGTTGGGCTTGGTCGGGCGGACGGCTTGGAGGAATTGACGGAGGATGGCATCGAGGCGTTTGACTTCCGAGCGGGAAGTTTGGACGAGTTCTCTCAGTTGTTCGGCTTCCGGAGATTGGAGTTGTCGCGTTTTACGGTCCAGCAACTGGAGATGAAGACCGATGGAATTAAGAGGATTTCCGATTTCGTGGGCGACTCCGGCGGAGAGCAGAGTCAGGGAGTTGAGTTGCTCTGCTTCGAGAATCTCTTCCGTGTGCAGATAACGGGCTGTTTCGTCGCGGATGAGGATGAGATAGCCGGTTGTGGTTTCCTCGCCGATGGGGGCGATGTAAAGATTGAGGTAGCGATGTTCCGGGTAGTGGATTTCCGTGTCGTGGGAGACAGCCCCTCCTTCCTTGGCAACTTCTCCCCAGGCGTTATTGCGCCCGAAGAGGATGCCGAGGTCGTCCGTCGTGACGTCGCGCACTTCCTTATTGAGAATTTTGGCGGCAGCCTTGTTGACGTACACGACATGGCCCCCCGTATCCAGCAGGATGATGCCTTCCTGCAATACTTCGAATACCTGCTGGAAGAATCCTTTTTGTTCGGAAAGCTTCAGCAGGAATGCTTGCAATTCCTTGTTCTCCAAGTGACCAATACGGTCAATGAGCTTTTCAACGGTTTCCTTTTTCATGGACGGAGGAGGTGGGAAGATACGTGTTTATAGCATAAATCCCTCCGGTAAATCAAGAAGAGCTGTGACAAATTGTCACTATTTATCCGTGATGATAGTATCAACGGGATAGATTACAAAGCTGAGGCTTCTTTTGTATCGTCCTGGAACATGAATCCGTAGCGTTTTTGTTTGATCAATAGATAGAAATTCCTAGATGCTCAAATCGGTGGATCAGAGTCTGGAAAGAAATGTTGCGGAGGCGCAGATGTTTCTGGACGAGAGCTGGCGAGGTATCCTAGTGTGGAACTATGAATCAGGAGGAAATTCTTGGAAACGGGGCGGGGTTTTACTACCGTCGCGAGGTGAGTTTTGCCGATACGGATGCAGGCGGAGTAGGCCATTTTGCACGGTTGTTGTGCATTTTGGAAGAGGCGGAGCATGTTTGCATGCGCGGGTTGGGGTTTCCGATGTATGCTCCGGGGCACTCTTGGCCGCGCGTGCATGTGGAGGTGGATTACAAGTCCCCGGCGTATGCGGGGGACTTGGTGGATGTACAGGTCGTTCCGTCTCACATCGGTGAGTCGGCTTTGACTTGGTCGTTCACTGTGACGAAGGGTGATGTGGTGGTCATGAGTGCCTCGTATACGGTGGTGCGCATGCTGAACGGCCGCAAAAATCCGTTTACGGATGGCGAACGTCAGCTCTTGGAAAGTCTGTGAACCGCATGCCGATACGGTGAAGTTTGCAGGGATGAGTTTATAGCCGGAGAGAAGAAGGTTCTGGTAAGGCCGGTTCGTCATCAGCTATGAATGAAAGAAGGGCCGGGGGATATACAGGATGACGAGGCATGGAATCAGGAGGCATACCGCGAGAGAATAAGGGGGATATGTGCGATATTCTGGCGGATTCCGGTTGAAATTCCTGCCGAGAATCCGACGGGAGGAAGGCACGAAATTCGAAGCCTTTTTGAATGGCGCATGAACTGCATGCTGCTACTGTAATGCCTGCAATGATGAGTTGGATGATGTTATGGGGGCGGTGGATTCTGGAGAGGCTGGGTCTTTATGAGTTCGGAGGCTGTCTGATATTTCTATAGATATAGGCAAGGAGATCGAATGGTAATGCTTCATACCAGGAAGCGATTGGCAGGTGGAGGGAGGGAAGAGGGACGAAGCATGGCGATCGGCATTTTCCCTTCTATATCTTGTAGATCTTGATATCATTTTCCCTTCTATATCTTGTAGATCTTGATATCATGCAAGCTAGGAGGCTTTCGTTTTAGGACCGTGTTGATTCATGAGTCAACACGATAAAATGCGAATAGTCGCAATTCCGGCTTTTCAAACGGAGGAGTCAGGGATAAAGAGGGGCATGTCAAAAAAGCCAGTCGTACTGATTATCCGGGATGGTTGGGGTCGCAATCCCCTGGGCCCCTCCGTTGCCGAACAATATGGTGACGCCACCGTTCTTGCTGAAACTCCCTTTACCGATTCTCTGCTGGAAACCTGCCCTCATTGCATGATCGGGGCTTCCGGTAGTGATGTAGGACTTCCTGACGGGCAGATGGGTAACTCGGAAGTGGGGCACTTGAATCTGGGGGCCGGGCGAGTGGTTTTCCAAGATCTCTGCCGCATTGCGAATGCTATTCAGGATGGATCTCTTGCGGCGAACCCCGTTTTGATGGAAGCCTATGAAAAGGCCAAGACGTCTCGCTTGCACTTGATGGGGCTGGTGAGCGATGGCGGTGTCCACAGCCATATCGACCATTTGATCGGCCTGGTGCGCCTGGCTTATGAAGCAGGTGTGCGCGACATTTGCATCCATGCTATCACGGATGGCCGAGACTGTTCCCCGACGAGCGGTGCCGGCTACCTGAAGCAATTGGAAGAAGCAGTGGCTCCGTACGGTGCCAAAATCGCTACGGTGATCGGCCGCTTCTATGCCATGGACCGCGACAAGCGCTGGGACCGCAACAAGCTGGCCTGGGATGCCATTGTCCTTGGCCGTGGTGAACAGTGTTCCTGCACTCCCCATGAGTATATCGAACAGCGTTATGACGAGAAGGAAACGGACGAGTTCCTCAAGCCTGGCATCTTTGCCTATGGCGACGAACAGCGCATCCGGGACAACGATGTTGTCTTCTTCTTCAACTTCCGAGCCGACCGTGCCCGTCAGATGTCGGACGCGTTCCTCTACCCCGAGTTTGACGGCTTTGACCGTGAAGTGATGCCGAAAGTTCATTTCGTGACGATGACCGAGTATGATGCGAAATATCCTTCTCCGATCGTATTTGCTGCGGAAGAACTCGACAATATTCTGGGTGAGGTGATTTCTTCCGCCGGACTCAAGCAGCTTCGTATCGCCGAAACGGAAAAGTACGCGCATGTTACCTTCTTCTTCAACGGCGGGGTGGAAACCCAGTTCGAAGGGGAAGACCGTATTCTTGTCCCCTCCCCTCGCGAAGTGGCTACATACGATTTGAAACCGCAGATGAGCGCCGAGGGCGTGGCTGACAAGTTTGTGGAAGCCATCGGTAATTACGATGTGGCGATCCTCAATTTTGCCAATCCGGACATGGTGGGGCACACGGGTTTCGTGGAAGCCGGCATCAAGGCCTGCGAAGCTGTGGACAAGGGATTGAAACAGGTTGTCTCCAAGGTTCTGGAACTGGGTGGAAAGGTTTTGATCACTGCCGACCACGGCAATTGCGAACACATGCGCAATGAAGACGGTTCTCCGAATACGGCTCATACGACTAATCTGGTGGATCTGATCTATGTAGGCGCCGACAAGGATGATGTGGTTCTTAAGGATGGCATCCTGGCCGATATCGCACCGACTATTCTCGGGTTGCTCGGCATTGCCCAACCGGCTGAAATGTCCGGAAAGAGTCTGGTGGAACGGAAGTAATTTTCCGTTGTCCTCTGTCCGTTTTCAACCGCTTCATCTCTGTCTCGGAGATGAAGCGGTTGATTTTTTGTGCCATGGTGTGGAAGGCGATACTTGGTGGCAAATGCCCCATGGGATCGTCCCCGATGACGAAAGGGCAGGGTAAAAAGCGGAGGAAAAGGGCGGAAACAAACATAAAATAACCATTAAGTTGCTGATTAATAGTATGTTGTGTTTGTGTTAAAGAATGATTGAAAATTCCTAATAAAAGTCTTGTCATAGAATGATTAATCGGTATATTTGTTGCCCCACACGGCACCGCAGGGTGCAGGAAAATAAGTTTTCTATCGGGGGTGCCTCCGGAAAAAAGGCCGGTTCCTGCTCAGCAAGGATCGTTCGTTTTGATACCGGAAAAAGCACTCCGACGAACTAAAACCAAGCAGGAAACATGCCGACAATCAATCAGCTCGTCCGCAAAGGACGCATTACTCCGGAAGAGAAGTCCAAGTCTCGTGCCCTCCACAGCTGCCCGCAGCGTCGTGGTGTTTGTCTCCAGGTGATGACTCGTACGCCGAAGAAGCCTAACTCCGCTCTTCGTAAGGTCGCCAAGGTCCGTTTGACCAATGGTGAAGAAGTAATCGCCTACATCGGCGGTGAAGGACATAACCTTCAGGAACACTCCATCGTTCTTGTCCGCGGTGGTCGTGTCAAGGACCTTCCCGGTGTCCGTTATCACATCGTTCGTGGCGCTCTTGACTGCCTCGGTGTTGACAAGCGTCGTCAGGGTCGCTCCAAGTACGGTGCCAAACGCCCGAAGGTTGCTGCCAAGTAAAGCCTTAACAACCAATTAATCCTCAAAATCTGATATCATGGCCCGTCGTAAGCGCGTCTATAAGAAAATCGAACGTCGTGACCCCCGTTACGACAGTGTCCTTGTTGGTAAACTGATCAGCAAGGTAATGTTGAGCGGCAAGCGCTCACTTGCGGAACGTATTGTTTATTCTGCAATCGATCTTGCCAATGAAGGTACGGATACGGTTGATCCTCTGGAAGTTCTCACCCGTGCCATTGAAAATGCCAAGCCGCGCGTTGAAGTGAAGAGTCGCCGTGTAGGTGGTGCCACGTACCAGGTGCCTCTGGAAGTGGATCCTGCCCGTTCCGAATCACTGGCTATGCGCTGGGTTGTCAATTATGCCCGCAGCCGTCGTGGTGTGCCGATGCATAAGGCTCTTGCCAATGAAATCAAGGAAGCCGCCAACAACCAGGGTTCCTCCGTTCGCAAGCGTGACGATGTGCACAAGATGGCCCAGGCCAACCGTGCTTTCGCCCACTTCCGCTGGTAAATGACCGGTGTGTAACACACCACCTTAACAAGAACATTCCACTTTAGCTTAGAAATGTCCGACAATATCAACAGCCCCAACCGCAAGTGCCCGTTGCAGCGTTACCGCAACATCGGTATCTCCGCACACATTGACGCCGGCAAGACGACCCTTTCCGAACGTATCCTGTTTTACACGGGTATGATTCACAAGATTGGTGAAACGCACGACGGTTCCACCACGACTGACTGGATGGAGCAGGAACGCGAACGCGGCATCACCATTACGTCCGCCGCTGTGAGTGCCAACTGGAAGCAGCTCCATGATGATGGGGTTTACAAGGTTTTCGAAAACGAGCAGTTCCAGATCAACATCATTGACACTCCCGGACACGTTGACTTCACAGCTGAAGTGGAACGTTCCCTGCGCGTGCTCGACGGTGCTATCGTCGTGTTCTGCGGTGTTGCCGGTGTGCAGCCTCAGACTGAAACCGTCTGGCGTCAGGCTTCCAAGTACAGCGTTCCCCGCATTTGCTTCGTCAACAAGATGGACCGCGTCGGCGCCAACTTTGCCAATGTCCTTGCCGACATTCAGAACAAGCTCGGCGCCAATGCCGCTGCCATTCTGATTCCGATCGGTTCCGAAGACACGCTTCGCGGTCAGATCGACGTCGTCAACCAGAAAGCCATCATGTATAGTGATGACGATCGTCTCGGTTCCACCTACACTGTTGTCGACATCCCCGAAGAACTCAAGAGCGAGGCCGAAGAAGCCTATGAAGATCTTGTTTCCCGCGTGGCCGATGTTGATGAAGAACTTGGTGAAAAGTTCCTCATGGAAGAACCGATCTCGACGGAAGACCTCAAGAAGGCTATCCGTCGTGCCACGATCGCCAACGAGTTTATTGCCGTTGCCGGTGGTTCCGCTTTCAAGAACAAGGGCGTACAGTACCTTATGGACGCCGTGATCGACTATTTGCCCTCGCCGCTTGAAACGAAAGCCATCGAAGTTGAAAGCACTATTGATCCCGAAGAGAAGAAAAATCTCTGCGTTAGCGATAATGAAAAGCCCGTTGCTCTTGCATTCAAACTTTGGGCTGACAAGTTTGTCGGTAAGCTGATCTTCATTCGCGTGTACTCCGGCGTGATCAAGAAGGGTGATACCGTCTACAATCCCCGTACCCGTAAAACGGAACGCGTGGGTCGCCTCATCCAGATGCAGGCCGATACCCACAACGACATCGATGCCGTTTATTCCGGTGACATCGCCGCTATCGTCGGCCTCCGTAATGTGACCACGGGTGACACTGTCACCTGCGACGATAACGACTACGTTCTCGAGCCTCCGACCTTCCCGGAACCGGTTATCGCCATGGCCGTGGAACCCAAGACCAAGGCCGACCAGGAAAAGATGTCCAATGCTCTTGCCCGCCTGTCTGAAGAAGACCCGACCTTCCAGGTCAAGACGGACGAAGAAACCGGACAGACCATCATTGCCGGTATGGGTGAACTTCACCTCGAAATCATCATTGACCGCCTGATGCGCGAATTCAAGGTGGAAGCCAATGTCGGCAAGCCCCAGATCGCCTATCGCGAAAGTATCGCCAATCCCGCTCACGGTGACGGCAAGCTCGTCAAGCAGTCGGGTGGCCGCGGCCAGTACGGTCACGTTGTGATCGATGTCGCCCCCAACGAACGCGGTAAAGGCCTTACCATCGCCAACAAGATTGTCGGCGGCGCTATTCCGAAGGAATACATGAACGCCGTTTATGCCGGGCTGAACGAAGCCATGACGACTGGTGTCGTTGCCGGCTATCCCGTCGTTGACGTTCATGTCGATGTGGTCGACGGCTCCTACCATGAAGTCGACTCCAACGAAAACGCGTTCAAGATGGCTGCCATCTTCGCCATGAAGGATGCCTTCAAGAAGGCTAAGCCCTTCATGCTCGAACCGATCATGTCCGTTGAAGTGACGACTCCCACCGATTACCAGGGAGACGTCATGGGTGACCTTAACCGTCGCCGCGGCCAGATCAGCTCCATGGAAACCAAGGGTACGGTTTGCATCCTTAAGGCCATGGTTCCCCTCGCCGAAATGTTCGGTTATTCCACCGTTGTCCGTACGCTCTCCAGTGGCCGTGCTTCCTACTCCATGGAACCGTCCCATTTCGAGCAAGTGCCGCAGAACCTTGTTGACCAGATCGTCAACGAACGCGGCAAGTAATCATCAAGTTTACAAAGTAATTTAAAGCACTGCACGTCATGCAAAGTCCTAAAATCCGCATTAGACTCCGCGCTTTTGATTCCCGCGCTATCGACCGTTCCGCCCAGGAAATCGTCGAAACCGCCAAGCGCACGGGAGCCAAGGTAGCCGGCCCGATTCCGCTTCCGACCCGCATCGAGAAGTTCTCCGTGAACCGTTCCGTTCACGTCAACAAGAAGTCGGCCGAACAGTTCGAAATCCGTACCCACAAGCGCCTCCTCGACATCGTCGATCCTACGGCACGTACGGTGGATGAGCTCAAGAAGCTCAATCTCCCGGCCGGTGTCGACATCACGATCCGCATCTGATCAGGTGTGAGCTCCAGGATAGGTTAATTCAAGAAAAAGAAAGACACAATACAATGGCTCTAGGACTTATCGGTAAAAAGGTCGGTATGACCCGCCTCTTCGACCAGGAAACGGGCGCCATGGTTCCCGTGACCGTGATCGATGTGGCCGGCAATACCTTTGCCCAGCGCAAGACGGAAGACAACGATGGCTACACCGCCATTCAGGTTGCCTTCTCCGCCCAAAAAGAAAGCCGCCTTTCCCGCCCCGTTGCCGGACATTACAAGAAGCTCGGCATCCAGCCTTCGAAGCTTCTCAAGGAATTCCGCGTTGAAACTTCCGAACTTCCGGAAGAAGGCGCTGAACACCCCGGAGTGAATCTCTTCACGGACGGCCAGTGGGTCGACGTGGTTGGTACCTCCAAGGGTAAAGGCTTCCAGGGCGTTATGCGCCGTCACAACTTCCACGGTTCCCCGATGACGCACGGTTCCATGATGCACCGTCGTACAGGTGGCGTGGGTGGTTGCTCCACTCCCGGCCGCGTTTGGAAGGGACAGAAGATGCCCGGACAGCACGGCAATTTCCGTCGTACCGTTCAGAATTTGAAAGTCGTCCAGATTCGTCCGGAAGACAACGTCATTCTCGTTTCCGGTGCCGTACCCGGTGCACGCGGTTCCTACCTCGTCATCCGTCCGGCCAAGAAAAAGCAGGCTAAGTAAAGCTTAACCAGAGGAAATAGATTCCATGTCAGCCAATACTTTTACACTCGAAGCCGCCGCCGCCGCCAACATTCAAGTTGTCGGTAGCGACAAAGGCTCCCAGGCCGTGCACGATCTGATCGTTGCCTACCAGGCCAACCGCCGTACGGGTTCCGCCAACACCAAAACCCGCGGTGAAGTGAGCGGCAGCAACAAGAAGATCTTCCGCCAGAAGGGCACAGGTAATGCCCGTCACGGCGACAAGCGCGCCCCCATCATGGTTGGTGGTGGTGTGGTCTTCGGTCCCCGCCCCTGCGACTACACCAAGAAGGTCAACAAGACGACCCGTCGTCTGGCTCTTCGCCGCGTCCTCGGCGACATTATCTCCGCCGGCGCTGTGAGCGTGGTGCCCTCCTTCTCCATTGAAGATGGCAAAACCAAGAGCTTTGTTTCCGCCGTCAAGGCTTTGACGGATTCCGACAAGGTTCTTATCGTCGCCGCTTCATTCGATGAAAAGACCTACCTTGCCGGTCGTAACGTGCAGGAAGTCCTCCTCATGACGGCCGCCGAAGTCAATATCGAACAACTCATGAACGCCAAGGCTGTCATCTTTGTTGAAAGCGCTTTGGAAACCCTCGCAAGCCGCACCGCCTAAGGCCATGAAAGACATTTATCAAATCATTAAGAAGGTCCGCATCAGCGAAAAGGCGACCATGCTGCACGAAGCTGCCGGCGAAATCGTCCTTGAAGTCCAGTGCGACGCCACCAAGATCGAAATCAAGCAGGCTGTGGAAAAGGCTTTCGGCAAGAAAGTTGCTTCCGTTCGCACCGCCAACTACGATGGCAAGTTGAAGCGCAAGCGCCGCTCCGATGCCGGTAAGACCGCCAATTGGAAAAAGGCCTATGTGAGCCTTGCCGATGGTGAAACCCTTGATCTCGTGTAACCCCTGAATCCAGGAAGGAAAGAGTTATCATGTCCCTCAAGTCATTCAAGCCTGTCACCCCCTCCAACCGATACAAGGTTTGGTCCTCCTTCGATGAGATTACGAAGACCACTCCTGAAAAGAGCCTTTGCACGCCCCTGAAAAAGTCCGGCGGTCGTAACAACAATGGCCGTATCACAACCCGTCACATTGGTGGCGGCCACAAGCGCAAGTATCGCCTTGTCGACTTCAAGCGCAGCAAGTGCGACGTTCCTGCAACGGTGCTCGCGATCGAATATGATCCGAATCGTTCCTGCCGAATCGCCCTCATTCAGTACACCGACGGTGTCAAGTCCTACATTCTGGCTCCGGTCGGTCTGCAAGTTGGCGCTACGGTTCAGAGCGGTAAGACTGTCGCCCCCAAGGTCGGCAACGCCATGCCCCTGAAAAACGTGCCCCTGGGTACCGCGGTGCACAACATCGAAGTTCGTCCGGGAACGGGCGGCAAGGTGGCTCGTGCTGCCGGTCAGCAGGCTATCGTCTCCAACCGTGAAGCCGGTTATGCCCTGGTCAAGATGCCCTCCGGAGAAATCCGTCGTTTCAACGATGACTGCTACTGCACGATCGGCCAGGTCGGCAATACCCAACACATGAATGAAATGTCCGGTAAAGCCGGCCGTACCCGCTGGCTCGGCGTTCGTCCGACCGTCCGCGGCATGTGTATGAACCCTGTCGACCACCCGAACGGTGGTGGTGAAGGTAAGTCCAAGTCCGGTGGTGGCCGTCAGCACCTCAAGTCCCCGTGGGGACATGTCAAGGGCCAGAAAACCCGCCGCCTGCGCAAGCCAAGCGATGTTTCCATCGTTCAGCGCCGCAATGCCAAGTAATTTCAACTAATATAAAGGATCAACTACAATGGGACGTTCTCTTAAAAAAGGCCCCTTCGTCAGTCAGAAGCTTCTTGCCAAGATTGACGCTCAGATCGAAAGCGGCGACCGCAAGCCCATCAAGACGTGGAGCCGCGCATCCATGATTACGCCTGACTTCGTCGGCCTCACCTTCCTCGTCCACGCCGGCAAATCATTTGCCACCGTGTACGTCACGGAAAACATGGTCGGCCACAAGCTTGGTGAATTTGCCCCCACGCGTATCTTCAAGGCGCACGGCGGTATCGGCAAGAAGTAATCATTAAGTTAATCATTCACAATGTCGATTTCATCCTCCAGCATATACAAGACATTCCTTGCCGTCTCCGTGGCGGCAACGGGGTGCCTTGCCCATGCAGAGGATGAGACAACGGCAGAACTGACGCGCAGAATCGAGCGCCTCGAAAAGCAGAATGCAACGCTCCGGGTATCATATGCCCAGGCTCGCAAGGACGCTGACGATGCGACTGCCAAGCTGGTGGAAATACGCTCCCGCTTGGAAGCCCTGGGAGGCGCAGCGCTCGGTAACAGCGAAGAACGACTGGTGCAAGCTGTCTCGGACCTGGAAATCCTCAACAAAAAAGTGCAGGATTTGGAACAGGTTGCCGTCAAGCTCTCCGGTGCTGTTATCGCTTATATGAAACAAGCCATTTCCGAGGAATCGGCTACCAGGCTTGCGGTGGAAAGTTCCCTCCGCGAACTGGATTCCGTCCTTGGATTCAGGCAGGCGCCCGTGCGGGATGGCGCGGGTAATTTGGCGGAAGCCCAGGTTTTGAGCATTGACAGCGACTCCGGTTTGCTGGTACTCAATGCGGGCCGAGCCGCCGGAATGCGAATCGGGATGCCGTTGGTGGTATCGCGTGGAGCTCAAATCATCGGAGAAGCCGTCGTCACCGACGTCCGCAAGGAAGTCTGCGGCGCGCTAATCCAGAAACTCCAGACGCCCGCGGAAACCGTGCGCGTGGGAGATTCTGCCTCAGTAAAGACTATCAACTAAATCATACCTTCTCTCAACCAACCCCCGACCACGAGGAAAAACCCATGGAAGTGAAAGCTGTTTATAAATACGCACGCATCTCCGCAAAAAAAATGCGTGATGTGGCTCGCGAAATCCAGGGCTTGAGCGTTTCTCAGGCTACTGACATTCTTACCTACACCCCCAAGAAGGGAGCTTATCTCCTGAACAAGACGTTGAAGTCCGCCGTTGCCAACGCGGAAAACAACAACGAACTCTCCGCTGACGAACTCGTTATCAAGTCCGTCACTGTCGATGAAGGCCCCATGATGCGTCGCACCATGCCCCGCGCCCGAGGATCCGCCAATATGATCCAGAAGCGCATGTCCCACATCACCGTCGTCCTTGCCAGCACAAAGGACTAAGACATTCTCAACTCATTACACACTATTCAGCTCAACTAATATCATGGGACAGAAAGTAAATCCGATCGGGTTCCGTCTCGCCGTGAATAAGGACTGGCGCTCCAAGTGGTATGCTACCGGGCAGGACTTTGCCAAGAAGCTCCACGAAGACCTTAAGATGCGCGATTACATCAAGAATCGCCTCATGACCGCCGCCGTTTCCAGCATCGTGATCGAACGTGCATGGAACAGCGTCCGCATCACCGTCCACACCGCACGCCCCGGTCTTGTCATTGGCCGCAAGGGTGAAGAAATCGAAAAGATGCGTCAGGATCTCCAGACCATCTGTGGTACGACCACCCAGGTCAACATCGACATCGTCGAAATCCGTACGCCTGAAACAGACGCTCAGCTCGTCGCAGAAAACGTTGCCGTTCAACTTGAACGCCGCGTCTCTTTCCGCCGCGCCATGAAGCGTGCCGTTCAGATCGCTATGGAACGCGGAGCCGATGGTATCCGTATCCGTTGCGCAGGTCGTCTCGGTGGCGCCGATATCGCCCGTGCCGAATGGTACCGCGAAGGCAAAGTGCCGCTTCAGACGCTTCGTGTGCCGATCGACTATGGTTTCGCCGAAGCCAATACGGTGTACGGTAAGATCGGTGTGAAATGCTGGGTCAACAAGCGCCCGGAAGAACAGGGACAACAGTCGCAGAGCAATCGCCCGCAAGGCCCCCGTGGTCCGCGTCGCGCCCCCCGCTCCTGAGGAGTCCGTCCCCCACAACAAGCTTAAACAATATATACTAGGAGGAATAAGACATGCCCTTAATGCCCAAAAGAGTGAAGCACCGCAAAATGCATCGCGGTAGCCGTTCCGGTAACGCCACGAGCGGTACGACGGTTGCTTTCGGTGATTTCGGTCTTCAAACACTTGACCGTGGCTGGATCACCAACAACCAGATTGAAGCCTGCCGTATTGCCATCAACCGTTATCTCAAGCGTAAAGGTAAAGTTTTCATCCGCATTTTCCCGCAGAAGTCCTTTACGTCCCGTCCCCCGGATACCCGTATGGGTAAAGGTAAGGGTGCCGTTGAAGGCTGGGTGGCCGTTGTCCGCCCCGGCAACATCCTGTTTGAAGTAGGTGGCGTTTCCGAGTCCCAGGCCCGTGAAGCTATTCGTTTGGCTTCCAACAAGCTTGGCGTCAGAACCCGCTTCGTCACTCGTCCGGGTACCCACATCGGCTAAAATTCAACACGGAACATATTTAATACAATGTCTGACAAGAATTCTGCCAAAGACCTTCGCGCCATGTCTGCCCAGGAGCTTTCCGCTCACATCCGCAGCCTTCGTGAAGAATCCTTCAATCTCCGTATCCAGCTCTCCACTGGTCAGCTGGAAAACAACCAGAGAATCCGCGCCGTCCGCAAGGAACTTGCTCGTGCCCTCACCATTCAGGGTGAATCCGCCGCTCAGTAAGGTCACGGTCGTTTAACACATAAACATTTGAGATAGCAATATGAGCGAACAAACTGAAACGGCTAAAAAGCCCGGACTTCGCAAGACGCGCGTCGGTGTTGTCATTTCCACCAAGATGGACAAGACCATCGTTGTGGAATACGTCGCCCGCGTTCCCCATCCCAAGTTCAAGAAGATCGTCAAGAAGAGCAAGAAGTTCTATGCTCACGACGAAGATAGTAAAGCCAAGGTTGGCGATAAGGTGCGTATCATTGAGACTCGCCCGCTTTCCAAGCTGAAGCGCTGGCAGCTCGTGGACATCATCACGCACTAAGCCCTGATTGGACGAATAACCATTAACTAGAAGGAGACTTGATACAATGATCCAGATGGAAACAGTTCTTCAGGTGGCCGATAACACGGGCGCCCGTTCCGCCAAAATGATTGGCGTTCTCGGCAAGCGTACCCGCCAGGCCCGCATCGGAGACATTATTACGGCTCACATCCGCGAATCCATTCCCACGGCTGCCGTGAAGAAGGGTTCCGTTGTACGTGCCGTCGTCGTCCGCACTGCAGCCCCGATCCGTCGTGACGACGGTTCCGTGCTTCGCTTTGATGGTAACGCGATCGTTATCATTGATAAGGACAACAACCCGCGCGGTACCCGTATTTTTGGACCGGTCGCTCGTGAACTCCGCGAAAAGCAGTTCATGAAGATCGTATCCCTTGCCCCCGAAGTTCTCTAAAGAACCTCGATACGCGTTTTGTAAAACCTGTCCCGGCCACAGTCGGGACAGGTTTTTTTATAGTGACGGGAGACGAATAGGAACCCTGGGGTACTCTTACTTCTTGGGAATGCTGCGACAAGGCAATGAAAATCCCCCTGGCGATTTTATGGCGCCAAGGGGATTTGAGGGGAGGAGCAAGATTTCAGAGGGTGCGTTTGAGCGCAATCCTATTCGTTCTTTTATCTGAAACAGGAGTTATATTTCCGCTTGTCGAAGTGGTTGTAGCGCGCAGCCCTGTGGGTGACATTGGTTTCCCATTCGTCCAGAGGGACGATGTAGGGCGTACTCATGACTTTTTTGTGGAAGTTGCGGATATCGAGCTTTTTCCCAAGGATAGTTTCGTGGAGGCAACGCAGTTCCTGAATGGTGAATTTGGGAGACAGGAGTTTGAAGAGGTTGTCCGGAGCGCTTGTGAGCTGTTCCCTCAAAGTCCCCAGGGCCGTGGTGATGATCAGGCCGTTGTCGAATGCCAGTTCGGGCAGTTCGTCGATGGGATACCATTTGGCAAGATAGGTCGATGAAAGCTGGCGCAATTTGGTGGAAATGCGGATCGTTGCCATGTAGGCAACGGTGATGACCATGTCTATATCCATACCCGAATCATAGCGGATCCATTTGAGATCTTCTTCGTTGGCCATGCGGGACGGAGAACCGAAAGTATGGAATTGTTTGAGCTTTTGGCGGGTAATGCCCGTGTAGGATTCAAGGATATCACTGGCAGCATCGTCCGGGTCCTCGCCTGTGAAAATCAATCGACCTGGAAGTTTATGCTTTCTGGTGACGGTGATTCCGGTCGGTAGATTGGTTTTTTCAATCAGGATGACATGGAGGCGCGATCCATCGAAACCAAATAGAACGCAGTCTGTGGAGACGTGAGGGTTGTGTGGGGGGGATTGGGTCATACGGAAGGATATGAATGTGACTTTTGAATAAAATAACGGAGGAGAAAAAATGAGACTTAGATTTCTACGTCTCCTTCGAAGACAAAGTCGGCCGGCCCGGTCAAGTGCACCTTGGTAAATGAATCTCCGTTCCGCTGGAAGCTGACCTGGAGGGTATCTCCCCCGGCAACGTCTACGGAGATAGGAGAAGGAGCTCCTGTTTTGGCCGCATGGATGAGGGCTGATGCAGTCATGCCGGTGCCGCAGGCAAGGGTTTCGTCCTCGACGCCGCGTTCGTAGGTACGGATGGCGATGTGGTCGGGTGCAAGAACTTGGACAAAATTAACATTGGTTCCTGCAGGGGCAAAGGCTTCGTGGTAACGAAGGTATGGCCCCATGGAGGCGATGTCGATGTTTAAGATGTCATCCAGAAAGACGACTGCATGGGGAACGCCCGTATTCAGGGAATGGACGGGAGCAGGAATTACTTTGTCTGCTCCGATTTTGTCCAGTTCCAACGAGTGGGGCGTGGGAAGGCTGATCGTGATGTTGCCTTCTTTCCCAAAACGTGCCCGGATGAGGCCGGCCTGTGTATCGAAGCAAAGGGTATCGGCTTCATCGTCTGTCAGGGCAGAGGCAAAGGCAGCGAAGCAACGTGCCCCGTTACCGCACATTTCGGCTTCTCCTCCATCGGCATTGTAGTAGCGCATCCGGCAGGATGCTTCCTGGCTCAGCGGAGATTCTACGGCGATGAGTCCATCGGCGCCGATGCCGAAACGGCGATCGCAAAGTGCTTCGATGGTTTCTTGATCAAGGGCGGAAGTCAGAGAAAGATCCCGGTTGTCGACCATGATGAAATCATTGCCGGCTCCGGTCATTTTATAGAAGTGTAGAAGCATATCGGTGTAAAGGAAATGGATGCGCTGCGAATGTCATCATGCTCTCGGAACATCCTGACGTCAAGCTAGAGACGTTACATGAATGTGTGTGCGTCAATATCGAGAACAGCAGTGACATCTTCGCCCAGAGGGAGATTGTCTAAAACAGTTCTGACGGTCTTCGAGATGAGACGGGCACGGGGAGCTTTCATCGTGATCTGGTACCGGAATTGACCGTGGGCTTTGGGGATGGGAGCCGGCATCGGTTCTGTGACAGACATGCCGGGAGGAGCGGCTTCGTTGATTTTCCGGTAGAGTGTTTTTGTCGCGAATGAAGCCAGATTGTCGTGGGCCGACCGGACCGTGAGCAGGGCGATGTGGGAGAAAGGTGGGAGATCGAAGGCTTGGCGCAATTCAAGTTCCTGCTCGGCAAAGCCGTCGCAATCATGGTGCCGTGCATATTGGATGGCCGGAGATTGGGGCGTGAATGTCTGGATGATGACTTCTCCGTCCAGATCTCCGCGCCCGGCTCGTCCCGCGACCTGGGTCATCAGTTGGAAGGTGCGTTCTCCAGCTCGGAGATCGGGGATATAGAGGCTAATGTCGGCATTGAGGACTCCGACGAGAGTGACGTTTGGGAAATCCAGCCCCTTGGCGATCATCTGGGTACCGAGCAGGATATCGATTTTGTTGGCCCGGAAACGGTTCAAGATGTCGCGAACGGCGTTTTTCCGTTTGGATATATCGGCATCGATGCGTGCGATTCGTGCGGATGGGAAGGTTTTCCTAAGGACTTCCTCGACTTTTTCCGTACCGTATCCCTGCAGCAGGATATTGCCTGACTTGCAATCCGGACAGACTCGCGGAGTGATAGCCTGGAATCCGCACATATGGCAGACGAGGCGGTTTTCGGTTTTGTGGTAGGTAAGGGGAAGAGCACAGTGGGGGCAGGTCATGACCAAGCCGCACTCCGGGCATTGCAGGGAGCGGGCAAATCCTCTTCTGTTGAGAAGCAGGATGACTTGCTCTCCTTTGGAAAGGCGGGAATCAACCGCCATGCGGAGACGTTCCGAAATGATGGACGGCCCTTGCTTGTTGCGGCCTTCCGTTTTCATGTCCAGAACGCGGATAAGAGGTAGTTTCTGCCCGTCGGCGCGTTCATCCAGGCGGAGCATGGCATATTTGCCGGAGATGGCGTTTTGCGTGCTTTCCATGGATGGAGTTGCGGAACCGAGAATGATGGACGCGTGTTCCAGATGGGCACGGAGGACGGCGAGATCCCTGCCATGGTAGCGAGGGGAGTTTTCCTGTTTATAGGAACCGTCGTGTTCTTCATCGACGATGATAATGCCGAGGTTTTGTACCGGAGCGAACACGGCGGAACGCGGCCCGATGACGATCCGGGCTTTACCTTGGCGAATGGCATGCCATTCGTCGAAGCGTTCCCCGGCGGACAAAAGGCTGTGAAGAACGGCGACGGAACCGGGGAGGGATGCGAACCGCGATTTGAATCTCTGGAGAGTTTGGGGTGTCAGTGAAATTTCCGGCACGAGAATGAGTGCGGATTGTCCCTGATTGACGATGTGCTCGACGGCTTGAAGATAGACCTCCGTTTTGCCGGATCCGGTGACACCTTGCAGGAGGATAGGTTTTTGTCCGGGGGAGCTGTGGTTATCCAGAATGCCTCTTAGAGCGGCTTGTTGGCAGGGATTAAGTGGAAGAGGGCTGCTTTCGACGAACTGTTCGTCCGCACAGGGATCCCGGTGGACAGACTCTTCTTCGAGACTGATCCAGCCTTTACGGACAAGAGCCCGGGCTGGTTCCAGAAAGGAAGTGCCGCCGATTTCCTGCAGGGGGAGACCTTCTTCTCCAGCTCCGGCAAGGGCATCGAGGATGGATCCCTGTTTGGGAGCTTTGGCAAACAGGGTGGAGATGTCGTCGTCAGACGGATGTTTGAGAAGGCGGAGGACTTTCCGCGTCTTTTCGGCGGTTCGTTCCTGCCGGACGGTTTCCGGGAGGAGGCAGCGGATCATTTGTTCCAGGGGGACGACGTAGTAGTCGGCAGCCCAGCGGGCCAGTTCCATCAAAGGGGAGGAAATGAGGGGCTCCGGGTCGATCAGGCGGAGCAAGGGTTTCAGGCGGTCCCTCCATTCCTCCGGAGATTCATGAACAAGCAGGACAGTACCGTTAGCCGGGCGGTTGCGCAAAGGTACCTGGACACGGCATCCGGGCTGGAGGGTAGTGATTCCTTCCGGGATGGCGTAGTCGAGAACGAGGTCGGACGCCCCGTCTACCAGGACTCGTACGGCTTGTGTCATGTGCGGACGTTTAGGGCTGATTCTGTCGGTCTTTTGCCCATGGGAAAGCGGGGAATTCCATTGAGATCCCTTAGAATTGCGATACTGCGGTAGCCAAGGGAGAGCATGATTTCTTCCACCTTCCGGTCCTGGTCGTAGCCTATTTCCAGAGCCACCATGCCGTCCGGAGTGAGGTAGGCAGGGGCTTCGGACAGGAATCTCTCGATGATTTCCCATCCCTGGGGACCTCCGTAAAGGGCGCTGGCGGGGTCGAAGGTTACTTCGCGATCCAGGGGTTCATGATCGGCGATGTAGGGAAGATTGGCCACAATGATATCGAACTTCTGCGGAGGAGAGAATGAGTGCTCTTCCTTGATGCCGGATGCTTCCGATTCTTGCTTTCCGATTTTGACCGTGTTTGCCGCCGAAGGATCTTCCTGATCAAATGCTTCAAAAAGATCGGTCTGAACCGTCGCTGCCTTGACGCCTAGTCTCATGGCATTTTCCAGGGCTAGGTCAAGAGCTTGGCGGGATATGTCCGCCAGTGTGACGTCTTGTAACCGGGAGCCAAGCTCCAAGGCGAGGGTGATGCCGATGATCCCGGAGCCCGTTCCCATGTCCAATACACGGAGACCGGAACCTGTGGCGTATTTCAGCACAAATTCGACAAGTTCCTCGGTTTCGGGCCGTGGAATCAGAGCACGAGAATCCGTCAGGAACTCCCGTCTGTAGAATTCCGTCGTCCCGAGCAGATGCTGGAGAGGGATGCCTTGGGCTTTTTTCTTTAAAAGTTCCCGCAGGGGGAGGAGCTCGCCTTCGCTGAGAGGGCGGTCAAAATGGGAATAGAGGTACGTTCTGTTGCATTGCAAGACATGTGCCATCAAATGCTGCATGACGGAACGGGCCTCCGGACAGCCCTGTTTTGTCAGATACTCGGTACCGCTATTGAGGACTTCGAGGAGAGTTTTCATGGCATTCTTTACTGTTCCAGTCCGGCTTCGACCAAGCGTTCCTGCATTTCTGCGTGCTGGAGGCGTTCGATGACTTCCTGGAGTTCTCCCATCATGATGCCTTCCAGATTGTACGACGTGTAGCCGATGCGATGGTCGGTCATGCGGTTTTGAGGGAAGTTATAGGTACGTATTTTTTCTTCGCGTCCGCCGGAACCGATCAGGCTTCTGCGCTGGGCGGAGTATTTTTCGTGTTCCGCTCTTTGCTTCATTTCAAACAATTTGGCGCGTAGGATTTTCATCCCCTTATCCCGGTTTTTCATTTGGCTGCGTTCTTCTTCGCAACGTACCATCAAGCCCGAAGGAAGGTGAAAAATTTGTACGGCGGATTCCGTCCGGTTCACATGCTGTCCGCCAGCTCCGCCGGAACGGCAGGTTTCAATGCGCAGATCCTCCGGACGGATTTCGATATCCACTTCTTCTGCTTCCGGCAGGACGGCCACCGTCGCCGTCGATGTGTGAATGCGTCCTTGGGTTTCCGTCTCGGGCACGCGCTGGACGCGGTGGACGCCACTCTCGTACTTCATGAAACGGAACACTTCGCTGCCGGCAATGCGGCAAACGACTTCCTTGAAGCCGCCGACATCAGACGGGCTACTTTCCATATGCTCGAACTTCCATCCGCGTTGCTCGGCATAGCGTTCGTACAGGCGCAGGAGATCTCCTGCGAACAGGGATGCTTCGTCTCCTCCGGTTCCGGCGCGTATTTCCACGATCGCATCGCGGTCTTCCGTGGTATCACGGGGGAGGAGGCTATATTGAATCTCCGTAGTCAGGTGGTCGATTTTCTTCTCGAGAGCGGGAATTTCCAATTCGGCAAGTTCGGCGATTTCCGGGTCTTCTTCTTTGGCTAGTTCACGATTGTCCGCCAATTCCCGTTCGGAATTCTTGAGATCGTTCCACGTTTCCATCATCTTTTTCAGATGGGCGTGTTCGCGCATCGTTTCCGACGCCTGCTTCTGGTCGTTGAAAAAGTCCGGCTGGGAAATAATCGTTTCCAATTCCTCCAGCCTCTGCTGCCGCTTTTCGATGAGAGAAGAATAATCCATATCGGGAACCGCCACATTGGAGCGTCCCCCATACTAAGGTACTTTGAAACTAACGTGAAGACAAAACGTCAAAAGAGAACGGAATTTTCTTGCCATTCACATGTAAATATGATTTGTTCTCCCCGCGCTTGTACCTCAAGCCCAGTCAAAAGCCCCATAGTGTAATTGGTAACACACCTGATTTTGGTTCAGTATTTCTAGGTTCGAGTCCTGGTGGGGCTACCATCAGTTTCAAAAAGGCATCCTTTCTTAGGGTGCCTTTTTTGTGTTTGGGGTGTGTGCTGATACTCAGATTGACGAAAAAGAATTTTCAATTCCCGACTTCGATCAATTCAGGAATTGTATAAAACATGACTTAAATGAAGCCAGGAATGAGGGAAAAAGAAAACAGCACGAAGGCTTGGCAAACGACCATACTTGTTTTTCTTTTGAACGATACAGTGCTGAGTATCAGGATGAAGGTAATTCCCGGTCCATCAGAAAATACGGGGCGGGAATGCAATGAATTGTTCCGAAAGGGACCTCGATATCTTCCTGATAGCTGTCCGTGAGAATCCTGCCATGACGTTCGCCCATTTCTGCCATGACTGAGCTGAGAGTCCTGATTTCACGGGCTTTTGTCGGAGGGGGCACGGCAATACCGTGGCGTGGAAAAAAAGACCTGTTTCTAGTCTTGCATACCAACTCATTGTGGGGACAAGAGCTCTTTTTTTGATCGGAGGTGGATTGTTTGCAAGAACGGCGAGTTGGTTTCATCTCCGCTCATTTTGACGAAGAACGGAGAAGATAATTAGACTCCTTTCCAGAATCTCTTTGCTTGTGTGTGGGTGATACCGTCCAGGTTGAGATAGCGAGTTCGGAGCAAGTGTGTATCGGAATGCCCCATTTCCAATTGGAGAGTATTCCAATTCTTGTAATAAGCGCTGTAGTAACTGGCGAACGTATGTCTTAGAATATCTTGGATCCAGGGTTGCTCTGTTCCCCAACCGGCATTTTGGCGGATTCTTTTCCATTTGAGCGACCAGTTCCTGGGGCAGATTTTGTGATTATTCGGTTGTGCATTGTCTTTTGGCTTCAATAGTTTTTTGAGAACAGGTTGGATGGTTACTTGACGGGCTCCTCCTGTTTTACTGTGCTGAGGTGGGATATAGATAGCATTGTTTTGCAGATCGACTTCTTGCCAAGTCAGTCTTTGGATTTCATGTGGACGAATGCCGGCGTACAGCATTATGGCAATAGCAGGAAGACATTCCCCGTTAAATAATCGGGCTGCCGTTTGCAAAAGTATCTTACTTTCTCCCGTAGTCAGGGTGCGAATGCGGGTTTCCTTGATAAGGGGACTTCTGACCTGGGAAATAGGATTGCTTGAACACCATCCCTTGCGGATTCCAGTCGAAAAGATTCCACTGAGAATGAGCCTTCCTTTCTGACGTTGCCTGGGCGTAGAAAAAGTTTGATCAATGTATTTACGACAATCTTCCGAGGAAATGCTACGTATTTGACGATTCGATAGCCCCGGGCAATATTTGATGAATCGATTGGCAATGTACCGGATGTCGGATTGTGTCCTTGCTCTTAAATGGATGCGTTCTTCCAGCGAAGCATGAACGCAGTCAATGAATCGGACACTTTTCTCTTTATTTTTGAGCGCTTCGCTTCCCAACCGGATACACTCCATTGCTCGTGAAACCGATTTGCCCCGTCCTTTGGAGGCAGTAATTAATTCGGTCAGGAGCATGATTGCTTCTGCGATGGAAATGTTCAATTCCCGGGTAATTTCACGGAATGTTATGTCGTTGGTAATGGAAGTGCTCATCAGCCTTACATTGTGCCTACGAATTCAGAATTCGGCATCAAGTCTAAAATGTGGGAATTGATTTTATTTTCTGTTAGCTTGTTGATGATTGAAAATTTTACAGGAGAAACGGAATTATGATGCCATATTGCAGATTGGAATGGTGTTTCTTATTCATAGTGAACATATAATGAAATAATAGTGCGAATTCTGAATTCGTATAATAGGGGCAGGAAGGAGGAAGTGTGTCGGAAAAGGCTCCATCCTCAGCATAATCGTATGGTTGTCTGAACGGCCTCTTTCCTCTTTCTTTCCCAACAAATTAATCTAAAAACAACCATGAAAATAACAAAAATCGCATTAATAGCTATTTGTAGCTTATCCGTTGTTATGTTTGATACTTCTTGCCATAAAAGCAAAGGTGGAGGTGGGAACAAATCTAACAATACTGAAAAAACAGAGGAGAAGGATACTTCTAAGGATGAAACTAAAGAAGATCAGAAAAATCCTATTGTCGAGATTGATTATGCCCCAGAAAATTTAATTAATGCAGAATTAAAAAATGTAGCTGGAGATATTTTTTATTTCTTTGGTAATTCTGCGAGATGGTCTGTTGCTGGACAATCTTATAATGGTAATGGTCTTTATGTAAAGGATACATCAACAAAAAACAAGGCAAGACTTAAATTTAGTGATCTTACTTTTGTAATGACCCAATATCCTACTTATACGTACATTAAACATTCATTTGATGGAACTATTGTATTTACAGCAGAAGATCGTGCTATTTATACTGCGTCACATACAACTGAAACAAAATCTTCGACAGGAGTAAAAAAACAAACTGCTAATGTGTCGTTTTCTTTTACGGTAAAACATGATTAATGTTTTTATTTTAATTTTTTTACTTTTAGAAGTTGCCTCGGCTCATGAGTATTACATCTCCCGACAGCAGGCTAAAATAGTACCTAACCGCATTGAGATCGGCATTGCCGATGAGGCGGGAGAGGTGGAACTATTTCCTCCGAAAGAGAACCGGGTCAGGAGAGGAACTCTTCTTGCCAAGGTCAATGCCGATGCATTGGCCTTGGAGGAAGAAGAAATTCGGCAACAGGTTCGGCAAAACAATCTTGATTCTGAAACTACCCTTTTACAATTAAAACGTCAGAAGGAGGAACTAGAATTCATAGCTGGATTGCCGTCTGAGAAAAGAATTTTTATCGGGAAAAAGATCGACACTCCTATTGACCAGCGAGCTATCAAATTACTTAACGAAAAAATCAGACTTCTCCAGGATAGAACGAAGTTGGCTAATGAAAAAATTCTGACTATTTTTCACAAGAAAAAAGCATTGAAGACGATATGCATGCCTTTTGATGGTCGTGTGCAATATCAAGTTTCTTTACCGGAACACAAAGAAGAGAAGGTTTTTGTCCAGGCGTCGACTCCCATTGTAACGGCAGTCGATGATTCTGCGTTTTTCATTGTTGTTGGTATAACGGATCCAGGATTGGCCAAGCTTGATCCAACCCTTCTATCTGTCCATCTGGAATTGGGTGGTGGTGAAAACTTACATGCTATCTGGGATCACAAGAAGATAGAAAAATCCGGGCAAGAGGAAGTTTTAGTGTATTTCTTCAAGGTGGGAAACAATGATTCAGACAAAGCTTGGGGACTTCTCGGTTCTAATACCGTGGTTCGGTTATGCTACCGTGGTGACGATACTTGCCTCTACGAGGCGAAATTTACATTGGCTCGCGAAGCTAAAAACGTTCCTTTCGAAACATGGGAAAAACTAGTTGAAATACTGAGGCCCGGTTACTGTATTGTTTTTGTAGGGGAAACTCATTTGTGCCTCCGCAAAAAACAGGTTCCATGAAATCGACTCTTCTCATTGTCCTCTATTTGATCAAGGACATGTTTTACCGATGGTTAATGAGAATTTCCTGTCCTCTATCGCGTTTTCTCGTGGTTCTCTTTCTCTGTTTTTGTGCATTTGTTTTCCTAAGTAGCTACATTATTTCCATTAAGGCATTGGAGGAACGTATCCAGAGCAGTGGAGCGGATTTGATTGTTGTTACGGAATTTGTGTCGGGGACATCTTGTGTCCACGCTTCCGGTTATACAATTATTCCGTCTCAGTCTGACGAATATGAACTCCATTTATTTCATGAGCCGTTTCTATCTGCTATGATTGGAGAACAGTTTTATCCTCTTGTTGAGTATATGCCTATTTCTACTAGATTGTTTGAAAATGTACTTGGATGCGGGAATGGAATTTGTATCCTTCCCAAGGAGCCTTGTGAGACTATTTCTCCCATGGATTGTACTGTGGACGATCATTTAGTCCACGCTGTTACTTTACCTGATTCCTCCTATCCTATGCTTCGAAGGATTTATCAGGGGGGAGCAGTTTTTTTCCCATATGGGACACTTCATGGAATTTGGAATACTGGATTCACAAGGAAGTATGTTTTGAGGGTAAAATGTGCGGACGAAGTGCATGTAGGGATTTTGGAGGATACGATCAATCAGCTTATTCGGCTGGATAAAAAGAGCATGGGTCTTGTCAGCAGCCGTTCTCTTCTGGGAGAGCTGGCGCAGTTGCGTTCGTCGCAATATTTGTTTCGCGTGTGGGTTTCCATTGGTATTTCAGCAATCATTTGTCTGTTGCTTACGTCGATTTCTTCTCTTGAATTTCGACAGAATGAATATGTATATGCGTTGATGGGGAGTTTTGGGGTGAGCCGTATGATGTTGTTTGGTTCGTTTTTAGTGGAGAATACACTTTTGGTTTCTGGCGGTTTTGCTGCGTCTCTGGGGTGCTTGTGGGGAGTGAGGAGGTTTATTTCATCGGACCTGTATAAATCACCTGGTTTGACAATTGAATGGTGGGAATTGTCGGACGATATACGGACATTTTGTCTGTCGTTTGGCATCTGTATTCTTGTCTCTTGTATTCCCATTGCGTGTTCAATTTATAGGCCGATCGGGAGGGTTTTAAAATAGTGTATCTGCAATGATTTCTTTTATCAGAGTTCTTGTTGTTTTGTGTGTTTTGATAGAGGCGGGGTGTTCTCCTGAACAACGTCTCGAACGCGCTCGTACAGAATTGATGGAACAATACGCCAGTATTCCTAATTATGATTTTTTGCCGGAGCGCCGATTGAGCTGGAATGATGCTTTGGCGATGCTGGAGAAGAACAATCTTGAATATAATCAGGCACTTAAGGAATGGCGTGATGCGAAAAGTAAGGAGAACAAGGTTTATCGTGATCTGATCCCATTGGTCAATCTCGGTTATTATTACAATACTGCTTTATTGAATCAGGGAGGAATGGGATACGGGGATGAAAAAAATTATAATATGAATATTATATTCAATATTCCGGCGCTGACTCAAATCCCGATTGATCATTACACGAGTTCTTTGATTGCATTCAAAGCGCTCAAGAATTGTGAATTGAAGAAGAGGGAACTGGTGGCGAAACTTTACCAGATATTTCGGGAATATGATCTTGATGCGAGAGAGAATGCGTTAGCCGGAGATGTATACGTGTACGATGAGATTCTAAGGAAGGAGCAACAGAGACAACATGAACTTGAAATGCGCAAAAAATGGGGACAGTTATGTATGCTGATCAATGATTATTCGGCAAGATGGCATCCTGTTGGTGCGACGGTACCGGCGGTGTCGTGGAATCAATACAGGAAACTGGTTACAGTTCCCGGAGATTTAACGCAAATAATGATGGCAATGGAGTTGGAGGCTTCAAGACTTAAAAAAATCGGGGTTCAGTTGCGGTATTGGCCAACGGTTCAGGTGGATTTTTATAGCCCCAGATTGTTTAGTATGAGCGGCGGTAATGATACGGGATTTATGGGAGGAGGCAATGACGTGCGGATTAATATGAATTTTTATTTACAATTGGATACTCGCCTTGATGTGTGGAGGGATCTGAAGGAGGCGAAGGCTTCACATGAATTGCTGGTCCGGTTGCTTCGACAAAAAATGTTTGAATTTAAGGAAAAGACGGCTTTGCTGGTTAAAAGCTGGGATATGTATCGGGAGTGGAAGTCTGCTATGGAAGAATATGATGCTTTCCGACGGAAGCATGGAGCATTGGAGCCTGAAAGCCTCAAAAGCCTGTACGATGCATCTCTGGAATTAAAGAAGGAAACCATCGCGCGCGAACGGGAGAACCTGGAACGTGAATGCGCTCTGATTCAGGAATATGGGATTGGGCAAGGACGATGAAGCGAAAGGTAGAACGGACTCTTTTATTTTGCCTGTCTTCCTCCTTTGGAAGATTGGGAAAGTACTGCATTGAGAAATTCTGGTTTCAGGATATACCCGGAAGAGTTTCCGTAATTAATTCTCTATCCCGGCAGGCAGAATATTTCAAACACCGGGTTTCCTCAATCCCACCCGGATGTCTCTTGGGGTGAAGGGCTTGTAACCTTCTTTGTCGGTCATGTGGTTCGTTCAACTTCAATGATACAGGAGTGTAGTTCCTGCATTGAGCCCGTCTATTTGGACAGTGGCTCTTGTCGGAGAACTGCAACAATTGATGGTTTGCTTCTTTTTGTTGATGTTCGAACAACAGGAGGAATAGTATTGATGTAGTTGTTAAGATGAAATATTTTTGGAAGCTTATCATGATGGTTGGACTTTATTCATTTTTAGATAAAATAATGTTTTCCTATGTTTATATATAAAATAAAACCCCATGAGCCGAAGGCCCATGGGGAATGATGAATCCAATTGTTGTATAGAATATTATTACGGTTTGCCGAATACTTCCAGTTCTCCGATAATGAGGGGCTGGTCGGTACCCAGGGATTCGATCCGGAGTCCTCGTGCTTGGACGGGTTCGGGGAGTTCCCATATTTCAGTACCGGGAACGGGAGTTCCGTCAGAGTGAAATTCTTTTTCAGCGACGATTTCTTTGTTGGCGTTGGCCAATTTGATGGAGAATTTGGTCATGGAACCAAGCTGGGCGTTATCAACGGGGGCGTGGATGACGATGCGGCTGACGGGACGTTCGTTGTCTTTGCCGAAGTCGACGGCGAACCATGAGGGTTTGTCTGGATCCGGGTTGGTGGCGGCGATACTTTCCTTATCTCCGTCAATGAGTTTTTCCGCTTCGTAAGCGGAGAGGTGTTTGAAGGGTTCGTTGGAGCGTACTTTGACGTTGCTTTCGCGGCACCAGTTGGTGAGTCCTTTTGTATCGGTGGGGGAAACGTCAACCGGAGCGGGTTGGACGGCGGCCGGAGTAACGGGGGCTGGAGAAGGAGTTGGCGTAGGTGCTGTAACAGGGGCGGGAGAGGCTGCCGGGGTGGCTGCCTGCTTCCTGGCTTCTCGTGTTTGCGCTTCGCGGATCCAGCCATTCTGGCGTTCTACTTTGGCTTTTTCAGCTTGGAGGGCTTTGATTTCCTTGCTGGTATCCAGCATGTCCAGCCTGTAAGAAACAGAGATGGCAGCCAAGGCTATGCCGATGATGAGAGCGGGGATGAGGTAGAAGTACAGGATGGGGGCTCCCTTACGCTTGGCGGCTTCTTTGCTGAGGGCGGTTACGTTGGGAAGGGCGGATTTGCGGGGTTTCCTGACGGTTTTGGTGTCGCATCCGGGCAGGATGTTTTCCAGTTCGGAGACGAGTTCCAGGCAGGAAGCAAAACGTGCGTCCGGATTGGGGTTGATTGCTTTGGCTGTCAGGAGGTCTACTTCTTCGCTGCATTTGCAGTGGTTGGAGGGCATTTCAAAGCCGGTTCCGGAGGGAGTTTTGCCGGTGAGCATGAAGTAGAGGAGGAGGCCGAGAGAGTAGATGTCGGATTTGGACGTTTTACGGGCCCCGGCGGTCAATGATTCCGGCGCGAAGAATTCGAGTTGGGTTTTATCCGTCAGCAGGGGGGAGATGTTGAAGGGGATGATTTTGGGAATTTTGCCTCCAACCATGGAAATGAGAGCCGGAGTGATGCGTCCATGGTAGATGCCTTTGTTGTGGGCCAGGGAGAGGCCGAGGGCGAGGCCGCGGGTGTAGATCAGAGCATCTTTAGGTTTGATGCCTTCTCCCAGGCGGATTTGAATCAGGCTGGGGGCAGGCTCTTCTTCAGCAGCAATGTAGAGGTATTGTCCGTCTGCTGAGGTACCTGTTTCTGAGATCCCGACGAGATTGGGATGTTGGAATTTGACTGTTTCCGCAACATCCATCATGAAGGATTCGCTCCATCCGACGGTGGCGGCCAGAGATGTGGGGACGATGTAAAGGATGAGCTGCCTCTGTCCGCTTGCAGTGGTGACCTGATAGGTGGCCGGCAGGGAGGCTGAGGAGATAAGCCCCGTGACGATGAACTGCGGAAAGGACTGTTGCAGGATTTCTGCAGAAGGTACGGTTGTTTCCATGGAGAATAATGGGACGATGCTTATTAAAGATAACAGATTTGGTTGTACAGGCAAAACAAATGTACACGGACAGTTTAGTGGGTGACTGTCCGGGGGAGTTTCATAGGAGGATTTGACTGCCAGAGAACAGGTTTGGCGGTGAAGTCCTGACGTGTGAACGGGATGTTGTTGTCTTGAAGATGCAGTCTGAGGATGCGGCGAAGTTCCAGGGCGGCCGGGATACACTCCTGGACGCTGTGGCCGGCAGGAACGATTTTTTCCGATTGGGCCCAGTCGAGGTGGGATGAGTAGTAGGCTACGATGCCATCGGAAGAGTTGGGGGTGTTGTTTCGTCCCCGGTCTCCGATGATGGAGTGGACGGGGATTCTATCGGAGGGGCGTATTTCCTGGATGCCCGTGATAAATGGCGAGGAAGGGGAGAGCTGGCGGATGCTGGTAAGTTCCTCTTCAATTTTCATGGGATTGAGGAGGAGCATATTGTTACTGAGCGTTCCTGTACGGACTACTTCCAACAGGATGGCTTCCGGGAGAGTGATAAGTTTTTGTCCAATCCGTCCTACCCATGAGTCGGCAAAGCGGGAACCCCGGTGAGGAGTTGCCATGAAGACGATGCGGGATGTCTGTTGGGGAGGATTGAAGATGAAGGATTCCCGGAGTTTTTTGTCGTGTTCGAGGTCGGCTTGGGACGAAGGCAGCAGTTCTTCAAGCCGTGCTGTAACCTGGTCGTACGTCAGGGATCTGGCATTATTCATGCCTTTGATGAGTTTTTCCAGCATTCCCCAGGGGTGTTCCGAGTTGTTCATTCTGGTGATAAGGCCGCCCATGGAGTGACCGATCATGAGCATTTTGTTGATGGGGCTGTTACGATCAGGAGTACCGTATTCGTCAAAAATGTATTGAAGGGCGTCGCGCTGGGCTTGTGCGGATTTGGCCCAGGGAATGCCGGATGGGTAGCCGAAGAACCAGAATTGGTAGTTGTGGCGGATAACGGGATCGGCCAGGAGGCGATTGGTGATGTTGGCGAATGTAGCCGGGGAGGACATGAGTCCGTGGGTGAAGAGGACGGGTATTTTTTTCGGAGAATAAGGCTCGGAGAAATAAAGGCCCATGTAGTTGACCGCTTTTTTAGGGCGGAAGGCACCGAGGATACCGGCGTTGGAAATGTCTTCACGATCCCAGAACAGGGAGATAGGGGCGGAGAAGTCGGCTGCCAGGGCTTGTTGAGTTGATCCGACGTTGACGGAGTCTTCAAGAAGACGGGGGATGAACCGCATGGCGGGTTTGCCGTTGACAGGGTGGTCGAAGTCCAGGATTGCCGTCAGGGTGTGGATGTTGCCGCTGTCTTTTAGAGATTCGTTTTGTCTTTTGACGGCATTTTTATTTCTTTTGACGATGCCGGCCAGTGGGATGCCCAGACCTTCAACGGTAACGCGTTCTTCCAAGTGAAAGCTGGTCTGGATTTTGGAACAGGGAATGACGTCTTCGTAGGTGCGGTAGTCGCGGTCGTTGCCAAGGGCTGAGGTTTCGACGGCGAAAGCTCCGGAAGGGGCTTGGATTCGGTCTCCGGAGTGCTCATTGAGTTTACGCCCGCGTTCCAGAAGGGTGAATACCGCATGGTTGTATTGATTGAGGGCACCGGGCCATTCCTTCTTCCTGGAGGGATTCCCGAGGATGTCCCATGCCTTTTTGGCAAGGGCTACCTGGTCAATGTCGGAGGGTTCTCTGGAGTTGTAGATTTCTCTTGTATCCGGTGCATACGGAGGAGAACATGAAAGGGGCAGAAGGGTGGAGGCAAGAAGGACGATGGATAAGAGGTGTTTCATGACTCCGACGGTGTTGCAGTTGTAGGGGCTTGGCTGGGCTCAGGATAGCATGGATACTGCTTTCTCAACTGCCGTCAGAGCGGTGCAAATTTCAGTCTCGGTGTTGTAAACGGAGAATGAGAATCGCGTGGTGCCGGTGGCTCCGATGCATGCCATCAGGGGCTGGCAGCAGTGGTGGCCGGTACGGACGGCAATCCCCATCTGATCCAGAAGGGTGCCGATATCGTAGTGATGGATGTTGTCGGCGATGATGGAGATGACGGCTCCGTGCTTGCCGTTTTCACCCAGAATGCGGATGCCGGGGATGGTCCGAAGGCCGCTCAGCATGGTATTGACGAGGTGTTGCTCGTGTTCGGCGATGGCGTCCAGTCCGATGTTTTGGACGAAGCGGATGGCTTCGGCCATGGCAATGGCGCCTTCGATATTGGGAGTGCCTGCCTCGTATTTGAAGGGGAGGGTGTTGTAGATAGTACCGCCGAAAGTGACTTCGCGGATCATTTCACCGCCGCCCATCCAGGGGGGAAGACTGTCAAGGAGGTCGTATTTGCCCCAAAGTGCGCCAATACCAGTGGGGGCATAGAGTTTGTGACCGGAGAAGGCGAGTAGGTCGCATCCGAGTTCTTGAACGTCGATGGCGTGGTGGCTGACGGACTGGGCGGCATCAATGAGCACGATGGTGTCCGGATTGTTGGCCTTGGCCATGGCGATGACTTGGCGAATGGGGTTGATTATGCCGATGGCATTGGAAATATGGGCGACTGAAACGATTTTCGTCTTCGGTGTCAGGAGGCGTTCATAGGCCTGAAGATCCCATGTTTGGGAGTCGGTGATGGGGATGACTTTGATGATGGCTCCCGTGCGTTCGGCCATCATTTGCCATGGGACGATGTTGGAGTGGTGCTCCGAGGCGGATAGAATGATTTCATCCCCCTTGCCGATTCTACCGGAGAAGCCGATGACGGATGCGGCGAGGTTGATGCCCATGGTACAACCCGAAGTGAAGAGGACTTCTTCAGGGCGGCTGGCTCCGATGAAGTTTGCCGTGACGATGCGGGCCTGTTCGTGGGCTTCCGTAGCGATTTGGCTAAGGTGGTGGGCTCCACGATGGATGTTGGAGTTGTAAAGCTCGTAGTATTTTCGGGAAGCATCGAGGACGGCCAAGGGTTTTTGAGTTGTGGCGGCGTTGTCCAGATAGATCAGCTGCTTGCCATGGACGATGGTGTCCAGAATCGGGAACTGGGATCTGATATGGGATAGGTCAAGCATGGCTAGGAGGCGAGGGAAGGGTTTTTGCGGATTTCATCCCATCCTCCTTCGAGGATGTAGATGGGGGCTTGAAGCTGGAAGCTTTTTAACATTTCGGCGATTTCCGATGCAGCATTGCAACTGCGGTCGCAGAAGACAACGATGCATTTGTCATCAATGCCCGCCTGGTGGAGGACTGGCAGGGCTTTGGCCAGAAGGTCCGCTGCTTTTTCATCGTTGCGGATGGAAAGAACCTGACCGTTTTTGACGGTTCCGCGTTCAAAGGCATCCTGATTTCTTGCATCGATCCAGACGATTTTAGAGTATCCCCATTGTTTGAGGACGGTTGTCAGGCAGATATGCCCTTCGGACAGTTTACTCGGGTCGCAGGGAGGGGTTCGGTTGGGCTCCATCCAGCGGTAGTCGGCATAAGCGAGGAGGGCCGCCAGGACGAGGGCACCGAAGATCAGGCGGAGCGCCTGGTAGATGGTTTCTTTATACTTGTTCATTTGTCCCGGGAGGGAGGCGTAATGGTAAGCATGCCGACGTAGCGGGAGTAGCGGGGAATTTTACTGTCCGTAAGGACCCAGAATGTATTGCAGAGTGGGGTAGCCGTTTGGAGAGGCGTGATGATGATTTTGTACACTTCTCCTTTACGGACGGTTACCGGTTCGTACTTGAAGTCTTTGCCGGCGAGGCTGAATTCTGTTAGTTTGACGCCGGAGGCCGGGTCAACTGTGACGGTGATGGTCTGGGGGGCAGCGGGGGAACCTTGGGGCCAGTTCAGCTGGCGCGTTGAGAGGTGGACGATTTCCGGAACGCGGACACGGAGTGTCAAGTCGTAGGTTTTCCCATCGGCAATGACGGTTAATTTTTTTGCATCGGAACCGGAGAACATGCCGATCTTCATAGTGGCGGAGACAACGCAGCTTTCACCGGGAGCGAGCACTTTTTTATTGCCGGCGAATCCGGCTTCCGTGCATTCGCAATTGGCTTTGATCGATTCCAGCTTAACCGGAGCATCCGATGTGTTTTTAAACGGAAAAGCGAATGAGACTGTTTCTTCGTCAGACTTGGCGGAGATGGTTTGTTCCGTCCGTTCAAATGCGAGTTCTCCGGCTATGGCCATGGAGGAGGTCACTAGGAAGAGGGGCGGGAGAATGAGGGGAAGGAGTTTCATTGTGAGGAAAGGCGCGTGTGAGACTGCTCAGGATGAAGGGGCTTCTCCCCGATTGGGGCTTTTTTTGCCGCTTTCAATGAGGAAGGAGCTGATGATGAAGAGGACGGCGGCGATACAGATGCAGGAATCGGCTACGTTGAAGGCCGGCCATGTGTAGTTGATCCATGGGATGGTGATGTCTACAAAATCCACGACGTAGCCTCCTGTCAGGCAATCCCAGAAGGAATTGGCCCCTTGCAGGTGCTGCTGGTTGAGGATGAAGCCTTGAATGAGGCGATCCGTCAGGTTGCCGGCGACTCCTGCAAGAAGGAGCGCCCATGCAATCCTGAGGAGAGGAGTGTTGAAGAAGCCTCTGCGAAAGGCACAGACCAGAATGCTTATGGCGGCGATAGGAATTGCCATGAAGACGTAGGAGGACCATGCCGTACCGTTGCCAAGACCAAATGCTACCCCCGTGTTGTGAACGCGGACGATGTTGAATATGCCGTCGATGATGGGTACTGTATCCGAAGCGATCATGAATCCGGCGTCAGTGATGCGCGGAGTCGGAAGATCGAAGTTGTAGACGATGATGAGCTTGGTGACTTGGTCAAGGATGAAGCATCCGATCATCAAGGCAAGCAAACCCTTGGAGAGGTGGCCGGCGGCTGTTTTGGAGCTGGTCATGGTTCCGGAATGTGGTGGAAGCTCTGTTGCGGTTATGCCATGACTTCGGCGCAACGGTCACACAGGCCGGATTTGCCGAGGGGTTCATAACGGCGGCAGCGCGGGCACATGGCATGCACTGTTTTGGACGCTGTAGCCGCCAGGTTTTCTCCAGTGCTGACCTTCAGGTCGGCGATGATGAAGAATTCCGTGGAGAAGATGCGGTCTTCCAGAAGGCTGACAACATCTTCGCTTTCATTGGCGGGAACAGTGAGCAGGACGTCCGCTTCATTGTTTTTGGTGAACGTCTTGGCTTTGATCTGTTCTTCGATGGCGATCTGGATGACGGCTTTGATGTCCTGAAGTCGGGCGATGGTGCCGGAGGCTTCCCTTGCGGCAAATGCGGAGAAGGTTTCCGGGAAGTCCTGCAGGTGGACGCTGCTTTCGTACCCGGCGTGTTCCCAGGCTTCGTCTGCCGTATAGACGAGGATAGGGGCTAACAGGCGGCAAAGGGAGCTGAAGACATGGAACATGACCGTCTGAGTGGATTTCCGACGGATGGAGGTAGCGGCATCGCAGTACATCCTGTCCTTGGTGATATCGACGTACAAGGCGGAGAGGTCGCTGGTACAGAACTGGTTGACCGTGTTGAAAACCTTTCGGAATTCAAACGCTTCATAGGCTTTGCGGGATTCCTCAATGACGCTGTTGAGGCGTTCCATGATCCAGCGGTCGAGGATGGGCATTTGTCCGGGATCGACAGCGTCGGTGGCCGGGTCGAAGTCGGAGATGTTGCCCAGGAGGATGCGAAGGGTGTTGCGGAGGCGGCGGTAAGGTTCCGTGACCTGTTTGAAGAGGTCTTCTCCGAAAGGAACTTCGTTTTGCCAGTCCACGGAGGAGGCCCAGAGACGGACGATGTCAGCACCGTATTTGTCGTAGAAATACTTGGCGTCAGTAGGTTTGCCGGAGGTCTTGGCATCGGATTTGGATGTTTTTTTACCGGTATCCTTGTCGACGACAAAGGCATGGGTCATGACGGTCTTGTATGGGGCGGTGCCGCGCCAGGCGACGGAGAGCATGAGCGAGCTTTGGAACCAGCCACGATGTTGGTCAGTGGCTTCAAGATAGAGGTCGCACGGAGCATGCAGTTCCGGGCGTCCTTCGAGAACGGCGACGTGCGAACAGCCGGAGTCGATCCAGACGTCCAGCGTGTCGCGGCCTTTGCGAAGGCCGGTACCGAGCCCGAGGCGGGAGCAAAGTTCCTCGTCGGAGAGTTCGAACCAGATATTGGAGCCTTTTTCTTCTACGAGGTCGGCTACCCGACGTACGATTTCGCCTGAGAGATGTGCCTGGCCGTTTTCATCGAAGAAGACGGGCAGAGGGATGCCCCAGGTACGCTGGCGGGAGATGCACCAGTCGGGCCGGGCTTCGACGGTGCCGTAGATGCGGTTGCGCCCCCAGGCCGGAAGCCACTGGACTTTGTCGATTTCTTCGAGGGCGGTCGGTTTGAGTTTGTCCATCGAGATGAAGAATTGTTCGACGGCTCGGAAGATGATAGGCGTTTTGGAACGCCAGCAATGGGGGTACTGGTGGGAATAGCTTTCCTTGCCCAGCATGTGACCGTTGAGCATGGTGATAATATCGTCTTCCACGGAGAAGACATGTTTGCCGACAAGGGAGGGGATTCCGACTTCATCAGTGTATTTCCCGTCGTCGTCTACGGGGGAAAGTACGGGAAGCCCGTTCTGGCGACCGACAATATAGTCATCGGTTCCGTGACCCGGAGCGATGTGGACGGCACCCGTACCGGTGTCCGTGGTGACGAATTCCGCCATGACGATTTTGGACGTACGGGGAAGGAATGGGTGGGAAGCCTCTTCTCCCTCCAGTTCGGCACCTTTGAATTCGCAGATGGTTTCCGCCAGTGCCCAGCCAGTTTTGAGGGTGAACGTTTCAATGGCTTCCTTCAGGAGGATCAGAGTTTGTACCTTGTCTTCCTTGATGAATTTACCGGCGACGTAAGTGAAGCGGGGATGCAGGGCGATGGCGACGTTGGAGGGGAGTGTCCACGGGGTGGTTGTCCAGATGACGATGGAAGCATTTTTGAGACCGAATTTGCCACCGAGGATAGGGAATGCGACAAAGATGGATGTGCTGGTGATTTCCTTGTATTCCACTTCGGCTTCGGCCAGGGCGGTGTAAGCTCCGTAAGACCATTGAACTGGTTTGCGGCTTTGATAAACGGCTCCCATGTCAACGAGTTTGGCAAAAACGCGCAGGATGGTAGCCTCGTAGGCAGGATCCATCGTCAGATAGGGATGATCCCAATCGCCAAAGACCCCCAGACGGCGGAAGGAGTTGCGCTGGATATCGATAAATTCTTTGGCAAACTCCGTACAACGGCGGCGGATTTCCGCCGGGTCGAGATCCCGGGCTTTTTGGACGACTTTAAATTCGATCGGCAGGCCGTGGCAGTCCCAGCCGGGGATGTAGGGGGCAAGGTATCCGGCCATGGTCTTGGATTTGATGACCATGTCCTTGAGAATTTTGTTGAGGGCTGTGCCCATATGGACGTCGCCATTGGCGAAGGGAGGGCCGTCATGAAGAATGAACGTCGGGGCGTTCTGTTCCTGGCGTCGCTTGATAATGTCGGAGTAGAGTCCGGCCTTTTCCCATTTTTCGAGGCGTTTGGGTTCGTTGAGTGTCAGATCGCCCCGCATAGGGAACGTCGTATTGGGGAGAAGAATGGTGTCCTTATAGTTTTTCTCAGGCGCGCTCATGGCGCAAAAGACTACCAGTCATGTCCATCAAGGTCAATCACCGGGTACAACATACTTTCCTCTTGAATTTCATCTACTTGACGCTCTTTTTCCTGACAGAGAATACGTGACTGTTTGGTGTTGTTGATGATTGCAGATCAAGGTGTACGATGGGATATGCCCGGAATGCCCGGTTGACAGGCTCTTATTCGTGCTTTAGGATACCAATCATGGGATTTGAAGTTTGCTGGGAATGGAACATACCGGGTACCCCTTGTCCGGGAGCGGCCGAGGCGTTTGCCCATCTTGAAACGGGACGCGAAGGTTTTTTGATATGTACGGTTGGCAATCATGAGGTTGGATACGGATTTATCCAGGCTGCATTTGATGACAGCGGTTATTATTTGGAGGCGGCTATCGACGAAGGTGGCGGAAGGAATGCGATTTATTCCTGTCCCGGGGATCCCGGGCTTGAAGAGGTCAAAGGTTTGATGATGCGGTTTGCCGACGGTCAGGATTTTTCCTTTATCCGCAAGGAGTGGAAGTACGAGTCTTCCGTGGAGAGGCCGTTTCACCAATACGATGAGGCTTCCCAGGAAGTAGGGATGGGGGTGATCATGTCCCATATGCTCATCAAGGGAGCCGTTTTTGTGCTCCTGCTCGTTTTTCTTCTCTACTGGCTGTATCAGCTTTTCATTGGGAAATAGAATCGATTACGAAGAGTTTCTTCCCGGATTGAGGATGAAAATTTTGAGGAAGAAACAAAAAAGGTCTTTACAAAATGGCGTGAGACGGTATCTTCTGCCTCCCGAAGTCAACCCTAACTACAGGAGTTATATACGATGAAAGTCCTTTCTTCCCTCGCCTCTATGAAGCGCCGACACGCTGACTGCCAAATCGTGAAGCGCAAAGGCACGCTGTACGTAATTTGCAAAAGCAATCCGAAATTCAAAGCTCGTCAGGGCGCAACGGCAGGCACCCGTCTGAGCAAGAAGGGCGTGAAGTAAAATTCACCCTTCTGCCCATTAACATTCTTTTCAAAAGAGGCCGGTGTCCTGTGACCCCGGTCTCTTTTCGTTGTTTCCATCTTTTGTACCATGACCGAAGAACGAGTCGAAACAAGTTTCATGACTTTGTCCGCTCCCTTTGCGTTGGAGAACGGAGAAGTGATTCCCCAGGTGCAGCTTGCTTATGAAGCCTACGGGACTCTGGCTCCGGATGGAGACAATGTGATTTTGCTATTTCATGCACTGACAGGCAGCCAGCATGCGTATGGCTGGAACGATTGTGTCCCGGATATCGGTACATTGTGGCAACCGGAGAATTACGAGGGATGGTGGAATTCCATCATTGGTTCCGGCAAGCCTCTGGATACGGACAAGTATTACATCATTTGCGCGAATTACTTGGGCAGTTGTTATGGTTCGACCGGTCCTGCATCTCCTCATCCGCTGGACGGCAAGCCTTGGGGTTCGCGTTTTCCCCATGTGACGGTGCGCGATCAGGCCCGTTTGCTGGCATACCTGCTGGATACGATGGAAATTGACCGGGTATCCCTGGTTGGTCCGTCGATCGGAGGACTGGTGGCGTTGAGCTTTGCCGTTCAGTTTCCGCAGAGAGTGAAGTGTCTGATTTCAGTGGGATCGGGCTATCGGTGCAGTATTGAACAGAGGTTGTCGGTATTTGAACAGATTCTGGCTATTGAACTGGACCCCGATTTTAACGGAGGGGATTATTATGATGGTCCAGCACCTTTGCGTGGGCTGGCTTTTGCCCGTATCATAGGACACAAGGCATTTGTCTATCAGGAAGGTTTGGAAGCCCGGGCTCGCCGTGAGGTGGGCAGTGACTGTGGCATGCTCTCCTGGCTGAAGCCGACGCGCAGTACCCAAAGCTACATGCTGCATCAGGGGACAAAGTTTGCCTTGCGGTTTGATGCCAATTCTTATATCCGCATTGCGGATATGTGGGGGGAATTCGATATTTGCGAGCAAATGGGGACGGATGATTTTACGAAGGCACTGGCCCCCTGTGCCAGGGAAGAAATCCCTTTCCTGGTGTTTTCTATTGATACGGATTACTGTTTCCGTCCGGATGAGCAGAAAGAGTTTGTCCGTTTATTGAAAGAGGCCGGGGTTCCGACGGAATTTCACACGATCCACTCCGACAAAGGGCATGATTCCTTTCTTTTGGAACCGGAACTCTACGCAGAGCCGATCCGACGTTTCTTGCAGGTTTGACTTCTAAGGACTCTAAGGTTCTGCGTTGACTCGGATTGGACTTCATCTGTCTGTTTCCTCCTGTTGATTCATTTATTTCAGACAATGAAAAAGGGCTGCTCCGATGTGGAACAGCCCCTTGAAAATTGGCAACCAGTACGGGAATCGAACCCGTGTTGCTCGCGTGAAAGGCGAGAGTCCTAGACCGCTAGACGAACTGGTCGTTGAGTGCGTGCGCGGATTAAACACGAAGTCTTTCCGGAGTGCAAGATATTTTTTTAAAGAAAATGATTTTTTAATGTGAATAGTCTCTGGCTCCGAAAATAGCCGTTCCAACGCGGACAAAAGTAGCTCCTTCTGCGATGGCTGCTTCGAAATCATGGCTCATTCCCATGGATAATTCCTGGATTTGTCGGGAGCCCGAGGCGTTGAGACGTTCTTTAAGTTCTCTGAGCTGGCGGAAGTAGGGGCGAGCGTCTTCCACATTGTCTACCGGTGGTGGGATGCACATAAGCCCGCGGATGTTGAGGTGTTCCAAGTTGCATAGGGCGGGCCAGGATGTTTCCAATTCATCGGGGTGAAATCCGAATTTGGATTCTTCTCCACCTACATGGACTTCAAGGAGTACATCTTGAACAATGGAAAGCTCCCGGGCAACGGAATCCATGTATTCTGCGAGTTTAAGAGAATCTACCGTATGAATCATGGCGGCCTTGCCGATGATTTTGCGGACTTTATTGCGCTGAAGCGGACCGATGAGATGCCACTGCGCATCGCTGGGAAGGACGGGAATTTTGGAAAGTGCTTCCTGGACTTTGTTTTCACCGAAGAGTCGCTGTCCGCATTGGTAGCATTCCATGGCGTCTTCGACGGGGAATGTTTTACTGACGGCGATGAGCTTGACGGATCCGGGGAGGCGCCCGTAACGTGATTCCGCCTGGCGGATGAGTTGTTCGATATGTTTCAGATTATGGCCGATACTCATAATGGAAAGCAATCAGTTGAGGAAGGATAGTCTGGGCGCTGTTGAAATAAGTGCATGGTAGGGGGAAAGCCCTCGGAGGATGGTATTCCATAGGGTTTCGTCATGGATATAGCTGAGCAAGTTGGGGGGGCAGGGGATTTGTATCCAGGCCATGAGTTCCAGTTCTTTTTCAAGTTGGCCGGGACTCCAGCCGGAGCTTCCGATAAAGGCACGGATGAGGGTTCCCGGCGTTTGGGCATGTTCAAGGGCTTCTTCCGCAGAAATTTGCATCCGGTAGAAGAGTTGCCCGTCATGGGCTGTCAAGGCGGCGAAGGTGAGGTTTTTCGTCATTACCGGTCCGCCGACGAAGACATCGACGTGGTAAAGTTCTCTAGGTATGGGAGAGGAGGAGCCTGCGATCTGTCCGACTGTTTTTCCGAACGGGCGATTGAGGATGAAGCCCAAAGCACCTTGTTTAGCGGAATAATCCACCAGCAGAATGACGCTGTGCTCGAAGATGGCATCTCCCATGGAGGGAGATGCCAGAAGTATGCTGCCTGTCAGTCGTGATTGGGGTGTAGAGGACTTGCCCATGGGATGCGGGAGGAGGGCTAATGCGTTGGCTTCAGATTGAAGACAAAGACTTCAAATGGATTGAGTTTTAATTCGATTTCTTTGTTGGGATCAATGGTTTTGTTGGTGAATCCGGACAGTTCCCTCTGGTCATCATAAGCATTTTTGATTTGGAACTGTGTTTTCACATGAGGAGGAAGATCGAGGATTTTTCTCAACGTCGTTTTGATTGTTTGTTCCTTGTCGTCTGGATTGCGGAGAGCAAAGACGGCTTTCTGCGGCGACCATGAAGCCCAACCGTAGATTTCTGCCTGCTTCGTTTGTTCATTCCATGGATTCCCGCCGACCCAGTGGGTGTCATCAAGGACATCGGCATTGGAACGGAACCATTTGATGCATTTGACGAGTTCGTCCCAAAGGATTTCGTTTTCCCCCAGAGAATCCATGAGATCATGATCAATGTAGAGTTCCTGAATAGCTGAGCCGCATGCAAATGCACAGCGCATTTCGCGTTTGATTCCTTCGACGTCTTTGGGCATGGAGCCCGGTGCTCCATTCTTGGTGATCATAAGACCATGGGTCATCATGGAATTGATCGGGCAGAAGGGAGCTCCTTCGACGAAGACTTCGTGGACGGTGGCATCGCGGTAGGTAATCCATTTTTCACGGCTATCGCCTTTGCCTGTATTCCCCCAGTCTCCCTTTTGTCTCCAGATGGAGTCGGCAAACCGGAACCAGAAGGGGGATGCCCAAGTGCCGACAGTACAGTTGATGAAAAGATCTCCGCGCTGTTTCCGAAGGTCCTTGACGAGGGTGAGAATTCCTTCCGCATCTTCTAGACGCGAGGTATTCGGCCCGGTGGCATGTGCCATAGTACTGATGCCGTCAAACTTGAAGTAACGCATGTCGTAATCGTGCACCATTTGGGAGCACCTGCCGAGGAAGGCATTATAATATTCCGGATCGGCTAGCTGAAAATTGTTAATTTTGTTGCTGGGGTGAGTTTTGTTCCAGTGATCAAGCCTGAGTTGCTTGGAGACTCCGTAACCGCCGACCGGACCGAGCCAGGCTCCGACTCCGGCTTTTTGGGAGACGGCCATGGCGTTCAGTTTTTTAAAACCGTTTGGGAAGCCCTTGTGGAATCCCCACAAGCTGTTGAAATCATCCCAGCCATCGTCCCAGACAAAGGCATCAATGTTGACGCCGCGTTTTTTATAGAGTTTTTCGTTCCATGCGTTCACGACATCGATACATTGCTGCTCGGTCATGCGCTTTAATGGATCGGGATTGTCATTACTGTTGATGTTCAGTTCATACCAGGAGTTGTAATGGATGAACGGACGATACGATACGGCTTTTTCACGTTCGAGATAGGCGAGGAATGAACGCCTTTCCTGTTCCGGGGCAAGGAGTCCGATGACGGAGGATACCTCCCAGACGCTTCCTTTGTGCAGGGTTGCCTGGCGGATCCATTTACCCTGGGCCATCTGAGCCTTGTCTTTGACGTCGTCGGGAGCGTTTACAGCAGGTTCAATAGTGTTGAGGGCCATCGGGGTTTCCAATGCAGCAAAGATTTTGGGGCCGACCAGAAGCGGTCCTCGCGTATTGCCGCTGATGGAGATGCCTTCTCCCGATTCCGCATCAGGCAGGATGTTGTATTGCATTCCGACGATTTCTTCCATTTCCGTATCTTTTGCGGAAGAAATGACCATTTCCTGCCTCAAATAGTGGGAACCGTTCCGCAGAATGGCCCTCCAAATGACACGGATGTTTTTATCGGGCGAGGTGAAGGTTGCCGCGAGTGCCTTTCCGGGTTCTTGACCTGCCAAATTGAGAGCCTTGGGGTTGGCTTTGATGTCGGTGAGAACCGGGCGACCAACCAGGGGCATTTGAGAAGCGGACAGTGTCGTGCCATCCTTGAGTTTAATGATGAAAAGTTCTCCACCCGGGGCTGCGATGGGTGTTTTGCCGGCTTTTAATCCTTTAAATTGGAGTTTGCCTCCGGAGTAGGAGAATTCGGCTTGGAGAATATTGTTGCCGAGGAGGAATTGACCGGAAGAGGATGTGATCTTTGCTTGTCCCGGTTGTTCTCCCGGGAATTGGACTAAGGCGTGGAGCGGCATTGCCAAGGTCGCCAGAGAAATCATGGCAAAGAATGAAACGGGGATTAATTTCATGATGAGGGAGTTTTGAATACTGTTGGTATTTTATAGACGAACTAGTCATGGAATGCAACTTTGCACACGAAAAATCGAAGGGTATTAAGTTATTTGATAGAAAAAAGGTCTGTGACGATTTCGTCGACAAGGAGTCGGCCTTTGCCTTTTAAAACGAGGCTGTCTTCTGAAGCTGAATGGAGAATGATGGCCATGTTTTCATCTATCAGATTGGTGATGAATGCTTCTGTACGAGGGGGGACCCATTTCATGGGAACCCCTGTGTCGGTGCGGAGGAGCAGGGCTACCCGTTCCAGGAGAATGTCCTCTTCTCTCAATCTTTCCGTTTCGGAATCGGGCACACCATGTTCCAGTGTGGAGCGGATGTAGGCGTTCGTATCCATCGTATTTTGGATGCGGCTGCCTCGGATGGTACTGACGGCTCCGGGGCCAATGCCGATATAGTCGTCTCCCTGCCAATAGCCGAAGTTGTGTTTGGAGAGGAGGTTGTTTCGGGCGTAGTTGGAAGTTTCGTAATGGCGGAAACCGGCATCTGTGAGAATGGTGTCAGCCAGTTCGAAGTAGTCGGCATCGTGTTCCGTATCCTGATTAATTTCCCCTTTGGCGAGGCTTTCAAAAAAGGCGGTGTCTTCTTCGTAGGTCAGGTTGTAGGCGGAAATATGTTCCGGGTTTGCTTCGACTGTTTGCAGGAGGGTTTGTTCCCAGAGTTGGAGAGTTTGTCCCGGGATGGCAAACATGAGGTCGATGTTGATCTCGGGGATGCCGGCTGTTCTTAGCATTTCCAGGGAATGGCGTGCGATTTCAGGGGTATGCGTTCTGCCCAATACTGCCAGGATTCTCGGATCCCAGGATTGGATGCCGAGGGAAACCCGATTGATTCCCATATCTTTCCAGGCTCGGACTTTATTGATTGTGAATGTGGTTGGATTGGACTCAAAGGAGAATTCATCCAGCGACGCAATATCGACGACATGGTCGATGCCCTGGATGATTTTCCCGAGATGGGAATTGGATAGCATGGACGGAGTCCCTCCCCCGAAGTAGAGTGTCCGGGGTTCATGTTCGGGGGAATTTTGCAAATCGTCTTTGCGTGATTCGACTTCGCGAAGCAGAGCCCGGACGAATAGATTCATGTCCGTGGAGGCCGGTGTATGCTTGTAGAAGGAACAGTAGGGGCAGATCCGGTGACAAAAGGGGATATGAACGTAGAGATGCATGCTGGCGATGGAATCAGGAGTCTTTTTTATCCTTGGTTCCCTTGAGGAAGTCTTCTGCCTGCTTCTTCATGAGCGTCCTTACTTCGTTGGCTGCGGTTGAATCGGCATGTTTTAAGTAATGTCTGGTGAGGCAGTCGTAAAAGTCGGTAATTTTTGCCTTGTCGTCCTTCAATGTATAAAGAAGGTCCTCTGGACACTTGTCGATCATCTCTCTAAGCCATGGCACTAGTTCCGCACGCGGCATGACCATGGCGGCTGCGTTGATTTCGAGAGTCAATTGTTCGGGAGTTGTTTTCAGTTCTTTCTTCTTTTTACTCTTCGAGGCGTTTTTATAGAAGCGGACTATTTCTTTGAAGCCGTAGTTGATGCTGTTAACGATGGGTTTGTAGCCCTGTGTCATGGCGAGAGCAACCTGGTATCCTTGCTCCTTGTCCGGGTAAGAACTGTTTTTAGCTTCGGAACGCATCCAGTCCATGACTTTACCCCATTCGCTCTTGGTGTAATTGGGCAGGGGTTTGTCGGAGGCCAGTTCGAGCATAGCGGACCCGAGCGTATCCGTGTATTCATGGGCCTGATTGTTAAGGCGCTGCTTATAGTTTTTGGGGGCTTTTCCCATTCTTGGGTTGGATTTCATGCGTTGCCAGAGGCTGGCGACGCGGTCTCCGGGCGGGATTGCCTTATTGATGTTATCGATGCAATCCATGGCGGCTTTCATGTCTCCCCCAGCTTTTTCGAATCGCGAGTACCATGCTTCCGTATAGAATGGATTGATTCTGACGACTTCCGCGAGCATATTTTTCTGGATTTCTTCCGGAGCTTTTTCTTCGACTGCCATTTTATAGATGTTCATGGCGATCCTGCTATCTGTCCATGCTCCGTCTTTGAGGTTCATGCTTGCGGCAAGACCGACATGGTATTCTCCGCAGTTGTTTCGCGGTCCTTCATTGTCGCAAAGATATTGTCCTCCAAATGTTTTTTTGAGGGGAGCAACGGATTGATCGATGGACAGAATACTGCCTCCTGCTCCGTAATGGTAGGTCATCAGGTTGGCGTGGATTGGTTGTCCGGCCGGGGAGGCGGGGCTTCCCATGGCAATGTGGGATGTGCGGGCGATGGTGGACATGGTACCGCACATGCCGCCAATGTGGATGAGACCGGGGTAGGACATATAGTTCCAATCCGGATTGGGATCCATGGAAAACAGAGCGGGAGGTTCCGGATCGCTGACTTTACGGTAAGGGCCATAGCGCCAGAGACGAGGCTCTCCGTATTTGCCCAGGTAACGGTCCCATACGTATTCGCATTCACGGATGGGGCGGGTTTCGCTCAGGGGAAGCATAGCGAGCCACGGAGTACAGTCCAGAGGGACTCCGTTCCATTCGACGGAATGGTTTTTAACGTCGCGCATTTTGCCGATACCTTCGTATTTGGAGACGAGGTATTTGAAGAATTCGGCCGGGCTGGGGAATCCGTCCCTCTTGCTTTTTATTTGGCCCGAGAGGATCATGTAGGATTTTAAAACACTGAGGATGTTGTCCTTGGTGACTCCTTTATCGGCCAAATCCTTGACAGTGGTTTCCTTATTGATCCACGCCTGTTTTGCCGTGATGTTTTTGGAGGCAAGGTAGTTTTTGACAGCTTCGAATTGTTCTGAGTTTCCCGAGTCCGGATTGGGACCGTAGTAGTTGATGGGGGGCATGCCGGCGATGAAGACATCAGCAGGCGAAGCCCATTGAGGAGAGGTCGGCAGGGTATTTCGCAGGTTAAGTCCCGCTTCCCCCATGTTATATTGGACGTTATAGAAGACTTCTCCCATACCGCAAAAACGTCTGCCGATGGCGAATGCAATAACCATCTGATCATACTTGGTGGCGTTTTTTTCTCCGACCGCGTTGATGAGGATGTCCGCATTGGTGGCAACGCTGGGATCGGGGGGGTAGAAGTTGGCAAAGATTTCCTTCTGATGTTTGGTGTCTGCCAGCCATTTCTCGAAGGTAGGAGAAAATTTGGCTTTGCGTTTTTCCAAATACTCTCGGACGAATTTTTCTGCGTAGGTGGTATAGGCATTAAGAATAGCCTCCGTCATGGCTCCCTTGCTTTTACCGACGGCAAGCATAACGTTTTTCTTGAGTTGCTGAAGCTCCGGCGATGGACTGAGATCGGGTTCCGGTTCTTCCTCGACAACCGGGGCGGGAGGCGGCTCCGGTTCTGGGATTGGTTCTGGTTCAGGAATCGGTTCTGGTTCAGGTTCGGGCTCGGGGACAGGCGGTGGTTTAGGTTTGGGGATCGGCGTGGGAGCCGGGGTATTTTGGACGACAGGCAGAGCTTCCTGTGGCTGGTTCAACATTTTGTAACCGAAGAATCCCGCAATGCCCAGACAGAGGAGAATAATGATCGCAAGAGCGCCGCCTCCGGATTTTTTCGGTTTGTAGGCAACAGGTTGTAATGGCCGGGCCGGGGTTCCTGCAATATGCCCGCGTTGAAGTGTCGGCTTGTTCCTGGGAACCTGTGGAGATGCTGGCGCGATAGACGGCGCGTTTGCTTCTTCCTGGAGATTGTCAGGGGAGTGGGTGATATACAGGATAGTTCCGTGGGAGTGTTGTTCGGTTGCTCCTTGTCCGTAATGTGTTAAGAAAAGTTTTTTTGCGGCTGCCAATTGTGGTGCCATGGCTTTGTTGAAAACGAGCTTGATCCCGTCATCGGTGCGTCTGGTGCAGTCCTGGGGACAGAATTCCCGAATGAGCATGGGAATGCCTTGCGGGGTGATTGCCCTGTAGAGGTGGTAAAGTTCCGTTGATTCGACAACGGAGACGATTTGGAAATCTTCCAGAAGAGTATCCGGTGCGAGGGGGGGGACGGGGAAAGACATCATGAGAGGAGACAACTACCGGGAAACTTATCATTCCACTTTTCATCTGACAATGGGAAAAGTCACAAAGGCCATGAGACATAGGAAGAACGACATGCATCTATCCTATGGGTCGCTGAGAGTACATGACGAAGACAAAAAAAGGTTCCTCGCCGTGAGCCGGCAAAGGAACCTTCTGAAGGTGAGGCGAATGGTTGAGGAGTGTGTTATTCGTCCTTACCTTTCATGTTTTCAATAAATTCTTTTTCCTGTTTTTTTACGAGTTCCCTTATTTCAGAGGCCGATCCGGAATCAGCCAGTCTGATATAGTGAGCAGTGAGACAATCATAGAATTCCGTAATTTTGGCACCGTTGTCTTTACGTTTGAATTGCAGATTGGGAGGGGAATCATCGATCATTTTCCGAAGCCATGGGACGGATTCTTCCGGAGGAAGGACCATGACGGCAGCATTGATCTCCAGAGTCAGCTGGGTCATCATCTCTTCAGGCTTTTTCTTGGGAGGGCGGCGATTCTTGGATTTGCTCTTCAAGTGGCGGACGATTTCCTTGAAATCATGATCGACGCTATTGACAATGGGCTTGTAACCCTGCGTTTTGGCGAGGGCTATCTGATAGCCTTGTTCCTTATCAGGATAGATGCTCTTCTTGGCAGCGGAGCGCATCCATGTAAGCACTTTTTCCCATCCGCGCTTGTCGTATGTGGGAAGAGGCTTTTTCATGGCCAGTTCGATCATGGCGGAGCTGAGTGTGTCCGTATATTCGAAGGCCTGGTTATTGAGCCTGTCCTTGTAATTTCTGCTGGCTCTTCCCATTTTGGAGTTGGTTTTTTTACGTTTCCAGAGGTTGGCGACACGGCTGCTGTCAGGGATGGCTTTGTAGATATCGTCAATGCAGGACATGGCGGCAGCTAGGTCTTCTCCCCGGCGTTCGAAGACTGTGTACCAGGCATCGGTGAAGAACGGGTTGAGCTTGAGAATGCCTTGAAGAAGGGTATCCAAAACTTGGTCGGGTACTTCTTTTTCTTTGGCCATTTTGTAAACATTCATGGCCAGACGGCTGTTCATCCAGTCTGCATCGTCCAGATTCATGCTGGCAGCAATACCGACATGGTATTCACCGTTGCCGGCACGTTTGGTGGTCGTATCTCTCAGGTAGAGGGGGCCGGTCGTTACCTTGAGAGTGTCGACGGACTGATCAACGGTCAGGATGCTGCCGCTGGCATTGTAATGGAATGTCATCAAGTTGCCGTGTCCGGGCTGTCCGGCGGGTGGTGTCGGGATGCCGAGTGCAATGGACGCATCGCGGGCAATAAGCGACATAGTCCCGCAAACGCCTCCGACATGAAGGCAACTAGGATAGGCATCGTAGCTCCAGTCGGGATTGGGATCCATGGAAAACTGGACAGGAGGATTCGGTTCGTCGTCTCGGCGGTAGGGACCGTAGAACCACATTCTGGGTTCTCCGAATTTGCCGAGGTAGCGGTCCCATACATATTCGCATTCGCGGATGGGGCGGGTTTCGCTCAGAGGAAGCATGGCCAGCCAGGGTGTGTATTCCAGTGGTACTCCCTTCCATTCGACCGGGTGGTTTTTGACGTCCCTCATTTTTCCGATGCCTTCGTATTTGTTGACGAGGTATTGGAAGAATTCAGCGGGAGGAGGGAAGGCGTCCCTCTTGCGCTTAATCTGTTTGTTGCGGTAGAGATGTTCGTGAAGGAGGCTGACAATGTTATTTTTTGTGACACCTTTGTCGGCAAGGTCCTTGACGACAGTTTCCTGGGAAACCCACGCCTGCTTGGCAGTCATGTTTTTGGCAGTCAGGTAGGCGGCAAGCGCTTCGTAAGCTTTGTCGTCGACGCTGGCTGGATTGCTGCCGTAGAAGTTGATGGGAGGCTTCTTCGCGATAAAGAGGTCGGCAGGGGATGCCCAGTCTCTGGAGCCGGAAGCCGCATTGAGGTACCATTGGTGGTATTTGCCCTCTTTGCCCATATCGAAGCTGCCCATGCCGACATGGCGTCTGCCGACGGCGAAGGCAATGACCATTTGGTCGTACTTGAAAGCATTTTCACCGACGGCGTTGATCAGGATGTCTGCGTTGGTAGCGACACTGGGATCCGGTGGATAGAAATTGGCGAAGATTTCCTTCTGGTGTTTTGTCTCCTTCATCCATTTTTCAAAAGCCGGCGAAAATGCTCCCCCTCGCACGGTGATATATTCCCGGACGAAATGTTCCGCGTATTGGGAGTAAGCATTGAGGACGGCATCGTTGATAGCTCCTTTGCTTTTGGCAAGAGCCAGGATGACATTTCTTTCCAGCTGCTGAAGGCTGTCGGATGGATTGTAAACGGGTTCCGGCTCAGGCTCGGGTTCCGGCTCAGGTTCGTCGGGCTCAGGCTCGGGTTCCGGCTCGTCCTTGACGACGGGAGGCGCCACAGGTTTTGGTTTGGGCTTGGGGGGAGGAGTGTTATGGACGACCGGCACAGGAGGAGGCGGTTCCATGTTCATGATCTGATACCCCAGATAGGCGATAAGAGCTGCCAGACCGAGAATCACGGCAGGCATGAATCCTACACTGCTTCGTTTGGGCTTGTAGTCGACAGGTACGGCTGGAAGGGGGGCGTTTTCTGCTGCCTGGGGTACTGCTGATGCCCTTTTTCTGGTAGCGACGACGGGTGTCTGCTGGGGTGTTTGGATAAAGAAAATGGTTCCCAGAGCAGAGATCTCCATGGAACCGGAGGCATATTTGAGCGTAAATTCGGATTTAGCCTGAGAAATGGCTTGGCTATTGGCCGAAGAAAAGACGAGCTTGCCGGAATTTTCTTCTCGGCGAGCATATTCCTGTGGACAGAATTCATGAATCAATACGGTTTCACCCTGCGGGGAAACAGCTTGATATAAATGGTACAACTCTGTCGATTCCTGATGGGCCGAGATGCGGTACCCTTCCAGGAGGAATTGAATAGGGAGTGGGGATACATGATGAGCCATGAAGCGGATGATCTATCTTTCCGGATAGTAATATGAAGATGCGGCAGAGGCAATGGCAAATCACGTCTCGTTGACGATGTATATCTTGTATTGTGATTCAATCCTTTGGGCTGGAAGAGAAATGAATCCATCCTCCATCAATGGTATCTCCTTGTTCTGGTGGCGTCATGGTGCCGATGATGGTCAGGGGAGTATGGGGGAGATTGCGTCGGATTTGTTCCAGCAGCGGCAATTTGCCGGGAGGAATGGTAAAGAGGAGTTCGTAATCTTCACCGTCTCTGACAGCCTGGCGGGGTGAGCAACCATTTCTGCAGGGGAGAAGGGTTTCGGCTATCCTGAATCCGGTTCCTGAAGCCCGAGCCATGCGGGGCAGGTCGGCGGCGAGTCCATCGGAGATATCCATCATGGCCGAGGGGATGCCGGCTTCCCGGAGAAGGATGCCTTCCCGGATACGCGGAGGGAATGTTAAGTGATGACCGGAATGGAAGGTGTCTCCCAATTCTCCGGTGACGACGATCAGGTCTCCCGGAGAGGCGTGACTTCTGTAAATAGCTTGGCCTTTGGGAACCTTTCCGGTTAGGGCGATGCTGAGGGCAAGGCCGTCCGTTGGCAGGGATGTCGTTTCACCTCCTGCGACAGAGACGTTCCATTCGCAGGCGAGTCGGGTGAGTCCCTCGTAAATGTCTTCCAGGGTTTTCATAGTCCGTTCCGGATGGATCATGACGGTAACGAGGGCATGTTCGGGGGAGCCCCCCATGGCGGCGATGTCGGAGAGGTTCCGGGCGAGGGCTTTTCTTCCGATAAGGCCGGGAGACGTTTCCCGGGTGAAGTGGATACCTTCGACAATGCAGTCGGTTTTGAGCAGGGTGTCGAATTCGTGGTCGCGGGTGACGACGGCGCAATCGTCTCCGGGGCCGACCAGAAGGCTGTCATTGCCGGGCAGATAAGGTAAAAGTCGGTCTAGAATTTCCTCTTCCCCCAGTCGGGCCAGTGTTTCCGGTTTCATCAGCTTTGGAAGTAGGGGATGATGAACATATGGAGAACGGTCAGGAAATTGAAGATGGAATGTGTGACGATGGGAACCAGTAGTGTCTTGGTCTTTTCGTAAAGAAAGATGAGTAGCAGGCTGAAACAGGCCAGAGGAAGAGATTGAACCAGGTTCAGGTGAATTATCCCGAAAAACAGCGATGTGGCGGTTATGGCGATGATACTCCCGGTGTAACGTTTCAAATAGGGGTAGATGAAGCCTCGGAAACACAATTCCTCGACGACAGGAGCGATGAAGACGGCACTTACGGCTATGGCAATCTTTATATGCAGGGGGCCGTTTTTCAGAGTATCGACAGTGGTTTGGACGAGTGGTGATTCCAGTTTCCCGGCGAGCCATGCGGATAGTCCGGTATCTTGGTAGGCGACCAGTAGCAACTGCATGAGAATGATGACTGCTGCAATGTAGAAAATTTGAGGGATGGTTTTCCACTTGGTCCAGCCGGCCATGGAGGACATGTGGGCTGAACTGAGGCGTTTGAAGAGGACGATGGCGATGATAATCTGCGGAATGGTCGAAATAATCATCCTCTCGATATCGATTGTTCCTACTTTTTCTCCAGGCATGTTAAATGCACTGAGCGGCGTCAGGGCATAGAAGAGGATGACCAGAGTAACGATCAGGATATCTCGGGAGGAAAATTGCTTGACGGGGATGCCGTATTGAGCCGGCCTCCAGGACGGATGCCAGCTGAAAAGGAGGGGCAATCCTTCTATAGCGAGGAGAAGAATTGCCGCCATCCATGAAGTGAACTGGGCTTCAAACGGGCTCATTGTTCGCTGACGAGAGAACCTGTCGCATAATGTTGAGGCAGCATGTAGGGAACGCCTGGACGAAGCTGGGGTAGGGAGGCGTTGCCGATTTTAACGGAGATGTTTTTACTGGTTTTGGCTTCCATAGACAACAGGGAGAGGAATTCGGCAAATCCCCTCTTTTCTTCCAAAAGGATGACTTTGGGATCGGTTGTCCCTCCAAGATCGCCGGCTTTCGCAATGGCGTCGCGGAAGTATCCGAGTTGGTCGACAAGTCCCAGTTTTTTTGCATCGGCACCGGTGAGGATACGTCCGTCGATAGCGTGATCGGCTTCGAGTTTATCCTTGGCAATTTTACGTCCGGTAGAAACGAGGTTGACGAAGCGGGCATATGTCGCATCGACCATTTCCTGGACGTAGGCTTTTTCCGATGTGGACATCGGGCGCATCGGAGAGAGCATGTCCTTGAAGGCTCCGCTGGTGAAAACCTGATTGCGGATTCCCAGTCTGTTCATGCCTTCTTCGAAGTTAATCCCAGAGATGATGACGCCGATGCTGCCGGTCCACGTTGTCGGATTGGCTACAATCCAGTCCGCATGGCTGGAGATGTAGTATCCTCCCGATGCGGCAAGAGTACCCATCATGACAACGACGGGTTTGCGGGCCTTTTCCCGGACGCGTTCGATCGCGTCATAGATGATGTCGGAAGCGGTGACTTCTCCTCCTGGGGAATCAACCCGGAGGATGATGGAGGAAATATCCTGGCGATTGGCAGCATATTCCAGAAGGCGGCCGATCGTGTCGCAACCAGCGGTGTCGGACGAGGAATCCCCCGAGGTGATGACTCCGTTGACGTCAATGACGGCGATGGTTTCCCGGCTCCCTTCATTACCGTAAAGGAGACTCTCGGAAATATTGTTTTTCTCTTTGAGTGTCGATGCGAATTCTTCAGAATTGATCTGTCGGCCTAAAGCACCGAAGATTGCAATAATACAGATAATGGCCAGGGCTACGACACAAGCAAGAATGGCGAGGGAGACCAGGCAGCCGGACAAAAATCCTTTGGATGATTTGTGCGATGATGGAACGGAGGATTCTTCACTCATTTGCGGGTCAGCCTAGTCTATTTGCCGGGGTTTTCCAGAATAAAATCTCGTTTTGCAAATGGAATTGCCCGGAGAATCGAAATAAGCTTTCCTTGACTCTCTTTTTTTGTTACATCGCATTTCGTCTGCTATGAATATTCAACCTAAAATCACACCTGTATTGGACCCGGGCTTTGTCCCCGCCGTTCTGTGGAACCGCGCTTATGAAGCCAAGGTTGCCGCAACGGAAGGTTCCCGTCAGCTTGATATTGCTTTGACTCGTCAGGATGGCACTTGCTTCCGCTGGAGTGGCCGCATTCTCCCGCATACCGGAGACAATGTTGCCCTGAACAAGACATACGTGGAACGTATCGTCAAGTTCCTCCTCTGGCAGAAGGGTGGCAACATTATTCTTGTCGCCGGAGACGATGCCATTGCCGCCATGCTGGCCGATTGCTACAGCCCCACCGGGGAACGCGCATTCGACTGCGATTTCATCGGTACCAAAATTTATGGTGCGCCGATTACGGTGAAATCCGTTTCCATTGAAGATCTTCCCAAGGAAACGACGGATTCCGTCACTCTCGGTCGCAATCTGGATGGTTACCGTATCGGTTTCGACCTCGGTGGTTCCGATCGCAAGTGCGCCGCCGTTGTGAACGGTGAAGTTGTCTATTCCGAAGAAGTTGTATGGGATCCCTACCACCAGACCGATCCGAACTACCATGTCGAAGGCATTGACGATTCTCTCAAGCGCGCTGCGGCTCACCTTCCCCGTGTGGATGCCATTGGTGGTTCTTCCGCAGGTGTCTATGTGAATAATGAAGTGCGTGCCGCTTCCCTGTTCCGCGGAATTAGCCCGGAAGACTTTGAAAAGCACATCCGCCGCGTGTTCTTCACTCTCAAGGAACGCTGGAACAATATTCCCTTTGAAGTCGTCAACGACGGCGAAGTGACTGCTCTTGCCGGAGCCATGGGAATGAATGACAATGCCGTTCTCGGTGTTGCCATGGGTACCTCCGAAGCCGCCGGCTACGTGGATCCTGAAGGACATATTATGCCCTGGCTCAATGAGCTTGCTTTTGCTCCCGTGGATTATTCCTCGGAAGGCGGTGTAGATGAATGGTCCCAGGACATGGGGGTAGGTGCCATGTACTTCTCCCAGCAGGCCGTTGCCCGCCTGGCTCCTCGTGCCGGGTTCGAATTCGGCAGCATGCCTTACCCGGAACAACTCAAGAAGGTGCAGGCCGCCATGGCCGAAGGCGATGACCGCGCCCGCAAGATCTATGAAACGATCGGCGTGCATTTCGGCTATGCCATCGCTCACTATGCGGACTTCTATGAAATCCGGAACCTTCTCTTCCTGGGCCGCGTTGCTTCCGGTGAAGGAGGACAAATCATCATCGACAAGGCTAATGAAGTCCTTGCCGCCGAGTTCCCCGAACTCAAGATCAATCTCTGCGTGCCGGACGAAAAAACCAAGCGCCATGGGCAGGCCGTTGCGGCTGCTTCACTGCCCAAGATCAGTTAATTGATATTCCCTGAGGTTCCTCTCTGGGAACCGTATGATGAAAAAGCCTGTTCTGTGTAATTCGGGACAGGCTTTTTCGAATTTGATGCAGGAGAGGTTCATAGGCGAATTTTTTATATCGTCCGTTGACGGAGCTCATGGTATGAAGTTGTCAGACGCATTCTCTGATATAACGAATGGTCTTCCGGCATGTACTATGAGTGACGATCCTACCAGCAATTCCCCGAATGAGCAGATGATGTGTCCGCATTGTGGGCACCCGATGAATATTTCCGGATTGAGGCCATTTTCTAAAGTCGACTGTCCGGCCTGTGGTCAGGGAACCCGGGTGCATACCCAGTTGGGGGTGTATCGGATTTTGGATTGTGTCGGCAGGGGAGGGATGAGTGAAATTTTCCGGGCTGAAGATACGATTCTCGGTCGCATTATTGCGTTAAAAATTCTGAACGAAAACTATTCTTCCCAGAAAGATCGCGTAGAAAAGTTCGAGCAGGAAGCTCAGATCATGGCCAAGGTTCGCCATGAGAACATTGTCAAGGTCTATACGGTCGGGCGTGCTTTTGGTCATGTGTTTATTGCGATGGAATTGGTAAATGGGCGCGATCTTGAAACGCTCATGAAGTTGCGAGGCGAACCTATCCCGGAACCGGAGGCTCTGGAAATTGCTCTTCAGTCGGTAGAGGGCCTGATGGCGGCTGATGACGCCGGTCTTGTACACCGTGACGTCAAACCGGCTAATATTCTTTTGGATGCATCCGGGACATGCAAAATCGTCGATTTCGGTCTTTCTTTGCTGCAATCGGAAAAGGATGATTCGGAAGAGATTTGGGTAACTCCTTATTATGCATCTCCGGAAGCCCTGCGGCGTGAATTGGAAGATTCCCGCTCCGACATGTATGCCCTGGGTGTGACTCTGTTCCAGATGTTGTCCGGAAAGACTCCTTTTGAGACGATTCCCAGTTCCGTTCATGCATTGCTGGATATCAAGAAGAAGATTCCTTCCGTTCGGCGGGTTGCTCCGGAATTGTCTCCGATGACCCGTCATATTGTCGATAAGTTGATGAACTTCGACAAGGAAAAACGCTATCAGTCATATGCTGAACTTCGGGATGATCTGATCCAGGCTCATGCGCTTCTTGCCTCGGAGGACGGAGATTGGAGGGTCAAGCGATCCAGTCTTATCAGGAGGTACAAGAGGAATCGTTTCCGCATGATTGCTGCGATTTGCGCTGGGGGGATACTCTTGGCCGGAGGGATTGTGTTTTGGATAACGAGCCTTCAAAAAGTTTCTCAGACGGATGTTCCTCCCATTGTCAAGGAGGAGGAGAAAGCCCCTGTTGTTCACATGATGAACGGAGAGGAAATAGGGCAAGCCTATTTGCATGCCGAAGAAACGCTGAAATCCGGTTATCTGGATGATGCCCGCCGGCAGTTTGAACGCCTGTTGGATGAACAGCGTTGCCCTCTTGCAACGGCGGCCTGGTCGGCATTGAATGCCGCCTATGCCTGCTGGATACTCGGGGATGACCACCACGGGCGTTTTCTGATGCAGCAAATGGTGGACAGAGTGGAAAAAAATGGAGAATCTGCCGAAGCGAAAGGGAGTGCCGTAGATGTCATGGAGTTAATGAAGGCATTGCTGGCTTCTTCCCAAGAGGAGAATGTCCGGAATTTTGAAGCGGGTGATCCGATGCTGTTATATTGGCTTGTCGGTTCGGGCTTGAAAGCATGGAAGGAGGGTAACATCACCCGGGCAGCTTCTTTGTTTGCCAGGTTGGAGGAATTATCTCAGACAGAGGGGGAGGGGATATCCGGCAGAACCTGGAATAATCTTTTATCTTCGTATATTCAGGATGCTGCCTCTGTGAAAAAGTTGATGTCTATGCCGGACGAGACATTACCGCAAGCCCGTACCAAATTGGACGGCTTGATGAATCCGCCCGATCAGCAAAGTCCGGGGACTGCGTACAAAAGAATTCTTGCAAGTCTGGTCAGGCAGCAGGAGGCCCATGTCCTGGATTTGAAGGAAAGATCGAGGGATGACGGCGATCTTTCGCCATCCGGGCAGGATTCTTCCCGGCAGAAGGATCCCGAAGATCAAGGCCAGCCTCAGGAAGATGAACAGGCTCGTATTCAGCGTGAGCGCGAGCAGGAAGAAATCCGCCGTGCCCAGGAAGCGGAACGGCAGCAGGAGGCTGAACGACTGAAGCTTCAGGAACAAACCCTGCAGAAGAACCGAGAAACTGTCCAGAAGGGAGTGGTCAGGGCGGTTGAATTGATGGAAAAGTCCTGGAATTTCTCTTCGGCAATGGAGGAGTTGCGCAAGGTGGAAGAATTCGCCGTTCATGACGATTCGTTGAAGGACCGGGTACAGGCATATCTGGAAATGGCTTCTCTGGCGGATGGGTTTATGGCGAAAACTCTGGAACAGTCTCTTCGCCTGCCTCAGCCCAAAAGGCAGCTCGCCTTGCAGGATGGAACGACGGTGCAGCTACAGGGGTATGACAAGAGCAAGAATCTCATCACCGTGATGACTCCAAGTGGACGTGTTTCGCGTCCGGCGCATGATCTGGGGATTCATACGATGATTCGCTTGCATCGTGCGTGTCTGGCGCAGTCTGGAGCCAAACCCGCCGAGGAGAGACAGCGCCATCGGGATGCCCTTGTTTTTATGTTTTTGGCGGGCGGACGCGAATCTGCTGTTTCGACCATGGAAAAATGGCTTCTGTCCAGCCCGGATAATACGTTGGAATTTATGAACCAATGGCAGGGATGGATGATTGCCTTGGATGAATGAAACAAGTAGGTTCGGATGAAAGGGCTTGCCGCTTGTCGAACGGCAGTTATGATCTTGACATTGATCTCTCCATGAAAAAGCTGCTTTTGTTTCCATTTTTTCTTGTTTGTTGTATAGCTTTGAGTGCTTGCTCCGGCTTTTATGGGTCGGTGGTTTCCGACCAGGTACAGAGGACCGAATCTTTGGTGACTATTCTCAAGGGTGTTCAGGATAAAGCTTCTGCCGACTCTGCTGCGTCCGGCGTTTATATGTACCGTCATTCTCTGGAGGAAGTACTCCAGGGAATTGTCAATGCGGGCAAGCCTTCCATGCTCGACCTCCTGCGGTTGAAAAACCAGTTGACTGATCTGAAAACGGGCCAGTCAAGCAAGGATCTGATCAGTCAGTACATTCGTCTTTCGACAGTTGATTTTTACGGTTCGGCAGAGTTGAAGAATGCTTTCCGTCTGGGGGTGTCCCAGGCATGATGGAATGACAGGATGGAGTGTTTTGACGATGAAAGAATCGTTTCTTCCCGTTGAGGATGAAAAGGCCCGTGTTTTGCTGCTCGGATCGTTGCCGGGCGATGCTTCGTTGTCCCTGGCGGAATATTACGGTCATTCTCGCAATGCCTTTTGGCCGATTATGGGGGAGTTGCTCGGATTTTCTCCGCAGTTGCCCTATGAGGCTCGGTTGAATTTTTTGAAGCTCAGGGGGATTGCCTTGTGGGATGTGGTATCGCGTGCATACCGGAGAGGGAGCCTCGATTCGGACATCCGGGAGGCGGAACCGAACGATATTCCTGCCTTGTTGAGGCGTTGCCCGGGGATTGTGCGCATCGGTTGCAATGGCGGTGCGGCGTATACTCTGTTGAAGAAATTTTATCCGGAGTTGTTTCGGAACGAAGTGTGGGAGATCGTCCGCCTTCCTTCCACCAGTCCTGCGGCGGCTATGATCAGCTACTCGGCAAAGCGGGATGCATATGCCTCTTTCCTGAAAGAGTTGATAGGGGAGACGGAATAGTTCCATTCCCGGTTGCACGCAAGGCGTTTCCGGGAACGGATTCCATGACGATACGGTTGTTAAACACTGACTTCGGCAGCTTCTTGCTCCGGTTTTTCTTCTCCTGCCTCCTGGCTGCCTTCCAGAAGGCTGAGAAAGTCTTCCCAATTGGAGGGAAGTGCCGGGGTTGCCTTGAGGGCATTGATGATGATGCCGGTGCGAATATCGGTCATGAGTTGTTCGAAGAGGACATAGGCATCCGTTTTGTATTCAGTCAGCGGATTTTTTTGTCCTTGAGCCCGGAGATTGACTCCATCCCGCAATTCTTCCATGCTGCTGAGGTGTTCTTGCCAGTTGTTGTCAATCATCTGGAGCATCAGGGAGCGGAGGGAATAATCCATATATTCGGGAGAAAGGACCTGTTCCTGTTCATGGAAGCTTTTGGTTAGTTCTCCGATGATGATGTCGGCGATTTCTTCCTGGGTTTTCTCTTCGAGTTCGGAGGGTTCCTGAGGAAGGGAGATGGAATAGGTAGCTCCCATCCATCCGAGAAGGGAATCGATATCCGTGTCTCCCTCGGCATTTTTGATGTTCTCGGCAACCTGCCGAGGGATCATATCCCGGAGGAGATCGAAGAAAATGTCTTCCGGGTGCTCGGTTTTGAGGACCTCGTTGCGGAAGCTGTAGAGGACTTCGCGCTGAGTGTTCATGACATCGTCGAAGTCGAGGACATGCTTGCGCCATGAATAGTTGCGTTGCTCTATCTGTCGTTGGGCATTTTCTACTGTGGCGCTTGTGGGGATGCGCCGGGAGTCCGGTTCGTCCAGGGAATCTTCGATCATGCGGCTGGATTCCCGAACATCGCCGAAATTGCGTAGAAGGTCGTCTTCCAGTGAAATGAAAAACTGAGTGACGCCCGGGTCTCCCTGACGTGCCGCGCGTCCGCGTAGCTGGCGGTCGATGCGTCTGGATTCATAGTGCTCGGTACCTAAGACAAACAGGCCTCCCAGTTCGGCAACGCCCTCTCCAAGTTTGATATCGGTTCCGCGTCCCGCCATGTTGGTGGAGATGGTCACGGCTCCTTTTTGTCCAGCGAGGGCGACGATTTCCGCTTCACTCATATGGTTCTTGGCGTTGAGGACGACATGAGGGATGTGAAGTCTGTTCATCATGCGGGAGAGCGTTTCCGAGGCATCGACACTGGCTGTACCGACGAGAATGGGCTGACCTTTGGCGTGGATTTCTCGAATACGGACAATGGATGCGACGTATTTATCGTATCGAGTCTTGAAAATCAGGGCATTCAGATCAACCCGGCAGCATGGTTTGTGAGTTGGAATAGGAAGGACGTCGAGTTTGTAGATGTCGTGGAATTCCGCAGCCTCCGTTTCGGCAGTGCCTGTCATGCCTGCCAGTTTGCTGTACATGCGGAAGTAGTTTTGAATTGTGATCGTGGCGTAGGTGAGATTGTCCTTTTCCAGTTTGAGCCCTTCTTTGGCAGTAACGGCTTGGTGGAGACCGTCTGACCAGCGGCGCCCCGGCATTTCGCGGCCCGTATGTTCATCGACGATGACGACTTCTTCGTCCCGGATCACGTAGTCGACATCTTTTTCAAACAGGCAGTATGCCTTGAGCATCTGGTTGGTGGCATGAAGGGAAGCTCCCGCCTCGGCCAATTCTTGTTGGACACGGACTTTTTGCTGTTGGCGCGTTTCTCCTGGGTAAGGGGATTCAGCCAGTTTTTTGTTGATATCGGGTAAGATGAACGCGGCCGGATCCCCGGGAGCCAGGAATTGACGTCCCCGTTCCATGAGTTCGGCTTCGCGTCGTTTGCGGTCAACGACGAAAAAGAGTTCTTCCTTGAGGTCAATAAGGGGTTTTTTACTTGCACCTCGATGGAAACGGTTTTCCGTTTTCTCGACTAGAAGGAGAAGATCGGGGTTTTCCATCAATCGCATGAACATGCGGTTGCGTGGTTGTCCTAGTTTTACTTTGAAGAGGATTCTTCCGGCAGCCTTTTCGTCTCCGGACTCGTAAAGGCGCTGGGCTTCGGCAACTAATTCGTTGCAGAGAAGGGTTTGTTTTTTGTAGAGCTGTTCTACGGTGGGCTTGACTGCTGCAAATTGAGTTTCGTCGCCGGAGGTTGCAGGGCCGGAGATAATGAGGGGAGTGCGGGCTTCATCGATCAGGATAGAGTCGATTTCATCAATCAGGGCGAAGTAGTGACCGCGCTGGACCTGTTCGTCAAGGCTGGTTGCAATGCCGTTGTCGCGGAGGTAGTCGAAACCGAATTCGGAATTGGTACCGTAAGTGATATCACAGAGATATTGGCTCTTGCGCTCGGCATCGGGCATTTGGTTTTCAATACATCCAACGGTTAGTCCCAGAAAGTTGTAGAGGAATCCCATCCATTGGCTATCCCGTCGGGCGAGATAATCGTTCACTGTAACCATGTGGACTCCCTGACCAGTGAGGGCGTTCAGGTAGACGGGCAGAGTGGAGACGAGAGTTTTGCCTTCTCCGGTTGCCATTTCGGCGATGTAGCCTCGGTGGAGGGCAATGCCGCCCATGAGCTGAGTATCGAAGTGGACCATATCCCATACCATTTCCTGATCGCAGACATTGGTGGAATGGCCGCAGAGGCGACGGGCTGCGTTTTTGACGACGGCAAAGGCGGATGGCAGAATTTTATCCAGATATTTGTCCCTCATTTTCGGGAATTGCGGGGAGATGGCGGCAAAACTTATCTTGGCCGCGTCTAGGCCGGCAGGAGTTGCTTCCACATGTTTGGGAAGGGAAGGGAAGTCGGGGCGCAGTGCATCGAACCTTTGTTGGATAGTCTTGGCCCAAGCAGCTATTTGACCGGGATCGGCTTCGTCGATCATTTTTTTTCTGGGAAGTTCCAGAGGGAGGAAGCGGTGGAGCCAGGACTGCCATTCTTTTGTCATAGCCTGCAGTTCATCGTCCTTTTTGGATTGCAAGGAGCGTTCGAGTTCGTTGATTTTTGCGACGATAGGCTTCAGTTTGTTGATTTCGCGCGTGTTTTTGCTGCTGAAAATTGTGGAGATAAAATTGAACATAAAAAAATGGGGTGAAGGTGTTTGGCCCGGGGGATAGTACGGGCGCTGATGAGGGTAAATGGAATGTGCCTGTTGCATACGGCACAGTAGACCGTCGGAATATAAGACGGAATCAAACGAGAATAAGGGACTGCCGTGGTATCAGTGAGGCCGCAGCTTGTCGTAGGGAATGATTTCCTGATAGGAAAGACAGGGAGGAATGTCCTCAAGTATGGCTAAAGTTTCCCCGTCCGGGAGCGAAGCTACAATTTCCGACAAGGGAGATGGGGGAAAGGAAGATACTGTGGAATTGGAGAACCCGGCAGTAACGTCTGTTAGGTATTTACTGGCACCTGCTTTGTAAGAAAATTGATATGGGAATCCGGCAAGGAGGAGGGATACTCTGTCTAATGATTCTTCTGTGGAATCATCGTTGAAATCGCCAGGCAGCTCTTCCTTGTTTTTTCTGATACTTTTGAATCTGCCATAGCGATCCATTCCGTATTTGCCGGATCCGGAACTTACGCGTCGCTGGCGTTGCAGTCTGTGTTCTTCTTCGTTCCAGATGGAGGCAATTTCCGAAGCGTTTGCTGTTGCGCAATGAGACGTCTGTGCCAGATATCCGTTACCCGTCGCCTCCCGGAAGGAATCTTTCCCCATACCCAGACAGCACAGGACGGCAGCCAGGAAACTGAGGAGATGGAAAAGGGAGGACAACATGAAAAGAGGAAGTTGACTAGTATGTACGTTCCAATCGGGGAGATCTGTCAACAGAATGAAGAAAAAACCTTTCCCTTACGGATAACGTTTCAGAAATACTCTGTCTGGCATGATGTACAAGAACGCAATTTGACATTGCTTCCGGGACATGGTGGTGCATCAATGGTAGCATATGCTGGCGAGATGGAGAAATAGCAAGGGGCAGGCGTATTTTGGAGTATGGGAAACCGTCTTCAGGTATGCGATTTTGTTGTGGCTGCTCTGTTTTACATTGATGGCAATTCCGGAATTTAAGAACTATTCGCCTCAGGCGTCATATGCGATGAATGTGTATGACTTCGTGATCAGGATTTTCTTCCTGCTGGAATTTTTCACGCGTCTGATAGTTTCTCGGCATCGCTTGAAGTATTTATTCAGCTTCATGGGAATCATTGATTTACTGGTATGCTTGCCCGTGATCCTGATTTTGGAAGGAATGAACCCGGAGGAAGTTCACTATTCTTTTCGCATGGTTCAGTTGCTGTGTATTTTCAAATTGGCCCGGTTCAATAAGGCTCTGGATCCATTAAAGAAAGCCTTTGGAATGATCCGGAACGAATTTGTGGCTTTCGTTGTTGTCTTTTGCTTTCTTCTCTATTTTCTAGGCATGGGTACTTACCTGGCGGAGCGCGAAGTACAGCCTGAACATTTCGCTTCTATTTTGGATGGACTCTGGTTCGGTGTTGAAACATTGACAACCGTCGGCTATGGAGACATCGTGCCGGTGACTCCTATGGGAAAGCTCTTTTCCGGGTGCATCATGTTCCTGGGGATTGCCCTGATCGCCATTCCTACTGGTCTGATTACATCGGCCATCACTCGCATTTGGCAGCAAAAGGAATTCTTGAACACCATGAAGCAAAATTCTCCGGCCAAAAGCACCATCCCTCCAGCTTCTGCTTCGGATGCGGGAAAAGATTGATCTTTGTCGGGAATTGGGATAATAATAAAGAAAACTAAAGTTTGTTCCATGTCCCTCTTTTCTGTCCTCCAGTTTTTACGGGTGCTTATTCCTATTGTAATGATTGGAGGGGCAACTTTGTTCTCTTATGCAGGGGTTGCTGGGGAAAAACCTAATATCCTGGTCATTCTGGCAGATGATATGGGTTGGTCGGATGCAGGCTGTTATGGTTCGGAAATCAGGACTCCTGCCATTGATTCCTTGGCGCGTGAGGGAATGTTATCGACCCGTTGCTACACGATTCCTCGCTGCTCGCCGTCCCGGGCTGCATTGATGACGGGGCGTTATCCGCAATCCGTGGGCATGGGACACTTGGATAATGATCTGGAGTTGCCCGGATACCGCGGGAGGTTGGACCCTTCCTGTCGGACTCTCCCGGAAATCCTCGGTGAGAAGGCTGGTTACAGAACCTACATGTCCGGCAAATGGCATTTGGGAAGCAAAATCGGAGAACGCCCTTGGGAACGTGGATTTCAACGCTACTTCGGGCTTTTGAGCGGCGCGAATTCTTATGTGACCCTTGACAAGGGACGTCTGATGGCAGAAGACGGCAAAATACTCGAAGCGGCTGATTTGCCGGAAGATTTTTACATGACCGAGGCAATTACACGGAAAGCGCTCTCGTACTTGGATGACGCTGCAAAACATCCGGATATGCCTTTTTTCATGTATGTTGCCTACACGGCTCCCCATACGCCGTTGCAGGCAAGCAGGAGGACAATTGATTCGTACAAAGGCACCTATTCCGAAGGCTTTGAGGCCGTCCGCCTCAAGCGGTTTAAGAAACAGAAGTCTCTTCATATCATTCCGGCAGACACGCAAATACCTGAAAATAGAAAACTTCCTGATACAACAACACGCGAAGAAGATATGCGGATGGCTATTTACGCCGCCCAGATCACGGACATGGACGAAGGAATCGGACAAATTCTTGATCGGTTGAAAAAATACGGAATGGAAGATAAGACTATTGTCTTGTTTCTTTCCGACAATGGGGCGACGAACGAAAATCCGGCTCGAGTCTACAGCCCTTATCCGGGAGAGAAGTGGACGCGCGCCGGGTATGGCAAAAACTGGGCAGTCGTTTCCAATACTCCGTATTTCGGGTTCAAATCCGGGACGTACGAAGGAGGGGAATCTATCCCTTGTCTGGTAAAATACCCTGGTAAAATACCTGCCGGTAAACGTTTTGATGGTATGATGCACATGATTGACATTGCTCCGACTTTGTTGGAATGCGCCGGAGTGCCGGCGCTTGCTGAAATGAATGGCATCAATCTGCTTCCCTATTGGCAGGAAAATCGGTTTGGAAGTCCTTCTCCTTGGAAAAATTCCGTAGCCGCGAGCCTGCCTGAACGTATCTTATATACTGAACATGAAAAGAAAAGATCTGTTCATTCTTTGTATTGGAAGCTGCATAAAAATGTCCGAGAACGGCAATGGTCTCTGTTTGCCAGCGATGATCGTTGTGAACTAAAAAATGTTGCTTCTGTCCATGAAGATGTTGTGGCAGACTTAGCCAAACGTTATGAGAACTGGGCTCGTTCGAATAACGTCGATGAAAGCATGAGAACCTATTGGCCTCTTCTCAAGGGAAAACAGGAAGAGAAGAAAAAATAATTGCTCATTTAGATCTCATTGTAATGATGTTATGGAAATGTTGGGGAAGCATTTCAAAAAATAATTACAAAGACTGATTGACAAAAACCATGTGACCGTTACTATGAGCGGCACCCCAACCGAGGGGATCACGCCGAAAGGGCAGACCTGCAACGACCCGGAGCTTGAAGAAAGCGAGAGGGACGGAGGGCTGGCCGGCCGGGTGAGAGCGAAGGAAAAGGTTCCGAGAAAGGGGCGCTTGTCCGGAGCGGAGAGAAGCTTGTCAAAGGGAATGACTTCCGAAACGCCGAGATGCGAGGGGTTGAGCGAGCCGCGAGGTGAGCGAGATTTCGAGCACAAGGACAACCTGTCTGAGAGGGAGCGTTTGGAGGAGGAAATGGGGAAGGGAAGGTCGTGACGCGCGCCGTGCTTGTTTTCAGCGAAGAAGCCAGGGTTGAGAATCCCTGGTGTAGCGAAAGGGCATGGCGCTGACAGAATCCAGGAAATGGATCCTGTTGGTCCAGCAATTTCAAATAGATAGATTATTTGATGGAGAGTTTGATTCTGGCTCAGAACGAACGCTGGCGGCGTGGATAAGA